>Ga0222427_100037_pt1 | contig 386839 bp, 367 predicted proteins | sample 2B20Ametagenome_FD_182890 | JGI IMG/M metagenome (GOLD analysis project Ga0222427, IMG submission 182890) | Enriched microbial communities from leaf-cutter ant dump, University of Wisconsin, Madison, United States - 2B20A (version 2) | ecosystem: Environmental > Terrestrial > Nest > Insects... | reverse complement strand
ATTTCCGCATCCTTTTTTGGTTTCGTCACCTAAAAGCATGCACCATGCGCGCACCTTCTTGCTCATTCCCCAGTTAATTTATTGATTTATAAAAACTATTCCTGGGGAAACCTCAGTGTCTGGCACCCTGGCGGGAGCCAGACACCTACGAAGCCACACCCCCCAATGCAAGCAGCCTTCCAGACCCAGGACGCGCGGATCCGGCTCCGCCGGTCCGCCAGCGTCGCCCCCCTGGGGGGGAAGCGCGCAGCGCTTCGGGGGGGACCTACTTTTTCATCATGTCGAAGAATTCGGCATTGGTCTTGGTGGCGCGCATCTTGTCCAGGATGAATTCCATCGACTGGACTTCGTCCATGTCGTGGATGAACTTGCGCAGCACCCACACCTTCTGCAGCAGCTCGGGCTTGATCAGCAGCTCTTCGCGGCGCGTGCCCGATTTGTTCAGGTTGATGGCCGGGTAGACGCGCTTTTCGGCCAGGCGGCGTTCGAGGTGCACCTCGGAGTTGCCGGTGCCCTTGAATTCTTCGTAGATGACTTCATCCATGCGGCTGCCGGTCTCGATAAGCGCGGTGCCCAGGATGGTAAGCGAGCCGCCTTCTTCGAGGTTGCGCGCGGCGCCGAAGAAGCGCTTGGGGCGCTGCAGCGCGTTGGCGTCGACACCGCCGGTCAGCACCTTGCCCGAGGCCGGCACCACCGTGTTATAGGCGCGCGCCAGGCGCGTGATGGAATCCAGCAGGATCACCACGTCTTTTTTCATCTCGACCAGGCGCTTGGCCTTCTCGATGACCATTTCGGCCACTTGCACGTGGCGGGTGGCGGGTTCGTCGAAGGTGGACGCCACCACTTCGCCGCGCACCGTGCGCTGCATTTCCGTGACTTCTTCGGGGCGTTCGTCCACCAGCAGGACGATCATGACCGCGTCGGGGTAGTTGGTGGTGATGGCGTGCGCGACGTGCTGCATCATCACCGTCTTGCCCGACTTGGGGCTGGCCACGATCAGGCCGCGCTGCCCCTTGCCGATGGGCGCGAAGATGTCCATGATGCGGCCGGTGAGGTTTTCTTCGCTTTTGATGTCGCGTTCCAGGCGCAGCGGCTGATTGGGATGCAGCGGCGTCAGGTTCTCGAACATGATGCGATGCTTGATCGCCTCGGGGGCCACGCCGTTGACCTTGTCAACCTTCACCAGCGCGAAGTAGCGCTCGCCGTCTTTGGGGGTGCGTACCTCGCCTTCGATGGAATCGCCGGTGTGCAGGTTGAAGCGGCGGATCTGCGACGGAGAAATATAGATGTCGTCGGTGCTGGCCAGGTAAGAGGTCTCGGGCGAGCGCAGAAAGCCGAAGCCGTCGGGCAGCACTTCCAGCACGCCGTCGCCGAAAATCTGCTCGCCCTGCTTGGCTCGCCGTTTCATGATGGCGAACATCAGCTCTTGCTTGCGCAAGCGGTTGGCGTTTTCGATTTCCAGGCCGGCGGCCATTTCCAGCAGCTGCGAGACGTGCAGCGCCTTCAGTTCATTGAGGTGCATCGCGGTGAAAGGGGGAAATTTAAAGAAGGGCTTTGGCGGCGGGCCACGGACGGGCCCGCGCGGTACATGGGCGCCGGCGGGGCCGGCGCGCGGGGTTCACAGCGCGTAGTTTATTACAACGCGCCGTCCAGGAAAGCGGTGAGCTGGGATTTCGACAGCGCGCCGACCTTGGTGGCGGCGGCCTGGCCGTCCTTGAAGAGCATCAGGGTGGGGATGCCGCGGATGCCGTATTTGGCCGCGGTACCCTGGTTTTCGTCGACGTTGAGCTTGGCGACCGTCAGGCGGCCGGAGTATTCAGAGGCGACCTCTTCCAGGATCGGGGCGATCATCTTGCACGGCCCGCACCAGGCCGCCCAGTAGTCGACCAGCACGGGCTGGCTGGACTTGATCACATCGGCATCGAAGCTTGCGTCGCTGACGTTCTTGATTTGCTCGCTCATGGTGATTCTCGGTTCAGCAGCATGGGACGCGCGGGCGGCCCTGCCGTTTGTTGTTCTACTGAAAGGTAAGGAGTTAAGCATACCACTGTTGATAACAACAGGGTTTGCCGGTTTTGTGTAGGATGTTGCGGCGCGGCCCCTCGGGCGCTGCCGGCAATCGCCATCGCGGCGGCCCGGGGCCGCCAGACTTGTCATCGTACCGAATTCGGGGCTGGTCAGGTCGTGCGCATCCCACCTCAGGCCGCGCAGAATCTGGACTTGTCCGTAAAATGTCGGTTTTTTTCCACAGATCTTGGGGATAACTTGGCTACACCACGTTACACCGAGGCGTCCATCCGCGTCCTGAAGGGGCTGGAGCCGGTGCGCCAGCGCCCGGGCATGTACACCCGCACCGAAAACCCGCTGCACGTCGTGCAAGAGGTCATCGACAACGCCGCCGACGAAGCGCTGGCCGGCTACGGCAAGCAGATCCAGGTCACCCTGCATGCCGACGGCAGCGTGTCGGTCGAAGACGACGGCCGCGGCATTCCGGTGGGCCTGCACCCCGAAGAAAACGCCCCGGTGGTCGAGCTGGTGTTCACCCGCCTGCACGCCGGCGGCAAGTTCGACAAGCAGGGCGGTGGGGCCTATGCCTTCTCGGGCGGGCTGCACGGGGTCGGCGTGTCCGTCACCAATGCGCTGGCCACGCGGCTCGAAGTCGTGGTGTGGCGCGACGGCGCCACCAGCCGCCTGGTGTTCAAGGGCGGTGACGTGGCCGAGCCCCTGGCGCCGTACCCCGAGGCAGGCCGTAAAAAGTCGGGCACCCGGGTGCGCGTCTGGCCCGATTCCAAGTACTTCGACAGCCCGCAGATCCCGCCCGGCGAACTGACACACCTGCTGCGCAGCAAGGCCGTGCTGCTGCCGGGCGTGAAGGTCACACTCACCAACGAGAAAACCGGCGACACCAAAACCTGGCAGTACCAAGACGGCCTGCGCGGCTACCTGGCCGAATCCCTGGCCGGCGCCGAACTGATGGTGCCCTTTTTCGAGGGGCAGCAGTATGCCGGCGCCGATCACGAAACCTTTGCCGACGGCGAGGGCGCGCAATGGGTGGTGGCCTGGACCGAAGACGGCAACGCCGTGCGCGAATCCTACGTCAACCTGATTCCCACCCCGGCCGGCGGCACCCACGAATCGGGCCTGCGCGAAGGTCTGTACGGCGCGGTGAAAGGGTTTGCTGAGCTGCACGGCCTGCTGCCCAAGGGCGTCAAGCTGTTGCCCGAAGACGTGTTCGCGCGGGCCAGCTTCGTGCTGTCGGCCAAGGTGCTCGACCCGCAGTTCCAGGGCCAGATCAAAGAACGCCTGAACAGCCGCGACGCCGTGCGGCTGGTGGGCGGGTTCGCCAAAGGCGCGCTCGACCTGTGGCTGCACAGCAATGTCGAGTACGGCAAGAAGCTGGCTGAACTGGCCATCCGGCAGGCCCAGGCGCGCGCGCGCTCGGCGCAGAAGGTCGAAAAGCGCAAGAGCTCGGGCGTGGCGGTGCTGCCCGGCAAGCTGACCGACTGCGAGTCGTCCGACGCCGCCCGCACCGAAGTCTTCCTGGTCGAGGGCGATTCGGCCGGCGGCTCGGCCAAGATGGGCCGCGACAAGGAATTCCAGGCCATCCTGCCGCTGCGCGGCAAGGTGCTGAACTCTTGGGAAGTCGACCGCGACCGCCTGTTCGCCAACAACGAAATCCACGACATTGCCGTGGCGATCGGGGTCGACCCGCACGGTCCGAACGACACGCCCGACCTGTCTGGCTTGCGCTATGGCCGCATCTGCATCCTGTCCGACGCCGACGTCGACGGGTCGCACATCCAGGTGCTGCTGCTGACGCTGTTCTACCGCCATTTTCCGCGGCTGGTCGAGGCAGGCAACGTGTACGTGGCCAAGCCGCCGCTGTTCCGCCTGGACGTCCCGGCGCAGGGCAAGCGGCCGGCGCGCAAGATCTACTGCCTGGATCAGGGCGAGCTCGAGGCCGCGCAGGACAAGCTGCGCAAGGAAGGCGTGCGCGAAGGGGCCTGGAGCATCAGCCGCTTCAAGGGCCTGGGCGAAATGAACCCCGAGCAGCTGTGGGAAACCACCATGAATCCCGACACGCGGCGCCTGCTGCCGGTGGGCTACGGCAATCTGTCGCCCGACGACACCACCCGCATGTTCGACATGCTGATGGGCAAGGGCGAGTCGTCGCAGCGCCGCGCCTGGATCGAAGAAAAGGGCAATCTGGCCGAGCTCGACATCTGACCGCCCGGCCGCCTGACCGTATACGCAACTCCGAAGACACATGACCGACAGCAATCAACCCGGCCTGTTCGATGGGGCCGCCGGCGAGGCCGACGAGGCCATCACGCTGGCCCGCTATGCCGAACAGGCGTATCTGGATTACGCCGTTTCCGTGGTGCGGGGCCGCGCCTTGCCCGATGTGGGCGATGGCCAGAAGCCCGTGCAGCGCCGCATTCTCTATGCCATGCAGGACATGGGGCTGGGCCCCGGCGCCAAGCCGGTGAAGTCGGCCCGCGTGGTCGGCGACGTGCTGGGCAAGTACCATCCGCACGGCGACCAGGCCGCCTACGACGCCATGGTGCGCATGGCGCAAGAGTTCTCGCTGCGCTATCCGCTGATCGACGGCCATGGCAATTTCGGCTCGCGCGACGGCGACAACGCCGCCGCCATGCGCTACACCGAAGCGCGCCTGACGCCGTTCTCGCGCCTGCTGCTCGACGAGCTCGACGAAGGCACGGTCGATTTCGCGCCCAATTACGACGGCAGCCAGCAAGAGCCGCAGATGCTGCCGGCGCGCCTGCCCGTTATGCTGCTCAATGGCGCGTCCGGCATTGCCGTGGGCATGGCCACTGAAATCCCGCCGCACAACCTGCGCGAGGTGGCGCAGGCCTGCGTGGCGCTCATCAAGCAGCCCAGGCTGTCCGACGAAGAGCTGCACGCCATGGTGCCGGGCCCCGACTTCGCCGGCGGCGGCCAGATCATCACCCCGGCGGCCGATATCGCCCAGATCTACGCCGGCGGCCGCGGCTCGCTCAAGGCGCGGGCGCGCTGGCAGTTCGAAGAGCTGGCGCGCGGCCAGTGGCAGCTGGTGGTGCACGAACTGCCGCCGGGCACTTCGTGCCAGAAGGTGCTGGAAGAAATCGAGGAGATCACCAACCCGAAGGTCAAGAGCGGCAAGAAAAGCCTGACCACCGACCAGCAGCAGGCCAAGGCGGTGATGCTGAACCTGCTGGACGCGGTGCGCGACGAATCGGGCAAAGACGCCGCCGTGCGGCTGGTGTTCGAGCCCAAGACCTCGCGCGTGGACCGCGACGAGTTCGTCAATACGCTGCTGGCGCAGACCAGCATGGAAAGCAGCGTGCCGGTCAACCTGGTGTGCATCGGCACCGACGGGCGGCCGCGCCAGAAGGGCCTGCGCGACATCCTGACCGAATGGGTGGCGTTCCGCACCGACACCGTGGTGCGCCGCACGCGCCATCGCCTGGACAAGGTCATCGACCGCATCCATGTGCTGGAAGGGCGCATGGTGGTGTACCTGAATGTCGATGAAGTCATCCAGACCATCCGCGAATCCGACGAGCCCAAGGCGGCGCTGATGCAGCGCTTCCAGTTGTCCGAGCGCCAGGCCGAAGACATCCTGGAAATGCGCCTGCGCCAGTTGGCCCGCCTGGAAGGCATCAAGATCGAGCAGGAACTGGCCGACAAGCGCGACGAGCAGTCGCGCCTGCAGGAACTGCTGGACAACCCGGCATCGCTGAAGCGGCTGCTGGTCAAGGAAATCGAGGCCGACGCCAAGCAGTACGGCGACGAGCGCCGCACGCTCATCGAAACCGCCGAGCGCGCCGTGCTGGAAACCAAAGTGGTCGACGAGCCCGTCACGGTGATCGTGTCGCAGAAGGGCTGGCTGCGGGCGCGCCAGGGCCACGGCCACGACGCCTCGCAATTCGGCTTCAAGCAGGGCGACGACCTGTACGGCGCGTTCGAGTGCCGCACCACCGACACGCTGATCGCCGTGGGCGACAACGGGCGGGTGTATTCCGTGGCGGTGGCGGGCCTGCCTTCGGCGCGCGGCGACGGCCAGCCGGTAACCACCATGATCGACCTGGCGCCCGGCACCCGTATCGTGCACAGCATTGCCGCTTCGCCCGACAGCCACTGGCTGCTGGCCACCCAGCGCGGCTTCGGCTTTGCCGCCCGCCTGGGCGACATGGTGTCGCGCCAGCGCGGCGGCAAGCAGTTCATCACCCTGGAACAGGGTGACGCGCTGCTGCGCCCGGTGCCGCTGTTCGAAGGCGCGCGCCAGCTGGCGCTGCTGTCGGCCAAGGGCAAGTTCCTGGTGTTCGGGCTGGACGAGGTCAAGTCCCTGTCGGCCGGCGGCCGCGGCACCATCTTGATCGGCCTGGATGCGGCCGACAAGCTGGCCCAGACGGTGCCCATCGGCGCGGGCGGCTTGCGCGCCACCGGCATCTACCGCAACAAGCTCACTGAAGACGTGCTGGCGGGCCCGGCGCTCGAGCCCTACGTGGGCAAGCGCGCACGCAAAGGCCGGGCCCTGGACGTGCGGCCCAAGCAGCCGGTGCTGTCGCCGGTGCTGTAGCGGGCCCCAGGAACCCCAGGTGTCTGGCTCCCGCAGGGTGCCAGACACCTGGACGCTGGCTCAGGCGGCCACCAGCGCCTTCTGCCGTTTCTCGCGGCGCCCCTGCATGGTCCACACCAGGGCCAGCAGCAGCAGGGCCGGCACATAGACCCAGAACTCCGACGGCCGGTGCGGGTTCGTCACCTTGACGTCGACCACATCCCAGCCCTGTTCCCAGCCCGCGCGGCGGGCCCGGCTGCCGAACTGCACGGCGCCGATCTGCACCTGGTCGCCCAGCGCGGTGACCATCAGGCCGGCTTCGTTCAGGCGCTTGCGGCCGGCGGCCACGCCGGTGCTGGTGTCGCCCTCGGGCAGCGCCGGCAGGGCCACCGCCACGGTCTTGGAGAATTCGTCGCCTTCGATGTTCATGCCGTGCAGCACCGCCACCAGCCGGCCGCCATCGGGCAGTTCGCCCGCCGTGGCCATCAGCTCGGCAGCGGGCCGGCTTTCATACTTGTCGGCCAGGTGGTTCATGAACCAGTCCGGGCGGAACAGCATGAAAGTCACCAGCAGCAGCACGCCGACCTCGAGTACAGAGCAACGCACCCGCAGCCAGCCCAGCGTGGCCGCGGCGAAGGTCAGCGAGGCCAGGGTCGCGCCGCCCACTACCAGCAGCAGTTCCCACCAGCCGTGCACGTCGATCAGCAGCAGCAGGGGGTTGAACACGAACATGAACGGCAGCACCGCGGTGCGCAGGGCGTAAGTGGTGCCCTGGATGCCGGTCTTGATCGGGTCTTCGCCTGAAATGGCCGCCGCCGCGAAGGTGGCCAGGCCCACCGGGGGCGTGATGTCGGCCATGATGCCGTAATAGAACACGAACATGTGCACCGCGATCAGCGGAATCACCAGGCCGTTCTGCGCGCCCAGTTCCACGACCACCGGCGCCATCAGCGTGGCCATCAGGATGTAGTTCGCGGTGGTGGGCATGCCCAGCCCCAGAATCAGGCACACCACGGCTGTGAACACCAGCATCAGCAGCACGTTGCCCATCGAGACCAGCTCGACGAAGGCCGTCATGCGCAGGCCCAGGCCCGTCAGCGTGATGGCGCCGACGATCAGGCCGGCGGTGCCGCAGGCGATGGCGATGCCGATCATGTTGCGCGCGCCGTCCTCCAGGCCTCCGATGGCTTCGCGCCAGCCGCGGCGCAGCTCGGGCGCTGCCGGCTGGCCGCGGAACCAGGCCGTCAGCGGCCGCTGCGTGATCATCTGCACCAGCATTGCCATCGCGGCCCAGAAGGCCGACAGGCCGGCGGACAGTTCCTCGATGCTCAGGCACCACACCAGTATCCCGATCGGGATCAGGAAATGCAGGCCCGCCCGCACGGTGGGCCAGGGTTCGGGGCGCACCGGGTTGGTGACGCTGATTTCCTCGGGCAGGTCGGGATGGCGGGCGGCGATGCGCAGCAGCCAGACGTCCAGCGCCACCAGCAGCGCCAGCAGCACCCAGACGGCGGCCGCGCCGGCCACGGCCTTGACGCCCATGCCGATCCAGTACACCAGGCCCATCACGATCAGCGTGCCGCAGATGCCCATGCCCCAGCCGGCCAGCTTCTGCAGCGGCGTGCGGGACTTGCCGGCCGACATCATTGGCTGGATGCCCAGCTTCAAGGCTTCCAGGTGCACAATGTAGAATAGCGCAATGTACGAGATCGAGGCGGGCAGGATGGCGTGGCGGATGATGTCGGTATACGGGATGCCCACGTATTCGATCATCAGGAACGCGGCGGCGCCCATCACCGGCGGCATGATCTGGCCGTTGACCGATGACGCGGTCTCGATGGCGCCGGCCCGGATTCCACCGTAGCCTGCTTTTTTCATCAGCGGAATGGTGAAGATGCCGCCCGTGACCACGTTGGCCACCGACGAGGCCGACACCAGGCCGTTGACGGCCGACGACACCACGGCCACTTTGGCCGGGCCGCCGCGCAGGTGGCCCAGCAGCGCGAACGAAACCTGCATCATGTAGTTGCCGGCGCCGCACTTGTCCAGCAGCGAGCCCAGCAGCACAAAGATGAAGATGTACGACACCGACACGCCCAGCGCCACACCGTAGACGCCCTCGGTGGTCAGCCACATGTGCGAGGCCAGGCGCTCGATCGAGGCGCCGCGATGCGCCAGCACGTCGGGCAGCCACGGGCCGGCCAGCACATACAGCACGAACACCGCGCCCAGCACCGTCATGGGCAGTCCCAGCGAACGGCGGGTGACTTCCAGCAGCAGCACCAGGCCGATGGCCGCCGTGGCCACGTCCATGGTGGTGGGCTGGCCGGGGCGCCCGGCCAGCTCTTTGTAGAACAAGAACAGGTAGGCGCCGCAGAATGCTGCGATGATGGCCAGTACCCAGTCGTGCCACGGCATGCGGTCGCGCGGCGAACGTTTGCGCGCCGGATAGGCCAGGTAGCCCAGGAACATGGCGATGCCCAGGTGCAGGGCGCGGGCCTCGGTGTCGTTGAAAATGCCCCAGCTGAGCGAGAACGGCAGCGGCGAGGCATACCAGAGCTGGAACAGCGACCACAGCAAGGCGCCCAGCGCGAGCGTGGCGCCGGCGATGCCGCCCGCCGTGCGCCCGCCCCGGTCGACATCGGCGACCAATTGCTCCAGATCGGCTGTCATGGTGGACGGCTCGGTCTTCATTGAATTTCCCCAGCGTGTTCGGACGTCCGGCTGGCGCGCGCCGCGTCTGCGCGCGGCGCGCGCGCCGGCATCATGGTGAAACCGGGCCCCGCCGCTGCGCCTGGCGGCACGGCCGGGCCCGTACGGACATTTACAGCAGGCCCTTTTCTTTGAAGTATTTTTCGGCGCCCGGATGCAGCGGGGCCGACAGGCCGTTCTTGGTCATGTCTTCGGCTTTCAGGTGCGCGAAGGCGGGATGCAGCTTCTTGAAATCGTTCAGGTTGTCGAACACCGCCTTGACGATGGTGTAGACGGTTTCCTCGGGCACATCGGCCGAGGTGACGAAGGTGGCCGTCACGCCGTAGGTCCGGGTGTCGTTCGGGTTGTTGGGGTACAGCCCGCCGGGAATGGTGGCGTGGGCGTAGTACGGGTACTTGTCGACCAGCTTGTCCACCGCGGGGCCGGTCAGCGACACCAGCTGTGCGCCGCAAGTGGTGGTCGGGTCCTGGATGTTGGCCGACGGGTGGCCCACGCCATAGAAGAATCCGTCGATCTTGCCGTCGCACAGGGCCGAGCCGTGTTCGTCGGGCCGCAGCTCCGATGCCAGCGAGAAGTCCTTCAGGGGCCAGCCCATGGTGGCCAGCAGCTCTTCCATCGAGGCGCGCGTGCCCGAGCCTGGGTTGCCCACGTTGAAGCGCTTGCCCTTGAAGTCGTCGAACGACTTGATGTTGGCTTCTTTGCGGGCCACTACGGTGAACGGCTCGGGGTGGATCGAAAACACCGATCGCAGCTTCTTGAATTCGCCGGCGTCCTTGAACTGCCCGGCGCCGTTGTAGGCGTTGTAGCCGACATCGGACTGCACCACGCCCAGGTCCAGCTCGCCGGCCTTGATGGTGTTCACGTTGAACACCGAGCCGCCGGTGGATTCGACCGAGCAGCGGATGCCGTGTGACGCACGATCTTTATTGACCAGCCGGCAGATCGCGCCGCCCGCGGCGTAATACACGCCCGTGACGCCGCCGGTGCCGATGCTCACGAATTTCTGCTGCGCCGCGGCGGGCAGCGGGGCGGTGAACGCCATGGCCACGGCCGCGCACGCGGCGGCCAGCCCCAAGGTTTTTTTCTTGTTGTTGCCCAAGGTGTGTTTGACAGACTTGCTCATACAAACTCCTTTTGAGGATTTTCCCCGTGAAAATACCGGTGTTTCCGGCGGTGGGCGCGTCCGAGCCAGGACGCGCGGCGTACGGCGCCGGGGTCATCGCCCCGGAGCATCAGTAAAGCCTATGAGCGGACTTGCGCAATGGCGGCGTCGATGGCGCCGGCCAGGCGTTCGGTGAGCTGATCCAGTTCGTCATCCGATACGATGAAAGGCGGGGCCAGCAGTACGTGGTCGCCGTGCCGGCCGTCGATCGTGCCGCCCATGGGGTAGACCATCAGGCCGCGGGCCATGGCCTCGCGCTTGATGCGCGCATGCAGGGTGTGGCCGGGGTCGAACGGCTGCTTGCTGTCGCGTTCGGCCACCAGCTCGACGCCCATGAACAGGCCGCGGCCGCGGATATCGCCCACGTGCGGGTGTTCGCCCAGGGCGGCCTGCAGCCGCTGGCGCAGGCCCGCGCCCTGGTCGCGTACGCGCTGCAGCAGGCCGTCGCGGCGGATCACGTCCTGCACTGCCAGGGCGGCGGCGCAGGCCGTGGCGTGCCCCAGGTAAGTGTGGCCGTGCTGGAAGAACCCGGTGCCCGCGCTCATGGCGGACACGATTTTTTCTTGCGCCATGACCGCGCCGATCGGCTGGTAGCCGCCGCCCAGGCCCTTGGCAATGGTGATCAGGTCGGGAACGATGCCTTCCTGTTCAACGGCGTACAGGCTGCCGGTGCGGCCCATGCCGCACATGACTTCGTCGGCGATCAGCAGCACGCCGTGGCGGTCGCAGACTTCGCGGATGCGCTTGAAGTAGCCCGGCACCGCGGTCAGCGCGCCGGCCGTGGCGCCCACCACGGGCTCGGCCACGAAGGCCATTACGCTGTCGCTGCCCAGTTTCACGATCGTGTCTTCGAGCTCTTGCGCCAGGCGCGCGCCATAGGCTTCGGGCGATTCATCGGCGCCGCGGTCGCGGTATTCATAGCAGGGCGAGACGTGCGCCACGTCGATCAGCAGGGGTTTGAACTGCGCCCGGCGCCATGCGTTGCCGCCTACGGCCAAGGCGCCCAGCGTGTTGCCGTGATAGCTCTGACGGCGCGCGATGATGTGGCGGCGCTGCGGCTGGCCGATCTCGACGAAGTACTGGCGCGCCATCTTCAACGCGGCCTCGACGGCTTCCGATCCGCCCGACACGAAATAGGCATGGCTGGTGCCCGCCGGCGCGTCCGCCACCAGTTGCGCGGCCAGGCGTTCGGCGACCTCGGTGGTGAAGAAGCTGGTGTGCGCATAGGCCAGCTGGTCGATCTGCGCGTGCATGGCAGCCCGCACGTCGGGGTGGTTGTGGCCCAGGCACGAAACCGCGGCGCCGCCGGATCCGTCCAGATATGCGCGGCCCGCATTGTCGTACAGCCAGGCGCCCTGGCCGCGCACGGCCACCGGCGGAGTGGTGCGCAATGATCGGTGGAATACGTGGGTAGTGTTCATGTCGGTTGTGCAGGCAATGGGCTGAAAAAAGAAAGGCGCGGCGGCAGTGGCGCTGCTCGGCTGCTACCCGGTGGGGGCCGACCAGTACACCTTGTCGGCATGCATGCGGTCTTCGATCTCGCTCAGGCGGTTCAGCACGGCTTCGCCGCCGCGCGCGGTCAGGCGCGCGATCAGGTGCTCGGCCAGGCCCAGCAGGCCGGCCGTGGTGTGGAAGAATGAGCCCGGGCCGCGCTGTGCGGGCTGGCGCCGCACGCCCTCGCGGTCGGGGCGTTCGAACAGCAATGCATGGCGGGCCTCGACCGCCAGCGGCGACAGCGCGTCGTCGGTCAGGGCGATGACCGCCACGCCCTGCTGGGCAGCCTGGCGGGCCAGGCGCACGGTGGCGGTGGGATAGGGCGACTGCGAAATCGCGATCAGCGCATCGCCGCCGCGCAGGTTGTCGACGGTTTCGGCCTGCAGTCCGCCCAGCCCGTCAATTAGCACGCTGTTGCGCCGTACCAGCTGGTAGGCATAGTGCATCTGGAAGGCGATGCCGAATGCCGAGCGCGTGCCCAGGAAGCCCACCTGGCGCGCTTCGAGCAGGGTCTTGACCGAGGCATCGAAGGCAGCCGAACTGTTCAGCGAGCAGACCGACTCGATCGCCCGCGCCTGCAGGCCGGTCAGCGCGTCGTGGCCGGCCGTGCCGGCACTGCCCTGCATCGCCTGCAGTTCGGCGGCGCGTTCGCGCAGGCTGGCCGGGCGCTCGCCGGCCAGGGCCCGCTGGAACGGGGCGCGAAAAGCTTCATAGCTGTCGTAGCCGGCCGCGCGCGCCAGGCGCAGCATGGTGGCCGGCGCCACGCCCAGGGCCTGCGCCTGGCGCCGCATCGACCACAGGCCGACTTCGGCAGGGTGGTCGGCCACCCAGTGCGCGGCGCGCTGCAGCTCGGGCGGCAGTTGTTCCAGCAGGCTTTGCAGGCGTTGCAGCACCAGCAGGGGCGGAGAGGGTAGGGGCACGGCGGTCGGACAACAGGTATGAAAAAACACATGATAAATAGATGTTCAAATAAAAAACATATGTTTTCTCATGGGTCAGGGTAATCCCTGGGGTGACGGGCAGCTTGCTGCGCTGCGACAGCGGCACGCAGAAAAATTTCCTGGGTATTTTGTTAAAAGCGCATATTTTTCATTAACTTCAGGAAATCTGAACGCATTTATTCACATTTTCCTGGCGCTTCGGGTTGACCTGGGCGGGTTGAGCGCATATTATCTGGGTAGAATCATTTGAGTAGAAATTAATCCTACTGAACTATTTTCAGTCATGAACAACGCGCCTACGTCCGATCCGTCCCAGCAGTACGACCTGCGCATTTTGCGGGCCCTGCGCCGCATTACGCGCTCGATCGCGCTGCATTCGCGCCAGCTCGCCGCAGTCAGCCACATCACCGCACCGCAGCTGATGTGCCTGCGCACGGTCATCGCCAACGGGCCCCTGACGGCCACGGCCATCAGCCGCGAAATCCACGTCAGCCCCAGCACGGTGGTAGGCATTCTCGACCGCCTCGAAGACAAGGGCCTGGTGCGCCGCGAGCGCGGCCGCGAAGACCGCCGCATCGTGTTCGTGTCGGCCACCGACGCGGGCCGCGAGCTGGCCTCGCAGGCGCCGTCGCCGCTGCAAAAGCACCTGGCCGACGCGCTGAACGCGCTGCCCGAACTCGAGCAGGCCACTATCACCCTGTCGCTCGAGCGCATCGTCACCCTGATGGAACAGGAAGGCCACGCGGTCGAGACCCATGGCGACGTGTCGTCGCCCATTCTCGAAGTACCCACCGGCGGCGCGCCGCCCGAATCGGGGTTGGTCGTATGAGGGGGCAAGAACTGCGATCCCCCCAGCCTTCAACGGCCGTCCAGCCGGCCGCCGCTTCCCTGCGCCTGCAATTGCGCGCGCCGCGCCGCAGCGACGGCGCCGCGCTGCACCGCCTGGTGTCCGAGTGCCCCCCGCTCGACGTCAATTCTCTGTATGCCTATCTGCTGCTGTGCGAGCACTTCAGCGCCACCTGCGTGGTGGCCGAAAGCGCCGGCGGCCGCATCGATGGGTTCATCTCCGCATATTTGCCGCCAGCCCGGCCCGACGTCATTTTCGTCTGGCAGGTTGCCGTGCATTCCCGCGCACGCGGCCAACGGTTGGGCCGCGCCATGCTACGCGAACTCTTGCAGCGCAAAGAGCTCGGGCATGTTCGTCATCTTGAAACCACGGTCGGGCCTGACAACCAGGCTTCGCGCCGCACCTTTGCCGGCCTGGCCGGCGAGCTGGGCGCACACATCTCCGAGCAGCCATTTTTCGACCGGCAGCTGTTCGGCGGTGCCGACCACGACGACGAGATGTTGTTGAAGATAGGCCCGTTCACCCTGCCGCCCCACTAGGGGCTTGCAGGACGGCAGCCTGTCGAACCGGGACGCAGTCTGGCTTCACGCCCGCATGGGCATGGGTAGCCTCTGTGTCTGTCAATTCACGAAATGAAGGGAGGATTCTATGGACTTGAAAATCTTTGACCGGATGGAGTCGGAGGTGCGTGGCTACATCCGGTCGTTTCCGGTGATATTCAATCAGGCGCGCGGCTCTGTCCTGATCGATGAGGAAGGTGGCGAGTACATCGACTTCTTCAGCGGCGCAGGCACCTTGAACTACGGCCACAACAATCCGGTCTTCAAGGAAAAGCTGCTCGAATACCTGGAAGCCGACGGCGTAGTGCACGGCCTGGACATGGCCACCAGCGCCAAGAAGCAATTTCTGGAAACTGTCGACCGCGTGCTGCTCAAGCCGCGCAACTGGCAGTACACGCTGCAGTTCACGGGGCCGACCGGCACCAACGCAGTCGAGGCCGCCCTGAAAATCGCGCGCCAGGTCAAGGGCCGTTCGAACATCATTTCGTTCACGCACGGATTCCACGGCGTCAGCGGCGGCTCGCTGGCCGCGACGGCCAACATGAAGTTCCGCGACGCGGCCGGCTATGCGCTGGGCAATACCAGCTTCATGCCGTATGACGGCTACTTCGGCCCCGACGTCGACACCATCGCCTATCTCGAGCGCATGCTGGAAGACCCCAGCAGCGGCCTGGACAAGCCGGCCGGCGTCATCGTCGAGACGGTGCAAGGCGAGGGCGGCGTCAACGTCGCCACGCTGCGCTGGCTCAAAGAGCTGGAAAAGCTCTGCCGCCGCCACGACATGCTGCTGATCGTCGACGACATCCAGGTGGGCTGCGGCCGCACCGGCAGCTTCTTCAGCTTCGAATCGGCCGGCATCCGCCCCGACATCATCACGCTGTCGAAGTCCCTGTCGGGTTTCGGCCTGCCCATGTCGCTGGTGCTGATGAAGCCCGAACTCGATATCTGGAAGCCCGGCGCGCACAGCGGCACGTTCCGCGGCAACAACCTGGCCTTCGTCACGGCCACGCAGGCGCTCGACACCTACTGGTCCAGCGATGCTTTCTCGACCGAAGTGCAGCGCAAAGAGCGCCTGGTGCGCGACTGGCTTGAAAACCTGGCGCACAGCTACCCCAACGCCGGCCTGGCCGTGCGCGGACGCGGCCTGATCCAGGGCCTGGTGGCAACGGCCGAGCCGGCGCTGGCCAACCGAATCGCGCAGCAGGCGTTCAAGCGCGGCGTCGTCATCGAAACCTCGGGTGCGCAGGACGAAGTCCTGAAGCTGCTGCCGGCCCTGACCATCGAAGACGAACTGCTGACCCGCGGCCTGGAAACCATCGAGGCCGCCGTAGCCGACGCGCTGGGTGAGTCGGGCCAATCGGCCCGTGTTTTGAAATTTGGAGGAAAACGTCGATGATCGTACGCAATGTGAAAGATGTGATCGGAACTCAGGACGAAGTCCGCACCGACACCTGGGTCAGCCGCCGCGTGCTGCTGAAGAAGGACGGCATGGGGTTTTCGTTTCACGAGACCACCATTTTTCCCGGCGGACGCACGCATATCCACTACAAGAACCATCTTGAAGCGGTCTGGTGCATCGAAGGCGACGGCTCCATCGAGACGATTGCCGACGGCAAGAAATACGAGCTGGGACCGGGCGTGGTGTACGCCCTGAACGAGAACGACGAGCACTGGCTGTGCGGCGGCAAAGAGCCGCTGCGCGTTATCTGCGTATTCAACCCGCCGCTGACCGGCCAGGAAGTGCACGACGCCGAAGGCGTCTACGCGCTGCCCGCCGAAGCGCAAGCGGCCTGAGAGCAAGGAGGCTGATCATGATCTCACCTGCCCAGGATCCGTACGCCTCGCGTACGGATCGAAGTTCCGCCATCATCGCCCGCCAGGACCCGGTGGTCCATGGCGACGGCAAGTACGCCGACGCATTGTCGGCCGAGCAAGTCCAGGACTACGACCGCGACGGCTTTCTTCTGCTGGAAAACGTCTTTTCCGCCGAAGAAGTGCAGGCCCTGATCGGTGAAGTCGAGCGCATGACGCGCGACCCCGCCATCGTGCGCCGCGAAGAGGCCATTACCGAGCCGGGCAGCAATGCCGTGCGCTCGATCTTCATGGTGCACGTGCTCAACCCGATGCTCGCGCGCCTGACCCGCGATCCGCGGCTGGCCAATGTGGCGCGCCAGCTGCTGGGGTCCGAGGTGTATATTCACCAGTCGCGCGCGAACATGAAGCCCGGTTTCAAGGGCAAAGAGTTCTACTGGCATTCCGACTTCGAAACCTGGCATGTCGAAGACGGCATGCCGGCGATGCGCGCGCTCAGCTGCTCGGTGCTGCTTAGCGACAACAATGAGTGCAACGGCCCGCTGATGCTGGTGCCGGGCTCGCACCGGCAATTCATTTCGTGCGTGGGCGAAACGCCGCGCGACCACTACAAGCAGTCGCTCAAAAAGCAGGAATACGGTGTACCCGACCCTGTCAGCCTGCAGTTGCTGGTCGAACAGGGCGGCATCCGCACCATGATGGCCAAGGCCGGCTCGGTGGTGTTCTTCGACTGCAACACCATGCATGGCTCGAACAGCAATATCTCGCCGTGGCCGCGCGCCAATGTGTTCATGGTCTACAACAGCATGGAAAACACGCTGAACCCGCCCAAGTACGGGCTGGATCCGCGGCCCGAGCACATTGCCACCCGCAAGGCCTTCAAGGCGGTGACGCCGCTCGACAAGCTCAAGCTGGTGGAATGACGCGGCGCCGCGAGGCGCTTGCCGTACCCAGCCCCGGGGCCTGCTGCCCCGGGGCTTTTGTTTGTGCGGGCCAGGATGCCTGCCGGATGGTGGAATGATCTGTACGTACAGCTTGTACGTATCGAGGTACACTAGCGCTTTTCACGCCATCCGGATTTCCCCCCCGGGCCAGCCGGCCCCTGATAAAAGGTACTGGAGACACGACTCATGAATACTGAAGTTTCCCGCTTCCCCATGTTCTCGGCCATGATGAAAGTGCCGGGCGGGCTGATGCTGCTGCCGCTGATCCTCGGCTCGATCATCGGCACCTTCGCGCCCGACGCCCTGGCCATCGGCGGTTTCACCACCGCGCTCTTCAAGAACAGCGCGCTGCCCTTGATCGCGCTGCTGATCTTCGCCACCGGCACGCAGGTCAATATGCGCACCGGCGGGCCCATCCTGGCTACCGCCGGCACCATCCTGCTGATGAAGACGCTGGTGCCGGCCACGCTCATCGTGTTGCTGGGCAGCTACGTGGGCCTGGACGGCATCATGGGCGTGTCGATTCTGGCGATGCTGGCGGCCTTCGACAACAGCAACGGCGGCCTGTGGCTGGCGTACACCGGGCAGTACGGCGACAGCCGCGACCGCGGGGCCTACGTGGCCAGCGCCGTGAACGACGGCCCCTTCTTCAGCCTGCTGTTCCTGGGGGCTTCGGGCCTGGCCGATATTCCCGTGACGGCGCTGGTCGCTGCACTGGTGCCGTTCCTGCTGGGCGTGGTGGTGGGCAACCTGGATGTGCAATGGCGCAACGTGCTCAAGCCGGTGCCGAACATCGTGATCCCGTTCTTCGCCTTTGCGCTGGGCACCGGCATCAACCTGGCCGCCGTTGTGTCCGGCGGCATGACCGGCCTGGTGCTGGGCCTGCTGATCAGCCCCGTCACCGGCTTCCTGGTCTACCTGGGTTACCGCTACATCCTGCGCCGCGGCGGCAAGAGCGGCATCGGCTTTGCCGCGGGTACCACGGCGGGCAATGCGATCGCCACCCCGGCCGTGGTGGCGGCGGCCGACCCGTCGCTGCAGCAGTACGTCAGCACCGCCACGGCGCAGGTCGCCGCGTGCGTGCTGATCAGCTCGATCCTGGCTCCGCTGCTGGCTTCGTATTTCCTGAAGCGCGCCGGCGAACTGAAGCCGGCCGACGACGTGGCCATCGCCCTGGGCGAGCTCGAGCCGGCGCCCGAGGCGAGGGTCTGAGCGTGGCCCCCTTCATTGCCATCGTTGCCGACGACCTGACCGGGTCGGGCGATTCCGCCGTGCAATTCGTGCGCGCGGGCTGGCCCACGCAGCTGTCGGTGGGCCGGGCCGGCCAGGCGCTGGCCGACCCGGCTGCCGGCCGCGCCGAGGTCATCGCGGTGACTACGCACAGCCGGCCGCTGCCCGGCCCGCAGGCTGCCGCCGTGGTGCGCGACGATGTGGCCGCCTTGCGCGCGGCCGGCGTGCGACGTCTGTACAAAAAGGTGGATTCGACGCTGCGCGGCGCTTTCAAGGCCGAGATCGACGCGGCGCGCCAGGCATGGCGCGACGACGCCATCGCGGTGGTGTGCCCGGCCTTTCCGGCCACGGGGCGCACCGTGCGCGACGGCACCCTGTATGTGGAAGGCCGGCCGGTCACCGAGACCTCGGCGGCCACCGATCCGGTCACGCCCGTCACTGAAAGCCATATCCCGACGCTGCTGGGCGGCGCGCAGTTGCCCGCGATCGATGGCGAAACCCCGCGGGCACTGGCCGACCGCATCCTGGCGGCCGGCGCCGTGGTGGTGGCCGACGCACAGACGCCGGCCGATATGGACCGCCTGGCGCGCGCTATCGTGCTGCTCGGCGAGCGCGCGCTGCCGGTCGGCTCGGGCGGCCTGGCGGCGCCGCTGGCCCGGCTGTGGGCGGGCGCTGAATCGCGGGGCACGGTCATTGTGGTGGTGACCTCACAGCATAGTGCCGCGCGCAGGCAGGCCGCGGCCCTGCAGGCCGACGGCGCCCAGGTCTGGTCGCCCACGCTGGCGCAACTGGCCGATGACACGGCCTGGCGCGACTGGGCGGCGCGCGTGGTCCAGGCCGCGCCTGCCGCGCAGGCGCAGGCCACGCTGCTGCTGTTGGCGCCCGAAGGACGGCTGGACGGCCTGGATTCGGATGCCGTGGCCGCCCGCCTGGGCGGGCTGGCCGGGCAACTGATCCTGGGCGGCGCCGCCGCCGGGGTGGTGGCCACCGGCGGCGACGGCGCCAGCGCCGTGCTGGCGGCCCTGCGGGCCGGCGGCATCGCGCTGGTGGATGAAGTGACCGGCGGTGTGCCACTGGGCACCCTGACCGGCGGGCCGGCCGCAGGGCTGCCCATTGTGACCAAGGCCGGTGGCTTTGGCGCCGATGATGTATTGATCCGGGCCGCCGGCGCGGTCCGCGAACGGAGATTCCAAGCATGACGCAAGACGCAACGCCCACCCGCATTCCGACCCTGGCGGTGACGCTGGGCGACGTGGCCGGTATCGGGCCCGAGATTACGGCCAAGATGCTGCTGGGCCACGACGACCTGCGCCAGCGCGCGCGTCTGGTGGTGGTGGGCGATGCCGCGGCGCTGCGCAAGGCCGCCCAGGCGCTGGGCGCCGACGCCGCGCGAGTGCGCGTGGTCGAAGGGCCTGAGCAGGTTCAGAACACGCCGGGTACCATCGAAGTCATCCAGGCCGGGCCATCGCTCGAACACGTGCCGCTGGGCGAGCTGAGCGCCGCTGCGGGCGACGGGTCGGCGCGCTTTGTCACCACGGCGTGCGCGCTGGCGCGCGAGGGCCGCATCGACGGTATCGTCACGGCGCCGCTGAACAAGGCCGCCATGCACCTGGCCGGCCACAAATGGCCCGGCCATACCGAGTTGCTGGCGCACGAATTCGGCGTCAAGACCTTTTCGCTGGTGCTGTCGGCCGGCGACTTGTATATCTTCCACGCCACTACCCATGTTTCGCTGCGCCAGGCCATCGAAGATGTCACGCCGCAGCGCATGCGGGCCGTGCTGCGGCTGGCCGGCTCGTTCGCCCAGGCACTGGGCCGCGCCGACGAGCCGGTGGCAGTGGCGGGGCTGAACCCGCACGCCGGCGAGAACGGCATCTTCGGCACGGAAGACGCCGACATCCTGGTGCCCGCCGTGGCCGAGGCCAATGCGGCCGGCATCCGCGCCGCCGGGCCCATCCCGGCCGATGCCCTGTTCCCGCAGGCGGTGCGCGGCAAGTGGAAGTTCGTCATCGCCTGCTACCACGACCAGGGGCATGCCCCGTTCAAGTCGGTGTACGGCGACGATGGCGTCAATATCACCGTGGGCCTGCCGGTGGTGCGCGTCTCGGTCGATCACGGCACGGCCTTCGACATCGCCGGCCGGGGCGTGGCGCGCGAAGACAGCCTGGTGCTGGCGGCCGAGCGGGCCGCGCATCTGGCCACGGGCTGGTCGCATGTATGGGAAACTGCGCGCTCCACTACCGGAGGCTGATTCCATGGCGTCGTCCGCCGAACCCGCCGCGCCGCTCGACCGATCCAGCGGCGATCCCCTGCATGCGCAGGTCGCCCAGGCGCTGCGCCGCGATATCCGCGGCCACCAGTGGGCGCCGGGCACGATGCTGCCCAGCGAAGCCGCGCTGTGCAGGCAGTTCGGCGTGGCGCGCAGCGTGGTGCGGCAGGCATTGGCGGCGCTGGTGGCCGAAGGCCTCATCCGCCGCGATCCCGGCCGCGCGCCCACTGTGGCGCCGCCCCTCGAGCACCGGCGCATGGTGCAGCGTTCCACGGGGCTGTTCGAGCAATTCGCCCACACGGGCACTGCGCTGCTGACGCGTGTGCTGCGCTGCGAGCCGGCCGCGCCGCCACCCGAGGTGGCCGCCTTCTTCGGCTCCGGCGACACGCTGCTGCTCGAGCGCCTGCGCCGCGTCGACGACGAGCCGCTCGCCTTTGTTCGCACCTGGCTGCCGCGCGCACGCCTGCCGGGGCTGTGCGCCGATCATCTGCAAGACACCTCGCTGCACCGCACCCTGGCGCAGGGCTTCGGCCTGCACCCGGGCCGGGGCCGCAACCGCATCCGCGCCGTAGGGGCCGATGCCGTGCTGGCCGGCGCACTGCAAGTGCCGGCCGGCAGCCCGCTGCTGATGCTGGAAGGGCAGGGCTTCGACCAGTACGGCCAGCCCCTCGAATGGTTCACGACCTGGCACCGCGCCGAGAAACTGGTGTTCGATGTGGATGTCAGCCCGGCCGGCGAGCAGATCCATGCCGCCTTGCCGGACGCGGTTCCTGGCGGGCCCGCGGCGGCCGCGCAGCCGGCCGGCTCGCTCGAGTCCGTCGAGGCGGCGCTGGACGCCGCCCTGGAGGCCGTGCGCCGCTTGCGGCGCGGCGCTCCAGGCGCTTGAACGCCCGGCCGGGCAGGCCCGCGCGGGTGCTATGCTTGGCACCCGCCCGCTCAACGCCCACGCCGCCATGACTGCACGCATCGCCAGCCTGCATATCTATCCCGTCAAATCCTGCGCCGCCATCGACCTGGCCGAATCGCCCATCGACCGGGCCGGCCTGGCGGGCGACCGGCGCTGGATGATTCTGACTGCGCAGGGCCAGTTCATGACGCAGCGCCAGTGGCCCGCCATGGCCCTGATCCGCCCAGCCATCACGGCCGGCAGCCTGGAACTGCGCGCGCCCGGCATGCCTGTGCTGCGGGTGCCGCTCGACGGTTCGCAACTGGCCGCCACGGCGCGTCCGGTCACGGTCTGGCAAGACAGCGTGCCCGCGCGCGACGAAAGCGCCGAGGCGGCCGCCTGGCTCAGCCAGGTGTTGAGCCAGGATTGCGTGCTGGTCAAGCTCGACGCGCAGGCGCAGCGCCCCGCGCGGGCGGAATGGGTCGAGCGCTGGCGTGGCGCGCATCCCGACCTGGCCGCAACCTTCGCCGGTGAGCATGTATTCGGCTTTGCCGACGGATTTCCCTTGCTGATCGCCAACCAGGCCTCGCTGGACGACCTGAACGCGCGCCTGGCTGCGCAAGGCCGGCCGGCGGTGCCGATGAACCGCTTCCGGCCCAATATCGTCATCCAGGGCGAGTGGGAAGCGTACGACGAAGACCACACCACCATCGTGACAGTGGGGCAGGTAAGCATGGCGCTGGTCAAGCCGTGCACGCGCTGCCCCATGCCCAATATCGACCAGCTTACCGCCCAGTGTTACGACGAGCCGGGCCGCACGCTGGCTGTTTATCGGCAGTTCGAGATCGGCGTGGTGTTCGGCCAGAATGCCATCGTGAACGCCCCCGCGGGCGCCTGCCTGCGCGTGGGCGATGCCGCCAGGGTCGAACTGGATTTCTGAAACCGGCGCGGCTCAGGACGACAGCTTCAGGCCAATGAGCCCCGCGGCGATCAGCAGCACGCTGACCACGCGCATGGCGCTGAGCGTTTCGCCAAACAGTACGATGCCGGCTACGAAAGCGCCCAGCGCGCCGATGCCCACCCAGACCGCGTAGGCGGTGCCCAGCGGCAGGCTTTTCATGGCCAGCGACAGCAGCCAGAAGCTGATGAGCATGCCGGCCAGCGTGACGACGGAAGGAACCAGGCGCGTAAAGCCGTGGGTGTACTTCAGGCCGACGGCCCACACCACTTCGAACAGCCCAGCCAGTATGAGAATGACCCAGGTCATGGAATGCCCCATTTCAAACAAGGGCCGGCATGTTTGCCGGCGATGGGGCCGTCCCCGGGTAGGAAAGCAGCCGGCAGGAGGGCCGGCGGCCGCCCCGGGCCGTCCCGGAGCAGTAAAAATTATAGAATACCAAATTGACCGCCGGGCGCGGCCGGGTATTTTTTGCCGGCCGCGGCGCCGGCGCCGCGCATCGCTTTTTTGTAGATGGTACCCATGAGTTTCCAGGTCACCGTACAGCCCAGTCAGCATCAGTTTCCGGTCGAGGCGGGCCAGACCGTCCTCGACGCCGCGCTGGCGGCGGGCATCGTGCTGCCATACAGCTGCCGCAACGGCGCATGTTCCACTTGCAAGGGCAAGGTCGTCTCCGGGCTGGTCGACGCCGGCGAATACCCCGCCCAGATCCTTTCCCCCGAAGAACTGGCCCAGGGCTACACGCTGTTCTGCCAGGCGCGGCCGCAATCCGACCTGGTGGTCGAGTCCACCGAAGTCCGGCTGGCCAGCGACATCCAGATCCGCAAGCTGCCCGCCCGCGTGCAGGCCATGGATACTGCCGCGCCCGATGTCACCGTGCTGCGCCTGCAGCTGCCGGCGGCCGATCCGTTCCGCTACTACGCGGGGCAGTATATCGAGGTCATCCTGAAAGACGGCAAGCGCCGCAGTTACTCGATGGCCGGCGCGCCGCATACCGGCAGCCCGCTCGAACTGCATGTCCGACACATGCCTGGCGGTGTGTTCACCGACCATGTATTCGGCGCCGGCGCCACCCAGATGAAAGTGCGCGAGATCCTGCGCCTGGAAGGGCCCTTCGGCTCGTTCTTTCTGCGCGAAGACTCCGACAAGCCCATTGTCCTGCTGGCCAGCGGCACCGGCTTCGCCCCCGTCAAGGCCATTGTCGAGCACATGGCGCATCATGGCATCCGCCGCCCGGCCGTTCTGTACTGGGGCGGGCGCCGCCCGCGCGACCTGTACATGCACGATCTGGCGCAATCGTGGGCCCGGACCCTGTCCGATTTCCGCTATGTGCCGGTGGTTTCCGACGGCCTGCCCGAAGACGGCTGGACCGGCCGCACCGGCTATGTACACGAGGCCGTGCTACAAGATCTGCCGGACCTGTCGGGCCACCAGGTGTACGCCTGCGGCGCACCACCGATGGTGGATGCCGCGCGGCGCGAGTTCACGGCGCAATGCGGTCTGCCGGCCGACGAGTTCTATGCCGATGCGTTCACTTCCGAGGCCGATCTGGCCCGCACGGGCACCTGAGGCAGGGCGGTGGCGCACGGCCAGGAAACTTCCGGGTGCAAATGGATACCGGCCCTTCTTTTATGTTATAGGCGGGGCCGGGCCGGCGCTGTAAACTGCCGCACCGACACCTCGATCGGATCGAGCCGCGACAGCAGGGGGCCTGTCCCGCTGCGGCTGGCGGCGCAAGGAGCAAGGCGCGCATGAAAGTAGCGGTATTGGGTAGCGGCATCATCGGCATTTCCAGCGCCTGGTGGCTGCGCCAGGCTGGCCACGATGTGGTGGTGGTCGATCGCCGCCCCGGTCCGGCCCAGGAAACCAGCCTGGCCAACGGCGGGCAGATTTCCGTCTCGTACGCCGAACCCTGGGCCAATCCGCAGGTCCCCCTGAAGTTGCTGAAATGGATGTTCCAGGACGACGCGCCGCTGCTATTCCGGCCCCAGCTCGACTGGCGCCAATGGATGTGGGGCCTGGCTTTCCTGCGCGAATGCCTGCCGGGCCGGCTGGCTCCCAATATCCGCGCCATGGTGCGGCTGGCCGAATACAGCCGCGCTACGCTGCAGGGCATGCGCGCCCAGCTGGGCATTCCGTACGATCACCTTGAACGTGGCATCCTCAATTTCTACCGCGATTCCCACGAATTCGAGATCTCGCAGAAAGCCGCCGGCCTGATGCGCGATTTCGGCGTCGAGCGCCGGGTCGTCACGGCCGACGAAGTGGTCGCCATCGAGCCCGCCCTGGCGCCGCATCGCGGCACCATCGTGGGCGGCGATTTCACGCCCGAAGACGAAAGCGGCGATGTCCACCTGTTTGCCGCCGGCCTGGCGCGGCAGTGCGAGCAGGCCGGCGTGGAATTCTGCTACGAAACCAGCGCTACGCGCCTGGTCAGCCAGGGTGGTCAGGTGCAGGCCCTGGAAACCATCCAGCCCGACGGCCGCTACGCGCGCATCGTGGCCGACGCCTATGTCGTAGCGCTGGGCAGTTTCAGCCCGCGCTTGGTGCGGCCGCTGGGCGTACCCTGCAACGTCTATCCCGCCAAGGGCTATTCGGCGACCTTCACCGTGCGCGATCCGGCGCGCGCGCCCTCGGTCAGCCTGACCGACAGCAGCCACAAGGTGGTGTTCTCGCGCCTGGGCGATCGGCTGCGCATGGCGGGCACGGCCGAGTTGTCCGGTTATTCACGCGCCCTCAATACCGACCGCTGCGAAGCCCTGACGCGCCTGGCGCGCGAACTGTTTTCCGACGCGCTCGATTTCGAAAGCGTCAGCTATTGGTCGGGGTTGCGCCCGTCCACCCCTTCGAACGTGCCCCTCATCGGCCGCACCCGCATTCCCAACCTGTATCTGAATACAGGCCACGGCACGCTGGGCTGGACCATGGGAGCCGGTTCGGGCCGGGCCCTGGCCGATCTGCTCAGCGGACGCAAGCCGGAGCCCGAATTTCCTTTTCTTGGTCTGTGAACCTATGAAGACACTGCAATTGGCGGGCCTGGCCCGCGCACTGATCGCCAGCCGGCGCACCTGGATTTTCGGCGCCGCCATGTTCGCCGCGGGGGCGGCGCACGGCGCCACTGTCGAAATCGAGGTCTGGCACACGCTTACCGGTCCCAACAAGGCCGAATTCGAAAAACTCACCAAGAAATTCAACAAAGAGCAGAGCGACGTCGAGGTCGAACTGCGCGATTTTTCCGATGCGCAGGCGCTGCAGAAAGAAGCCGCCGACGCTTTGAAGAAAAAGAAGGGGCCCAACCTGGTGCAGCTGGCCGACAACCGCTCGCCCGAAGTCGTGTCCGAGCACAAGGCCATCCTGCCTTTGTACCAGCTGCTGGCCAAGTACCCCATCAAAGACCTGAACTGGTTTCTGCCGTCCACCTCCAGCTTCACCCGCGACAGCAAGGGGCGCCTGCTGGCCTTTCCCTGGATGGCGGAAGTGCCCATCATGTACTACAACCTGGCCTATTACAAAAAGGCCGGCCTCGATCCCAACAAGCCCGCCCGTACCTGGGCCGACCTGCAGGGCGAACTGCTCAAGCTGCGTGACGTGGCCAACATCGAATGCCCGTACGCATCCAGCAACCAGGTGAAAATCCACCTGGAGAACCTGGCGCCCATCAACAAGCAGCTGTTCACCAGCAACGACAACGGCCTGGCATCCAGCAAGGCCGCGCCCTCGCTGCAGTTCGACACCCTGTACATGCGCCATGTTTCGCTGATGGCCAGCTGGAAGCGTTCGCTGCTGTTCATGGCGCATTCCGACGGCGACCAGAGCGACAAGCTGTTTGCCAAGGGCGATTGCGCCGTGCTGACCTCCGGCTCCGGCGCTGCCGGCACCTTCATGAACACGCGCTCGCTGTCGTTCGGCGTGGCGCCGCTGCCGTACTACACCCAGGCCACCAAAGAGGCCGGCAGCCCGTTCATCAGCGGTTCGGCGCTGTGGGCCATCGATGGGCACCCGCAGGCCCAGGAAAAAGCCACCGCGCAGTTCCTGGCCTGGCTGGCCAAGCCCGTCAACGCCGCTGAATGGCACCAGCGCACCGGCTACCTGCCGCTTACCGATGCGGCGTTCCGCGCCGCCGACGTGTCGTTCTACGACAAGATCCCGGGCGCACACGCCATCATCCAGTCCATGCAGGGCAAATCGGCGGCCACCAGCCGGGGTTTCCGCATGGCCAACTACGATCGTGTCGAAGCCGTGCTCAGCACCGAGCTCGACGAGGCTTTCGACGGCAAGACGCCCCCTGTGGCGGCGCTGAACCGCGCCGCCGACCAGGCTCGCCGCCTGGCGCAGCAGCGCTAGCGCCGCATGCCGGGATGGCGGCTTCGGCGGCCTTCCCGAATATCCGATCAGCCGGCCGTCAGGCCGGTTTTTTCTTTCGTTCTGCCTCCGTCATCCGCAGTGAACGAAAAATTCCGTCCGTATAAGTCGGTCTAGCTGCACCGGGCTGGCCGGGCCACCATGCTGTCCTCGCGTTCCCGTTCGGAACGCACACCGATTCGGGGCGAGCATGGTTCGATTCATTCTTCTGGGTTTGCTGCCGCTGGGGCTGGCCGCCTGCGCGCAATGGCCGGCCGCCGGGCCGGGCTGGGCGTCCGGCGGCGCGCCCGCCGGCCATTACGATTTCAACTGGCAACTGTCCGGCGACCCCGCCGTGGCGCCATTGCAGGTATTCAGCGGAGCGGGGCGAACCTGGCTGCAGTTCGCGCCCGGGCGCACCCCGCCGGCCTTGTTCGCGCAAACGCCCGCCGGCCTGCAGCCGCTGACGTATACGCGCCAGGAGCCCTACCTTATCGTCGACGGCGTCTGGCCGGCGCTGGACCTGCGGGGCGGGCGGCACGTGGCGCGGGTCGAGCGGCAGGCCGCGCCTGTGCCATCCGCGCCGCCGGCTGCATCGGCCACCGGGGCCGAAGCGGCGCCGGCTGTCGAGCCGTCCCCGGCCATGGCGCCGCGGGCCGCACTGCTTTCGACCGTGCCGGCTCCGGCGGCTACGCCCGGCAATGCGTCGGCACGCTTGCGGGCCGGCCCGCCCGATGCCACCCTGCGCGCCGTCTTGGCACGCTGGGCTGCCGATGCCGGCTGGGCTTTCGAACCGCAGCATTGGGCCGTTGACGCCGACATTCCCCTGGCGGGCAGCGCCGATTTTCCCGCCGATTTCAAAACTGCCGTGCGCAGTCTGCTGGCCTCGACAGAACTGGCCGATCGCCCGGTGCAGCCGTGCTTCTACACTAACAAGGTGCTGCGCGTCGTGCCATTCACGCAGGCCTGCGACCGTTCCGCCGCGCCAGGAGCCCGTCCATGAAGGCCCGCCTGGCATATTCCGGCATCGTGCTGCTGGCGCTGGCCGGGTGTTCGGCGCAGCAGTCGCTGCAAGCGCTGCGCGAGGCCATTTCCGCGGCACGCTCCAAGGTCGAGACCGGGCAGCGGCAATTCGCCGCCTCGGTGTCCGACCGCAACGCGCGCATCGCCGCGCAAGACGTCGACAAGCCATGGCTGGCCGGCAAGTCCCAGCCGCTGGCTCGCGACATCGTGCTGCCGCCGGCGTTGCGCGGCGATGTGGACACGACCCTGCTGTTCGCCGGGCGGCTCGACCTGCCTTCGCTGGCCGAGCGGCTGACCAGCGTAACCGGCATCGCCGTGCGGATCGCGCCCGATGCCTTGCTGCCGCAGGCGCTGTTCCTGCCCCGGCTGGGCCAACCTGCGCCTGCCGATCTGTCCGCACCCATGCGCGTGCCCGTGCTGGCCGGGCCGCGCCCCCTGCCCGACACGCTCGATACGCTGGCTGCCAGTTTCGGCGTGCATTGGCGATACCATCGCAACGCCATCGAGTTCTATCGCATGCAGACGCGCGTGTTCGACGTGCGCGCGCTGACCCTGGCCAGCCGCGCCGACGCCCGGCTGGGCCGGGCCGGCACCACCCAGGCGGGCGGTTTCGACAACACGTCCAATACCGCATTGTCGTCGGGCGAGCATCATGCCCTGCAGGCCGTGCGCGTGCGCATCATTCCGTTCCTGACGCAGGCAGGCACGATCGCCGATCTCGACGGCGGCGGCAGTTCGCTGGTCGTTACCGATATTCCCGATGTGCTCGACCGCATCGGCCAGTTCATCGAACGCGAAAACCAGGCACTGACCCGGCGCGTGCGCCTGCTGTTCGAAGAAATCACGGTGGTGGCCAACGACAGCGCCGAAGGCGGCATCGACTGGAAGGCGGTCTACGACAGCGCGCGTGTGGCGGTCGCCGCCGCGCTGCCCAACGCCGCCGGCAATGCTGCCGCGGAACTGGGGGCTACGGTGGGCAGCGGGCGCTTCCAGGGCTCGCGCGCCATTGTCTCGGCGCTCAGCCAGACCGGCGCCGTGCTGCGCCACAGCAGCGTGCCGGTCCTGACCCTGAACCGCCGTCCAGTCACCCATGCGGTGCGCACCACTTTCTCGTACATCGATCAGGTCCAGAGCACGGCGGTGGCGGGCATTGACGCTGCGCTGGGCAACACGAGTCTGCCCTCGGTGTCTATCAGCCAGAAGCAGGAAACCGTAGGCACTTTCCTCACCCTGGTGCCCGACGCCCAGGCCGACGGCCGCATCCTGCTGTCGATTGCCTACGACAACACGGTGGCCCAGCCCATCAAGAGCATTACTTTCGGCGAGCAGGGCAACCAGGTGCAGGTGCAGCAGATCACCATCGACGGCAATGGTACCGTGCAGCAGATCGCGCTCAGTCCCGGGCAACCGGTCATCCTGTCGGGTTTCGATCGCCGCCAGGACGAATACGACCGCCGCCGCCTGTCGGCCGATGCGCCGCTGCTCGCCGGCGGGCAAGACCGCGCATCCAGCGACCGCCTGACTACGGTGGTTCTCGTGACGGCCATGGTTGAAGAGGGCATCTGAATGTTCGCGGCCGTAGCCCCCGATCAATTGTTGTTGATCGATGCCGAGGGCGGCGATTGCAGCCTCGCGTTCGGATTGTCATGGTTCGCCCTGGTGGGTAGCCAGGCGCGGTCCATGGCCAGGGCGCGTGCGCGGCGCCTGCGCGCCACGCATTATGTGGTGGGCGGTCAGGGGGCCCTGGCCGGTGGTTGCGCGCGGCTCGCTTCCTCTGTTCGTCGCCGGCCGGTACATGCCGCGGCACAGGCTTTCGCCCGCCATTACCCCGACGGCACGGCGGCCTGCATTGCACCTTTGCCCGACGGACGCTGGTGGCTCGCGGCCGCGCAGGACGGCGCCGTGCTCACACGCGCCGATGCGCTGTACTCCGATGCGGCCCAGGCCGAGGCCGCCTTGCAGGCTTTGGCGGTCCAGTATCCGTCGCTGCGGCGGCACGATGGCCCGCAAACCCTCAAGGCCCTGATGGCCGCGCCGGACGGCGCCGCGCTGTTGCAGCCGGTGGGGTCGCACTGGTCGCGCCTGCCGCTGCCGGTGCGCGTTTTTGCCGGTATCCTGGCGCTGGCCCTGGCGGCGCCCGCGGCGTGGCAGGCATGGAGGCCTTCGCCGCGCGTCGCGGCACCGGCGCCGACCCTCACGGCCGATGAAGCCTGGCACCAGGCCACAGTCCGGTTCCGCCAGCAACAGACGGTGCATCTGCTACCCGAGTTGGCGCGCGTGTTCGCATCCCTGCACCGCCTGCCGCTGAACGTGCGAGGCTGGCTGCTGCGCGATGCGCGCTGCCTGCCCGCGTCGCGGGCCTGGTCGTGCCGCGCAGCTTACGTCCGCGCCGAGCCCGACGCCACCAATCGCGCTTTCGCGCAAGTTCTGCCTGCCGGCTGGCAACTGCGTTTCCAGCCGCTCGATGGCGCCGAACTGGCCTGGGCGGTGCCGGGCAACCATACCTTCATGGCCGACCTCGAGCTGCCCCGGGCCGAACACGTCGACCGCGCCCTGGCCAGCGCCCTGCAACTGGCGCGCCCCGCGTTTACGCAACTGACCCTCGGGCCTTCTGCGCCCGCGCCGATCGCCGTGCCGCGCGACCCGCAGGGGCAGCCTATCGGCGCGCCGCCCGCCTGGCCGGTCTTGCGCCAGCGCGCGCTGGCATTGCAGGGCCCGCTGCGCTCATTTTCCCTGCTGGCCGACCAATCCCGGCTGGTCGCGGCCTGGTCGGCCATCGTGCTGCGCCTGGCCGCCGGCCTTACGCCCGGCACCGCCGTCAGCGCCCTGACGGCCGAACTCCAAGGAATCCTTTATGAACAAGATTGATCCACATCCGGTCAAGTCGCGGGCACGTCCTCGCCCGTGCCGCGCGGCCTGGCTGGCGGTGGTGGCAGCCGGCTGCGGGGCAGCCATGCCCGTAATGGCCCAATTGCCGGCTGCCGATGCGGCCGTCCATCTCGAAGCGTCCGATGCCGCGCCGGCCGTCGCCGAAGAAGTGTGGGCCGAGGGCGATACCGTGCGCGATTTGCTGCGTGCCGACGCACAGGCCGCACGGGCCGCGCCGCCTCTCCGGCAGGCAGCCGATTGGCTGGAAGCGCCTGCCGGCGGCGCGCGGCGCGCCTCGGCCGGCCCGGCCGATGAGGCTTCCGCTGCCGACCGCATTGATGTGGTGGCGATCTACGGCGTGGGCAAGGCGCTGCATGCCGATATCTCCGTCAATGGACGCATCGCCCGCTATCGGGCCGGAAGAGCCGCGCCGCTGACAAGCGCGCCGCCGCTTGCCGGGGATTCGTACGCCCTGCAGGCCATCGAGGTTCCGTGCGTGCGCCTGCGCAAGGCCGGCGCCCCCTATACCGCGTGCCTGCTGCACAGCGGGTCGGCCCATGACTGAATTCCCGGTCCATGCCGGTCCGCTGCCTGCCGGGTCCCGGCAAGCCGGGCCCTGGCTGCGTACCCCCGACGAACTGGCGCGGCTCGAGCCGGCTTTTGTCCGCGCGCTTGGCGGTGAATTCGACCTGGCCCTGCTGGCCGGCCGCCTGTGCCCGGTATTGCTCGAAGGCGGCCAGGCGGCCGTATTTTCTTTGCCTGACTACCTGCATGGCGACCAGATCGCCGAGGTCGAACGCATGATGTGCGCACGCGGCTACCGCCTTGCGCCAGTACCGCGCTATGCGCTGCCGGCCGCACTGCTGTTGCCCGTGGCGCGCGGCCAGATCACGGCCGCCACGCTGCGCGAGAGTCGCGCGGCGCCTTCGGCGCAGCGTTCGGCATTGGCTTCGCTCTTTCTCGACATCGTGCGCTGGGGGCTTGAGCAGCATGCCAGCGATGTCCATATCAACATCTGCCAGCCGCCGGGAAAATCCGAAGTGCGCTACACCATCGACGGCGCCTATGTCCTGCCCGGCTGCTTCAGCGATATGTCGGCCGCCACCTTGCTCGAAGTGCTGGCTGTAGCCTGGATGGATGTGCGTGGCGGCAATGGCGCTGTGTTCGATCCGCTGGCCGAGCAGCAAGGCCGCATTGCGCTCGATATCGATGGCCGGCCGGTCACCGTGCGCTGGGCATCGCTGGCCGCCGATGCCGGGCCGTCTGTGTGCCTGCGCCTGTTGCGGCTGGATGCGGCCGAGGGGGGCGCCAGCCTGGCGGAACTGGGCTACCTGCCATCGCAGATCGCCGCGCTGGAACGCGCGCGCGAACGCAGCGGCGGCGCCATCGTGCTGGCCGGCGTGGTCGGATCGGGCAAGTCCACGTCCATCGCCACCCTGATGCGGGGCATTCCCGCCGCGCGTAAGGTCATTACGCTTGAAGATCCGGTCGAATACCGGATAGGCAACGCCTTGCAGAACACAGTTGGGCGCACGCTCGACACCGAATCTTCGCCGGTGTTCGATGCCAAGCTCAAAACGGTCAAGCGCTCGGCCATGCACGACCTGCTCATCGGCGAGATACGCGACCGCGATACCGGCCGCGCTTTCATGGACCTGGCCGGCTCCGGCGTCAATGTGTATACCACCACTCACACGGGCTCGGCCTGCATGATTCCCGAACGCCTGGCTTCTGATTTCATCGGCGTGTCGCGCGATTTCCTGGCTACCCCCGGCGTGCTCAAACTGCTGGTCTATCAGGCGCTGCTGCCGCGCCTGTGCGCGAGTTGCGCATTGCCATTCGACAGCCTGCCGCAGCGCGGCGAACCCATGCCGTGGCGCGATTGGGCATTGGCGTTCGCCCAGGCTCATCAACTCGACGGCGCCGCGCTGCGGGCCCGCAACCCGGCAGGTTGCCCGGTCTGCCGGCGCTCGCAGCTGCCCCAGTTGCATGGCCTGGCCGGGCGCACCGTGGTGGCCGAGATGGTCGAGCCCGATCGCGACGACCGCTTCCTGCACATGATCCGGCGCCGCGACAATCTGGGCTTGCGCCGCCATGTGCGCGCATTGCCGCGTACGGCATTCGATGACGCCGACATGGCGGGCAAGTGCGCGGCCGGCTGCGCGATTTACAAGGCATCGCGCGGGCAGGTCGATCCGCGCACGATTGCGCAGCACTTCGACCTGCCCGCCGGCCCGCGCCGCGCGGCGCCCATGCGCCTGCTGGCCGGGGGCCGCGATGCATGAGCGCACTGGCCCGCTGGCGGGCATGCTGCGGCAACTGGCGGCCTGGTGCGACGGCCGCCGTTTCCAGCGCCAGCGCGCAGACTATTACGAATATCTGGCAGACCTCATCGACAGCCTGCAGGGCCGCAAGACCCTGCGCGACATTTTCGAAGACGATGCGCTGCGCTATGGGCCCGATTCCGTGCGGGGCCGGCTGGCGCGGCGCTGGCAGCACCGATACCAGGAATCCGGCGGCGATCTCGCCGCGGCCTGGGCGGGCACGATGCCCGATGATGAATGCCAGTTGATCGCGGCGGCCCAGCAGGCCGGCGGCGACGCGCTGCCGCACGCGCTGCGCGACCTGGCCGGCGCCGCGCGGCTGGTGCAGCAGGCGCGCGGCATCCTGGTGGGCACGTGCGCCGCGGGGGGCGCGGCGCTGGCGGTTGCCGTCGGCCTGCTGTGCGCCGTGCCGTATTTCACCGCGCCGCGGCTGCAGCAGGTATTCCAGGCCGTGCCGCCCGACTACTACGGCGGGCTTACCCAGGGCCTGTATGCATTGGCGCAGGCGCTGCGACGCTGGCTGGTGTTCTGGGCAGTGTTGCTGGCTGGCGGTGCATGGCTGGCTGCCTGGTCGATGCCAGTGTTCACCGGCCCGTGGCGCGCGCGGCTCGACCAGCTGCTTCCCTGGCGCCTGTACCGTGATTTCCATGCCATCCGCTTCCTGGCCATGCTGGCTGTCATGCTGCGCCAGCGCGACAACATCGACACCCGGCTGCGCCAGGCCCTGGCGGCACTCGCCTGGCATGCCTCTCCGTGGCTGGCCTGGCATACCGACCAGATGCTGGCGCGAGTCGAGCACGGCATCGTCGGGGCCGGCACTTTCGACACTGGCCTGTTCGACCGCGAAACCGCCTGGTTCATGGCCGACGTAATTGCCGCGCGCGGGGTCGAAGCAGGCGTTGCGCAAGCCCGGTTGCGGGTCGAGTCGCGCACGCTGGCGCGGGTGCGCCGCCAGGCCCTGGCGCTGCGCTGGGCCATGCTGTTGGCGGCCGTGGCCGCCGTGCTGGGCCTGGCGCTGTGGCACTACGGCGTCATCGACGAACTGCGCCGCGCCCTGACCAATTACTACGCCAGCCGCTAGCCAACGGTACGGCTATTCCACGTTTCTCTGTCCAGGAGGTCTTCCATGCCTTATCCATTGTCTCTCGCCGCGCCGCGCCGCCAGGCCGGCTTCTCGCTCATCGAAGTGTCTATCGTCACTGCCATCGTGCTGCTGGTGGCTATCATCGGCATTCCGGCCATCGGCGCGTATGTCATCGAAAACAAGGTGCCCAAAGTCGGTGAAGAACTGCAGCGTTTTGTCGCCCGCACCAAGACTTTCGCGCAAGGCTCGGGGTCGGCGCCGTATGCCGATATCGACACGGGTTCGCTGGCCAATGCACTGCGCGATTCCAGCGTGGTGGCGGTCAGCGGCACGGGCGCCAGCTCGGTGGTGTCTCATGGGCTGGGGGGTAGCGGCAGCGGCGCCAACGGCACTATCACCATTGCCCCGGTTGCCGTGGCCGGGGGCGGCGCCGGTTCGGGCTTCGCCATGACCCTGACCAACGTCAGCAATGCAGCCTGCCCCGGCCTGGCATCGGTCATGCAGCGTGTGTCCGACATCATCACGGTTGAAGGGCGGGGCGGGGCAGCCAAGGTCAAAGACATTACCGTCGTGCCGCGCCTGGCCTACAGCGCCGCGGCGGCCGAATCCCAGTGCGCGGAAGGCGACAGCAATACCTTCGTGTTCACCGTGCGCTGAGGGGTATCCCGTGGGCATCATTACATTGCATACCCGCACGGCCAGAAACCGCAGGCCGCGCCCGAGGCAGGCCGGCTTCGCCCTGCTGGAACTGACCCTGGCGGTCGCCCTGGCCGGCATGATCCTGATCTGGGGCGCCAATCGCCTGGTCCACCAGATCGACGATGCGGCCAGCCAGGCTGCCGGCGTCTGGATGCTTGAACTCAAGCGCGGGCTCGACAACATGCTGCGGCAGCATTTCGACAGCCTGGCCGAAGGCGCGCCGGCGCTGGATGCCAACGGGCTGCCTTTGTATGCCGACCCGCTGGCCCCGCGCCTGGCTGAACTCAAGGCCCATGGCCACCTGCCCGCCGCCTTTCCCGAAACCGGCGCCCTGGGCAAGGACGTGGCCATCCGCATCCTGCGCGATGCCCGCTGCCCGGGGGCAGGCTGCCGGCTCGACGCGCTGGCCTATGGCGCCGGGCCGGTACTGCTGGCCGACGGGTCGGCGCCGGATCTCATGCGCCTCAGCACCGCCATCGAAGCCGCCGCCGGCTACGGCGGCGCGGCCACCGTAGCCCGGGTCCGCGGCGCCAATTTCGACTTTCCCAACCCGCCCACACCCGCCATGCCGGCCCTGGCGCCGGGCACGCTGGCCGTGTGGGCCGGCTTCGGGGCGGCCGACCACGACTTGTACGTGCGCCGGCGCGACACCCGCGACCCGGACCTGCAGGGCGGCCTGTCCGTGGCTGGCGCTCTGTCCAGCGCGGGGCGGCTGCACACCGGCGAATATCTGTCGCTGGGCGGCGTGGCGGTGGCCGGCACGGCCTGCCCGGGCGGCGTGGGGCTGGTGGCCCGCAGTGCGAATGGCGGCCTGCTGGACTGCCGCGGCGGCGTCTGGACCGCCGCGCAGGGCAGTTTCGGCGGCGCCTATGCCCTGAATCGTCTCCTCGGCTGCAAGGACTCCGCCTCATCCGCCAATCCCGTAACCGGGGCGTGTTCGTGCCCCAAAGGCTATGCGGCCGTCCTGGTTTCAAAAGGCCTGTGGGCCGACAATGGCTCCATGACTTTCAGCTATGTCTGCGTAGGCCCGGGGTAGGCGGGGCAGGGGCGCGCAGGCGGCCGGCTGCCGACCCTCTATAATCAAAAATTCGCCTAAATTCCGGTTCGTCCCAGAATGAAATCCTCAGAGATTCGCCAGAAATTCCTGCAGTTCTTCCAGTCGAAGGGGCACACCATTGTTCCTTCGGCCTCGCTCGTGCCGGGCAACGACCCCACGCTGCTGTTCACCAATTCGGGCATGGTGCAGTTCAAAGACGTCTTCACCGGCAAGGAAACGCGTTCCTATACCCGTGCGACCTCGTCGCAGCGCAGCGTGCGCGCCGGCGGCAAGCACAACGACCTCGAAAACGTCGGCTACACGGCGCGGCACCACACGTTTTTCGAGATGCTGGGCAACTTCAGCTTTGGCGACTACTTCAAGCGCGACGCCATCCAGTACGCCTGGGAACTGCTTACCCAGGTCTACGGGCTGCCCGCCGAAAAGCTGTGGGTTACCGTCTACCAGGAAGACGACGAGGCCTATGACATCTGGGCCACCGAAGTCGGCGTGCCGCGCGAACGCATCATTCGCATCGGCGACAACAAGGGCAGCCGCTACGCGTCCGACAACTTCTGGCAAATGGCCGACACCGGCCCGTGCGGCCCGTGTTCCGAAATCTTCTACGACCACGGCCCCGAGGTATGGGGCGGCCCTCCGGGCTCGCCCGAAGAAGACGGCGACCGCTATATCGAGATCTGGAACCTGGTGTTCATGCAGTTCGAGCGCGACGCCGCCGGCAACATGGCCCCCCTGCCCAAACCCTGTGTCGATACCGGCATGGGCCTGGAACGCATCGCGGCCGTGCTGCAGGGCGTGCATTCCAACTACGACATCGACCTGTTCCAGAACCTGATCCGGGCCGCCGCACGCGAAACCGGCGTCAAGAACCTCGAAGACAATTCGCTGAAGGTCATCGCCGACCACATCCGCGCGTGCTCCTTCCTGATCGTCGACGGCATCATTCCCAGCAACGAGGGCCGCGGTTATGTGCTGCGCCGCATCGTGCGCCGCGCCTTGCGCCATGGCTACAAGCTGGGCCAGACCAAGCCGTTCTTCTACAAGCTGGTGTCCGATCTCGTGGCCGAGATGGGCCAGGCCTATCCCGAGCTGGCACAGGCCGCCGAGCGGGTGGCCCAGGTGCTCAAGCAGGAAGAAGAACGCTTCGGCGAAACCCTCGAACACGGCATGAAGATCCTCGACGGCGCCCTGGCCGGCGTGCCGGCGGGCGGCCAGCTCGACGGCACCACGCTGTTCACGCTGTACGACACCTACGGCTTCCCGGTCGACCTTACCGCCGACATCTGCCGCGAACGCAATGTCGAAGTCGACATGGCGGGCTTCGATGCCGCGATGGCGCGCCAGCGCGACCAGGCCCGCGCGGCCGGCAAGTTCAGAATGGCCGAGGGCCTCAGCTACGAAGGCGCCGACACCCGCTTCGAAGGCTACGAAAAGCTCGAACTCGACGGCGTCAAGATCACCGCGCTGTATGTCGACGGCACCCAGGTCGAGCGCGTGCAGGCCGGCCAGCATGCCGTGGTGGTGCTCGATGCCACGCCGTTCTATGCCGAATCGGGCGGCCAGGTTGGCGACACCGGCCTGCTCGAAGGCGGCGGCGCGCGCTTCGCGGTCGCCGATACCCTGAAGATCCAGGCCGGCGTGTTCGGTCATCACGGCGTGCTCGAGTCCGGCTCGCTGGCCGTGGGCGACACGCTGCTGGCCCGGGTGGACGCCGTGCGCCGCGCGCGCACCGTGCGCAACCACTCTGCCACCCACCTCATGCACAAGGCGCTGCGCCAGGTGCTGGGCGCCCATGTGCAGCAGCGCGGCTCGCTGGTCGACCCCGACAAGACCCGCTTCGACTTCGCCCACGACGCGCCGCTGTCGGCCGAGCAGATTGCCCAGGTCGAGGCCATCGTCAATGCCGAAGTCCTGGCCAACCAGCCCACCCAGGCCCGGGTCATGGCCTACGATGACGCCGTCAAGGGCGGCGCCATGGCGCTGTTCGGCGAAAAATACGGCGACACCGTGCGGGTGCTCGACATCGGCTTCTCGCGCGAATTGTGCGGCGGCACGCACGTGGCGCGCACCGGCGACATCGGCCTGTTCAAGATCGTGGCCGAAGGCGGGGTGGCCGCCGGCGTGCGCCGCGTCGAGGCCATCACCGGCGACAACGCGCTGGCCTGGGTGCAGAACCAGAACGCCCTGCTGCTGCGCGCCGCGGGCATGCTGCGCACCACTCCGGCCGACCTGCCCGAGCGCCTGGCCCAGGTGCAAGAGCAGGTCCGCGCCCTCGAAAAAGACCTCGAGCAGGCGCGTGGCAAGCTGGCCGCCAGCGCCGGCAACGACCTGGCCGCCAAGGCGGCCGAGGTCAAGGGCGTCAAGGTGCTGGCCGCCAGCCTCGGCGACATCGATCCCAAGGCGCTGCGCGGCATGGTCGACAACCTGAAAGACCGCCTCAAATCGGCCGTGGTGCTGCTGGCCAGCGCCGGCGGCGACGGCAAGATCAGCCTGGTGGGCGGCGTCACGGCCGACCTCACCAGCCGCGTCAAGGCGGGTGACCTGGTCGGCTTCGTGGCAGGGCAGGTGGGCGGCAAGGGCGGCGGCCGGCCCGACATGGCCATGGGCGGCGGCAGCGACGCCCGGGCCCTGCCGGCGGCGGTGGCCAGCGTGCAGGGGTGGGTCGATGAACGCCTCTGATCCCGCCGCGGGCCTGCCGGAATTTCAGCACGACGTCGATGCCAGCGGGCTGACCTGCCCGCTGCCCATCCTGCGCGCCAAGAAGGCCCTGGCCCAGATGGAAAGCGGCCAGGTGCTGCGCGTGGCCACCACCGACCCCAAGGCAACGCGCGATTTCCAGGCTTTTGCCAAGCAGAGCGGCAACGCCCTGTTGGCCCAGCACGACAACCAGAGCACGGTGCTGCATTTCCTGCGGCGGCGCTAGGGAAGGGGCAGGCCCCGGGGCGCCCGGCTGCCCCGGGGGTGTATGCTATGCAGTCGGCGTGAATCAAGGCCTTCCTTGCCAGGGGCTTTCATTCAATGCTAGAATCTTCCGTTTTTCACAACTAATTCAAGGGATTACCTATGGTGGTGATTCGCATGGCCCGCGGTGGGTCGAAGAAGCGTCCGTTTTACAATTTGGTAGCCACCGATTCGCGCAACCGCCGCGATGGTCGTTTCATCGAACGCGTCGGTTTCTACAACCCGGTTGCCAGCGAAGGCTCGGAAAGCCTGCGCATCTCGCTTGACCGCGTGCAATACTGGACCAACAGCGGCGCGCAACTGTCGCCCGCCGTCGAGCGTCTGGTCAAAGACTACTCGGCCAAGGTTTCCGCCGCCGCCTGACGGCGCGCCTGGCGCAAACGCGCTGCCTTGCCGGCTGGCCCTATGCCCGACGCCGCAACCCATCCCGCGGCGCCCGGCGACCTGGTCGAACTGGGCCGCATCACCGGGGCCTATGGCGTCAAGGGCTGGGTCAAGGTGCAGCCGCATTCTGCTCAGGCCGATGTGCTGCGCAAGGCATCCAGTTGGTGGTTGACTCGCCTCGCCCCTGAAACGGCGCGAGGCGTTGTCACGTCTGCGCCACACGAATACAAAGTCATGCAGGCACGGCCGCAGGGCGCTACCGTGGTGGCGCAACTGGCCGGCATCGCCGATCGCGAGCAGGCCGAGGCCCTGCGCGGCCTGGCGGTGCAGGTGCCGCGCAGCCAGTTCCCGGCTGCCGCCGCCGACGAATACTACTGGGTCGACCTCATCGGCTGCGCGTTTTACACCAACGCCGAAGGCGGGCAGGCCCGCGTGGGCGTGGTCGAAGAAGTGTTCGACAATGGCGCGCACGCCATTCTGCGGGTCGTGCTGCAGCGCGCGCCTGCTCCCGGCGGCGAGCCCGAACCCCGGCGCGACGCCAAGGGGCGCCCCCTTGAAATGCTGGTGCCTTTCGTCGGCGCCCATATCCTGGCCGTCGACCTGGCCGCCCGCCGCATCGACAGCAACTGGCCCACGGAGCTCTGATGCGCTTCGACGTCGTCACGCTTTTTCCGGACATGTTCGGAACCGTGCGCGACCTGGGCGTCAGCGGCAGGGCGCACGCGCAGGGCCTGTGGGCCCTGCACGCCTGGAACCCCCGCGATTACACCCATGATGTGCACCGCACCGTCGACGACCGTCCGTACGGCGGCGGGCCGGGCATGGTAATGATGGCCGCACCGCTGGAAGCCGCCGTGGCGGCGGCCCAGGCCGGCCGCGCGGATCAGGGCCTGGCGCCGGCCCCGGTGGTGCTGATGTCGCCCACCGGCCGCCGCTACGACCAGCAGTGCGCCGAGTCGCTGGCCGCCGGTTCCGGCGCCGTCCTGATCTGCGGCCGCTACGAAGGCATCGACCAGCGCTTCATCGACCGCTGCGTCACGGATGAAATTTCGCTGGGCGACTTCGTCCTGTCCGGCGGCGAAGTCGCCGCGCTGGCCGTCATCGATGCCGCGGTCCGCCTGTTGCCCGGCGCCTTGAACGACGGCGACTCCGCGCTGCAGGATTCATTCAACGACACGCTGTCGGGCCTGCTCGACAGCCCGCATTACACCCGCCCCGAAATCCATGCCGGGCAGGCGGTGCCGGCCGAACTGCTCAGCGGCCACCATGCCAACATCGCCCGCTGGCGGCGCGAACAGTCGCTGCGGCTTACCGCCGCGCGCCGGCCCGACCTGCTCGAACGCGCCCGCGCCAACGGCTGGCTGACGCCCGCCGACGAACACTACCTGGCCACCCTCGGCAACTGATATCCGCTGGCGGCAGGGCGCACTAGGGAAGTTCCCACCTTGCCGAGCCCGGCCGGGCTGTTAGCATTGAAAATTATGTCTATATGAAAATTTCATATGACGAGCCTGGCCGCCGCTCCCGATGATCTCGCCGCACAACGCCCCGCACGCACGGCGTACGAGCCGGCGCCCGCCTCGGTGATCGACTTCTGGCTGGGCCAGCAGCTGCGCCAGTTGCGCAAGCAGCATGGCCTGTCGCTGGTGCAAGTGGCCAAGGCCTGCGGCATCTCGGTAGGCCTGCTCAGCCAGGTCGAGCGCGGCCTGAGTTCGCCCTCAGTGAAAATCCTCGGCCTCCTGGCCAGGCAGCTCGGCGTGTCGGTCGATTCGCTGCTGCGCGGGGCCGGCCAGAGCGACGGCGAGGCCGCCGGCCGCGTGGCGCGCGCCGGTTCGCACCGCCGCGTCGACCTGCTCGACAAGGGCATCCAAAAAGAGATGTACACCCCGCCCGCCGGCCGTACCCTGGACCTGTGCCGCGCCAGCATTGCTCCAGGCGGATCCACCGGCGACGATCTGTTTTCGACCGGCATGGGTGAACAAATCGGCCTGGTGCTGCAAGGCACACTCGAACTCTGGGTCGAAGACCAGGTCATGCTGCTGCGTGCGGGCGACAGTTTCTGCTATGCCAGCCGCACGCCGCGGCGCTGGCGCAACCCGGGCGCGGATGTCGCCGAAGTCATCTGGGCCATCAGCCGTATCGACTACAAGGAGGCCAGCCCGTAAACCGCGCTGGCCGGGTGCCGGCACGGCCGGCGGCAGGCAGGCGCACGACCGGCGCGCGAGGCGCGCTTTGCTTTCCACAACAGCAGGGGAGAATTTCCATGAAACTGCAGATCATGGCGGCCGCCCTGGCCGCTACGCTGGCGCTGGGCGGCACCGCCCAGGCGCAAACCGTGCTCAAGGTCGGCTCCACGCCCACCGGCAGCCCGTTCACGTTCCTGGACACCAAGACCAACACCATCGAAGGAGTGATGGTCGACATCATCAAGGCGGTCGGCAAGGAAGCCGGCTTCGAGGTAAAGATCGAGCCCATGGCGTTCTCGGCCCTGATCGGCTCGCTGACCTCCAAGCGCATCGACCTGATCTCGGCCGCCATGTTCATCACCGAGCCCCGCAAGAAGGTGGTGAGTTTCTCCGAGCCCGTGTACCGCTACGGCGAAGGCTTCATGGTGCCCAAAGACGACAATAAGCAATACAAGTCGTTCGCCGACATGAAAGGCATGACGGTGGGCGTGCAGGTGGGCACGGCGTTTGTCGAACCCATCCAGAAGAGCGGCATGTTCAAAGAGGTCAAGCTGTACGACAATCCGCCCGACATGATGCGCGACGCCAACGCCGGACGTATCCAGGGCGGCTTCATGGACTATCCCATCGCCGCCAGCATCATCGCCAAGGGCGCCTATCCCAACTTGAAAATGGCCAAGAGCTACGAGCCCACCGTGGTCGGCAGCCTGGGCATCGCCACGCGCCAGGACGACACCGAGTTGCTGGCGCGCATCAACAAGGCGCTGACCAAGCTGAAAGCCGACGGCACCATCGACGGCATCCTGAAGAAGTGGAACCTGGCGGGTTGAGCGCCGGGCGCCGGCGCCGGCCGGCGGTCCGCCGCGGCCGCCGGCGTTTTCCACTTACCCGACTAGGATGGACCAAACGATGATGGAGTTTTTCAAAGACGCGCGCGAGTTCCTGCCCATACTGCTGCAGGGGGCCACGCTGACAATCCTGGTGACTTTCGGGTCGCTGCTGCTGTCGACGCTGCTGGGGATGGTATGGGCTCTGATGCGCGTGTCCGGTATCAGGCCGCTGGCCAAGTTCAGCGCCGGCATGATCAATGTGCTGCGCGGTATTCCCATCATCGTGCTGCTGTTCTACATCTATTTCGTGATGCCAGACATGGGTATCGCGCTGACGGCGGTGCAGGCGGCCATCATCGGGCTGGGCATTGCCTATTCGGCCTACCAGGCCGAGAACTTCCGGGCGGGCATCGAGGCCATCGACCGCGGCCAGGTCGAGGCCGCCATGGCCATGGGCATGAGCTGGAGCATGACCATGCGGCGCGTGGTGCTGCCCCAGGCGGTGAAGATCGTGCTGCCGCCCTATGGCAACATCATGATCATGATGCTGAAAGATTCCTCGCAGGCCTCCACCATCACGGTGGCCGAGCTGGCCCTGCAGGGCAAGCTGATCGCGGTGTCCACCTTCAAGAACGCCACGGTATTCACCCTGGTTGCCCTGATGTACCTGGTGATGTGTGTGCCGCTCATCCTGTTCGTGCGCCACCTGGAAAAAAGGAGTGCGCCCAAATGATTCTGCTGAAAGATGTGCACAAAAGCTTCGGCAAGCTCGAGGTCCTGAAAGGCATCGATGCCGAGGTCAGCAAGGGCGAGGTCGTGTGCGTGATCGGGCCGTCGGGTTCAGGAAAATCAACCATCCTGCGCTGCATCAACGGGCTGGAACGCTATAGCAGCGGCTCCATCACCATCGATGGCGAGCGGGTCGATTGCGACGCGCCGTCCATTGTGTCGATCCGCACGCAGGTGTCGATGGTGTTCCAGCGCTTCAACCTGTTTCCGCATCGCACGGCACTGGAAAACGTCATCGAGGGCCCGGTTTTCGTCAAGAAAGAACCGCGTGCCCAGGCCATCGAGCGCGGCCGCGAATTGTTGGCCAGCGTGGGGCTGGCCGACAAAGAAAGCGCTCATCCGCCGCAGCTCTCGGGCGGCCAGCAGCAGCGCGTCGCCATCGCCCGCGCCCTGGCCATGCAGCCCAAGGCCATTCTGTTCGACGAACCCACCTCGGCGCTCGACCCCGAGCTGGTGGGCGATGTGCTGGGCGTGATGCGCAAGCTGGCCGAGGCGGGCATGACCATGGTGGTCGTGACGCACGAAATGAGCTTTGCCCGCGAAGTGGCCGACCGTGTGCTGTTCATCGATGGCGGCGTGGTGGTAGAACAGGGCGCCGCCCGCGAAGTGCTGAACCAACCGCAGCATCCGCGCACGCAGGATTTCCTGCACCGCGTGCTGCACCCCATGTAAGGAGCCGCCATGGCCCAAGCGCCATATCCGCTGTCGCATTCCCTGTGGGCCGCCACGGCGGCCCCGCCGCCCGATACCGCGGCGCTGCCGGGGTCGGCGCAGGCCGACGTGCTGGTCATCGGTGGCGGGTATGCCGGGCTGAGCACCGCGCTGCACCTGGCCGAGCGCGGCGTCGACACGCTGCTGCTCGAAGCCCGCGAGATCGGCTTCGGCGGATCGGGGCGTAACGGCGGGCAGGTGATTCCCGGGCTGAAGTACGATCCCGACGATCTCGTCCGCATGTACGGCGCGGAACGCGGCGAACGCCTGGTGCAGTTCGCGGGCGGCACGGCCGACATGGTGTTCGGCCTGATCGAGCGCCATGGCATGGACGTGCCGCGTGAACGGGCCGGCTGGATCCAGGGGGCGCATACGCCGCAGGCACTGCGCATTGCACAGGCGCGGGCCGGCCAATGGGCGCGCCGCGGCGTGGACGCCCGCTGCCTGGACAAGGCGCAGGTGGCCGCGCTGACTGGCACCGACCGCTACCTGGGGGGCTGGATCGACCCGCGCGCCGGCGCCATCCAGCCGCTGAGCTATGTGCGCGGGCTGGCCCGGGCCGCGCTGGCGGCGGGCGCCCGCGTGCATACCGACACCCCGGTCACGGCCCTGCGGCGCGACGGCGGCCTATGGGTGGCCGCTACGGCCGGCGGCGGCCAGGTGACGGCGCAGCGCGTGGTGATGTGCACCAACGCCTATGGTGCAAGCCTGTGGCCGGGGTTGCGGCAATCCATCATCGATGCCAATACCTTCCAGGTGGCCACTCAGCCGCTGCCCGACGAGGTACGGGCCATGATTTTCCCCAAGGGCGGCGTGTGTTCAGACACGCGCAATCTTCTGCTCTATTTCCGGCTGGACCATCAAGGCCGCCTGTTGATGGGCGGCCGCGGCCCGTTCCGCGAGCCCAGGGGGGCACAGGATTGGGCGCACCTGGAGCGCGTGCTGGCCAAGCTGTTTCCGCAGGCGGCCGGCATGCCGTTTGAATACCGCTGGTGCGGCCGCGTGGCGGTTACGCGCGATTACCTGCCGCACCTGCATGAACCCGAACCCGGCCTGCTGATCGACATCGGCTGCCAGGGGCGGGGTGTAGGCCTGCAGACCGCCATGGGCAAGGCGCTGGCGGCCTATACCGCGGGCGACGGCCCGGATGCTTTGCCGGTGCCGCTGACCCGCATCAAGGGGTTCCCGCTGTATGGTTTGCGGCGTGTGTATGTCAATGCCGTGGTGGCCTGGTACCGCATGAACGACGGCGGGGTCTAGTGCTGCTTTCCGCCCAGTTGGACGCACACCGCCAGCCCACGGCCGTCCAGCCCGGCGGTGCACCAGGTTTTCCCGCCATGCAGGCGGGCGATCTGCGCTACCAGCGCCAGCCCGATACCGCTGCCGCGCGGGCCGCCGCCGGCGCCGCGGCTGCGGTAAAAGCGCTCGAACAGGCGCGGCCATTCGGCTTGCGGCACACCTGGCCCGTTGTCGGCCACACTCAGCAGGGCGCCGCCGCCGGGAGCGGTGGCGCAGCGCACTTCAATGCAGCCGCCCTCGGGCGTATACCGCAACGCGTTGTCCATCAGGTTGCTGATCAGAATGCCGATAGCATCGATATCGCCGCTCACCACACAGGCCTGGGTGTCCAGGATGATGCGCTGCCGCTTGCCGCGGGCCGCAGATTCATAGTCGCGCACGCACATTGATATCAGCGCGGCCAGATCGACCTGCGTGGCGGGGCACCGCTCGATCGCATCCAGGCGTGCCTGGTCCAGAAGCTGCTCGGATAGCCGTGTGGCGCGGCGCGCGACCGCCAGCAGCCCATCCAGCGCCAACTTGCGTGAACTGCTTTCGCTGGCGTCGCGCGCCAGTTCGGCGTGAGTGGTCAGGGCCGCCAGCGGTGTGCGCAGTTCATGCGCCGCATCGGCGATGAAGCGGCGCTCGCGGTTCATGGCGGTTTCCAGCCGGGCCAGCAGGCGGTTGACCGACACGATCAGCGGCTGCAGTTCAGCGGGCATGCCTTCGTGCGGCAGCGGGGCCAGGTCGAAGGGGTCGCGCGACAGCAGGGCGGCGCGCAGCCCGTCCAAGCGGGCCAGGGTGCGGTTGACCACAAAGTGCAGCGTCAGGGTCAGTAGCAGGAACAGCAATGCTGATGCTTTCAGGCCTTGCCACAGCCAGGCGCGAAACTCGGCGCGCCGGTCCGCCAGCGCGATGCCGACCTGGATCTGGATCCGGTTGTCCACGTCGCTCGAGGCATACATGCGCCAGGGCTGGCCGTCGACCGTCACGTCGGCATAGCCGTTTTCGAAGCGGTCGTTCAAGGGCGTGGCCGGCGCACCCGGAGAGCGCGCCAGCTGGCGGCTGCCATCGCGTGTCCATATCTGGAAATTGATCTGGGTGTCGAACGACTCCTTGCCGCCATCGTCGGGTTCGAAGCCGATGGGCCCCTTGGCCTCGGTCAGCGAGAGCGGCAGCGAACGCATCGCCACATCGGCCACTTCATGCAGTTTCTGGTCCCAGACGCCGGTCTGGGTGCGTCCCTGTTCGTAGGCAAACCAGGCGAACCAGCTCGCCCAGTTGACCGCCAGGGCCAGCAGCAGGCCCAGCAGCAGGCGGCGCTTCAGGGAAGGCAATCGGATGCCTCGCCGAGCCGATAGCCATAGCCATGCACGGTCGCGATGATGTGATCGCCCAGTTTGCGGCGCAACTGGTGCACATAGACCGCGATGGTATTGCTTTCGATGGTGCCGTGTCCGCCGTAGACGGCGTCTTCCAGCTGCTCGCGCGTCATGCTGCGCCCCGGGCGCTCCATCAGCGCCAGCAGCGTCAGGTATTCATGCTGGCTCAGTGTGACTTCGGCGCCGTCGCGCCGCACCTGCCGGGTGGCCGGGTCCAAGGTAACGTCCGCGCAGGCCAGCAGCGGCGTGACGCGATTGCGGCTGCGGCGCAGTACCGCCCGCAGGCGCGCCAGCAGTTCGTCGAGCTGGAAGGGCTTGACGATGTAGTCGTCGGCGCCGGCATCCAGGCCGCCGATGCGCTCGCTCAGTTGGTCGCGCGCGGTAACCAGCAGGACGGGCGTGGTGTCGTAGCGGGCGCGCAGGGCGCGCAGCACCGATAAGCCCGATTCGCCGGGCAGGCCGATGTCCAGCAGCACGGCCGCATACGCGGACCCGGTCAGCGCCAGGCGGGCCTCGGCGGCGTCGCGCGCCCAGTCGACTGTGGCGTCGAGCTTTTGCGTCAGGCCGGCCTGCATGGCCATGCCCAGCATGGAGTCGTCTTCCACCAGCAGTATGTGCACGCCTTTTCGTCCATTGGAGCCGTGCCGCGCAGTATGCCGCATAGCCATTAAAAACTATTTAAAACCCTGCCGGCACAATTCCGAACCGAAGGCAGGGGCCGTATGTCGCGGTTCGCCGATATTAAAAGGAATTGCAATGCAACGCGGAATGCAGTGCGTGGCCGCCTTGGCCCTGCTGGGCGCGGCGGCGGGCCAGGGCGCGCAGGCGCAGAACTTTATCGGCGCGGGGGCCGCCTTCCTGCCCGAATACGACGGCGCCAAAGATTATCGCTTCCTGCCGGTGCCGCTGATCAACTACGAAAACGGCAATTTCTTTATTTCACCGCGCGCGGGGCTGCCCGCCACGGGCCTGAAATGGGATCTGGCGCAAGATGTGACGGCCGGGCTGTTCCTGGGCATGAGCCTGGGGCGCGACGACGACGATGCCGACAGGATCAAGGGCCTGGGCGATATCGATTTCCATGGCGTATACGGCGCTTACATGGAATGGCATCCCGGCCGGTTCTCGCTGGGCGCCGCCTACCGCCAGGCCATGCGCAGCGGCTACGGGGGGACGCTGGAACTGCGTACCAGCTACCGGGTGCTGCAATCCAGCCGCCATATCGTTACCGTTGGCGCCAGCACCCTGTGGGCCAGCCACGACGACATGCAGACCTGGTTCGGCGTGACCCGCTCGCAGGCTGCCGACAGCGAGGCCGGCCTGAAGCCGTATTCGGCCTCGGCGGGCTTCAAGTCGGCGGCGCTGTTTGCCAACTGGCGCTACAGCCTGAACAAAGACTGGGCCGTGGTCACCACGGTGGGCGTCAACACGCTGCTGGGCGACGCGCGCGACAGCCCCATCGTCGAGCGTGAAACCAGCGCCTTCGGCTCGCTGGGCATTACATATTCGTTCTGACCTTCCCGGTCGTTGCCGGGTTGTCAGGTGTCTGGCTCCGCAGGTGCCAGACACCGAAGCGTGCACAGGCTGTCTCAATAGCACGGTGTCTGGCACCCTGGCGGGAGCCAGGCGCCTGGCAGCGTGAAGCCAGCGCGATGCGCCGCCCCGCGCCTTATCCCAGCTTGGCGCGCTGTTCGCGCACCTTGGCCAGGGTTTCATTGAACTGCGCCAGCCGGGCTTTTTCCTGCTCGACCACGGCGGCCGGCGCGCGCTCGACGAAGCTGGCATTGCCCAGCTTGCCGGCGGCCTTGGCGGCCTCGCCTTCCAGGCGCGCAATTTCCTTGTCCAGGCGGGCGCACTCGGCCGCCACGTCGATCTCGACGTGCAGCATCAGGCGCGCGGCTCCCACCACTTGCACCGGTGCGCCGGCGTCGGGCAGGGTGTCGACCACGTCGACCTGGCTCAGCTTGGCCAGCGCCGCCAGATAGGGGCCATTGCGCCGCAGGGAGGCGGCATCGCCCTGCGCCATCAGTGGCACCCGCTGGGCGGGCGACAGGCCCATTTCACCGCGCAGCGCGCGCACGGCTTCGACCTGCGCTTTCAGCTCTGCGACATCGGTTTCGGCGGCGGTGTCGACCGCATCGGCATTGCTGAGCGGGTAGGGCTGCACGCTCACGCTGTCCGCGGCCTCTGCCTGGCGCTTGCCGGCCACCACCGACACCTTTTGCCAGAGCGCTTCGGTAATGAACGGAATAATGGGGTGCGCCAGCCGCAGCACGGCTTCCAGCACGCGGATCAGCGTGCGGCGGGTGCCCAGTTGCTGGGCCGGGGCGCCCTGCTGGATCTGCACTTTGGCCAGTTCGACATACCAATCGCAGTATTCATCCCACACGTAGCGGTACAGGGCATTGGCCACGTTGTCGAAGCGGTAGTCGGCAAAGCCGCGCTCGACCTCGGCTTCCAGGGCCTGCAGCTGGCTGACGATCCAGCGGTCGGCGAACGACAGTTCGGCCGGCTCGCTGCCGCCCAGCTCGTGGCCTTCGGTGTTCATCAGCACATAGCGAGTGGCATTCCACAGCTTGTTGCAGAAGTTGCGGTAGCCCTCGCAGCGCTTCAGGTCGAAGTTGATGTTGCGGCCCAGTGTGGCGTAGGCCGCCATCGTGAAGCGCAGCGCGTCGGTGCCGAAGGCCGGGATGCCGTCGGGGTACTGGCGGCGCGTGGCTTTTTCGATGGCGCCGGCCTGCTTGGGGTTCATCAGGCCGTAGGTGCGCTTGGCCACCAGGCCGTCGAGATCGATACCGTCGATGAGGTCGACCGGGTCCAGCGTGTTGCCCTTGGACTTGCTCATCTTCTGGCCGTCGGCGTCGCGGATCAGGCCGTGCACATACACATGCTTGAACGGGATCTGGCCGGTCAGGTGGGTGGTCATCATGACCATGCGCGCCACCCAGAAGAAAATGATGTCGAAGCCCGTGACCAGGACGCTGGATGGCAGGTAGCGCCGCAGGTCGGGCGTGTCTTCGGGCCAGCCCAGCGTGGTGAAGGGCACCAGCGCCGACGAGAACCAGGTATCCAGCACGTCGGCGTCGCGCGTCAGCGGGCCGGCGACGCCGGCGGCGCGCGCCTGCTCTTGCGCCTGCGCCTCGGTATGGGCCACAAATACCTGGCCGTCCTCCGAATACCAGGCGGGAATCTGGTGGCCCCACCACAGTTGCCTCGAGATGCACCAGTCCTGGATGTTGTTCAGCCACTGGTTGTAGATGGTGGTCCAGTTCTCGGGGTAGAACTTGATGCGGCCGTCGGCCACCACGTCGAGCGCCACTTGGGTGATGCTCTTGCCGGGATGCCGCGTGCCTTCGGGCGCGGGCTTGCTCATGGCCACGAACCACTGGTCGGTCAGCATGGGCTCGAGCACCACGCCAGTGCGGTCGCCCTTGGGTTGCATCATCTTGTGCGGTTCGACCTTGACCAGGTACTGCTCGGCCTCGAGCTGGGCCACCACGGCCTTGCGGGCTTCGTAGCGCTCCAGGCCCTGGAACTGCTTCGGGCCGTTTTCATTGATGTGCGCGTCCAGCGTGAAGATCACGATCAGGGGCAGATCGTGGCGCAGCGCGCAGGCGTAGTCGTTGAAGTCGTGGGCGCCGGTGATCTTCACGCAGCCCGTGCCGAATTCGGGGTCGACGAAATCGTCGGCAATGATGGGAATATTGCGGTCGCACAGTGGCAGCTCGACCATCTTGCCCACCAGGTGCTGGTAGCGGGGGTCGTCCGGGTGCACGCACAGCGCGCCGTCGGCCAGCATGGTCTCGGGGCGGGTGGTGGCGATGGTCATGCCGCGCAGGGTGGCCGTCTGGCCGTCTTTGTCGACGATGGTCTGGGGGCCGTCGACGAACGGATACAGGATGTGCCACATGTGTCCGTCGACTTCCTCGGACTGCACTTCCAGGTCGGAGACGGCGGTCAGCAGCTTCGGGTCCCAGTTGACCAGCCGCTTGCCGCGGTAGATCAGGCCCTGCTGGTACAGGCGCACGAAGGTTTCCACCACGCCGCGCGACATGCGGTCGTCCATGGTGAAGTATTCGCGCGGCCAGTCGGCTGACGCGCCCAGGCGCCGCACCTGGCCGGTAATGGTATTGCCCGACTGCTCTTTCCATTCCCAGACTTTCTCGACGAACTTCTCGCGGCCGAGGTCGTGGCGCGAGACCTTCTCGGCGTCCAGGCGGCGTTCGACCACGATCTGGGTGGCGATGCCGGCGTGGTCGGTGCCCGGCACGAACACCGTGTCATCGCCGCGCATGCGGTGGTAGCGCACCAGGCCGTCCATGATGGTCTGGTTGAACGCATGCCCCATGTGCAGTGTGCCCGTGACGTTGGGCGGGGGGAACTGGATGACGTAGGGCTGGGGGTCGGTCCCCGTTTTTACGTGCTGGCCGGCGGCGAAGTAGCCGCGCTGTTCCCATTCGGCGTACCAGCGCGCCTCGAGTTCGGCAGGCTCGAAGCTCTTGGGCAGGTCGGCGGGGTCGGTGTCGGGCGGGATCGGGGCTGCGGCGTCAGTCATTACAGGTTCCGGCAAAAAAGCAGGGGCGGGCCGATAGGCGGCCAAGCAAACCCGCAATTTTAAGATGTATTGGGGTCTTGACGGCGTGTTAGAATACCGGGTTACTGTAAACCTTTCAGAAGTCCCTGTTTTTATTAATCTATTTAAGAAAAACGCGGCGGTCGCCGGAAAGTTCCGGAACCTTGTGAAAGGGCCCAGTCTCGAATCCAGTCCCGGAATGCAGCGCCGGGGGCGGGCCAACCTACCGTTGCCACGGTCCGGGCCAGGCCTGCGTGGCGCGCAGCCATCAACCGAAAAACAGTCAAACCCAGTTTGGAGTTTCCATGTCCGTCGAACGCACTCTCTCGATCATCAAGCCCGACGCCGTCGCCAAGAACGTCATTGGCCAGATCGTCGCCCGCTTTGAAAACGCCGGCCTGAAAGTCATCGCCGCGCGCCTGCAGCAACTGTCGCGCGCCGACGCCGAGCGCTTCTACGCCGTGCACAAAGAACGCCCCTTCTTCAAAGACCTGGTCGACTTCATGGTGTCGGGCCCGGTGTTCGTGCAAGTGCTCGAAGGCGAAGGCGCCATCCAGAAAAACCGCGACCTGATGGGCGCCACTGATCCCAAGAAGGCCGCCCCCGGCACCATCCGCGCCGACTTCGCCGACAGCATCGACGCTAACGCCGTGCACGGCTCCGACGCCGCCGAAACGGCCGCCGTCGAAGTTGCGTTCTTCTTCCCCGAAATCAACATCCACAGCCGTTGATCCGGGTCGCTTGCGCCTGATGCACGTCATGGAAACCGCCGAACGCGTCAACCTGCTGGGCCTCGATGGCGCCGCCCTGTCCGAGCTGGTCGGGCAATGGGGCGGCAAGCCGTTTCGCGCCCGCCAGTTGCAGCGCTGGATGCACCAGCGCGGCGCCGACTCGTTCGACGCCATGACCGACCTAGCGCGCGATTTCCGCGGCCAGCTGGCGCAGCATTGCAGCGTCCAGGCGCTGCCGGTCAACACCGAGCAGCGTTCGTCCGACGGCACCCGCAAGTGGCTGTTCGACGTGGGGCAGGGCAATGCGATCGAAACCGTCTTCATTCCCGAAGACGACCGCGGCACGCTGTGCGTGTCCAGCCAGGCGGGCTGCGCGGTCAATTGCCGTTTCTGTTCCACCGGGCACCAGGGCTTCAACCGCAACCTGACCTCCAGCGAAATCATCGGGCAGTTGTGGTGGGCCAAGCGCGTGCTCGAAGCCGACGCCGGCACCGCGCGGCTGGGCGGCGCCGGCAACGACGACACGCGCGTCGTCAGCAATGTCGTCATGATGGGCATGGGCGAGCCCCTGCTCAACTACGACCAGTTGCTGCCCGCCTTGCGCCTGATGCTCGACGACAACGCCTACGGCCTGTCGCGCCGCCGCGTCACAGTGTCCACCTCGGGCGTGGTGCCCATGATGGACCGTCTGTCGCGCGACTGCCCCGTGGCGCTGGCCGTGTCGCTGCACGCGCCCACCGACGCGCTGCGCGACGAACTCGTCCCGCTCAACAAAAAATATCCGCTGGCCGAGCTGCTGGCCGCCTGCGAACGCTACCTGGCCCACGCGCCGCGCGATTTCATCACCTTCGAATACTGCATGCTCGACGGCATCAACGATACCGACCAGCATGCCAGGGCGCTCATCCAGGTGGCCCGCCAGGTGCGCTGCAAGCTCAACCTGATTCCCTTCAATCCGTTTCCGGCCTCGGGCCTGAAGCGTTCGCCGTCGGCCCGCGTGAAAGTCTTCGCGCAACGGCTGATGGACGCCGGCATCGTCACCACGGTGCGCAAGACGCGCGGCGATGACATCGACGCGGCCTGCGGCCAGCTGGCCGGCGAGGTCCGCGACCGCACGCGCGTGGCCCAGCGCAACGCCGGCCGTACCATTCCCATTGCACAGGTGCAGGCATGACGCAGGAGCTCGACCCGGCTGTTTCCGCAAGCGAATCCCCTGTGCAGGCCCAGGCGCATGCCGCCACGGTGGGCCAGGCGCTGCAGGCGCTGCGCGTGGCGCGCGGCTGGTCGCTCGACGAAGTCTCCAGCCGCATCAAGTTCTCGTCGCGCCAGATCCAGGCGCTCGAAAACGAGCAATGGGCCAAGCTGCCGTCGGGTGTGTCGCTGCGCGGGCTGATTCGCAGCTATGCGCGCCTGCTCGACGCCGATGCTCCAGCCATTGTCGCTTCCCTCGAAGCGCAAATCGCCGCCGCGCCGGCGCCCGCCTCGGGGCACCGTATCCCGCGCCCCATGGCGGTGCCGGTCCAGCCGCACGACGACGAGCGCGGCGGCATGCCCTGGGGCTGGCTGCTGGTCATCCTCGCCCTGCTGGTCGCGCTGGTCGCCTACGCGTTCTGGCAGGGCTGGCTGCCCGCCGAATGGCTGCCCACGGCCTGGTTTTCCCGGGTGAATCCGTAATACCGGTGTACGCATGCAACAGCCGTCTCCGCCCTGCCTGGATGTTCCGCCGCCCGAAGTAGGGGCCGCGCAGCGCCGGCCCACCCGTTCGGTCACCGTCAAATGGGGCGGCCGCCAGGTCGTCATCGGCGGCGCCGCGCCGGTCGTGGTGCAATCCATGACCAACACCGACACTGCCGACCCCATCGCCACGGCCATCCAGGTCAAGGAACTGGCCCAGGCGGGGTCCGAGCTCGTGCGCATCACGGTCAACACGCCCGAGGCCGCGCGCGAAGTCATCGCCATCCGCGAGCAACTCGACCGCATGGGCGTGTCCGTGCCGCTGGTGGGCGATTTCCACTACAACGGCCACAAGCTGCTCACGCAGTTTCCCGATTGCGCCCAGGCCCTGTCCAAATACCGTATCAACCCCGGCAACATGGGCGGCGGCAAGCGGCGCGACGACAACTTTGCGCAGATGATCGAAGTGGCCTGCCGCCACGACAAACCGGTGCGCATCGGCGTAAACTGGGGCAGCCTCGACCACGAGCTGATGGCACGCAAAATGGACGAAAACAGCCGCCGCGCGCAGCCCTGGGAAGCCCAGGCCGTGATGCGCGACGCGCTGGTGGTCTCGGCCATCAGCAATGCACAGCGCGCCGAAGAACTCGGCCTGCGCGGCGATGCCATCATCCTGTCGTGCAAGGTCAGTCACGTGCAAGACCTCGTTGCTGTCTATCGCGACTTGTCCGCGCGCTGCGATTACCCACTGCACCTGGGCCTGACCGAAGCGGGTATGGGCAGCAAGGGCATCGTCGCCTCGACGGCGGCGCTGGCGGTGCTGCTGCAGCAGGGCATCGGCGACACCATCCGCATTTCGCTCACCCCCGAACCGGGCGGCGACCGCGCCCGCGAAGTCATCGTGGCGCAGGAAATCCTGCAAACCATGAATCTGCGGGCGTTCACTCCCATGGTCGTGGCCTGCCCGGGTTGCGGGCGCACCAGCAGCACGTTCTTCCAGGAACTGGCCGACAGCATCCAGTCGTACCTGCGCCGCCAGATGCCGATATGGCGCGCGCGCTATCCAGGCGTCGAAAGCATGAACGTCGCGGTGATGGGGTGCGTGGTGAACGGCCCCGGCGAAAGCCGCCACGCCGATATCGGCATCAGCCTGCCGGGTACGGGCGAAGTGCCGGCGGCGCCGGTGTTCATCGACGGCGAGCGCACGGTCACTCTGAAGGGTGAGCGCATCGCCGAAGAATTCCAGACCATTGTCGAAGACTACGTCGCGCGCCGCTACGGCGCGCAGGCCACACACTGAAAAGGGCTCAGCCGCCAGGCGCGCCGCGGCGCGGGCCGTCGCGGCATGAAGAAGATGACGCAAGCTTTCCAGAAAGTCGCCGCCATACGCGGCATGAACGACGTACTGCCCGGCGACGGCGCGCGCTGGGAACAATTCGAAAGCATCGTGCGCGACTGGCTGCACGGCTATGGCTACCGCAACGTGCGCACGCCCGTGCTCGAGCATACGCGCCTGTTCGCGCGCGGCATCGGCGAGGTTACCGACATCGTCGAAAAAGAGATGTACACCTTCACCGATGCGCTCAACGGCGATTCGCTCACCATGCGGCCCGAAATGACCGCCGGCGTGGTGCGCGCCAGCATCGAGCACAATCTGCTCTACGACCGGCCGCAGCGCGTCTACAGCATCGGCCCCGTGTTCCGCCATGAGCGCCCGCAGCGCGGCCGCTATCGCCAGTTCCACCAGATCGACGTCGAAGCCCTGGGCTTTGCCGGCCCTGACATCGACGCCGAACTCATCGTCATGCTGGCGCGCCTCTGGAAGCGCCTGGGCCTGGCCGACGTGCGCCTGGAACTGAATTCGCTGGGCCAGCCCGCCGAGCGCGCCGCCCACCGGGCCGCGCTCATCGAGCACCTCGAACGCCACCGCGACATCCTCGACGAAGACGGCCAGCGCCGTCTGTACAGCAACCCGCTGCGCGTGCTCGACACCAAGAACCCCGCCATGCAGGCCATGGCCGACAGCGCGCCGCGCCTGTTCGATTTCCTGGGCGACGAATCGCGCGCCCACTTCGACGGCCTGTGCCAGCTGCTGGCCGATGCCGGCATCGAATACCGGCTCAACCCGCGCCTGGTGCGCGGGCTCGACTACTACAACCTGACCGTTTTCGAATGGGTCACCGACCGCCTGGGCGCCCAGGGTACGGTGTGCGGCGGCGGCCGCTACGACGGCCTGGTCGAGCTGCTGGGCGGCAAGTCCGCACCCGCGGTGGGTTTCGCCATCGGCATGGAACGCCTGCTCGATCTCTGGGAACAAAGCGTGCCGCCGGCGCCCGTGCCCGAGTGCGAGGTCTACCTGGTGCACCAGGGCGAAGATGCGCAGCGCCTGGCCGCGCGTGTTGGCGAACAACTGCGCGATGCCGGCTTGTCGGTCATCGTGCATGCCGGCTCGTCCGGCTTCAAATCGCAATTCAAGCGGGCCGACGCCAGCGGCGCCCGTGTTGCGGTTATTCTTGGCAGCGATGAAGTGGCCGCCGGCACCGCCAGCGTCAAATTCCTGCGCGCCGGCGAAGCCGCGCAGCAGCAGGTTGCGCTGGACCGTCTGGCCGACGTTTTGAAATCCAAGGGTTAGCATGGCATACGATCTCGAAGAACAGGAACAACTCGACGCAATCAAGGCCTGGTGGGCGCGCTACGGCACGCTGGTGGTCACCCTGGCGGCCATTGCCGCGCTGGCCTGGGGCGGCTGGTGGGGCTGGAAGGCCTACCAGTCGCACCGCGCCAACCAGGCCATGGGCTATTTCGAAGCCCTGGAAGACGCGGCCCGCCTGGGCGGCGCCGATGCCGCGGTGCGCATCAAGGCCGCGGCCTCCACCTTGCGCAGCGACTACCCGTCCACCGGCTATGCGGCGCGCGGCGCCCTGGTCGCTGCCCATGCGCTCGAACAGCAGAACGACGCCGCGGGCGCGCGCGACCAGCTCGAATGGCTGGCCAGCCAGCCCAAGCAGGCGGCGCTGCAGCCGGTGGCGCGCGTGCGCCTGGCCGGCTTGCTGCTCGACCAGAAGCAATACGACGCCGCCCTGGCGCAGCTCGACAGCCCGCCGCCGGCTTTCGCCGCCCTGTACGCCGATCGCCGCGGCGATATCCTGGCGGCTCAGGGCAAGCATGAAGATGCCCGCAAGGCATGGCAGGCCGCGCTCGACGGGCTCGGCGCTGCCGATCCCCTGCGGCAAGCCGTGCAATTGAAACTGGATGCCCTCAGCGGAGCCTGACCGTATGTTTAATTTCCGTCCTGGCCGCATGTGGCGCGGCGCCGCCCTGGCCGCCAGCCTGTTCGCGCTGGCCGGCTGCTCGATGTTCTCCAGCAACGACGACCGCTACGAGCCCGCGCCCCTTACCGAATACGCGCCCGGCATGTCGGTGCGCACCGTATGGTCCACATCGGTGGGCAGCGGTTCCGGCTTCGGCTTCGTGCCGGCCGTGGTGGGCGACTCGGTCTATGCTGCCACGCCCGACGGCTCGGTGGCCAAGCTCGAACTGGCCAGCGGCCGAGTGGTCTGGAAGGCCGATGCCGACACCAAGCTGTCGGCCGGCGTCGGCAGCGACGGCACCACCACCGTCGTCGCTTCGCCGCTCGGCGAAGTCATCGCCTTCGATGACTCCGGCAAGGTCAAATGGAAGGCGCAAGCTTCCAGCGACGTCTCCATCGCTCCAGTGGTCGGCTATGGCGCCGTCGTGGTGCGCAGCGGCGACTACCGCATCCAGGCGTTCAACATCGAAAACGGCGAGCGCCTCTGGAGCCTGCAGCGGCCCGGGCCAGCCCTGGCCCTGCGCAGCAACGCGCAAATGGTCATGGCCGAAGGCCTGGTCATCACCGGCCTGCCGGGCGGCAAGCTGCTGGCCATCAACGTCGGCAGCGGCAACGTCCAGTGGGAAGGCACCGTGGCCACTCCGCGCGGCGCCAGTGATCTCGAACGCCTTACCGACGTGGTCGGCGCGCCGCGCATCGCCGGCAACCTGTTGTGCGCGGTGGCGTACCAGGGCCGCATCGTCTGCTTCGATGTCACCCAGGGCGGCCGCCCGTTGTGGGCCAAAGATTTCTCCAGCTCCAGCGGCATGGCGCTGGATGGCCAGTTTGCCTACGCGCCCGACCAGCATGGCGTGGTCAACGCTTTCGCGCTCGACAGCGGCACCAATGTCTGGAAACAGGCGGCGCTGAAAAACCGCAAACTGACCTCGCCGGGCCTGTTGGGCAGCGCCGTGGCAGTAGGCGACCTCGACGGTTATGTCCACTTCCTGTCGCGTAGCGACGGCAGCCTGCTGGCCCGCCTGTCGGTGGGGGGCGATGCCATCGTCTCGCCTCTGCAAACCACGCCGCAGGGCCTGCTGGTGCAGAACGGCAACGGCAACCTCGTGCTGATCGGCACCAACTAACTTTTACTTCGCCAGTCCTACCGTGTCTTTCAAGCCCGTCGTCGCCCTGGTCGGCCGCCCCAACGTGGGCAAGTCGACCCTCTTCAACCGCCTGACGCGTTCGCGCGCGGCGCTGGTTGCCGATTATTCCGGCCTGACGCGCGATCGCCACTACGGCGAGGGCAGGGTGGGTGACATGCCCTTCATCGTCATCGACACTGGCGGATTCGAGCCGGTGGCCAAGACGGGCATCCTGCGCGAAATGGCGCGCCAGACCAGCCAGGCCATCGCTGAGGCCGATGTGGTGGTGTTCCTTGTCGACGCGCGCGCCGGCGTCAATGCGCACGATCACGAAATTGCCCAGTTGCTGCGCAAATCGGGCCAGCAGCGGGTGGTGCTGGCGGTCAACAAGGCCGAAGGCATGGGGGTGGGCAACGCCACCAGCGAGTTCCATGAACTGGGCCTGGGCACGCCCCATCCGATTTCCGCCGCGCATGGCGACGGTATCGTCGACCTCATCGGGCTGGCGCTGCAGGGCCTGGTCGAGCCCGAACCCGAGCCCGCTCCCGGCGCCGCCGACCTGCCGCCCGACCACCGCATCAAGCTGGCCATCGTCGGCCGGCCCAATGTGGGTAAATCCACTCTCATCAATACGCTGCTGGGCGAAGAGCGCGTCATCGCCTTCGACCTGCCGGGCACCACGCGCGACGCTATCGAGATCGATTTCGAACGCGACGGCCGCAAGTACACCCTGATCGACACCGCCGGCCTGCGCCGGCGCGGCAAGGTGTTCGAGGCGGTGGAAAAATTCTCGGTCATCAAGACGCTGCAGGCCATCGAGGCCAGCAATGTGGTGCTGCTGATGCTCGACGCCCAGGCCGAGGTCTCTGAACAAGACGCCCACATTGCCGGGTTCGTGCTTGAAACGGGCCGCGCCGTGGTCGTGGCCATCAACAAATGGGACGGCCTCGACATCGACCAGCGCGAACGCATCGAACGCGAGTTCCAGCGCAAGCTGCGCTTCCTGTCGTTCGCGCCCACCCACACTATTTCGGCTCTGAAGGGGCAGGGCATCAAGCCGGTGCTCAAGTCAGTGGTGTCGGCGCATGCCGCCGCTTTCGCCAAGCTGTCCACGCCCAAGCTCACGCGCGAGCTGCACGCTGCCGTCGAGCAGCAGCCGCCGCCGCGCAAGGGCATTTTCCGGCCCAAGATGCGCTATGCCCACCAGGGCGGGCAGAATCCGCCGCTGGTCATCATCCACGGCAATGCGCTCGATGCCATTCCCGATTCTTATCGCCGCTACCTGGAAACCCGTTTCCGCGACGCTTTCAAGCTGGCCGGCACGCCGTTGCGCATCGAGTTCAAGTCATCGCGCAACCCCTACACGCAGGAAAACTGATCCATGAGCCGCTACTGGAGTCCCGTCGTGGGGACGCTCAGTCCCTATGTGCCGGGTGAACAGCCCAAGCTGCCAGACCTGGCCAAGCTCAATACCAACGAACATCCGTTCGGCCCGTCGCCCAAGGTGCTGCAGGCCATGCGCGCAGCCTGCGACGACAGCCTGAAGCTGTACCCCGACCCGGGCTCCGAACGGTTGCGCCAGGCCGTTGCCGGCCATTTCAAGGTCGAGCCCGGCCAGGTCTTTGTGGGCAATGGTTCCGACGAAGTGCTGGCGCACACCTTCCTGGCGCTGCTCAAGCACGACGGTCCGCTGCTGTTTCCCGACATAACCTACAGCTTCTATCCGGTGTATTGCGGGCTGTACCAGATCGCCAGCCAGGCGGTGCCGCTGACCGAAGATTTCTGTATCGATGTGCAAGATTACCTGCCGGCGGCCGGCCGCGGCGCGGGCGCCATTATCTTTCCCAACCCGAACGCGCCCACCGGCCGGGCGCTGGCCCTGGACGACATCGAGCGCATCGTGGCGGCCAATCCGGACATCCCGGTGGTCATCGATGAGGCCTACGTCGATTTCGGCGCCGAATCGGCTGTGCCGCTGGTATCCCGCCACGACAACCTGCTGGTCATCCAGACGCTTTCCAAGTCGCGTTCGCTGGCCGGCCTGCGAGTGGGTTTCGCCATCGGCAGCCGGGTACTCATCGAAGCGCTGGAACGCGTCAAGAACAGCTTCAATTCCTATCCCGTCGACCGCCTGGCCGAAGCCGGCGCCGTGGCGGCAATCGAGGACACGGCGTATTTCGAGCGCACCCGCCAGGCCGTGATCGCCACGCGCGAGGCCCTGGCCGGCCAGTTGCAGGCCCTGGGGTTCCAGGTGCTGCCATCGGCGGCCAATTTCGTCTTCGCCCGCCACCCCGGGCACGATGGGGCCGCCCTGGCTGCCGCGCTGCGCGAGCGCAGCGTCATCGTGCGCCATTTCAAGCATGCCCGCATCGACCAGTTCCTGCGCATTACCGTGGGCACCGAGGCCCAGTGCGCGCGCCTGGTCGAGGCCCTGAAAGGCATTCTGGCGGGCTGAAAAACTGGCCGGGGCCGGCGCCCTGGCCGTCCTGACACCTTATGAAAGAATTTGCCCCTCGGGGCAAGTGGCACGGGCCGGGAAAACCCTGTAGAGTACATATTTCGGCGCCTGCCACCACTCAAAACAAACAATTGGAGCCTGGCCAATGAGCAATAAAGGGCAAACTCTGCAAGATCCGTTTCTGAACACGCTGCGCAAAGAACATGTGCCCGTGTCCATCTACCTGGTAAACGGCATCAAGCTGCAAGGGCAAATAGAGTCTTTCGATCAATACGTGGTGCTGCTGCGCAATACCGTGACGCAAATGGTGTACAAGCACGCCATTTCCACCGTCGTCCCCGCACGCGCCGTCAATTTCCAGGTGGATGTTCCCGCTGAATAATCGTCAAGCTCCGGCTGTACCTTTTCCTGCCCGCCGCACGGCTCGTGTCGGCGGGCATTTTCGCTGTGGCGGGGCAGGCCCATGCGTGCGCTGATCATCAGTGTCGACCTCGGCAATCCTGATTTCGCCGCGCACGCCGAAGAATTCTCCATGCTGGCGCGCGGGGCGGGGGCAGAGATCGTCGGTACCGTCACGGCGCGGCGCGATCGCCCCGACGCCAAGTTCTTCATCGGTTCCGGCAAGGTCCAGGAAGCCGTGGCCGCGGCCGGCGCGCTACTGGCCGATATCGTGCTGTTCGACCAGCCCCTGTCGCCCGCGCAGCAGCGCAACCTCGAGCGCGAGTTCAACCTGCGCGTGGTCGACCGGGTCGCTCTCATCCTCGACATCTTCGCCTTGCGCGCCAAAAGCCACGAGGGCAAGCTGCAGGTCGAACTGGCGCAGCTGCAGCACCTGGTCACCCGCCTGACCCGCCTCTGGACCCACCTCGAGCGCCAGCGCGGCGGCATCGGCATGCGCGGGCCGGGCGAGTCCCAGCTCGAAATGGACCGCCGCATGATCGGCGCCAAGGTCAAGGTGCTGCGCGAACGGCTCGACCGCGTTGAGCGCCAGCGGGTCACGCAGCGGCGCGCCCGTGCCCGGGGCGGCGCGCTGTCGGTGTCGCTGGTGGGCTACACCAACGCGGGCAAGTCCACGCTGTTCAACGCCCTGACGCGCGCCGGCGCCTATGCGGCCGACCAACTGTTCGCCACCCTCGACACCACCACGCGCCGCATCTGGATCGAAGGCGCGGGTTCGGTGGTGCTGTCCGACACGGTCGGGTTCATCCGCGACCTGCCGCCCAATTTGATCGCTGCTTTCCGCGCCACACTCGAAGAAACCATCCATGCCGACGTCCTGCTGCATGTAGTGGACGCGGCCAGCCCGCAGCGCGACGAACAGATCGCCGAAGTCGACAAGGTGCTGGCCGAAATCGGGGCCGGCTCGATTCCCACTATTCTGGTGCACAACAAGATCGATCGCGCCGGGCTGGCCCCCAGGGTCGAACGCAATGCCCATGGTACGATTGCGCGAGTATTCGTAAGCGCTACCGAGCGCGCCGGTCTGGATGCGTTGCGCGGGGCAATTGCAGAGATCGGCCAGATTGTGGGAAACAATGCCTCGAATCACCAAACTCTTCAATCTGAATGACCCTGGCTGGGGTCGCGGCAACAATAATGGGTCCGAGCCTCCCAAGCGTCCCAAGGGCAATGGCGACGGCCCGCCCGACCTCGACGAGGTCTGGCGCGACTTCAACAACCGAGTCGGTTCGCTGTTCGGGCGCAAGGGCGGGGGCGGCGGCAACCGCGGCGGCATGACACCGCCGTCGCCGCGCGGCGCCCGCATCGGCCTGGGCCTCATCGCCCTGGTGCTGGTGCTGCTGTGGCTGGCCAGCGGTTTCTACATCGTCCAGGAAGGCCAGGTCGCGGTCGTTACCCAGTTCGGCAAATACAAGAGCACCGCGCCTCCAGGGTTCCAGTGGCGCCTGCCGTACCCCATCCAGAACGCGGAAACCGTCAACATCTCGCAGCTGCGCACGTTCGAGGTCGGCTTCCGGGGCAGTTCGCGCAACAAGGTGCTGCCCGAAGCCCTGATGCTGACCACCGACGAGAACATCGTCGACATGCAGTTCGTGGTGCAGTACCGCCTGCGGGCCGACGGCGCGCCCGATTACCTGTTCAACATGCGCGACCCCGACGAGTCGGTGCGCCAGGCTGCCGAGACCGCCATGCGCGAGATCGTCGGCAAGAAGCCCATGGATTTCGTCCTGTACGAAGGCCGTACCGAAGTCGCCGTCGAAGTGCAGAACCTGATGCAGCAGATCCTCGACCGCTACCAGTCGGGCATCCAGGTCAGCACCGTGGCCATCCAGAACGTGCAGCCGCCCGAGCAGGTGCAGGCCGCGTTCGACGACGCCGTCAAGGCCGGCCAGGATCGCGAGCGCCAGATCAACGAAGGGCAGGCCTACGCGAACCAGGTCGTTCCGTTGGCCGGCGGCCAGGCTTCGCGCATGCTCGAACAGGCCGAGGGCTACAAGGCCAAGGTCATCGGCGACGCCCGTGGCGACGCAGCGCGCTTCACCAGCATCCTGGCCGAATACGAAAAGGCGCCCAAGATCATGCGCGAGCGCATGTACCTGGAAACCATGCAGCAGATCTTCTCGCGCGCCAGCAAGGTCATGGTCGACACCAAGAACAACAGCAACATGCTGTACCTGCCGCTCGACAAGATCATGCAGCAAGTCTCGCGCGACACGTCGGTCAAGCCGACCGCGCTGCCTGGCGCCAGTCAGCCCACCGTACCGCAGCCGCCTGCGCGCAGCACCGGCGCAAGCTCGTCCGGCAACACCGGCAGCAGCAGCAACACGCTGTCTCGCGACCGCCTGTCGCGTTAATCCGGAGGAGCCCAGAACATGCAACGTTTCATGCCCATCCTGGTCGGCCTCCTGCTGGTGCTGGCCGCCTTGTCGTCCTGCGTATTCATCGTGCGCGAGCGCGCCTACGCCCTGGTGTTCTCGCTGGGCGAAGTGCGCAAGGTCATCAGCGAGCCCGGCCTGTACTTCAAGGCCCCGCCGCCGTTCCAGAACGTCGTCACCATCGACAAGCGCATTCTCACTATCGAATCGAGCGACGCCGAGCGCATCCAGACTTCCGAAAAGAAGAACCTGCTGATCGATTCCTACGTCAAGTGGCGCATCGCCGATCCCCGGCTGTATTACGTCACCTTCGGCGGCAACGAGCGTGCGGCCCAAGAGCGCCTGCAGGCGCAGATCCGCGACGCGCTCAACGCCTCGGTCAACGTGCGTACCGTCAAAGAAGTCGTGTCGGCCGAGCGCGACAAAATCATGAGCGAGATCCTCACCACGGTCGCCAAGCGCGCCGAACCGCTGGGCGTCGAAGTGGTCGACGTGCGGCTGCGGCGCATCGAGTTCGCGCCCGAGATCTCCGAATCAGTCTATCGCCGCATGGAGGCCGAGCGCACCCGCGTGGCCAATGAACTGCGTTCGATCGGCGCGGCCGAAAGCGAGAAAATCCGCGCCGAAGCCGACCGCCAGCGCGAAGTCATCCTGGCCGACGCCTATGCCAAGGCACAGACCATCATGGGGCAGGGCGATGCCGAGGCCAGCGGCATCTATGCCGCCGCCTTCGGCAAGAACCCCGACTTCTACACCTTCTACAAGAGCCTGGAAGCCTACCGGTCGTCGTTCTCGAGTTCCAGCGACGTGCTGGTGGTCGATCCCAGTTCGGAATACTTCCAGTACCTGAAAAGCTCCACCGGCCAGGCTGCACCGGCGAAGTAGCGGCGGCTGTGTCCAGCCGTGCGGGGCGCCTTTGCCGGCGCCCTGCACAAGCGCCCAAACCATGTACAATATCGCGTAAGCTAGAAAACATTCCGCATGCGGCTGAGCGGGCTTACGCCCTCTCGGCCGCTTTTGTTTTGGGCGCTGCCCAAGCATTTCAGGTGTCATTCAGGTAAACACTCATGGGTAACTGGTTGCTGCCCGAGAGCCTCGCCGACGTGCTTCCCGCCGAGGCCCGGCGCATCGAGGAATTGCGCCGCGAGCTTCTCGACCTTTACCGTACGTACGGCTTCGAGCTGGTCGCGCCACCCTTGGTCGAGTACATCGATTCGTTGCTGTCCGGCACCGGCAGCGACCTGAATCTGCGCACCTGCAAGCTGATCGACCAGCTGTCCGGCCGTACCCTGGGGGTGCGGGCCGACATGACCCCGCAAGTCACCCGCATCGACGCCCACCTGCTCAATCGGGCCGGCGTCACGCGCCTGTGCTATTGCGGCAATGTGCTGCATGCGCGGCCGGCCGACCTGCTGTCCAGCCGCGAGCTGTTGCAGATCGGCGCCGAAATCTACGGCCATGCGGGCTTCGAGGCCGACCTCGAAATCATCTCGCTAGTGCTCGACACCGCGGCCACGGCGGGCCTGCGCCAGACGCGGCTCGACCTCTGCCACCCGGGCGTGGTGCGGGCCATTCTCGATGCCGATCCCGCCGCCGCCTCCTGCGTCGAAGACATCATCCTGCTGCTGCGCGAAAAAGACGTGCCGGGCCTGGCCGAGCTGGCGCGGCGCGACTGCGGCATTCGCCCCGACACGGTTGCGGCCCTGCAGAGCCTGCCCGGCCTGTACGGCGGCCCCGATGTGCTCAAACAAGCCCGCCGCGACCTGCCCCTGCTGCCCGGCGTGGCGGCGGCGCTCGACGCGCTGCAGGCCATCATCGACGCCATGCCCGAGGTCACCCTGGGTGTCGACCTGGCCGACATCGGCGGCTACGGTTACCACTCCGGCGTCACCTTCGCGCTGTACGCCGAAGGCTGGCACGACGCACTGGTCAGCGGCGGCCGCTACGACGACGTCAGCCGGGCCTTCGGACGGGCGCGTCCCGCCACCGGTTTCAGCCTCGACCTGCGCAAGCTGGCGCGCGGGCTGCCGCCAGCCGGGCGGGCCCGCGCCGTGCGCGCGCCCTGGGGCCAGGACGCCGCCCTGGCCGCCGCGGTGCGCCAGCTGCGCCGCGAGGGCGAAATCGTCGTCCAGGTGCTGCCCGGCCACGAGCAAAGCCAGGATGAATTCATCTGCGACCGCGAACTGGCGCTGCAAGACGGCGCCTGGACGCTTCGGACGTTGTAAAACTGACTCCCTCTTGTACCCGAGAGGGCCGCAGGGAGATTTCCGGATTTCCCGAGAAACTCGATATTGATTCGTACAATGAGCAAGAACGTAGTGGTTATCGGCACCCAGTGGGGTGACGAAGGCAAAGGCAAGATCGTCGACTGGCTGGCCGAATCCGTCCAGGGCGTGGTGCGCTTCCAGGGCGGCCACAATGCCGGCCATACGCTGTGGATCAACGGCAAGAAGACCATCCTGCGCCTGATTCCGTCCGGCATCATGCATCCCGGCGTCACCTGCTTCATCGGCAACGGCGTGGTGCTGTCGCCCGAGGCGCTGCTCAAAGAAATCGAAGAGCTCGAGGCAGCCGGCCTGGATGTCCGCTCGCGGCTGCAGGTTTCCGAAATCTGCCCGCTGATCCTGCCGTACCACATCGCCGTCGACCAGGCGCGCGAAGCCCGCAAGGGCGACGGCAAGATCGGCACCACGGGCCGCGGCATCGGCCCCGCCTACGAAGACAAGATCGCGCGCCGCGCCCTGCGTGTGCAAGATCTGTTCAACCCGAAGCTGTTCGACGAAAAGCTCGCCGAGCTGCTCGACTACCATAACTTCATCCTTACTCAGTACCTGGGCGCTTCCGCCGTGTCGGCCGAGCAAGTCCGCGACCAGGCCATGGCCCTGGCGCCGGCCATTGCGCCCATGGTCAAAGACGTCTCCAGCAATCTGTACGCCATGCAGCAGGCCGGCCAGCGCCTGCTGTTCGAAGGCGCGCAGGGCGCGCTGCTCGACGTCGATCACGGCACCTACCCGTTCGTCACCAGCAGCAACTGCCTGGCGGGCGCCGCATCGGCCGGCGCCGGCGTGGGGCCGCAGTCGCTCGACTACGTGCTGGGCATCACCAAGGCCTACACTACGCGCGTGGGGTCGGGCCCGTTCCCCACCGAGCTGGTCGACGAAATCGGCACGCGCCTGGCCACCATCGGCAAAGAATTCGGCTCGGTCACCGGCCGCCCACGCCGTTGCGGCTGGTTCGACGGCGCCGCGCTCAAGCGCTCGGTGCGCCTGAACGGCATCACCGGCCTGTGCATCACCAAGCTCGACGTGCTCGACGGGCTGGAAAGCATCCAGCTGGGCGTGGGCTACCGCGTCGACGGTGAATTCCGCGACGTGCTGCCCTACGGCGCGCATGCGGTGGCCCAGGCCGAAGCCGTGCTAGAAGAACTGCCCGGCTGGAGCGAATCCACCCTCGGCATTACCGAATACGCCAAGCTGCCGGCTGCCGCGCGCCGCTACCTCGAGCGCGTCGCCGAAGTCTGCGGCGTGCCTATCGACCTGGTTTCCACCGGCCCCGACCGCAACGAAACCATCGTGCTGCGCCACCCCCTCAAGGGCTGATCCGCCATCCGCCGCGGGCCGGGCGCCCGCCGGGTTATTATTTCAAAGCCGCCGCCGGCCATGCCGGTGGGCGGCCTTTTCGTATCTTCCGGAGACACCGCCATGAGCGCGCCCGCCAACGATGACAGCCATCTGTGGATCACCTGGGATGGCTATAACCGCCTGATCGAGCGCCTCACGCTGCAGGTGTACCAGTCCGGCTGGCAGTTCGATCTGATCCTGTGCCTGGCGCGCGGCGGCGTGCGGGTGGGCGATGTCATGTCGCGCATTTTCGATGTGCCGCTGGGCATTCTGGCCACCAGCAGCTATCGCGAAGCGGCCGGCACGAAGCAGGGCGACCTGGATATCGCGCAGTTCATCACCATCACTCGTGGGGCGCCGGCCGGGCGGGTGTTGCTGGTCGACGATATGGTCGATACCGGCCTGACCTTCAATCGGGTGCAGGCGCACCTGCGCCAGCAGTTTCCCGAAATCACCGAGCTGCGCAGCGCGGTACTGTGGTGGAAGGGGCATTCGCAGGCCACGCCCGACTACTACGTCGACAAACTGCCCACCAACCCCTGGATTCACCAGCCTTTCGAAGACTACGACAGCCTGCGCCCGCACCAGCTCGAAGCCTGGATCCGCAAGGGCTCGAAGTCGAGCTGAGCCCGCCGCTGCGCGCGTTCCGGTTTGCAGGCGGCCGATTGCCCGGATAAAAAAGGGGACGCTTTATTGTTCATGGCGCTGGGTAGAATGCCAGGATTGGCTGGGTTTCCTCGCCAAACGCCGCCCGGCATGCTAGAATCTCGGGTTACCAGTAAACCCTACCTGGGTTGCCGGGGCGCACAGGCGTGGTTTGTTGAAGGGTTTTTGGGTTCTACGGTTTGCTGTTTTTGCCGTTTGGAACAAAAATCTACCAGCCCGCCATGCCGGGCTTGCAGTCGAAGCGCCCTGTGTGTTCAACCTTTTTGTTACCCAAAGCAGGCCTGCCACTTTATGCCTATTGTCCGACTGAAGGAAAACGAACCGTTCGAAGCCGCCCTGCGCCGCTTCAAGCGCACTATCGAAAAGACCGGATTGCTCACCGAACTGCGTTCGCGCGAGTTCTACGAGAAGCCCACGGCCGAGCGCAAGCGCAAGCACGCCGCCGCGGTCAAGCGCCACTACAAGCGGATTCGTAGCCAGCAACTGCCGCCTCGCCTGTATTGATGTCTTTGATTCCAGAATCTATTGATTCCAGAATCGTTCATCCAGGATTTGCTCGCCCGGGTCGACGTAGCTGACGTCGTCGGGCGATATGTGCAGTTGCGCAAGGGCGGTGCCAACCTGCTTGGCCTGTGTCCCTTCCATAACGAAAAAAGCCCGTCGTTTACCGTCAGCCCCACCAAGCAGTTTTATCACTGCTTCGGATGCGGCGCGCACGGCACCGCCATCACCTTCTTGATGGAACACACGGGCGCCAGTTTCCCCGAGGCCGTGCGCACGCTCGCCGGTTCGGTGGGAATGACGGTTCCAGAAGAAAACCGCAGCCCTCGCCAGCAGGCCGAGTCCGCGCGCCGCAAGGCCGAAGAGTCGCGTCACACGCAGGTGCTCGATGCCGCGCAGGCGCACTACTTGCGCCAGCTGCGTGCATCGCCCGCAGCTATTCAATACCTGAAGCAGCGCGGCCTTACCGGCGAGATCGCCGCCCATTTCGGCCTGGGCTGGTCGGGCACCGACCGCCATGGCCTGGCCAAGGTATTTGACAACTACGACGATCCGACGCTGGTCGAGGCCGGCCTGGTCATCGAGTCCGAAGACGGCCGCCGCTACGACCGCTTCCGCGAGCGCGTGATGTTTCCTATCCGCAATGCGCGCGGCAGCCTGATCGGTTTCGGCGGGCGTATCATCGGCAAGGGCGAGCCCAAGTACCTGAATTCACCCGAAACCCCGCTGTTTTCCAAGGGCCAGGAACTCTACGGCCTGTGGGAAGCGCGCCAGGCCATTCGCCAGGAAGGGCAGGTCATCGTGGTGGAAGGCTACATGGATGTGGTCGGGCTGGCGCAGCAGGGCATCGCCAATGCCGTGGCCACGCTGGGCACCGCCACCACGCCCGATCACGTCAAGAAACTGCTGCGCAGCAGCGACAAGGTGGTCTTCAGTTTCGACGGCGACGCCGCCGGGCGCCGGGCCGCCTGGCGCGCGCTGCAGGCCTGCCTGCCGGTGCTGCGCGATGACATCGCCATCCGCTTTCTGTTCCTGCCGGCCGAGCACGACCCCGATTCATACGTGCGCGAACTGGGGGCCGAGGCGTTCCGGGCCTGCCTGGGCGAGGCCATGGCCCTGTCGCGGTTCCTGCTCGAAGAACTGGCCTCGCGCCACAACCTGGCCGAGGCCGAGGGGCGCGCCAGTTGCCTGCACGAGGCCAAGCCCCTACTGGCCGCCATTCCCGAATGTGCGCTGCGCCTGCAGATCGAGCGTGAAATGGCGCGCCAGGTGCTGCTGACACCGGAAGAAATGGCACAGGTGCTGGCGCAGACCCCGGCGCGGCCGTTCGCCCCGCCAGCCAGCCATCCGGGCGCTGGCGGCGGCGCCACACCGCCGCCGGCCGGTGGTCCAGACGGCGGCGGCTATTTCGATGCGCCGCCGCCGGATTTCGACTACGAGCCGGTGGGGTACGGCTACGACGACGAGCCGCCCGGCGTGGGCGAGCCGGCCGGGGCAGGCGGCCGCGGCCAAAGCGGCTGGCAGGGCGGGCCGGTCGACTGGCAGGGCAAGAAGGGCAAGGGCGAATGGCGCGGCCGCCGCGACGACGACGTGGGCGGCTACCAGGGCCGGCGTTCCATGCCATCGCTGGCCAAGCGCCTGTTGGCCCTGCTGCTGGCGCACCCCGAGCTGGTCGACAGCATGGGAGACCAGCAGCTTGAAGTCCTGGACAAAGGGCCCCATCTAGGATTGGTGCGAGACCTTATCATGTTGGCCCAGGCAAGCGGGGCGCGCCATGTGGGTGCGCTGCTGCAGGCCGCCGAACCCGACTCCGACCTGGCCGCCGTGCTGAAAGGCATGCGCGCCGACCTGCTGGCCCAGGAAGACCTGCCCGAGCCTCAGACCGAATGGGACGACGCCTTGCGGCGTATCGAATTCGACTCGGCCCGCGCCGAAATGGCCAGGCTGGCCGAAACCGGGCTGGAGTCCGACGAGGCGCGCCAGCGATACCAGGAACTGTCTGCCCGGCTGGCAGTCTTAAAAGGTGGTGGGATACGCTAAATGCGGTAGAATCGAGGGTTTTCCGGCGGCTTGGCAAGGGTTTTGCCGCCGGGGGATTCGCTTTAAGGCAGATTCAATACAAGATTCCATAGCGGGCCGGGCGCCGGCGAAGCAAAGTGGCAGGCACAGAATATGCCGGCCCCGCATGCAGGCAGCCAACCCGTTTTGTTACAATTAGGTGGCAAGTCGCGCAGTTCGGCAGGGGTTTTGGCCGGCGGCGTTGCAGGTACGGAGCTGTGTCCATCGCAAGCAGCTTGGGGCAAGTCCCTTCAAGCTGGCAGAGCCTGTCGCAGGCAAGGCAGCCCCCGCAACGCCCGGAAATCCCGCCGCAACGAATCCGCGATACCAGCGCACCCCTGGGCCGCAAGGCCAGAAGGAGTGCCGGTGGGGCCCGACGGGGCCCGCGCCGCGGCCAACGCGGTGCACGCGGCTTCAGCCGGCTTGCCTGTTTTACCCGCATCGGTTCCGCTGCGGCGCCATCGCGCGCGCACCGGGCCCTTGTGGTGCATATGTGCCCCAATCACGGGTTGCGACGACCACGGAAGCGACTATGACCAGAACATCAGGCAAAACCTCCCCTGCAGACGATACGGCTGTCACGCCGGTCAAGGCGGCCAAGCGCGCCGTCAGCATGGCGGCGGAAAAAGCGCCTGCCAAGGCGGCAGTGAAGGTCTCGAAAACGGCAACCAAAACCGCGGCCAAGAAGGCCGCGAAACCCGCCGCCGCCGCTGACAAGCCCGAAAAGGCTGCCAAGGCCGCGCGCGCCAAGAAGGCCGAAGATAAGCTGGCCGACCTGGTCGGCGGTGTGCGGCCGTCCAGCGGCCGCCGCCCCGGGCGGCCCGCCAAGAACGCCAACAACGACTCCGATGGTTTCGACGACACCATGGACGGCGAAGGCGAAGTGCTGCCCGACCTGAAGCCGCCCAAGCGCGGCGGCAAGCGCGGCAAGGCGGATCCCAAAGACCTGATCGCCCGCGGCCCCGTCACGCCCGAAGAGTACGAAGCCCGCCGCAACCGGCTGAAGCAGCTCATCAAGCTGGGCAAAGACCGCGGCTACCTGACCTACGGCGAAATCAACGACCACCTGCCCGACGACCTGGTCGATGCCGAGGCCATTGACGGCATCATCAGCACGTTCAGCGATATGGGCATTTCGGTCTACGACCAGGCCCCCGACGCCGAAACGCTGCTCATGAGCGAAAACGCGCCGGTCGCGTCCAACGACGATGACGTCGAAGACGAAGCCGAGGCCGCTCTGACCACGGTCGACTCCGACTTCGGCCGCACCACCGACCCTGTCCGCATGTACATGCGCGAAATGGGCTCGGTCGAGCTGCTGACGCGCGAAGGCGAAATCGAAATCGCCAAGCGCATCGAAGACGGCCTGAAGCACATGGTGATGGCCATCTCGGCGTGCCCCACCACCATCAACGAGATCCTTGCCCACATCACTCGCGTGCGCGAGGGTCAGGCCCAGATCGACGAAGTGGTCGACGGCCTGGTCGATCCCGAAGATGGCGAAGAATACGCCGGCGCCGGCGTCACTGCCGACGAAGACGAGAACGACGACGGCCCGGCTGGCGGCATGTCCAGCAAGCAGCTCGAAGACCTGCGCGTCAAGGCGCTGGCCAAGTTCGACGAAGTCAGCAAGCAGTTCGAAAAAATGCGCCAGTCGTACGAGCGCGATGGCTACAAGTCCGACGCCTACATCAAGGCCCAGGAAACCATCCTGAACGAACTGATGGGCATCCGTTTCACCGCCAAGATGGTGGAAAAGCTGGCCGACACGCTGCGTTCGCAAGTCGAGGAAGTGCGCCAGCTCGAGCGCGCGGTTCTGCACACCTGCGTGGACCGCGCCGGCATGCCGCGCAGCCACTTCATCAAGGTCTTCCCGGGCAACGAAACCAATCTCGATTGGGTTCTGCAGGAAGTGGCCGCAGGCCACCCGTACGCCGAAACGCTCGAGCGCCAGGTGCCGGCGGTGCAGGAACTGCAGCAAAAGCTCATCGACCTGCAAACGCGCGTCGTGCTGCCCCTGAAAGACCTGAAAGACGTCAACAAGCGCATGGCCACCGGCGAGGCCAAGGCTCGCAAGGCCAAGCGCGAAATGACCGAAGCCAACCTGCGCCTGGTGATTTCCATCGCCAAGAAGTACACGAACCGCGGCCTGCAATTCCTGGACCTGATCCAGGAAGGCAACATCGGCCTGATGAAGGCCGTGGACAAGTTCGAGTACCGCCGCGGCTACAAGTTTTCCACGTACGCTACGTGGTGGATCCGTCAGGCCATCACGCGTTCCATTGCCGACCAGGCGCGCACTATCCGCATTCCGGTGCACATGATCGAAACGATCAACAAAATGAACCGGATCAGCCGCCAGATCCTGCAGGAAACCGGCGCCGAGCCCGATCCCGCGACCCTGGCGCAAAAGATGGACATGCCGGAAGACAAGATCCGCAAGATCCTCAAGATCGCCAAAGAGCCGATCTCGATGGAAACGCCGATCGGCGACGACGACGACTCGCACCTGGGCGACTTCATCGAAGACACGTCCACCCTGGCGCCGTCCGATGCGGCCTTGCACGGCTCGATGCGCGACGTGGTCAAGGAAGTTCTGGATTCGCTTACCCCCCGCGAAGCCAAGGTGCTGCGCATGCGTTTCGGCATCGAAATGAGCACCGACCAGACCCTTGAAGAAGTGGGCAAGCAGTTCGACGTCACGCGCGAGCGCATCCGTCAAATAGAAGCCAAGGCGCTGCGCAAGCTGCGCCACCCCAGCCGGGCCGACAAGCTCAAGAGCTTCCTGGAAGGGCAGTAAGTTTCCTGGGCCTCTAGCTCATGCCTGGTTAGAGCAGCGGACTCATAATCCGTTGGTGCTCGGTTCGACTCCGAGGGGGCCTACCAAGTGTTGACGCGGGTTTCCGATCAGTTCGGAAACCCGTTTTTTTTCGTGGATAAAAAAAGCCCCGCGCGGCAAGCCGGACGGGGCTAAAAGCATTACCAAGATGTGTGCGTAGTACCTGGAGAGAGTAGGTGCTTCACACAGAACCTACGATAGACTAATCGCCGGCCGTGTGGTGTCGGAAATTTCTGTAGCGTTAACAGCTATTTGCGGAATATCAAGCAGTGTTCTTGCTGATGGCGCGTGCTGCGCGAATGACCAGCGGGCCGAGGTTCTGCCGGGCTCGTTCCAGCGACCAGCGAGGCTTGGGCACAGAGATATTGATGGCCGCGATCGGCTGGCTGTCTTCGTTGAAAACCGGCGCAGCCACATTGACATCGCCCTGGAAGAATTCTTCATCGGCGTAGGCGTAGCGCTGCTCGCGTGCTTCGTCGATCAGCCGGCGCAACAGCACGGGATCGGTCGTGGTGCGGGATGTGTGCTTCTGCAGCCGCGCCGCTTCCAGCTGGCGGTCGAGCTCTTCGGGCGGTAACTGCGCCAGCAGCGCCCGGCCGGATGACGACGCAAGCATCGGGATGCGGGTGCCCATGGGCATGTAGACGGGGATGTGCTTGGACGTGGGCACGCGCATGACGAACACCATGTTGCCGCAGTCGTCGGGTACCGACAAATTGACGATTTCCCCGCACTCCTGGTTCAACTGGTGCAGCACGGCGTGGGCGTTCTGGAATAGGGGCTCGCGCGCCAGGTAGCTGTAGCCCAGCCCGACCGCCTTGACGGTGACGCGATAGCGTTTGGTGTGCGGGTCTTTTTTCAGATAGCCGCATTGTTCCAGCGTATAGGCCACCCGCTGCGCCGAGCCGCTGGTGATCTGGCATGCCCGGGCGATTTCGCGCAGGTTCATGGTTTCGCTGGCGCGGAACGCGTGCAGCACGGCCAGGCCCTTTTCCAGGGATTGGATGAACAGCGCCGATTCGGCCATGAGCGGTATTCCTGGCAACCGGCCGCCTGGCCTATCGCCTGTCAAATAGTGTTTATTGAAAAGCGATGTTATCACCCGGGCGGACTTTCTTCGCTCTGGCGCTTCGTGGATTGCAAAAACGCCTGGGGCGATAAATAATATCGAATATCAGATTTTATTTATCGATATACGATATGTCGTTGATGCATCAGGTTGTGCCGCCTTCGGTAGAGGTCGCCATCATCGGGGGTGGCATCATCGGAGTCAGCACCGCCTATGCCCTGGCCCAGGCCGGGGTGCGCGTATGTGTGTTCGAAAAGGGCGTGTTGGCGGGCGAGCAATCATCGCGCAACTGGGGCTGGATTCGCACCCTGGATCGCGATCCGGCCGAGGTCCCGTTGGCGATGCGGGCCAATCAATTGTGGGGCGACATCCAGGCCCGTACCGACGTAGGTTTTCGCCGTACGGGCATGCTGTATTTGCAGGAAAACAGCCGCGACGCGGCCCGGCACCAGCATTGGCTGTACACCGCGCGCGCTTTCGGCCCGGATGCCATGATGCTGGATCGCGCCCAGGCCTTGCGCTACCTGCCCGAATCGCCGCGGGCCTGGAGCGGGGCGCTGTACAGCATGTCCGATGGCGTGGCCGAGCCTGGCATGGCCACGCAGGGCATTGCCGGCCTGGCCCGGCAGCATGGCGCCCAAGTGCTGGAGCACTGCGCCGTGCGCGGGCTGGACATCGCAGCCGGGCGCGTGGCCGGCGTGGTCACCGAACACGGGCCGGTAAAGGCGCAGGCCGTGCTGCTGGCCGGTGGCGCCTGGTCGCGCCTGTTCTGCGGCAATGCCGGTATTGAATTCCCACAGTTGAAGGTCAGAGGTTCGGTATTGCGCACCCAGCCGTTCGATGCGCCGCTGGCGGCTACCGTGAACGCCCGGAACTTCACCTGCCGCAAGCGCGCCGACGGCGGCTACACCGTATCGCAGTTCGGCGCGTCGATGGCCGACGTGGTGCCCGATAGTTTCCGGCTGATGGGCAAGTTCATGCGTGCATGGCTGGCGAACAACGCTTTCGTGAAAGTGCGTTTCGGCAAGCGCTTTTTCGAAGAGCTGGCCATTCCGCGCCGCTTCGGCCTGGATGCCGTCAGCCCGTTCGAACGCCACCGCGTGCTGGACCCGGCGGCGTCGCCACAGGCCATCAAGACCGCCTGGCGCCGGTTGACCGAGACGTTTCCCGTCTTCCGCGGCGCCACTATCGGGCGTTCATGGGCAGGCTACATCGATGTCACGCCGGACGCCTTGCCGGTGATGTCACCCGTAGACGGTGTGCCTGGGTTCTTCCTGGCCTCGGGTTTTTCGGGCCATGGGTTCGGCATCGGGCCGGCCGCGGGCGAATTCATGGCCGATCTGATGCTGGGCCGCACGCCGAGCGTGGATGCGAGCCCGTTCCGGTTTTCGCGCTTCACCGAACAGGCCGTGCAGGCCTGATGATTCACGACACGACACATAGGGGAGTTGTATGGGTTCTACAGCAGGCATACATGAGCGGGCCACCGTGGTCGACGGGCTGGTGTTCTTCAGCGACGGCAGCACGCGCGATATGCTGGACGGTGGCGTCAGCGCCATCAACCTGACCGTCACCGACATGGGTTCCAATTTCGAGCAGGCGCTCAAGGATGTGATGACATGGCGGCAGCGCGCGCTGGATCCGGCATCGGGCTGGCTGCTGGTCGAGCGCGCTGAAGACATCGTGCGCGCCAAGCAGCAGGGCAAGCTGGGTCTGATCATGGGCTGGCAAAATGGCCGGCCGCTGGGCGATCAGCCCGATCGCGTGGCGTTGTTCCATACATTGGGCGTGCGCGTCATCCAGCTGACCTACAACGAAGCCAACCTGCTGGGCGACGGCTGCCTCGAGCGGCGCAATGCCGGGCTGTCGGCCTTGGGCATAGAAATGGTGCGCGAAATGAACCGCGTGGGTATTGCCGTCGATCTGAGCCACTGTGCGCCGCAAACCTGCCTGGATGCGGCGCGGCACAGTTCGCGGCCGGTGCTGCTGACGCATGCCAACGCCAATGCGGTCATCGCGCGGCCGCGCAACAAATCGGACGACGTGATCAAGGCCGTGGCCGAAACAGGCGGGGTAGTGGGCTGCAGCATCCATGCCTACCTGAACTGGCGCGGCGATCCCAGGCAGCAGCCCTTGCTGGAAGACCTGGTTGCCAATGTGCGCTATATCGGCGAACGGGTTGGCTACGAACACGTGGGCCTCGGCACGGATTTTCCGGCGGTGGACACCTACGAGGCCGTGCGCCACGTGATGGTCATGTCGCGCACCAAGTATGCGGCGTCCGGCGGCGATTTCTCGGATGCCTTTGGCGATGTGATGGAAGCGCGCTATCCCAAAGAAACCCCGACGCCGGCGCAGTTCCCGGAATTGACGCGCGCCCTCGAGCGCGGCGGTTTGAGCGAGACGCAGATTCTGGGCGTGCTGGGCGGCAACTTTCAACGCGCATTCGCCCAAGCGTGGGCGGCCTGATCCATTCGGAGCACATCATGAATATCAGCTATTTTCTGCGCGCCGCCGCTGCCGTGGCAATTTGCGCCGGCGTAGGCCTGGGCACGGCGCGGGCCGAGTATCCTGAACGCACCCTGCGCATCGTGGTGCCATACCAGCCCGGCGGCTCGACCGATACGGTCGTGCGCAAGTTTGCCGAACTGGTGGCGCCGGAGCTGGGCCAATCAGTCATCGTGGAGAACAAGGGCGGGGCCGGCGCCACCATGGGCGCGCGCACCTTGGCCACGGCCCGGCCGGATGGCTACACGCTGGCCATTTTACCCAGCCCGGTATTCCGCATGCCGCATATCCAGGACATGGGTTACGACCCTAATCGTGATTTCACCTACGTGATGATGCTCAGCGGCTACACATTGGGCGTCGCCGTGCCGGCCGACGCACCCTATCGCACGTGGGCCGACTTTATCGCTTATGCGCGCGCGCATCCTGGCGATATCGCCTATGGCACGGCCAGCGTGGGCAGTGCTTCGAATGTCATGATGGAAGATATCGCCCGGCACAATGGCGTGACGTGGCGGCACATTCCGTACAAGGGCGAGTCGGATGTGCTGCAGGGTGTGCTGGGCGGACAATTGCAGGCCTATGCCGGGTCGACCACCGTGCTGCCCATGGTGCAGTCGGGCAAGATGCGCATGCTGGTGACATGGGGCGGCCATCGCAGCGCGCAGTTCCCTGATGTGCCGACCTTGCATGAACTCGACGGCACGCCGCCGGCCTATGCGCCGTTCGGCATCGCGGCGCCCAGGGGCTTGCCGCCGGAAATTCTGCAGACCCTGCACGATACCTTCAAGCGCGTAGCCGAATCGGAAGCGTTCAAAGCCATACTGACGCAGTATGGGCAGGAACTGGTCTACATGGACAGCGCGGCCTATACACAATATGCGGCCGAACAATTCAAAGCAGAAAAGGAAATCGTCAAAAATCTGGGGCTGAAGGGAAACTGAAGCCGCGTCCCACCGCGTATTGGCGGTTCAACCAAGGAGAGCCTCTATGGTGAACGCTGTAACTGATGACACGGGCGGTACGCCCGGGCGCCGCCGGTTCGTGGCGGGCCTGCTGGGCGGTGCGGCGCTGGCCGCGGGAATGCCTGCTCGCGCCGCGCCGGATCCGGCCGCGGCCTGGCCTGGGCAGCCGCTGCGCCTGGTGGTGGGCTATCCGCCCGGCGGCGGCACCGATACCGTGGCGCGCCTGCTGGCCCAGCAGTTCTCGGACAGCCTGGGCCAGCAGGTGGTGGTCGAGAATCGCCCAGGCGCCAGCGGCACCATTGCCACCCAGCAAGTGGTGCGCTCCGCGCCCGACGGCTACACCCTGCTGTTCGCCACCGCTTCGCCGCTGACCGGCGCGCCCCTGACCATGAAGGGGCTGCAGTACGATCCCATGAAAGATCTGGACCCCATCACGCTGGTGGGCAATGGGCCGTTCATCCTGGTGGCCAATCCGGCATTTCCGCCCAATACCCTGCCCGAGCTGGTGGAGTACGCGCGCCAGCATCCCGGCGAAGTCAACTACGCGTCGCCGGGCAACAGTACCGCCAATTATTTTTTCTGCGAGCTGCTCAACATGGAGGCGGGTATCAAGACGGTAAACGTGCCATATAAGGGCAGTTCGGCCCTGGTCAACGACCTGATCGGCGGCTATGTGCAGTACACCCTGGAAACCCCGGGCACGACCTTGCCGCTGATACGCCAGGGCAAGCTCAAGGCGCTGGCCATCCTGCACGACCAGCGGCTGGCCAAGGCGCCCGATATTCCCACTACGATCGAAGCCGGCTATCCGCAACTGGTGGGCGGCTCGTGGTATGGCCTGCTGGCGCCCGCCGGCACACCGCGGGCCATTATCGACAAGGTACAGCAGGCCACCGTGGCCGCGCTGAAGACCCCCGCCATGCGCACTGCCCTTGACGAGCGCGATGTGCTGGCGCGCGGCAACACCCCTGAAGAGTTCCGCCAGTTCATCGAGGCCGAATACCGCAAGTGGCAAGACGTCACCCGCCGCATCGGCATCAAACCTCACTAATCCCCAGGCGCACACCATGGCCATCACGACATCCGCCGATCCTGACCTGACGCAAGGCAGCGCGCCGCTGTCCATGCGTCCCACCCTGGCCGGCCTGGACCACATGATTTCGGCCGGGCACTATCTGGCGGCTCAGGCCGGCGAGCAGATTCTGCAGGCTGGCGGCAATGCGGTCGACGCGGGCGTGGCGGCCGGCATTGCGCTGGGCGTGGTGCAGAGCGATATCGTGAATGTGGGGGGCGTGGCGCCATGCCTGGTGTACGAGGCCGGCACGCGCAAGGTCTGGAGCATATCGGGCCTGGGCTATTGGCCCAGGGCCGCCAGCCTGGATCTGTTTCTGGACAGGCACGCCGGCCGTATTCCCGCCGGCGTGCTGCGCACGGTGATTCCCGCCGCGCCGGATGCATGGATCACGGCGCTGGAGCGCTTCGGCACCTTCTCGTTCGGCGATGTGGCGGCCGCCGCCATCGGTTTCGCCCGCGACGGTTTTGTGATGTACCCCCTGATGGCCGAAGTCCTGGCGGACCACCAGGAAGACTACCGCCGCTGGCCATCCAGCGCCGCGGTCTATCTTCCGGGCGGCCGGCCGGTGGCCGCGGGCGAGATCTTCCGCCAGGCCGACCTGGCGGCCAGCCTGCAATACATGGCTGATCAAGAGCGCGCCCATGCCGCGGGCGGCCGCCTGGCCGGCCTGGATGCGGCGCGCCGCGCGTTCTACCAGGGCGACATCGCCGCCGCCATCGTCGACTACCATCGCCAGCACGGCGGATTGATGACGCACGATGACCTGCGCAGTTTCTCGGTCGACGTCGAGCCCGCCCTGACCACCGATTTTCACGGCACGCAGCTATACAGCTGCGGCTTCTGGTGCCAGGGGCCAACACTGCTGCAGATGCTGAACATTCTGGAATCCCGCGACCTGCGCGCGCTGGGGCACAATTCCGCACCCTATATCCACTTGCTGACCGAGGCGATCAAGCTGGCCTTTGCCGACCGCGAGGTGCACTACGGCGACCCGCGCCACAAGACGGTGCCGCAAGACACCTTGCTGTCGAAGGCCTATGCGCGCGAGCGGCTGGCGCTGATTCTGGCCGACCGTGCCGGGCCCGATATTCCGGCGGCGGGCGGTCTGGCGGATGCCGGCCTGTCGGCGCCGCGCACATTTGCGCCTGCAGACACCCGCCGCACCGATCCGCGCCTGGATACCTCGTATGTGGCGGTGGTGGACAAGCACGGCAACGCTTTTTCGGCTACGCCCAGCGACGGTTCCTACAATACGCCGGTCATTCCCGGCACGGGCCTGTGCGCATCCAGCCGCGGCAGCCAGTCATGGGCCGAACGCGGCCACGCCAGCGCCATCGGCCCCGGACGCCGTCCGCGGCTGACGCCGAATCCTTCTCTGGCATTGCGGCCGGGCAGCTATGTCATGCCATTCGGTACGCCAGGCGGCGATGTGCAATGCCAGGCCATGCTGCAAACCTTCCTGAATATGGAGATCTTCGGTATGGATCCGCAGCAGGCCGTCGAGGCGCCGCGCTTCGCCACGTTTAGTTTTCCCTCATCGTTCGAACCGCACAGTGTGCAGCCCGGCCGCCTGATGATCGAAGACCTGGTGGCCCGACCGGTGGGCGAGGCACTGGCGGGCATGGGCCATACGGTGCAGTGGTGGCGCGACCGCAATTGGCGCGCCGGTGCGATGTGTGTGGTGCGCCACGACACCGATACAGGCATACGCTGGGGTGCAGCCGACCCGCGGCGCCCCGCCTATGCTTTGGGGCGCTGACCGGCCCGCCTGGCACCAGACGTAACGGATAACTACCGCGGGCCGCCATCGGGCGTGTGAAGAATCCCCTTGTTGCAATTGGCAGGGATGTCTTGCCTGCTTGCGCATCCTGTCCGCGAGCAGGCGAGTACAGTGAAAACACCCCTTCAAGAACAACAGGAGCGTTCCATGCTGAATACATCCTCCACACTGCGCCGTGCCGCCACGGCCGCGATGGTCCTGGCGTTGGGCGGAATGGTGGTGTCGGGCTGCACCGCCACCAAACCCGAGGCGTCGGCCAGCGCGACCGAACAGCGCCAGGAAATCGACAGTGGCGCCGATGCTACGCTGAGCAAGCTGTACGAGACTTCACCGCAGGCCAAGGACCTGGTCCAGCGTGCGAAAGGCGTGCTGGTGTTCCCGTCGGTGCTCAGTGCCAGCTTTATCGTGGGCGCCCAGCACGGCAAGGGCGTGCTGCGGGTCGGCGGCGCCAATGCCGGCTACTACAGCACTACGGCAGGCTCGATCGGCTTCCAGGCCGGCGCGCAGTCCAAGGCAGTGGTGCTGTTGTTCATGACGGACCAGGCGCTGGAGCAGTTCCGCAACAGCAATGGCTGGACGGTCGGTGCCGATGCGTCGGTGGCGGTGGCCAATGTCGGCGCGAATGGCCGCATCGACTCCAATACCGCCAAGCAGCCCGTCGTCGGTTTCGTCATGAACAATGGCGGGTTGATGGCGGGCGTGTCGCTCGAGGGCGCGAAAATCGCCAAGATCGACCTTTGATGCCGGGCTGGCGCGCCGCGCGGCAATAGCGGAAATCCGGCGTCCCAGGGGCGCCGGATTGGCGTGCGCGCCACCTGCCTGGCGGCCGCGCTACGAGTCGGCTGCGCCGCCGTTCTTGGGGGCCGGCTTGTCTACGCAGGTGAAGTCGACCGTGGCTTCTTTGGCCATCAGGCCGGTGGCGTGGTTCGACGTGACCTTGGGCTGCGACAGGCGCTGGCCCAGCGATGCGCAATGGTCTTCGGCCTGCTTGCGGGCGATGTTCTTCACTTCTACCCAGGTCTGGAATTTGGCGCCGGCATTGTAGGTGACGCGATAGGTATTGGCGCCTGTCGTGGAAACTTCGCTCATGCTGGTGCATGAGCAAAGCAGGGAAAGCGCCAGGGCGCACGATAGGGGGCGAAGCAGCATGAAGGTTCCACGAGTGAAATCAGTGCTATTACAAAGCACCTGGCGGGGGTCATGCAAGCGCGGATGCCGGCCCCGCGTGCTCAGCCAGGCCCGATGGCATTGCGGCGGTCGAGCTTGCGGCTCAGCACGATCGATGTCTGAGTCTGCTTGACACCGTCGAGCAGGCCGATGTGATCGAGCAGGTCGTCGAGCTGCTCATGGGTTTCGCAGCGCAGGAACACCAGATAATCGAACGGCCCGCTGACCGATGAAATCTCTTCCACTTCGGGGATCTTGCCCAATTCGCGTATCACCGCCGCCGGCGTCTTGGGCAGTACGCTGATAAAGCAGTACGCCCGCACGGCGGCGTCTTCCAGCCTGTGCCCCAGGCGCACGCCATAGCCGGCGATGACGCCATCGCGTTCCAGCCGCGCCAGCCGGCCCACGACGGTACTGCGCGCCAGTTTCAGTTTGCGCGCCAGAGTCGCGGCGGGCTCGCGCGCATTGGCCTGCAACAGGCTGAGCAGTTGGCGGTCGATGGCATCGAGTTTGTCGGGCATGGCAAGAACGGGCGGGCAGGGTGCTGTATGCAAAATACAGGGCCGCCAACCGGCAAGTCAATGCGCCGGCTCAGTCCGGCTCGGTAGGCAGCCCGCCATGATAGATGCGGCCCTCGAACTCGAACTGGGTAATGGTCTTGGCGGCCGCGTCGAATATCCGGTCTTTCTGGGCCGGCGCCAGGTGTTCGATGTCTTTCAGCGTGAAGCGGCATGTGTCGGTCTTGCCGTCGTAGCCGGCGCTGTCGACGAACTGGCTGACACCGTAGTCGTCAGCAAAGTGCGCGAATTCGCGCAACTGCTCCATTTCGTGGAAGGCGCCGGTCGCGCTGACCAGGGTCATGCCCAGCTTGGCTTCGCGTGTGACAGGGCGGCCGCCACGCTTGCGGTAGGCGCCGGACAGTGGCGGCGGCGGGGCATCGTCGTGGTCATCGAAGCGGGCGCCGATGGTGCGCATGCGCGCGAGCACAGTGCGCCATTGGGCGGGGGTTCCAGCGCCAGCCGCGCGGCCATGTAGAACACGCGCTGCTTGCCCAGGCGGTGGACGGCGGGGGTTGCAATGAATGCCTGCCAGTCTGCCTGGTCGTCCAGGCCCGCCAGCTGGGCCATTTGCATGTTGCTGTATCCCAGCGCGTCTTGCAGGCCGCGCAAGGCCTGGGGGCTGGGCGGGACATAGTGCTGCAGGGTTTTCATGGCGCGGCTCCGGTGTGGCCGGATGCGCCGCCGGGCAGGCCCGGCCGGCGCGCCCGGCATGGCGGTTCCATGCACAGATGCTAGCCCGCCGGCCGCTGCTTTGCCAAGCGGCGTGCGTGCTAGGATGCCCGGCAGGAAACTCATCTTGCGAGGCTATATGGATACCCAGGAACAAATCGCCGTCATCGTGCACACCATTTCGCACCAGGGCGGCCGCATCGATGCGCTCAATGCCGTCACGGCGTCGATGCTGCACTTGGCCAAATCGTCGCCCGGGCTGCGCGAAGCCATCGAGGCCCAGCTCGAGCAGAACTATTCCAGTCTGCTGGCGCGTTCCGAAAACCCGCAGTATGTGGCGGGTTTCGAAAGTGTGCGCGATGCCGTGCAAGCGGCGCTGAAGTAGTCCGGTTTACTCACAGCTTCTGTGGACAAGTCTTGGGATAGCCTGGGCACAGACGAGAAATATCCTTGTGCAACAACAGCTTGGGCACGGCGGTTAAATCCTGACTGAACTGCCCCCGTCTGAACCGCGCGTTTCAGCCGCCGCCGGCCACGATGGCGCCCAGCGCGCGCATGGCCTGGTCCAGCTGCGGCGTGTAGCTCGACCCGCAACTCAGCCGCAAAAAATGGCTGTAGCGGTCTGAATTCGAAAACATCGTGCCCGGCGCGATGCGGATGCCCCGGGCCAGCGCCTGTTCGAACACGTGCGTGCTGCTGCGCTGGCCGGGCATTTCTACCCACAGCAGCATGCTGCCGGCCGGCACGTTCAGGCGCGTGCCGGCGGGAAAATAACGGTCGATGGCCTCGGCGACCCGCACGCGCTGCACCTTGAGCTGCTGGCGCAGGCGCACCAGATGGCGATCGTAGGCCTTCGAGCCCATGTATTCGGCTACTGCGGCCTGGGCCAGCGGTTCGTTGGGACGGCTCTGGGCGAATTTCAGCATGGCGGTGCGCGATCCCCAGCGTCCGCCCGTCATCCAGCCCAGCCGCATGCCCGGGGCCAGCGTCTTGTGCATCGAGGCGCAATAAATGACATTGCCGGTGTGGTCCCACGACTTGATCGCCGGACGCACCTGGTTGTCGTCGCAAAGCATGCCGTAGGTATCGTCTTCGATCAGGGGGATCTGGTGCCGCTCGCACAGGGCCGCCAGCCGCGCCTTTTCGGTGTCCGGCATGACGCAGCCCAGCGGATTCTGGAAATTGGGCACCACCACCACGGCGCGCAGGTGCGGGTGGGTCTGCAACGCCAGTTCCAGCGCATCCACCGATATGCCATGCTGCGGGCTGGTGGGAATTTCCAGGGCGCGCATGCCCAGGCTTTCCAGCACCTGCAGCAGCCCGAAATACACCGGCGATTCGACGGCGATGGTGTCGCCCGGCCTGGCCACGGCACGCAAGGCCAGATTCAGGGCCTCGATGCACCCATGCGTGACGACGATGTCGCCGGGGGCCAGGTTCATGCCCAGCTCCAGTGCGCGCCGTGCCAGCACGGCGCGCAGCTCGGGATGGCCCATTGGCGGCACGCGCCCGACCAGCATGTCGGGATGCCGGCGCAGCGTGCGGATCATGGCCTGCTTCAGCGCCTCGGCGGGATAATGCGCGGGGGATGCGGATGCCAGGGCAAAATTCACGCTGGTGACGTGGCGGTCGCATTGGGCGATGAAATCGGATACCCGGTCGTGGATGCCCACATAGCTGGCCGGGTCGAGCGGCTGGCCGGGATCCGGCTCTTGGGCGGGCAGGGTGGCGCCGCGATGCCGGGCCCGTACAAAATAGCCGGAGCGGGGGCGCGCTTCGATCAGGCCGTCGTCTTCGAGCTGGCGGCAGGCCTGTAGGGCCGTTGACAGGCTGACCCGATGGGAGCGCACCAGCGCACGCACCGATGGCATGCGTTCGGCCGGCGCCAGCACGCCGCTGTGGATGGCGCGCCGATAATGGTCGGCCAGGCGCTGGTAAAGGGGTTGCGCGTCCATGCAAGCATCATGCGCCCGGCGGGTGGCCGCCGTAAGGCACAGTTCCCAGGAAAGCACACCATAACAGATCAGAAAATACCTGTCTGTTGCGGTACAGAAACCCTGCGGGTGTGCCTGTCACGCCTGTGCCGCAATGCGTAAGCTGGGGGCGACTTCCATCACGCTGCGGGGATCTGCCGCCATGACAGCCGAATATACCCATCCTGCCTGCCAGCTGATGCTGCGGTGCGGAGAAACGCGAGCCTTGTGGGGCGCCACCGGCATGGTGCTGGTGTGCGCCGAGGGCACGGTGCGCCGCACCGAACCCGTCCCCGGCTATGACGAGCCCTGGCCTTATACCGTCGGCGTGGCCATGGGGCCGGGCGAATCGTATGTGTATGAGCAGGCGCTGCGCCTGCAGCTAACCGCCGAGTCCGAAGCCAGACTGTTATGCCTGTACCCGGCCCGTTGGTGGCGTGTACTGGCCCGGCACCTGCAGCGGGCCGGCGCGAAATATGCTATGATTCCATTCATCAGACGCGGGGTGGAGCAGTCTGGCAGCTCGTCGGGCTCATAACCCGAAGGTCGTAGGTTCAAATCCTGCCCCCGCAACCAGTTCATGAAGGCCCGGCGCAAGCGCCGGGCTTTTGTTTTTGCGCGCCGAGCAATGCTTGAGATACCATGCCTGGGCCGACCGGTGGACTTTCCAGGAGACGCGCCATGGGCACTGCCAAGTATGATCATCCGGGCTATATCGCCGATATCGGGCCGCAAGGCAGGTACTACGTAGGCGTATGGTGCCCGCACGGCTATCCTGCCCATGTGCACATCGGCCATGCCGGCGTGGCGCAGGCCGATGCCGGTCTGCGGCTGCGCATTCCCGATGGAGCGTTCCAGTCGCTGTCGGATGATTTCGAAACGTTGTGCCGGCGCGCCATCGGCCAAGCCCTGCAAAGCGGGTTGCTGCGCGATGGCCTGGGCGGTTTCCAGGAAACCCGCCTGGCGCTGGACACCCAACCCTGGAGCGGCCCGATGCAGGCGGCGGCCGCGCAAGAGGCCGACAGTACCGCCGTGCAATCGTAGCGCTATGAGGCGCGGCCGCCCGGGCGGCCCAGCATCGCCACCAGCGCCTGTTTCAGGCGAGGCGAAAAAATCGGCACGGTGTGCGATACCCCGTCGCGATCCACGCCTTCTTTCAGGGTGACCGACTGCCCGTCGAAGATATCTGGCGCCTTGCCCGATTCGACATAATGCGCAAGCAGGGCATCGACCTGCTCTTGCGCGGCCGCCAAGGGTGCGGCTGCCGCCAGTTGTTGCGCCGCGTGCGCCTGCAGCACGCGGTGCAGGTCGTCGATGAACAGCGCCAGCGCGGCCTGGCCGCGGCAGTGGGGCTGCTGCCAGCCCCAGTCCTGGCCGGTAGGGGGATCATTCTGCATATCGTCATGCTATACCATCGCGGCGCTTGCGTGTGGGGCGCCTTCCAGGGGGGCCGCTTGCGCATTGTTCTTGGTGGTTTGGCGGGAAACGGTGCATGATTGCGTTGCCGGTTTACTGCGATCCGGCACCGGACACGCCGTGCGCGTCCAGGTCGTTCATCGTGCGAAGGAGAAATCATGAAAAACAGAATCCTGCTCGTTGTGCTGCTTGCCATGGCAGCCATTTCAGCCGGCTGCAACACGATTGCCGGCGCCGGCAAAGACATTGAACGCGGTGGCGAAAAAATCCAGAAGGCTGCCGACTGACGCCTGCCCGCCGCCCGTCCGGCCCGGCCCGGGCGCGGCGGCATCTCGCCGCCGGAGTGCCGCGGGCCTGATGCATAATGCCGTCTTGGACTGATTCGGCGGGAACGAACATGCGCATCTTGGGCCTGGCAGTATTAAGCGTCGCGGCCGCACTCAGCGGCTGCGCTAGCAAGGGGTTGTTATCCGGCGATCCGCCGGGCGCCGCGGCCACTTTTGCGGTGCAGGCCGATTTCCAGGCGGCTTACCGCCGGGCCGGCGAATATGTGCGGGTGTGCCACGAGCAGCGGCGCCATCCCTACGGCGTTGTCTATATGTCGCACCACAGTCTGGGCCAAAAGGGCGCACCCAACGAGATCCGGGTCTACAAGAAAACCGAGCCGGCCAAGATTCTCGAAATCATCCGCGCACAGCCCGATGGCCCGGCCACGTCCCAGGTCACCGTGCAGGCGCTGGGCGACGCGCCCTGGGACCAGGCGGAAATTCAGGCTGCCCAGGCCTCCATCCAAAGCGCCACCCCGGTATGCCGGCCGCTGGCGAACTGACGCCGGCGCCGGATACCGCGCGCAGAGGAGCTTACGAGCTGCTCGCCGCCGCGGCGCGCTGGCTGGGCTGGCTGAACGCCATCGGCGCATTGGTCGAAGTAGGCTTCAGCCTGGGCGTGCTGGGCGCCGACGTGGCGCCGCCCGATCTGGCGCTGCCCCTGGCAATCTTCCTGACGGGCGTGCTTGCCTGCGGAGGCGCCATGCTGTGCTGGGGCCTGGCGCAGGTGGGGGCGTCGGTGCGGCGGCCGCTCCGCCGCTGCGTATCTGCGGCGGCATGGCTGGGCGCGGCTGCGTACATTATCGGCCTGCTGGCGTTCGCCGCGGGCTGCTGGCTGTCGGCAGAGATGGCGTTCGATGCCGCTGGCGATTCCATGGGCACCGCGTATACCGCACACGCCACAGCCAACTGAAAACTGCTTGCCGCGTGCAAATCGACGGGTTTAATATGCGCATTGCGTATATTTTCTATCGGTCCGGGGCCCGCCATGTCTATTTCCCAGCAAGCTTTCCTGCGCGATGCCATGCGTCGCCTGAACCTCACGCGCGATGTGTTCGCCACGCGTATCGGCGTCAAGCGGCGCGCCCTGGATACCTGGCTGCTGCCCGAGGGCTCGCAGGAATTCCGCGCCATGCCCGAAGTGGTGGAGCGCTTCGTCAGCGAAATCGTCCAGAACGGCGCCTTGCTTGAAAAGTATACGCAAAGCGCACAGATCGGCCCGCTGCGGGATCGCATCGCGGTCGACGGCAAGCATCAATTGATCTCGGTCGATCAATTCACGCGGGAATCGGTCGAAGACCTGTTCCGTGTGGCCGACCTGATGCAGCCCATTGCCCGCCGGCAGAAAGTATCGCGCGTGCTGGAAGGCGCCGTGCTCGGCAACCTGTTCTTCGAGGCCAGCACGCGCACGCGCGTCAGCTTCGGCGCGGCCTTCTGCCGCCTGGGCGGATCGGTGTGCGACACCACCGGCTTTACGTTTTCGTCCATGGCCAAGGGCGAATCCATCTACGACACCAGCCGCGTCATGAGCGGGTATGTCGATGCGATGGTGGTGCGCCACCCCGACCGGGGTTCGGTGGCCGAGTTCGCGCAGGCCACGAATATTCCGGTGGTCAATGGCGGCGACGGCCCGGGCGAACACCCCAGCCAGGCACTGCTGGACCTGTACACCATCCTGACCGAGTTTTCCCGGCTGGGCAAGCTGCTCGACGGCGCGCACATCGCCATGGTGGGCGACCTGAAATACGGCCGCACCGTGCATTCGCTGATCAAGCTGCTGGCGCTGTACAAGGGCATCAAGTTCACGCTGATTTCGCCGCCCGGGCTCGAAATGCCCACCTACATCATCGAGCAGGCCAGCCGCAACAGCAACGTCATCGAGCAGAAAAGTTCGCTGGCCGACGGTCTGGCGGGCGCCGATGTCATTTACGCGACGCGGGTGCAGAAAGAACGCTTTGCCAACGAAGAAAGCGAAGGCTATACCCCCGATTTCCAGATCAACCGCGCCATTATCGACGCCCACTGCGGGCCCGACACCATCGTCATGCATCCGCTGCCGCGCGACAGCCGCCCGGGTGCCAATGACCTGAGCACCGATCTCAATGACGATCCGCGCCTGGCCATCTTCCGCCAGACCGATAACGGCATTCCCATCCGCATGGCGATCTTCGCTGTGCTGCTGGGCGTGGAAGGGCTGGTGCAGCACTCGATGCGCGACGTGACATGGAAGCATCCGTCGCATGTGGGGCCCGACGATTCCATTTTCCACGGCCTGGATTGAACCGGTTGCGGGCGGCGTCATGCCGCCCGCGGTTCAGATGCGTTTTTCGCCGCCCAGCGCTTCGGTCAGCCCGGCCAGCAGCTTGGCCAGCTCGCCTGTCATGAGCGCCATGTCGGAGTCGAATTTCTCGTCGTCGTTCTGCATGACAGTGTCGTTGCCTTCTTTCAGCACGTCCAGCGGCGCCACGCGCTTGACGTCCAAAGATTCGGTCAGCACGAACGACACGCGGTCGGCCCAGGTCATGGCCAGCCGGGTGCATTGCTTGCCCGACTGGATATGGCGCCGCACGTCGTCGGCATCGATCGAGTGCTTGACATAGCGGATGGCCGCACGGCTTTCGCCCGAGGCGCGCAGTTCGGTGTCCTGGTCGATGCTGAAATTGGCGGGGGCTTCGTCGGCCGCCAGCCAGCCGGTCATGGCGGCCGCGGGCGATTGCGCCACGTACAGGTTTTCCAGGGGCAGCGGATCGATGGTCTTGACCAGCAGGCCGATCACTTCGTCGGCCTTGGCCGAAGCGGCCGCATCGATGACCAGCCAGTGGTTCACCGGGTCGATCCAGACGCGCGTGTCGCGATAAATGCTGAAGGCCTTCGGCAGCAGCTCGTCGGTGACGCGCTCTTTGATTTCTTTCATCTGCTTGCGGCCGGGCTTGTAACCTTGCTGCTCTTCGATTTCCTGCGCGCGTGCACGGGCCACTTGATTGACCACCGTGGCCGGCAGCAGCTTCTTTTCGGCGCGCAGGCTCAGCAGGATCTGCTGGTTTACGCTATGCGACAGGGCTGCATTTTCGCGCGGCGAAACCCAGCCCAGGCTTTGCATTTCGAGGTTGTTGCCGGCCTGGTAGGCGTGCCGGGCCAGGCTTTCTTCAAGCTGTTCGCCGGTCAGTGTCCACGGCGCAGAGAGTCGGTATATCTTGAGATTCTTGAACCACATGGCGTCGGGCAAAAGGGTTGATTCTATACGAGTGCCGACCTCCTGGCGTCCCGTGTGGTTCCCTCATTGACACGATACGTTCTGTCACGGACAGTGCGCAGGTGTTCCGGTATCTTCCGGCGCATCGTCATTCACCAGAAAAGGATACAACGATGAAAGCGGCGACTATCGTAGGCATCGTGCTGATCGCCCTGGGCGCGGCAGCGCTCGTCTACAAGGGCTTCAACTACACCAGCGAAGAAACCGTGCTGCAGATCGGCTCGGTCAAGGCCACGGCCGAAACCGAAAAGTCCGTGGCGATCCCGGCGTGGGCGGGCGTTGCCGCCATCGTGGTGGGCGTGCTCGTCATCGGGTTGGGCCGCCGCCGCTGACCCGGTCTTGTGCAGCGGCCCATATGCCGTATTCGGCATATGGGCCGCTATGCCGAGCACCGCTGAAACGGGGCATTCGTAAAGCGCATGCCTAGCGTGCTCGGGTTTGATCAATTTCGTGGCGACGTCCCGCTTGGCCATCTCCGGCGGATGGGGGGCTTGGTGCTACACCAGGCCTCGAGCCCTGCTTGGCGCGCCAATCCGAGGCGGAGCAGCCGAAAGATTGCTTGAACCAGCGCGAAAACGAGCTGAGACTCTCGAAACCCGCCGCATCGGCAACCTGTGTCAACGGCGATTCGGAGCCAGCTAGTGCCCTGCAGACGATCTCAGCGCGCACGCTCTGTACGATGGTGGAGAAGGTCTCGCCCTCGCGCGAGAGCCGGCGGTTGAGCGTGCGTCGGTCGATCTCGAAATGCTCCGCCACCCTCTGAACGTTGCAGTTGCCCTCGTCAAGCAGACGCCTGGCCACCCGGCTGACCTTCATAGCAAAGCTGTTATGCGAGCGCTTGAGCAGAGGCGCCAATTGATCCAGGGCCAGCTTCCGCAAGAAGGGCGGCGATGTCACCAGCGGCCGCCGCAGCACACTGCGGTCGATGACCAGGCCCGACACCAGTTGCTTCCACAGGATGGGGCACTTGAAGAAGCGCTGGATGGCCGGCGCGTTGGCCGGCTTGGGAAAGGCGAAGGACATCGTGGTGGGCTGGAACTCGCCGCCCAGCAGCCAGCGCAGCGTCATGGTGATACCGACGCAAGCGTACTGCGTGCATTGGAAAGATTCTTCCATATTCTGCGCGGAGATCTCCACGAAGATCAGCGGGTTTCGGAAGCGCTTGTCCAGCTCGATGAACGTCCCATCGCCGTGCAGCGTCAGGTGCGAAGTGTAGAAGTTGAGCGCCGCTTCGACCGATTCCGCTTCTCGCATCAAGAGACTGACTGGCCCGTAGTTTGGCGTGCCGCGCGCCGCCGAGGCGCGCGTGCCGAAATCCGGGCTTCCGGACAGGCGGGCCGATTCGGCCAGCAGTCGCAGGAAGGCATCGAAGGAGATTGGGTGCTCGGGGTCCTGGATGGCGTGGGCATCGATGCCCACGCGCGCGAACATCTTCTGCGGGTCCAAGCCCACTTCACGGGCGGCTTCGGCGTAGCCGAAGAGGGTGGCGCTGCGAACCGTCCTGCCCTTTTTCGTATCCATGGCTAAGGCTCCTGGCGATTCCGCCAGCACGATGCCACTCCGATTGGCAGATGTCAATCGACGTAGCGGTAAAGCTCGGTGTGGTCAGCCGCGGATCCCAGGACATCGGCCGCGGCCTGCGTGATCGCATCGACATGCGTGCCAAGCCGCATGGGCTTGCCCATCGCACGGCCCAATGCGGCGGCAATGCCCACGTCCTTGGCCTGCAGTGCGAGCGAGAAACCGGAGTTGAAGGCGCCGCCTGCGTGGATGGCTTCCGCCGCGGCGATCAGCGCCGCGGCCGACACGTAGTTGTTGAGCGTCTTCAAGGCATGTCCCGCGCCCACCGGCCCGACGTGTGTGATGTGCACCCCCATGGCCTCGAGCAGTGGCCGTGTGCGCTGGAGCAGTTCAGGATCACCGCCCGCCATAATGGCCAACGTGCCGGCCACCGCCTTCTTGACGCCTCCGGACACCGGTGCGTCGATCAGGTCCACCTGCTTATCCTCCAGTTTGAGCGCCAGGGCCCGCGTGCGGTTCGGGTCCGCGGAACTCATGTCGATGAGCGTTGTTCCGGTTGCCAGGTGCGGCAGCAACCCCAGAACGACCTCGCCGATGATGTCCGAGTTCGGCAGCATTGTGATGAGCACCGAGCATCCGGCAAAGTCCTGAGCGCTGCGGGCCCCGCGGGCGTTCGCGTGTCGCGCAAGAAAACCTTCCAACGGGGCGGGGTCGGCGTCCTGCACCGTCAGCGTGAACCCTCGGTCGAGCAGCCATGTCGGCCATGGGCATGCCCATCATGCCCAGGCCTATGAATCTGGCTTGAGTCATGCGGCGGGCCTCAGAGCTGTGATCATCGCCAGGTTCAGCAGCGATCGGTCGCGGCGGTTCAACTCCGGACGGTTCCGCACGGCGCGGCGCGTGGCCAGCCCTTGGTCGAAGCGTTCCGGGTTCTTGGGTGCGTAAGGGCGGGGCATGGTTTTGGAAAAAGCAGAAGGGGAGAGAGGGTGCCTTAGCGCATGCCGAGGCGCGCGCCACGGAACAGGTCTTTGTACTGGTGTGGCTGCGAGCGCCAGTATTGCGGCGGCGCGTCTACTTGCGCGCCCAGAGCCGCGGCCGCATGCCATGGCCAATGCGGGTTGAATAGAATCCTGCGGCCGACCGAGATGGCATCGGCCTGGCCTTGGGCCAGGATGGACTCGGCCTGCTGTGGCTCGGTGATCAGGCCCACCGCGATGGTTGGCAAGCCAGTCTCCGCCTTGATGCGTTCAGCGAACGCCACCTGGTAGCCGGGGCCCAGCATGATCTTCTGCTGCGGCGACACGCCACCGCTGGAGACGTGGACGGCGGCGCAACCGTGCGCCTTTAAAGCCTTCATGAAAGCGACGGTCTGCTCCACGTCCCAGCCGCCCTCGACCCAGTCTGTGGCGGAGACGCGCACCCACACCGGCCGCTCGGCGGGGAAGGCCGCGCGTACCGCGTCAAACACTTGCAGCGGGAATCGCATGCGGTTCTCGATGGTGCCGCCGTACGCGTCGGTGCGCCGATTGGCGATCGGTGATAGGAACTGGTGCACTAGGTAGCCGTGAGCCGCATGGATCTCGATGCCGTCTATGCTCAGCTGTCCGGCGCGCCGTGCGGCCTGGGCGTAGCTCTCGAGGGTGCGTGCCATGCCCGAGGCGTCGAGTTCGATAGGCGCCTCCTCGCCTTCCGCGTGCGGCATGGCGGACGGCGCGACGCAGCGCCAGCCGTCCGCTTGTGTAGAGGAAATCTGCTTGCCACCTTCCCAGGGCACGTGGCTGGAGCCCTTGCGTCCTGCGTGTCCCAACTGGATCGCGACCTTGATCGGCGAGTAGGTGCGCGCCGCCTTCAGCGCGTGTGCCAAAGCGGCCTCATTGTCGTCGGAATACAGACCCAGGTCCCGCGGGGTGGCGCGGCCTTCCGGCGCGACCGCGGTGGCTTCCAGTATCAACAGACCTGCGCCCGACAAGGCGAGCTGGCCCAGGTGCACTACGTGCCAGTCGGTGGCGTTGCCGTCTTGGGCCGAGTACTGCGCCATGGGTGCAACGACGATGCGATTGGAAAGCGGCAGCTGTCCGATCCGCCAGGAAGAAAAAAGTTGGCTCACGAGAGGGATTCCATGTTTAAAACGAGTCTGTGATGAGTGTAGGATCCACCTGCAAACAAATTTGTCTGAATGGGGCTACGATTTTGCGGATTGGGGCGAATCTCTGTTCTCGCGGACAAACCGGACGATCTCATCGTGCCGTGCAAACCAGACGCCGCCTGGCAGCGTCCGGGCGTACTTAATAAGTTCGTCGACGATCCACAGCCGCGAGCGGTTAGCGATGACGTGCGGATGCATCGTCAGCTCGAACAGCCCGCCTTCGGCGTGAGCGCCATCCAGCTCGCGCTTGAAGATGTCAAAGACATCTGTGGGTGGCGTGTAGGGGCGCAGCCCCTGGAAGCGGTGCATCAGGAAATACACCGCGTCATCGCGCAGCCAGTCAAAGGGAAGCTCCACCAGGTCCGTGGGTTTTCCGTCCATCAGCAGTTCGTAGCAGTCGTCATCCGCTGCCATGGACGAATCGTAGGCAAAGCCCAGTTCACATAGCACTTGCAGCGTGTGTGGCGAGAAGTCTGCGGAGGGCGACCGGTAGCCGGTGGGCCGGATGCCCGTCACTTCTTCCAGGGCATCGACCGAGCGCCGCAGCAAGGCGCGCTCGTCTTCCAGAGTCAGGCCGGAATTGAGTTCATGTATCCAGCCATGCACCCCGATCTCGTGGCCGGCCTGCACGATCTGCCGTTGTTCATCCGGATACAGCAGCGCGCTGACGGCGGGCACGTAGAATGATGCAGGGATGCTGTGCCGCTGGAGCATGGCGAGGATGCGGGGGATGCCGACGCGGTTGCCCCACTGCCCCCACGCTAATCGGTTGACTGACTTTGCGCCGTCGCGCAACTCGTTGGTCTCGTGGTCCGAGTCGAACGCCAGAGCGACGGCGAACTGCGCGCCGTCCTTCCAGGCTCGGGGGCGCAGCCGGCGTCCCGCTCGTACCCGGTTGACCCGGGTGCGCCATTCCTGCTCGGACCATTGCCACGGTTGCAACGCGTCTTGTTCAATCTTCATCTCTTTTCCTTCAGTGAGAGTTCGAAGCAAGATAAGCGCAGTGCCGTGGACTGCTTGACAGGATGGGGCAGTTCATGCGCCGTTCGAGGCACCGGGCAGCACTCAGTAGATCGTGATGCCCATGCGTTGGATGATCTCGCGGTTGCGCTCAAGATCACTCTTCAGGAAGGGCAGGATCTCTGGCTGCGTCATGCGGATGGCTTCGACGCCCTGCAGTTGCAAGGCACGCTGGACCTCTGCCTCCGCCAGCGCCAGCTCGATTTCCTTGCGCCGGGCCGCAATGCTTGTCGCGTTCATCCCGGCCGGGCCGAAGACGCCGATCCAGATGTCTATCTGGAACTTCGGCAAGCCGCTTTCCGCCGCAGTGGGCACCTGCGGAGCGAGATCGATGCGGGCTTTGGTGGTGACGGCGATGCCTTTGAGCTTACCCGCCGCGACCAACGGCGCCGCGGCCTGGGCTGCGACGAAGCCGATGTCCAACTCACCGCCCATCAGGTCCCTGAGGACCTCGCCCGATCCTTTGTAGGGTATCCGGCTGGTGCTGATGCCCGCGTGCTGCTTGAAGATCTCGCTGGCCATCTGGTAAGAGGTGCCGCTTACCACGCCCTCGACCAGTTCCTTCTTGCCGCTCTTGGCAAGGCGGATCAGCTCGGCGACCGTATTGGCCTCCAGGCTGGGACCCGCCACCAACATGGAAGGGATGTTGCCGATCATGATGACGGGCGTTACGTCTGTGAGCCCGTCGTACGGCAGCTTCTTGTAGAGCGCTGGATTGATGGAGTGATTGGAGCTGAGGATGGCCAGCGTGGATCCGTCATTGGACGAGCGCACCAGCCTGGCCGTGCCTATGGTGCCCCCCGCGCCGGCCACGTTCTCGATGACCACGGGCCGCCCTCCGATCCGGCTCCAGGGTGTGCTGATTGCACGGCCCAGCGCATCGGAGGCCGAGCCGGGCGGCGTTGGCACGATCAAATGGATGGGCTCGGCCGCCAAGGCGCTCAGGGATAGAGACGCTGCCGCCAGGAGGACGGCGAGCGAGCGGCTTGCAATGCGAAGGATCATTTCTTACCTCAGTTTCAAAGTGCGCCGACAAGGATGTGCGTGACTTGCAGCGGAGCGTCCACCATCAAGTCGTGAGCAGCGAATGTGCTAAGCGGCAGGCTTCGCGGAGGCGATTTTCGCGATCAGCTCGATCTCCACGCACGCGCCGGCAGGAATCTGCGTCACGCCCACAGCACTGCGGGCATGCATGCCTCTGGGTCCGAACACATCGGCCAGCAGCTCGCTCGCACCGTTGGTCACCAGATGGTGCTCCGTGAACTCGCTGGTCGAGTTGACGAAGCTGGTCAGCTTGACTATCCGTTTCACCTGCTCCAGGTCGCCGACCGCAGCATGCAGGGTGCCAAGCAGCTCGATTGCGATGCCGCGTGCGGCCTGCCTTCCCTCCGATGTGGTCATATCCTTGCCCAGCTGTCCAACCCACGGCGTGCCGTTCTTGCGAGCGAGGTGCCCCGAAGTGAACACAAGGCGATCGCACCGGACAAATGGCACATAGGCGGCCGCAGGCGCGGGTGGCGCGGGCAGGGTGATGCCCAGCTCTCTGAGCTTGTCGTAAACAGTCATGGGGAAGGTCCTGGTTTCAGGGATGAAGTCTCGTTGCGGGAGACAGTTTTTTCCAAGGCAGGTCACCCGGATCGGCCGGAAACATACCGAGGGCGAGGGCGAACAAGATGTCGGCGCTCGGCGATTCGACGAGCGCTTCGAAGTCTGCGCGGAAGTGGTGCGAGCTCTTGACGACGATGATCTTCATTGCCTCCGGCTCAATGCCGACCATGCGAAACAGCTCGCGATCCTGCGCGCCGATGCGGGCGCTGGCGACCACCACGAGGATGCCCGCGATATCCAGGCAGGCGGTGGGCCCCAGCTGTGTGCGAAAGCCGGTCATCTTCGGTCCTTTGAAGACGGTGACGCCGTCGGACAGCGCAACCACGCGGATCTCGCCCTCCACCGGCGGCTCGCTCGGACCCGTCGCGGTCTGCACCGATTCACCCACCGCGCATGGCAAGCGGCTTCCCACGCCCACTTGGTGCGCCCGCGCCGCAGCCGCCGGATCGTAGAGGACGCCCAGAGCCACGCGGCGCGGGAGCGCGCGGCCCGCGCCGGCCTCAAGCAGGGCGTGCAGCATGCCGGTGGTCGAACCGGTCCCGCCCACTCCGGGGTTGTCCTGGGTGTCGGCGATGATGACCGCGCGCGGGGTCGTGGCGGCTCGTTTGAGCGCCGTCCGCACCGCCTCGGCGGCCGGCGGTGCATTCAGCCGCCATTGAGAAGGCTCCGCGATGCGTGCATGGAGCTCGGCGACAGCTTCTTCTGCATGCTCGCCATGAGCCCACAGCACGGGCCCGCATTCGCTGAAGTCCGAAGCGGGGAAACCCATACAGAAGCTGGAGACAGTGCCGAAGCGAGCATCGACTTCGTCCAGAAGCTCGTAGCAGCTCTTGGCCGGCTCGGTCGCGGTGCCCTGGACCGTGATGGAGATCAGGAACGGAAGACGCTGGGCGCGGTGCGCTTCCCGTTTGCCGAGGCGCAGCAGGCGGCTCAACAGTTCGGCGGCGCGCTCCCCCGTCTTGACGTAGTCGATATGCGGGTAAGTGCGAAAGGCCACCATCGCGTCGGCATGCTGGAGCATCGCCTGCGTCACGTTCGCGTGCAGGTCCAAGCTGGCAACAATGGGAAGTGCCGGGCCGACGATTTCTCGGATGCGCCTGAGCAGCTCGCCTTCGGCGTCGTCGAACGACTCGGTCATGGCGGCGCCGTGCAGCTCAAGATAGACGGCGTCAAAATCAAGGCGCCGCACGTCCTGGAGGATCACATCGCAGATGCGCCCGAATGCATCGTCGGTCACGTAGGAGGAGGGCACGGCACCGCACCACAAGCTCGGCACGAGCGTCCAGCCCTCGGCCTTCGCCACGCGCACGAAGCCGGTGGCCGACATGTCCACCTTGGCCACCATGTCGAGCATGGCCGGCCCATGTACCGGCTTCGGGAACATTCCTCCGTGCTCGAACGCGGCCCAATCGGCACGATGCGCGCCGAAGCTGTTCGTCTCATGCTTGAATCCTGCCACCAACACACGCATTTTTTGGCCCTTGTTTCATTGTCGCGATGCCGGCCATTATTGGGACCTTCCCAGCCGAGGGGCAAACACTTGATGTTGAGGCGCACCCCAGCGCCACTAATGGCGGTGTTGGCCGCAAGGGCCGGCAGTGTGCCCCGTTTCGTCAATGTTGTGCCTCGTTATGGCAAGGTATCGGATGGCGAGCTCCTAAACTTTTCCTTATCTACCAACGAGGAGAGGCTTTTGAAGACGAACCCCGCCTTGTCGCGCCGAGACCCATTGACGCAGGCCTCGGCGGCAGCCACCGCCATGGCGGCTGGCAGCAGCGGCGCATCGGCTGCCACCGGTCTGACCGCGAAACTGTTCTACACCGAGGCCGGCAACGGCAAGAACGTCATGTTGCTGCACGGCTGGACCTGCGACTCGCACGACTGGAGCTGGCAGCTGCCCGCGCTGGAGAGCAAGTACCGCGTGGTCGCGGTCGATCTGCGCGGGCACGGCAGGTCCGAAGTAATGGGGGCTGGCCAGTACACACCGGACCACTACCTTGCCGACATCGAGGCGCTGATCGCCACGAAGTATCCTTGCCAGCGATTCATCGTCGTCGGGCATTCGATGGGCGGGCAGATCGCTGCACGCCTTGCGTCTCGCCGCTCAGACCTGGTGAGCGCGGTGGTGTCGGTCGACGGCTCGCTAGGCTTTTCCGATGCCTTGTTGCCGGTGTTCGAGAAGGCCACCCACGATCTGGCGACCGGCGATCCGGGAGTCGTCGGCCCTGCGCTGTTCGCGGCTTTCTACGATGCCACGACGCCCGCGACGTTCAAACGCTGGCATGCGCGCAGGCTGCAAGGCGTGCCGCTGCAGGTGGTGCGTGAGTCCTTCGGCCCCTTGTTCCTGGGACCCCACCAAGTGGGCGTGGGCCGGCGCAGTGAAGATTTTTGCCGCAGCCTGAACTTGCCAATCTATCACTTGTGCCGCATGCAGGACCAAGCCACCGCCATGAGCACCTGGTTTCACCACCCGAAGTCCAAGGTGGAGTTCTGGGCGGACGCCGGTCACTGGATACAGCAGGACCGCCCGGCCGACGTGAACGCGGCGGTCACGGCTTGGATCGACGCGCTCTAGGTGCAGCGCATGGACGCGATCCGCTCGTCGTGCCTTTCACCTTCGTCCCTGGCGTGGCTGCGTTGCTTCGACGCAGCCGCGCGCTTGCGCAGTTTCACCAGGGCGGCACAAGAGCTGCACGTGTCGCAAGGCGCGGTGAGCCAGCAGGTGAAAAAACTGGAGGAGTGGCTGGGCCACACGCTGCTGCTGCGCACGCCTTCAGGGTTGAGGCTCACGCCCCGGGGCGAGGAGCTGCTCACGGTCACCCGCGAATCATTCAGAGGCCTGGACACGGCCGTGCGCAGCTTGCGCACGGCCGGCCGGCGGGGCCCCGTGAACGTCAGCTCGCCACCTTCCTTCGCCATGCTGTGGCTGACGCTGCGTCTGGGGGAGTTCTATCGCACCCATCCACACATGACGCTGCGCATCGTGGGCGAATTCGCCCGAGTCGATCGCGAGCTCATGGCCAGGGAGGGCATCGCCGCGGCCGTGCGTTTCGATACCTGCGAAGCCGCGGCGCCGGAGGCCGTGGAGCTGTTCGACGAATGGCTGGTGCCGGTGGCCACGCCGGCCTTCATGCAGGCGCATCCGAATCTGCGCCATGCCCGGGACCTAGAGGGCAAGAATCTGCTGCATGCCGCGGATCCCTCGGAGAGCGGCGCGCCTACCGAGGAATGGGCGCAGTGGCTTGGCGAAGCTGGCGTCCCGTTCCGCGACTCCGCGCTGAGCGAAGGAGCGCAGTTCAACCTGTCCCAGCTGGCGGTGCAGGCGGCACTGGGCGGGCAGGGCATCGCCATGGCGCGGGTCGCCCTTGTTCTGGGTTACCTGCTGCAAGGGCGGTTGCTTGTGCCGTTTCACCGCCGGATCCGCGCCCGGGGTTCGTACCGCATCATCGGCAGCCCCTTACATCCCCAGACGCCCACCATCCTTGACTGGCTCGCTGACCAGGCTCAGCGCTTCGAGCACCAGCGCGATGCACTGTTCGACAGCGCAGGCATTGTCCCCGCATAACCCGCCCGCTTCGTTGACAGGAGCCGGTGAAGCGGGCAGCGTTACCCTACTGCATCATGATGTGGCGCTCGCGCACCAGCTTGCCCCAGCGGTCGTACTCGGTGCGGATGAACGCCCCGAACTCGGCCGGGCCTTCGGTCATCACCTCGAAGCCGATATCCCTGAGCTGCGCCTGCCCAGTGGGGCTGGTGACGAAATCGTGGATGGCACGCGCCAGTGTGTTCTTCACCGCCGCAGGCGTGCCCTTGGGCACAAGGAAGCCGCTCCAGGTCTCGGCGGAGTAGCCGGGGAACCCCCGCTCGTCCAGCGTGGGGATCTGCGGATACTGCGCGTTGCGCTTGGGCGAGCTCAGGCCCAGGATCTTCATGCGGCCCGCCTTCGCCTGCGCCTCGGCATAAGGCACCTGCACCAGCAGCATGTCGACCTGGCCGGCCATGAGCGCCTGCTGCGCCGGCGCGCCGCCCTGGTAGGGCACGTGCAGCAGTTCGAGGCCGGCAATCTGCTCCATCATTACGCCGCTCAGATGGGCGAGGCTGCCAACGCCCCACGACGCGTAGCTGACCTTGCCTGGCGACGCTTTGGCTTTCCTGATGAGGCCCTGTCCGGTGGTTTCGGAAAAAGCCGGTGCCAGCGCCACTACCTGCGGCATGCGGCCCACCGGTGCCACGGGCTCGAAAGCCGTCGCCACGTCGTAGCCGACGTCGGGGAAGATGTGCGGGTTGATGACGAGCTGGTCGGCGATTGCGTACATTAAAGTGTAGCCGTCTGCCTTCGACCGGTAGACCGCCTCGGTGCCAATGCGGCCTGCGGCGCCCGTCTTGTTCTCGACCACGAAGGGCTGTCCGAGCGCCTTGGTCAGCCCGGCCGCGACCGCGCGCGCGCCCGCATCCATCGGGCCGCCGGCTTTGTACGCCACGATGATCTTGACGGGCTTGTTCGGGTACTCCTGCGCGGCCGCGCTGAAGGCTACGGCGGAAAGCGCGCACAGCAGGAGACGGCGCAGGCGCGAGCCCCTGCACGCAGCGGCGGCAGCCCGGATCGAGGCGGGGGATAGTGGCGGATACATGTTGTCCCTCCAGAATAATGGATTGGTTTAGGCGAAGTTTCGCGTGAAAGGACGTTTGCGAGCTCCAGAGGGCTCCCCCGCAGGTCGCTTGCCCAGGCGCTTAGCGTGACCGAGCGGCGACCAACGTTTTGATCAAATGGGGCGTTAATTTTTCCGATTGAGATCGGGCTCGGCATATTTTCGTGCCGCCCATACACTTGCTCTCTTCTTTACCGCTGCCGCCGCAGCGGCCCTGTAGCACATGAGGTCCTGGAACTTGATGTGCGCATGGCGTCGGGCGCCATGCAGGGCTGTCCCCTCTGTGACATGGAGCTCTGCTCCCCCGAACAGCCCCGGCGAGGGCTTGCGGGGCTGCCCGGCGTTCGATGTCCTTGGCGTGAGGGGCGCTGACTCGACGGCGCGTAAGCTCTTGATAAGCCTGCCGTATCGAGCCGCAGCGCACCAGCGAAGCGCCGGGCTGCATTCATCGTGAAACAAAAAAAGGCCCGGCTTGAAAAAGCCGGGCCTGGCAGGGTCACACAATGTCACGCCATTAAAGGCTCGCGGGGGACGTGGCATTGGTGTCAGAGAACTGGCCCTGCGATTCCCGGACAGGGGATCAAACGTCCGAAAATGCAGTGCAAGACCGTGATCTGAGCTTGCAGTCTAATCCTGGCGGTCTGACAGGGTCCTGAATCGATCCGCCCGGCAAATAACGAAAAAAAAAGCTCCCGAAGGAGCTTGAAGGGCCAGACAGGCGCAGCAGTCCTGCCTGGCGGGGGATGGTGCGGTCAGGCGTTGATGTCGACGTCTTTGGTTTCGCGCACGAACAGCGTGCCGATGACCAGTGTCATGACCGCGATGATGATCGGATACCACAAGCCGTCGTAGATGTTGCCCGTGGCCGCCACGATGGCGAAGGCCACAGGAGGCAGGAAGCCGCCGAACCAGCCGTTGCCGATGTGGTACGGCAGGCTCATGGAGGTGTAGCGGATTCGGGTGGGGAACAGTTCGACCAGCATGGCGGCGATCGGGCCGTAGACCATGGTGACGTAGATCACCAGGATCGTCAGCAGCACCACCACCATGAACTTGTTCATCTGCTCCGGGTCGGCCTTGGCCGGATAGCCGTGGTCGCGGATAGCGGCGGTGAGCGCGGCTTTCAGTTCAGCGGACTTGGCCTTGAATTCGGCCGGCGCCATGCCTGCGCCTTCGAACGAGGGGAATTCGTCGTTGCCGATCTTGACCTTGGCCACCGAGCCGGCGGGTGCGGGCTGGTTGGAATAGTTCACCGAATTCGCCGCCAGGAACGACTTGGCCACGTCGCACGAACTGGTGAACGACGAGGTGCCCACCGGGTTGAACTGGAACGAGCAGGTGGCCGGATCGGCGATGACCGTGACCGGCGCCGTAGCCTGGGCTTTTTCGAGCGCCGGGTTGGCGAAGTGGGTCAGGCCTTGGAACAGCGGGAAGTAGGTCAGCGCGGCGATCAGGCAGCCGGCCATGATGATGGGCTTGCGGCCGATGCGGTCGGACAGCGAGCCGAACACCAGGAAGAACGGCGTGCCGATCAGGAGCGCCAGCGCGATCATGATGTTGGCGGTGCTGGCGTCGACCTGCAGGGTTTTGGTCAGGAAGAACAGGGCGTAGAACTGGCCCGTGTACCACACCACCGCCTGGCCCGCGGTCAGGCCGAGCAGCGCGAGGATCACGACCTTCAGGTTCTTCCATTGGCCGAAGGACTCGGTCAGCGGCGCCTTCGAGCCGCGGCCTTCTTCCTTCATGCGCTTGAACGTGGGCGATTCGTTGAGCTGCAGCCGGATCCATACCGAGATGCCCAGCAGCACCACCGAGATCAGGAACGGGATGCGCCAGCCCCAGTCGCGGAATGCGTCTTCGCTCATGGCGGCGCGTACGCCCATGATGACCAGCAGCGACAGGAACAGGCCCAGCGTGGCGGTGGTCTGGATCCAGGCCGTGTAGGCCCCGCGGCGACCCTGCGGCGCGTGTTCGGCCACGTAGGTGGCCGCGCCGCCGTATTCACCGCCCAGCGCCAGGCCTTGCAGCAGGCGCAGGCCGATCAGGATGGCCGGCGCGGCGATGCCGATGCTGGCGTAGCTAGGCAGCACGCCCACCAGGAAGGTGGACAGGCCCATGATGACGATGGTGATCAGGAATGTGTACTTGCGCCCGACCAGGTCGCCCAGCCGGCCGAACACCAGGGCGCCGAAGGGGCGCACGGCGAAACCGGCGGCAAAGGCCAGCAGCGCGAAAATGAATGCCGCGGTGGGGTTCACCCCCGAGAAAAAGTGTCCTGCGATAATCGCGGCCAGCGAGCCGTACAAGTAAAAGTCGTACCACTCGAAAACCGTGCCTAGCGACGACGCGAAGATCACGCGCCGTTCCTCCTTGGTCATCGGACGCGGACCCGTGGATGGGCTGCGGTCTGCCAGCGATGCTGTGCTCATGATGTCTCCTCGTTTCTGGGCCGGTGGTGATCCACCGTGCGGGCTCGCGCCGGATGGACTGGCGCCGGGCTACCTGCAAGGTAAAAAAGGAGACTGACGAGGTTCTGACGCGATACTTACTTGAATCTTAAATTTGAAACAAAAAGTATCTTTTCAGGGGCAATATAGTGCGCCTCAGGGTATGCCCTAGGCGGCTTCCGGCGTCCAGACGGTGCGTGTATACAACGGAAAAGTCACCTGAATGCAGGTTCCGGGCAACTGGGAGTGCGTCGTGCCTTCCAGAATCTGCACCTGGGCGCGATGCTTCTGGGCGATTTCCCGCACGATCGCCAGGCCCAGGCCGCTGCCTTCGGCCTGGGTGCCCAGTACGCGGTAGAAGCGGTCGAATACCCGCTCGCGCTCTTCGGGCGCGATGCCGGGGCCGGAGTCTTCCACTTCCAGGATCGCATGCGTGGCCGTGGCGCGCACCCGCACGGTAATGTGCCCGCCAGGCGGGGTATAGCGCAGCGCATTGTCGACCAGGTTGTTGAGCAGTTCGGCCAGCAGAAGGCCGTTGCCCGCGATCCGCACAGCCGTGTCGGCGGCCTCGAAGCCCAGGTCGGTGTTCAGGCCCAGCGCCTGGGGCACCCATAGCATGGTCTGCTCGTAGCCCACGGCATTGAGGTCGGTGGGGGCCAGGTCGGCCGATTGCGGGTTTTCGGCGCGGGCCAGCAGCAGCAGCTGGTTGACCAGGCGCGTGGCGCGTTCGGAACCCATGACCAACTGGCGCAGGCTGGACTGCATTTCGTCGGGGCTGGCATCGCGCAGCGCCAGTTCGGCCTGGGTGCGCAGTCCAGCCAGCGGGGTTTTCAACTGGTGCGCGGCATCGGCCACGAAGCGCCGTTGCGCTTGCACGTTGGCCGACAGGCGATCGAGCAGTTCGTTCATGGCGCCCACCAGCGGTGCGATCTCGGACGGCGCGGCCCGTTCGTCGATGGGCGACAGGTCGTCGGGCCGCCGTGCCCGCAGGCGCTGTTGCAGGGCATTGAGCGGCGCCACGCCCCGCGACAGGCCGAACCACACCAACAGCACCGCCACCGGCAGCACGATGAACTGCGGGATGATCACGCCCTTGATGATGTCATTGGCCAGCCCGGTGCGCCTTTTCATAGTTTCGGCCACCACCAGCAGGACGGGCTGGGTCTGCGGGATGTGCAGGTCGACCCAGGTATAAGCCAGCCGCACGCCGAAGCCGCGCAGGGTGTCGTCGGCGTACAGGACGGTGCCGGGCTGGGGCTGCCCCAGATCGGGCGGCAGGGGCAGGGCGCGGTCGCCGCCCAGGTATTCGCCATGGCTGCCCAGCGCCAGCCAGAACACGCTGTCGGTTTCGTCCGGGCGCAGCACATCGCGCACGGACTCGCTCATTTGCAGCACGGCACGGCCGTCCTGGGCGTGGACGTAGCGCGACAGCACATGCAGGTTATTGGCCAGCGCGCGGTCGTAGGGCACGTTGGCGATGTTCTGCGCCACGACATAAGTAATGGCCACGCTCATGGGCCATAGCAGGAACAGCGGCGCCAGCATCCAGTCGAGGATTTCGCCCAGCAGCGACCGCTGAGGCGGCGCGAAGCTGGGGCCCTTGGCCCCGCCGCGCATGGCGTCCAGGGCTTCCTGGTTCAGCGTTTCGTGCGCGGCCGGCTCAGTGCGGGAGATAGCCGGCACCCTGGTCCCGTTCAAGGCAGTAGCCCAGCCCGCGCACCGTGATGATCTTGACCCCGCTGGGCTCGAGCTTCTTGCGCAGGCGATGCACGTAGACCTCGATGGCGTTGGTGCTGACTTCCTCGCCCCATTCGCACAGGTGGTCGACCAGCTGGGTCTTGCTGACCATGCGGCCGCTGCGGGTCAGCAGGATCTCCAGCAGGCTGACTTCGCGGGCGGAAAGATCGAGCGTCTGGTCGTCGACCAGAGCCACACGGCCGGTCTGGTCGAACACCAGCCGGCCGTGCCGCAGCAGGGTGGCGCCGCCGCCGGCGCCGCGCCGCGTCAGGGCCCGCACCCGGGCTTCGAGCTCGGACAGGGCAAAGGGCTTGGCCATGTAGTCGTCGGCGCCCAGGTCCAGGCCCTTGACGCGCTGCTCGACGCTGTCGGCAGCGGTCAGGATCAGCACGGGCAGCAGCGAGTTGCGGGCCCGCAGCCGCCGCAGCACTTCCAGCCCCGCCAACTGCGGCAGGCCGAGGTCTAGAATGAGCAGGTCGAAGGCCTGGGCGGCCAGGGCGGAATCGGCGGCCGCGCCGTCGCGGACGGCGTCGACAGCGTAGCCATTGTGGCGCAACGAGCGGGACAGGCCGTCGGCCAGGATGCTGTCGTCTTCGGCGATGAGAATGCGCATGCGTAGGGAAAAGCGGGGCGATGGCCGGGGGCACCGGCTGGTGCGGGCATTCTGGCACAGCCCGGGGGGGCTTGCCCACCCAGGGAATCCCTGGAGAAATCTGGCATACTGGATTTATATCCAGTATAATCCGATGCCATAATCGCCGCTGCCGGCACTTTGGTGACGCAACCGAGGTTGATACAACCGGGGTTGGCACAACCGGGCCGCCGCTTCGCACACGAATTCACCCACGGGACACCACACCACATGAACGACAAATCCAGCAAGGCAGCCAACTCGGAAAAGGCCAAGGCGCTGGCCGCCGCGCTTTCGCAAATCGAAAAGCAGTTCGGCAAGGGCTCGATCATGCGCTACGGCGATAACGAGGTCGAGCACGATATCCAGGTGGTATCCACCGGCTCGCTGGGGCTCGACATCGCGCTGGGTGTCGGCGGCCTGCCGCGGGGCCGCGTCGTCGAGATCTACGGCCCCGAGTCCTCGGGCAAGACCACGCTCACCCTGCAGGTCATCGCCGAAATGCAGAAAATCGGCGGCACCTGCGCCTTCGTCGACGCCGAACACGCGCTCGACGTGCAATATGCCGCCAAGCTGGGCGTCAACCTTACCGACCTGCTCATCTCGCAGCCCGACACCGGCGAGCAGGCGCTTGAAATCACCGATGCCCTGGTGCGTTCGGGCTCGGTCGACCTCATCGTCATCGACTCGGTCGCCGCCCTGGTGCCCAAGGCCGAAATCGAAGGCGAAATGGGTGATTCCCTGCCAGGCCTGCAGGCCCGCCTGATGAGCCAGGCGCTGCGCAAGCTTACCGCCACCATCAAGCGCACCAATTGCATGGTCATCTTCATCAACCAGATCCGCATGAAGATCGGCGTCATGTTCGGCAGCCCCGAAACCACCACCGGCGGCAACGCCTTGAAGTTCTACTCGTCGGTGCGCCTCGATATCCGCCGCATCGGCTCCATCAAAAAGGGCGAAGAAGTCGTGGGCAATGAAACCCGCGTCAAGGTCGTCAAGAACAAGGTCTCGCCTCCGTTCAAGCAGGCCGAATTCGACATCATGTACGGGGCGGGCATTTCGCGCGAAGGCGAAATCATCGACCTGGGCGTGCAGGCCGGCGTGGTCGACAAGTCCGGCGCCTGGTACAGCTACAACGGCACCCGCATCGGCCAGGGCAAGGACAACGTGCGCGAATACCTGAAAGAACACCCCGAGCTCGCTGTCGAAATCGAGAACAAGGTGCGCGAGAACCAGGGCATCGTCAGCCGCGCGGCCACCTTCCCCGCCAGTGAAGCCGAGGCCGAAGACGACGGCCAGGCATGATCCGCAACAAGCCCGGCACGACAGGTTCGCCGCGTAGCGCAGCTTCCGCGCGGCGCGGGCCGGGCAGGCACGAAGCCGACGACGGCGGCTTCGAAACCCTGGGCAAGCCCGCGCCGCGCGGGCCCTCTCTAAAGGCCCGCGCCGTGGGCTATCTGTCCCGCCGCGAATACGCGCGCAATGAACTTGCGCGCAAGCTGCAGCCCTATGCAGACGAAGGCGCCGACCTTGACGCCTTGCTCGACGCGCTGGAAAAAGAAGGCTGGCTGTCCACCGAACGGTTCGCGCAAAGCCTGGTGCACCGCCGCGCCGCGCGCCAGGGCACCGCCCGCATCGTCCAGGAACTCCGCCAGCACGGCGTTGCCGATGACCAGGTGGCCCAGTTGCGCGACGAGCTGCGCGCCACCGAATACCAGCGGGCCCTGGAAGTCTGGCGCAAACGCTACGGCAACAAGCCTGTTAGCCGCCCCGAATACGCCAGGCAGGCGCGCTTTCTGGCCAGCCGCGGCTTTGCCCACGACGTCATCCGGCGCCTGCTGGGCGACGAGCACGACGACTGAATCCCGCCAAGGCCGCGGCCTCAGGCCTTGGCCGAGCGTATGCCGTCCAGTGTCTTGAAGCACACCTCGCGAGCAATCGCCAGAAAATCCCCCACATACGAGGCTTCCGTATCCTCGCTGCGCACGGCAGCGTACAGCGTGCGCCATACCCCCTGCGGGCCCAGGCGGCACAGTTTCAGCCAGCCCGGCTGCAGATACTCCGTCAGCGCCCAGTTGGGCAGGGCGGCCACGCCGCGGTTGCTGGCCACCAACTGGGCAATAATGGGGGTCAGTTCGGCCTTACGCACTGCGGCCGGCTCGACGCCTGCGGGGTCCAGGAAAGCGGTGAATACATCCAGCCGCTGCCGGTCCACCGGGTAGGTGATCAGCGTCTGGTCGGCCAGTTGCTCGGGTTCAATGTGCCGCAGCGCCGCCAGGGGGTGCGATCCGGCCACGGCCAGCACCAGTTCGTACTTGAACAGAGGCAGATATTCCACGGCTTCCAGCCGTAGCGGGTCAGACGTAATGACCAGGTCCAGGTCGCCGCGCACCAGGGCCGGCAGGGGGGCAAACGAGAAGGCCGCCGACAGGTCCAGCGCCACGTCGGGCCATTGCGCGCGAAAGGCATCCAGGGCCGGCATCAGCCACTGAAAGCACGAGTGGCATTCGATGGCCAGGTGCAGCCGGCCCGTGCGGCCGGCCGCCAGTCTTTGCAGCTCGCGCTCGGTCGAGCGCAGGCGCGGCAGCACTTCATCGGCCAGCGCCAGCACCCGCAATCCGGCGGTGGTCAGGCGGGCAGGGCGGGTGCGGCGGTTCAGCAGCGGCGTGCCCAGCCGGGTTTCCAGGTCGCGCAGTTGGTGCGACAAGGCCGATTGGGTCAGGTGCAGGCGTTCGGCCGCTTCCTGCAGGCTCCCGCCGTCGCGGATGGCGGACAGGGTTTCGAGATGGCGGATTTCAAGCATGGCACGCCTGTGGGAAAGCTGGCGCGCCTGTCGTGGGCAGGGAACGCCATTTATATGAATAATTCTCAACAAATATATGTTGAATTTGATTTTGCCGCAAATTGAGTTGAGCGCAGAATAGCATCCGAGTTGAAAAATTCTGATCTTCTTGGATATTTATATGACTATTATTCATAATTTAGGGTTCCCGCGCATCGGCGCGCAGCGCGAACTGAAGCGGGCGGTCGAGGCATACTGGGCCGGCAGGCAAACGGCCGCCGAGCTGGAGCAGACCGGCCGCGATCTGCGTGCGGCCCACTGGCAGCGTCAGGCCGCCGCGGGGCTGCAGTGGGTGCCCGTGGGCGATTTCGCCTGGTACGACCATATTCTGGAATGGACCACGCTGCTGGGCGCCGTGCCGGCGCGCTTCGGCCAGCCCGAGGGCCAGCCGGTCAGCCTGGACACCCTGTTCCGCATGGGCCGCGGCCGCGCGCCTACCGGCACGCCTACGGCGGCCTGCGAGATGACCAAGTGGTTCGATACCAACTACCACTACATCGTGCCCGAATTGGTGCCGGGCCAGACATTCCGCATTGCCCGCGAATACCTGTTCGATCAGGTGCGGGAAGCGCAGGCGCTGGGCCTTCAGGTCAAGCCGGTGATTCCCGGCCCGCTGACCTGGCTGTGGCAGGGCAAGGGCGATGCCTACGCCGCAGGCGCCGGAGATGCCGCCAAACTGCAGTTGCTGGATGCGCTGTTGCCGGTGTACGCCGAAGTGCTGGCGCGCCTGGCGCGCCTGGGCGTGCAGTGGGTGCAGATCGACGAGCCCATCCTGGTACTCGACTTGCCGCAGGCCTGGCGCGACGCTTTCCGCGCGGCCTACGCGCGCCTGGCCGACGCGCCCGTCAAGCTGCTGCTGGCCACGTATTTTGGCGGCTTGAAAGACAATCTGGCCACCGCGTTGGCCCTGCCGGTGGCCGGCCTGCACGTGGACCTGGTCCGCGCGCCGGGCCAGCTGCAGGACGTAGCCGCAGGGCTGCGGCCCGGCCAGGTGCTGTCTACCGGCATCATCGACGGCCGCAATATCTGGCGCACCGACCTGGACGCGGCCCTGGCCGCGCTGGCGCCGGCCCGCCAGCAACTGGGCGAACGCCTGTGGCTGGCGCCGTCGTGCTCGCTGCTGCATGTGCCGGTCGACCTGGCAGGTGAAACCGACCTGGACGCCGAACTGAAGAGCTGGCTGTCGTTTGCGGCGCAAAAGCTGGATGAACTCAGCCTGCTGGGCCGGGCCCTGGCCGATGCCACGACGCCCGCCGTGAATGAGGCGCTGGCGGTCCAGCGCGCCACCCTGCAGGCGCGCCGCCAGTCGGCGCGCATCCATAATCCGGCGGTGGGCCGCCGCATGGCCGAAGCGGCTGCGGTAACGCGCGACCGCGCCCCGTTCGCCGAACGCATTGTTCGCCAGCAGCAGGTGCTGAACCTGCCGGCTTTTCCCACTACTACCATCGGTTCGTTTCCGCAGACCGCCGAGATCCGCGCCCTGCGGCGCGACTGGAAGTCGGGCGCCCTGAGCGATTCCGCCTATGAGGCGGCGATCCGCAAGGAAATCGAGGCAGTCGTCCGCTTCCAGGAAAAAATCGGCCTGGACGTGCTGGTGCACGGCGAGCCCGAGCGCAACGACATGGTCGAGTACTTCGGCGAACTGCTGGCCGGCTTTGCCTTTACCCGCAATGGCTGGGTGCAGAGCTACGGATCGCGCTGCGTCAAGCCGCCCATCATTTTCGGCGACGTGGCGCGCCCGGCGCCCATGACCGTCGGCTGGTCGTCATACGCCCAGTCGCTGACCGACAAGCCGGTCAAGGGCATGCTGACCGGTCCGGTCACCATCCTGCAGTGGTCGTTCGTGCGTGACGACCAGCCGCGCGCGCAGACCTGCCGCCAGCTGGCGCTGGCCCTGCGCGACGAAGTGGTCGACCTGGAACAGGCCGGCGTACGTGTCATCCAGATCGACGAGCCCGCTATCCGCGAAGGCCTGCCGCTGCGCCGCGACGACTGGCAGGCGTACCTGGATTGGGCGGTGGATTGCTTCCGGCTTTCGACCGCCGGGGTGGCGGCCGATACGCAGATCCACACCCACATGTGCTATTCGGAATTCAATGACATCATTGAATCCATCGCGGCGATGGATGCCGATGTCATTACGATCGAGACGTCGCGTTCGAACATGGAGCTGCTGAAGGCTTTTGAAGACTTCCGCTATCCGAACGACATCGGCCCGGGTGTCTACGATATCCACTCGCCCAATGTGCCCGATGTGGACTGGATGGTGGGCCTGATGCGCAAGGCGGCCGCCCGGCTGCCCAGCGAACGCCTGTGGGTCAATCCTGACTGCGGCCTGAAAACCCGCGCCTGGCCTGAAACCGAGGCTGCGTTGGTGGGCATGGTCGAGGCGGCGCGCGCCCTGCGGGCGGCCTGACTGTCTTGCTCCGCCGCCGCCCGCCCGCGCGGGCGGCGCGCCCCGGCCCGCGACGCGCGCCGGGGGCCTGCGCTATACTTCCCAGGATTTGCTGCTTTGCGTCAAATGTCCTGAAACGCAGGCCATCCATGCCCTTGCCACCGCCGAAAGTCCCTCGCCAACCGCTGCATACGCGTTCCATACGCGTGCAGTCCTACGGGCGCGACGACGGGCTTTGGGACCTTGAAGCCGAACTCATCGACGTCAAGGCCTACGATTTTCCCACGCACAACGGCGATATCTTCCGCGCGGGCCGCCCCATTCACCACATGCACTTGCGCATCACCATCGATGAGGCGTTCAACATTGTGGCGGCCCAGGCGGTCTATGACGCGGCGCCCTACGAACAGCAATGCTCGGCCATCGAAGCCTCGTACACGGGGCTGATCGGCATGAACCTGCTCAAGGGGTTTCGGCGCCAGGTCAAAGAGCGCTTTGGCCATACCGCGGGCTGTACCCACATGACCGAGCTGTCGCAGGTGCTGCCCACCGCGGCAGTGCAGACCATGGCCAACCGCCGGCGCCAGAACAGCAATCCGGAGCTGCGTCCATTCCAGCTGGACGGCTGTCATGCCCTGCGCACCGACGGCCCGGTGGTGCTTGAGCACTATCCCAAGTGGTACACCGGGGATAGCGCTGAAGCGGCGGACGCGCTATCCGACTCCCCCTCTTTTTCTCATTCGTCCTGACAGGTAACACATGAAAATCCACGAGTATCAAGGCAAGGAACTGCTGAAGCAATTTGGCGTGCCCGTGCCGCGCGGGATCCCCGCTTTTTCCGTCGACGAGGCCGTGGCTGCCGCTGAAAAGCTGGGTGGGCCGGTATGGGTCGTGAAGGCGCAAATCCACGCGGGCGGCCGCGGCAAGGGCGGCGGCGTGAAACTGGCCCGTTCGCTCGACGACGTCCGCAAGCTGGCCTCTGAAATCCTGGGCATGCAGCTGGTCACGCACCAGACCGGCCCCGAAGGCCAGAAGGTCAAGCGCCTGTACATCGAAGACGGCGCCGACATCCAGAAGGAATACTACGTGTCGCTGGTTACCGATCGCGCCACGCAGAAGGTCGCCATCATCGCTTCCAGCGAAGGCGGCATGGACATCGAGGAAGTCGCCCACTCGACGCCCGAGAAAATCATCACCGAATACATCGACCCGCTCACCGGCCTGGAAGCCGGGCAGGCCAAGAAGGTGGCCGAGGCCATCGGCCTCGAGGGCGGTTCGGCCGAGCAGGCTGCCGACGTGTTCCAGAAGCTGTACAAGTGCTACATGGACACCGATGCCTCGCTGGTGGAAATCAACCCCCTGAACCGCGACAGCAAGGGCAACATCATCGCCCTGGACGCCAAGTTCAACTTCGATTCCAACGCGCTGTTCCGCCACCCCGAGATCGTGGCCTACCGCGACCTCGACGAAGAAGATCCGGCCGAAATCGAAGCCAGCAAGTTCGACCTGGCCTATATCCAGCTCGACGGCAACATCGGCTGCCTGGTCAACGGCGCCGGCCTGGCCATGGCCACCATGGACACCATCAAGCTGTTCGGCGGCGAGCCGGCCAACTTCCTGGACGTCGGCGGCGGCGCCACGGCCGAGAAGGTCACCGAGGCCTTCAAGATCATGCTCAAGAACAAGGGCGTGAAAGCCATCCTGGTCAACATCTTCGGCGGCATCATGCGCTGCGACGTTATCGCCGAAGGCGTGGTCGCCGCGTGCAAGGCCGTCAACCTGAACGTGCCGCTGGTCGTCCGCATGAAGGGCACCAACGAAGAACTGGGCAAGAAAATGCTGGCCGACTCGGGGCTGCCCATCATCAGCGCCGACACCATGGCCGAAGCGGCCACCCGCGTCGTAGCCGCCGTCAAATAACGCCAAGGATTCACAAATGTCGATTCTGATCAACAAGGACACCAAAGTCATCACCCAGGGCATCACGGGCAAGACGGGCCAGTTCCACACCCGCATGTGCCGTGAATATGCCAATGGCAAGGCCGCCTTCGTGGCCGGCGTGCATCCCAAGAAAGCCGGCGAGGACTTCGAAGGCGTGCCCATCTTCGGCAGCGTGCAAGACGCCAAGGCCAAGACCGGCGCCACCGTCTCGGTGATCTACGTGCCGCCCGCCGGCGCCGCCGCCGCCATCTGGGAAGCCGTCGAGGCCGAGCTGGACCTGGTCATCTGCATTACCGAAGGCATCCCGGTGCGCGATATGCTGGAAGTCAAGAACCGCATGAAGGCCAAAAACAGCAAGACCCTGCTGCTGGGCCCGAACTGCCCTGGCCTGATCACCCCCGACGAAATCAAGATCGGCATCATGCCCGGCCACATCCACCGCAAGGGCCGCATCGGCATCGTCAGCCGCTCGGGCACCCTGACGTACGAAGCCGTGGCGCAGGTCACCGAACTCGGCCTGGGCCAGTCCAGCGCCGTGGGCATCGGCGGCGATCCCATCAACGGCCTGAAGCACGTCGACGTGCTCAAGCTGTTCAATGACGATCCCGGCACCGACGCCGTCATCATGATCGGCGAAATCGGCGGCCCCGACGAAGTCAACGCCGCCCAGTGGGCCAAAGACAACATGAAGAAACCCGTGGTCGGCTTCATCGCCGGCGTCACGGCGCCTCCGGGCAAGCGCATGGGCCACGCCGGCGCGCTGATCTCGGGCGGCGCCGACACCGCCGACGCGAAGCTCGAAGTGATGGAAGCGTGCGGCATCCGCACCACGCGCAATCCGTCCGAAATGGGCAAGCTGCTGAAGTCCGTGCTGTAATCCGGTAGCGGAACCTTGCCGAAAAAAGCCCGCTCCGGCGGGCTTTTTTCACGGACGGGGGCCACATGCTGTTCCGCCGGGCCGCAAACTATAAAATAACGGCACCGGCACCCTGCGTACACTCACAAAAAACCGCCGGACGCCCACAAGGCGCTTCTGGCAACGGCCATCCAAACATTGCTCGCGCACCCATAATGGCCTGTACGTCCACATATTGTTACTGACACCTAGGGGATCATCTAGGAAAGAGAGGAATGGAACTCACTTCAGCCGCATTCTGGATTGCCCTGTTGCAGATCATCTGGGTCAATATCCTGCTATCCGGCGACAACGCCGTGGTTATCGCGCTTGCCGCGCGCTCGCTGCCTCCCACGCAGCAGAAAAAGGCGATCGTGGTCGGCTCCGCCGCCGCGATCATCATGCGTATCATCCTGACGCTGGTCGCGGCCAAGCTGTTGCTGCTGCCCTGGCTGAAGCTGATCGGCGCATTGCTGCTGGTATACATCGGCGTGTCGCTGCTGTTGCCCGAAGGCGAAGACGATGGCGAAGGCAAGCAGCATGGCAGCCTGCTGGCGGCCATCCGCACCATCATGATCGCCGACCTGGTCATGAGCCTGGACAACGTCGTGGCCGTGGCTGCCGCCGCCATGGGCGATACCACTCTGCTGGTGGTGGGCCTGGCTATCAGCATCCCGCTGGTCATCTTTGGCAGCACTCTGTTGCTCAAGGTCATTGAACGCTTTCCCATCATCGTCTGGGTGGGAGCGGCGCTGCTGGGCTTCATTGCCGGCGAACTGCTGGTGGGCGATCCCGCGCTGCAGGAGCCGATAGCGCGCATCGACACAGCGCTGGGCCTGACGCATCACCAACTGGCCCTGATTGCCGGGGTGATCGGTGCCCTGGTCGTGCTGGCGCTTGGAAAAATTCTCTTGGCCCGCCAAAAGATGCTGACTCAAAGCTGAATTACAATAATAGATTCGACACGCAGGGTGGTGTGCCTAGCGCACGCCACCCGCGCCGGTGCGCGGCCGGCGTCATATTCCTGTGTCCTGTCTCGTTCGATAAATCCCCGGGGGGTCTAAAGTGCTTGAGTTTTTCCAGACGCTGAGTTGGGCGGCAGTGTTCCAGATTATTCTTATCGACATCCTGCTGGGTGGCGATAATGCTGTGGTCATCGCGCTCGCCTGCCGCAATCTGGCGCCCAAGCAACGCATGCAGGGCATTCTGTGGGGCACCGCCGGCGCCATTATTCTGCGCGTCGTGCTCATTGCCTTCGCCCTGACCCTGCTGGCCATTCCGTTCCTCAAAATTGTCGGCGCGGTACTGCTGCTCTGGATCGGCATCAAGCTGCTCATTCCCGAAGACGACGGCCACGGCAATATCAAGGGCAGCACGTCCATTGCGTCGGCGGTCAAGACCATCATCGTGGCCGACTTCGTCATGAGCCTGGACAATGTCATCGCCATCGCGGGCGCGGCCCAGAACGCCCACGACGGCCACCAGATCGGCCTGGTCGCCTTCGGCCTGATCGTCAGCGTGCCCATCATCATCTGGGGCAGCACCCTGGTGCTCAAGCTCATCGACCGCTATCCGCTGGTCGTTACCTTCGGCGCGGGTCTGCTGGGCTGGATCGCCGGCGGCATGTTCATTACCGACGTGGTCGTGGTGAATCAATTCGGCGAACAGCCAAGTACGGTTAAAATCGCTGCCGAAGTCATCGGCGCACTGTTGGTCATTCTTGTGGGGCGGTGGCTGGCCAGCCGTAAGAATGCCTCCAAGGAATCCGCCCATGAGTCTGCGTAAAAGCGATAATCCCGAATCCGGCCTGAGCCTGCTGCAAGGCCTGCTGGTGCTGGCCATCCTGGGCGTCATCGCCTCGGTCGTCTTCGCCAGCCTGATCTGACGCAGTTCGTGTCCGTTCCGCAACGCCTCGTCATCGCCACCCGCGCGAGCCGGCTTGCCCTCTGGCAGGCCGAGCACGTGCGCGACCGCCTGCGCGCGCTGTACCCCGCTTGCGCCGTCGAATTGCTCACGCTCACCACCCGCGGCGACCAGATCCTCGATCGCACGCTGTCCAAGGTCGGCGGCAAGGGCCTGTTCGTCAAAGAGCTCGAAACCGCCTTGCTCGACGGCCGGGCCGACCTGGCCGTGCATTCCCTGAAAGACGTCCCGGTCGACCTGCAGGCGCCGTTCGAACTGTGCGCCATCCTTGAACGCGCCGATCCTCGCGATGCCTTCGTTTCCGGCCGGTACGCCGCGCTGGCCGACCTGCCGGCGGGCGCGGTCGTGGGCACTTCCAGCCTGCGGCGCGAATCCCAGATCCGCCAGCGCTATCCGCACCTGTCGGTCAAGCCGCTGCGCGGCAACCTGGATACCCGCCTGGGCAAGCTCGACCGCGGCGACTACGCCGCCATCGTGCTGGCCGCCGCCGGCCTGCAGCGCCTGGGACTGAGCGACCGCATCCGCAGCCTGCTCGAACCCGAAGACAGTCTGCCGGCAGCCGGGCAAGGCGCCCTGGGCATCGAAATCCGCAACGACCGCAACGACCTGCGCGAATGGCTGGCGCCGCTGGCCTGCGCGCGCACCACGGCGTGCGTCGCGGCCGAACGCGCCGTGTCGCGCGTCCTGGGCGGGTCATGCCAGGTACCCCTGGCCGCCTATGCCCAGCTCGACGGCAACCGCCTGGCGCTGCGCGCCCTGGTGGCTTCGCCCGACGGCACCCGCGTCATCCGCAGCCAGCGTGCCGGTCCGGCCGAGCAGGCCGTGGACATCGGGCAGGCGGCCGCGCAAGACTTGCTATCCAGCGGCGCCGACGCCATCCTGGCTGAACTGCAAGACCCTCCCGCATCCTGAGCGTGCCGGCCGGCCGCCACCGATCCGGGCCGTCAACGGGAGTGCCCATGTCGCGCATCGCCATCCTGACCCGGCCCGACGGCCGCAACGAAGCGCTGGCGCGCGCGCTGCGCGCCGCCGGCTGGCAGGCACTGGAACTGCCGGCGCTCGAAATCCAGCCCTTGTCCGTGCAGCCGGCCCAGTTGCCGCTGCCGCAAGACCACGACCTGGTCGTCTTCGTCAGCGGTAACGCCGCGCGCTTGTACATGGCGCAATTGCTCGACGTGGCGGGCCAACCCGCTTGGCCGGTTGCCACGGCGGCGGCAACGGTAGGGCCTGCCAGCGCGCGCACCCTGCGCGATCTGCCCGGCTTTGGCGCAGATACAACAGTACTGTGCCCGCCGCCCGAGGCACCCACCCATGATTCCGAAGCCCTGTGGGCAGTGCTGTGCGCACGCGGCCCGTTGCCGCGCCGCGTCTTGCTGGTGCGCGGCACGCAGGGGCGCGACTGGCTGGCCGAGCAACTCGAGGCCGCTGGCGTGCAGGTGCTGCGGCATGCCGTCTACCGGCGGCAGCCCGCGCCCTGGCCCGCGGCGGCCGCGCGGCAGCTGCACGACTGGGCCGGACAGGGCACCCAGGCCACCTGGCTGCTGACCAGCGGCGAAGGCATGGCCGCCGTGCAGGCGCAGGTGCGGCAGCAGGGGTTGCAGGATTGGTGGGGCTCATCCCGCTGCATCGTCACGCATCCCGCGCTGGCCCGGCGCCTGCTACAGGACGCGGGTGGCGATGTGCCGGTCCCGATGGTAAAAGTCTGCATGCCAGTCGATGAAGCGATCCTCGCCGCTTTTGTTGCGGCTTGATTCGAAGTTTTGGCTTTTCACCGAATACAATCGCGTCTATGACAAACCAGACCTCCGCTACCGAATCGGCCGCCTCCGCGGCAGCCCAGGGCACAGGCACGCCCGCCTCGCCGCCGCCCGGTGCGCCCAAGGCCAAGAAGGCCAGGCAGTCTTCCAGCGCGGTGGGCACCCTGACCGCGGCCCTGGTCATCGTGCTGCTGCTGGCAGTGGGGCTGAGCTGGGCGCTGTGGCTGCAGCGCAAGCAGTTCCTGGCGGCCGGGCGCGAGGTCGCCACGCGGCTGGATACCCTGGAACAATCCGCGGCGCAAAGCCGCAAAGAGGCGCGCGAGGCCCTGGCCCTGGCGCAGGCGCAGGCTGGCCGGGTGGCCGAATTGCAAGAGCAGGCCCAGGAAGCCAAAAGCCGCTACGACGACTTGCAGCAGGCCTGGCAAACCTTCAGCGGCGGCGCCAGCGACGAACTGCTGGCCAACGACATCGAACGCCTGCTCGTACTGGCCAATCAGCAACTGCGGCTGGCCGGCAACGTGAATAACGCCATTGTCGCGCTGGAAACCGCCCAGTCGCGTCTGGCGCACGCCGACCGTCCGCGCTTTGCCAGCTTGCAGCAAAGCATCAACGGTGACCTCGACCGTCTGCGCGCCGTAGCCACTATCGATATTCCCGCCCAGTCCAGCCGTATCGACCGCCTGGCCGGGCTGGTGTCCAAGGCGCCCATGCTGGTGCCCGACGCCGCGGCGTCCGCCAATACCACCGGCGCCGATAGTGCCGCGGCTGCCCGTCCGGCGCCCGTGCCGGCCGATGCCGATCCGCGCGCCGGGCTGCCGGCTGACGCGGCCTGGTGGCAGGTGTGGCGCGCCGAAATCGCCTCCTGGCCGGGGCGGGCCGGCAGCGCGCTGGCCCATGAATTGGGCGACCTGATCAGCATCCAGCGCGTCGACCAGCCTGCCGCGCTGATGCTGTCGGCCGAGCAGGCCGGGCAGGCGCGCGCGGCCTTGCGCCAGCGCCTGATGACGGCGCAACTGGCCATGCTGATGCGCCAGCCCGAAGTCTGGAAGAACGAACTCGACAACGTCGTCAGCGCGCTGCGTACGTATTACGACGTGCGTTCGCCCGATACGCAAGCCGCGCTGCGCCTGGCCGAAGACCTGGCGCAGACCGACATCGCCGTGCGTCTGCCCGACGTCAGCGACAGCCTGGCTGGCGTGGCCGCCCTACGCGCCGCCGGCTTCGACGCGAACCAACAGGACTGACGCATGCGTACTTGGTTCTGGACTCTGCTGCTTGCCGTCGTCGCTGTTGCATTGGCTGTCGTCTTGCGCAGCCACGCGGGCAATGTCATGGTGCTGGTGTGGCCGTGGCGCATCGAGCTGTCGCTGACGCTGGCGGTGCTGCTGGTGCTGGTGTTGTTCGTGGCGCTGTATGCGGGCCTGCGCGTGCTGGCCTGGTTGCTCGCCATTCCCGACCGCATGCGCGCATGGCGCGGCCAGCGCGCCCAGGCGCGCGACCACGAACTGCTCGAGCGCGGCTGGACCGGCTTGCTGGAAGGCCGTTTCGCCCACGCCGAAAAAGACCTGACCAAGCTGCTCGAGCAGACCCGCGTGCCCGGCCGCCGCGTGCTGGCCGCCTTGTCCGCCGCGCGCGCCGCGCACGGCCTGGGCGAGTTCGAGCGGCGCGATCGCCTGCTCGAATCGGCGCGCGAACACGCCAACGGCAATGCGGGCCTGCAAGAGGCCATCGCCACGGTATCGGCCGACCAGTTGCTCGACCAGGGCAGGGCGCAAGACGCGCTGGCTGTGCTGGCGCCGCTGCAGGATGGCGGCGTGCGCCACCTGCACACCATGCGGCTGCTGTTGCGCGCCGAAGCCGCCCTGAACCACCACGATCGTGTATTCACCCTGGCGCGCGGCCTGCTGCGCCGCAATGCGCTGTCCAAGACCGAGGCCGAACATCTTATCGATACGGCGGGGGCCGCCCGCCTGCGCGCAGCGGCGGCTTCCGGCACCGACGCCTGGCGCGCCGTCTGGAAAGACCTGAAAAGCGATGAGCGCATGCTGCCCGAGATCGCTCTGGCCGGCGCCACTGCCTTCGAGGCGGCGGGCGAACCCGCCGATGCCGCGCGCGTGCTCGAAGCCGCCGTGCCGGCGCATTTCACGCCGTCGCTGGTGGCGGCCTATGCGCGCTGCGATGCCGACCAGGTGCCGCGCCGCCTGGCCAAGGCCGAGGGCTGGCTGCAAAAACGCCCGGCCGACGCCAGCCTGCTGGCCGCGCTGGGCATGCTGTGCCTGAACGGGCAATTGTGGGGCCAGGCTGAACGCTACCTGCAGCGCAGCCTGGGCTTCCGCAATGATTCCCACACCCATGCCCTGCTGGGCAGCCTGTACGATCGCCTGGACCGCCCGGCCGATGCCGTGCGCCACTGGCGCCTGGCCACCGCCGCCAGCATGGCCCTGCCCGTGCTGGCCGCCGACCAGGCCCTGCCCGCTGCCGACACCGACGCCGATCCGCTGCACCTGGACGCCGAAGGCGAATATTCCGCTTACCCGCCAGAGTCGGGCCCGTCTTTCGGCGCGTCAGGGTATGCGGCCGAGCCGCCGCCGCAAGCCGTGCCGGCCGATTACGTGCTCGACCCCGACGCCCGCGCGGCCGAGCGCGGGCACAGCGCGGCCGCCGAGCCCGAGCCGCCCGCGGCCCCGCCGGCCCGGTCCGCCATCGACATCGAAGACTACTTCGACAGCGCGCCGATCCCCGTGGCGGCGTTCGATGTGCCGGTGCCCACTTACGGCGCCCAGGCACCCAAGGCGCCGGCCGACGCCGCCTCCAGGCCGGATGGCGACCCCCATTCTCTTCCAAACAAGCAAGGTTGAATCATGAGCCTCGATCGCGTGTCCTCCGGCAAGAAGCTGCCGGAAGACTTCAATGTCATCATCGAAATTCCCATGAACGCCGATCCGGTGAAGTACGAGGTCGACAAGGACACCGGCGCCGTGTTTGTCGACCGTTTCATGCTGACCGCCATGCACTATCCGTGCAACTATGGCTACATTCCGCAAACCCTGTCCGATGACGGCGACCCGGCCGATGTGCTGGTGGTCACGCCGTTCCCCATCCAGGTGGGCGCGGTGGTGCGCTGCCGCGCGCTGGGCGTGCTGGAAATGGACGACGAGGCGGGCGGCGATGCCAAGCTGCTGGCCGTGCCGGTCGACAAGTTGTACCCGCCTTACCGCAACATCAAGTCGTATGAAGACCTGCCCGCCGAAGACATCGGCCGCATCCAGCACTTCTTCGAGCACTACAAAGACCTGGAAAAAGGCAAGTGGGTGAAGGTCAAGGGTTGGAAGGGCGTAGAGGCCGCGCAGCAAGAAATCGTGCGCAGCGCCGAACGCTACAACAAGGCCTGAAGCTTTTCTGACTGCTTGCCATCTGGCCGCGATGCGCGTGGCGCGGCCGGCGTGGGCTGCGCAAAAAAGCGATAAACTCGCGCATTGAGTTTTCACACTGTGCCGGCCGCGCCGGCCTGCGTTCAACAAGGTCAAGCAAACATGGACTACGTTTTTCCTCCGTCGCCGCCCGTCGGATTGCCTGTGGCTGGAAGCAGCGCACTGTTTCCAGCGCGCCGTGTGTACTGCGTGGGGCGCAACTACGCCGAGCACGCCAAAGAAATGGGCTTTACCGGCCGTGAAGATCCCTTCTTCTTCTGCAAGCCGGCCGACGCCATCGTGCCGGTGGCCGATGGCCAGACCGGCAGCATTCCGTATCCGTCCAGGACCAGCAACCTGCACTACGAAATGGAGCTGGTCGTGGTGCTGGCCAAGGGTGGCAAAGACATCCCGGTCGAGCAGGCCAATGATTGCATCTGGGGCTACGCGCTGGGCCTGGACATGACCCGCCGCGACCTGCAGGGCGAGGCCAAGAAGCAGGGCCGTCCCTGGGAAGTCGGCAAGGCATTCGATTTTTCGGCGCCGCTGGGCCCCATCCACCCGCGCAGCGCGACGGGCACGCTCGAACGCGGCGCCATCTGGCTCGAGGTCAATGGCCAGCGCAAGCAGTCCAGCGACATCTCGCAAATGATCTGGAACATCCCCGAAAGCATCTCGTACCTGTCGAGCCTGTTCGAGCTGAAGGCGGGCGACCTGATCTTCACCGGCACCCCCGAAGGCGTGGGCGCGGTGGTGCAGGGCGATGTCATGACCGGCGGCATCGAAGGCCTGGGCGAATTGCGCGTGCGCATCGCCTGATCATCGACCTTTCCAGGAGCAAGATCATGCGTGGACGAGTCATGCTGATGGCGCTGATCGTTTTCGGTGTCGTGCTGCAAGGCTGCAATACCATGGCAGGCATGGGCAAGGACATGTCCGAAGCCGGGCATGCGATTACCACCGCCGCCGACAAGTAAGGCCTGACGGCCAGTCGCAACAACGGCCCCTGCGGGGGCCGTTGTCGTTGGAGCGGCGCCGCGGCGGGCGCGCTTTTCACCAGCGAGAGCATTTAGCCCACCTCGGCATCCACGAATAGCCGGCGCATCGCCGCCGCTTCAGACTACAGCCTCTGTTCACTGAAAAGGGGCTGACATGGTCCGGTGTGTTTCCCGCCAGCGCGGGCAAGGAATGACCGAGTACATCATCGTGGTGGCGCTGATCGCCGTGGCGGCCATCGCGGTGTATCAATTGTTCGGTCAGGTCGTGCGTTCGCAGACCGCCGCCATGGCGCGCGAACTGGCCGGCGAAGACGGCAGCAGCGAAGCGCGCGCCGCGCAGTCGGCGGCCGGCAAGGCCGCGGCGCAAACCAAGGCGCGCACGCTCAAATCATTTACCGGCAACGCCAAATGACATCCCTGGCACGGCGTCGGCGGCGCGCGGCGCCAGGGCAGGGCGGGCAAGCCTTGCCCATGGTCCTGGCATTGGCCGCGATCGGCGGCATGGGCCTGGTGGCGCTGTACAACGTCGGCCAGACCGCCGCCGCGCGCGTGCGCCTTACCCATGCGGCCGATGCCGCAGCCTACAGCGGCGCCCTGCTGCAGGCCCGCGCCCTCAATCTGCTGGCCTACATCAACCGCGCGCAAGTGGCGCACCAGGTGGCCATGGCGCATCTGGTAACGCTGGCGTCCTGGGCGCAGTTCGGCCAGGCGCAGTCGCAGCAGCGCACACGGCGCAATCCGCCCGCCTCGCTGATCGGCGCCCTGTTCGGCACGGCGCTCGGCACGGCGTATGCGCGCGCCGCGGCCACCGGCGGTGCGGTGCCTGAACTGGCCGGCGCATTCCAGCAGCATGACCAGGCCGTCCACCAGGTGTTGCAGCAGGCATCGGCCGCGACGGTATCCCACTTGCACGATGCCCGGCTGCAGGCCATGTTGCGGGTGCTGCAAGCGAACTACCCCGAGCACTATCCCGCTTATGATGAGCACACTGTCGCGCAAAGCGGGCCGCTGCGCCTGCTCGTGTCGCCCGGGCCGGCGGCAGGCTCCATCCAGCAATACCAGGGCAGCGCGCCGGCGCATCTGCGCGGTATGGTCGAACTGGCGGCCTCCCGCTACGATTTCCTGCGTCCACGCACCCTGACCCGCCGCAGCAACTGGATCGTGCACCGCAGCTGCCCCACGCGCCGCCACGAACTGCGCCGGCGCGGCGGTACCTGGCTAAGCGGCGATGGCCACTGGGGCGCCCTGGACACGCTGTCGTATCACGCATTGCGCTCCAATCGCTGGATCGGCTGCTACTACCGCGAGTACGCAATGGGCTGAGGCCAGGGTGGCCAGCGCGCGCTGGACGCGGACGACTATATCGACAAGCCGCCGCAAGATTTCTCGCAGCAGGATTTCTGGCGCTGGGTGCATGAGCACACCTCGTGGGACATCTTCTCGGGCCAGGGAAACCCCATGGCCAATTCTTATGCCGTAGCCGGCGGGGCCCGTTGGCGCGGCCGAGGGCTGCCTTCCTATCATGAGCTCGATGCAAAAGTGTCAGGGCAGCCCCTGCGTTTCGTCATTCAGGTTAGCCAGATGGCCGAAACGCTGTCCACCACCGATGCCGCCAGCCGACTGGCCGCGCCAGTCGGGCGCTATGCCTATGCTGGCCTGCGGGCCGGCGAAGCCGTCACGGTCACCAGCGCCGCCGAAACCTATTTCTCGCCGCCATCTTCCGCCGCGGGCCGAACCGAGCTACCCGGCCTGTTCCGCCCTTACTGGCAGGCGCGCCTGAGCGCCGTGGCGCTGGGCACATCGTTCGGAGACCTGCCATGATGCCCGGGCGGCTTCGCCGCGCATCACGCGGCCAGGCCAGCATCGAAGCCGTGCTGGCGCTTGCCCTGCTGGCTTTGTTCATGCATGGCATGGCCACGGTGGGGGCGCTGCAAATGCAGGGCTTGCAGGCCGCACAACTGAGCCGGCATGCCGCCTTCGCAGCCGCCCGCGGCCAGGCCGACATCCCGCATTGGGGCGGGGCTACGATATCCGCCACGTCCGCGGGCCATCTTGATGCCGGCATGCAGGCCGGCGATGCTCAGGTGGCCGCGCTGGCACGCGACTGGCTGCGCACTGGCACGCAGTTGCGCGTGGGGCAGGCCCGCTTGTACGCCAATCGCCGTCCGATTTTCGCGCGGCGCGACGAGCCTGTTGCCCTGTTGTCGGTGCAGCGCCATACCGTGCTTGCCGAAAACGCCGGCCACGCCCACGGCGAGGCCGCCACCGTGCAGCGCCTTGGGCTGTCGCCTCTAGGCTGGTCCGCTGCCGCGCAGCGGTCCCAGGCCGCAGCGCAGGCGCTGCATCGCCGCATGCAGCCGGTCGACGCGCCGTGGGGCAGGGGGCGCTGGTCCGCCGACTGGCTGGCGGCCTGGGCCGATCTTGCCCCCATCAGTGCTGCTGGGCGTTGACGCATGGGCAAGCCAGTCATCGGGCAGCATCGTCGAGCCGGCCGTTTCGCACAATGGGCGGCGGGCATGGCCGCATGCCTGCCCGTCATGGCCGCGGCGCATGCCGGCGCGGCGCCCGGGCCGGCCAGTCTGGCATTGCCGCCAGGCAGCACCCAGGCGCCGCTGGGGTCGCAGATGCGGCTCTACGGCATGCCGGCCGATATTCGCCTGATCGAGATTCCGCTGCCCGTGGCGCAGGCGGCGCCCGCGCTGGCCAGGCATCATCCGGTGTTGTCCGATCTGGGGGTGTACCCCGGATTCGTCATCCTGTCCGGGCAATCCGCCGGCGAGCTGTGGCTGGCCGTGCTCGAGGCCGCCGGCCCGCAGCGCACGCGCGGCAGCGTCTCGGTGCTGGGCGCCGCGGCCGCCAACGGCGCCCGGCTGCCGGCGCGGCCCGCCTGGCTGCCACCCGAGGCACGCCTGCGCCTGGATTTCAGCGACGCTGACGGCGGCGGGCGCACCGTTCATCAGGTCTGGACCGTGGCGATGCCCGTCACGCAGGTCCGCCAGGCCGTGGCCGCCGGCTTGCCGCGCGCTGGCTGGCAGGCCGGCGCCCATGGCGCCAGCCGCTGGCTGCGCGGCCCGGCATGGCTGGACATCGCCATCGTCGCTATCGAAGGCGGCAGCGGCGTCCTGCTGCTGCAGCATGAAAAGGCCACGCCATGACATTCCCATTTTCCGCGCTGCTGTTGCGCCTGCGCGCGCTGGGCGTCTACGCGTTCGCCCTGGCCGCGGGCCTGCTTGCCGCCTGGGCGGCACGTGAACATATCCAGGCGCGCGTCCGCGAAATCGAACGCCAGGCCGAAGTGCTCGTCGTCGACAAGCTGGTCGCCGCCGCAGACCTGCCCGCCGGCACACGCTTGCAGGCAGACCATCTGGCGGTGCGCGATATTCCCGAGCCCTGGATCGCCGGCGGCTCGTTCGATCCCGGCGCGGCCGACCAGGTCATCGGTAGCGTGCTCGTCACCGATGTGAAGCAGGGAGACGCCCTGCTCGACGTTCACCTGGCGCCCGCCGCGGCCGCTCCGCCGCTGTCCGATCTGGTGCCGGCGGGCCGGCGCGCAGTGACCTTGCCGGCCGACGAAATCAACGTGGCATCGGGCCTGCTGCAACCGGGCGACCTGATCGATCTTTATGTGTCTTTTGTGCATCGTGGCCAGCACCTGACGGCGGCTTTGCTGCAGGGGGTACGCGTACTGGCCATGGGGGCCGATCCCGAAGCCGCGCCGTCCATCACGCTGGAAGCTTCGGCCCAGGACGCGATCAAGCTGGTGGCGGCCCGGCATGGCGGTACCCTGACCGCCATGTTGCGCCATCGCGGTGACGGCGCGGCGCCGCAGGCTGCCGCGTCGGGCGATCTGGCGGAGTTGATGGGCCTCGATGCCAATGATGCCAGCCCACGTCCCGCCGTACCCGTGCTGTATGGCGACCGGCTCGACGCCGGCTCCGTGCCGCAGGTGTCCGACGTCGGCAGCGACGCTGGTGCATCCGATCCGGGGGCGCCATGACGCTGTCGCGCTTATGCGGCTGGGTGCTGGGCGCGGCCCTGCTGGCGGTTGCCCGGCCCGCTGTTGCGGCCGAACCCGTGGTCCTGGCGCTCGAAGTCGGCCAGACACGCGTGTTGCGCCACGCCGAAGTCACCCGTGTGGCGGTGGGTAACGGCCAGGTGATCAGCGCCGTGTCGGTCGACGGCCGCGAGGTCGTGCTGTTCGCGCGCCAGGAAGGCGCATCGTCGGTGCACGTTTGGACACCCGCCGGCGTGAGCGCCGCCTACGAGGTGCAGGTGCGGCCGGCCGGCTGGGCGCTCATGCAAGAAGAAGTGCAGGCGCTGTTGCGGCATATTCCCAACGTGCGCAGCAGCCTGGTGGGCGGCAACGTGGTGATCGAAGGCGATGACCTGGCCGATGACGACCGGGCGCGCGTGGCGGCGCTGGCGCAGCGTTATCCGCGCATCCTGGATTTCACCGGCCAGGTGGGCTGGGACAACATGGTGCTGCTGGATGTGCAGGTCGTGGAATTGCCCAGTTCCCGGCTGCGTGAATTCGGCCTGCAATGGGATGCAGTGTCGCAAGGGGGGCTGCATGCGGGCGGTGTATGGCAGCCGGGATCCAGTCTGCAACTGGCCGACACGGTGCAGCCGCCTCCGCTGGCCATGCAAGGCATGGGGGCGGGGGGCTACTTCGGCGCCAATGCGCTGATCTCGGCACGCGTGGCCGCCATGGCCCAGCGCGGCGAGGCCGTGATGCTGGCGCAGCCGCAATTGCTGGCGCGCAGCGGCACCACCGCCTCGTTCCTGGCCGGCGGCGAAGTACCCTACACCACCACAGATTCGCTGGGCAACAGCTCCACCGAATTCAAGCCTTATGGCGTGTCGTTGAATATCACGCCGCGCATCGACCGCAACGGCGCCATACGTTCCCGCATCGAAGTCGAGGCCAGTTCGGTCGATACCTCGCTCAGCGTGGCGGGCGGGCCGGCCTTGCGCACGCGGCGCGCCGTCACCGAGTTCAACGTGCGTTCGGGCCAGACCCTGGTGCTGGGCGGCTTCCTGTCGCGCGAGCGCTCGCACGAGCGCAGCGGCCTGCCGTTGCTGCAAGACATCCCCTTGCTGGGGCCGCTGTTTTCGTCGCGCCGCGACCAGCACAAGGAAACCGAACTGGCCATCTTCGTGACGCCGCGCATCGTGTCGCAAGATCACGCCGAGCTCGCCCTGCGCGTGCAGCGCGGCCGCCATGTGCTGCAACAGGCATTTCCCGATGCCCCCGCCCTGGGTACCGCGGCCCCCGGGCCGGGCGATCCCGACTGGAGCGCCTACATGGGGCCCGGCTCGCAATGGCGCGCCGGTGCCGGACCCAAGCTTTCACCATAGCACCGGATGACCATGCTCGACATTTCCATGACATTCGAAGACGGCAAGCAGCGCTCGGAGCGCGCCCAGGCTCCCCTGCTGATCGGCCGGGCCGCGCAATGCGGACTGCGCATTGCCAACTGGCGCGTGGCCAAGAGCCACGCGCGGCTGGTGGCGCAGGGCCAGATGCTGGAACTCGAAGACCTGGGCTCCCTGGGAGGCACGTTCGTCAACGGGCAGCGCATCACGATGCACCGGCCTGTGCTGCCCGACGACGACATCCTTATCGGGCCATGCCGCATGCGGGTGCGCCTGGCCGCCGATTGCGCCGATGAGGCACACGGCCAGCCTGAAGCAGACATGTCCGTGCCCGCCCTTGAACACGGCACCGCATGCGTGCCGGCGACCCCAGCCTTCGACGCCCTGGCTTTGCTGCCGCACCGACGGCGCCTGCACGCGGCCTTGCTGCAGGCGCTGGACTTGCGCCGGCGCGACGTGGCCGGCATGAGCGATGCCTTGCTGCGCAACGAGGCGCAGCGCCTGCTCGATGGCATTGCCGCCGCCGACACCGGCATTCCGGGCCAGGTCGATCGGGCCGCGCTATGCCGCGACGTACTGGACGAGGCGGTGGGGCTGGGGCCGCTCGAGCCTTTGCTGGCCGATACGGGCATCAGCGAAATCATGATCAACCGTCACGATGAAATCTACATCGAGCGCGAAGGCCGCCTGCGGCGCCACGATGCCGCCTTCAGCAGCGAACAGTCTGTGCGCTGGGTCATCGAGCGCATCGTGGCCCCGCTGGGGCGCCGTATCGATGAAAGCGCGCCCATGGTCGATGCCCGCCTGCCGGACGGGTCGCGCGTCAATGCGGTGATTCCTCCCGTGGCGCTGAAAGGGGCCAGCCTGACGATACGTAAATTCCCGGCCCGGCGCCCGCGCATGGCCGACCTGGTCCGGGCCGGCTCGATCGCTTCCGCGATGGCCGACTTCCTGTACTTGTGCGTGCGCAGCCGCAAGAACATTGTCGTGTCCGGCGGCACCGGGTCGGGCAAGACCACCTTGCTGAATATTCTTTCCAACGGCATTCCTGAAGGCGAGCGCATCGTCACCATCGAAGACGCTGCTGAACTGCGGCTGGACCACGCCCACTTGGTCGCCCTTGAAGCGCGCCCCGCCAACCTCGAGAACCGCGGCCGCATCGATATCCGCGACCTGGTGCGCAATGCCCTGCGCATGCGCCCTGACCGCATCGTGGTGGGCGAGTGCCGGGGCGCGGAAGCCTTCGACATGCTCACGGCCATGAATACCGGGCACGAAGGCTCGCTGACCACCCTGCATGCCAATTCGCCGCGCGATGCGCTGGGCCGGCTGGAAGCAATGGTGCTGATGGCCGGGATGGACCTGCCCCTGAGCGTCGTGCGCGAACACATTGGCGCCAGCATCGACATCATCGTGCAGCAGGCGCGGCTGTCCGACGGCCGCCGCGTGGCGACTTCCATCGTCGAGATCACCGGCCTGGAAAGCGGCCGCATCCAGCTGCAGGAGCTGTTCCGCTACCAGTCCGGCGTGGGGTTCCAGGGCTGCGGGCTGCTGCCCAGCTTCGCCGACGACTGGCGCGCCGCCGGTATCGTGTTCGACAGCGGGCTGTTCTGCGGCGGCGCGGGCGGCCCGGCGGCGGGCCTGGCTCCATGATCTGGCTGGCCGTCGCCATGTCCACGGCGTGCGCGGCGTTGCTGGCCTGGCGCGCGCAGGCCTGGTTCGGGCCGGCGCTGCAGCGCTATCGGCAGGTGTATACGCACGAAGCCGGCATTACGCTCAGCGAGGTGTTCCTGTTCATTGATCCGGCCCAGCTGTGGCTGGGGGCCATCCTGCTGGCGGCGGTGGCCGGGCTGGCCGCCTTTGCCGCCAGCGGCAGCGCGGTGCTGGGCAGCCTGGCTGCCGTGCTGGCCGCCAGGCTGCCCCGGCACATGGTGGGGCGCCTGCGCGGCCGCCGCCTGGCCCGCTTCGAGCAGCAACTGCCCGGGGCCTTGCTGGCCCTGGCTTCGGCCTTGCGGGCCGGCGTGGGCGTTTCCACCGCCCTGCGCCACATCGTCGACCACAGCGAGGCGCCGCTGGCCCAGGAATTCGGCCTGATGCTGCGCGAGCAACGGCTGGGCGTCTCGTTCGACGCCGCGCTTGGACACCTGAGCCAGCGCGTGCCCTCCGAAGCCTCGGCACTGGTGGTGGCCGCACTGCGCGTGGCATCGCATACCGGCGGCAACCTGGCCGAAACGCTCGACGGTATCGCCCGCACGCTGCGCGAGCGCCTCCAGCTGCAGGGCAAGGTGCGCGCCCTGACCGCCCAAGGGCGCCTGCAGGCCTGGATAGTAGGGGCCTTGCCCCTGCTGCTGGCGGCCGTACTCGACCGCATGGAGCCCGATGCCATGGCCGTGCTGTGGCACACGCCCCTGGGGTGGGCCGTGCTGGCCGTGGTGGCTGGCCTGGAAATAGTCGGCGTGCTGCTGATCCGGCGCATCGTCGACATCGACATCTGAAAGGCCGCGATGTTGTCAGGGCTTGCTATTGTTCTGGCAGGCGCGGGCGCCGCCGCCGCGGCCTGGCTGCTGATGCGGCCGGCGCTCTACATGCCCGCGGCGCCCGATGAACTGGCTTCCATGCCCTGGCCCTGGCGCCTGTGCTGGCCATGGCTGTCGGCGGCGGCCGCGGTATGCGGGCCATTGCTGCCATGGCGCCTGCGCGATGCATGGGCGCGCCGGCTTGCGCAAACCGGCCTGCCGGCCGTGGTGACGGCCGCGCACGCCGTGGCCCTGGTGGGCAGCGCCGCGGCGGGCGGCGCCATCGCCGCCGGCGGCGTGGCATGGCGGCTGGGCGCGGCCAGCGCATGGCCCGTGGCCGCAGCGGTTGGCGCCGTCCTGGCGGGCGGCTGGCCCATGGCCTGGATGCATCGCCGCATCGGCCGGCGGCGCCAGCGCATCGGGCGCGAATTGCCGTTCGTGCTGGACATGATGACGCTGTGCGTGGAATCGGGGCTGGGCCTGCACGGGGCGCTGCAACAGGCCGAACAGCATGGGCCGCCAGGGCCGCTGCGGCAGGAACTGGCCCATGCGCTGGCGGACATGCGCGCCGGCATGCCGCGCGCCGCGGCCTTGAAGGCCCTGGCTGATCGGGCCGACAGCCCGGCCGTGCGCAGCTGGATCGGCGCGCTGACCCAGGCCGACAGTCTGGGCATGAGTCTGGGCTCTGTGCTGCGCGGGCATGCCGCGCAGTGCCGCACCGACCGGTTCCAGCGCGCCGAGAAGCTGGCCATGGAAGCTCCGGTCAAGATGCTGCTGCCGCTGATCGGCTGCATTTTCCCGTGCACGTTCATCGTGCTGGCGTTTCCCATCGCGGTGCAGTTGTGGCAGGCCGCCCAATGACGGCCCATCGATTCCGCCGCGGGCGGGCTCAGGGGCGCATCCGCCTGGTGCGCGCGCAAGGCGCCCTGGGCCGGCTGCGCGGGCTGCTGTGCCGGACGCGTGCCCCGGGGCCGCATACGGGGTTGCTGCTGTCGCCTTGCTGCGCTGTCCATACGCTGGGTATGCGCTACAGCATCGATGTGGCGTTCATCGATGCCGGCGGCCGCGTGCTGCGGCTGGCGCGCAATGTGCGGCCGGGGCGGGTGGTTTTCTGCCGCGGCGCGGCGGCGGTGGTGGAATTGGCGGTCAATGCCGTCGATACGCCTTTGCGCCGCCGGCGGCGCCTGCACGTGGCCCTGCGGCGCCTGCGCGCGGGCAGCCACAAATCGAACTAAGGCTGTGGCGCCTCGGCCGCCGGCACGAAGAATCGTTCGCGCAGCGCCTGCAGCCCGATCCGTTCCAGAATTTCATTCAGCCGCTCGGCCGGCTTGCGGCGGGGCAGGTTCTTGTACTGGGCGATGATCAGTTCGTTTTTCATCGAGTGTTCCCACCCCACCAGTTCGGTCACGCTGACTTGGTAGCCGTGCGCTTCCAACTGCAGGCAGCGCAGCACATTGGTGATCTGGCTGCCGAACTCGCGCGTGTGCAGCGGGTGGCGCCAGATCTCGGCTAGCGGGTCGGCCAGGGCGCGGCCCTTGTTCTGGCGCAGCACGGCGGCCACCTCGGCCTGGCAGCAGGGCACCACCACGATGTACTTGGCGCGCTTTTCGAGCGCGAATCGGATGGCGTCGTCGGTAGCGGTATTGCAGGCATGCAGCGCCGTCACCACATCGACCTGCGCGGGCAGGCTTGCCGACGTGATCGACTCGGCCACCGACAGGTTCAGAAACGACATGCCGCCGAAGCCTAGCCGCGCCGCCAGCGCCTGCGACGAGGCCACCAGCTCGGGGCGGGTCTCGATGCCGTAGACGTGCGACTGGTCATGCAGCGCCTTGACGTACAGGTCGTACAGGATGAAACCCAGGTACGACTTGCCCGCGCCGTGGTCCACCAGCGTGACGGCGCCGCGTTCGGCCTTTACATCCTGCAGCAGGGGCTCAATGAACTGGAACAGGTGGTACACCTGCTTGAGCTTGCGGCGGCTGTCCTGGTTGAGCTTGCCGTCGCGCGTCAGGATGTGCAGTTCTTTCAGCAGCTCGACGGACTGGCCGGGACGTATATCGGGAATCGGGGGCATGGGATGGCGCGTGGCGCGGCCGTGACGCAGGCCGGCGAGGAAAGACAAAGCGCCAGTGTACCGAAGGCACGCGGCCCGGCGCGGCAGGTCGCCGGGCCGCCGCGGGGACGGCGCTTGCCGAGGGCTATGCGCCGAATGCCAGCTTGGCGGCGTGTTCGCGCACATCCGGCGGCCAGGCCGACACATGCTGCGTAAAGCGCTGCGGGTCTTGCGCGAACAAGGCGCGGGCGGCTTCTTCAAAGCCCGGCAGGTCGCCGCCAATGGACGACATGAAGCGGTAGGCGGCTTCCTGCCGCTGGCGCTGCTGGTCGCTTTCCTGGTGGGTGCGGCGCGCTTCCTCCACCAGCTTGCGCAGCGCCACCGAGGCGCCGCCGGGCTGCGCGGCCAGCCATTCCCAATGGCGCGGCAGCAGGGTGACCTCGCGCGAGACCACGCCCAGCCGAGGACGTCCGCGGCCGCGGACCTCGGGCCGCGTGCTGGCGGACAACGGCGCGGCATCCGCCGCCACGGCCGGAGCCGGATCGGCGTCGCCGGTGCGCAGATCGATATCGACCAGCTGCCCCGTGGCGTCGCTGTAGATCAGGACCGGCCCGGCTGCATCGGCCTGCAATGCCAGCCGGACGGCGTGCGCCACCGCGGGCAGGGCGCCCGATGCAATACGGCGGTGGCCGTCGAAAGCAGTGCAAGCGGATAGGGAGTCGACGGCATTCATAGGTTCTCCTTGGGTTCGGGAGCTTCAATTATTAGCCGGGTAAAAATTGCTGTCAATATTACCCGGATTAAAATATGTGACAGTATTTGAACTCCGCGCTCTACGGGGAAACACCTAGTAAAAACACGGCAAGCGCGTATAATCTTGCTTTGCGCCCGGAGTTCCCCATGCGTCTCGTCCAAAAAGCGCTCACCTTCGACGATGTGTTGTTGGTGCCTGCGTACTCCGAGGTGTTGCCGCGCGACACCTCGCTGGTCACCCGCCTTACCCGCAACATCACCCTCAATATTCCGCTCGTGTCCGCCGCCATGGACACCGTTACCGAGTCGCGCCTGGCCATCGCCATGGCCCAGGAAGGCGGCATCGGCATCATCCACAAGAACCTCACTGCCGACGAGCAGGCCAAGGAAGTGGCCCGCGTCAAGCGCCACGAGTTCGGCATCGTCATCGACCCGGTTACCGTCACCCCCGACATGAAGGTGCGCGACGCCATCGCGCTGCAGCGTCAGCACGGGTTCTCGGGCCTGCCGGTGGTCGAGGGCAAGAAGGTGGTGGGCATCGTCACCAACCGCGACCTGCGCTTCGAAGACCGCCTGGACCAGCCGCTGCGCAACATCATGACGCCGCAAGAGCGCCTGGTCACCATGCAGGAAGGCGCCACGCTGGACGAAGCCCAGGCCCTGATGCACAAGCACCGCCTCGAACGCGTGCTGATCGTCAACGATGCTTTCGAGCTGCGCGGCCTGGCTACGGTCAAGGACATCGTCAAGAACACCGAGCACCCGGTCGCCAACAAAGACACCCAAGGCCAGCTGCGCGTGGGCGCGGCGGTGGGCGTGGGCGCCGGCACCGAAGAACGCGTTGAAAAGCTGGCGGCCGCCGGCGTCGACGTCATCATCGTCGACACCGCGCACGGCCATTCGGCCGGCGTGCTGGAACGTGTCCGCTGGGTCAAGCAGAATTTTCCCAAAGTCGAGGTCATCGGTGGCAACATCGCCACCGCCGCCGCCGCGCGCGCGCTGGTCGAACACGGCGCCGACGGCGTCAAGGTCGGCATCGGTCCTGGCTCCATCTGCACCACCCGCATCGTGGCCGGCGTGGGCGTGCCGCAAATCACCGCCATCGCCGACGTGGCCAAGGCGCTGGAAGGCACCGGCGTGCCGCTGATTGCCGACGGCGGCATCCGCTATTCGGGCGACATCGCCAAGGCCCTGTCGGCCGGCGCCTTCGCCTGCATGATGGGCGGCATGTTCGCCGGCACCGAAGAAGCACCGGGCGAAGTCGTGCTGTTCCAGGGCCGTTCGTACAAGTCGTACCGCGGCATGGGCAGCCTGGGCGCCATGTCCGACGGCTCGGCCGACCGCTACTTCCAGGATCCGGCCAACAACGCCGACAAGCTGGTGCCCGAAGGCATCGAAGGCCGCGTGCCCTACAAGGGCAGCGTGCTGGCCATCATCTACCAGCTGGTGGGCGGCATCCGGGCTTCCATGGGCTATTGCGGCTGCGCCACCATCGACGACATGCGCACCAAGACGCAGTTCGTCGAGATCACTTCGGCGGGGGTGCGGGAATCCCATGTGCACGACGTGCAGATCACCAAGGAAGCCCCCAACTACCGCGCCGACTGATCCGCACCGGCTGAGTACAATGCAATCCATTGCGCACCGGCAGAACCCCGCGGTTCTGGCCGGTGCGCTTTTATTTCCAAACCGGCAGAGTCTCCATGCACCATCAGCGCATCCTCATTCTTGACTACGGTTCGCAAGTTACCCAACTGATCGCCCGCCGCGTCCGCGAAGCCGGTGTCTATTCCGAAATCCACCCCGGCGACGTCGACGATGCCTTCATGCGCGACCAGGCGGGGCAGGGGCTGAAAGGCATCATCCTGTCGGGCAGCCATGCTTCGGCCTACGCGGAAGACTCGCTGCGCGTACCGGCGGCCGTGTTCGAACTGGGCGTGCCGGTGCTGGGCATCTGCTACGGCATGCAGTCGATGGCGCAGCAGCTGGGCGGCACGGTCAGCTTTTCCGACCACCGCGAATTCGGCTACGCAGAGGTGCGCGCCCATGGCCACACCCGCTTGCTGGACGGTCTGGCCGATTTCACCACGTCCGAAGGGCATGGCATGCTGAAGGTGTGGATGAGCCACGGCGACAAGGTCACCGAGCTGCCGCCCGGCTTCAAGCTGATGGCCTCGACCCCCTCGTGCCCGATCGCCGGCATGGCCGACGAAACCCGCAAGTTCTATGCGGTGCAGTTCCACCCCGAAGTGACCCACACCGTGCAGGGCAAGGCCATGCTGGCCCGCTTTGTGAACGAGATCTGCGGCTGCCAGGGCGACTGGAACATGCCCGACTACGTCACCGAAGCGGTGGCGCGCATCCGCGAACAGGTGGGCAGCGACGAGGTCATCCTGGGCCTGTCGGGCGGCGTGGATTCGTCGGTGGCCGCGGCCCTGATCCACAAGGCCATCGGCGACCAGCTGACCTGCGTGTTCGTCGACCACGGCCTGCTGCGCCTGGACGAGGGCAAGCAGGTGATGCAGACCTTCGCCGAGAACATGGGCGTGAAAATCGTCCACGTCGACGCCACCGAACAGTTCATGGGCAAGCTGGCCGGCCAGGCCGACCCCGAAGCCAAGCGCAAAATCATCGGCCGCGAGTTCGTCGAAGTGTTCCAGGCCGAGGCTGGCAAGCTGAAAAGCGCCAAGTGGCTGGCCCAGGGCACCATTTACCCCGACGTCATCGAATCGGCCGGCGCCAAGACCGGCAAGGCCACTTCGATCAAGTCGCACCACAACGTGGGCGGGCTGCCCGACACGCTGAACCTGCAGCTGCTGGAACCCCTGCGCGAACTGTTCAAGGACGAAGTGCGCGAACTGGGCGTGGCCCTGGGCCTGCCGCCGCAGATGGTGTACCGCCACCCGTTCCCGGGCCCCGGCCTGGGCGTGCGCATCCTGGGCGAGGTCAAGCAAGAGTTCGCCGAGCTGTTGCGCCGCGCCGACGCCATCTTCATCGACGAACTGCGCAGCACCATCGACGAAACCAGCGGCAAGAGCTGGTACGACCTGACCTCGCAAGCCTTTGCCGTGTTCCTGCCGGTGAAGTCGGTGGGCGTGATGGGCGACGGCCGCACCTACGAATACGTGGTGGCCCTGCGCGCCGTGCAGACCTTCGACTTCATGACCGCCGACTGGGCGCCGCTGCCGCACGCGCTGCTGGCCCGGGTTTCGTCGCGCATCATCAATGAAGTGCGTGGCATCAACCGGGTGGTGTATGACGTGTCGAGCAAGCCGCCTGCGACGATTGAGTGGGAGTGATCCCGCGTCTGGAATGCGCTGGCATTGACCGGCATGAAATCCGAATCAAGCCCTTGTTTATCAAGGGCTTTTTTTATTTATGAGCGGTGCATCCAGGCACTGGTTGGCACCGTCAAGCAAGAATTTTTCATGGCATGGTTGATGGTATCCTAAGACAACGATGCCATGATGTCGGCTCGATACCATGAGGCGCTTCGCCTTCATTCATGGTATCAATGTTCGCTAAGATATTGAATTTATTGTTATAAATTGGATTTCTCGGTGGACTTCCGGGCATGGTATTAGAACTTGCTCCGGAGCTTCGCGATGTTGACCGATACCAAGCTGCGTAACCTCAAGCCCCAAGACAAGCTGTACAAGGTCGTTGACCGGGATGGCCTGTATGTGGCCGTGACGCCGGCGGGCACCATCTCGTTTCGCTACAACTACGCCATCCATGGCCGCCAGGAGACGATGACCTTCGGCCGCTATGGAACAGGGGGGATCACGCTGGCCGAAGCCCGGGAGCGCCTGAGCGAAGCCAAGAAGATGCTGGAGGCCGGAAAGTCGCCGGCCAAGGAAAAGGCCCGGGACAAGACCCGCCTGAAAGGAGCGGAGACCTTTGGTGCCTGGGCCGAGAAATGGCTGCGTGGCTATCAGATGGCCGACTCCACGCGCGACATGCGGCGTTCCGTATACGAGCGGGACCTCAAAGCAAAATTCGGCAATTGGAAGCTGGAGGAAATCACCCACGAAGACCTGCGGACATTGACCGATGCCATCGTGGAGCGGGGCGCCCCAGCTACCGCCGTGCACGTGCGCGAAGTGGTGTTTCAGGTCTACCGCTGGGCCATCGAGCGCGGCCAAAAGGTCGAGAACCCGGCGGAACTGGTGCGGCCAGCCAGCATTGCTACCTTCGAGCCGCGCGACCGCGCGCTGACTCCCGACGAGATCGCCTTGATGTATCAGTACATCGAGCGCATCGGAACGACGCCATCCATCCGGGCTGCGGCCAAGCTGTTGCTGCTTACCCTGGTGCGTAAAAGCGAACTGACGAATGCAACCTGGAGCGAGATCAATTTCAGCGAAGCGCTCTGGACCATTCCGAAAGAACGGATGAAGCGACGCAACCCGCACCTGGTGTTCCTGTCCCGGCAGGCGCTGGACATCTTCATCGCGCTGAAGACCTTTTCTGGGGGCTCAGACTACGTACTGCCGTCGAGGTATGACTCCGATGCACCCATGAGCAGCGCCACGCTCAATCAGGTGCTGACGCTGACGTACAAGCTGGCGCAGAAGGAAGGGAAGCCGCTGGCCAAGTTTGGGCCACACGATCTGCGGCGCACCGCCAGCACGCTGCTGCACGAGGCTGGCTACAACACCGACTGGATCGAGAAATGCCTCGCGCACGAACAGCGCGGGGTCAGGGCGGTTTATAACAAGGCCGAGTACCGCCAGCAGCGCACGGAGATGCTGCAAGACTGGGCGGACATGATCGACGAATGGACAGGTAAGGTCGCGAAGCCATGATCCGTGTAGCCCAGGAGAGAGAAATGGACGATGAGCGCCGTAGCGCCCGTATGGCTGCCGCCTTGAAAGTGGCCGAGCAGATGCAGGCGACCAGGCGGTTCGATCCGCCTCCGGCCGACGAGGCCGATGCGTGGTCGCCGGCTTTCCATGACGAGGATGATGAATCGGGTCGCACCGTTGTACGCGGCCGTCCTGTGTGGCATCGCAAAGACCTGTGCGACGAATGGAACCGCTTGCGTTTCACCGATGAAGGGAAGCCGTGACGCGGCGCTGAAAACCTATGAAGAACCGGCATATCGAACAACTGCGTCGCAAGATGCGCGACTTTCACCGGCACCACGCCTGGCGGCTGGATGGAGGCTTGTACATTCCTCACGAGTATCCGCAGGATGAAGCCGGGAAGCTGTCCTGGTGGGATGACGTCGGATTCGTTCTCAACGGTCGCCGCGTGCTCGTGTTCTGGCGTCATCCGCGCTGCGTGTACCGCGATGCCATTGAGGCGCAGGCCATGGCAGAGGTGCCGGAGCCGGGGGTTCCGAGTACCTTTGAAAAATTCCTGGCAGGGCAAGAGCCCGGCACCAAGCATTGGCGCATGGTCGGCCGTTCGCGCAAGAAGGTCGTTGGCGAAGCGATGCCTCAGTCTTCCGATGAATGGCAGGGCTTTTACGATGCGGTCAGCAAGCGCCAGGGCGAGTTGGAACGCACCGGCATAGATCTGGATGTCGTCCCTTCGTTGCGTGTCGGCTGGTGCCCGACGGCTACCACGGTCGATCTGGTCGCACCGATTGAAATTCGCTCAGAGGCGGATATTCGCGTGCTGGCAGCGCTGGCCAGACGACTGTTGAAGCGCGAGACGACTATTGCCGATGAATGGCCCGGCTATTGCTATGGACGCGAAGCCTGGGAGGAAGAGCAGAGGGGTGAGGCAGGCCTCACAGCTTCTTGATGACATCAGACGGTGCGGCCTTGCAGGCTTCGCACCAATCGAGGAATTCGACCAGATCGACATACTGCTCGCCTCGCTCGACCTTGGACACGTAGCTTTGGCCCCGATCGAGTTTCAAGGCGAGTTCCACCTGCGTGAGCCCCGCTTGCAGGCGCGTCTCGCGGAGAACCTGCCTGATTGTCTCGTAGCGGGGACCATATAGCATCTTTCGATGCTATAGTCCGCATTGGAATATTCGATTTTAGACTATTCCATGTATCTTTCGAGAGCGTAGCCGCGTGGCTTTTGAACAGGTGAGGATTATGCTGAACACGAAACTCGTGCTGATAGTGCTGGCAGTTGTAGTCGTTGTGGGAGTGGTTGTCGTCAAAGTCATGCCCAGCGATACACAGGTCGTGAGCAAGGCCGATGAAAAAGTACCACCTGGTGCCACACCTTTGCCTGGGACAAAGGGCTTCTATCACGCCGAAGTCCAGAATTCGCCGGCGAAGGCGTACTGACGCAACGCTGGTGTGCGCTGACAGAATCCCTACTCTGACATCGAGACATCGCTGCGGCCCGGCCGCATGGCATGATCTCCAGCCGCTTTGCGTGCGCTGATCCAGGCTTCGATTTCTGCCAGATCCCATGCCACGTTACGGCATGTCAGCGCAATCCGACGTGGGAATTCCCCACGTTTTTCCATATTGAAAATGGTGCGTTCGGATAGCGGGATCATCGTCAGTAGTTTCTTGCGATTGATCAGGGTAGGGTACGCAGTAGTCGTCGGCATACGGTTGTCTTCCATCACTTACGGATGCAGTGATCCAAGGATGGCGGCAGGGTGCCGGTCATTGGCGATAATTAGTTAGATTATTTTTGACATCGACAGTTTGTCGGATTGCCGGTTTCACTCGCCTGGCAGCGGCGGAAACGGCCTGCCTGGTTACTCCAAGCTGGCGCGCGATCTCGCTGAGATTTGTCGTTCCTTCACCAAGCAGGTGTGCGACTTCCGCAGTGATGGATTTGCCTCGTTGAATTCTTTCGTAAGCTTCTTTTCTTACTGCTGCATGGGCTTCTATATCCCATCTGGGCAGAGATAGAAGTTCCTCGCGCCAGATGTCTTCAATGAACTGCTCGTACAGAATTTTGTACCGGCGGTCACGTTGGTAGGCCCGTCTTGCCTCTGCGCTTCGCCGGGGATTGTGAGCTTCGCAATACAGCTTGCTCGGTTTGGCAGCACCTTCCGGTTGCCCCGGTAACGTGGCGGCTGAGATCAGATCGCCATGGCGCGCCCACATGGCTAGCAGGGTATAGCGTTCTACCTGGTCACGAAAGGCCTCTGCTGAATAGTCGTGTCGCATCTCGTGGAAGACGCAATAGGCGGCGATCATCTTAGAAGCTTCGTATCGACCTCCAGCGCCTTGACGGGCCTTCTCGTAGCGGGCAACCAGCGTGTCGGCCTCTTTCTGTGCGCGGTCGCGCAGGGTTTGGGTCAGCGGGACGGCTCTGGCGTTGCCTTTCAGAAGGCGCTTATAGACCTTCCTCGCTTCGGTCGCGATGGCGTACTCGGTAGCTCGCCAACATAGCTCGCAGAACCCCCAAGTGTAATAGTCCCTGAGTTTGGTGCGAATCCGGGCGGACGAGGTTTCGTATTCGGAAACCAGATGTCCGAGTCGGGGGGCAAAGACTGGTTTGTTGGTACCACGTTTGGGCATCGCGTCAAAGAAAGTCTAACTATTTCCGCCGATGCTAACACTGTCCCAGTTGATCCTTCCACCCATCGTTACGTAATGGAAGGAAAGCCAGCGTATGCCCATCGAAGAGCTGTTGCTCGGCCAGTATGGCCCCCTACTCAGCATCGCCCAACTGGCCAGGCTGTTGGATCGGTCGGCAGAAGGATTGCGCATCGGCCTACGTGCCGACACGGCATGGTCCAGGCGTATCAACGCAGCAAGGCTAAAGGTTGGCCGGAGGGTGTATTTCCGGACAGAAGAGATTGCCCGGGTATTGAGCGGGGAGTAAGCGAGTGGCAATGAGTTCGCTGCCGCCCGATGCCTCGTGCCAGACAGCGTTGCTGCGTAGGGTCCATGCCCTTGCTGAGCAAGGGGCTGCTATTGCCGATCGAAAGGCGGCAGACAGGCCACGTCAACTTTTCCTGCCCGGCTTCGACATCGGCGCCATGCCTAACCATCTGAATCGTTCGAGCTTCATTGCACCCATTGCGAGAGGTGGTCGCGTGTTTCATCACCAGGAAATCATGGTCACCCGGCGGGATTGCGTTCTTGAGTACACCGGGGAGCAACTGGATGAAGCCGATGGCGATCTGATTATGGCGCTTATTTTCTTTGCTCGTCGCCGGCCCTTGGGCCTGCCTGTTCCGTTGAATCGCAAGGAACTTCTGCGCAAGATCAAGAAGGGTGGAATCGGAAGCTCCCAATACGAATGGTTGTACCGGAGCATGAAGCGGTTGCGCGAGGCAACGTTGTTCCTGGAAGTAAAGAAGCCGAATGGGACAACGAAGATCAGCATCGGGCGGCATACCAGCTTCAACATCCTGAAAGAGCTCAGCTACGACGATCAGCACGAGACGTACATCTACACGCTGGACCCACGCTGGGAAGCGATGTTCAGGAATCGAGAGTATGCGCTCCTGGATTGGGATAAGCGGATGCAGATCGGACGCGGGCTGGACATAGCTAAGGCTTTGCAGCGCCTGCTGGCAACCTCTGCAGACCCGGTGCAGCGGTATGCGCTGGAACCGCTCAAGCGTCAGATGTCCTATGGCGGCCGGATGCGGGATTTCCGGATAACGCTGGGCCGTGCAGTCGTCGAGTTGGAGCGGGTTGAGATTATCGCAAAAGGCAAGATCGAGGTGAGCACGAAGGGGCTAGCGCAGTTGGTCTTGTGGAAGTGGACTCGTTGTCTTGATCCAGTGGCATAGCGTCGCCCTTGCGGTGGCATGACATCGCGCTTGAGTGGCATTGCACCGCGCCCGGGTGGCATAGCATCGCCTGTCGGTTTCGTAACGTGTTGATTTGGCATATGAAAAAAGGCGCTTTCCCCTTTCTACCTTCTTTCTATCTTTCTTCTACCGCTGACTGGCTGTGGATAAGTAGGCGTTGGTCCGACCCACGCTATATGTTCCTTGCCTGCCGGATGGCTGAATAAGGGGCGGGTCATGTCGAAAGCATTAAGCGAGAAGTTTCGAGGTGCAGGCCGCATAGCGTTTCTGGCCCGCATTGATGTCATCAGAGAGATGGTGTCCGCAGGGTACCCGTTGCTTACGATCTACCGGCAATACGAGGAAGGGTTGGGAGTTGTCAGCTATAGCCAGTTCGCCCGATATGTCGCCCGATACGTGCGGAATGCTGTCGATCAGGGGAAAGTCGAGCAGCCCCTGTCCGCCGCAGCTTTCCGGTTGCCTGCGAAAGCAGATGAACAGCCCTCCGGTGAAAGCCGTAGTGTCGAAGGCCGAAGTCCGACTCTCAATAAAGTCCACCCGACGAGACCACCAATCTATGACGCTCAAGGAAGCAAGCGGGATGATCTTATTTGACTCGAAGCGTGTAGCGCTGATTCGCATTTATTCGCGCTTGTACTACCTGCGCGTTATGCGAATTAAACGAACTGGATGCAACTCAGCGCGAAGTTATGCGAATCACAATCACCTGCCGGGGAACTCGCGCAAAGTTGCGTTGAATCGCGTTCTTTCGCATGGATAAGGACGGCAAGATGTGTGTTTGTGGCTACGAGGCGAGCCGCGAAGCCACAAACACCGGTCCTTACTCGCCTGTGGCTCGACGGCATCTTGCTCTGCGAGGTGTGCAGTTGCTGCCGCGATGGGTCTGAAGATGGGAGTAGCAATCCAATGGACGACAGCACCAAAAGCACGGCCTTGCGACGAGAGCGAACTATGCGTTTTCGCGTAACGGCAGAAGAAGCACGTGAGATAGCGTCACGCGCCAAGATCGCTGGATTGACGTTTTCCGACTATCTGAGATCTGCCGCCCTCCACAATCGCATCAAGTCGACCTGTGATTTGGAAGCTGTAGCAGATCTTGGGCGGGTCAATGGCGATTTAGGCAGGGTCGCTGGCCTGTTGAAGTTATGGCTCAGAGAGCGCAGGGGGCAGGGTGCACGCCCTGTCGATGTCGAGGCGATGATGAACGATTTCCGAGCGCTGCAAGCCTCGCTGTCGATCATAATGAAAGGCGTATTGAAATGATTGCCAAACGAGTGCGAAGGCAAGGAAAAACCTCTGATCCGTCGCGACTGGTTCGTTATATGGTGGCGGCTCAGGGAGGTCTCGATCCGTGCAGTTGGAAACGTACGGCCGATTACATCCTGGATAGCAAGAGTACGACCAGCCAGGGCGAGAAAGTCAGTAGCTACCGGGTGACAAATTGTGGAACGGATGACCCTGTTGCTGCCGTGATTCTTATCGAGGCGACACAGGGAATTAACAGGCGGTCTAACGCCGACAAAACCTACCATCTGGTGTTTAGTTTCCCTCAGAGAGAGGAGCCTGCCCTCGACGTATTGCACGTGATCGAGGACGAGCTTTGCGCAAGCATTGGCTATGCCGACCACCAGAGGATAAGCGCGGTCCATGTGGACACAGAGCATATGCATGTTCATGTCGCCATCAATAAGGTTCACCCTACGGGTCATCAGAATGTCGAACCGTTCTATGACAAGCGACGGCTCATGGAAGCGTGCGAACGGCTGGAGCTTCAGTATGGGCTGCAGCGTACCAATCATGGCTTCGGCCGGGAGGGAGGTAGCACAGTACCTGTATCCCAAGAAGTGATGGGGAAATGTGGGACGCCGCCGGGGACCGCAACGGGCGGTAAGGCTGCGGACATGGAGGCTCATTCCGGCGTACGTAGTCTCGAAGGCTACGTTGCTAACGAAGCAGGGGACGCCATCCAGCGAGCGACAACCTGGAAAGAAGTGCATGCTGTATTGGCAGCGCATGGGTTGCAGATCAAGCCGCGTGGTGCCGGGCTGGTGATTGGCGACGCAGAGCAGGGCGTATGGTGCAGAGCAAGTAATTGCGGTCGGGGCATGTCCATGAGGGGGCTTACAAGCCGGCTGGGGGCCTTCGAGTACGACGACAAGCGGAATTCGTCGCCAGTCAGAAAACGCTACGAGCCGCGGCCGCTACAGCGGCATCCGTCCAGCGGAGCGTTGTTTGCCCGGTTTCAGCAACTGCAACAATTAACTCGTGCTGCCAGGAAGAAAGGTCTGGCTGAGATCCGGGCCGAGCGAGCCCGGGAGAGCGAGCGTATCCGTCAATGGTCTGCTGCACAGCGGGCTATCATCAAGGCCGGGCCGCCTGGGTCTGGTAAGAAGGTGCTGTATGCCAATGTGAAGGCATTGGTAGGGTCAGCACATTGGGCGAACTTGGCTAGCGCCGACGCCAAGAGCAAGGCCCTGATTACGGAGACCTTGCTCCCCAACTGGAAAGAGTGGCTGATGGCGCGGGCTGAGTCGGGGGACCAAGACGCTCTGGCGGTGTTGCGGTTCCGGGCCGAACGGGAGGAGCGGATGCGAGGCGATCTGTTGACGGCGGAACGGGCAGAACATGCCAAGACTGTCATCATGGCGTCGCTGAAACCCAAGGCCCATAAGGATGGGACGATGGCCTATCGGACCGCGGACGGGGGGCTGGTGCTGGATCGGGTCGGTTATGTGCAGGCAGAGCAGGCAACGCCTGGGGCTGCTCTAGTGGCTCTATGTCTGGCTGCAGAAAGGTTTGATGGATGTTCCTTAGATGTTCGTGGTACTGAAAAATTTCGACGTGATGTGGTTCGACTTGCGGCACTCCACAAGGTAAAGGTTACTTTTTCTGATGCTGCCATGGAAATGACAAGGAAGGCCGCTATGCCGAAACACGATCGTCACGTCGGCTCATCCCTGTCTGATTTGTGTTCGGTCCAAGTGTTGGATAGGGGCTACCACGGCGGCGTAGAAATTTAGGAATGTCTTCCGTGTTCTCCCGTTGTATCTTGTTCACAAAACGGTAGTTTGTTGAGCAGTCGCCGCAGAGCGCAGCTTTGCCAGTCTGAAGCACCCTCTGGCTGTTAAAATTACCGTCAACCTTTTCAGTGTTCAAACAACAAACGTTTGCTGGGGTTTGTTTGGTTTGAGGGGGGGAGCGGGGCGGTCGATAGGATCAACGCATCGGATAAGCTCATGTCTCGTAAACGCCCAGAACTGCAGGCTATCTCGGGCTTGTGGCGATACCGACAACCGGCAGCCTGTGGTGCAGAGTTGCACAGAACTTAATAGACAAGGGTGATACGACGATGCTGACCGAGGCTACAGCCAAACCATTCAAGCTAGAGTTCTCCAACCGGGTGATCGAGCATCTGGGCATCAAGTTGTACCAAAACAAGCCTACCAATGTCGTCGCCGAGTTTCTGTCTAATTGCTGGGACGCAGACGCTAACGTGGTTCATATAGAGTTGGTTGCTAACGGCGTTGACGGACATCCGACCATCGTTATTACCGACGACGGACGGGGTATGACCCGAGATGAACTGACAGATGAATTTCTAATTATTGGCAGAAATCGTCGCACGTCTCCGAAGGAGCTGACGCCCGGAGGTAGGCTGCCGATGGGCCGTAAGGGCATCGGAAAACTAGCTGGCTTCGGCATAGCGGGGACAGTTGATGTGGTGTCGGCGCCTAATCAGCACCTTAGGCAGCAGGAGCCAGAGCCCGAGCAGCGCTTCTATTGGCTGCGCTTTTCATTGCAAGAGTTGATCGCCAAATCTGGCTCCGCACTCGCCGGTAGCTATGAACCAGAAGTAATTGCGGATGGAGTTGACGAGGCAGCCTTCAAGGTGTTGGTTGCTCAAAGCGGTCACGCGGCAGCCTACAAGCATTTTATTGATAACGTCGATGCCGGCAAGGGTGGCGTATGCGTGTTCCTCAGGAATACGACGTTAAAGAAGGCGATGAACGTCGAGACGTTGCTTCAGTCGATGGGGCGTCGCTTCACCGTGTCGATGTTGCGACCGGATTTCGTGGTGAGTGTCAACGGCAAGCGCATCACCCCTGATCAGGCACTTCCGCCATTGCATGATTTTGGGTTTGGCGATTGGGATAAGCCGATTGAAGAAACGTTGTCGATCAACGGCATAGACCGACAGGTCCGCTACTGGATCAAGTTCGTGAGCCTGCAAGGGTCAGACTGGTCGATCGAAAATGCTGGTATTGGCGTGTACGCCCACGGCAAGATTGCTCAAGATCGTCCGTTTTTCTTCGACATTAAAGGCAAAGAAATCCTGAGCCGATACCTGTACGGTGTAATCGAAGCGGATTGGCTGGACGAGCTGCCTAATGATGTCGTTTCAACCGACAGGCGATCTATTGACTGGGATACGGACGAGACTGCTGCTTTTCAGCATTGGGGGAACTTAAAGATCTCGTACTGGCTGGAGGAATTTCGTAAGTGGCGCGGCCAACAGCCCAAGAAGGAAATCATCACTCGCATTCGGGCCGTATCGCCTAGATCCACGCTGACCGGTGCAGAGGAGGAGGCGCTAGCGGAGCTCTTGAGTGAGGTCTTGCCCAATCTAGCTAATGACGAAGAAGCGAAGGATCGAGCGACGAAGAGTTTCACTGAGGCCTGGACCCATGCCCCCACCCGGCTCTTGACGAAGAGTTTGTGGGAGAAAGTTTTCTCGTCGCTAGATTCGGAGTCTGCGGTCTTTGCGACGCTGGTTGAGAGCCTTCGCAAGAGCATGGTGCCGGAGGCCATGGGGCTGGCCGTGACCATGGCGCAGCGCATCGCAGCGATTACGGTAATGCGGCGCATGATCGAGCAGGACAAGACGGAGACTCATCTACAGCGGTTGATCGAGACCTTTCCCTGGTTGCTCGGACCTCGCTGGGAGCGGCTGACGGCAAACGAATCGATCAAAACGTTGGTGACGCAGAAGCACAAACCTGATGAGACGCTCGGGGAATGGTCCATCGCGGGTGATAAAGTGAGATTGAAGCCGGACTTCGTTTTCCTGAGCGATCCAGGAGGACAGGAGGAACTAATCGTCTTCGAACTCAAGGGGCCCGAGGCTGGGAAGACGCTCCAACCGGTCGAGTATGAGCAACTAGGGGCATATCTCAAGATCATTCGCTCTGCCTACACCAGTTCGAAGATCACGGTGCGCGGGCTCTTGGTCGGCCACGACAAGGGCGGCTTCGAAGAGCATGACACCCGTATTATCGTCACCACGTGGTCGGATGTGCTGGCTGAGGCCAGAAATCTTCACGTGGAATATCTCAGAGCACTGTTGCTGGCTTCCGATCCGACGGCCACCGATGCAAGGCTGAAGCAGATTGCCGATTTCGGAGGCAAGGAAACGATGGAGCTACTTGCGCGTCTGGCGCCAGTCGGTGACTTTCCGAACGTCATCACGGATATGCTGGGATTGTTCGATGAGCCTGCTTCTGCCGCGGTAGCTACTGAGTTAGCGCCTACTGCCGCGCCTGGAGAGGCGCCTAAAGGTGCAGCATGACCTGGACCGATTCACTATGGGCGACGAGTCGTGGAGACGAATCGCTGACTGCATCCGTCATCCAAGCAGTGCGGGCTTTGCTTGATCGCGATGCCTACTTGCTACGTGTTGATGTTAACGAAAGAACCATAGCGCATAGGCTTGCTATCTATGTGGAGGAAGCATTTCCTGGATGGGACGTTGACTGCGAATACAACCGTGATGGTCATGTGCCGAAAAGAATAGCATTCGGTTTCGGCGATGGCGCAGAGCACGATAGCCGAGTGTTTCCCGACGTGATCGTTCACAAGCGCGGATCCACAGATAACCATGTCATCTTCGAACTTAAGAAGTCGAGCAATTCCGAGCTGGATGACCGTGACTTTGACAAGCTGCGAGGCTACTGTCAGCAACTTGGTTACAGACATGGTGTGTTTGTGCGACTGATTGTAGGGGCGAATGAACCTGATGTAGCCCGGGCTGAGTTTGTGTATGCGTGAAACGCGAAAGAGTATCAAGACCGGTGCGACGATACCGGAATTTACGCAGGTCGCACCGGAGACCCGTCGACGCATGTTGGCGGTTCGAGGGCGCGATACGGCGCCCGAGCTTCGCGTCCGCCGTATTCTCCATAGCATGGGGTATCGATTCCGCCTTCACCGGAAGAATCTTCCCGGCACCCCGGATATCGTCTTGCCACGTTACCGGAAGATTGTGCTCGTTCATGGTTGCTTTTGGCATGGCCATGATGCCTGTAAACGTGCGACACGCCCGATCAACAATGCCAAGTCATGGGCGCTCAAGATCGACGGCAATCGTCTTCGAGACAAACGCAACATCGACGCACTTAGCGAGTTGGGTTGGACCGTCCTCGTGGTGTGGGAGTGTGAGATTCGAGACGTCTTCCGCCTTGAAGGGCGCTTGCGTGCTTTCCTTGAAGAATCCTAGCTGTCGTCATGCCCGTGCTGGCGTGACGGTATCGTCCCTCGGCTTGCTCTTCGACGTGGTGCGTCGCCCTGTGGGTTTCGAATACTCGAAGTAGTCGCGGGGGTCTTTGCGGCCGTCTTTCTTGGAAGCCGCAGCAAGCTTCGTCCAGCCCTTGACAATCCGCTCATCGCTGAAGGCCATTGGTGCACGGGCCCACTCGCGTTTCAAGATGCCTCGTAGAACCTCACCGTGCAACTTGGTAAATGCAGGTGGTACAGCCTCGCCGATCATTTCGCGCACATTAGTGTGGCCAAGCTTTTTGAGAGCATCTCCCCAGCGGAAGTCGCTCGGAAATGTCTGGAGAAGAGAGCATTCGAGTGGGCTCAGCAATCGGTTCTGAGTCGGATGGATCGTGTAGTCGCTACCAATGTGCCCGCTTGCGGTGGTGATGGTCGCCGCCGGGCGGTCGGCGTACATGCGGCGATAGCTGCTCTTGAATCCTTTTATCAGTCGGTAGCTACCGTCCTTCTCCTTCACGATAGGGCGAAGAAGCGGTTCGGCGCATTTCGGACAAGTTATGCTCTCTGGAGAGACCATGACCGGACCGCAGCAGCGGCAAACGTTGTTGTCCCATGCGCTACGACCTGAGCCACTGGGAATAGCTGCCACCATGGCGTAGATGCGCTCGTCCCAAACAGGCACGGAGTGAAAGCCGTTGTATTCCTCTGCGTGAGCAGTCTCAGGCGATGCCGCGTCGAGTTCCGGCAGCGCGAATGTTGCGAGTGCATCAGCTAGAGACCTCGGTGTTGCAGTTCCAACGTCTGGGGCATGTGTCGCTCTTGGAAACGGTGTTCTGCCGATGCGCAGCAGATCTCTGAGGCCTGGTAGATCCTTGCGAACTAAAGTCAGGAATGCCCTGTTGCGCGACTGCGGAACGCCAAAGTCACACAGGTCTGTCACCAAGGGAAATGCAATGTAGTGGTCGGCCAGCGATGAGATGAGGTAATTGGCCGCCGAGACCGGCTTCTTATCCTTAGGATGATGGACCTTACGAGTAAAGAACGCCGGAACGTTCTCGACGACAATGATAGATGGCATCAACTCCAACGCTACGCTGGCGACTACTGTCACCAACAGGTTGCGCTTGTCCTTCGAGCCCGCGTCAGCGTCGTCGTGGCTGCCTTTGCCTGAACGGGCGGAACTCATTCCTTGGCAAGGTGGGCAAGCACAGAGCAGCGCCGGGCGCACCTTGCCGGCACGGGCGCGGTACTTCTTGATTACGGTTTGCCATGTCTTGCGCAAATCACCCGGTACGCCTTCCGCTCCGGGGTGATTGAGTAGGCAAACGTCGAGGCGACGTGGGTCGAGTTCGGCCATCACGTCGAAACGGAAGCCCGCCTGGCGGTAGCCGACGTCGCCGGCACCGCAGTTGGAGAACAGGCTGACTGCTCTTAGCTTGCTCATGCCGGTTTCCCCTGGCGCTTCTCAACTCCCAAGTCATGGGCGTCAAGGAACTGCTCGTGCACTTTCTGCGCGCGCGTAAGAAAATCCCGCCAAGATGTGCGCGTCAAGCGCTCCTCCTTCTTGAGTCCAGCATAGGCCCGTTGCTTGGCGCTGTCCTTCAATTTTTCCCCGTCCGCCACGATGTCTATTCGCCATTCTCTGTAAAACTCGGACACAGTCACTGCGTTCTCTTTGAAAAATTCCTCGAATGCATCAACATAGTTGACAAGCCGAGCAAAGTCGTCATCGTCGAAAGCATGGCCAGCCTTCTTGATCTCAACGACATGAAGCAATCCGTCAATGCTGACTAAGGTGAAGTCTGGTCGCTTGTCCTCTTGACCGATGGCGAGGGTCACATCGGTGCCATGCTTCTTCTTCCAGAACTGCTCGAACGCACGCTTGAAGTTCTTCAAACTCTGATTTTTTGTGATCACAGTCCAAGACGGCTCGATGAGCCACGGCGCCTTTGCGAGCAGCGCTTGAAACTGGTTCTCGTCGGTCGACTCGTCGATGATTTGCTGAAGATCTTGGATCACCCGAACGCGTTGTGCCGCGATCTGAGCGTATGAGGCCAACTCCGCAATCTGCGCTTTGCCGAAGATATCCAACATCTGATCGATCGAAGCTTCGCCCTTGGTAACCTGGTTGGAGAATTCGTGGAAGGCTTCCATCAATGCCTGGTGAGGCGCGACGGACAGAATGATCTGAGAGAGATCTGCAACATAAACGTCGTCACTCAATTGGTCTTCGGCGGCGAAGCCGCCGAACTTCTTGGCCAAGTCGATGGCCACCCGGGCCACCTCCTTGTCACTAAACCGCTGGTTCGCTCTTTCCTCGAAACCTGACTTGCGCAGGAACTCTGCACTTACATGCGCGCGGCGCGGTTCGCGGGACATGCGTGCGATCTCTTTAATGAGTTCGGCACCCCAGCGTCTTAACAATTCCCCGTAATCCGACGACCAAAGGATGTCTTGGCGGTCGGTCCGCACGAGATCGTCACCGTTGTCGAGATCCAGCCACTCTGCCTCGACATGGCCCACCAAGTACGAGCGCACTCCGAATTCGCCGGTGAAGCCCGCAGGCTGATTGAAGTCCCGCGTTATGCCCACGATCTTGCCTCGCGCGTAGATGCGAACACCCATCATCTCTTCGTTCTTGTAGGCCTTCTCGGACATAGCAAGCCAGCCAGACACGGACAGCGTAGTGCCATCGTCAGCGATGACGGGCCGACTGGCTAGGTCGATCTTTGACCCCGGCAGTAGCGGGATGTTGAGTGGATTGACCTTGACCGGCTTGGCCTCGTCGGTGGCCGTGTCGACGATCATGATCTTGAAGTCCGGCTTGGCGAATGTGAACCGTATCGCCAACTGACGTAAGAACGTCTCCTCATCGGGGACGCGCTTGGCCAAGAAGGATGTCAACTTGATGTGAGTCCCGGACTTTTTACTCCAGCCACGGTCTTCGCTGCCAATGTCGAGCGGCACGGCTTCATCATCGTCCGCGACGATCTTGTCGAAGTCCATGAAAAAATGCGTGATGGCATAGCCATCCTTGGTCTTCGGGCCACCGGCAGACCAAACCTCAATGCGGCGGCAGATTCCAAACGGTGCCAGCTTTCCAATGCCCTTGCGACCCATGACGGGGCGCTTCTTATTACGTGATCTGCTGCCGTCTTCACTCTTACGCGTACGTCGGTCTGCGCCTACGCGCAAGTAGAAGCCGATAGCCTCTTCGGGCGTCATACCGTGACCGTCATCCTCAACCTCGATCACGTAGCCGAGATCCTTCAGCTCGCCACCTGCCTGGGATGCCAACTGAAGGTTGAGCGGAAGACGTACGGTGACAGTTTCCGCGTCGGCGTCGTAGCTGTTGGCGATCAACTCGGCGACCACAGCACTGGCCTTGTCGTATAGCTTGACCCCAAGCTTGTCGACCGTTAAGCGCGAGATGCGGAGCTGATACGGAGAGCTTTCGGCTGCGGCCTTCTTCGCTGCAGGGGTGGGCCGGCTTGGCTTGGTGAAGGCGGCCGTGACTGCTCGGCGAGAAGGTGTGGCCATATAGGCATCTCCAATTTGACGCGGCTCCGTCCGCGCCACGATCTTATCGTACTGCCCATACGCACATACGGGGCATAAGGTATTATCGCATTGTCTCCGCTTAGAGGCGACTATGCCCAACAGAGTGAACAAAGGCCGCCGACAGACTTCGACGGGCCGGGCCAGTCCGGTGGTCAGGCGCGCTTTTTCGATGCAAGAAGCCGACGCGCAACTCATCGACGCGTTGCGTGTTCGCTGTGCGACGCAAGGCATCCTTATGAATCAAAGCGAGGTCGTGCGCGTAGGCCTGCATGTCCTAGCCGATATGTGCGACGGAGACTTGAAAGATAGAGCGGTCAAGCTAGAACGCCTAGTCTCCATCAAGACGAGGCCCTCGAAATGACGATGTGGCTTGTCAGACGACAGCTTCAAATAGTCGGCGCGCAGGACGTTTTCATTGAAGAGTTATCTTTAGGAAGTCATGGCATTTTTCATGGTATCTATAAATTTATATAGATAAAAAACCATTTAATATCAATTAGTTAGATTCTTTATTCACAATCGAGTGGGAGTGAAATAGCATAGTCTCACGCCGTTTCAGGCTGTATCGAGAATCACACTAAACCCAAGCGCGACAAGGACTTAGGCGTCTCACAACGCCTCAGCCGATCTTTCCCAATCTCGCGCAATGAGTCGGTATTCGTGACGGTACGATTTGAAGCGGTAGAAATTGCCGCTTCCAGTACCGTCAGACCCTCTGACGGTATCAAGCGGCAAATCAGAGTGAGGCTGATTTGCTAACTGATCGTGAACTGGGCGCCCTGGCGCCTAAAGAAAAAATATTCAAGGTGACCGACCGCGACGGCTTGTACGTGGCGGTACTCCCAACTGGTACGCGGGCGTTTCGATACGACTACCGCATCAGCGGCCGGCGCGAGACCCTGGCGATCGGGCGCTACGACCCGGCTTGCAAGGCGACACGCGATCCCGAGGCGCTTGAGTTCGGGATGAACATGTCACTGCGCGAGGCGCGCAGGCTGCTGGACCGCGCTAGGCGGGACGTTGAACGCGGCATATCGCCATCGCGCGCCAAGGCCGAAAAGCGCACGGCAGCGGCCGAGGCGCTGACGTTCGGCGGCTGGGCAGAGAAATACTTTGCTTTCAAGGCCGACCCGAAGAGTGGCGCAGAGCAATTGGCCGACAGCACGCTGGAGCTGCGGCGCTCAACCTACCGACGTACACTTGAAGCTGAGATAGGTCGCCTTCGGCTGGACGAAGTCACGGTGCCGCGCGTCCGTACCGTGCTGGAGGACATCAAAGACAAGCGAGGGCCTGCCGTGGCGCTCCATGCCCGCGAAGTAGTGCGTGCGGTGTTCGCCCACGCGCAATCGAGCGGCATGCAGGTCATCAACCCCTGCGATGTGGTTCGGGCGGCCTCGATCGCCCGTCTTGAGCCACGCGATCGCGCTCTGTCTCCCGATGAAATTCGCAAATTCCTGACTGCGCTGGAGCGCGTTGCTTGTGCGCCTACATTGCGGCTCGCTGTGCGTTTTGTGCTTTTGACTGGAGTGCGGAAGAGCGAGTTTATCGATGCCACGTGGCCCGAGGTCGATTTCGACAAAGGCATCTGGACCATTCCGGCGGAGCGAATGAAGGCGGGGAAGGCTCATGCTGTGCCGCTGACCGAGCAGGCGCTGGACATCTTGACGGCGTTTCGTTCGTGCTTTGGGGCTAGCGAGTACCTGCACCCAGGGCGCTATGACCATAATTTGCCCATCAGCAACGCCACGCTAAATCGCGTCATCGACGCTGCGGTGGAGATTGTCCGGAAGGACGCCCCGGAGTTTCAGGCTTTCGGCGTGCACGATTTGCGGCGCACGTTCTCTACGGGCCTGAACCGCGCGAAGTTCGATGAGCGGTGGGTTGAGATGTCGCTCGCACACGCACCGCGCAACAGGATTGCGGCCGTCTACAACGTGAATCGCTACCTGTCAGAGCGGAAAATCATGCTGCAGTGCTGGGCGGACATGATCGACGCCTGGGTGAGGGGGGAGTCGGCCCGCGAGCTGATCGCAGATGCCAAGCGGCGTGCGGCCGAGGTGCACGAGGATGATCTAGACGACGACCTGTAATGGCGACCTACGTCTAACGCGCCTTGCCGAGTGTGGAGTGTTGTATTTTAACTACAAATCCCGCGCATGGTGACTTCTATTGTCGCCTCGTGCGGTACCACGTCGCCAAGTCGTGATCATAAGCTTTGCGCATTGGCCGCCGGATCAGCGTGGCCGCCACGTGAGGACTGACACGATGAAATCTACCCTTCGAATCCTGCGGCTCAAGGATGTTCAGCAACGGATAGGAGTCTCGCGCCCGACGATCTATCGCTGGCTCGACAAGACGGCGAAGAACCACGATCCGATGTTTCCGCGACCTGTCTCACTTGGCGCGAACTCGGTCGGCTGGGTTGAGGCGGAACTGGACGCCTGGCTTGAATCGCGCATCCGTGCATCGCGCCAGGAGCAGGGGGCGGTGGCATGACCATGAAAGACCCGCGATTCAAGGCATTTGACCGTCGGATGCCGGAAGGGCTCGAAGCCGACGACACGCCGCTGAGCGAAGTATTGCACAGCATGGCGACTACGGCCTCAATTTTCGAGGCGTTTGGTTGGGAACTGCGTCCTCTGGGTCGCTGGCGCCGTTTCATCTGGGACGCGCCAGCGCAGGGTGATGGCGTATCGCGTGCAACGGGCGACACCTCAGATAGCTGTGCTGCTTGCGTCGGCATCAACGTGCGTGGCGATGATAGTCACGAAGACGCCGACATGGTGTTCTCGAACGATCTAGAATTTTTCCTGCAGCTCGCAGAACTGCAGCGCACGCGTGGCATCGGTCGTTTGGACGGCAGCCTGCTTGTCGAAGCCGTCAAAAGTCTCGTGCTCTCCGCCGCCGGCCACGCCCCAGCGGCGATGCCCATTGAGCTGTTCGCGATGCTGGTCGAGGGCCGGGAGCACAAGGCTGGCGAGCAGGCTGCGCAATCTGGGGCCCTGCAATGATTGATGCCCGCGCAGCGCAACCAAACCAAAAAAACACCGCTCTCAACGGGGCCGATGTGATCGACCAGTTCTGCCGCGCGATGCGCGAGCAGGACATCCACGTATCGCCAGCAGCCATCGTGGCCGACGGCAAGCTGCACCGGATCCGCGCGGACGGTGACAGGGACAAGACTGTCTGGTTTGTTCTTCATGACGATGATCGGCCAGTCGGCATGTTCGGCTGCAATCGCCGTTACGGCTACGATCAGAAATTCACTTGGAAGGCAGACATCAAGTGCGCGCCGCTGACCACCGCCGAAAAGCGCGCCTATCGCAAGCGTATCGAACGCATGGAGGCCGAGCGGGCTGCTGAGCTGGCGGAGGCGCGCGCCGCTGCTGCTAAGCGCGCGCAGCGCATTTGGGACGAGGCAGCAGAGTGCGGCACTCACGCCTATCTCGATAGAAAAGGAGTCCGCTCGCATGGTCTGCGGGTCGGCCGCTATGAAGTGATCGACCAGGACACCGGCGAGGTGCGCACGGTCACCAATCAGGCCCTGCTGATCCCAATCCGCGACCTCAGGAAGAAGATCCACAGCCTGCAGGCCATCATGCCCGAGAAGCGCGAGGGCGCACCGGATAAGTGGTATCTGCAGGACGGGGCGAAAGAAGGACACTTCTGGACTATCGGCCGGCCGCTCAAGCACGATGGCAAGCAGGTGTTGATTATCGGCGAGGGTTTCGCGACCTGTGCCTCGATCCACGAAGCTACCGGGCACGCGGTGATAGTTGCGTTCGATGCTCCTAACCTGCTGCCGGTGGCGAAAGTCTGGCGCGCGCGGTTCCCGGACGCGACGATTGTCATTGCGGCCGACAATGACCAATTCACGCTCAGGCCCGTCGCGAACCCCGGCGTCACGCGCGCACGCGAGGCGGCGGCGGCCGTCGGCGGATTGGTCGCCATCCCTCCGTTCGATCCTTCGCTCGGTGCGACGAACGAGAAGGGCGGGCGTGATCATGGCCCGACAGATATGAACGATCTGCAGCATCTCGAGGGCGCCGAGGCGATCTGCGGCGTGATCGACGCCGTGCTCAACTCGCAGCAGCCGGAGGCCGTTGACACGCCAGCAGACGAGGACGCCAGCCCGTCGCGGATCGTGTTCGTGCCAACCGAAGATGAGGCAATGGGCGTCGACCATGTCAATGAGTGCTTGGCTCGGCTGGACGACAAACTGAGGGATTGCGAGATCGTCGCTGGCGTGCGCGATGCCGTGGATGTGGAAGGACGCTCCGCAGAGCTGCGCGGCACTGTGTTCGTGCCATATGGCCGCTTCGGGCTCGAACTCTCCGCCAAGTTGGCAGCGGCCGTCTATCTTGGCGTCGAACTCCATATTCTGGCCGCCCCTGGCGACGAGGCCGAAGCCCATCGCGTCGGTCAGCTCTATGGTGCTCTGGTCAGTGAGCCAGACAGCGGCGACGACTGGCGCGGCTGGGGAGAGTATTTCCTTGACATGCTGTTCTCGACGATCGACGCCGATGACGATCTGGCGGTGCGCGAGTTTGCTGAGCGGGTCATCGAGCAGGCGAGGGGAGCAGACGATTGCGATCCTGAGGATGACCCGGCGCCAGGCGAAAACCCGTTCTCGAACAATAGGCACTTTCGCGTGCTCGGCGTCGACGAGGACACATATTTCTTTTTCCGAAAAGGCAAGCGAAAGGGGGACGTGAAAGTAAAACGCCTGACAATCTCGAACTTCCGAGGCGTAGCCCACGGTGTCATACATTTGGCGGGTCACACTCTTCTCGTTGGCGGAAACAACGTCGGAAAATCGACGGTGTGCGAGGCCCTTGACCTCGTCCTGGGCCCAGAGCGGCTGTATCGGCGCCCCGTCATAGACGAACACGACTTTTACTGCAGCCGGTATCTCGACGACGAGAAGGAGCCCATTGAGGTTCGTATCGAGGCGGTCTTAACTGACCTTCCGCAGGAGGCCGAACTTCGATTCCATCGGCATCTCCGGCGGTGGGACGACGTTACGCGAGATTTCGCGGATCAGGGGGCCGGCGGCCCCGCAGACGGCGACGGAACGCAAAAATGCTGGGCTTTGCCAGTTGTCTTCATCGGCCGCTACGATAGGACGGAGGACGACTTCGTCGGTAACACCTTCTTCGACCATCCGATTGAGCCGCTAGAAGATGATGAAGCTGCTGAATTGGCGTTGGGTACCGGTCGCAGGCTGTTTGGTCGAGAGCATAAGCGGCTCTGCGGTTTTGTCTTCCTGCGCACACTGCGTACTGGATCGCGGGCGCTAAGCCTTCAGCGTGGGTCGTTGCTCGACACAGTGCTCCGTCTCGGTGGGACCGGACTAGCGGATATGTGGAAGGACACGCTCGACCGGCTACAAGGGATGGCGCCACCGATCGGAGAAGTGCCGCAGCTCAAGCAGATCCGAACCGACATTAGGGAGCGCATGGCACGTTTTGTGTCCCTAGCGCCTGGGGACAGCGCGACCGCCTTCTTCGCTTCCGAGTTGACGCGCGAAAATCTCCGCGAGGTCGTTCGGCTGTTTATCGCCGCCGAACCTGTTGGCCATAGCATACCGTTCGCGCGGCTCGGGACCGGTTCGATCAACCTGCTAGTGTTTGCCTTGTTGACGGTGATCGCCGAGCTCAAGGAAAAGCAATCGGTCATCTTTGCGATGGAGGAGCCGGAGATCGCGCTGTCGCCGCACACCCAGAGGCGGGTAAGTCGGTTTGTCCTAACGGAGATGGGTCAGGCGATCATCACCTCGCATTCACCCTATGTAATTGAGCAATTCGAACCGCAGGATATTGTCATCCTATCTCGCCGAGCCGATGGTGTTCTCGAAGGTGCGCCAATCGACCTTGGTGACTTCAAAACTAAGAGCTTCAAGACTGAGCGCCGACAATTCGCGGAGGCGATTCTCGGTCGCGGCATTCTTGTGGTCGAAGGAGCATCGGAAGCTGCGCTATTCCCAGAGGCCTCAACCGTGCTCGAAAACGATTTAAGATCCGATGCCTACATGCATCTCGACTTTTCAGGCATAAGTCTGTTCAATGCAGATGCCGAGACGGCGGTTCCAAAATATGGGCCGGTCTTCAAGGCGCTCAACAAGGCAGCCTTTGCTTTCTATGACAAGCCCAACAAACCGCACACGGCGGAAGCGGCTGCCAAGCTTGGCGATTATGTCGCGCATTGGCAGTCACCAACCAAGGGCATTGAGGTACTGCTTGTTTCTGAGACTACTCCGGCGGTCCACCGGCGATTCCTCGTGGCTGCGCGCGCGCGCGATGACTATCCAAACCACTGTGGCGTTTACGACGCCTTAATTGACGACGACGCCACAGTGCACGCGTTAGCGATAGAGGTTCTCAAGGCCCGAAAGGGTGATGCCTATGGCTACACGGCTCTATTCATTCGGCAGTGCCATTCAGCTGACGAACTCCCTGCGACCATCAAGAAGGTGTTGCTGAGGATTGATGCGGAGATGAAGCCTCTACCGCCGGTGGATATCGGTGATCTTTTCGAATGAAGATTGACCTCGACCAGAAGCGGCTCGACATTCTCGCGGAGACCGGACACTTGCTCGTGACTGGCGGCCCGGGCTCAGGAAAGACGACGATCGCACTGCTCAAGGCAAAGAAGATAATCCCGACGCTGGCGCCGGGTCAGGAAATCCTCTTCCTGAGTTTCTCCCGCGCTGCTGTCCGCCAGGTGCTGACGCGCTGCAAGGCGATCCTGAGCCGCGATGAGCGCCGGGTGATTGAGGTGCAGACCTATCATTCTTTCTGCCTGGAGGGCCTTCGATCGTATGGGCGCCTGCTGAACGGTCTTCAGGCGCGGATTGCTTATCCGGATGAGGAGCGCATCGAACGAGCTGAATTCGATGGCGATTGGCCTAAAGAATTGGGGCGCCGGGCCAAGGTAGAAGGAATTTACGCATTCGATCAGTTTGCAAGCGCGATGGCTGAAATTGTCGAGGGTTGCGCTGCAGTCCGTGCGCTGCTGGGTTGCAAATACCCCCTGATCATCGTCGACGAGTTTCAGGATACTGACGATGACCAATGGCGTATTGTTGCCTCTTTGTCTTATGCGGCAACGATTTTTTGCCTCGCTGATCCGGACCAGAGCATTTTTCAGTATGACCCGAAGGTAGATCCACTGCGCTTGAAGAAGGCGCTGACCTTCTTAAAGCCCAAGGTCGTCGATCTGGCAGGTGATAATCACCGCAGCCCCAACGGCGGAATTCTCGCGTTCGCCGATGCTGTGATGAAGAACACAGCTCTTCCGTCGCCCTGCAGTGATGTTACCCAGCACCGCTACCAGCCCCGAGGGTTCGAGGCCACGGTCCATGCCGCCGTGATCTGGATGTTCAGCCAGCTAATCAAGGCCAAGATTGAAAATCCGACAATCGCTGTGCTGGCGCGTAGCAACCAGCTAGTCTTCGACATCTCAACAATTCTGAGCCATCAACACACCTATAAGAGCCAGACGCTCAAGCCGGTCTCACACGAGGTTGTGTGGGACGCGGAGCTATCAGCGGCGGCGGCTGTGGTCCTCGGTTCGGTGTTGGAGTGGCCTCGACAAGATGTACGGGGCGCGCTGGCACAGACTCTCCGGCTCGTCTCAGCTTATTACCGGCTGAAGGCGGCTACCGATGGGACTAAAGCCGCCAAGGACCTTGCCCGCAAGTTCAGCGAGGCCGCAGTGGCTGCGGCGGGCGGTAGCAGGCTGAAGACAAACGGGGCCAAAGAGGTCGCCGCAGCGGTCGAGGCTGGCGTGCAGCTTGTCGGCGATCCGGTCGTCGACTGGCGCACGGCTATCCGGGCGCTTGGGCAAATACCGTCGCTCATCGAGATCGAACGTCAAGTCCGCCTCGTTCGGTTATTTCGTGCGACAGATGCTTTGGGCCAGGGGCTTGCGGAATCCTGGGTCGCCAATGGGGGCTATGCCGGTGCGACGGTCCTGGTGAAGAAGGTTCTCAATCAAGAGCGCCTGATCTCCGCTGAACAGGATCCCAAAGGGGTGTTGGTGATGAACATACACAAGTCGAAGGGGAAGGAGTTTGACGGCGTCATTCTTGTCGAGGGCGCCTACAAGTCGTTCTTCTTTGATCTCACCGAGAATCCACCCTTTCCGCAGAGTCGTCGATTGCTTAGGGTGGCAATCTCTCGCGCGCGCGCACGTGTTGCCATCGTCAGACCTGTGGGTTCGATACCGCTCTGCGACTCGTAACAAGCGGCAGACGGAAGGAATAACTCCGTAGCTTCTATTTATTGTAGCCGCTCGTGCTCTGAACGGTTGCCTTGGTTTCCCATGCCTCGAGCTCGTGCTGCGGATACACGACGCGCCCGCCAAGCTTCAGGAATTTCGGCCCGGTGCCGAGAGACCTCCAGTTAACAAGTGTGCGAACGGCAATCCTGCCTCCGAATTGTTCCGATACTTGCGATGGCGTTAGATAGCGGGCGGTCATTGCGATGGTTCTCTTTAATAGGCCGGGTCATTCGCGGTGATGCACGCGCTTTGTCAGAAGACGCAGCGTTTTCCAAGACGAGAAAGCGTCCAACTGATTTGGAATCTGTTGTCCTAGCGCCGCGATCGTTGCCGCTATTTGCTATCCGGGTGGAAATATTTTTTAGGGCGCTCATGGGGCGCATTGATTGTGCTTAGACTGATTCTCTGCCACTCAATCTGAATCGACCTGATCTTGCGGTATGCCTCCAAAGTCGGTGCTAGGTGAGGGGCTGGCTTCGTAGGGGGGGGCGTGCAAGTAAAATGCCTGACTATCTCGAACTTCCGAGGTGTGGCTCACGGTATCGGTCACTTATCAGGACACATGCTTCTGGTCAGTGGACAATGTTGGCAAATCGAACGGTAGGCGAGGCTCTCAGCCTCGGCCTAGGGCTTAGCGATATGGGGGCATGAGTGTCCGGGGCCAATCAACACCACCTTCCGCAGATGTTGCAGCGCGGCTTTCAGGCCAAAGGCGCGCGAGGCAACACTTGGGTCTTCAAAGTAGGTTGCTCCCCAGCGTTGGAGCGGATCGACAGCGTCGGCACTGACGAATTCTTCTATTCGGAACCCTCCGCCAACGGGGAGGACACGCTCGATGACCGGATCACCACCTATGAGAGCGAGCGACTCGGCGTGTTGCTTCACAATCTGAAGAAGGCACTAGCAACAGCGGAGCCCGCCCCGCAGGAAGCAGCCGAGATCGTCGCGCATTTTGCGGTTCGTTCTGGCCATTTCCGGAGGGTCATGACTGGGGGTATGACGGCGCTGGGCCATGGAGCGGTCGCTCTCTTTGTGCAACCGGAGGTCATGTTTCGCCTCTTTGGTTTCGACAAGGAGAAGCCAACTGAGCGGTTCATTAATTTTGTCCAGGAAATGTGGGACGATCATCCTAAACTGGAGGAAATCGGCATTCCAAAAGCCGTAGTCACTCGAATGGTTTTCGCCTTAGGCAGGGAGTATTTCGGGTCCAACTGGTCGCAGGTGGCCGAGTCTATTAAGGCCTTCGGTGATCACATGGCGGCACACGTGGGGTTCGTGGTCCGAGACGCCCACAACAAAGCGCTCGCCGAAGATTTTCTGGGCGGAGCCAGGAAGAAGGTACTCGAAACCTTCGTTTGGGAGCTAGTCGATGTCCCACCGCCCGGCGTCATTCTTCCGGATTGCGGTGTGATAGCCATCATCGCTACTGGCGAACCTCTGCCTCTGATGATGGCAGACCTGGACAAGTTGGTGGGTGTGGTCGCCCCGATCTCATCTCGGCGGCTGCTATTGGGACGGAAGCATAGCGAGAATCCATTCGACATGGAGGCTATCAACCGGCAACTCGCAGCGTGCAGTGACGAGTTCTTCATCGCAGCATCGGACGCACGGGAATTCGTCGCACTTTTGGACCAGATCAGTAGGCGATCCCGCGTCGTAATCGACGAGGCGTTGGTCGGTACCTTCAAGGACTATGAGCCGGTCCCCTCCAGCCAGACTGGTGAGCTGCCGCCTTCTGAAGAGGTTTCCTCGACCCAAACTAAGCAGGAGAACTTGGCGGCCTTCGGCTATCAGATAACCTTTTCCGGCTGTGGCGACGAGGAGTCAATCCAGCCGGTTTCCGCGAAAGTCCAATATCTCGTCAGCACTCTCAGTTCGTTGATTCCTCTCTCCCGGTTAGACGGAATTACATTCGCGGCCGACTACCCGGCTGCGCTCACGCAACTTGACCGAGGTATACCCGGTGTCAGACCGCCCACCACCGTTCCGCCAAGTGAGGGCGTGGGCATCGCGCAAGCCCCCATTGTGATGCGGGACGGTATCGTCAAGGCGCGCATTATCGCTCAGGCTTGGGTCGGGCTAGGCCTGGTGAGCCAGAATGACGAGCACATTCCTTTCGCAGTTCATATCCTCGCGCACCAATTGGCTCTCGTTGCCATGGTGCACTACACCGACACGGCCCTGCCGGGCACATTGCTTCGGCCCATCACTGGCGCCTTGAATCAAATGCTCTACGGTGTCGTCAGCCCTGCGCCGGATAGCTATTTTGCTGCGCGCTTTTCGGCTCCGTACGCGCCGGACGATACGACCCAAACCTATCGGGAACTCGCGCTTGATGCGCTTCGCCGCTTGCAGGGGATCATTCCGTCCCAGCGCGTAGCTTACCGCTTCCACGGTGACATAGGCCGCTTGCTCGAAGCTATCTTGCCGGTGGTGAGATCGTTCTTGCATCGTATCGCCACCCTAGCCGGGCATTGCGCAGGTCTTGAGCCGCCGCTTGCCGTGACTGGCGCCGACTTGGCGCAGGAGTTGGAACGCGGCGGACTAGCGGCGTGGCTCGTTACTTTCCAAAACGATCTAGCAAAATTTTCTGACCGCGCGGGGGAGTGGCAGTCATTCGACGAGTTTTACGATTTCACCAAGCATGTTGAACGGGTTCTCTGGCAGTTCCAAATCATCCCTTGGGAAAAGGAAAACGGTGAGATTTACGTGACTATTCCGTTGGGAATAGATGCCCATGCATTGCAACTTCTCGAGGCTATGAGAGCGGAAGCTAATCGCCAGATCGATTCGCCGGATTGCTGAAGGATCCTCCTGTCGAGACATCGGCGCGAACGTCTAGAAGCGGGCCGGTTGGCTGGAGCGATGGTGTCGGTCCGACCACGGCGAGCGTGCCTTGACGTTGGTCGAGTGCCATCTCCACGATGTCTATGTGCTCGGACAAAGCCTTTCGCAGCAGGGCGGCTTGATTCGGTGGGACCATTGGCCCTAGCAGCAGGCGGGAAGGCTTTGACGGCAGATCGAAGTACTCGCGGTCTGTGATGATGCGGTACTCCTCCTCGTAGGCCCATTCCTCGCCCTTCCCATTGAACAGGTGCCTCATGTCCTCTCGGGTTTGCTCCTTCTCCGAGAAAACCGACGAGAACGGGGAGTAGGTTACCTCCGTAAGGTCAGGATAGTTATCGGGGATGTCGACCTCGATGGCAGCACCCTTGTGACCGTCCGCATAGTGCGACCACAATAGAAAGTTTGTAGGGGTTGCCGAGAGGGACGCAATCCGAAATCCATCGCGCGCCTTCTCGATACGGCCGATCATTGTGGATTCAACCTTGGGGCTCTTGCTGCCCAGGTAGATCTCGTATCTGCCCTCAAGGGGATCGTTCAGAGTTGACCAGTGCGCACAGTACAGGCGTTGGTTGAGCACGATGTCGAGTACATGCCAGAGATTGGCGAGCGACTTGTATTTGTAGAGCTTCATGCCCCAGGTTCCAGTTGACGACGCCTACCATCGCACTTCGGCTAGACAGGCCGCGCGCAGATCGGCGCGCTGGATGACATAACAGATGCCGGGTTCCTTACGCGACTTGGCGATGCAGAGCGCGTGGCGATCCATGTCACTAATGGCGTAACAAGCCCTGGCACTGTCGGCATGGGCAGCGCCGGCGGACACTAGCGCGCCGATGGTGATTAGGATCAGTCGTTTCAATTCATCACTCCAGGGCGTCGTTGGCTCGGTTTTATCGGCCAGAAAAAAGACCACGCGAGCCATGCTCCGTGGCCTGTCCGTCCGTTACCGAATTCGGGCACGGCTCGGGTGCTATGTCTAGAGACCACGCCTCGGAAAAAATGATAGCCGACGCAGACTCAGGCGCCTAGTAGAATAAAGGGGCAACTTTGATGCTGCCTCGACTTTGGTAGGCGGCTACAAGCGCCGGGTTCAAGAATGAAATTTGCCCTTGTAAGTGGACAACGCCAGGAACCTCAACCCAGTCTATCCGGCGAATGCCCTGGATGCGGAAGAACCGTCGTTGCCAAGTGCGGTGAGCTCCGAATTTGGCACTGGGCGCACAAAGGGCGTCTCCTATGCGATCCGTGGTGGGAGAACGAAACGGAATGGCATCGCACCTGGAAAAACCAGTTTCCGACTGATTGGCAAGAGATCGTCCACACCGCCGAAGACGGTGAGCGGCATATCTCAGACGTGAAGACAGCGGACGGCTGGGTGATTGAGTTCCAGCACTCTCACATAAAACCTGAAGAACGTCGGTCTCGTGAGGCCTTTTATCAGAAGTTGACTTGGGTGGTGGATGGAACGAGACGAAAAAGAGATGGGATACAGTTGCTCAGGGCTTATGGCGAAGGCATCTCAGTTAGAAAGGGTTTTCCAGTGCGAAAAATCTTTTCGGATGAGAGCCGACTGCTACGCGAATGGGCAAGCAGTAATGCGCCTATTTTCTTTGACCTTGGAGAAGCGGAACCTCATTTATGGTTCCTTCTCAAGACTGCCAGTGGATGGTCATATGTCGTGCCATTTCCCCGTGACCAGTTCATCAAGATTCATGATGCCTTGGAACCAGGGTTAGCGGACCAGTTCGGCAAACTCGTAAATGACCTTCATGGACTGATCGTGGAACGCGAATTACTGTCATCTCGCCGCATCCAGTCATTGCCACCACGACCTGGAGTGACAAGGAGACGTTTTCGGTTCTAAGGCATCCACATGGTCACTACAGATATTTCTTGAAGCTGCCTGCCTGGGCGGGGTGGCGCTCATGACCCGCCTAATAATCTAGCCAAGCATGCGCTGTGGAATATCATTGAGGTTGGGGAGTGTACGCCGATGATCGTCGAGGCGCATTCCTGGCCGTTACGGTATCAATGACGGGTCGAGACTGCCGCATCTGCCGGAAAGCCTTATTTCATGCGGGTTTTGGCCGCTTGTTGACAATTGAGTGGGAGTGATTTGACGCCCTTCGAAAACTATCGCCAGCTATCGAAAATCAAAGTTAATGCTGTGACTACTATGGATTGACAACGTCAACCAGGGTTCTTGACATGCCAGCTGCTGTCATTACCGGGGGCCACAGCGGCATCGGCGGTTCGCTACTCTGAAGCGCGCTCAAGCAGAGATCCACGAAGCTGCGCACTTTGGGATCCATGTAGCGGCTTGACGCGAAGACGGCGTGGACCGGCGCCGGCACCTCCGCCCAGCCGGGAAGCACGTAAGACAGCGTACCAGCAGTCACGTAGGGTTCGGCCATGAAGCGCGGCAAGTGCGCGATCCCGAGTCCTGCAAGCGCAAGGTTTTTCGCCGCAATCGTGCTGTTGACTGCACAGCGCGGGGACGCTGTGACCTTTTCGGCATTTGCACCGTTCACCAGAGCCCAATTGGAGCGCCCCCGCGTCGTCTTCATGATTAGGCTATGACGCTTCAGGTCGCCCACGGTGGAAAGCGCGGGCCCGCGCTTCAGATAGCCAGGGGTTGCATATAGCCCGTAGGACACCTCGCCGAGTTTACGCGCCGAGAGTCCTGAATCTTCGAGTGCGCCAACACGAATCGCGACATCGAATCCTTCGTGGATGATATCGACCAGACGGTTCGTGTACTCCGCCTCCACTGTCACCTTTGGCGCCAGCCTCAGGAACGCTGCGATCCATTCGTCCACGACCATCGTCCCGAATTCAGAGCCAGCCGTGAGCTTGAGCAGTCCTTTGGGCTCCTTGGATTGTTGCGCTACCGCAGCTTCTGCGGCTTCGGCGGCGCTCAGGATGCACACGGCGCGCTCGAAGTAGTCACGCCCGACTTCTGTCACGTTCAGGCGGCGTGTCGAGCGGGTCAGGAGCTGTGCACCGAGCTTCTTCTCCATGCGGCTGACGATGCGGCTGACGCGGGCCTTGTCGGTGCCCAGCCGATCCGCAGCCGTCGTGAAGGAGCCGTCGGTCACAACGGCCACGAAGACTCGCATCTCTGGCAGGTCGATTGATGTATTCATGGGCAACAGTATGTGATGTCTAGCGCTATTTATCAATCAAGAGGTTAAGTCCATAGTGCGGTCCATGCAACACGCGAGCGAGACGAATCCCGCCCTGTCGTTCGCGAACGACCTGCTTGCATCGCAGCGCGCATAGGCGCGCGTTCCATAAAACCTGTCGGCGAGTTTTCGCTGTTTTCCATAGAAAGGAATACGAAGATGACACAAACAATCGGAATCATTGGCACTGGCCTCGTGGGCCAAGCTGTTGCGCGCCTGGCTGTCGCGGCGGGATACAACGTCGTGATCAGCAATTCGCGGGGCCCCGATACACTCTTGGAACTGGTCAAGGGTCTTGGCCCCCGCGCCCGTGCCGGAACCGTTGAAGATGCGATCGCCGCCGGCGATATCGTCACCGTCTCGATTCCGATCGCGGCGTTCGCGCAACTGCCGGGTGACAAGTTCGCGGGGAAGGTCGTCCTCGACCAGACCAACTACTATCCTGGCCTTGGCGACTTCCGCCGCGATGATCTGGACCAGGGTGAGCTAACGTCAAGCGAACTCATCGCGCGCCATCTCAAGGGCGCCAAGGTCGTCAAGGGCCTTCACAACCTCAGCTGGATCCACATGCAGGCGAACGCCACCCGTAAGGGCGATGCAAACCGCACCACGCTGCCGGTCGCCGGCGACGACGCAGGTGCCAAGCAAGCTGTGACCGCTTTCCTCGACGACATCGGCTACGACGTTGTCGACGCCGGCTCGCTCGCCGACAGCTGGCGCATCGAGCCCGGCACGGACATCTACTTCTGGCGCTACGCTCCCAAGGTGCCGCTCGACGCCACCGACGAGGATACCCGCCGCAAGTATCAGCAGCCGGGCAAGCCGCTGACGCGCGAAGAGGCGCGCAAGCTCGTCGCCGACACGGTGCGTCCGTCGCCGATCGGTGGGACTTTCGAAGGCATGCCGCAGATTCACGTCACTCTGTTCTTCGAGCAAGCCAGCGCCGATACGGTCAAGAAGTAAGGCTTCTGCGTCGGGCGCCGCATTGCGGGTGCCCGATGACGGCTCACAGCTTATTGATGTATTTATGGACAACGGTATGTAGTTCATTGTGCTATTTATCTATTTTTCGGTCGTCTCTAAAGTGATGCTTTCAATGCATTACCGGGAGGCTCGAAAGCATGAAGATAGGAATCTTGAATACCGGCAATGTCGGCAGCCGCCTCGCGAGAGCCTGGGCAGCCGCGGGTCATGACCTCGTCATTGCGAAGGACGGTGAGGATCGCAAGATCGCACCGTTGCTGGCAGAACTGGGCGACCGGGCCCGGCTCGGCACGATCCGCGAGGCCGCCGAATTCGGTGAGGCCGTTCTGTTCTCCGTCTATTGGCCGCGGGTCGGTGCGATCGTCAGCGAGGTGGGCGACGCGCTCGATGGCAAAACTGTCATCGAGACAATGAACCCGCTCGGCGTTACCGCGGAATTTCAGCATTTCCACGAGCTGGACTTCATGCGCGACAACTCGACCTCCGAGGTTTTGCAACAACGCCTGCCGAAGGCGCGGATCGTCAAGGCATTCAATCTGCTGGGATCACCCTTGCTTGAGGCCGCAGCGTGGTCGAAGTCGCCGGTGCAGCCCAACGTTTTCTATGCCAGCGACGACGCATCGGCCGGGCAGGTCACGCGCGGTCTGATCGCTGATGCCGGTTTCAAGCCCATCAATGCCGGCCCCCTCAAAGGCGCCCGGCAACTGGAGCAGGCCGGCGTCCTGCTGCACCACATTGCCGAGCATGAATATGCCGGGGACGCGGAGGGGCTTGTCCGGCTGGCGCTGTCGGTCATCGAGGCAAGCCCCGGCCCGATCGTACGCGAACGGATCACCTGAGCCACCTCGCAATCCGATCCGCCTGGCCACTGAAACCATATTTCGCTTTACCTAGGAGAATCTCATGTCCCAGTCCCTCAATGGCAAAACCGCTCTCGTCACTGGCGGATCGCGCGGCATCGGTCGCGCGATTGCCGAACGGCTTGCGGCTGACGGTGCGACCGTCGCCATCACCTACAACGCAAGCAGCGCGGGCGCAGAAGAAGTGGTTGCGACCATCGAAAAAGCGAGAGGCACCGCCTTCGCGCTTCATGCCGACCTCGTCGATGCCGCGGCGATTCCCGCATTGTTCGATGTGCTCGATCGCGAGCTCACTGCACGGAAGGGCAGCAAGACGCTCGACATTCTGGTCAACAACGCCGGCAACTCGGGCTGGGGCGGTCTTGCCGATGCGTCACCGGAAGCCTGGGACACGATGTTCGCGGTTCATGCTCGCGCACCGTTCTTCGTTGTTCAATCCGCGCTGAGCCGTCTCGCCGAGGGTGGCCGGATCATCAATACGTCCTCCGGCCTGGCCACACGCCCATTGCCGGCCGTCCCCATCTATTCCATGGCCAAGGCGGCCGTCAACAACTTGACCCATGCGCTGGCGATGGAATTGGGGCCGCGCGGAATCACGGTGAACGCCGTGGCTCCGGGTTGGACGCGAACGGACATGAACGCCGCTGTCCGCGAAAACGCCGACATGGTGAAGGCGATCGAAGCCGATACCGCGCTGGGACGCTTTGGCGAAACCTCGGACATCGCCGCAGTGGTGGCCTTCCTGGCCTCCGATGAAGGCCGTTGGGTGACTGCCCAGGTGATCGAGGCGAGCGGCGGCTACAAGCTCTGATTTCGCGTGGGTGGAACTGGCGGCCTGCCTGAAAGCCGATCTTGGCCGCCCATGTCCTGACGATGATCTGCCCGCGCGAATTCTGGGCTATTGCTCGCTGTCCGCAGCGCAAATCTATCTGCACGAACTGCGTGTCGCCGCAGGCGCTTGCTTCCCCGAAAACCCATCCCGCTTCCAACGGCAACAGAGGAAATGCGCATGACTTTTCGTAACGCCCTTGATTCGCTTCTTCGTCCCGAAGATTTCGTACTCGTTCTGATCGATCACCAGCCTTGCCAGCTGACCAATTTGAACAGCCACGATCCGCAGGCAGTTGATCATTGCGGGGCTCTGGACTGAGATCTGCGTGGCGATGCCGGTAATCCAGGCTCTCGGCGAAGGCTGGGATGTCACGGTAGTGACCGATGCCTGCGGTGGCGTTTCGGTCAAGGCCCACGAAGTCGCCATCCAGCGCATGATCGCCGCCGGCGCGAACATGATGACCTGGCTGGCGGTGGCCTCTGAGTGGCAGCGTGGCTGGGCGCGGACCGAGCATGCCGCCGAGCTGACCGAGATATTGAAGCAGCATGCGGCTGGCAGCGGCATTGCGTACTTGTGGGAACAGCAACTGCTGAACACACCGGTGCCGATTACCGCCGGCTGAGCTATGTTTGCCGCCGCCGTGTAGATGGAGAAATGCAGCGTTTTGTTCAGAAGCACGGCGTTGCCCAGGCTTTCGCCCCCGGCCGTCAGTTTCCGGGACGCCCGGCATTGAATAATACCTAGGCTAAACCCTTATGTGATCTGTGATCACGTATGAGTAACATCACTGTGATCACAATAAGAGATCCGGCTTCCCCGAGAGGATCCGTTGCGGTGCGTCAAATCACAAGGAGACAATCATGTCGCATAAGGAAGTGACTTCATGCCGGGACGGAATTTCACGGCGCAGCCTGATGAAGGCTGGCGCGGCCGGTTTAATAATGGGGGTGGCGGGCGCGGTTCCGTTCGCCCGCAGGGCCCTTGCGGCGGAGCCGATCAAAATTGGCGTCTTGCTGGCCAAGTCGGGCACCTACGCGGTGCAGGGCACGCAGGGCTATAACGGCGCGACGATCGCGGTGGCGGACGCCGGCAGCACGGTGTTGGGCCGGCCGATCGAGCTGGTGTGGCTGGATGAAAACGGGCCGCAGACCACCCAGCAGAATATGCAGCGCCTGATCCAGCAAGAAAAGGTGGTGGCCGTGCAGGGCGGTATTTCCAGCGGCGATATCCTGGCCATTATGCCGGTTGCCGAACGAGAAAAGATCCTGCTTATGGCCACCGGGCCCAACGCTAGCGAAATTACCGGGGAAAAGTGCGCCCGCTATACGTTCCGGGTGGATTCGCCCAATTATGAAACCACGCGCAGCGTGTATCCGACTTTCGCGAAGAACGGGAAGAATTGGTACTTTCTGTACGCGTCTTATGCCTGGGGCATCGACGGATTTCAGCAGATGAGCAAACTGCTGAAAGACGATGGCGGCAAGGTGGTAGGCGCGGACCAGACGCCGCTGGGCACCACGGACTACAGCTCGTTCATACTGAAGATTGTTTCGGCGAAGCCGGATGCCATATACCTGGGCCTGGGCGGCAGCGACCTGACGAATTTCCTGAAGCAGTTCCACCAGATGGGGCTGACGGGCAAGATTCCGGTTTCGGCCCTGAGCTGCAACGATACCGATCTGTGGTCGGCCGGGCCCGCGGCGGCAACCGGCGTGTATCCGAAAATATGGAACTACACCGGAGACCAGAACACCGAGCTCAGCCGCGCGTTCGTCAAGAGTTACATGGCGCGGTACAAGACGCCGCCGGAAGCCGAGGCCTGGCAGGACTGGTTCGGCACGACAGCGATCATTACCGCCATTAAAGAAACCGAGTCTACCGATTCGGGCAAGCTGGTGGAGTTTCTGGAAGGGCACAAGTTCGACGGCTACAAGAAAGCGGGCTCGATGTATTTCCGTCCCTGGGATCATCAGTTGATCCAGCCCACGCTGGTGGCGCAGGTCAAGGATAAAGTCACGGACAAGTACGACTATTTCGACATCGTGGAAGAAGTGCCCGGCAAGAGCCAGACCTTCGAGGATCTGTTCGGGTCGCAGGCCGAATCCCTGTGCAAGATGCCGACGTCGCTGTAGCTCGCATGGCTGGTGTGCCCGGTTGGCCGGCGCCGGCGGCCGGACACCCTGCTCAAGGTAGGGGATCCTGATGCTGGATACTACGCTGCTCGCCTCTCAGCTCATGAACGGGCTGGTGCTGGGATTTCTGTACGTGCTTATTGCCGTGGGCATGTCGATTATTTTCGGCATGCTGGGGCTGGTGAACTTTGCACACGGCGCTTTCTTTGCCCTGGGCGCATATCTTGCCTTGAGTCTCAGGTCGTTCCTGGGGTTTGGCGGCGCGCTGGTGGCGGCACCGTTATTGGTGGGCCTGATCAGCCTGCTGGTCGAGCGCACGCTGTTGCGGCCGCTGTACGACAAGGAACCCTTGCTGGGACTGGTGTTGACCTTCGGCCTGGCGCTGTTCATCCAGGAATTGATCCGCACCATCTGGGGCGCCATGGGGCACCCATTCGACACCCCGGAAGCACTGTCGGGGTTTTTGCGCATGGGTCCGATATTCGTGACCCAGTATCGCCTGGCCGTGCTGGTGATGACGATCGTGATTCTGGCGGCGACCTGGCTTTTCCTGGAAAAAACACCTTACGGGCGCATTGTGCGCGCGGGTTCGCGCGACCCTGACATGGTCAGCATGCTGGGCATCAACCTGAAGCGCGTGTTCATGTTCATCTTCGGATTGGGTTGCCTGCTGGCCGGGGCCGCGGGCGTGCTGGCCGCGCCGCTGTGGAGCGTGGTGCCGGCGATGGCCGAGCAGGCCATCATGCCGGCCTTCGTGGTGGTGGTGATTGGCGGTCTGGGCAGCCTGAGAGGGGCGGTGGTGGCGGGGTTGCTGGTGGGCGTCGCGGTGGCGATGACCATTCAGTTCTGGCCCGTGGCGTCCAGTTCGGTGATGTATGTCCTGATGATTATCGTGCTGCTGCTGTTTCCACGGGGCCTGTTCGGCGAACACTGGGAGCGCTTCGAATGAAAAGCCTGCGAAATCCGCTTGCCCAGCCGCTGGTGGTGCTGGCCCTGGTGTTCATCGTGCTTCCGGTCTTGATGACGCTGGCGGGCTCTACGATAAGCCTGGCCACACAGGTGGTGATTTATGCGCTTTACGGCATTGCCTACAACCTGCTGTTGGGCTACACGGGCATGGTGTCGTTCGGGTCGTCGATGTTCTTCGGCATGGCCAGCTACGCCAGCGCGCTGTTTTCGTTGCACGTGACCCAGAACGTCGTTCTGGCGCTGATTGTCGGCACGGTTTTCGCGGCGCTGCTGGGACTGCTGGTCGGCGCGCTGATCCTGCGGCGCAGGGGCTTGTATTTCGCCCTGCTGACGCTGGCTTTCACGCAATTGTTTTTCGAGATCTGCTTTCGCTGGACCAGTTTCACCGGCGGCGAAAACGGCTTGCAGGGGGTGTTGCGCCCCGGCCTGGAAGGGGCCATGAACTATTACGTTTTCTGCGCCGTTATCGTGCTGGTGTGCGCGTGGCTGTTGCAGCGCATTGTGCATTCGCCGTTCGGCCGCGTCCTGCAGGCGATTCGCGACAATGAAAAGCGCGTGCAGTATCTGGGATACGACCCGTGGGGCTACAAGCTGTGCGCCATTGTGCTGCACGCGGCGTTCATCGGCCTGGGCGGCGGTATGCTGTCGCTGCTGATCCACGGCGCCTATGCCGACAACCTGAACTGGCAGCATGCCGGCGACCCGGTAATGATGACCTTGCTGGGCGGCATCCACCATTTTCTGGGGCCGTTGTGGGGCGCCATTATCTACATCAATCTCAGCGATCAGCTTAGTGCGTTCACGGAACATTGGTGGCTGATTTTCGGCGCGCTGATCATTGCCGTGGTGCTGCTGTCGCCGGAAGGCCTGAGTGGATTCTATGCGCGTCTGCGGGGGCATGGGCGGTGGAGCCTGACGCACACGCCGCCGCCGCAGATGCCCGCCAGCGTGGTGGACCCGTTCGCTGTCAAGAGCCGGGCCGAGCGCCATACGATTCTGGAAGTTTCCCACCTGAGCAAGCGTTTCGGTCATGTGGTGACCGCCGACGATATCAGCCTGACAGTAAGCGCGGGCAGCGTCCATAGCCTGATCGGTCCCAATGGCGCGGGCAAGACGACGCTGTTCAATATGCTGACCGGCCTTATTCCGCACGATGCCGGCAGCATAAAATTCAATGGCAGGGAAATCGGCAAGCTGAAAATCCACGAACGCACCCGCCTGGGCATGTCGCGGTCGTTCCAGGTGGTAAGCCTGCCGGAGAATCTGACCGTGCTGGAAGCGGTGCGGGTGGCGGCCCAGGCCGAATCGCCGCAGCACGCGTCGCTGTGGCGCAACGCCTATGACCTGCCCGAGCCGCTGGAACGCGCCTGGGGGCTGCTCAAGGCCGTGGGGCTGGAAGAAAAAGCGGCACAAGTGATCGCCAATCTGCCGCATGGCGAGCAGCGGCTGCTGGATATTGCGGTCACGATGGCGACCAGCGCCGAACTGCTGTTGCTCGATGAGCCGCTGGCGGGGCTGGCCGACGTCGACCGCGAACGCATCGGCGCGCTGATCCGCCGCCTTGCGGGGCACTACACGATTTTTCTCATCGAGCACGACATCGACCGGGTGATTTCGCTGTCGGACCGTATTACCGTACTGCACCAGGGGCGCCTGATTGCGGACGGCGATCCCGACGCCGTGGTCAGCAATGCCGAAGTGGTAAAGGCGTATCTGGGCGAAGCAAGCGACGAGACGGCCGCCGTATCCGTTGCGCGGCCGCCGGCCGTGGTGGATCGCGCACCCGTGCTGAGCCTGCGGGGTGTGGATTCGGGGTATGACGGCAGCAGCGTGCTGGATGGCCTGTCGCTGGAAGTGCGTGAAGGAGAGGCGGTGGCGCTGCTCGGGCGCAATGGCGTGGGCAAGACCACCACCTTGTACACCATCATGGGGCTGCTGGCGGCCAGCAAGGGCCAGATGCATTTCAAAGGATCGGAAATTACCGGTCAGGCGCCGAACCTGATCAACCGCCAGGGAATCGCCATCGTGCCCCAGGGGCGCCGGGTGTTTCCCAACCTCAGTATCCTGGACAACCTGCTGATTGCGCGCCGGCCGGGCGGATGGAGTCCGGACCAGGTGTTTGAACTGTTTCCGAAACTGGGAACCCTGCAGTCGTCCCTGGGCGGCAATCTCAGCGGCGGCGAGCAGCAGATGCTGGCCATTGCCCGCGCCCTGATGGCGCCGGCCGATCTCATCCTGCTCGACGAGCCGTTCGAAGGCCTGGCGCCCGCCATCGTCACCGAGGTGCTGGAAGCGGTGATTCAACTGCGCCAGCGGGCCAGCATCTTGCTGGTAGAGCAGCGGATCGACCTGGCCCTGCAGGTGGTCGACCGCGCCTACATCATGGTGAACGGGCGGGTTGCCTACGAGGGCACTGCCGGCGACCTGCAGCAGAACAAGGCGCTGCAGGTCAAGCTGCTGGGCGTATGAGACAGAGATTGTGCGCAGTCAATTTAAGTAGAGGATGCCATGTTTGATGAAACGAGTATGCGCGGCCGCAAGATCCTGATCACGGCGGGCGCCAGCGGCCTGGGCCTGGAGATGGCCAAGATATTCACGGCGGCCGGCGCCTCGGTGCTGGTTTGCGACCTGGACGAGAAAGCCCTGGAACAGGCGTCGCAGGCCGTGCCGGGCCTGCTCACGACCGTGGCCGATGTATCCGACGAAGCCAGCGTGGCCGGCCTGTTTGACCAAGTCCGGGCGCAGCTTGGGGGGCTGGATGTGCTGGTCAACAATGCCGGCATCGCGGGGCCCACCGGATATGTGGAAACCTTGAGCAAAGGCGACTGGGACAGGACGCTGGCCGTCAACATCACCGGGCAGTTTCTTTGCGCGCGCCTGGCGGTGCCGCTGCTCAAGCAATCGAAGGCGGGGGCCATGATCAACCTGTCTTCGGCGGCGGGGCACTTGGGCTTTGCGGGGCGTTCCGCCTATTCGGCGTCGAAGTGGGCGGTGGTGGGCTTTACCAAGACGCTGGCCATCGAGCTCGGCCAGTTCGGCGTTCGCGTCAATGCCATTCTGCCGGGGGCGGTGGAAGGGCCGCGCATTCGCGCGGTAATCGCCGCCAAGGCGCAGACGCTGAATTTGCCAGAGGAAGAAGTGGGGCGCGCCTACGAGAATCAGTCGGCGATGGGGCGCATGGTGTCGGCGCGGGATATCGCCAACATGGCCTTGTTTGCCGCGAGCGACGCGGCCGCCAGCGTCAACGGCCAGGCCCTGGTGGTCGATGGCCTGACGCAAGCCCTGATCTGAGCTGTGGAGGCGCCACGTGTTCGAGCTGACCGGCCAGGTTGCCCTGGTAACCGGATCTTCGCGCGGCATAGGCTACGAGGCGGCAAAAGCCTTGAGCCGGCAGGGCGCCACGGTGATTCTGAACGGCCGCAGTGCCGCCGCGCTGCAGGCGGCCGCCGATACCCTGCGGTGCAACGGCGGCGACGTGCACACGGCGATTTTCGACGTGGCCGATCTCGACGCGGCGCGCGCCGCCATCGACGGGCTGCTGCAAACGCTGGGCGGCATCGACATTTTCTTCGCCAATGCGGGCGTGCAGCACCGCGAGCCGCTGTCGACCTACGCGCTGGCCGATTTCGAGCGCATTGTCTTTACCAACCTGACGGCGCAGTGGGCGCTGGGCCGCCACCTTGCCGCCGCGATGGCATCCCGGGGCCATGGCCGGATCATTTTCACGGGCTCTATCACGGCTTTGCAGGGCCGCCGGGACATCACGGCCTATACGGCCGCCAAGGCGGCGCTGCACGGGATCGTGCGGCAATGGGCCGCGGAACTGGCGGATTCGGGCGTGACGGTCAATGCGGTGGCCCCCGGGTACATCCGCACCGAACTGACGCAGGCACTGTGGGAAGATGAGCAGTTCAACGGCTGGCTGAAAGGCCGGGTGCCGCAGAAACGCTGGGGATCGCCGCAGGACGTGGCGGCGGCCGTTGTGTTTCTGGCCGCGCGGGAATCGGGTTTTGTGACCGGCCAGGTGCTGGCTGTCGATGGAGGCACGACAGCAGTGCTTTAAATGCGTGTTGCCGCCGGATCGATCCTGCACGCGTCCCGGCCGCGCGTCCGGGACGCGTCGCCGGCGTTCAGATCGTGCCAGCCGGCGCGACGGCCGGAAAATCCTTGTCGGGATCGAATACGTTATTGAAGAAGTTCGTCAGGGAATACATGGCCACCAGGGCGACGATTTCCATGATGTTCGCGTCCGTGTAGCCGGCATCGCGCACGGCTTGCAGATCGGCCTTGTCCACTTGGCCGCGGGCTTCGATGACTTTGCGCGCGAACTGCAGGGCGGCGTCGCGTTTCGGGTCGCTGGCACGGCCCTTTCGAGCAAGAATGATGTCATCGGCCGGGAGTCTGGCCATGTGCTCCGCCGTATAACTGTGCACCGTCAGGCAGTAGTTGCACCCGTTCACTTCAGAGACGGCAAGGCCGATGCTGTCGCGTGTTTTCACATCCAGCGCCTTGCTCAACGAGCCGAGCAGGGCGGCCCATGCGTTGAACGCGATCGGACTTTGCGCGAAGCTTGCCATCATGTTGGGCGTGAACCCGATGTTCTTGGTGAACGCGTCGAGGGTGAGCCGGGAATCGGCCGGTACTTGTTCGGGCTGCAGCGCTGCGGTTCTTGCCATCGTATTCTCCGTAACTTTCACAATCAGTTAAACGAGGTCCAGTACTTCGGCCACCGGGCGGCGCGGCTTTTGCGCCCAGTTTCCCGGGCGCTCGGGTCCCACGGACAGCAGCATGACCGGCACTTCGTCTTCGGCCAGCCCGAACTCGCGGTGCACCGCGTCGGCATCGAAGCCGATCATGGGTGTAGAGCCCAGGCCCAGCGAACGGGCCGCATAGATCATCGCTGCCGCGCCGAAGGTGGCGGTGCGCACGGCTTCATCGCGCCGGCGCTGTGGGTAGGCCATATACAGGTCGCGTGCCGGAATTTCCCATTCCGGCACCATCGCCGCCGGCATGACTCCCGCTTGTACCAGCGGCGCCAGGCGCTCGGGTATGACGCTGGTTTCAACCAGTTGGCCGCAGACGATGAAGGTGACCGCCGCTTCGGTGGTGGCGGGCTGGTTCCAGGCGATGGGCCGCAGCCGGGCCTTGGCTTCAGGCGTGCGTACCGCGATGAAGCGCCAGTTCTGCAGGTGAAATGATGTCGGCGCGGCGGTGCCGATTCGCACCAGTTCGCGGATCTGGTCGTCGCTCAGGGTGGCGGCAGGGTCGTAGTATTTGGCGGCGCTGCGGCTCAGGATGCATTCGATGACGGCGTTGGTCGTGGTGGTTTCGTTGGGCATAGTGGTTTCGCGGTGGTTGTCGACTGGATGAGTCTCTTTTATTCTGTACCAGTTGTTCCACAAACAGAAGAACCAAGATTCCCCATTTTTGTGTGTACCAAGCCTATGGAACCGCAGCTGCAGATTCGCCTGGACCGGGCCGCCAGGACGCCCTTGTCGGAACAGATTCGTACGAGCATCGCCAGGGCCATAGAATCGGGCCTGCTAGCCCCTGGCGCGCGCCTGCCGTCCTGGCAGGACCTGGCCGCGCAACTGGGCGTGGCGCGCGGCACGGTTCAAGCGGCGTATGAACGCTTGTGCGATGCCCGGATGATCGAAACATTCGGAGCGAAGGGCACCCGCGTCGCCGGGCAGCCGGGTGTGGCGGCGGCGCGAGCAGAGGCGCCGCGGCCCGGTGCGTTCATGCAGATTTATCAGGAGACGATTCGCGGCGGGCCCGCGATGTTTCAGCTTGGCATTCCGGCGATGGAAGGGCTGCCGGAAAAGCTTTTTGCGCGCGCCCGTTCTTCTAATTTATTGAAAGCGGGATCTTTTTCGTCGCTGGTTTATCCTGATCCCAGGGGGGAACTCGAGCTGCGCCGAGAGATTGCCGGCTATCTTTCCATTGCGCGCAGCTTCCATTGTTTTCCGGAACAGATATTCATCACGTCAGGCTACAGCGCCGGCCTGGGCCTTGCGTTGCGGGCGCTGGATCTGGACGGCAGAAAGGCCTGGACGGAAGAGCCTGGATTTGTGTTGACCCGCAAGGGACTGCAGCTTGCCCGCATGCGTACCGTGCCGGTGCCGGTGGATGCCGAAGGCCTGGATGTGGATTACGGAATCGCCAACGCGGCGGATGCCGCGCTGGCGGTGGTGACGCCCGGCCAACAGGCCCCCCTGGGCTCGACGCTGTCGCTGCGGCGCCGGCTTCGGCTGCTGCAATGGGCGGTTGAAGCCGGCGCCTGGATCATCGAAGACGACTATCTGAGCGAGCTGCAGCTGGACGGCAGGGCAGCGCCCGCCCTGGCGTCTCTGGATGAGGGCAAGCGGGTGATCCACATCGGCACGTTCAGCAAGACCGTGAGCCCGGGACTGCGGCTCGGCTTCGTCGTGGCGCCGCCCGAACTGGCCGGGGTGTTTTCCGAGGTGGCCGCGACGCTGGCCCCAGCGCCCTCGCCGGTTGTCCAACTCGCCACCTCCCAATTCATGCGTGATGGCCACTATATCCGGCGCGTGCGCCGGCTCAAGCGCCTGTATCGCACCCAGCGCGAGGCATTGTGCGAGCAATTGCGATGGCGCGACCGGGAATGGGTCGAGGCGGGCCTGGCCGTGCTGCTCAGGCTTCCCGACGGCGCGCCGGATGTGCGCATCGCCAGGGAGGCGATGAGCCATGGCATGGCGCCATCGCCCCTGTCAGCGTGGTTCGAGACCTCGGACCGGGCCTTGCCCGGGCTGTTGCTGGGGGTAGCCACGGCGCCTGAGGCGCGCGTGGCCGCCTCGTGCCGCCGGCTGTTCGAGATCATCGACCGGCACTGCCAGCAGGGGCCGGGGTAGACCGCTTGGTCTATATTGGCGCAGGGATTCCACGAGCAAGGTACCATGGCACGTCCGCGCGAGTTTGATGAAGACGAGGTTTTGCAGGCCGCCCTTCGGATTTTCTGGGAAAAGGGCTATGAGAGCACTTCGCTGGCCGACCTGCTGCAGGCCATGGGATTGACCCGATCCAGCTTCTACAAGGCTTTCGGCAGCAAAGAGACGCTTTTCTGGCGCGTTGTCGAACGATACCAGCGCGATTTTCTGGATTTCCGGCATGAAGCGCTCGCGGAGCCGACGCCGCGCCGCATCGCCGAACGGTTGCTCTATGGCATGACCGAGCTGCATAGCGGCAGGCGGGCCCCCGTAGGCTGCCTGGAACTCAATGCCGCGCTCGCCTGCTCCGCGGACACCGAACCGATCAGGCGCAAGCTTGTGCGCGCCCGCGAACGTTTCCGGGTGCGGCTGCGCAAACGGTTCGACGAAACCGTGGCCGCATGCCCGCTGCCGCCGGGCATGAGCAGCGACGATGCCGCCTCGCTCATCATTGCGCTGATCCAGGGGCTGGCCGTCCAGGCGAAGGGCGGCTTCTCGCGCGAGGCTTCCCGCCGGGTCGTGCGCGCCGCACTGCTGTCCTGGCCCGAATGCTGAAGGCGTGAGCGGCGAGCCTGCTTGCAGGCCCGCCGGGCGGCCTGCTTTACCGGCCCGGTACGGCAGGCTGCGACGCGCCCAGCGCCTGCAGCTGTGCCCGCAGCTGCCGGACTTCCTGGCTAAGGTCCAGGATCAGGGCGGCGGCGTCCAGGCAGGCGTCGAAGTCGCGTTCAAGCCGGCGGGTCTCCAGCGCGCGCTGCAGGTCGCCGCTGTGAAAGCGCCAATCCGGCTGCGCGCCCGCCGCGTCGATAATGCCGACCTCTACCAGTTGCACGACCCAATCCACTTCTGTGCCGCAGGCCTGCGCCAGGTCTTGCGCGCTGAGTGACTGTGCCGTGTCCGCGGACGTGCCGCTGGCAGCGATGACGATGGTTTTCATGATCACACCTCCATGTCGGGCCGGGGGTTGAAGGGCAGGTCTTGCTGCATTTTGCGGTAGGCGGCCCGCGCGGCCTCGGTGTCGGCCGGCGGCAGCACCAGTTCAAGCATCAGGTATAAGTCTCCAGGCGGGCTGCCGGGAATGCCCCGGCCGCGCAGCCGCAGTTTGCGGCCGTTGCCGGAGCCCGGCGGGATGGCCACTTCCACGGTGCCGCCCGGGGTGGGGGCATTGACGCTGGCGCCCAGCGCCGCTTCCCAGGGGGCCACGGGCAGCGTCATGGTGAGATCGCGCCCATCGACGCGGTAGCGCGGGTGGGGCTTGAAGCGCACTTCCAGGTACAGGTCGCCGTTCGCGCCGCCGCCATGGCCGGGCATGCCCTGGCCGGCCAGGCGGATGTACTGGCCTTCGCGCATGCCCGCGGGAATGCGTACGCTGAGCGTGCGGGTCTGCATTTGCGGATGCCCCTGGTCGTCCAGGTGCACGGCGCGCAGGCTGACGTCGCGCGTGGCGCCCTTGAGCGCGTCTTCGAGCTCGATTTCGATAGCGGCGTGATGGTCTTCGCCGCGGGCCCGGAAGTCGGGCCGGGCCGCGCGCTGCGCGCGGTTGCCGAACAGCGATGAGAAGAACTCGCTGAACTGGGCTTCTTCGCCCGGGGTGGCCGTGCGGCGGAATTCGAAGCCTTCGTCCCAGCCCGGAGGCGGCTGGAATGATCCGTCCGGCGCGGCGCCGCTGGCGAGCTTGTCATAGGCCTGGCGCTTTTCCGCGTCGCGCAATACGTCGTAGGCCTCGTTGACGTCGCGCATGCGCGCTTCGGCGTCGTTTTCTTTGCTGACGTCCGGATGGTATTTGCGGGCAAGCTTGCGGTAGGCGCGCTTGATGTCGTCATCCGAGGCGTCCTGCTTGACGCCCAGCGTCTGGTAGTAGTCCTTGAATTCCATCCATCTCTCCACTCGTCTTCAAAGTCCATCATAGCGCCGGCAAGAACCAGAGAATGGCGCGGCCGTGTCCGCAGAGGATCCAGGCCGTGCTCATTGCGGGTCCGGCGCCGAAGTGTATGCATATGCAAATAAATTGACGGACCGGATTTTTCTTATTAACATGCATGCACATGCAAATAAAAATATGCATGGACGCTGCTTTCAACCCCTTCACCCGGCCCGCTTGTGCGGGCGAATTGACAACAGGAGTCTCAATCATGAACTGGCTTTATCTGGGCGTTGCCGTGATCTTCGAGATTGCGGTCGCCATTTCCGCAGGCAACGCAAAAGGATTCACACGGCTCTGGTGGACGCTTTCCACCCTGGCCAGCGGCGCGATCGCCACTTTCTTCCTCAGCCTGGCGCTGCTGACTTTCGATGTGGGCGTGGGCTATGCGATCTGGACCTCGGTCGCCGGCGTCGGGATCGTGATACTGGGCGCCTTGTTCTTTGGCCAGCGCCTCGACTGGAAAAAATTCCTGGGCATTTTCCTGGTCATCGGCGGCGTGGTCGGCCTGCGCCTGAGCGGCGCGGCTTGATGCCGGTTACGGTTTTATTCAAATTTCACGATTTTCAAGAAAGGAGTTTGGCATGACGAAACTTAACGAAACCAACCACGGCCGCGGACGCGCATGGGCGATGCTGCTGCTGGCCAGCGCTTTCGAGATCGGCTACGCGCTCAGCGTATCGGGCAGCAGGGCGTTCACGGTGCCCGGCTGGTCCATATCCGCGGCGGTGTTCTTTCTGCTGACGCTGTACGCGCTTAGCGTTGCGCTGCGGTCCATTGACGTGGGCATCGGCTATGCGGCGTGGGCGGGCATCGGCTCGGTGGGGGCGGCGGTGTTCGGCAGCGTGTTGTTCGATCAGCCGCTGACGCTGGCCCAGGCATGCTGGCTGGCGGTGATCATTGCCGGTGTGGTGTGGCTGAAGCTAGCTGACAGCGCCAGGCTGCAGGCCGGCCCGCGCGCGCAGCGTGCCTGAGCCGGTGGGGCCCCATACCCTTGCATGGGCATGCATATGAGAAAATGGCTGCCCATTGTTCCTCAGGAGCGCCGGTCCGTCATGGCGAAACGAAGCGATGCATGGCTCAAACTGATCCAGGTCGTGGCTCAGGTCGAGGCCGACCTGGGCAGGATGCTGCAGGCGCGGCACGGGCTGGGCCTGTCGGAATACCGGGCGCTGGAAATCCTGGCGCGCTCGCCGGATTCCGAACTGCGCATGCAGGAACTGGCCGTGCACCTGGGCCTGAACCAGAGCTCGGTCTCGCGCATGGTCGAGCGCCTGGAGCGCGGCGGTTTCACCGTGCGCGACCTGTGCCCGGACGACAAGCGCGGGGTATACACCGTGCTGACTGACAAGGGGCGGGCGCACCTGGAAAGCGCCCAGCCGGGCTACGAGCAGGCGCTGGACGCGGCGCTGAAAGCACATGGCGGTGACCGGCTGCTGGCCGCGCAGGGCCGGAAAGCCCGCTAGGCCGCGCCGGGGGGGCGCGGGCGTGTGCAAGTGTCTTCTTCGACCGCAAATAAGCCGGAAGCCCCGAATTGGTGGTTTACTTGTGATCCTCCGATGGAGGAGAAAAATCATGAGGAGAACCAGACAATGAAAAAACGCCAATTCCTGCTGTCATGCCTGGGCACGCTGGCGCTGGCAGCGGCGCCGGCCGCGGGCCAGGCCCAGAACCAGGCATTCCCGCCGTTCAAGACCGCCACCATTGTGGTGGGCTTCGCCGCCGGCGGCGCGTCCGACGCCGCCGCCCGCATCATCGCCAAGAAGCTCACCGATGACCTGGGCATCAGCGTGGTCGTCGAGAACAAGCCGGGTGCCGGCGGCAATATTGCCCACCAGTACGCCGCCCACCAGGGCCCCACCGATGGCAGTACCATCCTGTTCGGTTCGGTGGGCCCGCTGGCCATCGCGCCGCATCTCATGTCCCTGCCGTACGATCCCGTCAAGGATCTGGCACCCATCACCATGGCGGTGAATTTCCCCAATGTGCTGGTGGTGAACAGCAGCCTGCCCATCAAGACCTTCGCGCAGTTTATCGAGTACGCCAAGGCCAACCCGGGCAAGATCGATTTCGCCTCCACCGGGCACGGCTCGGCCTCGCACATGGCGGGCGAACTGCTTATCGACATGGCCAAGGTGGATATCGTGCATATCCCCTACAAGGGCGGCGCGCCGGCCTTCCAGGACCTGATGGGCGGCCGGGTGGCTTCGTATTTCTCTACCCTGAACACGGCGCAGCCGGGCATCGACGCCGGCAAGCTTGTGCCCCTGGCCACCACCGGCCTCAAGCGCATGGCCGCCTTGCCCGACCTGCCCACTATTGCCGAAACGTACCCGGGTTATAACGCGACCAATTGGTATGCCTTCGTGGCGTCGTCCAAGGTGCCCGCGCCCATCCTCGACGGCTGGAATGCCGCGCTGGTCAAGGTGCTGAAATCGCCCGACGTGGTGGCCGCCCTGGACAAGCACGGCCTGCCGCCGGCGCCGGGCACGCGGCAAGAACTGGCCGACGATATCGCCCGCGACTCGGCCTTGTGGGCCCGCGTCATCCAGGATCGCAAAATCAAGCTGGAATAACGGCTGTCTGGCCGGCCATGAAGCCGGCGTGCCACCGGCCCGGGCCGCTGCTCAGCCGCCCCGGATGTTCGCCTTCTGGATGACATCGCCCCACTTGGCCATTTCGGCGTCGATGAACTGGCCGAAGGCGGCGGCATTGCCCGGGTGCGGCTCCATGCCCTGGACCAGGAAGCGCTTCTTGATGTCGGCATCGGCCAGCGCGCGGTTGATTTCCGTGTCCAGCCTGTGGGTGATGGCCGCGGGCACGCCGGCCGGTACCATGAATCCGTACCAGCCCGACGCGACCACGTTGGGCAGCCCCTGGCTGCGCAGGGTGGCGGCCTGCGGGTAGATCTCGCTTTGCGCGGCCGATGCCACCCCCAGCACGCGCAGCTTGCCGCTTTGTATGTGCGGCAGCGCGGCAGTAATGGCGGTAAGCGTGGCGTCGATGCGGCCGGCCAGCAGGTCGGTGTAAGCCATGACGTCGCCGCGGTACTGCACCGTCAGGCCTTTTACGTGGGCGTCGCGCAGGAACAGTTCGGCCGCCAGGTGCGGCAGCGAGCCGTTGCCGGGTGAACCGAAAGTCAGGCCGTTGGCCTGCGATTTGCCGTAGGCGATCAGTTCCTGCGCCGTCTTGGCCGGAGACTGCGCATTGACCACCAGGAACAGCGGCACCGTGGCGACCATGGCTACCGGTTGGAGATCTTTTCGGGGATCATAGCCCAGCTTGCCGTACAAGGCCTGCAGCGTGGAATAGGGGGCGGCGGCGTACAGGATGGTGTAGCCGTCGGCAGCGGCGTGGGCCACGAATTCGTTCGCCACCCGGGTGCCCGCGCCGGCCTTGTTTTCGACCACGAAGGGCTGGCCCAGGCGTTTGGCCAGGTATTCCGCGAGCAGCCGCGCCGACAGGTCGCTGGGGCCGCCGGCCCCGTATGGGGCAATGATCTTCGCGGTGCGGGCGGGCCAGGCTTCTTGCGCGAACACGCGCGGCGCGGCGCCTGCGCAGGCGGCCGCCGCGGCCGCGCTCAACAGCGTCCTTCGGCTCATCTTCATGTCTGTCTCCTGGATGTTCGAATAGGAATAAGGAGTGTCCGCCGGGATGTCCGCTAGAAGCCGGGCCTGCGCGAACCTCGAGAGCCGATGATAGGGGGCGGATTCTATTAGGACAATTTTCAATTTATTGATAACTTAAAGGCCAGGGTTATAAATTGATTTTCACGTTCCGGCGACAGCAAAGGACATCCCATGGCATTCGAAGTCACGCTGCGGCAGTTGCGGGCCTTTATCACCGTGTTGGAATGCGGCAGTTTTTCCGTGGCGGCCGACACCATGCATTTGTCGCAGGCGGCCTTGAGCGGCCTGGTCAAGGAACTGGAAAACCGGCTGGGCGTGCGCTTGCTGGACCGCAATACGCGCAGCGTCGGTGCGTCGGTGGTCGGCGCGGCATTCGAGCCCATGGTACGCCGCGTATTGGCCGACCTGGACGAAGCCCTGGAAAGCGTGACCAATCTGAAAGAGCTGCGCCGCGGGCTGGTGCGCGTGGCCGCGCCCGAGACGCTGTCGTGCACGCTGCTGCCGGAATTGATCGCCGGTTACGGCGCGCGCCATCCGGGCGTGGATATCCGTTTCGATGATGTGCCCATCGAGCAGGTGCTGGCCAACCTGCACAACGGCAGCGCGGATATCGGCTTCGGCCCGGCCGGCGTGTTGGCTGACGACGCGGTGCAGGCGCACCTGATCCGCATCGATCCCCTGTGGGCTGCGCTGCGCCCCGATGACCCGCTGGCGGCGGGGGACTCGGTCAGATGGAAAGACCTGCGCGAGCGGCCGCTGGTCAACTACATGCCCAATCTGGCGCTGAATGTGCTGAGCAATGTGCCGTCGCGGCATCACCCCGAGCAGATCGTGCCCGTGCATCGGGTCAATACGGCGCTGTCGCTGCTGCGCGTCAGGCCGGGCTACGTGATCTGCCCGTCGATGGCGCGATCGCTGGTCGAGGGTTTCGGGCTGGTTTTTCTGCCGCTGCGCCAGCCCGCCGTGAGCTGGCGGATCGCGCTGTTTGCTCGCGCCCGGCCGTCGCTGTCGCCCGCGGTGGAAAGCTTTCTGGACTATGCGCTGGAAACCGCGCAGGGCAGTGGCGACGAGGACGCGCCGCGTTCACGCCGAGCCCCCGCACGCGCCGCGCGGGCAAGCAGATAAATAAGATTACCTTATAAAAACTTCAGAATTCTCGTCTTGTTCGATAAAAGGTGGGCGCGTATCTTAGGCGGCCAGCCTCGGGCATTTGCAGTGCGCGGATGCCGCCTGCGGGTTGCAGAGGCTTTCCCAGATTGTCATCCGGCCGCCCATGACCCTGCCAGACCTAGATTCTTTCCTGTCGCCGCGTTCCATTGCCATTGTCGGCGCATCGACCCATGCCGGCAAAATCGGCGCCGTGCCGCTGCGGTACCTGATCGAGCAGGGCTACCGCGGCGAGGTGTATCCCGTCAACGCCGCGGCGCAGCGGGTGCAGGGCCGCCCCGCTTGTGCGTCGCTGCGCGCCGTGGGCAGGCCGATCGACCTGGCGATTTTCGCCATTCCCGCATCGGCGGCGGATGCTGCGCTGGATGATGCGATCGCGGCGGGGGTGCGCAACATCGTCATGTTTTCAGCCGGGTTTGCCGAGCTGGGAGAGCAGGGCGAGGCGGCACAGCGCGCCTTCGCCGCCAAGGCCCGCGCCGCGGGCATCCGGGTGCTCGGGCCCAATTGCCTGGGCTTCATGAATGTGGCGCGGTCCGTGTATGCCACGTTTTCACCTGTGGTGTCGACCGGCCTGGTCAAGGCCGGCCAGGTCGGCCTGGTCAGCCAGAGCGGGGCGTTCGGCGCGTACGCCTACGCCATGGCGCGCGAACGCGGCGTTGGCCTTTCCATGTGGGTGACGACGGGCAATGAGTCGGACATCGACGTGGCCGACTGCATCGCATGGATGGCGCGCGACCCGGCCACCCGGGTGATCATGGCCTACCTGGAAGGGTGCCGTGACGGCGGCAAGCTGAGGCAGGCGCTGGACCTGGCGCGCGCGGCGGACAAGCCTGTGGTGGTGGTGAAGGTGGGCCGCACGGCGCTGGGCGCCCAGGCGGCCGCGTCGCACACCGCGGCGCTGGCCGGCGACGACGCGGTCTACCAGGCGCTGTTGCGCCAGCATGGCGCCTGGCGGGCGCGCAGTATCGAAGAATTCTTCGACATCGCCCATTGCCTGGCGGTGTCCGGCCAGCCGGCCAATACCCGCGTGGGCCTGCTGACCGTGTCCGGCGGTGTGGGCGTGATGATGGCCGACGATGCCGCCGAGGCGGGGCTGGACGTGGCCGAGCTGCCGGCGGCCGCGCAAGAAATCATCCGGGCGCGCGTGCCTTTTGCCGCGACGCAGAACCCGGTGGACCTGACCGGACAGGTCACGGCGGACCCGTCACTGCTCGAGATGGCGGCCCGTGCCATGCTGGGGCAGGGCGGCTACGGCAGTCTGCTGATCTTCCTGGCGGCGTTCGGCAGCACGCCGGCCATGCAGGCCGTGCAGCAGCAATTGGCCCGGGACTTGCGGCAGGCGTTCCCCGGACGCCTGCTGATGTTCAGCGCCCTGGCCGACCCGGCGCACCAGCACGCGCTCGAGGCGCAGGGGTGCCTGTGCTATGGCGACCCGGCCCGGGCCATCCGCGTGCTGGCGGCCATGGGGTTCTTTCATGCGCAGCGGCAGCAGCAACGGTGCGGGCCTGCCGTGCCCGGCCCGCCGGTGGTATTGCGGCCTGGCCCATACAGCGAGGCCGATGCCATGCAGGTACTGCGCGAACATGGCATACCGGTGGTGCCGGCGCGCCACGCGCAGTCCCGCGGGCAGGTCATGGAGCAGGCGCGCGCGCTGGGCTTTCCAGTGGCCATGAAAATCGTGTCGGCCGATATCACGCACAAGAGCGACGTGGGTGGCGTGGTGCTGGATATCGGCGACGAGGGTGCGGCCATGGAAGCTTACGACCGCATCCTGGCGGCGGTGGCCAAGGCCGCGCCGCGCGCGCGGACCCAGGGCGTGCTGATCGCGCCCATGGTGCGGGGCGGCGTGGAATGCATCCTGGGCGTGCGCCGCGACCCGGTGTTGGGACCGGTTGTGATGGTGGGCGCCGGAGGCGTGAACGTCGAGCTGCTGGGAGACGTGGCGCTGCGGCTGGCGCCGGTGGATATCGAGCAGGCGCGCGAGATGGTCGGAGAACTGCGGATCGCCCGGCTGTTCAGCGGCTTTCGCGGCGCGCCGGCGGCCGATGTAGCTGCCCTGGCCGAGGCCATTGTGCAGCTGTCCCGGTTTGCCGCGGCGGCCGGCGACACGCTCGATTCGGTAGAGCTGAATCCGCTGGTGGTGCTGCCGGAAGGCCGGGGGGCATGCGCGCTGGATGCCGTGCTGCTGACGCGGGCTGTGTCCCAGGCGCTGCCCGCCGCCCGGCAGGGGGTGATTGCCACGTTGCCGCTGTTCGAGATGGCGCGCATGCGTGCTTCGAATACCGCGCGCAGGCATGCCGCGGCGGGCTTTGCCGGCGACAGCGCGGCTTCGGCAATGCGCTGGGTGAACCAGTTCACCCATACCCGCCGGCTGCGCGGCCCGGACGACAAAGAGGTGGTGACGCCGAACAATGACACCCTGTTCACCAATGCGTGGCTGGACCTGTCGGCGGGGCCGCTGGTGATCGAGGTGCCGGAGATGGGATCGCGCTACTGGGTGCTGGGTTTCCTGGATGCCTGGACGAATCCATGGGCCTATGCCGGGCGCCGCACCACGGGCGGCCAGGCGCAGCGCCTGTTCGTGCATGGCCCAGGCTGGCGGGGCGCGGTGCCGGCGGGCATGCACCGCATCAGCGCGCCCAGCGATGACGTGTGGGTGATCGGCCGCATTCTGGTGGATGCCGATCCGGCGGACCTGGCGCAAGTGCATGCACTGCAGGACCGCTTCGCTATTTGCCGGCTGGACGGGACGCCCGCGTTGTCGCGCATGGATGTGTTGCTGGACAACCGCGACACCGGTGTGCCCGAGGCTGGCGAATACTTGCGTGTGCTGGACAGCATGCTGGAACGCAATCCCCCGGCCGAGCCCCTGCCGGCCTGGCCGCCGGCGAAGGCGGATTTACAGGCGGCCCTGGCCGAGGTCTACACCGGGCTGCGCGAGGTGGCGCAGCCGTCTGAACTGGGCGGCGGCTGGACCACCGCGGTGGCTGTGCGCACCAGCTTCGGCAGCGATTTCCTGACGCGCGCGCGCGTGGCGCGCAACTGGATCGGCACGCTGGGTATCGACGAGGCCATGTACATCATGGCCGAAGTCGATGCAGACGGTGCGCCGCTGACCGGCGCGCGGCGCTATGTGCTGCGCTTTCCGCCGCAAGGCGGGCCGCAGGTGGGCGCGTTCTGGTCGATTACCCTGTACCGCCGCAGCGACTGCCTGCTGGCCGCCAACCCCATCGGCCGGCACTCCATCGGCGATCGCACGCCGGGCCTGCAGTACGGCGAAGACGGCGGCTTGAGCATCGCGATCCAGGCCGAAGACCCCGGGCCCGCAAAGAACTGGCTGCCCGCGCCGGCCGGTGCGGGGTTCTACTTGACGCTGCGGCTGTACCAGCCGCAGCAAGCGCACCTGGAAGGCAGCTTCGACTATCCCCCGGTACGGCGCGCGGACTGAGCCGGCGCGGATATGGCCGATAATGCGGGGTGACCGACAATCGTGGCCCCGGCCCTGATGCGCACCCATGAGAACCGATAGCCGCCTTTCCCGCATGCTGCACGTGCTGCTGCACATGGCCCGCGCCGACCAGCCCATGACGTCGGAGCAGATCGCGCGCATGCTGGGCACCAATGCCGCGGTCGTGCGCCGCACCATGGCCGGGCTGCGCAAGGCCGGCTACGTGCAGTCCGACAAGGGGCATCATGGCGGCTGGCGGCTGGCTTGCGGGCTGGACCGCATTACGCTGCTGGATGTGCACCACGCGGTGGGCGGCCCGCGCATCTTCGCAATCGGCGCCGACCACGACAACCCCGACTGCGCTGTCGAGCGCGTGGTCAATGCGGCCATCGCCGATGCTATGCAGCAGGCCGAAGCCCTGTTGGTGCAGCGGCTGGGTGCGGTCAGCCTGGCGGATCTGGCGGGGCAGTTCGACGCGCTGTGCCGGGCGGCCGCGCGCCAGCGCCGCTAGAAGGCTGCAGCCGCTTTCAGGGGTCTGAGTTCCAGCCCGTCTCGCGTCGTCCGGCCGGACGACGCGGGACTGCGACAAGGTGAATTCGAACCGCTGCACGGGCCAGTGTTGTTGGTGCTCAGGTGTCTGGCTCCGCAGGTGCCAGACACCGCCGTGTGCAGCGATTGCTCCAATAGCACGATGTCTGGCACCTGCGAAGCCAGACACCTGGGCAATATCTGTCTTCTTTCTTTGCGCTTTAATGTATCATTAAAAGATACGTGAAATGGCAACCCGACCGGATGGAGATATTGATGGACTACGACGTGATCATTATTGGCGGCAGCTATGCCGGCCTGTCGGCCGGCCTGCAACTGGCGCGTGCGCGGCGCAAGGTGCTGGTGATCGACGCGGGGCAGCGCCGCAACCGCTATGCGGCGCATTCGCATGGTTTCCTGACGCAGGATGGCAAGCCGCCCGCGCAGATCGCGTCCGAAGGGCGCGAGCAGCTGCTGCGCTATGCGACAGTGCAATGGCTGGACGGCCAGGTCGTCCAGGCCCGGCCGGTTGCGGGCGGTTTTCAGACAATGTTGCAGCAGGGGGCCGCGCATACCGCGCAACGCCTGATCCTGGCCGCGGGCGTAGAAGACGAGCTGCCGGATCTGCCCGGGCTGGCGCAGCGCTGGGGCGGGCATGTGTTCCATTGCCCTTATTGCCACGGCTATGAACTGCAGCAAGGGCCTGTCGGCGTGCTGGCGGTATCGGAGATATCGCTGCACCAAGCGCTGATGCTGCCCGACTGGGGACCGACCACTTTGTTTCTGAACGGGGCCTTCGAGCCGGATGCCGGGCAGCAGGCGCAGCTGCGGGCGCGGGATGTGCGGGTCGAGCCGGGCGCGGTGGCACGGTTGGACGGCGCAGGTGTCGATGTGGTCATGCGGGACGGCCGTATATTTGCCTTGGCGGGCCTGTTCGTGGCCACGCGCGTGCGTCCCGGCGCGCTGGCCGCGCAGCTGGGATGCGAGCTGGAAGAGGGGCCGCTGGGGCCGTATGTGAAAGCCGACCCGATCCGGGCCACCAGCGTGCCCGGTGTATTCGCGTGCGGCGACCTGGCGCGTCCGGCGGGGTCGGTGGCGCTGGCGGTGGGTGATGGCGCCATGGCGGGCGCCGCGGCGCACCGCTCGCTGATGTTCGGGTTGTGACGCCGCGCCGCGATACCGGCTACGCGAAGGCACGCAGGCGCACGTACCGGTACTGGATCGCCGCGGCCAGGGCCAGGGCCAGGACCAGCAGACCGCAGGCGGCCAGCACATTGGCGTGCAGCCCATAGCGGTCGACCACGTTGCCGCCCATGAACGAGCCGGCGGCGATGGCCGAATTGAAGGCGGTGACCGACCAGGCGGTGGCGGACTCCAGGGTTTTGGGAGCCGCTTTCATGGTCCAGGTCATCACGGATACGGACACGCCGCCATAGGCCAGCCCCCAGAGTCCCAGCACCAGTGCGCCGGACCAGGCGCCGCCTGCGGTGGCGAACAGCAGCAGCAGGGTTCCCGCCAGGCCCGCCGCGATCGCGATCAGGGTCCAGCCCACGCGGCGGGCGGCGTTCAGGCCCGCGATGAAATTGCCGGCGATGCCGGCCGTGCCGTAGACGAACAGCAGCAGGCCGATCCATTCCGCCTGGAAGCCCGATACAGACAGCAGCCAGGGACGCACGAACGTGAACGCCATGAAATGGCTGGCCACCAGCAGCATCGTCAAGATCAAGCCCAGCCGCAGTCCCCGGTTGGACAAGGCATCGCGCAGGCTGCGTACCGAAACGGATTGGCCGACGGGCAGCGGCGGCATCGACCACCAGTGCAGCGCCAGCACCAGGGCGGCGAGCATGGCCATGCTGCCGAACGCCATACGCCAGCCGGCCAGGTCGCCGATCAGCGCGCCCAGGGGCACGCCCAGCACGGACGCGGCCGCCACGCCACCGAAAATGATGGAAGTGGCCAGGCCGACCGAAGCGGCCGGCACCAGCCGCACCGCCAGGCTGCCAGAGATGGCCCAGATGCCGCCCATGCACAGCCCCACCAGCACGCGCGCGGCAAGCAGCCAGGCGATGTCGGGCGCCAGGGCGGTGGCGAGGTTGGCGCCGATCAGCATCAGGAACAGCACCGACAGGATATGGCGCCGGTCGATGCGGCCCGCGGCCACGACCACCACGGGGGCGGACAGCGCGGCCAGCACGGCCGGCACCGTCAACAGCAGCCCGGTCGTGCCGGTGGATGCGCCGACAGTCTCGGCGATGGATGTCAGCAGTCCGACCGGCAGCATTTCGGTGGTGACCACAGCAAACGTGGCAAGCCCGCCGCAGGCGACAGCCAGCCAGGGGCGTGGGAAATGCGAGGTGTGGCGATCGGTCATGGCGGGTAGGGGCGGATTACCTGTGGGACGCAGGTGATGCATAATATGGACATACGTTGCGTATGTCAATTTACATACGTAACGTATGTAAAAGGGGATCTCCATGCCACGCCGCACCCGCGCCGAAATGATCGAAGAAACCCGCGCCAAGCTGGTGGCGGCCGCCCGGGTGGCGTTCGGCACGCAGGGCTACGCCAACACCTCGATGGACGACTTCACGGCCGCGGCCGGCCTGACCCGCGGCGCGCTGTATCACCACTTTGGCGACAAGCCCGGCCTGCTGGCGGCCGTGGTCGAGCAGATCGACGCGGAAACCGATGCGCGGCTGCAGACGGTGTCCGATCAGGCGCCCGACACTTGGGAAGGATTCAGGAACCGCTGCCGGGCCTATCTGGAGATGGCGCGGGAACCGGAGATGCGGCGCATCGTATTGCAGGATGCGCGCGCGGTGCTGGGGGGCGCCTCGGCGGTGTCGCAGCAGTTCTGCGTGACATCGATGGCCGAGCTGCTCGATGCGCTGATGCACAAGGGCGTGATCCGGCGCGCCGAGCCCCAAGCCCTGGCCCGCCTGATCTATGGCGCCCTGGCCGAGGGTGCGTTCTGGGTGGCCGAAGCGGAAGGCGAGGGCGATGGCGAACGGTTCAGCCAGGCGCAGGCCGCGCTGGACGTGTTGCTGGATTCCCTGCCTGTCCGCTGAACCCTAGGGTGCCGCGGGCCGCGCCGCCGCGCGGGCCGCTTCGTATTCGGCGAATGGCCGCAGCTGATCGGCCAGCGCCTTGCGGAATGCCGGCCGTGCCTCGCAGCGCGCCTGGTAGGCCTGCAGCGCGGGCCGATCGGCGAGCAGCGGCGTATTGCGCAGGATGCGCAGCACGGTGGTCATCATCAGGTCGCCCGCGGTAAAGCGGTCTTCCAGGTATTCGCGTTCGCCCAGCCATGCCGCCAGTTCGTCCAGGCGCTTGCATGCCGCCCGTTCGGCCGGGGGCCGGGCCTGCTCGACCCAGGGTTCGCCGGCATGGAAGAAATCTAGCCCGGCAAAATACGCGATGGGCGGTTCCAGCGTGTTCAGCGCTGCCAGCATCCAGGCGCGGGCCCTGGCGCGGCCTTGGGCATCGGCCGGCAGCAGGGCCTGGCTGCGCTCGGCGATTTCCAGCACGATGGCGCCGGATTCGAACAGCCTGAGATCGCCGTCTTCGAAGGCGGGCACTTGGCCGAAGGGTTGCAGCCCGCGGTATTCGGGGCTGGCCTGGTCTTTTACGCCGATGAGCTTTTCGCGGTAGGGGATGCCGGCTTCTTCGAGCGCCCAGCGGACGCGCAGGTCGCGCACCAGGCCTTGCGCCAGAGGCGGCACCCAGCGGAATGCGGTGACAGTGATCACGGATGGGCTCCAGTCAGGCGGCGAAGTGCCGCACCAGTTTGTCCAGCGCGCCGCTCCAGCCTTCTTCGTGGCCGCGGCGCGTGGCTTCGTCTTGCAGGCCGGCGTGGGTGAACGTGAGTTCGGTGCCGGCGTCGATAGCGCGCAAGGCAATCTCGACGCGCGATTCGCCGCTGTCTTCGTCGTCGGACCAGCGCCAGCTCATGGCCAGGTGATGCGGGGGCTCGACGCGCAGGTATTCGCCGCTGCTTTCGTGTTCGCTGCCGTCGAGCATGCGAAAGCGCACCCGGAAGCGTCCGCCGACCCGGACATCGGTTTCGGCAATGAGCACCGGCCCGCCGTCGGGGCCCCACCAGCAGGCGATGCCGTCGGGCGTGGTCAGCGCGTCGAAAACGGTGGCGGGCTGCGCGTGGATGCGCCGTACAAGAGTCAGGCTGGTCATGTGTGGGATCTCCGTTGCGTTTCCTGGTTTTCCGCGTAGGCGGCCAGGCGGTCGAGGCTGTGGGTCCAGAAGTGCTCGTAGCGGCGCAGCCAGTCCATGGCGGCCTGCATGGGGGCGGGCGACAGGCGCACGGTGACGGTGCGGCCGGCCTTGGTGCGCACGATGAGCCCGGCGTCGCCGAGCACATCCAGGTGCTTCATGACGGCAGGCAGCTTGATGGAGAAGGGCTGCGCCAGCTGGCTGACGGTGGCGCTGCCTTCGCGTTCGAGCCGCGCCAGGATGGCACGGCGGGTCGGGTCGCCCAGCGCCGCGAAGGTCTGGTCCAGGGTTTGATTATAGTTCACCATATGGTTAAGTATCTGCCTGGAGCCGCTGCCTGTCAACCCATATCTGCGCCGCGCCGGCATGTCCTGCCGCTGCGCGGTACCATTGCCTACTGGCTCGACCGGCGCGCTGCCGGCAGGCGATACATGAGGGCAGGGAAATCGTCGTGCGCATGGCCGATAGGCAGGACAATAGCGGGCAGGACGGGCGCTGGAAGCGCCGCGCATACTGGGCGCTGGGCATGCTGATGCTGGCGCTGGCGGTCGTGGGCGCGGTGCTGCCGGTCATGCCCACGACGGTTTTCGTGATCCTGGCGGCGGCATGCTTCGGCCGCGCGTCGCCGCGCTGGGAAGCCTATCTGCTGCAGCATCCGCAGTTCGGCCCGCCGCTGGTGGCCTGGCGCGAACAGGGCGCCATCTCGGCGCGCGGCAAGCTGCTGGCGGTGGCGGGCATCGCAGCGGGGCTGGCGGTGTTCTGGTACACCGTGCATCCGGCGCTGTGGCTGGGCTTGCTGGTCAGCGCCTTCATGGCGGCCTGCGCCGCCTGGCTGGTCAGCCGCCCCGCGCCGCGGGCGGACTGAGCCCGGCTTGCGCGGCATGGGTTCATGCCGCGCCTTCGACGTAGCGCAGGCCGATCAGCCCCGCCGCCGTCAGGGCCAGGAACAGCAGCCGTTGCCAATGCGCGCTTTCGCCGAACACGGCAATGCCGATGACCACCAGGCCTACGGCCCCCAGGCCGGTCCAGATGGCGTAGGCGGTGCCCACCGGCAGGGTTTGCAGGGCCTTGGCCAGCAGGCAGATGCTGCCCAGCCCCGCGGCGATGGCCAGCGCGCTGGGCAGCGGACGCGACCAGCCCTGGTTCAGTTTCAGGCCCAGGCCCATGACGATTTCGAGGGCGGCCGCGGCCAGCAGATACGTCCAGGCCATGTCACGCCCCCGCCGGCATCGACGCCGCCAGCGCCTGCTGTACGGCCGGCCGCGCTTCGATCTGGTCCAGCCAGCGCCACAGCCGCGGGTAGGGCGACAGGTCGAGCTGCAGTTCGGCATGCGTGCGCAGCCATGGGAATGCGGCGATGTCGGCGATAGAGTAGTGGTCCAGCGCCAGGTAGGCCGAACTGGCCAGGCGTTGCTCGACCACGCCGCACAGCCGCCGCGCTTCTTTGGCGTAGCGCTCGATGGCCGCGTCGTTGCGGCTGGGCGACGCATGCAGGAACCACCACAACTGGCCCAGCATGGGGCCGATGCCGCCGATCTGGAAATGCAGCCATTGCTGCACCTGCCATTGCGCGGCCGGCTGGGCCGGATGCAGGTGCCCGTGGCGCGCCGACAGATAGCTGAGGATGGCGCCGGATTCGAACACCGTGATGCCGTTGGCGTGGTCGACGATGGCGGGGATCTTGCCATTGGGGTTGATGGCCAGGTAGTCGGGCTGGTGCTGGTCGCCGCGACCCAGGTCGAGCGTGACCTGCTGGTGGGGCAGGGCTGCTTCGTGCAGGTAGATACTGACTTTCTGGCCGTTGGGGGTGTTGGCGGTATAGAAGGTGAGCGCTTGTTCGGCAGGCATTCCGGTGTCCTTTAAATTGTAATTGCAATTATTGTAATTGCAACTATATGGCTGAAAGAAAAATAGCACAAGGGGGAACTGCGATAGTTGAATTCCAACCGCCGCTCAGCGCCTACACAGCCTGATACCCGGGCCAAAGGCCAAAGCCCTGCGAAATGCCATCTTTCGCCTCAAGGGAGTGCCATAGGCGTCTGCAGTGAAAGTTCCACCCCCGAAGCGCTGCTGTTGCCAGGTGTCTGGCACCTGGCATATGAGGCGGAGGGCGTTACGGCGCGGCCTGGCCGGACAGCTGGGCGGCTTGCGCGCTGTGGTCCAGGGCGGCGGCGAAGCGGGCCTGTTCGCCGGCGTCGAAGCGGACCAGGAACAGGTCGGCCACGGCAGCCTGGTAGACCTTCCACATTTTCTTGCGCAGCGCGCGGCCTTCGCGCGTGATGGTGGCGTAGGCGGCGCGGCCGTCTTGCGCCGAGCGGGCGCGGGTGACCAGGCCTTCTTGTTCCAGGCGGTCGATCAGGCGCGTGAGGTTGTAGCGTTCGATGGCCAGTACGTCGGCCAGTTCGTGCATGCGGCGCTTGCCGCCCGGGCCGCTTTCCAGGCCCCACAGCGCGTCGTACCAGGCGTACGCGGGCAGGCCGGCTTCAGCCAGGCGCCGTTCGATCTCGCGCACCATCAGGCGATGGGCGCGTACGAATGAAAACCACAGATCGGGCGCGTCGGAGGGCATGGCAAGGGTTCCTTGTGGCGGGCGCGGGGTTGCCGCAAGAGGGTATCAAACCTGCGGGCAGGGGCGCCAGCCGCGCCTGGCGGCAATTCGGGCGGCCGGCGCGGGCTCCGGTATGCTGTGGGACGGATCCAAGACGGAGAATGGCCGTGCCGCGCCTTGCTGCTTACACCCTGTGGACGATGGCCGCCGTGCTGGCCGGCTGCGGCATGCATCGCGATGCGCCAGCGCCGCAGGCGGCGGCTGTCCATACCGACAGCCGGTACGGCTTTCGTATGCGGATTCCGCCGGGCGTGACGGCGCGGCCGGATTTCGCGGGCGGCTACCTGGCCCCGGACAGCTGGAAGGCCTATGCGGGCCCCGGCAGCCAGGGCGTGCCGCGCCTGGCCCTGGTGCTGCCGGGGTCGAACCGCATCACCTCGGCCGAACTGCGCATCGGCGTCAGCGAAGCGGCGCAGGAAGTGCGGCAGTGCGCGCAGCCGCCGCAAGGCATGGCGGGCGAGGCCGGCAACGTGTCCATCAACGGCATCGGCTACACACGCTTTCGCGCGCAGGACGCGGCCATGAGCCATTACCTGGTGGTCGAGGCCTATCGCACGGTGCATGCCGGCCGCTGCTACGCGCTGGACCTGATGGTGTACGGTGTGAATCCGCAGGTATACAGCCCGCCGGCCACGCCGCCTTTCGCGCAGGACCAGGCGCTGCAGCAGCTGCGCGCCTGGCTGGATGGCTTTGCGTTCGTGCCGCCGCGCCGGCCCTAATCGCCGGCCGCCGGAATTTCCAGGCCGCGCTTGACGGCCGGACGCGCCAGGAAGGCATCCAGCGCGCGCAGTACGTTGGGATAGTCACCGATGCCCACCAGGTCGCCCGCTTCGTAGAAACCGATCAGGTTGCGCACCCACGGCAAGGTGGCGATGTCGACGATGCTGTAGCCGTCGCCCATGATCCAGGCGCGGTCCGCCAGGCGGCCTTCCAGCACTTTCAGCAGGCGCTTCGATTCGGCCACGTAGCGGTCGCGGGGGCGCTTGTCTTCGTAGTCTTTGCCGGCGAATTTGTTGAAGAACCCCACCTGCCCGAACATGGGCCCCACGCCGGCCATCTGGAACATCAGCCATTGCAGGGCCTGGTAGCGGCCCGCCGCGTCCTGCGGGATGAACCGGCCGCTTTTGTCGGCCAGGTACAGCAGTATCGCGCCGGACTCGAACAAGGCCATCGGCTTGCCGCCGGGGCCGTCCGGATCGAGGATGGCCGGGATCTTGTTATTGGGGTTGATCGACAGGAACTCTGTCGACATCTGGTCTTGCGTGTCGAACGACACCCGGTGCGGCTCGTAGGGCAGGCCGGTTTCTTCGAGCATGATCGAAACCTTGACGCCGTTGGGCGTGGGCAGCGAATACAGCTGGATGCGGCCGGGGTCGCGCGCCGGCCATTTGCGGGTGATGGGAAAGTCGCCAAGGTCAGCCATTGCAGTCCTTTGTTGGGAAACAAGACCTGCCTATCGTAGCTGATGATCCCGGGCGGGGCGCCGGCGCGCCTTCGAGGCCATTGTGCACGCCCTGGGGCAGGCCGCCCGCCTGTGGGCGCGGTCCGTCCGGTGGTAGCGGAGGAATGGATGATATACAATTAATTGGTATGTCATTTATTTTGCGACGAATTTCATGACCGATTCTTTACGCGCCGAGTTTGCTTCATCCGTGGCGCAGGCGGCGCGCAGCATGCGCCGCGCGGTCGACCGGCGCCTGCAGCCCTACGGCCTGACCGAAGCCACGTGGCTGCCGTTGCTGCGCCTGTCCCGATCCCCCGTGCCCATGCGGCAGAAAGACCTGGCCGCCTCGCTGGGCTTGGACAGTTCATCGGTGGTGCGCCTGCTCGACGCTCTGCAGGCGGCAGGGCTGGTGCAGCGCAAGGAAGAAGACCAGGACCGGCGCGCCAAGGCCATCGTGCTGACGGCGCGCGGGCAGGCCACCGTGGCGCAGGTCGAGCGCGTGGCCAAGGAAGTGCGCGACGGCGCCATGTGCGATATTTCCGATGCCGAGCTGCGGCGCGCGCTGCGCTTGGTGACGCAGTTGTGCGCGGCGCTGGAAGCCGACAGCGCGGGAGCCGCACCATGACGGCCGGCGCGCAGATCCTGGCGAACAGCTTCGCCGACGAGCGCAATCCGCCGCCGCACGTGCCGCTGTGGCTGCTGGCGCTGTTCACCTTCAGCGGCACGCTTGCCATGCACATCTTCGTGCCCGCGCTGGCGCTGGCCGGCCGCGACCTGGATGCCGGCAACGGCGCCATGCAGATGACGGTCAGCCTGTACATCATCGGGCTGGCGGTGGGCCAGCTGATCTACGGCCCGTTGTCCGACCGCTATGGGCGCCGCCGCGTGCTGATGGTGGGGCTGGCCATTTATACGGTGGCCGGCCTGGCCGCCGCGCTGGCGCCGCAGGTCTATGCCTTGATTGCCGCGCGCCTGTTCCAGGCGCTGGGCGGGTGTGCCGGGCTGGTGCTGGGCCGGGCCATGGTGCGCGATACCGCGGCACCTTCCGAGGCGGCCAAGCGCCTGGCGCTGATGAACCTGATGGTGACAGTGGCGCCCGGCATCGCCCCGATCGTGGGCGGCGCGCTGGCCGCCACGCTGGGATGGCGGGCCGTGCTGTTCGTCCTGTGCGTGCTGGGCGTGGTGAATTTCATGTTTGCCTGGCGCCTGTTGCCTGAAACCGGGGCGACCGCGGCGCGCATCACCGCGGCCACGCTGGCGCGCCACTATCGCCGGCTGCTGGCCTCGCGCCAGTTTCTGGGCTACGCGGTGGGCGGCGGCTGCGCCACGACGTCGATGTTCGCTTTCGTGGCCTCGGCACCGTTTATCTTCGTGAACCAGTTGCATCGCCCGGCCGACGAGGTCGGCCTGTACCTGGCTGTGCTGGTGTCCGGCGTATGGCTGGGCAGCGTGCTGACCACGCGCCTGATCGGCAAGGTGCCGCTGGACCGCCTGCTGGTGGGGGGCAACCTGTTCAGCGTGGCGGCGGCGCTGGCCTTGCTGGCACTGGTGCTGTCGGGCCACGCCACCGTGGCGCCGATTATCATCTCGATGTTCTTCTACACGCTGGGCGCCGGCGTGGCCGGGCCCACCGCGCTGACGCTGGCGGTAAGCGTGAATCCCAAGGTGATCGGTTCGGCATCGGGCCTGTACGGCGCGGTGCAGATGGCGGTGGGGGCCTTGTGCACGGCCCTGGCCGGGCTGGGCGGATCGCCCGCCCTGTCTACTGCGCTGGTGCTGTCCGGCGCGGGGGTGCTGGGCCAGCTGTCGTTCTGGGCGGCTTCGCGCGGACGCGGCGCGGCGGACTAGCGTTGTTGCGTGCCCGCCGGCGCGCCGCGCGAGCGCCTTAGCTGGCGTCGTCGGCCAGCACGATGCGGTAGATGGCCGTGGTGCCGCTGATCTCGTTGCCCACGATCAGCAGCGGCTCGCCATTGGGCGAGTCGGCTGCGGACACAAAGGCCAGGCCTTCGGGGCCCAGGTCGCCGGCCGCGGCGGGGTCGACGGCCGAATCCACCGTGAAGTCGCGTGAATTCACGTACGCGGTGAACTCGGGCGCGGCCGGGTCGGTGATGTCGTACACCATGATGCCGCCCATGCGTTCCAGCCCGACGAAGGCGTAGGTCTTGGCGCCGATCTTGCCCAGTGCGATACCTTCGGGCTCGGGGCCCTTGTTGTCGCTGCGGTCGTCGAACAGAGTTTCGTCGTGCCCCGAGTTGAACCAGTCGGGATAGCGCTCCGCCGTGATGCGCTCGAACTGGTCGCCCGAATCCCACACCAGCCTGCCGTCGGCGTCGCGGATCGAGAACGAGCGCGCGCCATAGGTGTAGAGCGTGTCGTAGACCAGCCTGCCGTCGGCGCTGAGCTGCGGCGTTCCATCGGCATTCTGCTTGTAGCCCATGGTCCAGGTCACGGTCAGGCGGCCCAGTTGTTCGTCTTCGCGGCAGTCGCCCGGATCGGTGGCGGTGGCGCCGCAATAACCGAACACGGCGGGGTCGAGCAGGCCGCCGGGCGCCAGCTGGCGCAGCTGCGGCGGCAGGTCTTCGCCGGCGCGGCGGTCGAAGCCGTCTTTATGCACCAGGTGCTTGACGCGGAATTCATCCACGAAGCCCGGCGCCCGCGAGGCATCCAGGCCCAGCCAGGCGCCGCCCGCGTCGCGGCCCCAGTCCCAGTAGGCAGGGTTGTCCTCGCCCCAGGGGCGGCCGTCGCCCTCGTTGGCGGTAACCAGGTACGTGGCGCCGCCAGCCGTGTAGGCCGCGATGGCGTCGGGCATATACAGGCCCTTGACGCCCGGCCAGGTGCGGATGTCGATGGCGCCGTCGGTATCGCTGACGTCGAGCCCGTTGCCGTCCACGCCGTGGTCTTTGGCGCCCAGCGGCAGGATGTCGGTGATGCGCGCGCCGGCCACGTCCAGCCTGGCCAGCGCATTGTTTTCCTGCAGCGTGATCCAGGCGGTGGCGCCATCGTCGGCCACGGCGATGTATTCGGGCTCGATGTCCTGCGCGGCGTTGGCGCGCGGGCCCACCAGCCGCACGCCCTGGGCGCGCAGCGCGCTTTCCTGGCCGTTCCAGCGGGTGAAATCGGCCGTGCGGGCCGTGGGCGCGGCGGGATCGGACACGTCGACCACGCTGACCGAGCCTTGCGGGTCGACGGTGTAGTCATCGGACGGTTCACCCTCGTTGGCCACCAGCACGGTCTTGCCATCGGGGGTGAAGGTCAGCATGTCGGGCAGGGCGCCGACGGGCACGGACCCCAGCAGCGCCAGGCTGGCCGCGTCATACAGCGCGACATGGCCCGTATCGGTTTTTACCGCGGCCTGGATGGCCACGGCCACCATGCCGTGATGCACGGCCACGCTGTTGATCTCGGCGCCGGCCGACACGGCTTCGGCGTCCAGCGTGCCCATGTGCGCGGGGCTGGCCGGCGTGCTCAGGTCCAGCACGTCGATCTTGCCGGACAGGGCATTGACGACAAAGGCGCGGCGGGTGGCGGGATCGTAGGCCGGGATCTCGGCGGCGCTGACGCCGTAGCTGCCACTTTCATAGCGGCCGATGAAATCCACAGAGGCGATGTGCTGCGAGGCCTCGGCCGCGGGCGGCGGGGACTGTTCATCATCGTCGTCGCTGCCGCTGCCGCAGGCGGCCAGCAGCAGGGGCAGCATGGCGGATGCCGCGGCCAGTTTCCAGTTTTTCATGTTGTTCGGACTCTGTTCAGGTTTTTTTCAAGAGCGAACAGACTAGGGGGGCTTTGTTGCGGTTTCCTTACGGCCAGCTGGATTTCGTGCCGACGCGGCGGCTTCAGGGCCGCTTGCGCATCACCAGGTAGATACCCGCCGCGGCCAGCAGCATGCCTGGCCAGGCCAGCGGCGGGATGGTCTCGCCCAGCACCAGGAACGCGATGACGGCGGTGGTGGGCGGCACCAGGAAGAACAGCGCCGATACGCGCGACGCCTTGCCATGCCGGATCATGGCCAGCAGCAGGGTAATGGCGATCAGCGAATTGCACAGCACCAGATAGGCCAGCGAGCCGAACAGCGCGGGCGTCCAGTCGATGCGCATGGTTCGAGCAGCAGCGCCAGCGGCGCCGACACGGCCAGGCCCACGGAATACTGCACCAGGTTGGCGGTCAGCGGATGCGTGTCGCTGCCATGGCGCTTTTCCCACAGGGTGCCGGCCACCATGGACAGCAGCGCCAGCACGGCGAACAGCAGTCCCGCGGCCGATGCCGTGCCGATCGACGATTTCGCCAGGATCACCAGCGCGGCGCCGGCCACGCCCAGCAGCAGCCCGGCCCAATGACGCGGCCCGACGCGCTCGCCGGCCAGCGCCGGCGCCAGCAGGCCGACCAGGATGGGCTGCTGCGATGTGATCAGGGCCACGGCGCCGGCCGACAGGCCGAATTTCAGGCTGAGATAGGTAAAGGCGAAATAGCCGGCCTGCAGGAACAGGCCCACCATGGCCAGGTGCGCCCAGACGCGCGGCGTGGCCGGCAGCGCGGGCCGCAGCCACACGAACGCGATGCCCACCAGTGTTACCACGCACGCATAGCGCAGCGCCAGAAAGGTCAGCGGGTCGGCATAGGCCAGGCCCAGCTTCAAGAAGACGAAGCCGCACGACCACAGCAGCAGGAACAGCGCCGGGGCGTATGCCAGCCATGCCGGCGCGAGGCCGTGGCGATCGGTGACGGCGGCAGGCGTCATGAGGTGCCTGCGGCTGGCACCGCGATCAGAGGGGAGGCGCCAAGGGATTGCGTGCGGGGCAGCGGCAGCAGCGGTTCGAGCATGGCACAAATGATATATGGATGGGCCAGTTATACCGCAGTGCGCCCGGCTGGATCAGTGCTTGATGGACGACGTGGGACGGGGCCGGAACGCAGCCCTCCCGTACTGGCACCGCTGTGTGCCACGACCATCTCAGCCGTGCGGTGTCAGGCACCCTGGCGGGAGCCTGACACCGGGTGGCCGGGTGTGCCTGTCCGGCGGCTACTTGGCCATCAGGCCGAGGTGCTCGATCAGCTTCTTGTCCTTGGCGTAGGTGGCGATCGCCCATTCCCGGTAGTCGGCGCTGCTTCGATAGGCCGGTTCCTGGTTGAGCTGCTGCATCACTTCCATGCTGCGCGGCGAGAACAAGGCCTGCTTGAAGGCATCGTGCAGAATGCGTACCACCTGCGAGTCCATGCCCGCGGGCCCGGCCAGGCCGTACGGCGAGCTGGACACCACCCCGTAACCCAGTTCCTGGGCGGTGGGCACGTCGGGCCAGCGCTTGGTGCGCTGTTCGCCAAAGGTGACCAGCAGGCGCATCTTGCCGGCGTCCACAAACTGGTCCCAGCCGGTGGCGTCGCTTTGCGCCATGATATGCCCGCCCAGGAGCGCCTGCTGCATGTCGGCGTTGCCCTTGAACGGCACATGATTCAGCTTCACCTTGGCGTTGATGGCGATTTCTTCCATCAGCAGGTGCGGCGACGAACCCACGCCCGTCGAGCCGTAATCGATGGTGCCCGGCTTGGCGCGGGCGGCTTCGATGTAGTCGTTGAACGTCTTGAAAGGCGAGTCGGCGCGCACCGTGAAGCCGAAGGTATAGCCCGACAGGCCGACGATGAAGGTGAAGTCCTTGATGGGGTCCCAGTCGGTCTTCATCATGTAGGGCATGCGCAGCATGCCCAGGGGATACAGGCTGATGGTATAGCCGTCCGGCTTGGCGTTCTTGGCCATGTTGGCCGGGCCCAGCGTGCCGCCGGCGCCCGGCCGGTTTTCCACGATTACGTTCTGGCCCAGATGCTTGCTGGCGTTTTCGGCCACGGCGCGCAGGTGCCGGTCGGTGGAGCCGCCGGCCGGGAAGGGCACGATCAGGGTAATGGGCTTGGTCGGGAACTTGTCCTGTGCCGCGGCCGGCAGGGGCAGCGCGGCGCCCAGCGAGGCGGCCAGCGCCAGGCCCAGGCAGACGCGGCGCGAGAGTTGCTTTTGATGCATGGTGGTTTGTCTCCGTTGTGGTGGTGGCCAGGATCGGGCCGTCGTGTTGCGCGGCCCTTGCCGGTGAAACCGGCGCGCCGTTCGGGGCGCCGGCGGGAACGTGCCGCTGGTGGCGGCCGTATCCGGTTTGGGGGGGCGGGCCGTTACTCGGCCGTCATGCCTTTGTCGCGCGCGAGCGCGCCCCATTTTTCATAATCGTTGGCTATGCGCCGGGCCATGCCGGCCGCCGCTTCGAAGTGCGCGATGGTGCCGGCGTTTATCAGCTTTTTCTGCAGCGCGGGGTCGGCCAGCACGGCGTCGAGTTCGCGGTCCAGGCGCTCTATGACCGGCGCCGGCGTGCCCAGAGGGGCCAGCAGGCCGCCCCACGACACCGCGTCGAAGCCGGCGAACCCCTGTTCGGCGATGGTGGGTACATCGGGCAGTACCGATACGCGAGTGGGCGAGCCCACCGCCAGCGCGCGCAGCTTGCCCGACTGGATGTGCGGCAGGGCGGCGACCAGGTCGGCGTACATCATGGGCACCTGCCCGCCGATCGTGTCGGTGATGGCCGGCACGCCGCCCTTGTAGGCCACGTGCTGCATCTTGAAACCGCCCACATCCTGCAGCAGTTCCATAGTCATGTGGCCGAAGCTGCCGGCCCCCGAGCTGGCGTAGTTGAGTTCGCCGGGATGCGCGCGGGCGTAGTCGGCCAGTTGCGTCAGGGTGGTGATGCCGGGCAGTTTCTGCGGATTGACCACCACCACGATGGGCAGGTCGTACACCGTGGCCACGGGCTGGAAATCACGGGGCGTTTCGTAGCCGGTGTTCTTGTAGAAGAACGGCGCGAACAGCGTGGGTGTGGCCAGCATCATCAGCGTGTAGCCGTCGGCCGGCGCGCGCCTGAGCTGGTTGGCGGCGATCGAACCCGAGGCGCCGGGGCGGTTTTCCACGATGACGGGCTGCCCCAGGCGCGCTTCGAGCTGCTGGCCGACCAGGCGCGAGGCCACGTCGGTGGGGCCGCCGGGCGGGAAGGGCACGATCAGCCGGATGGGCTGGCTGGGATAGGTCTGGGCCGCGGCGGCGCCGGCCATCAAGAGGCCGGCTGCCAGGGCCAGCACGGCACGCCGGGCCAGGGCCGGCAGGGCGGAATGGAAGCAGGTGCGCATGGGTGAGTCTGTGTGTTATGCGGATGTGGCGGAGGTTGGGCGGATCGGCGGGCTCAGGCCCCGGGCAGTGTCAGGATGCCTTGCGCCTGCAGTGCTTCGAGCTGCGCATCGCTCATCTGCAACAGCTGCTGCAGCACGTCGCGCGTGCCTTCGCCCAGCGTGGGCGGCGCGTGGCGGATGGGCAGGCGCTGCCCGTCCAGGCGATACGGCGGCGCATAGACGTGCGTCGTGCCCGCGGCCGGATGCGGCATTTCCCGCAGCAGGCCGCCCTGGCGCGTGCGTTCGCTGGTCAGCGCCTGGTGCAGGCCCAGCACCTCGCCGCAGGGGATGCCGCAGTCGGTCAGCCGCTGCAGCAGCACGCCGCGCGGAAATTCGCGCAGCAGCGCCGTTATCATGGGCAGCAGGGTCAGGCGGTTCTTGGCGCGCTCGACATTGCTGGCGTAGCGGGGGTCTTCGACGATGTCGGGGCGCATGACCACCTTGCGGCAGAACTTGTCGAACTGCGCGTTGGTGCCCACCGCCACGATCAGCGGGCCGTCGGCGGCTTCGAACATGCCGTAGGGCACGATGGACGGATGGGCATTGCCGTAGCGCTGCGGGTCGCGGCCCAGCAGCATGGCGTCCAGCCCGTAGTAGCTGGCGATCATGATGCCGCAGTCGTACAGCGCCATTTCGATCAGCCGCCCTCGGCCGGTGCGCTCGCGGCGGAACAGCGCGGCCAGCACGGCCTGTGCGGCGTACATGCCCGTCATCATGTCGACCGCGGCCACGCCGAACTTCAGTGGCGGCTGGCTGGCCTCGCCGTTGATCGCCATGATGCCGGACTCGCCCTGTATGACCAGGTCGTAGCCGGGGCGCGCAGCTTCGGGGCCGGCGCTGTTGTAGCCGGAGATCGCGCAGTAGACCAGACCGGGCCTGAGAGCCTTGAGCTGTTCGTAGCCCAGGCCCAGTTTTTCGGCGCCGCCGCTCTTGAAGTTGTGGATGACCACGTCGAACTGCGGCAGCAGGCTGTAGACGATGTCCACACCTTCCCGGGATTGCAGGTCCAGGGTAATGGACCGCTTGTTGCGGTTCATGCTGTTGTAGTAGGTGGTTTCGGTGCGGCCCACGCGCATGCCCCAGTCGCGGGTGTCGTCGCCGCGCACCGGGTGTTCGACCTTGATGACTTCGGCCCCGAAATCGGCCAGTACCTGGCCGCACAGCGGGCCGGCGAACACGCGGGACAGATCCAGCACCCGGACCCCTTCCAGGGGAAAGTCCGGGCCGCTGGCGGGCGGGGGCGGGGTATCGGTGCTCATGGCGTCAGTCCTGGGGGGCCAGCGCGATGAAGCGCGCCAGGTGGTGGTCTTCGTCGCCCAGCTGGTGGTCGATCATGACCAGGCGCTTGGCATAGTGGGCCAGGGGCAGTTCCCAGGTCATGCCGATGCCGCCGTGCAACTGGATGCATTCTTCGGCCACCAGGGTGCCCACGCGGCCGATGGTGGCCTTGGCGGCCGACAGGGCGCGTTCGCGGGTGGTGCGGTCGGCGTGGCCGAGCTGCGCGGCGGCGTTGATGACGGCCGAACGCGCCTGCTCGATTTCGAGCAGCACGTCGGCCATGCGGTGCTGCAGGGCCTGGAAGCGGCCGATGGGCACGCCGAACTGTTTGCGCGTCTGCAGGTATTCGAGCGTAGCGTCGCGCGCGGCGTCCATAGCGCCGACCGCTTCGGCGCACAGCGCCAGCAGGCCCTTGCCGATGCCGCGTTCGAGCACGGCGTGCGCCGCGCCGGCCTGGCCCAGCAGCGCGTCGGCGCCGACCCGCACGCCGGACAGTGTCAGGTCGCCGGCACGGCCGCCGTCGATGAGCGGGTAGCCCTGCACCTGCAGGCCGGGCGTGCCGGCCGCCACCAGGAACAGTGAGATGCCGTCGGCGTCGTCCGCGCTGCCGGCGGTGCGCGCCGAGACCACGAACAGGCCGGCGTGCTCGGCCTGCCCAACCACGGCCTTGGCGCCGTCGAGCAGCCAGCCGTCGCCGTCGGGCCGCGCGCGCGTCTCGACATGCGCCAGTTCGTAGCCCGCCTGCGGCTCGGCATGGGCCAGGGCCACGATGGCGGACCCGGCCAGCAGGCCTTCTAGCACTTGCTTCTGCGCCGGCGTGCCGGCGGCGGCGATGACGTCGCCGGCCATCAGCGCGTCGAGAAAGGGTTCTACTACCAGGCCGCGGCCCAGGGCTTCGAACACCACGGCAATGTCGAAGCCGCTGCCGCCCAGGCCGCCGTCGGCTTCGTCGAACAGCGCGCCGATGGCGCCCAGTTCGGCGTAGCGCTGCCAGAATTCGGCGCTGTAGCCTTCCGGCGAGCCCGCGATGCGGTCGCGCACCGCGAACCCGTATTGCTCGGACACGAAGCGCTTCAACATGTCCGACAGCATGCGCCGGTCTTCGGTATGGTCGAAATTCATGCTGCTTGTTCCTTACAGTCCCAGGATCATCTTCGAGATGATGTTCTTCTGGATTTCGTTCGAGCCGCCGAAGATCGACAGCTTGCGGTAGTTGAAATACTGGGCGGCCGCACTGTCGGCGCCGGCTGGGCCGATGCGCGGCCCGGCGTAGCCGTCTTCCAGGGCCTGCGCCACGTAGGGCCGCGCGTAGAGGCCCATGGCGCGGCGGTTCAGCGCGGTGATTTCCTGGCGGATCTGGGTGCCGCGGATCTTCAGCATCGAGCTTTCGGCGCCGGGCGCGCCGCCGTTGGCGGCCGCGGCCAGCACGCGCAGGTTGGTGATGCGCATGTTGTCGAGCTCGATCTCGACGCGCGCCAGCCGCGCCGCGAAGGCCGGGTCTTGCGCCAGCGGCTTGCCGTTCTTGACCTGGCGCGCGGCCACGGCCTTGAGCTGCAGCAGGGCGGCGGTGGACAGCCCTACGCCGGCGATGTTGGTGCGCTCGTAGGTCAGCAGGTACTTGGCGCAAGACCAGCCGCGGTTTTCTTCGCCCACCAGGTTGGCGGCCGGCACGCGCACATCGGAAAAGAACACTTCATTGACTTCGTGCTCGCCGTCCAGGGTGATGATGGGCCGCACTTCGATGCCGGGCGTGTTCATGTCGATGAGCAGGAAGCTGATGCCTTCCTGCGGCTTGCCTTCGCCGCGGGTGCGCACCAGGCAGAAGATCATGTTGGCGTGCTGGCCGAGTGTGGTCCAGGTTTTCTGGCCGTTGACGATGTAGTGGTCGCCGTCGCGCACTGCGCTGGTCTTGAGCGAGGCCAGGTCGGAACCCGCGCCGGGTTCGGAATAGCCCTGGCACCACCAGTCGGCGCCGCTCAGGATGCGCGGCAGCCAGTGGCGCTTTTGCGCTTCGTTGCCGTACTTGATCAGCACCGGCCCCAGCATGCTCAGGCCGAAGGGCACGATGCGCGGGGCGTGGGCCAGAGCGCATTCGTTTTCGAAGATGAACTTCTGCACGGCGGTCCAGCCGGTGCCGCCGTATTCGCGCGGCCAGTGGCTGGCCAGCCAGCCGCGCGCGTTCAGGATGGCGTGCCAGGCCTCCATGTCGGCCTTGGACAGGTGCCGGTTTTCGCGCACCTTGCGCGCCAGGCCGTCAGGCAGTTCGGCGGCCAGGAAGGCGCGCACTTCGGCGCGGAAGGCTTCTTCTTCGGGGGTGAAATTCAGGTCCATGGAGGGTCTCGCGCTTAGTAGATTTCGAACAGGCCGGCCGCGCCCATGCCGCCGCCCACGCACATGGTGACCACGGCATACCGCGCGCCGCGCCGGCGGCCTTCGATAAGAATGTGGCCGGCCAGCCGTGCGCCCGTGACGCCGAACGGGTGGCCCAGCGAAATGGCGCCGCCGTCGACGTTGAGTTTTTCCGGCGCAATGCCCAGGGTCTGCTGGCAGTACAGCGCCTGCGAGGCGAAGGCCTCGTTCAGTTCCCAGAGATCGATGTCGTCGACCTTCAGGCCGTGGCGCGCCAGCAGGCGCGGCACTGCGTAGACCGGCCCGATGCCCATTTCATCGGGTTCGCAGCCGGCCACGGCCAGGCCGCGGAACACGCCCAGCGGCTGCAGGCCGGCGCGTTCGGCGTCGCGCGCTTCCATCAGGACGCAGGCCGCGGCGCCGTCGGACAGCTGCGAGGCATTGCCGGCCGTGATGAACTGGCCCGGGCCGCGCACGGGTTCCAGCTTGGCCAGGCTTTCGTAGGTGGTGCCGGGCCGGTTGCAGGTGTCGGCATCGAGCGTGACGTCGCGCTGCGTGACCGCGCCGGTGGCCTTGTCGGTAACCGCCATGGTGGTGGTGACGGCAATGATTTCGTCGCGGTAGCGCCCGGCCGCCTGGGCTTCGGCGGTGCGCCGCTGGCTTTCCACGCTGAAGCGGTCTTGCGCTTCGCGGCTGATGCCGTAGCGCGCGGCCACGATATCGGCCGTTTCGATCATGGGCAGGTACAGTTCCGGCTTGTGCTGCAGCGTCCACGGGTCGATGCCCGCATTGGGGTCGTCGCGCGTGCGGATGTGCGATACCGATTCGACGCCGCCGGCGATCATGGCCGGCGCGCCGTCCATGACGATGCGGGCCGCGGCGCTGGCAATGGCCTGCAGGCCCGACGCGCAAAAACGGTTGACGGTGGCGCCGGCCACGCTGGTGGGCAGGCCGGCGCGGATCACCGCCTGGCGGCCGATGTTGCGCCCGGTGGTGCCTTCGGGATAGCCGCAGCCGATGATGGCGTCTTCGATCTGGGCGGGATCGATGCCGGCGCGCTCGACCGCGGCGCGCACCGCGAAGGCCGCCAGCGTGGGGCCGGGGGTCAGGTTGAATTCGCCGCGATGGGCTTTGGTGATGGGCGTGCGGGCGGTAGAGACAATGACAGCTTCGCGCATGATGTGGGTTCCGGAGAAAAGGGGAAGCGCTTCAGGCGCGGTTCAGGCTGGCGAAGCCCCGGCCGCTTTCGGCCAGCTCGACCAGCAGGGGCGACGGCTTCCAGAAGTGCGGGTCTTCGCGCGCGAATTCGCGGATGTCGGCCAGGATGCGCGGCAGGCCGGCCTGGTCGGCATAGTGCAGCGGCCCGCCGCGAAAGCGCGGAAACCCGTAGCCCGACAGGAACACCACGTCGATGTCCAGCGGACGCAGCGCAATGCCTTCGCGCAGTACGTTGGCGGCCTCGTTGACCATGGCGGCCAGGTAGCGGCGCAGGATGTCTTCCTGTGTGAACGGCCGCGCCGTGACGCCGGCGCGCTGGCGCTCGGCGTCGATGATGGCCAGCACTTCGGGGTCGGGCGTGCCGGTGCGCGCGCCGTCGGGGTACAGATAGAAGCCGCGGCCGGTCTTTTGCCCGAACCAGCCGCGCTCGCACAGCCGGTCGGGAATCTGCACGTAGCGCAGCTTGGGGTCGCGCGTGGCGGCGCGGCGCTTGCGCGTGGCCCAGCCGATGTCGCCGCCGGCCAGGTCGGCCACCTGGTAGGGGCCCATGGGGTAGCCGAAGGCGCGCACCGCGTCGTCGATCTGATAGGGCGAGGCGCCGTCTTCCAGCATCAGGTCGGCGGCCTGGCGGTATACGGCCAGGATGCGGTTGCCGATGAAGCCGTCGCAGACGCCGGCGCGCACCGGCGTCTTGCGCAGGCGGCGCGCCAGCTCGAAGCCGGTGGCCACGGTATCGGGCGCGCTGTTCGCGCCCACCACGATCTCGAGCAGCTTCATGATGTTGGCCGGCGAGAAGAAATGCAGGCCCAGCACGTCGCCCGGCCGGCGCGTGCCGGCGGCGATGCGGTCGATGTCCAGGTACGACGTGTTGGTGGCCAGCACCGCGCCGGGCTTGGCGATGCGGTCGAGCTGGGCGAACACGGCCAGCTTGACGTCCATGTCTTCGAACACGGCTTCGACGATCAGGTCGGCGTCGGCCAGGGCTTCATACCGGGTGGCGCCGGTATAGCGCTCCATGCGTTCGGCCTTGCCGGCGGCGTCCAGGCGGCCTTTCTTGACCAGCAGGTCGTATACCTGCTCGACGCGGGCGCGGCCGCGCGCCAGGGCTTCGTCGCCCTGTTCCACCATGACGACCGGCAGGCCGGCATCCAACACGGCCACCGCGATGCCGGCGCCCATGGTGCCGCCGCCGATCACGCCCAGGCGTTGCAGCGGCCGGGGCTGGGCCTGGCGCGTTTCGGGGGCCTTGGCGGTTTCGCGTTCGGCGAAGAAGGCGTGCACCAGCGCCGCGCGCTGCGGGCTGTCGAGGCATTGCAGGAACAGCGCGCGCTCGGTGCGCAGGCCTTCGTCAAAGGGCTGGTCGAGCGCCGCCTGCACGGCATCGACGATCTTGGCGGGCGAGAACAGGCCGCGCTGGCGCGCCTGCACCTGGGCGCGCGCGGCGTCGATGGCGGCCTGCGCCGTCTGGCGGTCGGCCAGCGCGGCCGTGGCGTCGCGGGTGCGGCGCGGGCCGGCGCCCTGCGCCAGCAATTCGCGCGCGTAGGCCAGGCCGGCAGCCTGCGCGTCGGCGCCGTCGTCCACGCGGTCGATCAAGCCCCACGACAGGGCTTCGCCGGTGCCGGCGTGCCGGCCCGACAGCATCAGGTCGAGCGCGGCCGCGGCGCCCGCCAGGCGGGGCGTGCGCTGCGTGCCGCCGGCGCCGGGCAGCAGGCCCAGGTTGACCTCGGGCAGGCCGAGTTTGGCGCCTGGCAGGGCGACGCGGTAATGTGCCGCCAGGGCGATTTCCAGGCCGCCGCCCAACGCGGCGCCATGCAGCGCGGCGATGACGGGCTTGGCGCTGGCTTCAATGGCGTTGCAGACATCGGGCAGCGTCGGCGGCTGGGGCGGCTTGCCGAATTCGCGGATGTCGGCGCCGGCAATGAAATTGCGGCCGGCGCCCGCCAGCACGATGGCCCGTACGCCGGCGTCGGCCTGCGCGGCCTGGATGGCGTTCGCCAGGCCGCGGCGCACGTCGGCGCTGAGCGCGTTTACGGGGGGATGGTCGATGGTAAGGACCAGGATGCCGTCGTGCCGCTGCGATGCAACGGCGCCGTGGGGCGCGCGCTCTGCCATGGATGTCTCCGGGATGCAGGCCATGCGGCCTGTCTGGTGTGGGGCGTGAATATCGCTCTTTATTCTTGATCAGCAAGTTAATCTTGACAATGGCATCAAGAGTTGACAGTGCGTACAAGAAAATTTGACAATTGCCAGTCATGGACACCAAAGCACTGACCTTGCTGGTCGAAATCCTGGATGCGGGTAATCTGAGCGAAGCCGCGCGCCGCCTGAAGATGACGCGCGCCAACGTCAGCTACCACCTGGGGCAGTTGGAGCGCGCAGTGGGCATGCAGTTGGTGCGCCGCACCACGCGCCGGGTCGAGCCCACCGAAATCGGCCTGAAGCTGTACCAGCATGGCTGCAGCATCCGCGACGAACTGGCCGCCGCGCACGAATCCGTCGAGACCCTGGGCAAGACGCCGCAGGGCCGCGTGCGCCTGAGCGTGCCCAGCGGCTACGGGCAGTTCGTGATGTCGCCCTGGCTGCTGGAATTCAAGCGCAGCTATCCGGGCATCGTGCTGGACGTGCTGTTCGAGAACAGCGTCGAAGATCTGCTGCGCGACGAAGTGGATATCGCGGTGCGCATCACATCAGAACCGCCCGGCCACCTGGTGGCGCGCGAACTGGGCAAGGTGCGCTACGTGGCCTGCGCGTCGCCGGCCTATGCTGCGCGGCGCGGACTGCCGCAGCGGCCCGAGGCGCTGTGCGGCGCGCCGGTGATCAGCGCCGCTGTCATCGGCCGCCCGCTGCGGCTGTCGGCGTACCAGGGCAGCCAGCGCCAGCAGGTGACACTAGACCCCACTGTGGTGTCGCGCAATTATCCGTTCCTGCGCGATGCCGCGCTGGCGGGGCTGGGAGTGGCGGTGGTGCCCGACTACGTGGTGTACGAAGACGTGGCGCAGGGCAGGCTGCTGACGGCGCTGGACGATTGGCGGCTGAGTATTTTCGGCCGAAGCATGTACCTGCTGTACATGCCCAGCCGCCATCATCCGCGGGCGATTTCCATGCTGATCGAATTCATCCTGGACAAGGCGCACGCGGCGAACGAAGGCCGGCCGGGATTGCTGCCGGCGCGGTAGGCGGGCGGGGTGTCAGACACCGTGTTGTTGAGACAGTCGCTGCACACTTCGGTGTCTGGCACCCTGGGGGGAGCCAGACACCTGGCAATCGCATGAAAGCAGGTGCAGCCCGAGCGGGGACGCCGCGGATCCGGCTTTGCTGGTCCGCCAGCGTCGCCCCCTTGAGGGGGATGAGCCCGGACGGGGAACAGTCCTTGAGGACTGTTCCCTGCCTGGCGAATCCGAGCGGCCTGCCAGCCGCGAGGTGGAACGCGCGCAGCGCTTCGGGGGTGGGACTATGAGCAGCGGGCCAGGAAGTCCATCACCGCCTGGCCGGCCAGTTGGGCGTCGGCGGCGGTCATGGTTTCCTGGGGGTTGTGGCTGACGCCGCCGTTGCCGCAGCGCACGAACAGCATGCTGACGGGCACTTTGCGGCCCAGCAGCATGGCGTCGTGGCCGGCTCCCGAGGGCAGATCCAGCACGGACAGCCCTTGCGCGGCCACGGCTTGCCGCCACAGGTCCTGGTGAGCGGGCGAACAGGGCGAGGCGGGCACGCGCATCAGTTCCTGCGAACTGTGTTCGATGCCGCGGCGCGCGCAGATTTCCTGGATGCGCGCATCGATGTCGGCCAGCGCCCGGTCGCGCGCGGCGTCGTGCGCGGCGCGCACGTCCAGGGTCAGGTGGCAGGCGCCGGGAATGACGTTGATCGAGCCGTCCGGCACCTGCAGCATGCCCACGGTGCCGACCAGGCCGGGTTCCTGCCGGCAGCGCGCCTCGACCGCCAGCACGATCTCGGCCGCCGCGCAGGCGGCGTCGCGGCGCAAGTCCATCGGCGTGGTGCCGGCATGGCCGGCCGCGCCCGTCAGCGCCAGCTGGCGCCGCACGCAGCCGGCGATGGAGGTGACCACGCCCAGCGGCAGACCGCGCTGCTGCAGCACTGGGCCTTGCTCGATGTGCACCTCGAAGTAATGATGCAGGCGCGGATCAGCGGCCTGGCCGGCCGCCTGGGCAGGGTCGAGGCCGGCGTCCTGCATAGCCTGGCGCAGCGTGACGCCGTCGGCGTCCGGGCAGTCGAGCTGGGCCGGGTCGAACTGGCCGATGTAGGCCGACGACCCGAGAAACGAACCGCCATAGCGCACGCCTTCTTCTTCGGCGAAGCCGATGACTTCAAAGTCGAACGGCAGGCGCCGGCCTTGCCGGTGCAGCTGGGCCACGACCGCGATGGGCAGCAGAATGCCCAGCCGGCCGTCGTACCGGCCGCCGTTGCGCACGGTGTCGTAGTGGCTGCCCGTGGCCACCAGTTTCGGATCGGCGACGGCGGCGTCAGCGCGGTAGCGGCCGATGACATTGCCCACTGCGTCCTGCCGCACCGTGTCGAACCCGGCTTCGCGCATCCAGTCTTCCAGCTGGCGCGCGGTGGCGCGATGCGCGGGCGTCAGGTAGGTGCAGGTCAGGTTGCCGGGATGATCGGACCACTGGGCCAGCGCATCGGCATGGGCCATGACGGGATCGCCGTAGTCGGCGGTGGCAGTGCAAGCAGGCATGGGTGTGTGGCGTGAGGGTGGACGAGTCTTTGCTTATACCACCGCACGCGCGCGCCGTAGCGGGCAGCGTGCCAAGTGCGGTTGGAGTGATCGCGTCGGGCGTAGTCCCGCTGTAGACTCGATGCCATGCCGATATCCGGCGCGCTGTTTCTTCATTTACCAGGAGACCGTCATGCCGTTCCAGGGTAGCTGCCATTGTGGCGCCGTACGCTTCACCGTCAACGCCGAGCCGCCCACCTCGGCCATTAGCTGCAACTGTTCGCATTGCCGCCGCAAGGGTTTTCTGCTGAGCTTCTTTCGGGCCGATGTCTTCACGCTGGACGCCGGCGCCGACGACCTGCAGTCGTACCAGTTCAATACCCACAAGATCGACCACCGCTTCTGCCGCCATTGCGGCACCCAGCCCGTGGCCTACGGCGCCAATCCGGATGGTTCGCCGGTGCGCGCGGTGAATCTGCGCTGCGTGCCCAGCATCGACCTGGACGCGCTGGCCGTGCAGAAGTACGACGGCGCGTCTCACTAGGCGCGCGATGCTTCGATCCAGGCCGCAGCATTGGCGGCCATTCCGCGGGCAGACTCCAGGCCTGGTACCGGTGGCCAGGAAAAGTTGATGCAGAAATCTACGCAGGGGGTGCCGCAGGCTGTTGCGCGGCGCGGTTTCTTTGGATGGCGGGTGGTGGCGGCCGCGTTCACGATCGCGCTGTTCGCATGGGGCATCGGCTTTTACGGGCCGCCCATTTTCATGGGCGTGCTGCACGCTACGCGCGGCTGGTCGGTGGCCCTGGTGTCGTCGGCCATTACGGTGCATTTCCTGTGCGGCGCCACCCTGGTGGCCAGCTTGGGCACGCTGCACCGGCGCTATGGCGTGGCGGCCGTTACCGGCGCGGGCGCGGTGCTGACCGCGGTGGGGCTGTTGGGCTGGGGCTACGCGCTCGAGCCGTGGCAATTGTTCGTGGCGGTGCTGTTCAGCGGCGCGGGCTGGGCCATGACCAGCGGCGCGGCCCTCAATGCCATGGTGTCGCCCTGGTTCGAGCACCGCCGGCCCGCGGCGCTGAGCATGGCCTTCAATGGTGCCAGCCTGGGCGGGGTGGTGTTCTCGCCCCTGTGGGTGGCCCTGATCGCGGCCCTGGGATTCGGTTCGGCTGTGGTGGCCGTGGCGGCCGCCATGCTGGTGGTGATAGGCGGTCTGGCTTGGAGCATGCTGCGGCAGACGCCCGCCGCGCTGGGGCTGGCGCCCGATGGCGATGCCGCACCGGCGGCGCGCGCCGCCGCCCCTGCGCCCGCGGTGCACGCCGCGGCCCTGGACGCGCCGCGCCGCGACCGGCGGCTGCGCACCCTGGCGCTGGGCGCCTCGCTGGGCCTGTTCGCGCAGGTGGGGCTGGTGGCGCATTTGTTTTCGATGCTGGCGCCGGTGCTGGGCAGCGGCGCGGCCGGGGCGGCCATGGGCCTGGCCACTGCCTGCGCCATCGGCGGCCGCCTGGTGCTGGGGCGGGTGATGTCGCCGCGTATGGATCGCCGCCGCGCCGCGGCGTTCAACCTGGGGCTGCAGGCGCTGGGGTCGGCGGTGCTGCTGGGTGCGGGCACGTCGGGCGCCGGCATGGTGCTGGGCTGCTGCCTGTTCGGCATGGGCCTGGGCAACGTGACCTCGCTGCCGCCCCTGATCGCGCAGGCCGATTTCCGGCCGTCGGATGTGGCGCGCGTAGTGGCGTGGGTGACGGCGGCCGGCCAGGCCGGTTATGCCTTCGCGCCTGCGCTGTTCGGCCTGTTGCGCGAGTGGGGCGCCGCATTCGGGCAGGACGGGCTGCTGTTCGTGGCGGCCGGGGCGATGCAGCTGGGCGCGGCCGCGGTGCTGCTGGCCGGGCGGCAGCGCCGGTAGGCGGGCGCAGCGGCATAGGCGTTTGTGCGTTTTCCTTGCGGCCGGGGGAGTTCGAGGTGGCGGCAGAGCCGCCACCGCCGCACCTGCGAGCTGAGCAGCACGCCGAATTGCACCGCAAACCCCGCCGCCACGGCCCACAGGCAGGCGGCCGTGCCATAGCGCGCCGCCTACCGCCGGGCCGGCCGCGCTTCCCGTTCGTTGCGGTGTAATTCCGGCCACCGGGCGGATCGCCTGGAACTGCGATAATGGCGCATCGGCGGCGCGGTGCCGCCCCTGTGTTTTCCAGGACCCTGCGCATGACAGTCGCCGTTCGCCCGCTGTACATCAAAGTCCATGATGCCGACAACGTTGCCATCATCGTCAACGACGGCGGCCTGCCGGCCGGCGCCGAACTGCCCGGCGGCTTGGTGCTGCGCGAGGCCATCCCGCAGGGCCACAAGGTGGCGCTGGCCGACCTGGCCGAGGGCGATCCGGTGGTGCGCTACAACGTGACGGTGGGCTACGCGGCCAAGGCGCTGCCGCGCGGCAGCTGGGTCAACGAGCGGGTCACCACGATGCCCACGGCCCGCTCGCTGGATGACCTGCCCATGGCCACGCGCGCCGCGCCGGCCATGGCGCCGCTGGAAGGCCATACGTTCATGGGCTACCGCAACGCCGACGGGTCGGTGGGCACGCGCAATATCCTGGCCATTACTACCACGGTGCAATGCGTGCAGGGGGTGGTCGAGCACGCCGTGCAGCGCATCAAGGCCGAGCTGCTGCCGCGCTACCCCAATGTCGACGACGTGGTGGGCCTGGAACACACGTACGGCTGCGGCGTGGCCATCGACGCGCCGGGCGCGGCGGTGCCGATCCGCACGCTGCGCAATATCAGCCGCAATCCGAATTTCGGCGGCACGGCCATGATGGTGAGCCTGGGCTGCGAAAAGCTGCAGCCCCAGCGCCTGATGCCGGCCGGCACCATTCCCATCGCCGCGGGCGCGGGCATGGGCGACGCGGTGGACACCGTCTGCCTGCAAGACGAGGAAAACGTCGGCTTCGAATCGATGATCCGCTCCATTATGCAGACTGCCGAGAAGCACCTGGCCGAGCTGGATCGCCGGCGCCGCGAGCCCTGTCCGGTGTCGGATCTGGTGGTGGGCGTGCAGTGCGGCGGCAGCGACGCGTTTTCGGGGCTGACGGCCAACCCCGCGGTGGGCTATGCGGCCGACCTGGTGGTGCGCGCCGGCGGTACGGTGATGTTCTCGGAAAACACCGAAGTGCGCGACGGCATCGACCAGCTGACGGCGCGCGCCGCTACGCCCGCGGTGGCCGAGGCCCTGGTGCGCGAAATGGACTGGTACGACCGCTACCTGAGCCTGGGCATGGCCGACCGCAGCGCCAACACGTCGCCCGGCAACAAGAAGGGCGGGCTGTCGAACATTGTCGAGAAGGCCATGGGCTCGATCGTGAAGTCGGGCTCGGCGCCGATTTCGGCCGTGCTGTCGCCGGGCGAAAAGCTGGGCAGCAAGGGCCTGGTGTTCTGCGCCACGCCGGCCAGCGATTTCATCTGCGGCACGCTGCAGCTGGCGGCCGGCATGAACTTGCACATTTTTACCACCGGCCGCGGCACGCCTTATGGCCTGGCGCAGGTGCCGGTAATCAAGGTGGCCACGCGCAGCGACCTGGCGCGCCGCTGGCACGACCTGATGGACGTGGACGCGGGCCGCATCGCCACCGGCGCGGCGTCCATCGAAGAGGTCGGCTGGGAACTGTTCCGCCTGATGCTGGATGTGGCCAGCGGCAAGCAGCAGACCTGCGCCGAGAAACTGAAGCTGCACAATGCGCTGGCGCTCTTCAACCCGGGCCCGGTAACGTGAGCGCCCGGCCGCTGGGCCGGCTGGCGCGCGACTGACTTCGCTTAGGATGCGGACTTTCATGACTGAACCTGTTGATACCGACCGACGCCTGGCCGACCTGGAGATCAAGCTGGGCCTGGCCGACGATATGCTCGACCAGTTGAACCAGGCGCTGTTCCGCCAGCAGCAGCAGATCGACCGCCTGCTGCGCGAGCTGGCCGAACTGCGCCAGCAGATGCCGGACGGCGCTGGCGCGGGCTTTCGCAGCCTGCGTGACGAACTGCCGCCGCATTACTGAACGCGATGCGTATTCTCTGGATCTATCTGCGTCCGCATGGCCGGCTGGCCGTGCTGGCGCTGCTGCTGGCCGGCGCCAGCCAGGTGCTGGCGCTGATCGACCCGATCATTTTCGGCAAGATCATCGACGAATACGCCATCAACCGTGCCGGCAAAACCGATGACGAGCTGGTGTCCGGCGTGCTGGGCCTGCTGGCGCTGGCGGTGCTGATAGCCGTGCTGTCGCGGCTGGCCAAGGCGCTGCAGGAATACGTGACGCGCCTGGTGGTGCAGAAGTTCGGCACACAGCTGTTCAACGACGGCCTGCGCCAGGCGCTGCGCCTGCGGTTTCAGGAATTCGAAGACCTGCGCAGCGGCGAGACCCTGTCGCTGCTGCAGAAGGTGCGCAGCGACAGCGAGCGCTTCATCAATTCGTTCATCAACACGGTGTTCGCCGCCGCGGTGGGCATGGGCTTTCTGGTCTGGTATGCGGTCACGCGGCACTGGCTGCTGGTGCCGGTGTTCCTGATCGGGGTGCTGGTGCTGGGCGGCCTGACCGGCCTGCTGAGCCGCGAGATCAAGAGCCAGCAGCGTTCGATTGTGCGCGAGACCAACCGCAGTTCGGGCTTTATTGCCGAGTCGCTGCGCAATATCGAGCTGATCAAGAGCCTGGGGCTGACGTTTCCCGAGATCCGCCGGCTGCAGGCGCAGACGGTGCGCATCTTCGAGCTGGAAATGCAGAAGGTCAAGCGCATACGCCTGCTGTCGTTTCTGCAGGGGGTGACGCTCAGCATGCTGAAGCTGGCGATTCTGTTCGCGCTGCTGTGGCTGATTTTCCGCGACGTGCTGAGCACCGGCGAACTGATCGCCATGCAGTTCATCTCGGTGGCGATTTTTGCGCCGCTGCAGGAACTGGGCAACATCATCCTGGCCTACCGCGAGGCCGATGCCTCGCTGTCGAGCTTCGAGGCGCTGATGAAAAAGCCGATCGACCGGCGCCCCGAAACACCGCAGGACAGCGGCCCCATCACGCACCTGCGTTTTGCCGACGTGGTGTTCCGCCACAAGGGGGCGGCCGACAACGCGCTGGACGGCGTATCGTTTTCGGCGGGGCTGGGCGACACCATCGCCTTCGTGGGACCGTCGGGCTCGGGCAAGTCGACGCTGGTGAAGCTGCTGCTGGGCCTGTACACGCCGGCGGTGGGCGAGGTGTTCTACAACGATATTTCCACCAAGGTGCTGCGCTACAACCGCGCGCGCCGGCAGGTGGGCCTGGTGACGCAAGAACCCTACCTGTTTGCCGGCACCTTGCGCGACAACATCCGGCTGGTGAAGGCCGACGCCACCGATGACGAGATCGTGGCGGCCATGCAGCAGGCGGCCTGCGGGTACCTGCTGCAGAAATCGCCCGAAGGCCTGGGTACGCACATCGGCGAAATGGGCCTGAAGCTGTCGGGCGGCGAGAAGCAGCGCCTGTCGATCGCGCGCGCCCTGATACGCCAGCCGCGCCTGCTGATTTTCGACGAGGCGACCTCGGCGCTGGATTCGCTGACGGAAGAGCAGATTTCGGACACGGTGCGGCGCATTTCGGCCAGCCGCACGCAGATCACCATCCTGATCGCGCACCGCCTGTCGACCATCATGCACGCCGACACCATCTTCGTGCTGGAAAAAGGACGCATCGTCGAACGCGGCACCCACGCCGAACTGCTGGCCCGCACCGGGCTGTACTACGCCATGTGGCGGCAGCAGATCGGCGAACGGCCCGGCGCGGCGGACCATGGCGGGGTTGCGGTGCCAGGTGTCTGAAGTGAAAGTCCCACCCCCGAAGCGCTGCGCGCGTTCCACCTCGCGGCTGGCAGGCCGCTCGGATTCGCCAGGCAGGGAACAGTCCTCAAGGACTGTTCCCTGTCCGGGCTCATCCCCCTCAAGGGGGCGACGCTGGCGGACCGGCAAAGCCGGATCCGCGGCGTCCCCGCTCGGGCTGCACCTGCTTTCATTCCGGGCGGGTCGCGCAATGCGCGGTGAAACACTGACACCGTGCTATTGAGACGAGCTGTGCACACTTCGGTGTCTGGCACCTGCGGAGCCAGACACCTGGCAACAGCAGAGCTTCGGGGGTGGAACTTTCACTGCAGACGCCTATGGCACTCCCTTGAGGCGAAAGATGGCGTTTCGCAGGGCTTTGCCCAGGTATCAGGCTGTGTAGGCGCTGCACGGCGGTTCGAATTCAACTATCGCAGTCGCGCGACGGGGCTAGAACGCAACCTCCCAAGTGCAACACCCACAGCAATAGCCAGGGAATCACGAGATCGGTCTTAAGGTAGTGCCATGGGTGTCTGACAACCGGCGGGAGTCAGACACCTGGCAACATGCGCCGCCCCCCTTGAGGGGGGAGGCGCGCAGCGCTTCGGGGGTAGGCTACCTCAAGGCCAGCCGTGTTCCAGGATGTGTCGCAGGGTATCTTGCATGCCCTGCGCGCGCAGCCGCGCGGCGGGATCACTGCCGCCCGGACTGCGCGCCTTCGCGCAGGTATTGTGTCAAGGCCTCGAAGCCCAGGATGGCTTCGGTGGCCTCGACCAGGGCGTCGCGCAGGGTGCCATGGTGATAGGCGGCATGGGCGGGGGCGGCTTTTTGTCTGGGCATGGTGAATCGAATCTTTACGCTGTTCAAAAGCAATGCTGCCTTATCTAAACATTGTTTAGATTGAGGCGGATGATCATGTTCGAGACACTTTTCAGCGCGGGCGAGGCGCTGGCCTGCTGGCTGGTGCCGGGCGGCGGCTACGGTTCGCTGCGCGCCGTGCCCAAGGGCCTGCGGGCAACGCGCCTGTTGCTGCAGCGCCATCGGCCTGTTCGCGCTGACCCTGGCCTGGCTGATCGGCGAGCTGCCGCCGGCGCGGCGCCATACCCGGCTGATGCGGGCCACGGTGTGGACGGCGCTGGCAACCGGCGGGTTCGAGGCGTTTTATATTACGTGGCGGGGCGCGCTGGGGCAGGCTTCGCACTTCAACACCGATACGCCGTTCCATGCCGCGATGTTCATGCTGATGGGCATTGCGGCGCTGCTGTTCACCGGCACGGCGCTGCCGGTGGCGCACCAGCTGTGGCGCCACGCCTGCGGCATAGCGCCGGCCTACCGGCTGGGCGCGATCGTGGGCCTGGTGCTGACGTTCGTGGCGGGCGCCGGGGCGGGGGTGCTGGCCCTGGCGCAGGCGTACGCGGGCCTGCCGCTGCTGGCTCTGTATTAGGCCCGGGGGCCGCGTCCGGCCGGCGCGGCATCGGCATCGGCTTGCGGCGCGGCGGCCGGGGCCGGGGCGATGCGTCCCGGCGTGATTTCCATGATGAGTTCCACCCGGCGGTTGGCGGCACGGCCGGCCGGCGTGTCGTTCGAGGCAATGGGATGCGTGTCGGCATAGCCGACGGCGCGCAGCCGGGCCGGGTTCACGCCGTCTCGCACCAGTTCGCGCAGCACGCTGGCGGCGCGGCCGGCCGACAATTCCCAGTTCGACGGGAACTGGTGCGTCTGGATCGGCACGGGGTCGCTGTGCCCTTCCACCGACACGGGGTAGCCCTGGCTGCGGTTGATGACCGTGGCCATGCGCGCGATCAGGCGCAGTCCGGTCGGACTGAGTAGAGCCTGGCCGGACGGGAACAGCAGTTCGTTGCTGATGCGGAAGCTGACGGATTTTTCGTTGACGATGACGTCTACGCCGTCGCCCAGGTCGTCCAGGCCCAGTTCGGCGATCGACGGCGGCGCGGGCTCGGGGGCGGCGGGTGGCGTCTCATCGGCCGCGCTGCCGGGCGTTTGTTGCAGGTTTGCCACCGGTGCGGCGGGGTCCTCGGCGGCGGGGGCCTGTGCGATGTCCGGCGCGGGCAGGGCCGCCGCCGGCGCCGCCAGGCCGGGCATGGCCGGCATCGGCAGCAGGGCGGCCAGTTCGGCTTTGGCGGCGGCCCACCCGGTGGACGGCGCGCCGGGTTGCGCAATGGATCCGACCAACTCCACCGGCAGGTCGGCCGCCTGCGACGCGCGGGGCATGTTGGCCACGCCCAGCAGCACGACCAGCATGGCCAGCAGCAGGGTGATCAGGTCCAGATAGGTAAGCAGCCAGCTGTCGGATTCGGGCTCGACGGTGGGCTCGACATGCCAGCGCGCGAAACGGCCGCCAGCGTGCAGGGCCTGGCGTCCGGCCGGCGCCACGGCGCGCGGGCCGGGCTGGCGCTGCTGGTGCTGCCGGCGCAGGGCGTCGATGCGGTCGGCCAGGCTCATGGGCGCGCGGCGGCCGTGCGGGCCAGCGATGCCGCCGCAGCGGCCTTGCCGCCGTTGGCGGCGCCGGCCGGCCCGGCCGCGGCTGTCGCCTTGGCGGGTTTGGCCGGTTTCGCGGCCGGGCCGCCATCATAGACTTCGTCCTCGAAATGCATCATGAACGAGTTGAGCGTCTCGCGCACCACGGCCGGCCCGCGCCGCGCGCACATCATCGAAATACCCTGCAGCACCATGTTCATCAGCATCAGGCGCTGTTCGGTGCGGCGTTCCAGCTTGACCGCGATGGGCTTGCACACCAGGTTGGCCAGCAGGATGCCGTAGAACGTGGTCATCAGCGCCACCGCGAGCTGCTGGCCGATCACCACCATGTCGCCGTTGCCCAGTACCGTCATCAGGTTGATCAGGCCGACCAGGGTGCCCAGCATGCCGAAGGCCGGCGCGAAACCGGCCATGATGCGGAACATCTGCGCTTCGGCGTGCTCGCGGGCGCGCAGGCGGGCGATGCGCCATTGCAACAGTTCGATGATCTGGTCTTCGGGCGTGTGGTCGATGACCAGCTGCACGCCAGTGCGCAGGAACGGGTTCGACACCTTGTGCAGCGCCTGTTCAACCTTGTGCACGTCGTCGTTCATCCACAGCTGGGCCATGGCGACCAGTTCATCGATGTCGCGGCGCGAGTCGAGCTGCTCGCTGCGGAACACCGTGCGCACCAGGGCGAACACGCGCACCACTTCGCGCAGCGGATAGCTGATGAACAGAGCCGCGCAGGTGCCGCCCAACACGACCACCAGCCCAGGCAGGTTGATATACAGCGCCAGGTCTGTGGCGGAAAACGCCAGTGCGGTCGCCAACGTCGCGACCGCGACCACGATGCCGATAAGGGTGGATGGATTCATGGGAATGAGCCTTGCGCGTGGATCCGTGCGGAATGGGCTCATTCTAGAAAGCCGGCGGCCGGCTCAATCGGTGGAGAACGGGACGAAAAAGGGCGGTTTGCGGGGCCTGGCAAGTGCGTCAACGGGCCAGCTCCGGCGCCTGGCAGGCGGATCTGCCCACACTCGGAAGTAAATTCGGTAGGCCTGTTTGATTGTCCTGATCAGTTAATACGCAAAATCTCGACTGCGCTATTGCCATTTGTATTTATTGACGGTTAATCGCGTAGCCATTAATCCACACTCTTTAAGTGGTGCGCCCGCAAGTGCCGGCAACGTCTGTAAGGGACCTCATTGCTCCTGATTCTATAAATAGTGCTCAAAGTACAGTGGCATGGACGCAAGGCTGAAATCGTGACGGGGGCGTTCGAAAAAAGTAGTGAGGCCATCTTACCGCCGCGAGATGGCACAACAAGTCGTGCAAGATTGGGGTGTATCGGTCCGGCTGGCCTGTGAGGCAGTTTTCGAGTCAGCTAAATTTCCGCCGTTTTCCAGGCGCCGAAGATGCCATCAATTAGCCATTTTTGATTCACTCAAAAAGAAAAAGCAACGGGCCGCGGGTGCTCCATTTCGGGGGTACATAAATTTGCATCTAGGGAAACTACCAGCATAGATAGTTTCCAGATATTCAGCATGTTGAACGGTATCACTATCAAAGCAGACTTCCTAGACGATATGCTACGCCATTCCAGTAAAACAGCACTGATAGGGTAAATATGTGCCCGACCGATACTTACGCAACTCTGGGCTATGGAACAAAGAAGATGGGGCTCGGAAGTCGTCCCGCAATTCTTGTTGTCGATTTTCAGCGAGGATTGACTGATCCTAGCTACCCTCTTGGCGGCTGCTCAAATGTCTCGCTCGCCGTCGAGCACACAGCGTTGCTCTTGAAATACGCCCGTCGCGCAGAGGTTCCGGTCATACACGGTTGCATCGCATTTTCCGAGGGCGCAACAGTGCCGTTATGGAAAATAGATTCCATCATGTTATTCAAATATCACGACCCATCTACCGATATTGATGCGCGTGTGCTTGACCCGAGTTGCGATACGGTATTAAGGAAATCGTGTCCATCTTTATTCTTCCAGACGAATGCCTATGAGCTTCTGAAAAAGCACGACGTCGACACCGTCCTGGTTGCTGGATGTGCGACTTCAGGGTGCGTTCGAGCGACTGTTACTGATGCTTTTTCGTATGGTTTCTACGTCGGAGTGCCACAAGAATGTGTGGCGGATTTTGATATGGAAGCTCACCGCAACAGCTTGCAAGATATCGGCCGCAGATATGCGGACATTCTCACGTTGACTGAGGCAATTGCTTATCTCAAGGGCTTTCATGGAAATATTGGGAATGCCCGGATTGAATCATAGTTTTTTATCAATAGGAGATAGTCATGAGGTTTCAAATATGCAAATCTTTTGTGGTGGGTCTCTTATTTATCGCGTCAACCGCATTCGCTGATACCCGAATACGTTTTGCGGTCGAATATGATCCGGCGATTCCTCCTGGCATCGCAAACCTTGCGTTCAATAAAGAAATCGAAAAGCGCTCAAACGGCGCGATCAAGGTCGACTATTATGGCTATGGGAATCTCTACAAAGGCCAGGACCTTCTGCAGGCCGTCCTTCGGGGCGATGTGCAGATGACCACTCTGGTCTCGTCACACTGGATCGGAGTTTCTCCAAAACTGGCTGTTTTCGAGTTGCCTTTCGCATTTCCGGATCATGAGGCATTCTATCGAACCGTAGCCAACCGCGAATTCATGAGTAAGGCATTTTCGGAGATCGAGGCCAAGGGCGCAAAGATAATCAATGTATTCGTTTACGACTACGCGATGATCACCAATAGCTCCCGTCCGGTGGTCACTCCGGCAGACATGAAAGGCCTGAAGCTGCGCGCCGTAGGAGGAATGAACACTCGGACGCTACAGCTTCTGGGTTCGTTGGCAACATCAATCAATGTTTCAGAAGTGTCGGTCGCTTTAGAGCGAAAACTTGTCGATGGCATGAATACTAGCGCCGACACCTTGGTCACATATAAATGGGACACGATCCTGCCCTATGCAACCGATCTGAGGATGCTGATTTTCTTTTACCCTTGGGCCGTTAATGCGAAATGGTGGAACTCTCTCTCTGCGGCTGACCAGGACTTGATCCAATCCACGCTCAAGGACGTTCTCGTCCAGCAACATGCGGATGTCAAGAAGCGTACTCAGGACTCCATTGCAACAATGATTGAGCATGGGGTTCAGGTTCATAAACTCACCGAAGAAGAAGAAAGGCCGTGGCGCGAAGCCACTAAAGTCCAATGGCGGGAGGCGGAAGAAAAATACGGAAAGGACTTTGTGGATCAGTTGCGCGAGGCATCAAAGCCGGTAGCGGGAAGGGGGGGCTGATTTATGACCGGGACGCTTGCCAAGATTGAGGATGCCATCGCTACGATAATGCTGGCGATCGCCCTGATAGTTGTATTCATGGAAATGATCGCTCGTGGCGCATTCCAGACGTCATTTATGTGGAGTGGCGAGCTGTCGCGGTATGCGCTGATTTGGATGACATATCTTGGAGCATCGATGCTTGTGCAAAGCAATCAGCACATCAGGGTCGAGTTCTTCTTGAATCGATTGTCTCCGAGCGCTCGCTGCGCTGTAGAGGTACTGATCGTGCTTTTATGCCTTGTGTTTACCGGCATGGTTTGCGCGGTCGGTATCGAATATGTCAAAGAGAGCTGGACAATGGGCCTGGTTTCTGCTGATAGCAATCTGGCGATACCAATATGGGTGTTCCAGTCGATTATTCCGATTTCGTATTTCCTGATGTCCCTGCATCTAATATCACGTGGAGTTCGTCTCGTGCGTAGAAAATCTGTCACCGACACGGAAATGGGAATCAAATGATGGCAATCCTTCTTCTCATATCTCTGCTGGTTTTGCTTGGAATCGGAGTCCCGGTCGCATTTTCGCTTGGCTTGATCGGGCTGGCAACGGTGTATGTTTTCGGGGAAGTCACGTTTATCCAGCTAGCACATTCGCAGTTCTCCAATCTCGACAGTTTTGTGCTGCTGGCGATTCCTTTTTTTATTTTGGCTGGCAATGTCTTGGTCGAAGGAAAAATGGCGGGGCAGCTTTTCGATTTCGTTCGAGCCACGACACGTTCGATAACAGGCGGCGCCGGAGTTGCCGGAACGCTCGCCTCGGGGCTGTTCGGCGCCATGACAGGATCTTCGGCCGCATCCGCCGCGGCGCTCGGCCGGGTCATTATTCCTGAGCTTGACCGCTTGAATTATCCGAGGCCTTTTTCAGCGGGCTTGTTTGCTGCGGGCGGAACACTTGGGATTATGATTCCGCCCAGCATTATCTTCATCATTTATGCAGCAATGGCAAAGGTGTCGGTCACCGACATGTTTATCGCTGGCCTGGTTCCTGGCATCTTCCTGCTGCTCATGTTGATCTTGGTTACCTATTTCCTTGCCAAAAGAAACGGATGGGGAGAGCGCGGAAAATTTGCATTTGACGAGGCGGGGAAAACTTTCATTCGCGCCTGTCCCGCCCTGTTGATGCCCGTGATTGTTCTGGGGGGGATTTACAGCGGAATATTTACGCCTACCGAAGCCGCCGCGGTTTCCGCAGTATACGGTATTGCCATAGGAGCGCTCTGCTATCGCGCCGTGAGTTTCAGAACGCTCTTCAGGATTTTCAGTGAAACATCGAAAATGACTGCGGGAGTGCTTATTATTCTGGCGCAAGCCTTATTCATAGGCATGCTGGGAAATTTGGCGGGGATCCCGACAGCCATTGCGGACGCAATAAACGCGGCGGGGCTTTCTGCATGGGAATTTCTTCTAATAGTCAATCTGACTCTCCTTGTGCTGGGATGTTTCTTGGACGGCATAACCATTCTTACAGTGGTTACTCCTCTCTTGCTGCCATCTCTTGGGCAGTTGGATATCAACCCGATTCATTTTGGAATTATTATCACGCTTAATATCGAGGTCGCCGCAATTACTCCTCCCGTTGGCCTGAATCTATTTGTGATCAGTAGTGTTTCCAGGACGTCGGTCGAAGATGTTGTGCGGGGTGTCATCCCATTTTTGATAATAATGCTGTTTTCTTTGGCGCTTATTACCTATATCCCTTGGCTCTCTACCATTTTTGTGGGCTAATAATATGAGTCAAGAAATCAGATCGGCCTTGGATGTTATTTTCAGCGCGGGCGCGGAAATCTATAAGAGCAGGGGTTTTCAAAGAAAACTGGGGTTTGGCGTACGTCCGGCGCTGGTCAATATCGACCTTGCCAACGCCTGGACGCAGCCAGATGGGGCTTTTGCTTGCGACAATATGGATGATGTTATCGGCGCCGTTCAACGATTGTTGCTGGTGAGCCGAAAACAATCAATACCAGTTATTTTCACTTCCATCGCCTATGCCATGGTAGACGGTGATCACAGTGACATGGGGCTGCTCGCTCAAAAGGTTCCGATCGACTGCTTGAAATTGGGTTCGGACGCGGTGACTATAGACAGTCGGGTTGCTCCGCGGCCCGATGAACTGGTCGTCATAAAGAAAAATGCGAGTGCGTTCCATGGAACCTTTCTTTCCAGCTATCTGCATATGCATGGGGTAGATACCGTGATTTTCACGGGTGTCACCATGGCGGGCTGCGTGCGCCATACGGTGGAAGATGCAATTGCCGAAGGTTTCAGGCCTATAGTGGTAAGAGAGGCCGTTAGTGACCGAATCCCGGGGGCTACCGAATGGAATCTGTTTGATATTGATGCAAAATTTGGTGATGTCGAGTCGCTGTCCACGACCGTCGAATACCTCGAGCGGTTGAAGTGATCGAGGTCGGCGAAGAAGGGGCTGGGGCAAGGTAGCCCCCTCTGATCGTCTTCCAGATGTTAACGAGCAAGCGGGCGCCGTGCTGCACGGGCGCGGCCTACTGTTTTGCCGCGCCGGTGTTTTTCTGCACAATGGCGATGACGCGCTGGCGCAGTTGCGGATCCTGGTCCACCGCCTGGCCGATGCCGTTGAATTCGTCCACGGTCAGCCCGTCGGCATTGACCATGCGCACCATTTTTTCGTCGGCTTCGCGGTAGACCTGCTCGCGCGCGGCGTCGTCTTTGGCGGCCTGCAGCTTGGGCCGGTATTCGTCGGCCACCATGGCCACTTTTTGCGAAGCGCTGGCGAATTTCTGCAACTGCTCCTCGGAAGGCTGGATGGCCGGCTGCGCCTGGGCCGGGGGCTGCGCGGCGGGGGCCGCCTGCGCCAGGGCCGCGGCAGGCGACAGGCTCGCGGCCAGCAGGGCGGCGGCAAAGAAAGCAGGGGTCGAACGCGGCATGTGGCCTCCTTGAATCGAATTGACTGCGTACGCCACATGATGACAAGCCGGGCCGGCGCGCTTCAAGTTCTGCAATGTTTGCGCATGTGTCGGCGCCGGGGACGCCGGGTTACCGGGCGTTTCAAGGGGGATCAGGAATTCAGCGCGCGGGCCCGCGCCAGCAGCAGATCGCGTTCGCGCGCGTTGCGCGCCATGCCGGCGGCGCGCAGGAATTCGGCGCTGGCTTCTTCGCGGCGGCCCAGCCGCGCTAGCAGGTCGCCCCGCACGCTGGGCAGCAAATGGTAGCCGGCCAGCGCCGGCTCGGCCGCCAGCGCGTCGGCCAGCGCCAGGCCCGCCTGCGGGCCGTAGGCCATGCCCACGGCCACTGCGCGGTTCAGTTCCACGACCGGCGACGGCGCCACCTGGGCCAGGGCGTCGTACAGCGCCACGATCCGCGGCCAGTCGGTGTCGGCGGGACGCGCTGCGCGGGCGTGGCAGGCGGCCAGGGCGGCCTGCAAGGCGTACGGGCCCAGGGCGGCGGCGTGCTGTTCGGCGCGCTGCAGCGCCGCCAGGCCGCGGCGGATCAGCAGGGGATCCCAGCGGGCGCGGTCCTGATCCATCAGCAGCACCGGCCGGCCCGCGCCGTCGACGCGGGCCGCCAGGCGCGAGGCCTGGATTTCCATCAGGGCCACCAGGCCGTGCACTTCGCTTTCGGCGGGCGCCAGGCCGGCCAGGATGCGGCCCAGGCGCAGGGCTTCGTCGCAGAGCGCCGGCCGGGTCCAGTCGTCGCCGGCCGTGGCGGCATAGCCTTCGTTGAAAATCAGGTACACCACTTCCAGCACCGATGCCAGGCGCGCCGCCAGCTCGCCGCCGCGCGGCACCTCGAACGGCACGCGGGCTTCGCGCAGGGTGCGCTTGGCGCGCACGATGCGCTGGGCAATGGTGGATTCGGACACCAGGAACGCGCGCGCGATCTCGTCGGTGCGCAGCCCGCCCAGCAGGCGCAATGTCAGCGCCACGCGGGCCTCGGTGGACAGCACCGGGTGGCAGGCGGTGAACACCAGGCGCAGCAGGTCGTCGCCGATCTCGTCCTGGCGCGCCGCGTCCAGGGCATCGACGAAGTCGGGCTCGACATGCGCCTGCAGCGCATCCATTTCGTAGCCCAGCTGTTCGTGCTTGCGGGCGTGCAGGGAATCTTGCCGCAGCCGGTCCAGCGCGCGGTTCTTGGCGGCGGTCATCAGCCAGGCCCCGGGGTTGTCGGGAATGCCGTCGCCAGGCCAGCGTTCCAGGGCCGTGACCAGCGCGTCCTGCGCCAGCTCTTCGGCCAGGCCCACGTCGCGCACCAGGCGCGCCACGCCGGCGATGACCCTGGCCGACTCGATGCGCCAGACGGCCTCGATGGCCTGGTGGACGGCATCGCGCGAACTCATTGCTGCAGGATCTCGGCGTTGGGATCCATGTACATCAGTTCCCAGATATGGCCGTCGGGGTCTTCGAATGCATGCCCGTACATGAAGCCGTAGTCCTGCGGCTCGCGCGGCACCGATCCGCCGGCCGCCACGGCGCGGGCGACCAGGTCATCGACTTCGGCGCGGCTTTCGCACGACAAGCAGACCAGCACTTCGGTGCTTTGCTTCGGGTCATTCAACGGCTTGTTGACGAAGGTCTTGAAATAGTCGCGGGTCAGCAGCATGGCATACAGGTTTTCGCCCAGCACCAGGCAGGCGGCGTTCTGGTCGGTGAAGCGTTGGTCGAAATCCAGCCCCAGCTGCCGGAAGAACGCCATGGACTTGGGCAGGTCGGCAACGGCCAGGTTCACGAAGATTTGCTTGTGCATGATGGGGGCTCTTTGGGTGGAAGCGGAGAAAGGTTGGAGTCTGGCTCCGCAGGTGCCAGACTCCGTGCTGTTGAGACAGTCGTTGCATACATCGGGTGTCTGAAGTGAAAGTCCCACCCCCGAAGCGCTGCGCGCGTTCCACCTCGCGGCTGGCAGGCCGCTCAGATTCGCCAGGCATGGAGCAGTCCTCAAGGACTGTTCCCTGTCCGGGCTCATCCCCTCAAGGGGGCGACGCTGGCGGACCGGCAAAGCCGGATCCGCGGCGTCCCCGCTCGGGCTGCACCCGCTTTCATCCCGGGCGGGTCGCGCAGCGCGCGGTGAAGCACTGACACCTTCGGAGTCAGACACCTGGGGTTCCTGCGGTCTGGCGCAGGTTGTCGATTTCATACAGCGGCCGCACCTCGATCTCGGCCGGGGCGCCGGGCCCCATGGGGGCCGGGAAGCGGCGGGTCCATTCCAGGGCTTCTTCGCGCGAGCGCGCCTGGATGACGGTGTAGCCGGCCACCAGCTCTTTGCTTTCGGTGAAAGGCCCGTCGACCACGCTGCGCCGGCCGTCGGCGTAGCGGATGCGCCAGCCGGCCGAACTAGGCTGCAGCCCGGCCGCGTCGAGCAGCGCGCCGGCCTGCGCCAGGGCCTCGTGGTAGGCGGCCATCTCGGCGAACAAGGCGTCGTCGGGCAGGCGGCCTGCTTCCGTGTCGGCGTTGGCTTTGACGATGATCATGAATCGCATGGCGGTATCTCCTGTCGGGCGCGGCGCTGGTTCGGCGGTGGTCATGGGCACGACGAGGGGCGCCCGGCCGGATCGACAGCAAATCCGTCGAATCAGGGAAAACCCCTAGAGGCCCGCGGCGATGCGGCGGTCAGGCGAAGCAGGGGCCCAGTTCGCGTATTTCGACCGTGCACCATTGCGCTGCCGGGCATTCGGCCGCGATCGCCACCGCTTCTTCGCGGGTGGCGCAGTTCAGCAGGAAAAAGCCGCCGATCATTTCCTTGGCTTCGGCGTATGGGCCGTCGAGCAGGCGCTGCCGCCCGTCGCGCACTTGCAGTTTTACGCCCTCGGCTTCCGACTTGAGCGATTGGGCGTCCTGCAGCAGGCCGCGGGCTTTCAGGCCGTCGGCGTAGCGCACCATGCTGTCGTAGGCGGCGCGGCCGGCTTCGGGCGTGCGCTGGGCCCGCTGGCCGATGGGTTCGACGATAAGCAGCAGGTAGGGCATGGAGGCTCCGCGTGGGGAAACGGCCGGTGGTGGGGATGGGTTCGCCGAGTTTATCCGGGCAGCCCGCGGCTTTGGAAGGCCCGGTTTGGTATTCAGGTGTATCGTCAGCCTGTTGCCCAACGGAGACCCTCATGACCGCCACCCAGGAAAGCATCAGCATGGCGCTTTTCTGCGACTTTGAAAACGTCGCATTGGGCGTGCGCGACGCCAACTACCAGAAGTTCGACATCAAGCCCGTACTGGAACGCCTGTTGCTCAAGGGCAGCATCGTGGTCAAGAAGGCTTATTGCGACTGGGAACGCTATCGCGAATTCAAAGCCACCATGCACGAGGCGAATTTCGAGCTGATCGAGATTCCGCACGTGCGGCAATCGGGCAAGAACTCCGCCGACATCCGGCTGGTGGTCGATGCGCTGGACCTTTGCTATACCAAGCTGCATGTCGACACCTTCGTGATCATCAGCGGCGATTCCGATTTTTCGCCGCTGGTGTCCAAGCTGCGCGAGAACGCCAAGCAGGTGATCGGGGTAGGGGTGAAGCGCTCGACGTCTGACCTGCTTATCGCCAATTGCGACGAGTTCATCTTCTACGACGACCTGGTGCGCGAACGCCCGCGCGCCGAACCCAAAGCCGGCGCGGCGCGCGAGCCGGGCGGCGCGGCCCGCCGCACAGGCGACGACGACGCCCAGCGCAAGGCCGAGCTCGAGGCGCGCCGCGCCCAGGGCATCGGCATCGCGGTCGAGACCTTCGACGACCTGGTGTCCGAACGTGGCGACAGTGGCAAGATCTGGGCCTCGGTGCTGAAAGAGGCCATCAAGCGCAGGAAGCCCGATTTCAACGAGTCGTACTACGGCTTTCGCGCCTTTGGCAACCTGCTCGAAGAGGCCCAGGCGCGTGGCCTGCTGGCGTTCGGGCGCGACGAGAAATCAGGCGCGTATGTGTACCGCGAGGCGCCGTCCGAGCCTGCGGAGCCCGCCGCGCCGGCGGACGACACCGCGCTGCCCGCCCGCAAGAGTCCCAGCCGCAGCCGGCGGCCCCGCAAGACTGCCGAAGCATGACGCGGCACCCCGTCGAGCAGCGGGCGCTTCGACCTTGCGATGCCCGACGCAGTAGACTGGCGCTTTTCCGATCCTGTCATTTGCTGTTTCTTTTATGTTGACGCTGCGCCCCGCACTCGAGTCCGACCTGCCTTACTTGCTGGCGCCGCGGCGCCAGACCATGGATAAGCACCTGGCCAGCAGCGGCCTGCCCGCGCAGCTCGACCTGCTCAAGACTAACCCCGCGCGCCGGCTGTACGAGCGCCTGGGCTTTCGCATCGTGGCCGATACCGGGGCCGAATTCCACATGGAACGCCCCGCCGGCGGCAGCGCCGGCCAGTAAACTGCTGCTTATCCGAGCTATCGACCTGGCATCGCCATGAATCACACCGATACTGTCACAACGGCCCGCGACTGGCGCACCGCCTGGCGGGCCCAGGCCCACGCGCGCCCGCTGGTCACCCTGGGCCTGGCGGCCGCCACCCTGGCGGTGCTGTGGCTGCTGGGGTCGGGCCTGTACCAGGGCCTGACCGGCGTCGAGCGCGACTATATCCGCTACGCCTTCGCGGGCGGCATGGCCGGCTTCGCCGCCACGGCGGCCGGCGCGCTGGCGGCCATCGGCATGCGCACCATCCACGCGCGCACCCAGGACATCATGCTGGGTTTCGCCGCCGGCATGATGCTGGCCGCCAGCGCCTTTTCGCTGATTTTGCCCGGCCTGGACGCCGCGCGCGGGCTGGTGGGCGACGGCCCCATGGCCGCCGCCGTGGTGGTGCTGGGACTGGCGCTGGGCGTGCTGCTGATGCTGGGCCTGGACGCCTTCACGCCGCATGAGCACGACAGCACCGGGCCGTGCGGCCCCGAGGCCGAGCGCATCAGCCGGGTATGGCTGTTCGTGCTGGCCATCACGCTGCACAACCTGCCCGAAGGCATGGCCATTGGCGTGGGCTTCGCCAACGGCGACATGCAGGTCGGCATTCCCCTGACCTCGGCCATCGCCATCCAGGACATTCCCGAAGGCCTGGCCGTGGCGATGGCGCTGCGGGCCACCGGCCTGTCGCCGCTGCGCGCGGCGCTGGTGGCGGTGGCCTCGGGCCTGATGGAGCCGCTGGGGGCGCTGGTGGGCCTGGGCATGTCCAGCGGCCTGGCGCTGGCCTACCCGGTCAGCCTGGGCCTGGCCGCCGGCGCGATGATTTTCGTGGTGTCGCATGAAGTCATTCCCGAAACCCACCGCAATGGCCACCAGACGCCGGCCACGGTCGGCCTGATGGTCGGCTTCGCGGTGATGATGTTCCTGGATACGGCACTGGGGTAGGGTTTTTTTCTTTTTTGAGAGGTCGATCGTGATTGCGCTGCTCGAGGCCCAGCGGGCCGGGCTGTTCCAACGCCGGCACTGGCTGCCCAACATCGTGTCCGGGGTCATTGTGGGGGTAGTGGCGCTGCCGCTGGCCATGGCGTTCGCCATCGCATCGGGGGTCAAGCCCGAGCAGGGCCTGTACACGTCGATCGTGGCGGGCCTGCTGGTGGCAATGTTCGGCGGCAGCCGGCTGCAGATCGCCGGGCCCACCGGTGCGTTCATCGTCATCCTGGCCGGGGTCGTGGCCGAGCACGGCGTGGCCGGGCTGCAGATCGCCACGCTGATGGCGGGCATCATCCTGGTGCTGCTGGGCGTGGCGCGCATGGGTGCGGTCATCAAGTTCATTCCCGCGCCGGTGATCGTGGGCTTTACTGCGGGCATCGGCGTGATCATCTGGGTGGGGCAGTGGAAAGACTTCTTCGGCCTGCCCGGTGTGACCGCCAGCCATTTCCACGAGAAGCTCTGGCAGTTGCTGCAGGCCCTGCCGCACCTGCATGTGGCCACCACGGGCCTGGCCGTGCTCAGCCTGGCGCTGCTGATCGGCACGGCGCGCGTGCCCTACCTGAGGCGGGTGCCCGGGCCGCTGGTGGCTCTGGTGGTGGCCACGGCGCTGCAGGCGCTGTTTCATTTCGACGGCGTGGCTACCATCGGCTCGGCCTTCGGCGGCGTGCCGCAGGGCTTGCCCAGCTGGCACTGGCCCGATGTGACGCTGTCGCGCGTCATCGAGCTGATCGGACCGGCCTTTGCCATTGCCATGCTGGGCGCCATCGAATCACTGCTGTCGGCCGTGGTGGCCGACGGCATGGCGGGCACGCGCCATCAGTCCAACCAGGAACTGATCGGCCAGGGCATCGCCAATATCGCCGCGCCGCTGTTCGGCGGCATTGCCGCCACGGGGGCGATCGCCCGCACCGCCACCAATATCCGCAATGGCGGCACCAGCCCGCTGGCGGGCATGGTGCACGCGGCGACCCTGCTGGCCATCGTGGTGCTGCTGGCGCCGCTGGCCGAAAACGTGCCACTGGCGGTGCTGGCGGCGATTTTGTTCATGGTGGCGTGGAACATGAGCGACGTGCGGCATTTTGCCAAGATGCTGCGCCGCGCGCCGCGCGCCGACGTGGTGATCCTGCTGGTGACCTTCCTGCTGACGGTGTTTGCCGACCTGGTGGTGGCGGTGAACATCGGCGTGATTCTGGCGACGCTGCATTTCCTGCGCCGCATGGCGTCCAGCGTGGGCGTGCAGCCGATCGACGGCGCAGAGCTGCGCCACGAACTGGCCGCCAGCGGCATCGCCGGGCTGCCCGACGACGTGCTGGTGTACACGGTGGACGGCCCCCTGTTCTTCGCCGCGGTCGAGAATTTCGAGCACGCGCTGGCCAGCACCCGCACCGATCCGCGCGTGCTGGTCATCCGCCTGCGCCGGGTGCCGTTCATGGACGTGACCGGGCTGCAGATGCTGGAAGACGTCATCGGGCGCCTGCACCGGCGCGGCGTACGCGTGCTGCTGGCCGAAGCCAATGCGCGGGTGCGCGGCAAGCTGCACAAGGCCGGCATCGCCGAGCTGGTGGGCGCGGATGCGATGTTCGACACCCTGGGGCAGGCGCTGGCCGCCTGCGGCGCCGTGCGCGCCACGGGGGATGCCGGCAACGCCGGGGCGCTCCTGGCGGATGACCTGGAGGGCAGGGCGCCGGCATCCTGACTATTCGAATAATTCGATGTTTTTTGCCGGTAATTCGAAGTTACGCAGCTAATCGCAACGGTAGCATGCCTGGAAATCTCATAATTCCAAGGAGAAGACATGCTATTGCGACACTGCCGGCGCTGGGCCGGCGTTCTGGCGCTGGCCTGCGCGGCGGCCACTACGCAGGCCTGGGCCGGACGCGACGATGACACGCTGGTGGTGGCTTTCCAGCGCGAAGTGGTGAACCTGGACTACCTGTACACCACCTCGCAGGAACACGTGATCCTGTCGGACCTGACCGACGACCGCTTGTTCGACGTCGACACCAAGACCAACGAAATCTCGCCCATGCTGGCGACCTCGTACAAGTACGTGGATGACACCACCATCGACGTGACGCTGCGCGAGGGCGTGCATTTTCATAGCGGCGCGCCGTTCTCGGCCGACGATGTGGTCTACACCTACAACTGGGTGCTGTCGCCCGACAGCGGCACGCGCGCCTCGGGCACGGTGGGCCGCTGGCTCAAGAGCGTGGAAAAGCTCGGTCCCTATCAGGTGCGCTTTCACCTGAAGGCGGTGTATCCGCTGGCGCTGCGCGACATGGCGCGGCGCATCCCGATCCGCCGCAACGGCGCCTACCAGGTCGACGGCAAGGACGACCGCGGCGCGCAGGCCCTGCGCCCCGACGGGCTGGGCCCGTACCGCGTCGAGTCGTTCCAGCCGGGCCAGAAGGCGGTGCTGGCGCGGTTCGACGGCTACTATGCCGGCAGCCCCAAGGGGCGGGCCGCCATCGGCCACATCGTGGCGCGCACCATTCCCGACTGGGGCACGCAGCAGGCTGAACTGATGAGCGGCGGCGTGGACTGGGCCTATGACATGCCGCTGGACGTGGCGCAGAGCATGGCGGCCACAGGGCGCGCGGTAGCCAAGGCCGGGCCGAGCCTGCGGGTCAGCTTCGTGGTGCTGGACGCCTCCGGCGTGACCGGCCCTAATCCGCTGGCCGACGTGAAGGTGCGGCGCGCGCTGAACTACGCGGTGAACCGCGATGCCATCGCCAAGTTCCTGATCGGCGGTGTGGCCGAGCCGCTGTACACGGCCTGCCATCCGACGCAATTCGGCTGCTCGCAGGACGTGCCGCGCTATCCGTACGACTTGGCCAAGGCCAAGGCCCTGCTGGCCGAGGCGCACTACAAGCAGGACCAGCCGCTGGAGCTGTGGGCCTACCGTGACCGCGCCGTGGCCGAGGCCGTGGCGGCCGATCTGTCCGCCGCCGGCGTGAACGTCAAGCTGCGCTATGGCCAGCTGGCCTCGCTGGACCGCGCCCGGGCCGCGGGCAAGATCCGCGCGTATATCGGTTCGTGGGCCAATGGCGGCACGGCCGACACGGCCATGATCGCGCGCATCCACTTCGGCGACACCGACCGCAATTTGTCGCGCAACCCCCGGGTCATGCAACTGGTGACCGACGCCGAGCGCACCAATGACAGTGCGCGCCGCGCCGGCCTGTACCACCAGGCGCTGCAGATCATTGCCGACCAGGCCTACTGGATTCCGCTGTACACGTACTCGGTCAACTACCTGATGTCGCCGGACCTGGAGTTTCCCATTCCGCCCGACGGCCTGCCGCGCCTGTACGAGGCGCGCTGGAAGCAGCCCTGAGCGGCGCCGCGCGCCGCATGCGCGGCGCGTTTTTTTCCTGATCAACGGAGATCACCCATGTTGCGCTTTGCGCTAAGACGCCTGGGCCTGGCGGTGCTGGTGGCGCTGACTGTGTCCTTTGCCACCTTCGTACTGCTGAACGTGGCCACCGACCCGGCGCAGGCCATCGCGGGCGAGAACGCCGAACCCGAGCTGGTCGAGCAGATCCGCCACGAGTACGGCTTCGACCGACCGTTCATGGAACGCTACGGCAATTGGCTGTCGCATGCCGTGCGCGGCGATTTCGGCAAGAGCTACTACTGGCATGACTCGGTCAGCCAACTGGTGGCTAAGCATGCGCCGCCCACCATCCGCCTGGCGCTGATGGCGGTGGTGATCACGGTGCTGCTGGCCATTCCGCTGGGGGTGGCGGCGGCGCTGCGGCCCAATTCGGCGCTGGACCGATTTTCGCTGGGTGTGGCGGTGTCGGCCCAGGCGATTCCCAATTTCTGGCTGGGCCTGGTGCTGGTGATTCTGTTCAGCGTGATGATCCCGGTGTTCCCGGTGTCGGGCGACGGCACCTGGCTGCACTACGTGCTGCCGGCCCTGGTGCTAGGCACCAGCTCGGTGCCCGCGGTCATGCGGCTGACCCGCGCCGGCCTGATCGAGGTGATGGGTTCCGACTATGTGCGCACGGCGCGCGCCAAGGGCTATCGCGGCGTGTCGCTGCTGCTGCGGCACGCCATGCGCAATGCCATGCTGCCCATTGTCAGTGTGCTGGCGGTGCAACTGGGGCAGAAGTTCGGCGGCTCGGTGATCGTGGAATCGATCTTCGCCATCAACGGCCTGGGGCGCCTGACCCTGCAGTCCATCCTGGGCAGCGACATTCCGACCGTGCAGATGCTGATCTTCATTTTTGCGCTGGTCTTCATTGTGATGAATTTCCTGGCGGACGTGCTCAATGCGCTGCTCGATCCGCGGATTCGTATGGGGTAGGCGCGTGAACCAAGAAAAAACCTTGATGGCGGGCATCGAGCCGGCGGCCGCGCACGATGCGGCCGACGCGGCGCAAGACCTGGATGCCCAGCGCCGGCAGGCGTTCTGGCGGCGTGTGCGCGGGCACCGCGGCCTGCAGGCCGGCGCGCTGATCGTGCTGGCGCTGTTGGCGGTGGCCGTATTCGCGCCCTGGCTGGCGCCGCACGACCCCTACGCGCAATCGCTGGCACACCGCCTGGTGCCGCCGGTGTGGGCGCCGGGCGGCTCGTGGGATTACGTGTTCGGTACCGACCAGGTGGGGCGCGACTATCTCAGCCGGCTGATCTACGGCACCCGCATTTCGCTGATCGTGGGCTTTGGCGCGGCCGGCGTGGGCTGTGTGATCGGCGTGGCGCTGGGCATCTGCGCCGGGTACTTCGGCGGGCGCATCGATTCGCTGGTGAGCTTTCTGCTGACCTGCCAGCTGGCCCTGCCGGGGCTGCTGCTGGCGATGGCGCTGGTGTTCATCATCGGCCCGTCGCTGTGGGTGGTGATCGGCATTATCGGCGGCCTGCACTGGACATACTACCTGGTGGTCACGCGCACCAGCACGCTGCGCCTGCGGCAGCTCGATTTCGTGGCGGCGGCCAAGGCGGTGGGCAGCAACCGCCGCCAGATCCTGTTCCATGAAATCCTGCCCAACCTGCTCAACCAGATCATCGTGGTGTTCACCTTTGAGGTTGGCATCGCCGTGCTGGCCGAGGCGGCGCTGTCGTTTCTGGGCGTGGGCATCCAGCCGCCCACGCCGTCGTGGGGGCTGATGATTGCCGAAGGCAAGATGGCCATCTTCCACCGGCCGTGGCTGGTGGTGCTGCCCGGCATTGCGCTGTTCCTGCTGGTGATCGGCGCGAACTTGCTGGGTGACGGCCTGCGCGACGTGACTTCGCCGGACAGGCGCAGCTAGCCGGACCGCCATTCACGGGAAAAAAACATGTCTACGAATTTATTGCAGATCGATGGGCTGGACGTCACCCTGCCCACGCCGGGCGGGCCGCTGCACGCGGTGCGCGGTATGAGCCTGGCGCTGGCGCGCGGCGAGGCCCTGGGCATTGTCGGTGAATCCGGCTCGGGCAAGTCGATGACGGCGCTGGCGCTGATGCGCCTGCTGCCGCCCGGCGCCAGCCTGCGCGCCCGCGCCATGCGCTACCAGGGCGAAGACCTGGCGGCGCTGCCCGACGCGCGGTTCGCCGCCACGGTGGCCGGGCGCCGCATTGCGATGATCTTCCAGGAGCCGATGACCTCGCTGAATCCGGTCTACACGATCGAGCGGCAGATGACCGAGCTGATGATCCGCGACGGGGCCGGCGCGGCGCAGGCGCGCGAGCGGGCGCTGTACCTGCTGGACCGTGTCCGGGTGCCCGATCCGGCGCAGCGCCTGCGCAGCTATCCGCACCAGTTGTCGGGCGGCCAGCGCCAGCGCGTGATGATCGCCATGGCCCTGATGACCGAGCCGCAGCTGCTGATCGCCGACGAGCCGACCACCGCGCTGGATGTGACGGTGCAGGCGCAGATACTGGATCTGCTGGCCGAGCTGCGCCAGGAATTCGGCATGGCCATGATCCTGATCACCCATGACCTGGCGGTGGTGGCCAACGCGGTGGACCGCGTGATGGTGATGTATGGCGGCCAGCCGCTGGAGCTGGGCGCCACGCGTACGGTGCTGAGCGATCCGCGCCATCCGTATACGCGCGGGCTGCTGGGCTGCGCGCCGGGCACCGGGCGGCGCGGCGCGCGCCTGAGTGCTATTCCGGGCATCGTGCCTTCGCTGATCGGGCCGCAGTCGGGCTGCGTGTTCGCGCCGCGCTGCGCCAGCGCGACGGCGCAGTGCCGGGCCGGCGATATCGCGGCCACGCCGCGCGCGGCGGACGGGTGGTTCCGTTGCCTGCATCCGAAGGGGGAAGAGGCTGGGCGGTGTCTGACACCCTGCGGGAGTCAGACACCGCCTTCCGATGCCGAGGCCTCCGCCGAACGCGCCGATGCCGGGTGCGTGCTGGTGGCCCGCAACATCGTGCGCACCTTCACGCAGCGCAAGGGCCTGTTCGCGCAGCCCTACACCGTGCGCGCGGTCGACGACGCCTCGCTGACAGTGCGGCGCGGCGAGACGCTGGCGGTGGTGGGGGAGTCCGGTTCGGGCAAGAGCACGCTGGCGCGCATCCTGTTGGGCCTGGACGAACCCGACCAGGGCCGCATCACGCTGGGCGGCAAGGCCGTGGGCGCGCTGGCGCCGCGCGAGCGTGCCCGGCTGGTGCAGCCGGTATTCCAGGACCCGTATTCGTCATTGAACCCGCGCCGTTCGGTGGGCGACATCGTGGGCCGGCCGCTGGAGCTGCATGGCGCGGCGCCGGCCGCCGAGCGGCGCGCGCAAGTGGCGCGCATCCTGGAACGGGTCGGCCTGCCGCGGCGCGTGATCAATAGTTTTCCCGGGCAGCTGTCGGGCGGCCAGCGCCAGCGCGTGGCGATTGCGCGCGCGCTGATCCTGCGGCCGCAACTGCTGCTGTGCGACGAACCGACCTCGGCGCTGGACGTGTCGGTGCAGGCGCAAATACTCAACCTGCTGCAGGACCTGCAAGAGGAGTTCGGATTGTCCATGTTGTTCATCACCCATGATATCGGCGTGGTGCGCCAGATTGCCGACCGGGTCGTCGTGATGCGCGGCGGCCGCATTGTCGAGGAAGGCCCGGCCGCGGCCGTCCTGGCGCGCCCGGCGCACGAGTACACGGCCCTGCTGCTGGATTCGGTGCCGTCGCTGGAACGCGCTTTCGCGGAGGCCGCAGCATGAGCCGTGCCGCAGCGCTGCCCGCCTCGGTGGCGGAGCTGTTTTCCACCGAACAGACCTGGCAGACCTGGCTGGATATCGAGGCTGCGCTGGCGCTGTCGCAAGCCAGCCTGGGCCTGATCCCGGCGCAGCATGCGCAGCGCATCGCCGCGCACGCTTCATTGCAGCACCTGGACCTGCCGGCGCTGCGCGCCGATATCCAGCGCACCATGGCCCCCGTGCTGTCGGTGGTGCACGCGCTGGCGCACGCCTGCGGCGACGAGGCCGGCGGCTATGTGCACTGGGGCGGCACCACGCAGAACATCATCCTGGGCGGGCGGGTGCTGCAGATGCGGCGCGTGCATGCGCTGCTGCTGGCCCGCATCGGCAGCGCGCTGGACACGCTGGCCGCGCTGGCCGAAGACAGCGCCGACGCCGTGATGGCCGGGCGCACCAACCGCAAGCACGCGCTGCCTATCACCTTCGGCTTCAAGGTGGCCAGCTGGATTGAAGAGCTCGTGCGCTGTGTCGAGCGGCTGCGCCAGGTCGAGCCGCGCGTTTTCTCGCTGGTGTTCGGCGGGGCCATCGGCGCCATGCACACCTTCGGGCCGGACGGCATGCGGCTGGCTGGCGCCATTGCCGGCCGGCTGGGCCTGGCCAGCCCGCTGGTGCATTCGCGCGCCATGCTGGACCCGTTCTGCGAATATGTGCTGGTGCTGTCCTTGTTCGCCATGGCCTGCTCGCGCATGGGCAACGAGCTTTACACCCTGATGGCCGACGAGATCGGTGAAGTGGCCGAGGCGCTGCCCGACGGGGTGGTGGGCAGCAGCACCATGCCGCACAAAGACAATCCCAAGCACGTGGTCAGCCTGATCGCGCGGGCGGCGCGGCTGCGGGCGCTGGCCGCACCGGCGCTCGAGGCCGGCCAGCCCAGCCACGAGGGCGATTCGGCCGCCAACCAGCAACTGTATGGCCTGATCGACGAAGCCTGCCCGCTGGCCTACGACGTGGCCGTGCGCCTGGACGAACTGCTGGCGCTGGTGCGCTTCGATCCGGCGCGCATGCGCGAGAATCTGGCGCGTTCGGCCGACGTGATCGCATCCGAGCGGCTGATGATGGTGCTGGCGGCGACGCTGGGCCGCCAGCACGCGCACGACCGCGTGCATGCGGCCATCCGCGAGGCGCGCCGCAGCGGCTGCGCGCTGGCCGACGTGCTGGCCGGCCAGCCCGACGTGGCTGCGCACTACACGCGCGAGCAGATCGTGGATGCGCTGGATCCGGCGCGCTATACCGGCAACAGCCGCGACATCGCGCTGCGCGCCGCGGCGCTGGCGCGCGGCCTGGCGGCCGAGCTGGCGCCGGCGGCGGCTCAGGCGGCGCCGCTGGCCTGATCGCCCGGCTTGAGCAGGCGGAAGCTGGGCGCCGCCTCGGTGTCTTCGCGGCATAGGCGGCGCACATAGCCGCGCAGGCTGTCGACGAACAGGTCGGCCAGCGGCGGCCGGCCGGACGTCGGGAAAATGCAGGCGTAGGTCACCCAGCGCTCGGGCGCGATGGGGCGGAACACCACGCTGTCGCCGGGCAGCAGGCGGGCGCAGGTGCGGTCCATGATGGATACGCCGTTGCCGTCGCGCACCAGCTGCTGCACCATCAGCGTGGACGTGGTCTCGATCGCCATGCGCGGCTTGGCGCCGGCGGTGGCGTAGATTTCGTCCAGGCGGCGGCGCCACAGCTGGTGCGGCTGCAGCGACACAATGGGCTGGTCGAGCAGGTCTTCGGCGTGGATGGTCTCGCGCGCGGCCAGCGGATGATGGCGCGGCAGCAGGGCCTCGACCCTCACCTGCAGCACGGGCTCGACCTGCAGCTCGACGATAGCGTTGGTGATGGGCAGCGAGATCAGCCCCAGGTTGTAGCGCCGCCGCGCCACCTTGTTCTCGATTTCGAAGCGGCCTTCGATGTGGATGCGGCAGTCGAAGTCGGGTTCCTGGCGCCGCATGTCGCTGATGGCGGGCGACACCAGGCAGGTGCCCAGCGGCACCGAGGTGACCAGCGTGAATTTTTCGCGGTTCTTGCCGCGGATGTCTTCGGCGATGCGCGGAATCTCGTCCACGCCCATCAGGATCTGCTCGGCTTCCTGGAAGAACAACTCGCCCTCGGGCGTGAGCAGCAGCCGGCGGCGCGCGCGCGTGAACAGTTTCAGGCGGATCTCGTCTTCCAGCAGGGAGATCAGGCGGCTGGCCGCCGACTGGCTGAGATGCAGGCGTTCGGCGGCTGAAGCCAGCGAGCCGTGCAGCACGATCAGGCGGAACAGGCGCAGGGATTTCAGGTTCATGGCGCGGGGCGGGTAGCGAGAGACGGTTTGATTATTTCGAAGATGTGATTGCTTAATTCGAATAATCGGTGCAGTCAACGGCGATAGGATGCCAGAAGACGAACGATGGTTCCATCAAAAAAAAACAGCGGCAGGTTCCGCCACAGGAGACAGATTTGAAGCGACTGTTCATCACGGCCCTGGCTGCGCTGGCCGCCGCCGGCGCCGCGCGCGCCGAGCTGGCCGCGGGCGTGGGCGAATACGAATTCCGCAATGCCGACACAGGCCAGCCCGTGCAGGTGTACTACTTCAAGCCCGAGGGCTACCGCGCCGATACGCCGGTGGTGGTGGTGCTGCACGGCATCAAGCGCAATGCCCGGGAATACCGCGACGGCTGGGTCGATATTGCGCGCCAGCGCAAGCTGATGGTGCTGGCGCCGCTGTTCACCCGCGAGGCCTATCGCGGTGCTAATGGCTACAACCTGGGCAATGTCTTCCATGCCGTGTCGCATGCCGAGGCCACTGGCAAGGCCAGGCCGGCCGAGCGCAACCCGCAGCAGCAGTGGAGTTTCGCCGTGCCCGACGCGGTGTTCGCCGATTTCGCGCGGCGCCAGGCCACCGGGCAGGCGGGCTATACGCTGTACGGCCACGGCGCCGGGGCGCAGTTCGCCCACCGTTACGCGCTGTTCCGCCCGCACAGCCAGGCCTGCCGCATCATCGCCGCTAATTCGGGCTGGTACACCTACCCGGACCGCGGCGTCGACTGGCCTTACGGCTTGCGCGACGTACCGGGCGTGACCGATGCGCAGGTCGATGCCTTTCTGGGCGCGCCCTTGCTGCTGATGCTGGGCGACGATGATGTGCGCCGCAAGGGCGGAGTAATGCGCAAGACCGATGGCGCGCAGGCGCAGGGCCCCGACCGCAGGACGCGCGGCGAACGCTTCTACGCGCAGGCGCGACAGTTGGCGCAGCAGCGCGGCCTGACGTTCGGCTGGCAACTGCAGCACGTGCCCGGCGCGGGACACAGCAACGACCAGATGGCCGCCGCCGCGGCTGCCCGCGTCACGGGCTGCGCTGCGCGCTAGCCCCTGCTTTCATTTTCGATTGTCATCGCGGCCCGCCGGGCCGCCGCCGGACTGCGCTCGCGCGGCCCGCGACCCAGTTTTTTCAACGGAGGAGCAAACCATGAGAAGAACCGCAAACACCATGCTGGCCCTGGCGCTTGCCACGGCCGGGCTGGCCGGCGCGGCACAGGCCGAAAGCAGCGTCACCCTGTATGGCCTGGTCGACCTGGGCTACATGAACGACCACGACGACGCCAAGGGCACGTCGCAGGGCATCGACAGCGGCAACGAGTCGGGATCGCGCTGGGGCATCAAGGGCGAGGAAGATCTGGGCGGCGGGCTGAAGGCCACCTTCCAGCTGGAAAGCGGCTTCAACGCCGATAACGGCACATCCGCGCAGTCGGGCCGGCTGTTCGGCCGCTGGGCGTACGTGGGCCTGCAGAGCGCCACGCTGGGCGAAGTGCGGCTGGGCCGCCAATGGGTGCTGGGCCGCGAATGGGGCGGTGTGGCCACACCGTTCTCGATCGCCTGGTCGCGCTCGGGGCTGGGCACCACCTTCGGCTACAACGACGGCGATTTCGGCGCCAGCGGCATCGCCGACAACATGGTGATGTGGCGTTCACCTAAGGTGCACGGCTTCGAGGCCGCGCTGGGCTACAGTTTCGCGGTGGACGGCGAGCAGGAATTCGGCAACAGCAACAACGACCGCATGCTGACCGCCGGGGTGCGCTACGGGAAAGGCCCGCTGCGCCTGGCCCTGACCTACGAGCATCTGTACGTGGACCAGCGCCGGGTCAGCGGCCGCGCCAATCCTGCCGGCGACACCAGCAACTGGCAGCTGGGCGGTTCGTACGATTTCGAGGTGGTGCGCGTGTATGCCGGGGCGGGGCGCATCAGCGACGCCAACAAGGGCCCGGCCAAGGGCCTGGACAAGGACTATGCCTGGACGGCCGGCGTGCGCGTGCCGGTGGGGCCGGGCGCGCTGCTGGCGTCATGGCAGCAGACCACCAATTCGAAGATCAAGGCCTATGCGATCGGCTACCAGTACGGCTTGTCCAAGCGCACCGACTTGTACGCCTTCTACAACCACAGCGATACGCGCGACCTGGACACCGGCGAAGACAATGGCCGGCGCCAGATCAGCGTGGGGATCCGGCACCGCTTCTAGCGCGATGCCGGACACGGGCGCGGGCTAGCTGCGCCCGTTGAGCAGGCCGCCGCCCATCTTGAGCAGGTCGCCCAGGCCGACCTGGCCGTCGCCGTCCTGGTCGAGCAGCGAGCCCAGCAGCCCGCCGCCCAGGCCGCCCTGTTGGCGGGCGGCATCGCGTTCCTGGCCGAGCGAGGCGCTGAGCCCGCCGGCATCCATGCCGCCGCCCTGCATGCGCTGGGCCAGGAAGGCCATGACGATGGGCGCCAGCAGCTTCAGCAGGCTGGAGGCGTTGTTGCCGCCCAGGCCGGTGGCCTGGCCCAGGTTGTCCTGGGCGCGCTGCTGGTTGTCGCCGAAGATGTGGCCCAGGATGGCGCCGCCGTTGGCCTGGCTGGCGCCGGCGCCAGGGCCGCCGCCCAGCAGCGAGCCCAGCAGGCCGCCCAGGTCGGCGCCGCCGCCGGCGTGGTCGCGCTGCAGCGCGCCGAACAGGGCTTCGGCGCCTTGCGGTTGCGAGGCGTTGTGGCCCAGGGTACCCAGCAGCATCGGCAGGGCGGCGCCGACGGCATCGCGCGTCTGGGCGGCGTCGGTGCCCAGTTGCTGGGAAATCTGCTGCATCGGCGCGCCTTGCAGCTGCGCGAAGAGTTCGTCGGATAGCGTGGCGGGAGAGTTCATGGTGTGTCTTCCTGATGAACGGGTGAGCTTAGCGTACCACCGGAAGCGGTGGCGGAGTGCGCGTTGCGCAGCAGCAGCCCGCCCAGCAGCGCGGCCGCCACGGCGCAGACCGCGCCCAGCAGGAACGCCAGGCGATAGCCGCCATTGAGCGCCTCGGGCAGCACGGCGCCGGCCGAGGCCAGCGCACCGGTGCGCGCCGCCGCCAGGCTGGCCAAGATGGCCAGGCCCAGGGCGCCGCCCATCATGAAAGCCGTATTGACCACGCCCGAGGCCAGACCCGACTCGTGCTGCGGCACGTCGTGCATGGCGGCCAGCAGCAGCGGGTTGAAGGCGATGCCGGCGCCCAGGCCCAGCAGCAGCATGCCCGGCAGAATGTGCAGGGCGAAGCTGCCGTCGATGGGGGACTGGGCGAACAGCGCCAGGCCCAGGGCCGCGACCGCCAGCCCGGCCGCCAGCGGCGCGCGGATGCCGAAGCGCATGACCAGCCTGGCCGACACGCCCAGCGAGCACACGGCCATGACCAGGTTGCCGGGCAGGAAGGCCAGCCCGACCTGCATGGCGCTGTAGCCCAGCACCAGCTGCATGTACAGCGCCGAGATAAAGAACCAGGCGAACATGGCGCCGGCCCACAGCACGCCCACCACATTGGCGATGGCCAGATTGCGCAGCCGGAACAGGGCCAGCGGCATCAGCGGCGCGCCAGTGCGGGCCTCGATGGCCAGAAAGGCGGCCAGCAGCGCTGCCGCCGCGGCCAGCAGGCCGAGCGTGCGGGTCGAGGCCCAGCCGGCTTCGTTGCCGTTGACCACGGCGTACACCGCCAGCATCAGCGACAGCGTTACGGTGACCGCGCCCGCCACGTCGAGCCGGGCGCCGCCGCCGGCGGCGCGCCCGCCCGGCAGCAGCACCAGGCACAGGCCGAACACGGCCGCGCCGATGGGCAGGTTGACCAGGAATATCCAGTGCCAGCTCAGCGCGCTGGTCAGCAGTCCGGCCAGCAGCACGCCCACGCTGCCGCCGCCGGCGCAGACGAAGCCGTAGACGCCCATGGCCTTGGCGCGCTCGGCCGGCTCGGAAAACAGATTCATGATCAGCGACAGCGACACCGCCGACACCACGGCGCCGCCCAGGCCCTGGACCGCGCGCGCGGCCACCAGCAGCTGCTGGCTGCCGGCCACGCCGCAGGCCAGCGAGGCCGCGGTGAACAGCGTCAACCCCGCCAGGAAGACGCGGCGTGCGCCGAACAGGTCGCCCAGCCGGCCACCCAGCAGCAGGAAGCCGCCGAAGGTCAGCATGTAGGCGTTCACCACCCACACCAGCGAGGTCTCGGAAAACTGCAGGTCGGCGCGGATCGACGGCAGCGCGACGTTGACGATGGTGGTGTCCAGGACAATCATCAGTACGCCCAGGCACAGCACCATCAGTGCCAGCCAGCGTTGCCTGTCTTCAAGGGTGTGCTGCATGCGGAGGGCTCCGTGGGGAAGGGCAGTTTCAGCCGGCGGTCTGGCCGCCGTTGATCAGCCACGATGTGCCGTAGCGGTCGGTCAGCGCGCCGAAGGCCTCGGCCCAGAATGTTTTCTGCAAAGGCATGGTTACCGTGCCGCCTTCGGCCAGCGCGTTGAAAATGCGGGTCGCGTCGGACACTGTCGGAAATACCAGGGCCAGCGAAACGCCTTGCTGGCCCTGGTACGGCTGGCGGCCCGCCGCGTCGGATGCCATCAGGGTCTGGCCGTCGAGGCTGAGCCGGGCGTGCATGATGCGGCCCTGCAGCTCGGCCGGAACCCCGCCGCCGTCGGGCGCCTCGGCGTAGGTCAGCATGGCCTCGATGCGGCCGGTCAGTGTGCGTTCATAGAAGTGCATGGCCTCGGCGCAGTTGCCGTCGAAGGTCAGGTAGGCGCAGAGTTGGGGCATGATGGTTCCTCCGGTGGAGCGGGGCGCCGGCCCGGGTGGCCGGCCGCGCGCGGCAGGTGTTGTAATGGCGGTCGCGCCGATCAAACTACGAATGAAGCGTCACGATGATCATCCAGATTAATGAAGAACTGCGAACCTATATCGACCCGCTCAGCGCCGATGAATACGCCGCGCTGGAGCGCAGCCTGCTGGCCGAAGGCTGCCGCGACGCGCTGGTGCTGTGGGGCGACGTGCTGGTCGACGGGCACAACCGCTACGAGTTGTGTCGCAAACACGGTATCGAATTCAAGACTGTGCAGAATACCCGTTTTACCTCGCTCGATGATGTCAGGCTGTGGATGATCGAGAATCACCTGGGCCGGCGCAGCGTGTCCGACTTCCAGCGCGGGGTGCTGGCGCTGCGCAAGAAAGAGATTCTGCAGGCGCGCAAGCAGGCCCAGGCGCAGCAGGCCGCGCCGGACGCCGGCCAGGGTGGGGCCCCGCAGCCGGCCGAGCCGGCGCCGGTGCCCAGCCGCCAGGCCCTGGCCCGCGCGGCGCGCGTCAGCAGCAATACGCTGGGGCAGATCGAGAAAATCCACAAGGCCGCCGCGCCGGAACTGGTGCGGGCCGTGAAGGCCGGCGATATCTCCATCAACGCGGCGGCCGCGGTGGCGGCGCTGCCGGCCGAGCAGCAGGTGGCGGCGGCTGCCGAAGGCCGCAAGGCGCTGCGCGAACTGGCGCGCCAGGCCCGCCAGGCCAAGGCGGGCAGCCGCAACGAGGCCGGCGCGGCGCCGGCCGCCGGCGATGCCGCCGAGGCCGACATCATCGAAGACTACCCGGCCGAAGTCGCGCGCCTGCGCCGCTTGGTAGCCGCCCTGACCGAAGAGCGCGATGCATTGAAGAAAAAAGTCATGCACCTGACCGTGGCGCTGGCCGAAGCGCGCAACAACGATTAAGCGGCCGGGACGGCGCAGGCCTGGCCGGAGGTGTCTGTCTTCGCAGGTGCCAGACACCGAAGTGTGCACAGACTGTCTCAATAGCACGGTGTCTGGCACCCTGGCGGGAGCCAGACACCTGGGGTTTACTCAGCCAGCCTGGCGGAACGTCAGATTGATGCGGACCGCGCCCAGGCGCGGATGGCTGGCTTCTTTCAGCGGCAGCACGCCGTGGTAGCGCAGGCGGTCGGGGCCGCCCCACACCACTACGTCGCCATGCTGCAGCGGCACGCGCCGGGCCGGGTCGCCGCGCCGGCTGCCGCCGAACAGGAACACCGCGGCAATGCCCAGCGACACCGACACGATGGGCGAGCCGAAATCGCGTTCGTTCTTGTCCTGGTGCAGGCTCATGCGCGCGCCGGGCACATAGCGGTTCACCAGGCAGGCATCGGGCCGGAAGCCGGCAAAGCCGGCCGCCTCGGCGGCGTCTTGCGCCAGGCGCAGAAAGGACGCCGGCATGGCGGGCCAGGGCCGGCCGGTTTGTGGGTCGCGGCGCGTATAGCGGTAGCCGTGCCGGTCGGATGTCCAGCCCAGCGCGCCGCAATTGCTCAGGGCCGCCGACATGCGGAATCCGCCCGGGGTTTCCATGTGGCGCGGCGGCGCGGCCGCCAGCACCGCATCCAGCGCCGGCAGCAGTGCCTCCACATGCGGCAGCGCCCAGCCGCGCAGCAGGGCGGCGGCCGGCCCCAGCGCGATGTGGGCCGGGACGGCGTCGGCGGGTTCGAACAATTCCAGGTTCATGGCGTCGGACGCGGTTGCAGGCGCGCAAGGGCGCTACTGCGCATCGTGGAAGATGATGCCCAGCGTGTAGCGCCGGCCCGAGCGCACCTGGCTGACCCCGTGGCGCTGGTTGACCCGGTAGTGGCCGCGCGCGCCGCGCACCGGCCGATGGTGCACCGCGAACACTACGGCGTCGCCCCGGCGCAGCGGCACGACGGCGGCGCTGGACTGCATACGCGGCCGCTGCGTGGTCAGCACGAATTCGCCGCCGGTGAAATCGTGCTGCGGTTCGGACAGCAGAATGGCTACTTGCAGCGGAAACACATGCTCGCCGTACAGGTCCTGGTGCAGGCAGTTGTAGTCGCCCGGGCTGTAGGCCAGGATCAGCGGCGTGGGGCGGCGCTGGCCGGCTGCATGGCAGCGCCGTAGGAACTGCGCATGTTCGCCGGGGTAGCGCACGGCCAGGCCCATGGCTTCGTTCCAGCGGTTGGCCAGCGGCGCCAGGCGCGGGTATAGCGCCGTGCGCAGCTGTGCGATGAGTTCGGGCAGCGGGTAGGCGAAATATTTGTATTCGCCGCTGCCGAAGCCGTGCCGCGCCATGACCACGCGGTTGCGGTAGCGCGCGTCGTCGGAATAGGCGGCGGCCAGCGCCGCGCAGTCGCCGGGCCCGAGCAGGGCCGGCATGACGGCGTATCCGTCGTGGTCCAGGGCGGCTTCCAGGGCCGGCCAGTCTTGCGAGGCCAGGCGGCCGGCAAGGGCGGCGGTGTCGGCAGGGTTCATGGCGCCAGTGTAGGCGGCGCGCGGCGGCGGGGCACTCCGGCTCTTGCGCCCGAATTCGGCAGGCGGGCTCAGCCGCAGCGCAGCGCGGTGATGACGTCGCCGCCGTCCAGAATGATGTTCAGGCGCGCGGGGTTGTATTCCATGGTCATGACCTGGCCCGGGCGCATCACGCGCAGCTGGGCGGACTGCGAGCGCGAGCGGGCGTCGCCGGCCACGGATTCGGAATATCTCTTGCCGATGAGGTCTTGCACGGGCTGGGCATCGCAGGCCGCCGATGGAGCGCCGCCGGACGGCGCGCCGGCGGCCGGGGCGCCGTTCGCCGGTGTGTCGGATGAGCCACGCTGCGTTCCGGACGTGGCGCAGGCGGTAAGGCCGGCAACGAGGAAAACGGGAATCAGCTTGCGGATCATGGAGGCTCCTTCAAACAGGATAGACATCCATCATAGACCAGCCAGTTGGCCGATTCGTTCACCCGGCGCGTGGCGAAGGGGCTTCAGCCGGCGCCGCCCGCCAGCGCCAGGGGTGCGGCCGCCGTGCCGCGCAGCCGCGCCACGTCGCGCAGCGGCGGCGCGCCGTACTGGCGGCTGTATTCGCGGCTGAACTGTGAGGCGCTTTCGTAGCCCACCTGGCGGCCCGCCGCGCCGGCGTCCGCCAGCCCCGCCAGCAGCAGGCGGCGCGCCTCTTGCAGCCGCAACTGTTTCTGGTACTGCAGCGGGCTCATGGCGGTGACCGCCTTGAAGTGATGGTGCAGCGACGAGGTGCTCATGTTGACCGTGTGGGCCAGCTGTTCGATGCGCAGCGGGCGGTCGAAATGGGTCTGCAGCCATTCGATGGCCTGGCGGACCTGGTGAGTGGGGCCTTCGTGGCGCGCGATATGGCGCAGGCGTCCGCCCAGCTCGCCGGTCAGCAGGCGGTAGGTGATTTCGCGCCGCAGCAGCGGCGCCAGCACCCGGATGTCTTGCGGCGCATCGAGCAGGCGCGCCATGCGCAGCGCCGCGTCCAGCAGGGGCGGGCAGACCTGGGCCACCGCCAGGCCGCGCCCGGTGTCTGACTCGGCCGGCTGCGGCAGGCCGGTTTCGGCGATCAGGTCGGCGGTGTCGCGCGGGTCCAGGTCGAGCACGAAGCACAGGTAGGGCGTGCCGGGGCTGGCCAGGGTCACGCGCGACGCCACCGGCAGGTCGATCGAGGTGAGCAGGTAGTGCGACGCGTTGTACTCGTAGACGTCTTCGCCCACTTCGACGCGCTTGGCGCCCTGCACCAGCAGCGCCAGCGACGGCCGGTACACGCCGAAGGACAGTTCGCTGGGCTGCGACGAGCGGAAGAACGACAGGCCGTCGATGGCGCTGCGGTGCAGGCCGTCGGCCTGCGCGTGGCGATTGACCCGCGCGGCCAGCTCGCCCAGGCCGGCGGCCAGGGCGGGCGGGCAGGCTGCGGTGCGGGTAGAGGCAGGCGCCATGGGCATTGCCGGCGTATCGGACAACAACGGGGACAGCGACATCTTACCCCTGTCCCGCCAGCGGCTTGACCCGGGCCGCGAAGGGCAGGGCGCGAATGCGCTGCCCCGTGGCGGCGTACAGGGCATTGGCCACCGCCGGCGCCACGGGCGGCACGCCGGGTTCGCCCACGCCAGTGGGTTTTTCGGCAGAGGCCACGGTATGTACTTCGACGCCGGGCATCTCGTTGATGCGCATGACCGGATAGTCGTGGAAATTGCTCTGCTCGACCTGGCCGTCTTTCAGGGTCAGGGCGCCATGCAGCGCGGTCGACAGGCCGAAGCCGATGCCGCCCTCCATCTGGGCGCGCACCACGTCGGGGTTGACTACCACGCCGCAGTCCAGCGCGCACACGATGCGGTCCACCTTGAACGAGCCGTCGGGCTGCACGGTGACTTCGGCCACTTGTGCCACGATGGTGTTGAACGATTCGTGCAGCGCCACGCCGCGGCCGCGCCGCTGGCCCTGCGCGCCGGCCGCCAGCGGCTGCAACCAGCCGGCCCGTTCGGCCGCCAGTTCCAGCACTTTGCGATGGCGCGGGTGCTGCTCGAGCAGGGCGGCGCGATAGGCCACCGGGTCCTGGCCGGCCGCCGCGGCGGCTTCGTCTATCAGGCCCTCGGCCGAGAACGCCGTATGCGTGTGGCCCACCGAGCGGTACCACAGCACGGGCACGCCGATGTCGCGCGGCGTGTAGGATTCCACCTGCAGGTTGGGCACGGCATAGCGCAGGTCGGCCTGGCCTTCTACCGAGGTGGGGTCGATGCCGTTCTGCATGGCGCCCTCGAACGGGCCGCCCAGGAAGATCGACTGGCCCGCCAGCCGCACGTGCCACGCCAGCAGCTTTCCCTGCGCATCCAGGCCGATGCGCGCGCGGTGCACATTCAGCGGACGGTAGTATCCGCCGCGCATGTCGTCTTCGCGCGTCCATACCAGTTTGATGGGGGCGCGCACGCCCTGGTCGCGCGCCGCCTTGGCGATCAGCGCGGCCTCGGTGACGTAGTCGGCGTGCGCATTGGCGCGCCGTCCGAAGCTGCCGCCGGCGTACAGCTGGGTAATGAACACCTGTTCGGGCGCCAGCCCCAATACCTTGGCCACGGCGGCCTGGTCGACCGTCTGGAATTGCTCGCCGTTCCAGATGTCGCAGCGGCCGTCGCCCAGCTGTACCAGGCAGTTCATGGGCTCCATGGCGGCGTGCGCCAGGTAGGGCACTTCGTATTCGGCCTCGATGACCTTGGCCGCCTGCGCCAGCGCGGCTTCCACATCGCCGTGGCTGGCCGCCACGGTGCCGGGCCGGTCCAGCGCCGCGCGGTACTGCGCGCGGATATCGTCAGAGCCCTTGCGGTGGGCCTGACTGTCGTCCCATTGCACCTGCAGGGCGTCGCGACCGGTGCGCGCGGCCCAGGTGTTGTCGGCCAGCACCGCCACGCCCTCGAAGTTGTGCCCGGTGCCGGCAAACTGCACCACATGGCGCACGCCCGGCACGGCCTTGGCCTTGCTGGCGTCGAAGCCAGCCACCTTGCCGCCGAAGCGGGGCGGATGCGCCGCCATCGCGACCAGCATGCCGGGCAGCTTCATGTCCTGGGTGAACATGGCGGTGCCGTCGGTCTTGGCCCGGCCGTCGACACGGCGCGGCGCTTCTTTGCCGATCAGCTGAAAATCGGCGGCTGCCTTCAGCGGCACCGAATCCGGCACCGGCAGCCTGGCGGCCGCGGCGGCCAGTTCGCCGAACCCGGCCTGCCGCTGCGTAGCGGCGTGGCGCACGATGCCCGCCGACACAGTGATGTCCTTGGCGTCGACCTGCCATTGCCGGGCGGCCGCGGCAACCAGCATGGCGCGCGCCGTGGCGCCCGCGCGCCGCATCTGTTCGTACGAATTGGCGATGGCCGTACTGCCGCCGGTGCCTTGCACGCCCAGGGCCAGGTTCTTGTACAGCGCCGTGTCGGCGGGCGCGCCCTGGACGCGCACGCTGGCCCAGTCGGCGTCGAGTTCTTCGGCCACCAGCGTGGCCAGGCCGGTGTAGGCGCCCTGGCCCATTTCCAGGTGCTTGGACAGCACGGTAACGCTGCCGTCGGTGCCGATGCGCACGAAGGCATTGGGGGCGAAGGCGGCGCCGTCGGCCTGGGCCGCGCTGGCGCCGGCGGCGGCGCGCGCGGCCGCCGGGCCCAGCGCAACGCCGAGCACCAGGCCGCCCGCGCCCTGCATGAAGCGCCGGCGGCTGACGTTGCGCACGGGCAGGATGGCGGCGCTGTGGGAACGCACGATGGGATGCATGTAGGGCTCCTGATCAGGCCAGCGCGCGGGCGGCTTCGTGGATGGCGGCGCGGATGCGCACGTAGGTGGCGCAGCGGCAGACATTGCCGCCCATGGCGCTGTCGATGTCGGCGTCGCTGGGCTGCTTGTTCTGCGCGAGCAGGGCGGTGGCCGACATGATCTGCCCCGATTGGCAATAGCCGCACTGGGCCACGTCGAGCTTGCGCCAGGCGGCCTGCACGGCTTGCCCGACCCTGTCGCCGCCCACGCCTTCGATGGTGGTGATCCGCTTGCCCGCCACGGCCGCCAGCGGTGTCACGCACGAGCGGATGGGCGTGCCGTCGGCATGCACCGTACAGGCGCCGCACAGCGCCATGCCGCAGCCGTACTTGGTGCCGGTCAGGTTGGCGACGTCGCGCAGCGCCCACAGCAGGGGCATTTCATCGGGCGCGTCCAGCGCGGTGTCTTTGCCATTGATGTTCAAACTGGCCATGGCGGATTCCTTCCTGGGCAGGCGGGGCCCGCGCCCCGCAGACGTGCAGGATAAGAAATCCGCGCCGGCTGCAGCAATGCCGATTACTCTGTCATTTTTGCCTGATCCTGCGAATGTGCGGGAAGGCGGCGCGAGTTCAGCCCTGCTGGCGCGCGCGGCGCTGGCGCACGGCCTGGGCCAGGATGTCGAGCACCGGTTCGGTCTGCGTCCAGCCCAGGCAGGCATCGGTGATCGACACCCCGCGGCGCAGCGGCACATCGGGTTTCAGGTCCTGGCGGCCTTCTTCCAGGTGGCTTTCGATCATGACCCCGATGATGCGCGATTCGCCCTGGGCCAGCTGGCCGGCGATGTCGCGCGCCACGTCGACCTGGCGCTGGTGCGATTTGTTGGAATTGGCATGCGAGCAGTCGATCATGACCTGTTCGCGCTGCCCGGCCGCCTTCAAGGCGGCGCAGCAGGCCGCCACGCTGGCGGCGTCGTAGTTGGGGCCCTGCTTGCCGCCGCGCAGGATGACGTGGGTATCGTCGTTGCCGCGCGTTTCGAAGATGGCCGCCATGCCCATTTTGGTCATGCCCATGAAGGCATGGCGGGCGCGCGCGGCCACGATGGCGTCGGCGGCTACCTGCATGCCGCCGTCGGTGCCGTTCTTGAAGCCCAGCGGGCAGCTCAGGCCCGAGGCCAGCTGGCGGTGGCTGGGGCTTTCGGTGGTGCGCGCCCCGATGGCGCCCCAGGCGATCAGGTCGGCGATGTACTGCGGGCTGAGCAGGTCGAGGAATTCGGTGGCGATGGGCAGGCCCAGGCCGCCGATTTCCAGCAGCAGCTCGCGGGCCCGGCGCAGGCCTTCATTGATGCGGAAGCTGCCGTCCAGGCGCGGGTCGTTGATATAGCCTTTCCAGCCCACGGTGGTGCGCGGTTTTTCGAAGTACACACGCATCACCACCAGCAGGTCGTCCTGCAGGGCCTGGGCGGCGGCCTGCAGGCGGCCGGCGTATTCCAGCGCCTGGCCGTGGTCGTGGATGGAACAGGGGCCCACCACTACCACCAGCCGGTCGTCGCGGCCGTGCAGCACGTCGGCGATGCGGGCGCGGGCCTCTTCGACCAGGGCCAGCGTGGCCGCGGGCACCGGCAGTTCGTCTTGCAGCAGGGCCGGGGAAATCAGCGGGCGCACCGCGCCGATGCGGACGTCGTCGATGCGCGTGGTGTCTTGGGTGGAGTCTGCGTGGCCGGCTTCGCGGTCGTGCAGGGGGTCGTCGATACGGGTCATGGCAGTCTCGGAAAAGCGGATTCGGGGCTGCGGCATTATCGCACCGCGCGCCCCGGCCGGGCTGCCGGCCCGTGTTTTTGCCTCAGCGGCGCGCGTCGAGCGCCATGCGCACGGCCAGGCCCGCCAGCACCGTGCCCATCAGCCAGCGCTGCGCCGCCAGCCACAGGGGGCGCGTGCCCAGGAAGCCGGCAATCGAACCTGCCGCCAGGGCAATCAGCGCGTTGACGGTAAGGCTGATCAGCACCTGCGTGAAGCCCAGCGTCAGCGACTGCAGCAGCACACTGCCGTGGCCGGGCGAAATGAACTGCGGCAGCAGCGACAGGTACAGGATGGCGATCTTGGGATTGAGCAGGTTGGTGACCAGGCCCATGGTGAACAGCTGGCGCGCGCTGCTGCGCGGCAACTGCCGCACCTGGAAGGGCGAGCGGCCGCCCGGGCGCAGCGCCTGCCAGGCCAGGTAGCCCAGGTATAGGGCGCCGCCCAGGCGCAGGGCGTCGTAGGCAAAGGGCACCGACATCAGCAGGGCGGTGATGCCCAGCGCTGCGCACAGCACGTAGAACACGAAGCCCACCGCCACCCCGCCCAGCGAGACCAGGCCCGCGCGCGGCCCCTGCGAGATCGAGCGCGAGATCAGGTACACCATGTTGGGGCCGGGAGTCAGCACCATGCCCAGCGACAGCAGGGCGAAGGCCAGCAGGTTGGAAAGCTCGGGCATGCGGGGCTCCGAAGGAACAGGACGGGATATCCATATGCAGCCTACCGCAAATCTGTACCGGAACAGCCGCCTATTCTTGCACCGGCGTGCGCAAGGTGACGAATTCTTCGGCCGCCGTGGGATGGATGCCGATGGTTTCGTCGAACACTTGCTTGGTGGCGCCGGCCTTCAGGGCTACAGCCAGGCCCTGCACGATCTCGCCAGCGTCGGGGCCCACCATGTGGCAGCCCAGCACGCGGTCGGTATCGGCGTCCACCACCAGTTTCATCAGGGTTTTTTCCTGGTCGCCGGTCAGCGTCAGCTTCATGGGGCGGAAGCGGCTTTCGTAGCGCTTGATGCGATGGCCGGCCTGCAGCGCGGCTTCTGTAGTAAGGCCCACGGTGCCGATGTTGGGCAGGCTGAACACGGCGGTGGGGATCAGGTCGTAGTCGACCTTGCGGTATTCCTCGGGGCGGAACAGCCGGCGCGCCACCGCCATGCCTTCGGCCAGCGCCACCGGGGTGAGCGGCATGCGGCCGATCACGTCGCCCACCGCCAGGATCGACGGCTCGCTGCTGTGGTATTCGTCGTCGACCGCGATGAAGCCCGCGTCGTTCAGTTGCACGCCGGTGTTTTCCAGGCCCAGGTTGTCCAGCATGGGGCGCCGGCCGGTGGCGTAGAACACGCAATCGGTCTCGATGACTGCGCCGTTCTGCAGGGTGGCCGCCAGACTGCCGTCGGGGCGCTTGTCGATGCGCGCCACGTCGGCATTGAAGCGCAGGTCAAGCCCCTTCTTGATGAGCTCGTCGCGCAGGTGTTCGCGTACGCTGCCGTCGAAGCCGCGCAGGAACAGCTCGCGCCGGTATACCTGCACGGTGTGCGCGCCCAGGCCGTTGAAGATAGAGGCGAATTCCACGGCGATGTAGCCGCCGCCCACCACCAGCACCCGGCGCGGCAGGGCTTTCAGGAAGAAAGCCTCGTTCGAGGTGATGGCGTGTTCTTTGCCGGGAATGTCGGGCACGTGCGGCCAGCCGCCGGTGGCTACCAGGATGTGCCGGGCGGTATGGCGCTGGCCGTTGATTTCGACCGTATGGGGGTCCAGCAGGCGGGCATGGCCTTCGTGCAGGGTGACGCCGCTGCCCGTCAGCAGATTGCGGTAGATGCCGTTAAGGCGTTCGATTTCGCGGTTCTTGTTGGCGATCAGGGTGGCCCAGTCGAAGCCCGGCTCGCCGGCGTGCCAGCCATAGCTGGCGGCTTGTTCGAAGTCTTCGCGGTAATGCGCGCCGTACACCAGCAGCTTCTTGGGCACGCAGCCGACGTTCACGCAGGTGCCGCCCAGGTAGCGGCTTTCGGCCACGGCCGCGCGCGCGCCGAATCCGGCGGCGAAGCGCGCCGCGCGCACGCCGCCCGAGCCCGCGCCAATTACGTACAGGTCAAAATCGAAAGCCATGTCGGTCCTTTGTGGGGTTTGCGGCGGCGCCTGGCGCCGCGCGCAAGAATCTGACGAGACCCGTATTAAACCTCCAATCGGCCCGGTTCCGCAGGGGCGCCGGGCACGGCCGGCGCGGATCGGATACATTCTGGCGAGGGCCGCGCCGAAGCGCGGGCCGCGTTCGGGGGTGTGCCCCGCAATGGGAACGCATGCAGACTGAAGACAGTTTTTTCGGATCGGCGGGCGCGCTGCTCGGCGAGATCATCCGCGGCATCGTGGCGGGGTTGCGCTACGTATTCGGCGGCCTGGGCTCGGCCCTGGGCGATTTTTTCTCGGGCCTGGCCGGCGCGCTGGGCATGAGCCCGTCGGTGTTCAATTTCGCGCTGCTGGTGCTGGGCCTGGTGCTGCTGTGGGCAGCCGTCAAGGCGTTTCTGCGGCGCGCCATCGTAGCCGGCATTTTCTGGCTGGTGCTGGCCATGCTGCTGCTAGGCGGCCTGATCGGATAAGGTCTTTCAGGCGGCCGCGATGATCCCGGCCAGGCGCCTGACCAGCGGCTCGAACAGTTCCGCCGACGTATTGCCGTAGCCCAGCACCAGGCCGTTTTCGCGGCTGGCGGGGCGCAGCGCGAAGGCCGACAGGGCCGCCGGCGCCAACCCCGCGCGCCGCGCCGCCGCCGCGATGGCGCGGTCGTCCAGGCCGGGCGGCAGCCGCACCGTCAGGTGCAGGCCGCCGTGGCCCCCCAGCACTTCGTGCTCGACCGGCAGGTGGCGGGCCAGCGCGGCGCGCAGGGCTTGTTGCCGGTCGCGGTACAGGCGCCGCATGCGCCCCAGGTGGCGGGCGAACTGGCCGCTGTCGATGAAGGCGGCCAGGGCCAGCTGCTCGTGCCGGTGGCCGCCGCGCAGCAGTTCATGCACGGCCGTGCGCAGCGGCTGCGCCAGCGCCGGCGGCAGCACCAGGAAGCCGATGCGCAGCGCCGGGAACATGGTCTTGCTGAACGTGCCGATATAAAGCACCGGCGCGTCGTCGGCCAGCCCCTGCATGGCCGGGATCGGTTCGCCGTGGTGGCGGAATTCGCTGTCGTAGTCGTCTTCGATGATCCAGGCCCCGGCGCGGCGCGCCTGGTCCAGCAATTCCAGGCGCCGCGCCGCGGCCAGCACGGCCCCGGTGGGGTACTGGTGCGACGGCGTGGCGTAGATCAGGCGCGGCGGCCGCGCGCGCCACAGGGCGGCGGGCGCGGCCAGGCCCTGGGCGTCCACCCGCACCGGCACGATGCGCAAGTCGCCGGCCTGGAAGGCCGCCTTGGCGCCCCGATAGCCCGGGTCTTCGACCCAGGCGGTGTCGCCGGGGTTGCCCAGCAGGCGCACGCACAGCGCCAGCGCTTCTTGCGCGCCTTCGGTGATGACGATCTGCCCGGCATGGCAGCGCGCGCCGCGCGATACGCCCAGGTGCTGGGCGATGGCCTGCCGCAGCGCCGGCTCGCCGGCCGGGTCGCCGTATCCCAGCGTGGCCACGGGCATGTCGCGCAGGGCACGGTCCAGTGTGCGGCGCCAGGCGCCCAGCGGAAAGTGGCTGAGCGCAGGCGTGCCGGGGCGCAGCGCCAAGCCCGGTTCGGCATGCGGGGCCGAAGGCGCGATGCGAGCCACCCGCCGCGCCGCCGGCGCGCAGGGCGGCGGCGGCCGGGCGCCCGCGTGAGCAGCGGGCGGCAGCGGCGCCACCCGGGTGCCCTGGCGGTCGGCGCGCACATAGCCTTCGGCCGTCAACTGGCCGTAGGCCAGCAGCACGGTGTTGCGCGAAATGCCTAGTTGTTCGGCCAGCGCCCGCGACGCCGGCAGGCGGCTGCCCGGCGCCAGGCGGCCATCCAGAATCGACTGCTTCAGGCGCTGCAGCAGCTGGCGTTGCAGGGTGTGGCGGCCGTCGGGCGCGGCCAGCGGGCTGTCGAGCAGGGCGGCGCGGGTGTCCATGGCACCATGAAATAAACGTTGTCTGGCACTTTTTAGCATGCCACGAATCCGCTAGCGTAGAGGCCTTGCGTTTATACGCTGTTCTTGAACAAGGATCTCCAGCATGTCCACCGCCCTGTCGCCGCAGCAGCCCGTCGGCCATCCCGTTCCCAACTGGACCGCCCGGTCGCGCCCGCCGCGCGAGCCCATCGCCGGCCACTATTGCCGCCTGGAACTGCTGGACGCGGCGCGCCATGGCGCCGAGCTGCATGCCGCCTTCAGCCAGACCCCCGACGGCAGCGACTGGACCTACACCTACGCGGGGCCGTTCGCGGACGAGACCAGTTACCTGGCCTATGCGCGCGCGGCGCAGGCGACCGAAGACCCCCAGCATTTCGCCATCATCGACCTGGCCAGCGGTCGCGCGCTGGGCACCCTGGCTGCCATGCGCATCGATCCGGCCAATGGGGTGATCGAGGTGGGCAGCGTGGTCTATTCGCACCGGCTCAAGCGCACGCCGGCCGCCACCGAGGCGCAGTATCTGCTGATGCGCCGCGCTTTCGACCAGCTGGGCTACCGGCGCTACGAATGGAAGTGCGACAGCCTGAATGCTCCGTCGCGCGCGGCCGCGTTGCGGCTGGGTTTCCAGTTCGAAGGCATTTTCCGCCAGGCCGTGGTGTACAAGGGCCGCAACCGCGATACGGCCTGGTTCTCGATCATCGACAGCGAATGGCCGGCCGTGCGCAGCGGGCTGGAGCAGTGGCTGGCGCCCGACAACTTCGATGCGCAGGGCAGGCAGCGGCGGCGGCTGGCCGAGTTGATCGCCGCAGCGCGGTGAAGGATTCGCCATGCGAAGGCAGGTGTCTGGCACCCTGGCGAGAGCCAGACACCTGGCGAGGGCAAGGATTTCTGTCGCCCATGGGCTACGGCGCCTGGCGCCGCGCTATCGCGCCATCCCCTTGACCCCGATGACGATCAGGATGCCCGCCATCACCATGGCGGCGCCCGCGACGAAGGCGGCGTCGAGCGGTTCGTGCAGGATCAGCACGCCGAACGCCACGCCGAACAGGGGCGTCATGAACGACAGGATGGACAGGCGCGTGGCCAGGTAGCGGCGCAGCAGCCAGAACCACACCAGCAGGCTGAACAGCGCCACGCCCAGCGCCTGGAAGGCCAGGCTGGCCAGGGCCGGCGGCGAGAACACCGGCGCGGCCTGGCCGGTGGCCCAGGCGAACAGCGGCAGCGCCACGCTGGCCACGGCCATCTGGTACAGCAGCGTCTTGGCCGCCGGCGTTTCGGACAGGCGCGACTTGCGGATGGCCACGGTGGTGGCGCCCCAGGATGCGCCGGCCAGCACGCCCAGCAAGTCGCCCAGCAGCATGGCGGGCGCCGCGGCCTGGTGGCCGGGGCCCAGGAAGGCCAGCGCGATGCCGGCGAAAGCCAGGGCCACGCCCAGCCACTGCGCCGGCCGCAACCGCTCTTCGGGCAGAGTCAGGTGCAGGCCCAGCGCCGTGAAGATCGGCGCGGTGTAAAGAAACACCGACATGTGCGAGGCCGTGGTGTACAGCAGGCCCTGCGCCACCAGCAGGAATTCCGCGGCGAACAGCATGCCCGCCAGCAGGCCCGGCCCCAGCGTGCCGTCGGCGAACACGGCGCGGCCTTCTTTGCGCAGCACCAGGCAGGCCAGCACCACCGCCGCGAATGCCGAGCGCAGGCCGATCTGCAGCGTGGGCGAGATATCGGTCGCCACCAGCTTGATGGCGATCTGCTGGAAGCCCCAGCACAGGCACAGCAGGATCATCAGCCCCGTGGCGCGGCCATCCAGCGGCAGGCGGGCGGCGGGCGCCATGGCTTCAGGGGAGTTCGGCCGGGTAGCTGTCCAGCGCCAGCCCGATCTGCTGGCGCAGGTCCCATTCGGCCAGCGACGCGTTGACGGGGCCGTAGAAGGCGCCGTCGCGCACCAGGAACAGGGCGGGCAGGTGGAAGACTTCGTAGCGCGCCACCAGCCCGCCGTTGTCGCCGGCGTCGATCCAGCACAGCCGCTCGACTGGCAGGTCCAGTTGCGGCAATTGTTCGCGGGCCGCCTTGCAGGTGGCGCAGGTGCGGCTGTGGAAGGCCAGCAGCGACAGGCCCGGGGCATCGAGCAGGTAGCGGTCGGCGGTGCTGTCGGTCAGGTCGGTCTGCTGCATGTGGCGGGCGGTGGCGTGGCGGAGTACGGACGATAGCGCATTCGGCGGCGCCCGGGCGGGCGCCGCGCGTGTTCAGCCGGCCAGGCGGCGGTCGAGTTCGCGCACGGTTTCATACAGCACGCGCGCGCCGTCCAGCAACTGGGCGGGCTCGATCCATTCTTCGGGGCAGTGGCTGCGCCCGCCCAGGCAGGGGATGAACACCATGCCGATCGGGCCGGTGGGCGCCATGTACACCGCATCGTGACCGGCGCCGCTGGGCAGGGGCATCAACGCATAGCCCAGGCGGCCCGCGGCCGCTTCGATGGCCTGCATGACCAGCGGCGAGCACGCCGTGGGATGGGCGCGGCTGACCGGCGCCACGGTGGCGCTCAGGCGCAGTTCCGCCAGTTGGGCGGCCAGGCCGTCCATCAGGGTCTCGGGAAAGCTGTCCAGCACGGCGTCGCTGTCGCTGCGCACTTCCAGCATCAGCTCGGCCCGGCCGGGCACCGCGTTGGCGGCGTTGGGCGTGACTTCGATGCGGCCCACCGTGGCCACCACATAATGGGGCTTGCCGCTCAGGGCGCTGGCCTGGCGGTGCGCGGCGTCGATCACGCGGGCCGCGCCCACCAGGGCGTCGCGGCGGATGTCCATGGGCGTGGTGCCGGCGTGGTCGGGCTGGCCCTGCACCGTGATCAGTACGCGGCGGATGCCCACGATATGTGTGACCACCCCGATGGGCAGCTGGCGGTTTTCCAGCACCGGGCCTTGTTCGATGTGCAGTTCCACGAACGCCGCTGTGTCGCCCGCGCCGCGCAGCGGCGCCGCCAGCGCGGCCGGGTCGCCGCCGATGCGCCGCAGGCCCTCGGCCAGCGTCTCGCCTTGCGGATTGCGGGCGGCCAGCATGGCGGCGTCCAGCTGGCCGCACAGGGCGCGGCTGCCCACGCAGGAAATGCCGTAGTCGCTGGGTTCTTCGGACAGGAAGTCGATGACTTCGAACGGGTGTTCCAGTTCGATGCCCTGTTCGTGCAGGGTGCGCGCCACTTCGATGCCGGCCAGCACGCCGATGATGCCGTCGAAGCGGCCGCCGCTCATGACGGTGTCGCAGTGCGAGCCGGTGACAATGGGCTTGAGCGCGGCGTTGCGGCCGGCGCGGCGGCCCACCAGGTTGCCGCCGGCATCCAGGCGGACTTCCAGGCCGGCGTCGGCGAATTCGCGGGCCAGCCAGGCGCGCGCCTGCTCGAACAGCGGAGAGAAGGCGCGGCGGGTCCAGGGGACATCCGGCAGGGTGTAGCGGGCAAGGGTCTCGACGCGCGACCAGAGGCGGTCGGCGTTCAGGGGCGGAAAAGCAGGGGACATAGACTTCCTGGATAAACGTGCTGGGCGGTGCGTACTGCGGTGCCGGAAGCCCGGCACCCAACGCCTGGGCCGATTATGGCATGGCCGCCCGCGGCGCCCCGGCCGCCGGCCGCAGCGGCGGGGCCAGCCCCGCGCGCTCGCGGTGCAGCCAGCGGCGCGTCATCAGCACGGCCACCACGCCCAGCCCGATGGCCAGGCCGCTCCAGATGCCCACCCCGCGCCAGCCCGCCCAGAAGGCCAGCGCGGCGCCCGCCGGCAGGCCCAGGCCCCAGTAGCCGATGGCAGCATAGAGCATGGGCACGCGCGTATCGTGCAGGCCGCGCAGCATGCCGGCGCCCATGACCTGCGCGCCGTCGACGATCTGGAACACCGCCGCCACCGCCAGGTACGACGAGGCCAGCGCCAGCAGCGCGGCATTGGCGGGGGCCTGTACATCGAAAAACGCGGCCAGCAGGCAGTGCGGCGCGGCAATCATCAGCAGGGCCGCGATCATCATCGAGCCCACGCCCAGCGCGTAGGCCGTCCAGCCGGCCCGCTGGATGGCGGCCGCGTCGCGGGCGCCGTAGGCCAGGCCCACGCGCACGGTGGCGGCCTGGGCAATGCCGTACGGCACCATGAAGCTGATGCTGGCGATCTGGATGGCCACCGCGTGCGCGGCCAGTTCCGCTTCGCCCAGCCAGCCCATCAGGAACGCCGCCGCATTGAAGATGGTGACTTCGAAGGCGGTGGCCGCCGCGATCGGCAGGCCCAGCTTCCACAGGGCAGCCTGGCGGCGCCAGTCGGGCTGCCAGACCCGGCCGAACAGCCGGTAGCGGCGGAACCGGCGGCCGCCGCTGACGACCGCGGCCATGCCCACGAACAGGAACAGGCTGGCCGCCGCGCTGGCGATGCCCGCGCCGGTCAGGCCCAATGGCGGAAAGCCCAGCTTGCCGAACACCAGGGCCCAGTCGGCAGCCGCATTGAACAGAATGCCGGCCAGCGCCACCCACAGCGCCGGGCGTGGCCGCTGCAGCGCCGCCACGAACGAGCGCAGCACCAGAAAGCCGAGGAAAGGCGGCAGCCCCCACAGCAGGGCGCGCAAATAGACGCCGGCCTGCGCGGCCAGCTCGGGCGGCTGGCGGATCGCCAGCAGAATCGCCTCGCCATGCCACAGCGCCAGGCAGCCCGGCACTGAAATGATGGCGGCGGCCCACAGGCCCTGCGCCACGGTGCGGCGCACCTCGCGCACCGAATGGCGGCGGGCGCCCAGTTCGCGCGCCACCATCGGCGCGGTGGCGGTGACCAGGCCCAGCGAAAAGAACGCGAACGCGGCATACAGGTTGGCGCCCAGGGCGCTGGCGGCCAAGGCGTGCGGCCCCAGCCGGCCGATGAAAATTACATCGGTGGCGGTCATGGCGATCTGCGCCAGGCTGGTCAAGACCAGGGGCAGGCTGAGGGCGAGGGTGGCGCGGATTTCCCGCGTCCAGGCAGAGCGGGCGGCAGGGCGGTGCGGCATGGGGTTTTCCAGTGTCAAGGCGGCATGATAAGGCGCGCTCGGGGTTTTCCCTGAGCTGTGCGCCGTTGGTCTGCGGTAAATTGCCTGCCCGGGACGTCGCCGCCGCCGGGCGGCAAGGTCTGTCCCCGGCCATGGGCCGCGCCGGTTCACGGGGACGCAGCAGACATACGATGTTTCATTCGTTGCGGCGCAGAATGGCAAGGGCGGCGCGTACGCAAGTAATATGACGCCACTGATTCACACAACGTGCGGGTCCCTTGCGGGCCCGCATGGTCTTTTACTTTTAGGAGATGGGCCCGATGAATAAACCGTTCGACGGCGGGATCGCTTCGCTCAATGTTCCCGCATACGTCAAGCACCAGGGGCTGATCGAATGGGTGGCGCGGATCGCCGCGCTGACCAAGCCCGACCGCGTAACCTGGTGCGACGGATCCCAGGAAGAATACGACCGTCTCTGCGAACAGATGGTCCAGTCGGGCATGCTGCGCCGCCTGAACCCGGCCAAGCGCGCCAATTCGTACCTGGCGTGCTCCGATCCTTCCGACGTCGCGCGGGTCGAAGACCGCACTTTCATCTGCTCTGAACGCGCCGAAGACGCCGGCCCCACTAACAACTGGGCCGATCCCGCCGAAATGCGCGCCACCCTGGACGGCCTGTTCGACGGCTCGATGCGCGGCCGCACCATGTACGTGGTGCCGTTCTCGATGGGGCCGCTGGGCTCCGACATCGCCCACATCGGCGTCGAGCTTTCCGACAGCCCCTATGTGGTGGTGAACATGCGCATCATGACCCGCATGGGCCGCGCCGTGTTCGACGTGCTGGGCGCCGACGGCGAATTCGTGCCCTGCGTGCACAGCGTGGGCGCGCCGCTGGCCGAGGGCCAGGCCGACACGGTGTGGCCTTGCAACCCCACCAAGTACATCGTGCACTATCCCGAAAGCCGCGAGATCTGGAGCTTCGGCTCGGGCTACGGCGGCAACGCGCTGCTGGGCAAAAAGTGCTTCGCGCTGCGCATCGCGTCCACCATGGGGCGCGACCAGGGCTGGCTGGCCGAGCACATGCTGATCCTGGGAGTGACCTCGCCCAAGGGCCGCAAGTACCACGTGGCGGCGGCATTCCCGTCGGCCTGCGGCAAGACCAACTTCGCCATGCTGATCCCGCCCCAGGGCATGGACGGCTGGAAAGTGTCCACCATCGGCGACGACATCGCCTGGATCAAGCCGGGCCCCGACGGCCGGCTGCGCGCCATCAACCCCGAAGCCGGCTATTTCGGCGTGGCGCCGGGCACCAGCGAGAAAACCAACTTCAACGCCATGGCCACCCTGAAGGCCAACGTCATCTTCACCAACGTGGCGCTGACCGACGACGGCGATGTCTGGTGGGAAGGCATGACCGACACCCCGCCCGCTCACCTGATCGACTGGCAGGGCCAGGACTGGACCCCGCAGATCGCCAAGGAAACCGGCCGCAAGGCGGCGCACCCGAACGCCCGCTTCACCGCGCCGGCCGCCCAGTGCCCGTCCATCGACCCCGAATGGGAAAACCCCCAAGGCGTGGTCATCGACGCTTTCATCTTCGGCGGCCGCCGCTCTACCACCGTGCCGCTGGTCACCGAAGCCCGCAACTGGGTCGAAGGCGTGTACATGGCCGCCACCATGGGGTCCGAAACCACCGCCGCCGCCGCCGGCCAGCAAGGCGTGGTGCGCCGCGACCCGTTCGCCATGCTGCCGTTCTGCGGCTACAACATGAGCGACTACTTCGGCCATTGGCTGAAGCTGGGCAAGCGCCTGCAAGAGGCCGGCGCCGTGTTGCCGCGCATCTACTGCGTCAACTGGTTCCGCAAGGGTCCCGACGGCAAGTTCGTGTGGCCGGGCTTCGGCGACAACATGCGCGTGCTGAAGTGGATGCTGGGCCGCATCGACGGCGTGGCCGGCGGCGTCGAGCAGGTGTTCGGCGTGTCGCCCACCTACCAGGACATCGACTGGACCGGCCTGGAATTCAGCCCCGACAAGTTCCAGCAGGTGATCTCGGTCGACGCGGCGGCGTGGCGCGACGAACTGGCGCTGCACGACACGCTGTTCGAAAAGCTGGCCGACCGCCTGCCGGACGAACTGCCCGGCGTGAGGTCGTCCATCCAGAGCCGCCTGGCGGCTTAAGAGGCCCACCCCCGTGCAGGCAGGTGTCTGGCTCCGTAGGTGCCAGACACCGAAGTATGCACAGGCCGTCTCAATAGAACGGTGTCTGGCACCCTGCGGGAGTCAGACACCTTTTGTACGCCGCCGCATTTCGGCGGTCTATGCAGGCTCGACGCCCATGCCGCTGACCCCCGACGAGCTGCGCCAGATCCGCGAGCTGACGCTGGCGCACTACAACGAGCACGCCGACAGTTTCGAGGCCGGCACGCGCGATCATGACGTCAGCCAGAATATCGCCGCGCTGCTGCGCCATCTGCATGGCGCGCCGCCGTACGACATCCTGGACCTGGGCTGCGGCCCGGGCCGCGACCTGAAAACCTTTACCGCGCTGGGCCACCGCGCGGTGGGGCTGGACGGGGCCGGGCGCTTCGCGGCCATGGCTCGCCAGGCCTCGGGCTGCGAGGTGTGGCAGCAGGATCTGCTGGCCCTGGACCTGCCGGCCGGCCGCTTCGACGGCATCTACGCCAATGCGGTGCTGTTCCATGTGCCCGGCCAGGAACTGCCGCGCGTGCTGCGGCAGCTGCGCGCGGCCCTGCGGCCCGGTGGCGTGCTGTTCTGTTCGAACCCCCGGGGCGACAACCAGGAAGGCTGGAACCGCGGGCGCTATGGCGCCTATCACGACCTGTCCGCCTGGCGCGCGCTGATGAACGAGGCGGGCTTCGGCGAACTGGAACACTACTACCGGCCCGCCGGCCTGCCGCGCGAGCAGCAGCCGTGGCTGGCCAGCGTATGGCGGCCCCGGCCGTGACGCGCGCCGCGCCGGCGGCGCCGCACGTGCGGGGCTTCGCGCCGCTGGCCGCGCCGCGCGCGCGCGTGCTGGTGCTGGGTTCGATGCCGGGCGTCGCGTCGCTGCGCCAGCAGCAGTATTACGCGCATCCACGCAATGCATTCTGGCCGATCGCCGCGGCAGTGTTCGGCTTCGATGCCGGTGCGGATTACGCGCGGCGCGTGGCCGCCCTGACGGCGGCCGGCGTGGCGCTGTGGGACGTGCTGCAGGCCTGCCAGCGGCCCGGCAGCCTGGACGCCGACATCGACATGGCCACGGCCGAACCCAACGATTTCGACGCCTTCTTCCGTGCGCACCCCGGCATCGTGCGGGTGTGCTTCAACGGCGGCAAGGCGGCCGCCCTGTTCCGGCGCCGCGTGCTGCCGCAGTTGGCGCACCCGCGCTCGCTGCACTATGTGGATCTGCCGTCCACCAGCCCGGCGCATGCCGCCATGCGCTGGCACGACAAGCTGGCCGCGTGGCGGCAGGCCCTGGACGCGTCTTCGTCTTAGCCGTGCGGCCCGGCCGGTTCGCCGGGCAGTATGCGCCAGGGGCCGTCGGGCACGGCGACGACCTCGCAATCGATAGCCGGCCCGCGCCGTTCCAGGACGGCGAAATCTCCCGCGGCCAGCGCCCACAGCGGGTGGTGCCAAGTACCGCGCCGCAGCGTGATGCCGCAGCGGCCGTCGGCCAGGAAGGCCTGCGCCGTGCGCGGGTCGGGGGCATGCGGGCCCAATGCCACCAGCACCACATAAGGCGCGCCATGCAAGGGCAGGAATGTCTGGCTGCCCAGCCGGTGGCGTTCGAGTTCGCGCGCCATGAAGGGCAGGGCGCCGCCCTGGGCCCGGAATACGCTCAGCGACGGGCGGCCCGCGCAATCCAGCAGGTCCGGGTCCGGCATTTCGACGCGCAGCGATGTGCCGGCATTGATGGCGCGGCCCGCGCGGCCCGCGCTGCCGATCACGTCGCCGTAGGGCTGGAAGGCCTCGGGCGTCAGGGGCTGCAACGGCAGTTCGCGCACGGCCATCAGAAGTTGATTCCCAGCCATTCCCGCACCTGCGCGTGCAGGTCGCCCGAAAAAGCCTCGGGCGAACCCGAGGCGGTGATTTCCCCCAGGCTGAGCACATAAACGTGGTGAGACATCTGCACGACGCGGCGCACGTTGTGGTCGACCAGCAGGATGCCCATGCCGGACTGGGCGAAGGCCTGGATCCATTTGAATATGTCGGCGGCCACCCGGGGGGCCAGGCCGATACTGGGCTCGTCGATCAGGCAGACCCGCGGCCTGACCATGTACGCCTTGGCGAATTCCAGCGATTTCTGCTGCCCGCCCGACAGGTTGCCGGCACGCTCGCGCAGCTTTTCTTTCAGGACGGGAAAGTGTTCCAGCGTTTCGGCATAGCGCTGTTCGAGCCCGGCGCCGAACTGCTTGCGCCGGCCCTCCAGCGGCAGGCGCAGATTGTCGGCCACGCTCAGATAAGGAAACAGGCTGGATTCTTGCGGTATGTACCAGAGCCCCGCGTCGATCATGGTGTGGGGCGCCTTGCCGGAAATGTCCTGGCCGGCCAGTGTGACGCGGCCGGACTTGGGCTTGAGAAACCCGCACAGCGTTTTCATCAGGGTCGATTTTCCTGCCCCGTTCAGGCCGATCAGGCCGCTGATGCGGCCGGCCTGCACGGCCAGCGACACGTTGCGCAGCACGTCGATGTCGCCCATGTAGCCCGCCGTGACGTCTTCCATGGCAAGCAGGATGTCAGCCATGGCCGGCCTCCGCGCTTTCGTCTTCGCCCAGGTAGGCTTCGATGACCGCAGGCGTGTTCAGCACCTGCTGAGTGGGGCCGTCGGCCAGCACTCTGCCCGCGTTCATGCAGACCGCGCGCGGGCACAGGTCCACCACCACTGGCATGTCGTGGCTGACCAGGATGAACGTCTGGCCCTCGCGGTTGCGGCGCTGGATGAAAGCCGACATGATTTCCTTCATGACAGGGTGCACCGCTGCAAACGGTTCGTCCAGCAGGGCGATGCGCGGTGGCGACATGAAGCAGGCGCCGAATTCCAGCAGCTTTTTTTGCCCGCCCGACAGCTGGCCGGCGTCCAGGTGCATGGATGTCGCCAGCCGCAATTCGTCGAGCAATTGCAGGGCGCGCGCGGTGGCGCGGCCTTCGTCCAGGCCCATGGCCAGGCCGCATACCAGCAGATTGTCCAGGGCGCTGACCCGCGCGAACACCCGGGTCATCTGGAACATGCGCTGTATGCCCAGGCGCGCCAGCCGGGTGGGGTTCAGGCCTGTGACGGTGCGCCCGTCCAGCAGCACCTGGCCGGCGTCGGGGTGCAGGTGCCCGGACAGGACATTGAGCAGGGTAGTCTTGCCCGAGCCATTCGGGCCGATCAGCCCCAGCAGTTCTCCTTCCTGCACGTCCATGCCGGCGCCGTCCACGGCGCGCAGCCCGCCGAAGCGTTTTTCGATCGCGCTGATCTGCAGCAGTGCCATCAGGCGCCTCCGGACGGGGCGGCGCGCCGCCGGGCGAGCAGGCCGCGCGCCAGCCCCCACAGGCCGGCGCGGAAGAACCGCGCGAACACGATCACCAGCAGGGCGAACACAATCATCTGGATGTTGCCCACATCGCGCAGCATCTCGGAAGCCACGTACACCAGCATCGCGCCGACCAGCGGCCCCACCAGTGTGCCCATGCCGCCGATGACCACCATGGCGATCACCAGCCCGGTCTGGGCGATGATGCCCAGTTCTGGGCTGACCAGGCGGGCGAAGGTGCTGTACAACCCGCCGGCGAAGCCGCAGATGGCGCAGCTGACCAGGAAGGCCACGGTCTTGCAGCGCACCACATCGACGCCGCGGCTGGCCGCGCCGATTTCATCGTCGCGGATCGCCTGCAGGAAGCGGCCGGTGGGCGAACGCAGCACCCAGTACACGATCAGCACCGTCGCGCACAGCGCCGCCAGGAACAGGTAGTAGTACAACGTGCGGTTGTCCACGATGCCCGGCACGTTCAGCCCCTGGTCGCCGCGCGTGAAGTCGATGGAGTTGTAGATGACCAGGCGCACGATCTCGGCGAATGACAGGGTGGTCAGCGCCAGGTAGGGGCCGGACAGCCGCAGCACGATGCGGCCCAGCACCAGGCCGATAGCGCCCGGCACGACGGCGGCCAGCGGCAGGCCGATCCACAGCGGCGCGTTCAGGTGGTAGGCCAGCAGGCCGGTGGTATAGCCGCCCAGCATGGCGAAGGCCGCCGGCGCCAGCGAGAATTGCCCGGCATAGCCGGCCAGCAGGTTCCAGCCGCAGGACAGCATGGCAAAGTACATGCTGACGATCAGGACGCCCAGCCAATAGGGCGATGAAATGCCCAGCGGCAGCAGCGCCAGCACGGCCAGCACGGCGATAGACAATCGCACTTCCTCGGCCAGCTTGTCGCGCAGGAAATTCGGGTGGCGCGGATGCGTCATGTCATACCTCCCGCGCCCGTTCGCCGAACAATCCATGGGGCCGGAACAGCAGCACCAGGATCAGGATCGCCAGCCCGAACGTGTCGCGATAGTCGTAAGACAGGTACACCGCGCCGAAGCTCTCCAGCACGCCCAGGCCCAGCGCCGCCAGGATGCTGCCCGGTATCGAACCCATGCCGCCGATCACCACGATGACGTACGACTTGATGGCGGGAAACAGGCCCACGTCCGGCGCGGGGTTGATGACCGGGGCGAGCAGGGCGCCGGCCAGGGCGGCCAGCACGCCCGAGGCCATGAAGATGATGCTGCTGGCGCGCGCGGTGTCGATGCCCGCGATCGAGGCCCCTAGCCGGTTCTGGGCCACCGCCTGGACCTGGCGGCCCCACAGCGAATACTTGATGAACACCGCCAGGCCCGCCAGCAGCACGATGGCCAGCGCCGCGGTGATCAGTTTCTGCCCGCTCATCATGAAGGGGCCGATAGCCATGCGGGTCACATCCGACAGCGACGGGCCGCGCATCGGATAGGGGCCCACCACCTTGTCGACCAGGTTGATCAGCAGCAGCGACAGGCCGAAGGTAACCACCACGGCATACTCGTCTTTCATCAGGCCCCACGAGCCGTACCCGGCGTACAGGGGGCGCATCAGCCAGCGCTCGGTGGCCCAGCCCAGCAGGGCGCCGGCGGCGGCCGCCAGCGGCAGGGCCAGCCAGGGCGAGATGCCCAGCACCAGCGACACCAGCGTATACGTATAGGCACCCACCATGTAGAACTCGCCGTGCGCGAAGTTCACGATCTTCAGGATGCCGAAGATCATGGTCAGGCCGACCGCCATCAAGGCATAGAACAGGCCGATGATCAGGCCATTGACGAACAAGTCCACTGCAAGCACAGAGGGGCTCCCGTCGAAACCGGGCGGGCCTGGCCCGCCGGCGTTTGGATGCTTGATTGCCGACTGTCCGGATGCGCGCCCGGCGCGGCTGGCCGGGCGCCGCCCGGGCCTACTTGGGCGGATGGACCGCCTTGCCGATGTCCAGCGGCTGCCCCGAGGCCTGGATCAGCGTGGTCTTGCTCAGGGGCTGGTTGATCTCGGTGAGTTGGTACGTGACGTAGGGGATATCGACCCATTGCTGGTATTTGTAGCCGGGCTCTTTCGAGAAGCTGAACTTGCCGCGCACCCCTTCGAATTCCATGCCCTGCAGCGCCTTGATGATGGCGGCGCTGTCGGTCGATTTCGCTTGCTCGATGGCGCGCGCGATCAGCAGCACCGAATCGGCGGCCTGGAAGATCAGGCGATTGGGCTCGGATTTGCTCTGCTGCTGGTAGATCTGCCCCACCTGCTTGCCGAGTTCCGGCATCGGCATCATGGGGTGGTACAGGCCGAACGCCAGCATGTACTTGCCGGCTTCTTTCACGTTCTGCCAGAAGTCGGGGTAGTCGGCGATGCCGGCGCCGTCGTACAGCCAGGTCTTGGCACTGGGTGCCACGCCTTGTTCGTACAGCTGGTTCATCAAGATGTACGCCGCCGGGGGCAGCATGATGTTCACCACCACGTCGGGCGGGTTCGCGCGCAGTGGCAGCACGGCGGGGGTGAAGTCCTTGCCGGCGCGGTCCAGCGCCACGTACTTGTATTCCACCTGCGGTGCGGCCTTCTTCAGGAATTCGCCCAGCAGCTTGGCCTGGCCGATGCCGTAGTCGGTGTTTTCCGCGAAGGCGACCACCCGCTTGACCTTCAGCGCGGCGATCGTGTCGGCCATGGCCGAAGACACGCGCGTGTTGTAGTTGGCGGGGTTGAAGACTTCGGGGTAGCCCTTGGCGCGCACATCGTCGGACCAGCAGTTGGTGTTGATGTAGGGCACTTTGTAGCGGTGGGCCACTTCGATTTCGGCCAGGCACACCGAACTCTGGTGGCCGCCGGTAAGCGCCACTACCTTGTCGCGGGCGATCAGTTTTTCGACGGCGGCACGGCCTTTTTCCGGGATGCCCTGGTTGTCTTCGTAGATGATCTTCAGCGGGCGGCCCAGTACGCCGCCCTTGTCGTTGATGATCTTGGTAATGATTTCAATGCCGTCCTTGACCTGCGTGCCCTGCACGACCGAGCCGGGCGGCGACTGGGCAATGCTGACGCCGATGGCGATGGGGTCGGCGGCCAGCGCGGTGGCGGCGCCGCAGGCAAGCAGGCAGGCGCACGAGGCGGCAACGAGACGAGGCAGCTTCATGGTGGACTTCTCCTTCAAGAACGGGCATGCGGCGGCGGGCGCCGGCAGGCATGGCTGGACGAACTGAGGGATACAACTCCAACCCGTGTTTTAGTATTGTTCTGACCGGTCTGACCAGTTAGGGGAAACGCCTAGCGGCGGTGGTCGTCACGCGCCGGCCGGATAGCGGCCCGCCACCAGGGTCTCGATGCGCGCCGCGATGTCGAGCACATGCCAGTCGGCGCCGCGTGCGCCCACCACCTGCATGCTGATGGGCAGGCCGGCCGGGCTGGCGCCGCAGGGCAGGGTCAGGGCCGGCAGCCCGGTCAGGTTGAACGGCATGGTCAGCGCGGTGGCCGCCGTGTGCAGCGGATACTGGCGCGCGCCGAGCGTTACCGTGGCGGCCTGCCGGGCGGTCGGTGCCGTGCGCATCGTGGGCGTGACCAGCACATCGACCTGCGCCAGTGCGGCATCCATGGCCTGGGCCAGCGCGGCGCGCCCGCGCTGGGCGCGGGTGTACCAGATGGCCGGCAGGAACTGCCCGGCCTCGAGGCGGACGCGCACGTCTTCGCCCAGGGTGGCGGGGTGGCGCAGCAGCCGGTCCCAGTGCAGGTCGGTGGCCTCGCTGCACAGCGTAATGAATTGCAGGCCCGCGCTGGTTTCGATGCCGGCGATGTCGAGCGGCACCAGCTCGGCGCCGTCGCCGCGCAGCAGTTCCAGGGCGGCATCCAGCGCGGCCGCCACATCGTCGGCCAGCGGCTCGTAGAAATAGCGGCGCGGCACGCCGACCCGCCGGCCCGCCAGCGGCGCGGCGTGCGGGCCGCGCACCGGCTGGCCCGCCATGACCGCGTAGGCCAGCGCGGCATCGGCAACGCCGGCCGCGATCGGCCCCAGGTGATCCAGGCTGGCGCCCAGCGTTTGCGCGCCGTCGCGCGGAACGGCATCGAAGCTGGGCTTGAACCCCACTACGCCGCAGCACGCGGCGGGGTAGCGGATCGAGCCGGCGGTATCGGTGCCGACAGCGATGCGGACGATGCCGGCCGCCACTGCGGCGGCCGATCCGCCGCTAGACCCGCCGGGCGTGTGGTCCGGGTGGCGGGGGTTGCGCACTGTGCCGAAATGCGGGTTGGCGCTGGTGATGCCGTAGGCCAGTTCATGCAGATTGGTGGTGCCGATGATCAGCGCGCCGGCTTGCCGCAGGCGGGCCACGGCCAGCGCGTCGCGCGTCGCGGCGGCCGGCGCCGGAAGGCCGCTGCCGTTGGTCTGGGCGAAACCCGCCACCGCCATCAGGTCTTTGATGGCGATGGGCAGGTGCAGCAGGGGCAGCGCGGCGCCGTCGCGCCGGGCCTGGCTGGCCTGCTCGGCCTGGCGCCGCAGCGTGGCCGGGTCGGCCAGGGAAATGAAGGCGTTCAGGCCGGCGTGCCGGCGGGCCTGCTCCAGAGCCGCCAGCGCGGCATCGGCGCGCTGCGGGCCGGCCGCGGGAACGGGCGCCGCGGCACCGGGGGCGGGCGGGACATCCGCACGCAGAGCCGCCGAGGGCGGCCCGGCGTGCGGCGCCAGATAGCCCAGGTCCGGTTCGGGGGCCAGCGACTCGATGGCCTGCAGTTCGGGCAGATTGATCCGCAGGCGGTCCAGCCAGGCCTGCCGGCGCTCTGGATACGGATAGCCGTGCAATCCGGCCACGTCTTCGACAGTATCGGCAAAGCGTTCGAACAGCGCTTTCATGGCGGCAACAGAGAAAAGAGGACGGGAGGGCTTGCGCGGGCCGGCGTGGCGGATTCAACCGGTCTGACCAGTTGATGCCATAATGCCCACCCAGGCAAGCGCTGTCAACGCCGGCCCGCGGCCAGGCGCTACAAGGAAGCATCATGAATACTGTCGAACGCATCGCCCAGCAATTGCAGGTCCGGATCCGCCGCGGCGAATGGGCCGAGGCGCGGCGCCTGCCCGGCCAGCGCCAGCTGGCCGAACTGCTGGGGGTCAGCCGCGCTTCGCTGCGCGAAGCGATCACCATGCTGGAAGGGCTGGGGCTGCTGCGCAGCGAGGCCGGGCGCGGCGTGTTCATCGCCAGCCCCGGCGAACGGGGCCTGGGCAGCGCTTATGGCCGCTGGCGGTTCCAGGGCCGCTATGCGCTGCGCGATGTCTACCTGGTGCGCTGCGAGCTGGAAGAACTGGCCACGACGCTGGCTACCGGCGTGGTCACCCGCCACGGCCTGGAACGCCTGCGCGCCACGGTGGCGCAGATGGAAAGCGCCGCCGCCGACGGCGACCTGGTGCTGATGGCCGAGGGCGACCACGCCTTCCATGCGGCCATTTACGAAATTGCCGGCAGCCCGCTCTTGCTGGACATTGCCGAAAGCATCGGCGACATCGTCGAAGGCAGCCGGCAAGTGGCCTTCGCCGATCCGGCCCGGGTGCGCGAACCCATACGCGAACACCGGGCCATCATCGACGCCCTGGCCACGGGCGACCCCGAACAGGCGCGCCGCGCCATGCGGGCGCACATCCGGCACGTTGCCGATCGCGCCGGCCTGGCGCTGGTCATTCCCCGCACCAGGCCGGCCAGCCGCGCGGCCTAGTGCGCTGTTTCTGTCCCGTATCTGCGGGGCAGCACACTAGGGTTCGACCGGCGGCAGTTCGTCGGCGATCAGCGCCAGCCCGGCGCGCAGCAGGCGGTCGTAGCGGGCCCGTTCGGCCGCGATGGTTTCGGGCGTCCATTCATAAAAGCCCCGGCCGGCTTTCATGCCATGCCGGCCGTCCTGCGCGCGCTCGGCCAGGCAGCGCGCCGGCCGCTCGCTGTTGCAGAACGACGGATACATGGTGGAGCCCGCCGCGGCGTGCACGTCGATGCCGGCGTGGTCGCGCTGCAGTACCGGCCCCGCCGCCAGGAAGCGGAAGCCGAAGCCGAAGCGCACCGCGGCGTCCACGTCTTCGGGCGAGGCGATGCCGCGGTCGATCAGGTCGAAGGCCTCGCGCGACAGCGCGTGCTGCAGCCGGTTGGCCAGGAAGCCGGGCAGGTCTTTGCGAACTTTCACGGGCACCATGCCGCAGCGGCGCATGAAGGCGATCAGCGCGTCGGCGCACGCCATGTCGCTGGCTTCGCACAGCACCACTTCGACCAATGGCACTAAGTGGGCGGGCATGAAGAAATGCAGGCCCAGCATGCGCCCGCGGGTGGCCAGGCCGTCGCCGATGGCGCCGATGGGAAAGCTGGAGCTGTTGCTGGCCAGGATGGCATGGGCCGGCGCGCGGCGCTCCAGCTCGGCGAACAGGGCCTGCTTCAGGTCCAGCCGTTCGGGAATGCACTCGATCACCAGGCCCACGCTGTCCCAGTCCACGGCGTCCAGGCTGGCGACGGCCTGGACGCTGCCGGCGGCGTCGGCGTGGCCGGCGGCCGCCAGGTTGCCCGCCACCCGAGCCGGCAGCGCGGCGGCGCGGGCCGCATCAGGTTCGACCACGGTGGTGCGGCAGCGGGCGCGCGCCAGCACCACCGCCACGTCGGCGCCCATGGTGCCGCCGCCCACCACCACGGCATGCGCGGCGGCCGGGCTGGCCAGAGGGGCGGGGTGGGGGGCGTTCATGGTGTTTCCTTTATTGGTCGGGAATGGACGCCAGTGTAGAGAAGTAAGTTTGATTGATGAATCAGATTCTTTGGATAGAATGATCACGAAACGAGATCAATAAAGATGAAGATCAATTTGTCGATGCGCGATGTCGAAACCGTGCTGGTGCTGGGCCGCACGCTCAATTTCCGGCAGGCGGCCGTGCAGCTGCACTTGTCGCAGTCGGCATTGTCCACCCAGGTGCTGCGCATTGAAGAGGCCCTGGGCGTGCGGCTGTTCGACCGCACCACCCGCACGGTGCGGCTGACGGCGGCCGGGCAGGTGTTCCTGCAGCAGGCGGCCAATCTGCAGGTGGCGTTCCGCGAGGCCATCGATGCGGTGGGCGGCATCGCCAATGCCGAGCGCGGTTCGGTGGCGGTGGCGGCCCTGCCGTCGGTGGCGGCGCGCATGCTGCCGCGCGTGCTGATGGCGTACCGGCAGGCGCATCCGCACGTGGCGCTGAAAGTGCACGACACCCTGACGGGGCCGGCCTTCGACCTGGTGCGCGCCGGCGAAGTGGACTTCGCCATTACCGCGGCCGATCCGCAGCAGGCCGACTTGCACTATGTGCCCATGCTGTCCGACAGCTTTCTGCTGCTGATCCCGCAGGGCCACCCCCTGGCGCGCCCCAAGGGGCCGCTGCGCTGGGCCGATACCGTGGACGCCGCGCACGTGTCGATGGTGCATCCCAGCAGCGTGCGGCACTATGCCGAGTGGGCTTTCCTGCAGAACCGCATCCGCTTCCAGCCGGCGTTCGAGGCCGAGCACCTGACCACCATCGTCGCCATGGTGGAATGCGGTTTCGGCGTGGCGGCCCTGCCGGCCATCGCGGCCCAGGCCGTGGCGCACGGCGGCCTGGCCGAGCGGCCGCTGGTCGGGCCGGTGGCCGAGCGTTCCATCGGCCTGGTCACGGCGCGCCACCGCAGCCTGTCGCCAGCCGCCGCGGCGCTGCTGGAAGTGCTGCAGGCGCATCTGCCCGCGGCCTGACCAGGGCAGGAAAGGGCAGGCAAAGGCAGGTGTCTGACACCCTGCGGGAGTCAGACACCTTGCACGCGTTCAGGCCGTCCGCGGTCAGTGCGCCTTGCCTGGTACGGTTTCGCGCGTGCCGGAGGGGCGCAGGAAGTCGAAGTCGGCGCCCCGGTCGGCCTGCGTGACGCTTTGCAGGTACAGCTTGTGGTAGCCGCGCTCGCCCTGGGGCCGCTGGATGGGCTGGGCGGCGGCGCGCTGCGCCAGTTCTTCGTCGCTGACCAGCAGGGCGATTTCGCGCCGCTGCACCGACAGGCGGATGCGGTCGCCGTTGCGCACATGCGCCAGCGGGCCGCCCACGGCCGCTTCGGGCGTGACGTGCAGCACGATGGTGCCGGCCGCCGTGCCGCTCATGCGGCCGTCGGAAATGCGCACCATGTCTTTCACGCCGGCGCGCGCCAGCTTGCGCGGAATCGGCATGTAGCCGGCTTCCGGCATGCCCGGGCCGCCGGTGGGGCCGATGCGCTTGAGCACCAGCACGTCGTCGGCCCGCACGTCCAGCGCATCGTCGTCGATGCGCCGGGCCATGTCCTCGGCGTCTTCGAACACCACGGCGCGGCCTTCGTGTTCCATCAAGTCCGGGTTGGCGGCCGACTGCTTGATGATGGCGCCGCCCGGCGCCAGATTACCGCGCAGCACCGCCAGGCCGCCGGCAGGGTAGATGGGCGAGTCGAACGGGCGGATCACGTCTTGCGCGAAAGCCGGCGGCGCGGCGTCCAGTTCTTCGCCCAGCGTGCGGCCCGACACCGTCAGGGCGTCCAGGTGCAGCAGCGGGCGCAGCTCGCGCAGCAGCGCGGGCATGCCGCCGGCCTTGTGGAAGTCTTCCATGTAGTGCTGGCCCGAGGGCTTCAGGTCGACCAGCACCGGCGTTTCGCGGCTCAGGCGGTCCAGCCCGGCCAGGTCGATGTCGATGCCCAGCCGCCCGGCCATCGCCGTCAGGTGCACGATGCCGTTAGTCGAACCGCCGACGGCCAGCAGCACGCGCAGGGCGTTTTCGAACGCCTTGCCGGTCAGGATGCGGTCGGGCGTCAGGCGGCTGGCCGCCATGGCCACGGCCGTGGTGCCGGTGCGCTCGGCCACGCGGACCCGGTCGGCGGTGACGGCTGGCGCCGAGGCGCCGCCGAACACCATGATGCCCAGCGCTTCCGCCAGGCACGCCATGGTGCTGGCCGTACCCATTACCGAACAGGTGCCCACGCTGGCCACCAACTGATTGTTTACGTCGGTGATTTCGGCCGTGTCGATTTCCTCGGCGCGGTAGCGGCCCCAGTAGCGGCGGCAGTCGGTGCAGGCGCCCACCCGTTCGCCGCGATGCGAGCCGGTCAGCATGGCGCCGGTCACCAGTTCAATGGCCGGTACGCCGGCCGAGGCGGCGCCCATCAGCTGCGCCGGCACGGTCTTGTCGCAGCCGCCTATCAGCACCACTGCGTCCATGGGTTGCGCGCGGATCATTTCCTCGGTGTCCATCGACATGAGGTTGCGCAGGTACATGCTGGTGGGCTGGGAAAAACTTTCGTGCACCGAGATGGTGGGAAAGTCCACCGGCAGGCCGCCGGCCAGCATCACGCCGCGCTTGACCGCCTCGACCAGTTGCGGGGCGTTGCCATGGCAGGGGTTGTAGCTGCTGCCGGTATTGACAATGCCGATCACCGGGCGCGACAGCGCGTCGTCGGTGTAGCCGGCGCCCTTGATGAAGGCCTTGCGCAGGAATAGCGAAAAGCCTGTATCGCCGTAGTTGGTCAGGCCCTTGCTCAGGCCGCTGGCGGTGGGGGAGGAGGATTTCTTGGCAGCCATGGCAATTCCAATAATATTATTGATAATCTATGCACTGCATCATATCCGGCTCGCGTATCTGTGTGCAAGTGCGGAGTTTCGCGCATGCCGCGGCCAGTCGGGCTGGCTTGTTATTGATCTGGAAAACAGATCAGCCAATAGAAAAGTTCTGATTCTTCTATCACGATGCGCCCCCTACACTCTGTGTGGCAACAACGAGCCGGGCGCCAGATCGATCCGTACAACCACCCCGGCCAGGAGACCACTGCATGTTCCGTTTCAGCAAGCCCACGCCGGCGCGCCGCGCCTTCCTGGCATCCGCGCTGGCTTTGTGCGCCGGCTTCGCCTTGCATACCGCGCCGGCGGCGGCCGCCTATCCCGACCGCGCGGTGCGGCTGGTGGTGCCGTACCCGCCCGGCGGCGCCACCGACGTGATCGGCCGCGTGCTGGCCCAGGAACTGTCCACCGCGCTGGGCCAGCAATTCGTGGTCGAGAACCGCGCCGGCGCGGCCGGCAACATCGGCGCCGACCAGGTCGCCAAGGCTGACCCCGATGGCTACACCTTGCTGATGGGCGCGCTGACCAGCCATTCGATCAACGCCGAACTCTACAAGGACAGGGTGCCCTACGACATCGAGAAAAGCTTCGCCCCGGTGTCCATCGTGGGCACGGTGCCGCTGGTGTTCGTGGTGCACCCGTCGGTGCAGGCAAGCACGCTGCAGGACTTCATTGCGCTGGCCAAGGCGCGCCCGGGCTACCTGACCATGGCATCGGCCGGCAACGGCTCGCCCCAGCACCTGGCGGCCGAAATGTTCAAGAGCATGGCCGGCGTGGACGTACTGCACGTGCCCTACAAGGGCAGCGGCCCGGCCATGACTGACCTGATGGGCGGGCAGGTGCTGAGCATGATCGAGACCGTGCCGGCCGCCCAGGGCCACGTGAAGGCGGGCAAGCTGCGCGCCCTGGCCGTGGCCTCGGGCCAGCGCGCCGAGGCGCTGCCCGATGTGCCCACCACTGCCGAGGCCGGCCTGGCCGATTTCCAGGTCAGTTCGATGTTCGGCATTGTGGCGCCGGCCGGTACGCCGGCGCCGGTGCTGGACAAGCTCAACGGCGCGCTCAAGCAGATCACCGCCAAGCCCGCGGTCAAGGCCGCGCTGCTGAACCAGGGCGCGGTGGCCACCTGGACCACGCCGGCCGATGCCGCGGCGCGCATCGCGGCCGAACGCGCCAAATGGGCCAAGGTGATCAAGGACGCCGGCGTCTCGGCCGAGTAAGTCCGGCATGGCGCCTGGCGCCGCCGGCGATGCTGTCATCGCGGGCGGGCGCCAGGCGCGGCTCGCGGCTCAGGCCTTGACGACTTCCAGGTAGGGCTTGGGATCGAAATACGTGCTGGCCGGCACGGGCTTGGCGATGTTGGCCGTGTGCACGAAGAAATCCGTCACCTGCTGCAGCCACTTGGTGACGGTGCCGTCGGCATACTTGGCGCGCCATTCCGGCGACGTGAAGTACTTCGAGGCCTTGAACTGGTTTTTCAGGTCGGCCAGCGGCACTTCCGGATAGTGCTTTTTCTGCAGGGCGGCCACCGCGTCGTCGGTATGCGACAGCAGATAGTCATTGGCCGTGACCCAGCCCTTGATCAGCGAGCGGATCAGCTTCGGGTTCTGGCCGTAGTAGTCGTTGCGCGCCGCCCAGCCGCCCACGATGGCCGCTTCGGGATAGAACGCCGAAGCGTCCACCAGCATGCGCGCGCCCTCGACCTTCTGCCGTACGGTCACGTCGAACGGCACCCACAGCGCCACCGCGGGCACCGCGCCCGAAATGAACGAGGTCACCGCCTCGGTCATGCGCTGGTTGACGATCTGCACGTCCTTGCCTTCCTGCAGCCCGGCGCCCTGCAGCACGCGGTCCAGGAACACATGGGCGGTGGTGCCCGCCGTGGTCGAGATCTTCTTGCCCTTCAGGTCGGCAGCGCTCTTGATGCCGGAATCCCCGCGCACCCACAACTGCGCCGTGGCGTATTCCACGTTGTTCAGCAGGAACACCTTGCCCTGGCCGCGCGCCGGGAAGTTCGACACCACCGCGCCGGTGGACAGCACGTCCAGGCTGCCGCCTATCATGGCCTGGAACAGTTCCAGGCCGGTGGTGAACTTGATCATCTGCAAGTCCAGGCCCTGATCGGCGAAGGCGCCGGTTTCCAGGCCGGTCCAGATCTGGCCGTCGACGGCGGGCGTGTGCAGATAGCCCACACGCACTTTCTCGGCGGCTCGCGCCAGCAGGGGCATGCCGATGCCCGACATGGCCGCCGCCAGGGCGCCGGTCTTCAACAAGGTTCTGCGCTGCGGGTTCATGGTGGGACTCCTTTCTTGCGGGGATGAGTTCATTGGTGAAGGTCAATTGGCCAGGCGCACGACCTGGCTGGCCTGCCTGGCGTATTCCTCCATGACCAGGCCGCGGATCCGCGAACGCAGCTCGCCGAAGCGCGGATCTTCGTGCAGGTTCTCGGCGCGCGGATAGCCGAACGGCACATCGATGACGGTGCGGATGCGCGCCGGCCGCGCCGTCACCACCACAATGCGCGACGACAGGTAAATGGCTTCTTCGACCGAGTGGGTGATCAGCATCACGGTCTTGTCTTCGGCCAGCAGCACTTGCAGCAGCAGGTCTTGCATGGTCGAGCGGGTCTGCGCGTCCAGCGCGCCGAAGGGTTCGTCCATCAGCAGGAACTGCGGCTTGACGGCATAGGCGCGCGCCAGCGCCAGCCGCTGGCGCATGCCGCCGGACAGGTGCTTGGGGTGATGGTTGGCGAAGTCGGCCAGCCCCATCAGCGCCATGTAGCGCTGGCAGATCTCGTCGCGCTCGGCGCGGCCGGTCTGGTTGGCGCGCAGCGTCAGGCCGAAGGCGATGTTTTCTTTGACCGTCAGCCACGGAAACACGCCGTATTCCTGGAAGATCACGCCGCGGTCGGGCCCCGGGCCGGCGACCGGCCGCCCGTCGAGCAGTACCTGGCCTTCGGTGGGCTGCACGAAGCCGGCCACGATGTTCATCATGGTGGTCTTGCCGCAGCCCGACGGCCCGATCACCGACACGAACTCGCCCTGGCGGATTTCATAGTCGATGCCGTCCAGCACCCGCATCGGCCCGTCGGCCGTGGGGTAGTCCACCGAAACGTTGCAGAAGCGGATGCGGGCGGAAGTGTCTGCCGGGCTCATGCGATGCGCTCCTGCCAGGCCACCAGGCGGCGCGCCGCGGCGCGCAGGATCAGGTCCATTACCAGGGCGATCAGCCCGATGCATATGATGCCCACGTAGATGATGTCGAGCTGGAAGAACGACGAGGCGTCCTGGATCAGTGCGCCCAGGCCCTGTTGCGCGGCGATCAGCTCCGAGGCCACCAGCGTGGCCCAGGCCACGCCCAGCGCCACGCGCAGGGCGGTCAGCATGTGGGGAATGGTGAGCGGCACGATCACCTTGCGGAAGATTTCGCCGTCGCTGGCGCCCAGGGTGCGCGACACGCGCACGTAGATCGGGTTGATTTGCGCGATGCCTTCGTACATGACGATTACCCCGGCGAAAAACGAGGCGTAGAACAGGATGGCGATCTTGGCCGATTCGCCGATGCCGAAGTACACGATCACCAGCGGGATCAACGCGATGGGGGGCAGGGCGCGGAAGAAATTGATGACCGGGTCGACGAAGCTGCGCACGCTTTTGTACCAGCCCAGCACGAACCCCACCGGCACGGCCAGCACAATGCCCAGCAGCACGCCCACCAGCACGCGCTGGGTGGACATCAGGATGTCGTGCGGCAGCCGCGTCTGCATCAGCGCCAGGAACTTGGACAGCACTTCGTGGGGGCTGGGCACCAGCGCGGGGCTGACCAGCCCGCTGGCGCGCACGCCATACCAGGCCAGTACGATCAGCACCCACGGGGCGGCGATCAGGGCCGCGCGCCGCGGCAGGGAACGGTTGCGCAAAATGCCTCCTCCATCTGGCGCTTGACCTTTTAATGGTCAAATCGTACTGTAGACCATACGTTCAGCAAACAATATATGGCTATTTGTTTATGGCTATCAACTTTCACGACAGCCCCATTCCGCGCTATTTGCAACTGGCCGACCTAATGCGCCAGCGCATCGCGCGCGGCATCTGGGAACAAGGCCAGAAAGTGCCTTCCCTGGAAGAGCTGGTGGCCGAATTCGGGGTGGCGCGCGTGACCGTGCGCCAGGCCGTCGACGTGCTGACCCGCGAAGGGCTGGTGTCGCCGCAGCAGGGGCGCGGCACCTTCGTCACCGGCCTGCCGCCCAACGACCGCTGGCTGCGGGTGCAGACTACGCTGGCCGAGCTGGCCAAGGTGTACCGCGACACCCGGCCCAAGATCGTCACCATCGACGAATCCATCCATTCGGCGCCGTTGACCGCGCAAGACGGCATACCGGCAGAGCAATACGTGTTCATGCGCCGCATCCATGAACGCGCCGGCCAGCCGTATTGCGTCATCAACATCTACCTGGCCGAGCACATCTTCCGCCAGGACCCGGCGCGCTTTCGCAACGAAACCGTCATTCCGCTGCTGGTGTCCATGTCCGGCGTACAAATCGCGCAGGCGCGCCAGGCGCTTACCATCAGCACGGCCGACACCGAAGTGGCGCAGCAGCTGCAGGTGGCGGTCAACACGCCCATCGCCGAGGTGCGGCGCGTATTCGTCGATGCCGGCGGCCAGGTCATCTACCTGAGCGAAGTCACGTACCGCGGCGACTTCATCCACGTTGAAATGAACCTGATCCCGTGAGGCCTGCCATGGGCGATGCCAGCAGCGTGTACCCCGCCGAACTCAGCGTGCACGTGCTGCGCTATCCGGTCGAGCGTCCGGTGCGCACCTCGTTCGGCGTCATGCACGACCGCCCGGCGGTGTTCGTGCGGGTGCAGGACCGCGACGGCGCGTACGGCTGGGGCGAGGTCTGGTGCAATTTCCCGGCCTGCGGGGCCGAGCACCGCGCGCGCCTGGTGCAAACCGTGCTGCGGCCGCTGCTGCTGGGGCGCGCCTACGACGGGCCCGCGGCGGCCTGGGCCCATCTCACCGCGGCCACCGAAGTGCTGGCGCTGCAGGCCGGCGAGCCCGGGCCCATGGCGCAGGCCATCGCCGGCGTCGACCTGGCGCTGTGGGACTTGTGCGCCCGCCGCGCCGGCCAGCCGCTGTGGTCGTACCTGGGCGGCGCCAGCGACCGGGTCGCGGTATATGCCAGCGGCATCAACCCCGACGACCCCGAGCAAGTGGTGCGGCACAAGCACGCCGAAGGCTACCGCGCCTTCAAGCTGAAGCTGGGCTTCGGCCGCGAGCGCGACCTGCGCAATCTGCGGCAGGTGCGCCAGCTGCTGGGGCCCGGCGTGCCGCTGATGGCCGACGCCAACCAGGGCTGGAACCCGGCCGACGCGGCCAGCATGGCCGCCGCCATGGGCGAACTGGACATCGCCTGGCTGGAAGAGCCCATGCGCGCCGACCAGCCGCTGGCCCACTGGCAGGCCCTGGCGCGCCAGTCGCCGGTGCCGCTGGCCGCCGGCGAAAACTGCCTGGGCGCCGAGGCGTTCCGCACGGTCATCGAGGCCGGCTTTTTGCAGGTGGTGCAGCCCGACCTGGCCAAGTGGGGCGGCATTTCGGGCTGCCTGCCGGTGATACGCGCGGTGCGCGAGGCCGGCTTGCGCTATTGCCCGCACTATCTGGGCGCCGGGGTCGGCCTGATGGCCTCAGCCCATTTGCTGGCCGCGGTCGACGGCATGCAGCACGGCGGCCTGCTCGAAATCGATGCCAACGACAACCCGCTGCGCACCCTGCTCAGCGCGCCGCTGCAGCAACTGGAAGACGGCGTGGCCTGCCTGGGCCAGGCGCCCGGCATCGGCGTCGAACCCGACCTGGATGCCTTGCGGGAGCAATGCGCTGGGTGAGGCGGCTGGGTCAGGTGTGTGACGCCCATGGCGCTACCTTAAGACCGATCTCGTGATTTCCTGGCTATTGCTTCATGCGCCTTGGGGATATTGCGGTGGAGGTTTGCGTTCTAGGCCCGTCCCATGTCGTCCGGGCAAGCGGTGTCGGCGCACAGCGCTGCTGTTGCCAGGAAATCAACCTCCGTCCATCCAATCCTTAAAGCGCTGGTGACAATGCGAATCCAGGTGCTACGCCGCCTGGGCGGCGTCGGCGCGGCCTACATAATTTGTCGCATCGGAAAGCCGGCCGGCCCGCTAGGATGATTGCGGTTTTCTCAGCCTCGGGAGCACGCAATGAAATTCGATCACCGGCATGTCATCGGCGCGGCCGCCATCGTGGCGGCGCAATGCATTGCGGCGGGCGCGCAGGCGCAGCTGCTCGATGCGGTCAAGGGCCAGATGGGCGGCGCGCAGCAGGGCGGCGCCGCGGGCGCGGCCGGCAGCGCCGCGCAGGGCCTGGGCGGCGGGCTGTCGCTGTCGTCGCTTAGCGCGGGCAGCGCCGGCAACGCGGCCGGCGTGCTGGAGTTCTGCATGAAGAACAACTACCTGAGCGGCGGCGACGCCCAGTCGGTGAAGGACCAGTTGATGGGCAAGATCTCCGGCGGATCGGACAAGGCCCAGTCCGATCCCGGCTACACGGACGGCGCGCAGGGCATCCTGAAGGGGGGTGACGGCAAGTCGGTCGACCTGAGCGGCGGCGGCCTGAAAGAAGAAATCACCCGCAAGGCCTGCGACCAGGTGCTGGAGCAGGGCAAGTCTTTCCTGTAGCGGTTGCGCGGGCAGCGGCCGCTGCCCGCCGGCATTCAGCTGTTGTCGCGAATGTCCTGGGTGGCGCCGTTCTGCTTGACTGATTCGATGCCGGCATTGCGCGCGGCTTCGGTGCCGTACATCTGGCTGTTGCCGATGACCTGGTTGTTGGCGGCGCGCAGCGTGAAATAGAACTTGCCGTTCGAGGCCGTGGCCGGGTTGTAGCGCGACGCGTCGCCGCTGTTTTTCTGCACCGAGGCGATACCGTTCTCGGCCGAGGCCTTGGCGGTGTACATCTCGCTTGTCAGGATGGTTTCCGCATTGCCGGCTTTCAGGGCAAAGTGGAATTGTCCGTTGCTTGCTTTTTTCAGTTCAAACCAACCTGCCATGATGGGACTCCTTGGATTGAAGCGATGGACGGAACGAATCGCCCTGGGGCGACGCGCCGCCCGCCAGGGTTTCCCGATCATAGGTAATGGCGCCGGTTTTGCCTAGGCTTTTGCGGCCGGCGCGGCGTGCCTTTGCAATGCTTAAGTTGCCTGGCCCAGGGCGCGGCGCTGCTTGTCCAACGAGACCGACACCAGCCACAGCATGAATCCGCCCAGCGCCAGCAGGGCGCCCACCCAGCCCGGCGAGCGCCAGCCGTGGCCGTGGGCCAGCGCCAGGCCGCCCAACCAGGGGCCCAGCGCGTTGGCGATGTTGAACGCGGAATGGTTCAGCGCGGCCGCCAGGCCCTGCGCATCGTCGGCCACGTCCATCAGGCGCGTCTGCAGCACGGTGCCCAGCGCCCCGCCCATGCCGACCAGGAACACCGCCGCGGTAATGGTCCAGATATTGCCGATGCTGAACGTGAACAGCGCCAGGGCGGCGGCGCTGAACAGCAGCACGCCGCCGGCGGTGGGCATCAAGGCGCGGTCGGCGAACTTGGGAATGACCAGGTTGCCCAGTGTCATGCCGACGCCGAACACGCCCAGCACCAGCGGCACCGTGCCGGGCGCCGCGCCGGTGACTGTCAGCAGGATGTCAGCCAGGTAGGTGTACACGGCGAACAGGCCGCCAAAGCCGATGGCGCCGATGCCCAGCGTGATCCACACTTGGGCGCGCCGCAGCGCGCCCAGCTCGCGCAGCGGGCTGGCGTGCGGGTCGGCCGGGGTGGCGGGCGCGAACAGGGCCACCAGCGCCACCGTGAGCAGGCCGGCCGCGGCCACCAGGGCGAAGCCCCAGCGCCAGCCCACTGCGTGGCCCAGCCAGTTGGCCAGCGGCACGCCGACGATGGTGGCCACCGTCAGGCCCAGGAACATGCGGCCCACCGCCTGGGTGCGGCGCTGCTCGGGAACCAGCGACACGGCCACCAGCGAGGCAATGCCGAAATAGGCGCCGTGCGGCAGGCCGCTGAGAAAGCGCAGCGCCATCAGCCATTCGTAGCTGGGCGCGAAGGCGCACAGGCCGTTGAACAGCGCGAACAGCGTCATCAGCAGGATGAGCAGCGCGCGGCGCGGCAGACGGGCCGCCGCCACGGTGATCAGCGGGGCGCCCACCACGACGCCCAGCGCGTAAGCGCTGATGACGTGGCCGGCGGTGGGGGCATCGATGGCGAGGCTGTGCGCGAAATACGGCAGCAGGCTCATGGTGGCGAATTCGGTGGTGCCGATGGCGAAGGCGCCGATGGCCAGCGCGAACAGCACCAGGCCGGGCGAACGGGGCCCGGAAACAGCAGAGGTCATGGGGAATGAATCATGCGGGGTTGAAAATCGGCCCGCGGGTTGGCGCCCGCGGGCGGCAGGCAGGGCATTGTAGCCGCCCCGCGTGACAGGGCGGCGTCGGTTCAATCCGGCTTGCGGGCGAACACGCGCAGCCGGTGGCCGTCGGGGTCGAGCCCCACGAATGTGTGGCCGATGTCCAGGTCGGTGGGTGGCTGCGCGATGGGGATGCCGCGTTCGGTCCAGTCGGCATGCAGCGCGCGCACGGCCTCGCGGTTGGCCACCGGGATGGCCAGCTCGCCGCCGCGCCCGGCCGAGATCGCCCGCGGCGTGACGGTCTGCCGGGCCCACAGGCCCAGCATCAGGCCGGAATCCAGCTTGAACTTGGCGAAGCTGGGGGTGGCGTGCACCGGCTGCTTGCGCAGCAGTTCGGTATAGAACCGGGCGCTGCGGTCCGGGCTGTCGACATACAGGATGATCAGGTTGGGATCGGTCATGGAATGCTCCGCGGTGGCGATGGCGCCAGCGGGCGCGTTGCGAGTCGCGCCTGCAGACGCATCGTAAAGATGCATGCTGTCAGAAACTGTCAGTGGGCGCCGGCCTGCCTCAAGGCGGCGCCATCACGCGCACGGGTTCGGGGGGCGGGTGCTGCGCGGGGCGCGGCGCCGCCTCCGGCAGGTCCGCCAGCCCCTGGGCCAGGTCCAGCGCCTGGCGCTCGAGCAGGCGGCGGTACAGCCCGCCCGCGCGCCGCACCAGCATGGCGTGGCTGCCTGCTTCGGCGATGCGGCCCTTGTCGAGCACCAGCAGGCGGTCCATGGCGCGCACGGTGGACAGGCGGTGCGCCACGACCAGCGTGGTGCGGCCGGCCATCAGGCGTTCCATCGCCTGCTGGATCAGGGCTTCGCTTTCGCTGTCCAGGCTGGAGGTGGCTTCGTCCAGGATCAGCACCGGCGCGTCGGCCAGGAAGGCCCGGGCGATCGCCACCCGCTGGCGTTCGCCGCCCGACAGCTTGACCCCGCGTTCGCCCACCAGCGTTTCATAGCCCTTGGGCAGGGCCATGATGAAGTCGTGGGCGCTGGCCAGGCGCGCCGCCTGCTCGACCTGGGCGCGGCTGGCGCCGGGCCGGGCATAGGCGATGTTCTCGGCCAGGGTGCGGTGAAACAGCACGGGCTCTTGCTGCACGATGGCGATCTGGCTGCGCAGCGAGTCCTGGCGCACCTGGGCGATGTCCTGGCCGTCGATGGTGATGCGGCCGGCATCGATATCGTACAGGCGCTGGATCAGCTTGATGAAGGTGGTCTTGCCCGAGCCCGAATGCCCGACCAGGCCCACGCGCTCGCCCGGCGCGATGCGCACTGAGAAGTCGTCGTACAGCGGCCTGGCGTGCGCGCCATAGCGGAAGGTTACGTGCTCGAAGCAGATCTCGCCCCGGCCGATGGCAATGTCGCGCGCGCCGGGCCGGTCCGCCACGCCCAGCGGCTGGGCGTGCAGCGACACGAGTTCTTCCATGTCGTTGACCGAGCGCTGCAGGTTGCGGATGTGCATGCCGATGTCGCGCAGATAGCCTTGCAGGATGAAGAACATGGTCAGCGCGAAAGTGATGTCGCCCACGCTGGCTTCGCCGCGGCGCCACAGCAGCAGCGCCGAGCCCAGGATGGCGGCCTGCATGGCCGCCAGCATCACGCCCTGCACGCCGCCGTTGACCGAGCCGCGCACCCAGCCGCGCCGCGTGCGATGGCGCCACTTGTCCAGGGTCCAGGCCAGCCGCGTTTCTTCGCGCTGCTCGGCGCCGAAGGCCTTGACCACCGGGTTGCAGGTAATGGCGTCGGCCAGCACGCCGCCCAGGCGAGTATCCCAGGCATTGCCCAGACGCGCGGCCGGCGCCACGAAGCCCAGCGACAGCGTCGCGGTGACCAGCACATATAGCAGCGAGCCCAGGCCCACCACGATGCCCATTACCGGCCAGTGCAGGCCCAGCACCACGGTGGCGCCCACCAGCATGGCCACCGACGGCAGCAGCGCCAACAGCAGCGTGTCGTTGAGCAGGTCCAGCGCCCACATGCCGCGCGTGATCTTGCGCACTGTCGAGCCGGCGAAGCTGTTGGCATGCCAGTCTGTCGACAGGCGCTGCACGCGATGGAATGCTCGGCCGGTGATGGCGCTCATCATCTTGAGCGTCAGCGTGATGATGTTGAAGTACACCATCAGCAGCAGCACGGTGCTGGCCAGGCCCAGCGCCGCCAGCGTCCAGAACGCGGCGGCGGCGCTATTCCAGGCCGCCGCACCGCCGGCCGCCACGGCGTCGATCAGGCGGCCGGCGAACAGCGGCGTCAGCACATCGGCGGCGGCCGACAGCAGCACCAGCGCCACGATCAGCAGAATGCGCCAGGGCTGCTCGCCCCAGTGCTGGAAGGTAAAGCCCAGGACATCCTTGAAGGCCTGTCCACGAAAGTCGATTGTTCTTCGAGCCATTTATCACGGCCCGGCGCGGCGGTGCGCGCCGGGACTTCAGTCGGAAGCAAAAGGAACAGGCAACCCGGCGTGCCGGCGCGTCGGCCGGCATGCGAAATCAGAACTGCCTGTGGAACGGGCGAGAGCCTGCCGTAAGCGTGTGCTTACGTGCCAGAAACGAATGGCGGGCGGCCCAGCGCCTGCGACGACTTAATAGTGTCGCGGGGCCACGCTGGGGAATGCGGTGCGGACTACGGACATCGAACGCCTCCCTGGTGGTTGAGTGAAGAGAAAGTGGAAGAGATGGGTAGGTGAATACCCGAGCGGCGATCTTATCAGGGTGGGCTTGACATTGGCAATATCTGTCTGCATGTCTGTAGGGTTTTTCAAAGCCGTGCGGCGCGCCGGGGTGGGAATGGAACTTGCGGCGGACCGGCCGATTTCCTGCCGCGTCCAGTCATAGCCCGCCACGCGGTCTTGCCAGGCCGCAGGCATGGCGGCCGGCAGGCCGCTCGTTGCCCGCGCCGTCATGCGGCCGCCGGCGGCAGGGCCAGTTCTTCCCAGCCCAGCCGCGCGGTCTCGCGCAGGACGGCCACTACGTGGCGGCAGGCCTGATCGACCGCGTTTTCGAGCGGGGCGCCCGCCAGCAGGTGGCCGGCCAGGCGCGCGGCGAACAGGTCGCCCACGCCTTTGGCCGCGCAGGGCACGACCGGGTGGCTGATGACGCGCCGCTGGCTGTGCGTGACCACGGCCACGTGCATCTGGCCGGCCGGCCAGCTTTGCGGCGCCGCACTGGTGACCACCACCCACTCGGTGCCGCCGTTCAGCAGCCGCGCGGCGGCGGCGTGGGTGGCATCCAGCGTGTGCAGCGCGGCGCCGGCCAGTTGCTCGAGTTCGAAGTGGTTGGGCGTCAGGCCATGCGCGCGCGGCAGCAGTTGGGTGCGCCAGGCCTGGGTCAGGCGCGGGTCGGTATAGACGCCGTGGTCGAAGTCGCCGATGACCGGGTCGACGTGGATGCGCAGGGCGGGATTGGCGGCCAGGGCCTGGTCCAGCCATTCGCCCAGCAGGGCGGCCTGGCCGGGGTCGGCCAGGAAACCCACCAGTATGGCGCGGGCGTGCGCCACGGCGCCGCGCGCGACCAGGTCGCGCAGGTAGCCGGCGAACCAGTCGGCCGGAATGGCGCCGCCGTGCAGGCTGGGATAGTGCGGCGTATTGCTGAGCAGCACCGTGGGCACCGCGGCCGCCCGCAGGCCCATGGCCCGCAGCGTGGGCATGGCGGCGTTGTTGCCTACGTGCCCGTACACCACCTGCGACTGGATTGAGATGACGTCGATGGGCAGCGGCCGCAGCGCGTTCGGGGCGTTCATGATTGCGGGCCGGGTGCCGCCAGGCCGGGCCAATAGTGGCTGTCGGGCAGCGCGCGCGCCCCGAAAATGGCCTGGCCCACGCGCACTGTGGTGGCGCCTTCTTCGATGGCCAGGGCGTAGTCGCCCGACATGCCCATGGAAAGCTCGCCGAGCGCGATGCCGGCCGGCGCATCCTGGCGCAGCCGGTCGCGCAGTTCGCGCAGCCGCACGAAGCAGGGCCGCACCAGGGCCGGGTCGGGCGAGAACAGCGCCAGCGTCATCAGCCCGCGCACGCGCAGGCTGGCAAAGGCCGGCAGTTTGCGCACGAAGGCGGCCGCCTGGTCGGGCGGCAAGCCGAATTTGCTGGCTTCGTTGGATGTATTGATCTGCACGAACACATCGAGCGAGCGGCCTTCGGCCTGCAGGCGGCGGTCAAGGGCCTCGGCCACGCGCAGACTGTCCAGCGCCTGGAACTCGCTGGCGAACCGCGCTACCAGTTTGGCCTTGTTGGTCTGCAGGTGGCCGATGACCGCCCACCGCAGATCGGGCAGGTCGGCCATGGCTTCCCATTTGGCGTGCGCCTCTTGCACTTTGTTTTCGCCCAGTTCGCGGCAGCCGGCCGCATAGGCCAGCCGGATGCGGGCTTCGTCGACGGTTTTGCTGACCGGCAGCAGGCGGATGGCGGCGGGGTCGCGGCCGGCGCGGCGGCAGGCGGCGGCGATGCGCTCGCGCACCTGCGCGAGATTGCGGCGGAAGTCGTCGATCGATGTGGCGGTGGGGTAGGCGGGCGATTCGGTCATGGGGTGTCGGGCAATGAGTCAGCGCGCGGCTTGCGCGGGGCGCATTCCAGCATGCCCCAATTCAGCCCGCGCGTCGAGCTTGCACGCCGGCCGCGTTGTGGCCGCGCAATCAGCGCCCGCGGCACGTGGCCATTGCATAGGCCCATGACGCCAGCGCCAGCACCAGGCCGCAGGCCAGCACCGCCGTCGCGCCGGTGTCGACAAGGCGGCCGCCGATCGCCGTGCCCAGCGCGATGCCGAAGTAGATGGCCGATGCGTTCAGCGCCACCACCAGTGCCCCGTGCTGCGGCGCGGCGCTGATCAGGCGGTGCTGTTGCGCCGGACTCTGCGCCCAGCTGCTGGCGCCCCACAATGCCATCAATGCCGCCACCGCCAACTGCATGGGCCGCGCGGCCGCGGCCAGCCAGGCCAGCCCGCCCAGCGCCGCGGCCATGGCCAGGTAGGCCGCCAGCAGCACGCGCCGCGCGCCATGCCGGTCGGTGCCGGCGCCCGACAGATAGTTGCCCGCCATCGCGCCCAGGCCGTAGCCCAGCAGCATGCCGGTGACCGCGCCTTCGGGCGTGCCCAGCGTCTGCAGCACCTGCACGGTGTAGGCATAGGGCACATAAGCGGCTGCCATGCCCAGCACGGTCAGGGGCAGCACCTTCAAGATGGCCGGCCGGCCCAGCACCCGCAGGCGTTCGGCCAGCGACGCGGCAGGCGCGCCGCCCAGGCGCGGCAGACTGGCGCGCACGCCGGCGGCCGCCAGCAGCGCGACGCCGCCCACCGCCCACAGCGCGGCGCGCCAGCTCAGCATCGTGCTGGCCACGCGTCCCAGCGGCACGCCCAGTGCGGTGGCCACCGTCAACCCGCCGATCACGATGGCCAGCGCCCGGGCCCGGAAATCCGGCCGCACCAGCGCGGCGGCCACCGCGCCGGCGTTGGGGGTGTACGCGGCGGCGGTGGCGGCGGCGGCGATGCGCGAAGCGATCAGCCAGGGCATCGACATGGCCAGGGCCGAGCCGATGTTGGCCAGGCCCAGCAGTGCCAGGGCCGCGCAAAGCAGGGTGCGCCGCGGCACGCGGGTGGTCAGTGTGGCGATCAGCGGCGCCAGCACCGCATAGGCCAGGGCGAAGGCCGTGACCGAATGGCCGGCCACGGCCGGCGTCACCCCCAGGTCGGCGGCCATCATGGGCAGGAAGGCCGCCACGATGAAGGCATCGGTACCCACCGCGAACGTGCCCAGCGCCAGCACCAGAATGGCGCCCAGGCCCAGTCCGGACGCCGCGCCGGCGTGCGCCGTGGGGGCTTGCATATTTTGGATAAAAGACATCCAGATTTTTCCGTCAAAAAGCCTGGGCCAGGGTGGGTGAATGGGCTTAGCGGACTTGCGCCAAGTGCCAGCAGCGCAGGCGTTCAGAGGCCGAGGGCGGGGCGGCGTTCAGCAGGTCGGCCACGGTCTGGCCCGCCAGTTCGCGGCGCCAGGCCGCTTCGGCGCGGCGCATGGCCACGGCGATGCCGCAGGGACGCGCGAATTCCCTGGGCGCAGCGGTGGCGCCCGCGCCGCGCTGGCGGATCTCGGCGCAGCGGAAGACGCTGTCAGGGCCTTCGATGGCCGTCACTACGTCCAGCAGAGTGATGCGCGCCGGCGCGCGGGCCAGCCTGAAGCCGCCCTTGACGCCCGCGGTGGAAACCAGGATGCCGGCCTTCACCAGCAGCTGCAGGCACTTGTTCAGGTAGGCAGGGGGCAGCTCGAAGGCCGCGGCCAGGCGGGCGGTGGGAACCGAGCCGCCGTCTTTGCCCAGCCAGGCCAGGGTCAGGCAGCAATGCAGGGCCCATTCGACCCCTTCACTCATTTTCATGGACAGGTCCCGTCTTTAATTAAGATAAATAATATCCAGATTAAAAATGCCGCGTCAAGACGCGCCCAGAAGGCGGGCCGGCGGCCGGCCGCGGCACAGCACGGCATGGGATGATGCCGTGCGGCAGATGGACGGCCTGTGGATGCAGACCGCACTGCGGGTGGTTCCGAAGAGAATTCCACTACTATCGTCAAGACAATCGAGCAGTGGGCAGGCGTGCAGGTGGTGCAGGCGCCGGCCGATGTGCCGGGCCGGCTGGCCCGGTAACGACAAGAACGATGCCAACAAGGAGGATGACCATGCTGATGAAGTCTCTTGCCCGGGCCTGCCTGGGCGTGCAGCTGGGCCTGCCCGACCCCATCGCCCACGTGCGCGCGCTGGGCGGCAAAATCCCCGGGGCGCGGCCGTCGATGCTGCTCGGCCTGCAGGCCGGGCGGCGCTGCGAGGTGGACGCCATCAATGGCGCCATCGTCCGGCTGGGCAAAGAGCAGGGCGTGCCCACGCCCGTCAACGACGTGGTGGTGGCCCTGATCCGCGCCAAAGAGTCGGCAGTGACTCAGCGCCGCGGGTAGGGCGACGCGCTCAGCAACTGCGCCCGCCGTCGTCCAGTTCCCCCAGAAAAGTATCCATGCGTTCCAGCACCCGCTGGACGGATGGCCCAGCCATGCCGCCGGCGTGCGTGGGCGCAGCAAGGCCTGTGCCCGGCAAACAACGCCCTGGCCGCAGGCGTGGCGCGGCCGTCACACCGGTGCCCGCATTTTCGTCGAGAGAAACCGCTGATTCGTCGAAAAACTGCTGCGGCTATTCCCGTTTTGCGCACTAATCGCACTTGTCTGAATGTTGCGGTGCGGCGTGAGCGGGTGGCGCGTGCGTGCCCGGAAAATGGAGCAGAAAAAAATGGCCGGCAGCATGAAAGCGCGTCGCAAACTGGCGTACCGACGCCGTATCCTGATTTCTTCGGTGGCAACCAGCCTGCTGGCCGGCGCCGGGCCCGCCACGGCCGGCTGCAGCCAGTCGGGCAGCCTGTGGCAGTGCGATTACCGCCCAGGCGAAACCTATACCAGCATCCAGGGCGTGTCGCAGGCGGGCTACAGCCCCCCGCACGACAACGGCACCACCGATGCCGGCGCGGGCCCCGCGGTTTCTATTCATGACGACGGTGCGGCCTTCACCGTATCGTCGGGCTTCGACACTTACCGGGGCGTGCTGTACGGCCAGACGTTCGGCGGGCAGGGCGAAGACGCGGGCAAGGGCGGGGGCGCGGGCACGGTCAGCATCTGGAGCAGCGGCATCATGCAGGTGACCGTCAATGGCGCCGAAGACAGCAATGGCAATGTGGCGACCTCCACGCCGCGTGCCTTTATCACGGGCATTTCGCAGGGCGGCGACGGCGAGCAGGACGACAACGACGACAATGATTCGAATGGCGGCGCCGGCGCCAATGGCAATGATGTGAATCTGTACCTGTCGGGCGCAGTGCAGTACGAGGTCGACGGCACCATCGTCCGGAATTTCGAGGGCGTGCTGGCGCAGAGCGGCGGCGGCCAGGGCGGCCGGCAGAACAGCGCGCTGTTCCGCAACCAGCACGGCGGCGTGGGCGGCGCCGGCCAGTTGGCCAAGGTGCAGAACAGCGGCTCGATCAAGATCGGCGCGCAGGCGCCCATACAGAGTTCCGCCGACCTGGTCAGCGGCATCCGGGCCTGGTCTTTCGGCGGGTACGGTGGCCACTACAACGGCAACGCCGGCGCGGGCGGCACGGTGGAAGTCGACCACGGCGCGGGCGCCGAACTGCAGGTGCGCGTCAATGCCGCGACCAGCGGCCAGGAAATCTACGGCATCATGGCCGAGAGCGAAGGCGCCCACGGCTATCACTCTGAAGACAATGACGACCGGGGCGGGCAGGGCGGCGGCGCCGGCGCCGTCACCGTCAACGTCGAAAGCGGCATCTCGGTCGACGTCACGGGCGCCGAGGCTGACCACGGCGCGGCCGTCCATGCCTCCAGCCGGGGCGGCAAGGGCGGCACGGGCCCGAACGGCAATACGGGCGGCGACGGCGGCGATGCCGGCGCCGTTACGGTGGCCCTGAACCGTAGCGGGTCGTCTTACACCATCGCTACCTCGGGCGACAAGATCAGCGGCGTGACGGCCATCAGCCGCGGCGGCGAAGGCGGCGACGGGGCCGACAACACGGCCGTCGCCGGCAAGTCCGGCGGCGGCGGCTTCGGCGGCGACGGCGGCGAAGTCGAGGTCGATGCCGACAAGGATGTCGGCATCACCACCAGCGGCGATTTCGCCAGCGGCATCGTGGCCATGTCGCTGGGCGGTGGTGGCGGCACGGGCGGCGAGTTCGTCGGCATTATCGGCGGCGGCGCGGGCAACGGCGGCAACGGAGGCGACGCCGGCAAGGTCACGGTGGCCAGCAGCGCCGATATCGACACGCAGGGCGAGCACGCGTACGGCATCGTGGCCCAGTCCATTTCGGGCGGCGGCGGCGCGGGCGGCGTGGCCGACGGGCTGGTGCTGGAGGTGGGCGGCGACGGCCAGGCCGGAGGCGCCCCCGGCGAAGTGCAGGTCTCGAACGGCGGCGCCATTACCACCGCCGGGTACGGATCGCATGGCATCGTGGCCCAGTCGATCGCGGACGGCGGCGGGGCGGCCGGCGGTGCCGGGGGCATCATCGCCATCGGCGGCAATGCCGATTCGGCGCACGAGTCCAACGGCGGCAAGGTATCGGCGTCCAACTACGGCTCTATCTCGACCCTGGGCGATGCCGCCAAGGGCCTGCTGGTCCAGTCGATCGGCGGCGGGGGCGGCAGCGCCGCCGGCACCGCGGGCATCCTGAGCGTGGGCGGGCAGGGCCAGGCCGGCGGCAACGGCGGCGAAGTCGAGCTCACGTCCATCGGCACCATCACCACGGCCGGTGAATATGCACACGGCGCGCAGGTGCAATCGATCGGCGGCGGCGGCGGCGATGGCGGCAATGCCTTCGACCTGGCGGTTGTCGCCGGCATTGGCGTGGGCGGTGTGGGCGAAGGCGGCGGCGATGGCGGCACGGTGACCGTGTCGGGCACTGACGAGGCGAATATCATCACCACCGGCTATGGCGCCGTCGGCCTGCTGGCTCATTCGGTGGGCAAGGGCGGTGGGGCCGGCGGCTATGCGTTTGGCGCCGGCATTGCCGACCTGACTTTCCAGATCGGCGGCGACGGCGGCGGCAGCGGCTCGGGCGGCCTGGTCACGGTCGATCGATCCAACCTGCACATCCAGACGGCCGGCGGCATGGCCACCGGGCTGGATGTGCAGTCGATCGGCGGCGGAGGCGGCACCGGCGGCGGCGTGGTCACCGACACGCTCGGCATTGAAGTCAACTTGAACATGAGCGTGGGCGGCGAAGGCGGCGTGGCCGGCGACGGCGGCGAGGTCAATGTGTCGCTGGACAAGAGTTCGATCACCACCACCGGCAGCGTCGATCTGACCGCAAGCCAGGACGATTCCGGCGATGACGACGATGATGATGACGATTCCCAGGACGCGGACGGCGCCACCGCGATTCTTGCCCAGTCGATCGGCGGCGGCGGGGGTACGGGCGGCAATTCGATCGTCGACAACTTCATCCTGGGCATACCGGTAGAGGGCGTCGGGGTATCCATTCCGATCAACCTGACCATCGGCGGCAAAGGCGGCGCGGGCGGCAAGGGCGGCGACGTCAATGTCGACCTCTCGAACACCGCCCTGACTACCCAGGGCCAGTATTCGCGCGGCATTCACGCCCAGTCGATCGGCGGCGGCGGCGGCAATGGCGGCGATTCTTCGATCTATTCCCTGGCGGTGGATTTTCCCGATACCGTGAATGTGCAGCTGCAGGCCTCGGTCGGCGGCCAGTGCTCGGACGATCATTGCGCGGGCGGCGACGGCGCCGCGGTCGATGTGGCCCTGGAGAACACCGCGATTTCCACGGCGGGCGACTACGCGACCGGCGTGCTGGCGCAGTCGATCGGCGGCGGCGGCGGTTCGGGCGGGGCGGCGTACTCGTCCAGCTATGCTTTTGGCACATACGCCAGCGTGGCGGCATCGACGGCGATCGGCGGCAAGGGCGCCGTGGGCGGCGATGGCGGCCTGGTCAACGTCAGCCAGGACGCCAGCAGCTATATCGTCACCACCGGGTCGGGCGCGCGCGGGATCGTCGCGCAATCGGTGGGCGGCGGCGGCGGAGAATCGCAAGGGGTGTCGGCGGTGGCTTCCGTGGGCGGCAACCTGGTGCCCGGCCAGGGGAAATTGCCGTCGTTCACCCTGTCGCTGGCGATCGGCAGGGAAGGCGCCGGCGGGGGCGGCGGCGCGGCCGCGACCGTGGACAATGCGGGCATCATCTCGACACAGGGCCGCAACAGCGATGGCATCATGGCGCAGTCGATCGGCGGCGGCGGCGGCGGCGGCATGGGCGGCTCTGTCGGGGCCAGCTACGACTCGATCCTGAACAACGTCTCGGCCTTGATCAAGCACGTCAGGACCAACGGGCGGCGGCTGCGGTTCAACACCAGCGGCAGGCTGGCGGTGGGCATCGGCGGCACCGGCGGCGCGGGCGGCGATGGCGATCTGGTCACTGTTGCCAACCAGGGCGACATCACCACCGCGGGCGACTATGCCGATGGCATCGTGGCGCAGTCGATCGGCGGCGGGGGCGGCGAAGGCGGCCTGGCCTCGATCGACGGCCAGACCTCGCTGTATACCGGCGTGCTGGCCATCGGCGGCAGCGGCGGCGGCGGCGGGCTGGGCGGGCAGGTGGATGTCGGCCTGCTGGACGGCTCTTCCATCGTGACCCAGGGCGGCACCGCCTACGGCGTGCTGGCGCAGTCGATCGGCGGCGGGGGCGGCCTGGGCAACATGGGGTCTGCCATCTTCAGCGGCATGATGAATATCGGCTCGGGCGCGGGCGGCACCGGCGGCAACGCCAGCGACGGCGGCGCGGTCAATTTCGAGGCCAGCGGCAACAACATCGTGCAGACGCTGGGCGACGGCTCGCACGGCGTCGTGCTGCAGTCGGTGGGCAACGGCGGCGGCGCCGGCGGCACCGCCGACTACGGCGCCAACTCATACATACTGGATTACTCGCTGGTGATGTCGCTGGGCGGCCATGGCGGCGATGCCGGCAATGGCGGCACCGTGACAGCCTGCGGCTACCAGGCGGCGTGCTCGGCCGTCAACATCTCGACCGCGGGCGACCAGGCCGCCGGCCTGATCGCGCAATCGGTCGGCGGCGGCGGCGGCGTGGGCGGCATCAATACCATTTCCAATCCCAAGCGGTTCTGGGGCGCGATCCGGCCCTTCAATGTCGCCGTGGGCATGGAGCTGGGCGGCAATGCCGGCGCCGGCGGCGATGGCGGCAATGTCACGGTCGAAGGCGATTTCTCTATCAGCACCCAGGGCGATTTCTCGCCGGGCCTGCTGGCGCAGTCGATCGGCGGCGGCGGCGGCGTGGGCGGGGCGCAGGCGCTGTACCCCTGGGAAAACGGCCTCAACGAAGGCGAGCACACCACCACCCAGCTTACGGTGCATCTGGGCGGGCGCGATGGTGATGGCGGTGACGCCGGCGTGGTGTCGCTGCAGAACAGCGGCAACGTCGTCACGCTGGGCGATGTGTCGCACGGCATGGTGGCGCAGTCGATCGGCGGCGGCGGCGGGATGGCCGGCGCCGCGGTGAAGGCGCTGGGCAGCGACGACACCAGCGATCCCAGCGGCGCCCTGCCCACCGAATCGGAGCTGTACCTGAACATCGGCGGCGATCCCGGCGATGCACCCGCCGGCGATGACGGCGGCGACAGCGATGACGGCGACGATTCCGACGACACTGCGAAGTCGGTGCAGGGGGTCGGCAACAGCAATCCGCTGAAAGAGCAGGACGCCGTGTCGGTCGCCGCGCTGGGTTCGGTAAGCACCGGCGGCGACTGGGCCATGGGCCTGCTGGCGCAATCCATCGGCGGCGGCGGCGGGGCGGGCTATGTCGGTTCGAATACCGGCGATGTGTCTTCGCCCACCAGCGGCGCGGTGAACGTGGGCGGCGGGGCCGGCAGCAACGGCTACGGCGGCGATATCGCCGTGCGGCTGGACGGCGCCGCAGACACAGGCATCGTCACCAGCGGCAATGGCGCCTACGGTGTTCTGGCTCAGTCCATCGGCGGAGGCGGCGGCCTGGGGGTGTCCCTGGCTTCCGGCACGGGCATCAAAACCAACGTGGGGGGAACCCAGTCGTCTGATTCGTCCCACACCCAGACGGGCGGCACGGTCCGGCTGTATGGCGCCAAGACCGTCGTCACCGGTGGCGCCGACGCGCATGGCGTGGTATTGCAGTCGATCGGCGGCGGCGGCGGGGTAGCCGGAATGAGCCTGCCGGCCGACGGTGGCAGCGTGGCCGGAGACATGCTCGTGGGCGGCACGGATTACGGTGATGCGAACAAGGTCGTGGTGGATAACGCTGTCCTGCGTATCGGCACGGCGGGCGACCGGGCCTTTGGCCTGGTGGCGCAATCCATCGGCGGCGGCGGCGGTATTGCCACGGCCGGCGCCGGCGTCGGCCTGTCGCTGGTGACGCTGGGCGGGCAGGGTGACGCGGTGGGCCATGGCGGTGACGTGGCGTTGACGCTTGCCAAGGGCTCGCAAATCTACACGCAGGGCCGCGGCTCGCATGGCATGGTCGCGCAATCGGTCGGCGGCGGCGGCGGGATCGCCGGCGACCCTTCGATCGCGCCGCTGAGCGTGGCGCCGTCAGCGGCCGACGGCGGCCCGGGCGCGGGCGGGGGCAATGGCGGCACCATCACGCTGTCCGTCGACGCCGACATCGTCACCAAGGGTGAGGGCGCGTTCGGCATCCTGGCGCAGTCGATCGGCGGCGGGGGCGGGCTGCGCGGCGATTCGTCGACGGCATCCACGGGGCCCACCGGTACCGGCCGCACCGGAAAAAGCGGCATGATCCACCTGACCCAGACCGGCACGGTCTCGGCCACGGGCAGCAATTCGGTGGGGATATTCGCCCAGAGCCAGGGTCCCACCGCCGATGGCGGCATCGATGTCACGATCAACGGCAGCGTGGCCGGCGGCAGCGGCGGGCAGGGCGCGGGCATCTGGATGGTGGGCGGCAACGGCAACTGGATCGGGCTGCAGTCCGGCTCCCATATCTCGGCCGCCTCGGGCGTGGCGATCCGCTATGACGGCACCCGCGGTGTGGGCGCAGGCAGTTCGGTCACCGTGGAGAACTACGGCGTTATCGCGGGCGACATTCTGCTGCACGCCCAGGACAGTGACCAGGCCGGCACGGTGAACAACCTGGGCCAGATCACCAGCGCCGCCGCCAAGCTTGCCGCGCCAGCCGGCGGCGCCGCCGCCAAGACGGCCGTGCCGGCCGCCAGCGGCGGCGTGCTGGTGGGCGCCCGCCGCTACGATGCAAACGTGGTCAACGACGGCACGCTGATCGTCGGCCGCAATGCCATCGTCGACAGCACGGCGATCTCTGGCGATTTCACCCAAGGGGCGCAGGGCACCTTGCTGGTGGATGCCGACTTCGGGCGCCGCAGCGCCGACCGGCTGCACGTGCAGGGCGATGCCCGGCTCGACGGCACGGTCGACGTCGCGGCCCTGTCGCTGCTGCCCGGACGCCGCCTGACGGTGCTGACGGTCGATGGCGATGCCAGCGGGCAACTGTCGCCCCGGCAGTCGCCGATCTTCGATTATTCGCTCACGCGGGCCGGCCAGAACTACCAGTTGTCGGTCGATGGGGCGGACTTCAGCGCGCCCTCGCTCGGGCTCAGTGCCGGGCAGGCCGGACTGGCCGGCCACCTGCAGGAAATCTGGGACGGCAGCGCGCCCGCCCGGTTCGGCAAGCTGTTCGCGGCTATGGACCGGGTCGCCGCGCAGGGCGGGGGCAACTACCGGGAACTGCTGTCCAACCTGTCGCCCGATGTCATGCTGGCGCCGGCCACGCAGATGCAGGCCGGCATGATGCGCTTCGGCAACAGCCTGATGAGCTGCCCCACGTTCAAGGGCGGGGATGCGATGACGGGCGAGAGCGACTGCGTCTGGGGCCAGATTACGCACCGCGACACGCGCCAGGATCGCAACGGCGATGCCGCCGGCTTCTCGAACGACAGCACCACTTATCAGGTGGGCGCGCAGAAGGAAGTGGCGCCGCACTGGTTCGTGGGCGTGTCCGCCGCCTATCAGAACGATGCGCTGCGCAGCGATGGCGGCCGCGTCGCCAGCAAGGGCGACAGCGGCTTCCTGGGCGTGGCCCTGAAGCGCGAAATCGGCCCCTGGCTGCTGGCGGCCGGGCTGAGCGGCAGCTACGGCAGCTATGACACGCAGCGGCAGGTCGGCATGCCCGGCTTCGGCCGCAGCGCCTCCAGCGACCCCGATGTCTACAGCGGCGCGGCGCGGCTGCGGGTGGCGCGCACCTTCGCGTTTCCCTCGTTCTACCTGAAGCCTTATATGGACGTCGACGCCATTTATTCCCGCATGCCGGGCTACCAGGAAAAGGGCAGCGACCTGGCCCTGAAGATCGAGGGCAGCGACCAGTTCACCTTCGCCTTTTCGCCCACGCTGGAAATCGGCGGCCGGGTGGAGCTCGATGGCGCGACGCTGCGGCCCTATGCCTACGCCGGCGCCACTTTCCTGACCGACGACGAATGGAAGACCCAGGCCCGCTTTGCCGGCGCGCCGGACGGCAGCCGCGGCTTCCAGACCTCGATGCCCATCGACGATTCCGTGGCGCGCGTGGGGGCCGGCCTGCAGATCTCGACCCATGGCGGGGTGGACGTGCGCCTGCAGTACGAGGGCGAATTCTCGGGCCACGCCTCGAGCAACAGCGGGTCCCTGAAGGTAGGCATCCCCTTCTGAAGGGGCCGGAGAACGCACTTTTATATATATGAAAATGATGAAAATGTATTTTCTTATATATTCGGATAATGAAAAAATCGGTCTCAGACTTGATTCTTTCGTGGTGCGTACCCCCTATGAAACGCTTTTCCCTCATGTTTGCCGCCGCGGCGATCGCGGCCGGCGCTTCTTTCGGCGCGCAGGCCGCCGCGCCCCTGCTGACCCCGGCCGAATTGAATGACGCGCGCGCCGACGCCTCGGTGCGCATCATCGATATCCGGCCCCCGCAAGAATATGCCGCCAACCATATTCCCGGCGCGGTGTCGGCCCCTTACGGGCAGTGGCGCGGCCCGGCCGACAACCCGGGCCAGCTGCCGCCCGTGGACAAGCTGGCCGAACTGGTGCGCAGCCTGGGCGTGGACCAGGACGTGCATGCCGTGGTGGTGTCGTCCGGCGCCAACGCCACCGATTTCGGCGGTTCGGCCCGCGTGTACTGGACCTTGAAATACCTGGGCCTGTCCGAGCTGTCCATCCTGAATGGCGGCGTCAAAGCCTGGGCCGATGCCGGCCTGCCGCAAGACCAGGCCGTGCCCGCGGTGGCCGCCAGCCGCTACACGCCGGTGCTCAACCGCGCCCTGATCGCCACGCAAGACCACGTGCTGGCGCAGATCGACAACCCCAAGGCGCAACTGGTCGACGCGCGTCCGTCCAACTTCTTCCGGGGCGAAGTCAAGGCGCCGACCGCCAAGGTGCCCGGCACCATCCACAACGCGCTCAACCTCGAGCACAGCAAGTGGTTCAAGCCCGGCACCGCCATTTTCGTGTCGACCGCAGAGGCCAAGGCCATCGCCGCCCAGTCGCTGCCCGAACCGGCCGACGAAACCATCTCGTTCTGCAATACCGGCCATTGGGCCGCCACCGACTGGTTCGCGCTGTCCGAAGTGGTGGGGCAGAAGAACGTGATGCTGTATCCCGCCTCGCTGGCCGACTGGACGCAGTCGTCCCAGGAACTGCCGATGGACAACGTGCCCAGCCGCGGCCAGCAGATCCTGAAAAGCCTTAAAGACTTGGTAAGCTGATCAGGCCTACGGTTCCTGCCAGGTGTCTGGCTCCCGCCAGGGTGCCAGACACCTGGCAATATCCATCCAATCCCAATCCTCGCAGCATTCCTTTCATGACGCGTTTTCCCCTTGCGGCTATTCTGGCCGCCTTTTTTCTTGCCCTGGCCTGGTTCGTTTCCCTGCGCCAGGCCGTGCTGTTTCTGGTCGGCATCGGCATGGGCGGCGTGCTTGCCGGCGCGCGCTTCGGTTTCACTACCGGCTGGCGGCGCCTGATCGAACAGCGCGACCCCAGCGGCGTCATGGCACAGCTGTTGCTGCTGGCCCTTGCCGCCGCAGTGTCCATGCCCCTGCTGGCGGCGTTTCCCACCGACCTGGGCGCGGCGCTGGGGCCGCCCAGCATCAGCCTGCTGGTGGGCGCCTTCGTGTTCGGCGCCGCGATGCAGGTGGCCGACGGCTGCGGCTCGGGCACGCTGTACAAGGCCGGCATGGGCGTGCCGCTGAACATGGCCATCCTGCCGATCTTCGCGATCGGCAGTTTCCTGGGCTCGGCCCAGCTGGAACAATGGCTGCAGCTGGGCGCCACCCGCCCCGTCAGCCTGGTGGCCACTTTCGGCCCCTGGGAAGCCTTTGGCCTGACCTGCGCCGGCCTGCTGCTGCTGGGCCTGGCCGCCCGGGCCTGGGTGGGCAAGGGCGCCAGCTGGTTCAACCGGCGTCTGGTGGTCGGCGCCATCCTGCTGGCGGCGCTGGCTATGCTGAACCTGCTGATCGCCGGTCAGCCCTGGGGCGTGGTGTACGGCTTCGGCCTGTGGGCCGCCAAGGTCGCGACAGCGGCGGGCGTGTTCGACCCGGCCGCCAACGCGTTCTGGAGCCAGCCCGTCAATCTGCACAACCTGTCGCAGTCGGTATTCCTGGACGTCACCTCGATCACCAACATCGGCATCCTGGCCGGCGCCTTGCTGGTCGCGGCCGGCAATTCGTCGGCCACGCAGCGCGCGCCGCTGACGGGCCGCCAATGGGTGGTGGGCATCGTGGCCGGCTTCCTGCTGGGCTACAGTTCGCGCCTGGCGTTCGGCTGCAATATCGGCGCCATGGTCAGCGGCATTTCCACCGGCAGCCTGCATGGCTGGATCTGGGTGCCGGTGGCGTTCTGCGGTTCTTTGATCGGCGTGCGCATTCGTCGCCACTATGCCTTCTGACGGGACATGCACACCATGAAAAAACACGTCTCGAAACTGGCCGTCGCGTTCTGGCTGGTGCTAATCGCCTTCTTCGCCTGGGACTGGGCGGCATCCGAGCCCGTCAACGTCAGGCAGGAACCCCCGCTGATCGCGGCGGGATCCGGCCAGGCGCCGACGGGCGGGCATTGCGCGTCGACGTTCTAGCGTTGCAGTTACGGGCTGGCGCCGCCAAGGCATAGACCGTGCCGCGCCTAACGAAAACTCAGTGCCGTCGCGTTTCGCCGGGGCGTAAGGTCAAGACCCGCACGCCATTTCCGGTGACGGCTACCGTGTGTTCGAACTGCGCGGACAATTGCCCGTCGCGCGTCACCACCGTCCAACCGTCTTCTTCGGTCTGGACACCACGCCGGCCTTGATTCACCATCGGTTCGATGGTGAACACCATGCCTTCGCGCAGCACCAGACCCGTTCGTGGCTTGCCCCAGTGCAGCACCTGCGGGTCTTCATGCATTTCGCGCCCGATGCCATGTCCACAGTATTCCCGCACGATGGAGTAGCCATTCTTTCGGGCGTGCCGCTCGATGGCGTGACCCACGTCGCCGAGCGTGGCACCGGGACGCACGGCCTGGATGCCTTTCCACATCGCTTCGTAAGTCACCTGGACGAGCCGTTTTGCCAGCGGCGCCACCTCGCCCACCAGATAGGTCTTGCTGGAGTCGGCGATATAGCCGTTCTTCTCTAGCGTGATGTCGAAATTGACGATATCCCCGCTTTGCAGAATGCCCTTGGCGGACGGTATGCCGTGACAAACCACGTTGTTGGGAGACGCATTGAGCGCGTAGGCATACCCGTACTGCCCTTTACTGGCCGGTCGCGCATGGAGTTCGTTGACGATAAAACCATCGACCAGATCGTTGACCTGCATGGTGGACATCCCGATCAGGTTCAGCCGATCCAGATGGGCAAACACATTGGCCAGCAACCTGCCCGATTCCGCCAGCAGCGCGATTTCTTCCGGCCGCTTGGTCATGGCAAGGCCGTTTGAAGGCGGGGCGCTGCAACACCGGCCGACCTCAGTTCGCGCGCGATGATGTCGTTGAAGCTGAGGGTCGGATTCATTTCGCACAGCATGCCGATCCTGATCCAGAAGGCCGCCTGTGCATTGATCGAGCGGCATGACACTGTGCTTGCCTTGCGCAATTGGTCATGCAGTTCATCGTCGATGTTCACGATGCCCATGGAATGGATCCTATATGAAACATATATGAATCATATGCTCATGCTGTAATGAGCGCAACCCGCCAAGCCGCTAAATCAAGCTCGAGAAACACAAAAGCCTTGGAACACGTTGTGTTTCCAAGGCTTTTTCATCTGGAATTCTGGTGGAGCGGAGGAGGATCGAACTCCCGACCTTCGCATTGCGAACGCGACGCTCTCCCAGCTGAGCTACCGCCCCAACAAGCGCAGAAATATAGCACATTTTTCGCCTTCACTCGGCCGCATTGCGCACCGGTGTCTGGCCGCCCGCATGGTCGCCGCCGACTTGCAGGCGCCCGACCCGGCGCACGCCGCGGGCTACGGGCGTACCATGTTGAATCTTTAAGCGAGAGAGCTTCACTATGCAGCAACAACGTGCGATTTACCTGGTGCTGGACATGCAGAACGATGTGGTCCATGACGACGGTCCCAATGGCAAGGGGCCGCTGGGGCAGCAAGTGCGCGAACGCCAGCTGATCGCCAGAACGGCCGCGGCCATCGGGCGCGCCCGCGCGGCAGGTATTCTGGTAGGTTTCGTGCGGGTGGGTTTTTCGGCCGGTTACCCCGAATGCCCGGCGGGTTCGCAAGTGTTCTCGGCGGCGCCGCAGCATGGCCTGTTCAAGCTGGGCGCGTGGGGTACCGAGATCCATCCCGGGCTCGAGCAGCGCGAAGGCGACATCCAAGTGGTGAAGCACCGTGTCAGTCCGTTCTATTCCACCACGCTGGAAGCCCAGCTGCGCGCCCGGAATGTGTCGCGCATTTATTGCGCGGGCGTATCCACGCAGGCGGTGGTGCAGGCCACCGTGCGCGATGCCCACGACCGTGACTACGAGGTGATTCTGCTGGAAGACCTGTGCGCGGCGCACAGCGCCGAAGAGCACCGCAATTCCGTGCAGAGCATCGGCCGCTTCTGCAAGACCGAAACGTCGGACACTGTGGTGTTCGCCCATCCCTGACCTTGCCCGGCAAGGCGCAGGCAGGCGCCGCCGCCCCATGGGCGCCAACGCCTGACCTTCATTCCGTCAACCCGTTAGGCCGGCGTCCGGCCGGGGGCCTGTCAGGCCAACTGCAGGGTCGCCACCACCGGGGTGTGGTCCGACGGTTGTTCGTTGGCGCGTGGCGCCTTGTCGATGACACAGGATACGCAGTGCTGCGCCAGCGGCTGCGACAGCAGGATATGGTCGATGCGCAGCCCGGCATTGCGGCGGAAGGCAAACTGGCGGTAGTCCCACCAACTGAATGATTTCTCGGGCTGCTCGAACAGCCGGAACGAATCGGTCAGGCCCAGCTCGAGCAGGGAACGAAACGCCGCGCGTTCGGGTTCGGACACCAGTACGTGCCCCTCCCATTTGGCCGGGTTGTGCACATCTTCGTCGGCGGGCGCCACGTTGTAGTCGCCCAGCAGGGCCAGGCGCGGATACGCCTGCATCTGCTGGGCCAGCCAGCGGTGCAGCTGCCGGAACCAGTCGAGTTTGTACACGTATTTGTCGGAATCCAGCGCCTGGCCGTTGGGGCAATAGGCGCTGATGACCCGCACGTCGCCGGCGGACGAGGGCAGCGTCACGGCCAGCAGGCGCTGCTGCGGGTCGTCCATGCCGGGGATGTTGCGCACCATGGCCGAGCCCGGCTCGCGCGACACGATGGCCACGCCGTTATAGGTTTTCTGGCCTGCCCAGACGGCGTGGTAGCCGATCTGCGTAAAGGCGTCGAGCGGGAAGTTCTCGTCGGTAAGCTTGAGCTCTTGCAGGCAGAGCGCGTCCACGGGGTTGGCGGCCAGCCAGTCCAGGACTTGCGGCAGGCGCACTTTCAGGGAATTGATGTTCCAGGTGGCGAGTTTCAATTGCTGTCCAGTCAACGGTTTACGCGCATTTTCCCGGCCCGGCGCGGTGTGCGAAGCCTGGCCGGCTGCCGGATTGTACTTCCAGTGTTGTATTAAAGCGCCAAACAAGGCCGCCTCCGGGCCTATGATCGGCCCGCATAATGCAGCCACGGCGGCCCTGGCGTTGCTATGATCTCGAATTCGCCGTAACGGCTCACGCCGGGCGAACAGTATTGCCAGAACTTTCCAAGCACACGAGAACCGAAAATAATATGAAAGTCGTAATACTTTGCGGTGGCAAGGGCACGCGCTTGCGCGAAGAAACAGAATATCGCCCCAAACCCATGGTGCCTATCGGCAACCGGCCCATCCTGTGGCACATCATGCGTATCTATGCCGCCCATGGCCACAATGAATTCATCCTGTGCCTGGGGTACAAGGGCGAAGTCATCAAAGACTGGTTCCGCAACCTGCGCTGGATGACCTCCGATGTGCGCGTGACCCTGGGCGACGGCGGCGAGCCGCAGTTCTATGGCGGTGTCGACGAGCAGGGCTGGACGGTCACGCTGGCGGACACCGGCGATGAAACCATGACGGGCGGGCGCATTCGGCGCATCGAAAAGTACCTGGGCGACGACCAGGAATTCCTGCTGACCTACGGCGACGGCGTGGGTACGGTGGACATCAATGCCGCCATCGACTTCCACCGCAAGCACGATCGCATCCTAACCCTGACCGGCGTACGGCCACCCGGCCGCTGGGGCGAACTCAAGGTCGCCGATGGCCAGGTCACCAACTTCTTCGAAAAGCCCCAGACCTCCAGCGGCCGCATCAACGGCGGCTTCTTCGTGGCGAACCGCGGGCTGTTCAGTTATCTGAACGACGACCCCATGCTGGTCTTCGAGCAGGGCCCGTTGAATGCCCTGTCCAACGACGGCCAACTGGGCTGCTATCCTCACGACGGTTTCTGGCAGCCCATGGATACCTACCAGGAATTCATGCTGCTCAATCGCCTTTGGAATGAAGGCAAGGCCGAATGGAAGATATGGTAAATGCCGCGCCCATGCTGGACCCGCGTGGCCTGCGTGTCCTGGTCACGGGGCATACCGGTTTCAAGGGCGCCTGGCTGAGCGAATGGCTGCTGCAGGCGGGCGGGCAGGTGTGCGGTCTGGCTTTGCCGGCGGAGCAGCCGGGTTCGCTGTTCGAGCTGCTGGACCTGGCCACGCGGCTCGACCGCCATCTTCTGTGCGATGTGCGCGATGCCGCCGCGCTTGGCCAGGCCGTGGCCGCGTGCCAGCCGGATGTGGTGTTCCACCTGGCGGCACAGGCGCTGGTGCGCCGCAGCTACCGGCAGCCGCTGCTGACCTGGGAAACCAACGTCACCGGCACGCTGAACGTGCTGGAAGCGGTGCGGGCGCTCAAGCGGCCGGTCACGGTGGTGGTCGTCACTACCGACAAGGTCTACCGGAATCGCGAGTGGGAATTTGCCTACCGCGAAGAAGACGAGCTGGGCGGCCATGATCCCTACAGCGCGTCCAAGGCGGCCTGCGAACTGGCGGTCGCATCCTGGCGTGCGTCGTTCGGCGAACAGGCGCAGGTCAGGGTAGTGACGGCCCGGGCAGGCAATGTGATCGGAGGCGGCGATTTCAGCGAAGACCGGATCGTGCCAGACTGCTACGGCGCATGGCGCGACGGCAAGGCAGTCAGTCTGCGCAATCCCGCGTCGACGCGTCCCTGGCAGCATGTGCTGGAGCCGCTGTCGGGCTACCTGGCGCTGGCAGCCCACACCATGGCCGCCGATGCCGCGGGCATCACGGCCTGCAATTTCGGGCCCGGCAGCGCCGGCGACCATACCGTGGAAAGCCTGGTCCGCCTGATGGCGAGCCGGGGCGCCGATCGGCGCTGGACCGTGACGCCCGGGCCGCAGCCCCACGAGGCGCGCAGCCTGGCGTTGTCCATCGATCGCGCCCGCCACGTGCTGGGCTGGACACCGAAGCTCAGCTTCGAAGAGACAGTGGCCTGGACCGACCTCGGCTATATGGCCGCGCCGGCTGATCTGCCCGGCCTGGTGCGCGGACAGATCACGGCATACCGGCGCCTGTGCGCGCCGCCGTGCCATGGCTGAACCGGCCGCACTGCGCCACCGGGCGCTGCACGGGCTGGCGTGGCCGCGGCAGGGGCTGCACCTGGTGGCGGTGGCGCTGGTCGTGCTGTATCTGTGGCCGTACTGGCTGCTGGGGCAGGACGCCCATGTCCTGGTCCATGACCAGCTCGACAGCGTTTTCATCAGCCTGAAGATACTGGCCGAAAGCGGCCTGATGTTCGCGCACCCGGACACGCCGGTTCCCGCCATGGGCATCGATGTGCCGCGCGCAGCGTATCCCTCGCCCCTCTTCGGCGTGGTGCTGCTGTTCAAGCTCTTTGGCGCCTTTGGCGGTTATGTGGCGAGCCAGCTCATTATCCGCCTGGTGGCGTACTGGGGCATGTACCGCCTGTTGACCCGGCATTTTCTGCCGGGCGATGAACAGAGGCTGCCGGCCGCCCTGGCGGCGCTGGCCTTTGCCTGCCTGCCGCACTACGCGCTGTTCGGCCTGAGCATTACCGGGCAGCCGCTGTTCTTCAGCAGCCTGCTGGCCATCCGCGCGGGCCGCGGCAAGACGCTCGACTGGATCATCCTGGCGCTGTTCCCGATGGGATCTTTGCCGGCCCTAGGAGGCATGTTCGCGATCCTGGCAGGCGGCCTGCTGTGGCTGGCCGACCTGGTTGCGCGGCGCCCCGGCGCATGGCGTCTGTTCTGGGCGCTGGTGCTGGCCGGCGCGATGACGCTGGTCGTCGAATACCAGATCGTCATGATCATCCTGAAGCTGGCGCGAGGATTCGTTTCGCACCGCACCGAGATCGAACTCGGCCAGCCGGGCCTGGCTGCCGCGTGGGGTCGCGCCTGGCACAACTTCCAGCGCGGCCAGTATCACGCGCCCTCATTGCAGGCCGCGGTGATTCTGCCGGCCGCGGCCATCGCGCTGGCAGGCGCGGCGTGGGGGCGCGACGGCGTGCTGCGCGGCCCGGCGGGCATCTGGCCGCGCACTTCCGGCGCCGGGTGGGCGGCTGGCGCGGTGTTGCTGGCGCTGGCGGTGTGGGCCGCATTGCTGTGGCGCGGATCGCGGCTGGCGCCGGGGGTGCTGGCCGGCGCCATGCTGACGCTGGCGCTGCTGCTGGCCGTGATTGCGGCGCGCGTGGCGCGGATGCGCCCGAGCAGCGCCTTGTCCGGCCCGCTGCGCCTACTGGCATGGAGCCTGTTCGCGGCTTTGCTGATCTCGTTCTGGTATGGCCTGTGGCCGCTGCTGTGGGCGGGTATTGCCAGCGTGGCCCCGCAGCTGCCTTATGTGAATCTGTCGCGCTTCCACTATCTGCATCCCATGCTGTGGTCGATGGTGCTGGCCGCGCTGCTGGCCATCCTGTGGCGCCAGGGCAGGGGGGCCGGCAAAGTGGCCGTGGCGCTGGTGGTGGCGGTCCATGGCTGGACTTTGGTCCAGCACGCCGAACACCGGCAGTCGCGGCTGGCCGGAGATCCGACGTTCCGCCAGTTTTTCTCGCCCGCGCTGTTCAGCGGCATCCACCACGCGCTGGCGGCGCAGACGGCTGCGCCGGTGGTGGTTTCGGTGGGCCTGCATCCGGCGGTGGCCGCCTACAACGGGCTGCACACGCTGGATGGCTACCTGGCGAATTATCCGTTGGCCTACAAACAGGCATTCAGGCGCCTGATCGCCGGCGAGCTCGCGCGCGACGCCAAGTACCGGCGCTATTTCGACGAGTGGGGCAGCCGCTTCTACATTTTTTCGCACGAGCTTGCCGCCGCCGGCAATGCGGCCTTCGAACTGACCAGGCAGCGGGTCGACGGCCTGCGTCTGGATGACTTGAGATTCGACACACAGGCTTTCAAGGCCATGGGCGGCACGCATGTCATTTCTGCCCTGCCCATCGGAAATGCCCGGGCGCTGGGCCTGGAATTGCTTACCGTTGCCGAGAACCCTGCTTCCCCCTGGCGCTTGTTCGTGTACAGCGCGTCAGGGACGAAGCCTCATGCAGACAGCACCGAAACGCCATGACGAAATCGCTTATTTCCATCGTGATCCCGGTCTACAACGAGGAACACAATATTCCTCTTGCCTATGCGGCGGTGAAAGCGCAGTTCGCCGGGCGCCCGGACCTGGACTACGAGATCATCTTCACCGACAACCACAGCACCGACAACAGCTATGCGGTGCTGGCGGAAATCGCCGCCCGCGACGGCCAGGTCAAGGTGCTGCGTTTTGCCCGCAACTTCGGGTTCAACCGTTCGATCCTGGCGGGCTACCGGCTGGCCTCGGGCGACGCGGCGATCCAGATCGATTGCGACCTGGAGGACCCGCCCGCCATGTTCGCGCGTTTCATCGAACTATGGCGCCAGGGGCACGACGTCGTCATCGGCGTGCGCCGCGAGCGCAGCGACAGCCGGATGGTCACGGCGGGGCGCCGGACTTTCTTCCGCCTGCTTAACCGGGTATCCGACATTCCGCATATCGAGAACAGCGGTGACTTCCGGCTTGTCGATCGGTCGATTCTCGATCAGTTGCGCATGATCACCGATCCCGATCCTTATGTGCGGGGCCTGATTTCCGAACTGGCGGCTAACCAGGCCACGGCCGAGTTCGCCCGCAATGTCCGCCAGCACGGCGAAAGCAAGTTTCCGTTGCGCCAGCTGGTGCGGCTGGCGATGGCCGGGCTCTACGCGCATTCGACGGCGCCGCTGAAGCTGGCGACCTACGCCGGCCTGGCGGTGGCCTTGTTCACCCTGCTGTTGTCCGGCGGCTATATTGTGGCGTGGCTGATCGACCCCGAAGCATGGCCGGCCGGTTTCGCCACCACCACGGTACTCATTCTGTTCGGAATCAGCCTAAATGCGCTGTTTCTGGGCATCATCGGCGAATACGTGGCGCGCATCTACCACCATGTGCGGGTGCGCCCGTCCGTGGTGGTCGAGCAGGCGCTGAACACCGAGACCCGCGGCAGCCAATACCCCCAGCCGCGCGGCTCCCGGCCCGTCGAACCCGCCGCGGCCGACTCCCAGTCCGCGGCCTGAACGGCATCCGGCCGACCACAGGGATATATATGGATTTCAACACCAGCAAGGACAGCTACCGGAACACCGTCGAAGATGTTCTGTCCTTCGCCGGCCAGGGGCTGGACTTCTATACGCGCGCCAAGGCCGATGCGTTCGCCCGCATCCTGCAACGCCACGGCATCGCCGCGCCCAGGGTGCTGGACATCGGCTGCGGCCATGGGTTCATTCACCCCTTGCTGGCGCGGCAGGGGTGCGAGGTGGTCGGCGTAGAAATGGCGGCCGAGGTCCTGCCCTTGGCGCAGGCGGCCAATCCCGGCCTCGAATACCACGCCTATGACGGACACCTTCTGCCTTTCGCAGACCAATCGTTCGATGTTGCGCTGACGATTTGCGTCATGCACCACGTGCCGCCGGCGCAGTGGCCCGCTTTCCTGGCGCAGGCGCGGCGTGTCCTGCGCCCGGGCGGGCGGATCGTGATCTTCGAACACAACCCCTGGAATCCGATGACCCGCTATGTGGTGTCGCGCAATGATATCGACGCCGACGCGGTGCTGCTGCCGCACCGCAAACTGAAGTCCATGTTGCGCGACAGCGGCTTCCAGTCGGTGGAGTCCGGGTTCATTTTGTTCACGCCGTTTGCGCAGCCGCTGGCGCGCCGCGCCGAAACGTATCTGGAATGGCTGCCCCTGGGGGCGCAGTACTACGCTACCGGCACGGCCTGAAGCGGCGCCGCCCGCGGGCGTGCCGCCCACTTGTCAAATTATGTGTTGGAGATTCGCATGCTGCTCGGCTGGACCATGGTGACGCTGACCATCCTTTTTACTGTTGCCGGCCAGATCCTCGTCAAATGGCAGATCGCCAAGGCCGGCGCGCCTGCCGCCAGCCTCAAAGGCATTGTGGTCTGGGTCTTCCAGACGGCGATGAACCCCTGGTTCCTGCTGGTGGGCGTGCTGGTCGTGCTGGCGGGCGGGGCCTGGTTCGTGGCGATGTCGCGCCTGCCCCTGAGCCACACCTATCCCATGATGGGCATCTCGTTCCCGCTGGTCGCCATTGCCAGCGTGGCCTTGCTGGGCGAGCACATCACGCCCCTGCATGTGGTCGGCACGGCGCTGGTGTTCGCCGGTGTTGTCGTGCTTGGCCTCGCGGCCCGCTGAACTTGCACGGCCGGATTCGTATTCACATTATGTTACTTTTACCGTCACCCAACCGTAAGGCTTGCACTCCATGACAGCCGTAATGAATGAAATTTCCTCCTGCGAAGTCTGCGGCAGCCAGGCCCTGGTCCCGGTGCTGGACCTGGGCGAGCATCCGATGTGCGACGACCTGGTGCCGGTGGGAGACGCCCGGGTGTGCAATGAATACCCGATCCGCATCATGTACTGCGCGGGCTGCCGCACTGCCCACCAGAAATACCAGGTGCCCAAGCAAGACCTTTTTCCGCAGACCTATCACTACCGCTCGCGCTTTACCGCGGATGTGCTCAATGGCATGAAGGGCCTGGTGCAGCGGTGCGAAGAGCTGCTGGGCAGCCTGGCGTCGCGCAAGGTGCTGGATGTGGGCTGCAACGACGGCAGCCTGCTGAGCTTCTTCCGCGACAAGGGCGCTACCACCATCGGCATCGAGCCCACCGGCGCCTGCGCCGATGCGCATGCCCAGGGCCATGTCACCTACAACGATTTCCTGACGCCGGAACTGGCCTCCCGGGTGGCCGCCGAACAGGGTCTGCCTGATGTGATAGTGTTCACGAACGTGTTCGCACACATCGAAGACCTGGGGGCGGTGCTTGAATCGCTGCGCCGGCTGATGTCGCCCAGCACCGTCATCGTGGTCGAAAATCACTATCTGGGCGCCGTGCTCGACGGCAACCAGTTCGACACGTTCTACCACGAGCATCCCCGCACCTACAGCTACACCTCGTTCGCGCGGATTGCGCAATCGCTGGGCCTGGCGGTGTTCAACGTCGAGTTTCCCGCCCGCTACGGCGGCAATATCCGCGTGTTCATGGGCAGGCCGGATACTCGCAAGACAGAGACGCCGGCCGAAGTGCAGGCCGTGCTCGAGCGCGAAGCGGCGTTCGCCGAACGGTTCGAGGCCATGCAGCGCAATGTCGACGCGTGGCGCGCCGCGAAACGCGCCGACATCGAGGCGCTGGTAGCCAAGCATGGCAAGCTTGCCGCCAAGGCCTTCCCGGGGCGCGCCGCGATCCTGGTCAAGCTGCTGGGGCTCGACGCCAGCATGATTTCCGTCGTGCACGAAAAGCCGGGCTCGCTCAAGATCGGCCACTATCTGCCGGGCACGCGCATTCCTATCGTGTCCGACGATGATTTGTTTGCTTCGGGAGATCTATCGCGGCCGCTGCTGAACCTGGCGTGGCACATCTCCGGCGAAATCCGCGGATATCTAGAGCGGCAGGGCTATACCGGCCCTATTGTCGATATCGTCAGTTCCGCCGATTTCGCGTGATTGCGGCCCATTCGCCTGGACTGACGCCATGATGCCCGCCGCGCCCGCGGTCGACCATGTTGTGGTGGTGGGGGGCGGCCGCTGGGCGCGCCAGATCGTAGCGGTGCTGTACGGCCTGTTGCCGCCCCAGGTGCCCTTGACCGTATATTCGCCGCGCGGGGCTGACGCCGTGGCGGTGTGGGCCGCCGAGCGCGGCCTGGCGCGGCGCCTGGCCGTGACCGGCCAATGGCCGGACCTGGCCGCGCCGGGCCGTGCCGCAGTTGTCGTGGCCAATGCGGCGCGCGACCATGCCGAGGCGGCGCGGCGCGCGCTTGCAGGCGGCGCGGCGGTGCTGGTGGAAAAGCCGCTGGCCGTGTCGCTGGACGAGGCCCGCGATCTTCAATTCCATGCCGCGCATTGCGGCGTGCAGTTGATGGCCGCGCATGTGCTGCGCTTTGCGCGCTACCTCGATACCTACGCCGGTTCGCTGCCACCGCTGGCGCAGGTGCGCGCCATTACCCTCGAATGGATCGACCCGGTTTCGGAACAGCGCCATGGCGAAGCCAAGCAATACGATCCCGCGGTGCCGGTCTATATCGATTGCCTGCCTCATGCGGTCTCGGTGCTGCAGGCGGTATGGGGCATGCTGCCCGAGGCGGCAGGCCCGCCGGTGGTGCAGGCGGGCGGCGCGCGGGTCACGCTGCCCCTGTCGCTGGCAGGCCGCGCCTGCCGGGTGACGCTGCAGCGCAATGGCGCCGGGCGGCGCCGCCGCGTCGCGGTCGAGACGGAAGCGGGCAGCGTGGTGCTGGATTTTTCTCAAGAGCCGGGCATCATCCGGCAAGATGGCCAGGAACGCGGCGCCGACCCGCTCTGGGACACGGCGCCGCGCCCGTTGGGATCACTGCTGGCAGCCTTCCTGGCCGCGGCGGCCGGCGGCCCGGCCGACCCCCGGCTAAGCCTGGATACCGGCCTGGCCGCATGTGGCATTGCCGAGGCCGTCACGCCGGCCTACGACGCCGCCATGCTGGCCTGGCTGGCCGATCGCCTGCGCCTGGCAGACGAGCCCGGCAACGATCTGCGCTATGCGCTGGCCGAGTTGCTGCAGTGTCATGGGCGCCTGGAAGGGCCCGAACTGGAATTGCGGGTGCGGCGCCTGCGGCGCTGCTTCGCCGATGCCGCCACGCGGCCGGGCGCAGCGGCGTCGGCCGATGATCTGCGGCGGCTGGCCCAGGGTACTGGCTGAGGCCCGCCCGTTTTTCTTTCAGCCCTGGCGCGCGCCCGCGCCCGTCGCCTGCCTGCGCAGCAGCGCGGCAAAGGCCCGTCCCGGGCGGGTTTGCGGCACATCGGGGTTGAACAGCAGGCCCGGCGTGCGCATGGGCGTGGGGCTTTCCATGGGGATCAGGCGCAGCGCCGGGTTGGGCGTGACGGCGCTGGCGGCGGCGATGGCGCCCACCGGCAGGCGCGCCACCATGCCCAGCATGGCGGCCACGGTGTTGGTTTCGGCCACCACGCTGGGTTCGGCGCCGGCAGAGGCGAAGCATTCGTCCAGCAGGCGGCGGGTGGAAAAACTGGGCGGCAGCAGCACCAGGGGTTCGCGGTGCAATTCGATCATGCGGATGCGCTTGCGCGCGGCCAGCGGATGCGCGGCCGATACCACCAGCACCAGTTCTTCGTTGAACAGCGGTTCGAACTGCAGGCCGCTGGTCGATTCGGGCCGGTAGGCCACCCCCAGGTCCAGCTGGCCGGCTTCCAGCCGGGCGGCGATGGCATCGGCCGCCAGTTCTTCGATCACCACCCTGACGGTGGGATGGTGCTGCAGGAAACGCGCCATGCAGTCGGGGATGAAGCTCTGGTTGAAGGTATGGGTGGTGCCCACCCGCAGTTCGCCGGTCAGCGAAGCGGCGCTTTGCTTCAGTTCGCTGAGGCCCTGGTCGATTTCGCGCAGGGCGCGCGCCGCGTAGGCCAGGAAGGTTTCGCCGGCGGCGGTGATGACGACGCGCTTGCCCACGCGGTCGAACAGGCGCTGGCCGATTTCGTCTTCCAGCTGGCGGATCTGGTGCGACAGTGTGGATTGCGTGACATGAACCCGTTCGGCGGCGCGCGTGAAGTTCAGCGAGCCGGCCAGGGCAATGAAATAGCGCAGGTGCCGCAGTTCCATGGGTGTGCCCCGAATCATCGATGTCGTCAATGATAGCTGAAGAAATTTATCATTTTCATGATTCGACAGTGTTGGATAGTCTTACGGCAGCACAGGAATCTGCAGCAAGGAGCTCCCATGGGGAAAGTACTGGAAGGTATCCGGGTCATCGAGCAGGGCACGTTCATTACCGGCCCTGCGGCCGGCATGCTGCTGGCCGACCTGGGCGCCGACGTGATCAAGGTCGAGCAGCCCGGCACCGGTGATCCATTCCGGGCCTTCAAGGGCGGGCTGTACAGCCCGCATTACCAGACCTACAACCGCAACAAGCGCAGCATCGAACTCGATGCCCGCGACCCGGACGATGCCCGGGTGTTCGACGCCTTGATCCAGGGCGCCGATGTGTATATCCAGAATTTCCGGCCCGGCACGGCCGAGCGCCTGGGCGCCGGCGAGGCGCGGCTGCGCGAACTGAATCCGGGGCTGGTGTATTGCGCGATCAGCGGCTTCGGCCAGACCGGCCCGGCCGCGGGGCGGCCGGCCTACGACACGGTGGCCCAGGCGGCCAGCGGCTTCCTGAACCTGCTGGTCAATCCGGCCAACCCGCGGGTGGTGGGGCCGGCCATCGCCGACTCGCTTACCGGCTTCTACGCGGCCTACGGCATATTGGGCGCGCTGGTAGAGCGCGCGCGCACCGGGCTGGGCCGGCGGGTGGAAGTCTCGATGCTGGAAGCCATGTGCCACTTCAATCTGGATGCCTTCACGCATTTCCTGTCCGAAGGCGAAGTCATGGGGCCGTACAGCCGCCCCAGCGTGTCGCAGTCGTACACACTGCGCTGCGCCGACGGCAAATGGATCGCGCTGCACATGTCTTCGCCGGAAAAATTCTGGCGCGGCCTGGCCGAAGCCATCGAACGCCCCGGCATCTTCGACGATGCGCGCTTCGCCACGCGCGAAGGCCGCATCGCGCACCAGGAACAACTGATCGAATTGCTGGGCGGAATTTTCGCCACCCGTACGCGCGAGGCCTGGTGCGCCCGCCTGCTGGAGCGCGACGTGCCCCACGCGCCCATGTACGACACGCGCGAAGCCCTGCAAGACCCGCAGGCGCGCCATCTGCAGATCGAGATCGAGGGCGTCCATCCGCGGCGCGGCTCCTGGAAGACGGTGCGCTCGCCCGTGACCTTCGACGGCCAGCGGCCCACGCAGGTGCGCCCGCCGCCCGAGCTGGGCGAACACAGCGACGAGATCCGCGCCAGCCTGCGCGCCGGCCGCGCCTAGGCGCACAGATATCTCCAACCAAGGACACCCCATGAAAATCGGCAAAGAAACCGTGCCCCGCACCTCGATCTGCACGTCCGACGCACACACCATCGTGGTGCGCGGCGCCGACTTGTGCCAGGACCTGATCGGCAAGATGGCATTCGGCGATTACTTCTACCTGCTGGTCACCGGCCGCCAGCCGGATGCGCCCGCCAGCGCGGTGCTCAATGCCACGCTGGTGGCGATTGCCGAGCACGGCCTGGTGCCCAGCGTGCAGGCCAGCCGCATGACACTGGCCGCCGCGCCCGACTCGCTGCAGGGGGCCGTGGCGGCGGGCATCCTGGGCTGCGGCTCGGTGATTCTGGGCGCTTCCGAAACGGCCGGCCGGCTGTTCCATGAAATCGAAGCGCGCGCTGCGCAGGGCGGCGGCATCGCGGCCGCGGCGCGCGCCATCGTGGCCGAATACCGCGCGGCGCGGCGCGCCATTCCCGGCTATGGCCATCCGCTGCACAAAGAGCGCGACCCGCGCGTGGCGCGCCTGTTCGACGTGGCGCGCGACAGCGGCGCCGACATGCGCTACGTGGCCATCGCCGAAGCGGTGGAACAGGTAATTCCCGATGTCGTGGGCAAAGACCTGCGGCTGAATGTCTCGGCGGCGATCCCGGCGGTGCTGCTGGGCATTGGCTTTCCGCTGTCCGCGCTCAGGGGGGTGCCGATACTGGCGCGCGCGGCCGGCCTGATTGCCCACCTGACTGAAGAACAAGAGGCTCCGATCGGCTTCGCGCTGTCTTACCAGGCCACGCGCGAAGTGCAGTACCAGGGCGCGGTACCCCCCGGCTTCGGGGCGGCGCAGCCATAGCGCCGGCTTACCGGCGTGCCGCCCGCGCGGCGCGCCGCATACATCAATGATAAGGAGAGACAACGATGAAACCGCTCGAACATTTTTCCCGCCCGGGCCGGGCGCGCCGCAAGCTGCTGCAGGCGGCGCTGGCCGCGGCCGCGCTGGGGATGGCCGGCGCGCCGGCTCAGGCTGCCGGCTTTCCTGACCATCCGGTGCGTATCGTGGTGCCGTTCGGCCCGGGCACCACCACCGACACGATTACGCGCATTGTCGCCGACGCCATGGCCAAGCCGCTGGGCCAGCAGGTGGTGGTGGAAAACAAGTCGGGCGGCGGCGGCACCATCGGCACCGCGCAGGTCGCGCGCGCCGAGGCCGACGGCTACACGCTGGTCATGGGCACGGTCGGTACGCACGCCATCAACCAGGCGCTGTACAAGAACCCCGGCTACGATCCGCTGAAGGATTTCGCACCCGTGGCCTTTGTCGGCCAGACGCCCACGTTCCTGGTCACCGGCAGCGGTTCGGGCATCCAGTCGCTGCAGGACCTGGCCGCCGCTGCGGCCAAGCCGCCGGGCGTGGCTTTCGCGTCGGCCGGCAGCGGCACCTCGGGCCACCTGGCCGGTGAATTGCTCAAGGCGCGGCTGGGCGGTGAGATGTTGCACGTGCCCTATAAAGAAGGCGGTCTGGCGGTGTCCGACGTCATGTCGGGTCAGGTGCAGTTCATGTTCTATCACCCGGCCGCGGTGCTGCCGCACATCAAGGCCGGCAAGCTGCGTGCGCTGGGCGTGTCCAGCGCACGCCGCAGCATCGCCGCGCCCGACGTGCCCAGCATTGCCGAGCAGACCGGCAGCGATTTCGACCTGGTGGCGTGGTTCATGCTGTATGCGCCGGACTCGACCCCCGCGCCGGTGCTGGCCGCGCTGCGCCAGGCGGCGCAAGCCGCGCTGACCGATCCGCAGGTGGCCAAGCGCCTGAGCGGGCAGGGCGTCGAGCCTGGCGGCGAGTCGACCCGCGACCTGGACAAGTTCGAGCGGGCCGAGATCGCCAAGTGGTCGGATCTGGTGCGCAAGTCCGGCGCCCAGGTGAACTGAGCGCGGCCCGGCACGGCACCGGCCGCGCCGCCTACTGCGTCAGCGTGGAAATGAATGCCGCGGTGCGCGGGTCGCGCGGGCGGCTGAACAGGTCGGCCGAGGCGCCTGATTCCACCACGCGGCCGTTCTGCAGGAAGACTGCTTCGCGCGAAATGGCGGCAGCCAGGCGCAGGTCGTGCGTGGCCATCAGCATGGTCATGCCTTCGCCGGCCAGCTGCTTCAGCACGTCGACCACTTCGGCCGCCAGGCCGGGGTCCAGCGCCGAAGTGGGCTCGTCGCACAGCAGCACGCGCGGCGAGGGCGCCAGCGCGCGCGCGATGGCCACGCGCTGCTGCTGGCCGCCCGATAGATTGAGCGGCCAGGCGTCGGCCTTGTCCTGCATGCCGACCTTGGCCAGCAGTTCCCGGGCGCGTTCGCGGGCCCGCGGCCGGGGCCACTTCTGCACCGTGACCAGGCCTTCCATGACATTGTCGATGACGGTCTGGTGCGGAAACAGCTGGAAGTTCTGGAACACCATGCCGGTCTGCTTGCGCACCCGCTGGATGGCGTCGCGATCGGGGCGGCGGCGCGGTTCGAACTGCATGGTTTCTTCGCCCAGCCGCAGCGTGCCGCTTTCGGGAATTTCCAGCAAGTTCACGCAGCGCAGCAGGGTGCTCTTGCCGCTGCCCGATGGTCCGATCAGCGCCGTGACGCTGCCCTCGGCAATAGCGACGTCGACCTTGTCCAGGACGTGGTTGCCGCCGAAGAATTTGTCGATCTGCGTCAGCGAGATCATCGGTTCCCCTCGGAAAACACCGCGTGCTGGCCGAAGCGGCGTTCCAGGCGCACTTGGGCGGCCGACAGCGCCGAGCTGAATATCAGGTAGATGATGGCGGCCTCGACGTACAGGATCAGCGGTTCATAGGTGACCGCGGCGATGCGCTGGGCGGCCTGGAAGATTTCGGGTACGGTCAGCACCGCCGCCAGCGAGGTGTCCTTGACCAGCGAAATGAACGAATTGGCCAGCGGCGGCACGGCCACGCGCGCCGCCTGCGGCAGCACGGTGCGGCGCATGGCTTGGCCGCGCGTCATGCTCAGCGAATAGGCGGCTTCCCATTGGCCCTTCGGTATCGATTCGATGGCGCCGCGGATCACTTCCGAGTTGTACGCGCCTACGTTCAGCGTGAAGCCGATCAGCGCGGCCGGCAGCGGGTCGAGCACGATGCCCACACTGGGCAGCCCGTAGAAAATCACAAACAGCTGCACCAGCAGCGGCGTGCCGCGGATCAGCCAGACGTAGAACCTGACCAGCGCCACCAGCGGCGCCGGCCCGAACAGCCGTATCAGCGCCACCACGAAAGCCAGCACCAGCCCGCCGGCGAACGACAGCAGGGTCAGCGGCACGGTGAACACCAGCCCCGCGCGCAGCAGGGGCCAGAACGAATCGATCATCAACTGCAGCCAGGCGGGCACGGTGGCGTGGGTTCCTTGGTGTCAGGGGGCGAAAGGCGCGGGCGCTTACTGGGCGGACAGGTCGGTGCCGAAGTATTTCACCGAGATCTTCTTGTAGGTGCCGTCGGCCTTGATGTCGGCCAGCGCCTTGTTGATGGCGTCGCGCAGCTCGGGGTTGCCCTGGCGGATCAGCACGCCCGACTCGCTGAATTCGGCGCTCTTGTCGCTGTCGACGATCTTGACCTTGGCGTTGGGCTTGTGCTTCTTGAAATCCAGGAACGACAGGTTGTCGTTGATGGTGGCGTCGACGCGGCCCGAAGTCAGCAGGTCGACGCTTTCGTTGAAGCCCTGCACGGCCACTACCTGGGCGCCGTACTTCTGCGCCAGCTTGCCGAAGTTGCTGGTCAGGGTATTGGCCGAGCGCTTGCCTTTCAGGTCGTCGAAGCTTTTGATCGCCGTGTTGTCGTCGCGCACGATCAGCACCGCCTGCGACGAAATATAGGGCTCCGAGAAGTCGTACTTGGCCTTGCGGGCGTCGGTGATGCCCACCTGGTTGATGACGGCGTCGTAGCGCTTGACGTCCAGGCCGGCGATCAGGCCGTCCCATTTGCCTTCGATGAATTCGGCCTTGACCCCCAGGCGCTCGGCGATGGCGCGGCCGATTTCGACGTCGAAGCCGGTGAGCTTGCCCGAGGCGTCATGGTAGGTAAAGGGGGCGTACGTGCCTTCGGTGCCGATCTTGAAGGCCCCGGCCGACTTGATGGCGGCCAGGCCGTCCTGGGCATGGGCGCCGGCGGCCACGGTCAGTTGCAGCAGGCCGGCCAGCAGGATGGAACGCAGGGGTTTCATAAAGTGCTCCAGTGGGTGTCGTCATGCGCGCGAGAGCGGCCTTGTGAGCTGCCCACGGCAATGAATAGGGCACTGTAACAAGAGGCCTATTTTTCCACAAAGCATAAGGAATCTTAAGAATATTGCTTTTGGTTATTAATCGGCAGAGCCCGCGGCCTGCGGTTTCAGCGCGCACGCAGCAGCCGCAGGCCATTGGCCACCACCAGCAGGCTGGCGCCCACGTCGGCGAACACCGCCATCCACAGCGTGGCGTGGCCGGTGGCGGCCAGCACCAGGAAGACCGCCTTGATGCCCAGCGCCAGCGCGATGTTCTGCACCAGGATGCGGTGGGTGCGGCGCGACAGCCGTACGAACTGGCCGATCTTGCGCAGGTCGTCGTCCATCAGCGCCACGTCGGCGGTCTCGATAGCCGTGCCGGTGCCGGCCGCGCCCATGGCGAAGCCGATGTCGGCCCGCGCCAATGCGGGCGCATCGTTGATGCCGTCGCCCACCATGCCGACCTTGCCGGCGGGCCCCAGCTTGGCCTCTACCGCGCGCAGCTTGTCTTCGGGCAGGAGTTCGCCGTGCGCTTCGTCGATGCCGGCCTGCCGGGCCACCGCCTGCGCGGTGCGGGCATTGTCGCCGGTGAGCATCAGCGTGCGCACTCCCAGCTGGTGCAGCGCCGCCACGGCCTCGGCGCTGCCGGGCTTCAGGGTATCGGCCACCGCGGCCAGCGCCAGGACGCTCGTGCCGTCGGTCAGGGCGATGGCGGTCTTGCCTTGCTGCTCGTAGGCCTGCATGCGGGCCTGCAGTTCAGGCGTGGCCACGCCCAGCTCGCGCATCAGGCGCAGGTTGCCCAGGTGCAGGGCCGTATCGCCGATGCGGCCGCGCACGCCGCGGCCGGGCAGGGCGGCGAAATCGCGCACGTCCAGCAGCGCGGCCGCATCGCCGGCATGGGCCTGCGCCACGGCGCGCGACACCGGGTGGTCGGAACGCGCCGCCAGGCTGGCCGCCAGCAGGGCGGCCGGCTGCCCGGGCGGTTCGGCCAGGGTTTCCAGGTCGGTGCAGACCGGCTTGCCGTGGGTCAGCGTGCCGGTCTTGTCCAGCGCCAGCCAGGCCAGCTTGCGGCCTTCTTCCAGGTACACGCCGCCCTTGATCAGGATGCCGCGCCGGGCCGCCGCGGTCAGGCCGCTGACGATGCTGACCGGGGTGGAAATGACCAGCGCGCAGGGGCAGGCGATGATCAGCAGGGCCAGCGCGCGGTAGATGGCGTCCAGCCAGGGCTGGCCCCACAGCAGCGGCGGGGCCGCGGCCACCAGCAATGCCAGCGTCACCACCACGGGCGTGTAGATGCGCGAGAAGCGGTCGATGAAGCGCTGCGTGGGCGCCCGCGCGCCCTGGGCCTGCTCCACGGCATGGATGATGCGCGCCAGGGTGGTCTCGCCGGCCGCCGCGGTGACGCGGTAGTCGAAGGCGCCGGTGGTATTGACGGTGCCGGCATAGACCACGTCGCCCACGGCCTTGTCCACCGGCAGGCTTTCGCCTGTGATGGCGGACTGGTCGACAGCCGAGCTGCCTTCGGCCAGCGTGCCGTCGGCGGCGATGCGCTCGCCTGGCCGCACCCGCACCCAGTCGCCGTGCCGCAGCTGCGCCACCGGGACTTCGGCCCACGAGCCATCGGCCTGGCGCGCGGTAGCGACTTGCGGCGCCAGGTCCAGCAGATCGCGTACGGCGTGGCGGGCGCGGTCCAGCGCGCGCGCCTCGATCAGTTCGGCCACGTTGAACAGGAACATCACCATGGCCGCCTCGGGCCACTGGCCGATCAGCACCGCGCCGGTCACCGCGATGCTCATCAGGGCGTTGATATTGAGATTGCCGTTGCGCAGGGCGATCCAGCCCTTGCGGTAGGTGCCCAGCCCGCAGGCCAGGATGGATGCCACCGCCAGCACGGCGCTCAGCGCAACGGGCAGGGCGGCGAAATGGGCGGCTTCCGACAGGGCGGCCAGGATCCCGGCCGCCGCCAGCAGGTAGCGGCCGCGGCGTGGCGCGGCGGCCGGCACGGCGCCGCCCGCGTCCTCCTGCGTCATCACTTCCGGCGTCATGTCGAGCGACCGGATGGCCGCCACCACGCGCTCCAGCGCGCCGTCGGCATGTACCACGGTCAGCACGCGCTGCATCAGGTTGAAGTGCATGTCGTGCACGCCCGGCAGCTGGCCCAGTTTTTTGCGGATCAGGGTTTCTTCAGTGGGGCAGTCCATCTGCCCGATGCGCAGCCGCGCCAGCTGCTGGCCGGGGCCGGCGCGCAGCGGCGCGGCATCGCCGCGCGAGCCGGCGGCCGCGTGGTTGTGGGCATGGTCGTGCGACGGCGCGGCGTGGTCGTGGCCGCAGCAGGCCCGGGTGTCGGAAGCAGAGGACGGCATCAGGCGGATTCCAGTCGATTGAATGACATGGCTGAATTGCACACCCTAGAGTTACTATAGGGTCAAGGCGCCCGTGCGGCGCATTCCTGTCCGGGAGGCAGCCATGAAAATCGGCGAACTCGCCAAGGCGGCCGGCACGACCGTTGAAACCGTGCGCTATTACGAAAAAGAGGGCCTGCTGCCCGCGCCCGAGCGCGGCCTGAACAATTACCGCAGCTATGGCGCGGCCCACCTGGAACGCCTGCGCCTGATCCGCAACTGCCGCGCGCTGGACATGACCCAGGAAGAAATCCGCGCCATCCTGCAGCTGGCCGACGATCACCGGGCCGGCTGCGGGCCGATCAATGAGCTGTTCGATGAACACATCGCCCATGTGGACGCGCGTATTGCCGAATTGACACAATTAAAGGCGCAGCTTGCCGAACTGCGCCGCCGCTGCCTGTCGGCGCGGCCCGATACCGACGACTGCGGCATTCTGCACGGCCTGTCCGAAATGCAGGTGCAGGAACGCCCCGAACGCCACACCCACCTGGGCTGAGCGCAGCGCCGATGACCTTGGCCGGCGCGGGGAGATACGCCAGAAGGCGCCCCTGCCTGGCGTATGATGAGAACGTTTCTCGAATAGACCCTACCTCAGCAGCCCTCCATGACCGTTTCCCCCCTGCATGCCCTCACTTCCCGCCGCTCGATGAAATTCCTGCGCGCGCCCGCGCCCAAGCCCGACGAGCTCGACCAGATCCTGCAGGCCGCCATGAGCGCGCCCGACCACGGCAAACTGCGCCCCTGGCGGTTCGTGCTGGTCCGCGGCGCCGCCATCGGCCGCCTGGCCGACCGGGCGCTGGACGCCGTCAAGCGTAGCGGCGACCCGCGCATGACGCCCGAAAAAGAGAAATCGGTGCGGCAATGGATGAGCGAAGTGCCGCTATTCGTGGGCCTGGCCCAGAAAATCGACCACGACAATCCCAAGGTGCCCGAACAGGAACAGCTGCTGGCCACCGGCGCGTCGGTCATGAACATCCTGAATGCCGTGCACATGCTGGGCTACGCAGCCTTCTGGAGCACCGGCATGGGCACCTACCTGGAAGAAGTGCAGGAAACGCTGGGCTTCGATCCGCTGGATTACCGGTTCCTGGGCTTCCTGGCCATCGGCACGCCAGCCTGCGCAGTACCGGTGGCGCAGCGGCCGGATTATCGGGAATTTGTCACGGAATGGACGGGGGAGTGATACGGCGGGCAGCCCCGCCGCCCCGCTCCGACGCCAGAAGAACAATCTCCCCCCAACCCCGAAACGGTCAGGCCGTTTCCTGGAGTACGCGCTCAGCCTCTTCCCGGACGCGCTCGGGCGCCGTCCCCCCGATGTGCTTGCGGGCCGCCACCGAGCCTTCCAGCGTCAGCACCGAATGCACGTCATCGCCGATGCTGGGGTGGTAGGCCTTCAGGTCGGCCAGGGGCAGGTCGGCCAGGTCGCAGCCGCGCTGTTCGCAGTCGCGCACGGCGTGGGCCACCACCTCGTGGGCGTCGCGGAACGGCACGCCCTGCTTGACCAGGTAGTCGGCCAGGTCGGTGGCGGTGGCAAAGCCCTGCAGCGCCGCGGCGCGCATGTTGTCGGCCTTGACCTTGATGCCGCCGGCCATGTCGGCGAAGATGGTCAGCGTGTCGCGCAGGGTATCCACCGTGTCGAACAGGCCTTCCTTGTCTTCCTGGTTGTCTTTGTTGTAGGCCAGCGGCTGGCCTTTCATCAGGGTCAGCAGGGCCATCAGGTGGCCGTTGACGCGGCCGGTCTTGCCGCGCGCCAGCTCGGGCACGTCGGGGTTCTTTTTCTGGGGCATGATCGAGCTGCCGGTGCAGAAACGGTCGGCCAGGTCGATGAAGCCCACGCGCGGGCTGATCCACAGCACCAGCTCTTCGGACAGGCGCGAGACGTGCGTCATGACCAGGGCGGCGGCGGCGCAGAATTCAATCGCGAAGTCGCGGTCGGACACGGCATCCAGAGAATTGCGGCACACGCCGTCGAAACCCAGGGTCTTGGCCACGCGTTCGCGGTCGATGGGGAAGCTGGTGCCGGCCAGCGCGGCCGCGCCCAGGGGCAGGCGGTTGACGCGCCGGCGGCAGTCGGCCAGGCGCTCGGCATCGCGGCCGAACATCTCGGCGTAGGCCAGCAGATGGTGGCCGAACGTGACGGGCTGGGCCACCTGCAGGTGCGTGAAGCCCGGCATGATGGTGGCGGCGTTTTCCAGCGCCACGGTGGCCAGGGCATGGCGCAGCTGGCGCAGCAGGCCGATCAGCGTGTCGATCTCGGCGCGCAGCCACAGGCGGATGTCGGTGGCCACCTGGTCGTTGCGCGAGCGCCCGGTGTGCAGGCGCTTGCCGGCGTCGCCCACCAGCTCGACCAGGCGCTTTTCGATGTTCAGGTGCACGTCTTCGAGGTCGAGCAGCCACTGGAAGGTGCCGGCGTCGATTTCCGCCAGGATCTGGGCCATGCCGCGCTGGATGTCGGCCAGGTCTTGCGCCGGGATGATGCCCTGCGCGGCCAGCATTTCGGCGTGCGCCAGCGAACCCTGGATGTCGTGGCGCGCCAGGCGCTGGTCGAAGTCCACGGACGCCGTGTAGCGCTTGACGAGTTCGGAAACCGGTTCGGAGAACCGGGCGGACCAGGCTTGCGCCTTGTTGGCGAACTGGTTTTGGTCGGAGGAGGGTGTTTTTGCCATGATGGGCGGAATTATAGGGCCAGGCCCGGCCGCCCCGCCCGCCGGGCCGCCGGCGGCGGGCGACTTGTTGGATAATTCGTGCAGGCCATGCAAAGGAGCCCGGTTTTGGCTATGGAATGGGATCGGCTGGTGATGCGCCTGGGGGAATACGTGCCCACCCAGGCCTGGGCGCAGACGCTGGTCGGCGTCGGCGCCCTGGTTCTGGTGGCGCTGCTGGCGCAATGGGTGGGCGCGCGCATCGTGCTGGCCTGCGCACACCGGCTGCTGGTGCTGACCGGCCGCGAAGACTGGGACAAGGCCCTGCGGCGCCGTCGGGCCTATCACAATTTCTGGTACGCCGTGCCGTTCGCGGTGGTGTCGGTGGGCATCGGCCTGGTGCCGCACGCCGAGCGCGCCGTCGAGGTGGTCGGCCGCCTGGCCCATGCCGGGGCCTGGATCTGCATTTTCATGGCGGTCAGCGGCGGGCTCAGCGCCTGGCAGGATACCTATTCGGCCACCACGCGCGCACAAACCCGCTCCATCAAGGGCTATATCCAGATCGGCAAGTTGATGCTGATTGCCATCTGCACGGTGCTGGTGCTGTCCATTCTGCTCGACCGCTCGCCGCTGTGGATGATTTCCGGCCTGGGTGCGCTGTCGGCGGTATTGCTGCTGGTATTCAAAGATACGCTGCTGTCGCTGGTGGCCAGCACCCAGCTCACCTCGAACGATATGCTGCGCATCGGCGACTGGATCGAAATGCCGCAGTCCAATGCCGACGGCTTCGTGCGCGACATCGCGCTGCACACCGTCAAGGTGCAGAACTGGGACAACACCGTCACCACGGTGCCCACCTACAAGCTGTTTTCCGAAAGCTACCGCAACTACCGCCACATGTTCGAGTCCGGCGGCCGGCGCATCAAGCGCACTGTGCGGGTCGACGCTACCAGCGTGCGCTTCCTGGCCGACGACGAGGCCGAGCGCCTGATGCGTTTCCGGCTGCTGCACGACTACCTGGCGGCCAAGCGGACCGACCTGCAGCAGGCCAACAGCGAACTGGGCGCGGATCTGGCCCAATTGCCGGCCAACCGGCGCCGGCTGACGAACATCGGCACCTTCCGGGCCTATGCGCTGGCCTACCTGAAGCGGCATCCCGAAATCCGTCAGGACATGTCCATGATGGTGCGCATGATGGAGCCGCAGTCCGACGGCATTCCCATCGAGGTCTACTGCTTTACCGCGCTGACGGCCTGGGTGGAATACGAACGCATCCAGGGCGATGTGTTCGACCATCTGCTGGCCATCCTGCCCGAACTGGGTCTGCGGCTGTACCAGCAGCCGTCCGGCGCCGACATCGGCGCCATGGGCCAGGGGCTGGGCCAGGCGCTGCGGCGCGACATGGCGCGCGAGCGGGCGCTGGACGGCGAGGGCGCCCGCCTGGAGGCCGACGCCGGCACGGGCGCCGGCGTGCGATAATTTTCCTCTTGTATTCAACCGATCTGGAACCGTCTTCCATGAGCGCTGCCCGGGTTGCAATTGCGCAAATCAACGCCTGTGTAGGCGATATCAAGGGCAACGCCGCCCGCGTCCTGAAGGCCGCCCGTTCCGCCCACGAGCAGGGCGCCGATGTGCTGGTCACGCCCGAGCTGGTGCTGACCGGCTATCCGCCCGAAGACCTGCTGTTGCGGCCGCACTTCGTCGAAAGCCAGGAAGCCGCGCTGGAACAGCTGCGCCGCGACACCGCCGGCCTGGCCGGGCTGCACCTGCTGGTGGGGCATGTGCTGGCCCGCGGCGGCAAGCTGTACAACGCCGCCACGGTCTTGTGCGACGGCCGGGTGGCGGGCGTGTACTGCAAGCGCGAGCTGCCCAATTATTCGGTGTTCGACGAACAGCGCTACTTCGCCGCGGCCGACCAGCCCCTGGTGTTCGAGGTCAAGGGCGTGCGCTTCGGCGTGAACATCTGCGAAGACATGTGGTTCGAGCGCGCCCCGCGCGCCGCGGCGCAGGCCGGCGCGCAGGTGCTGCTGGTACCCAATGCTTCGCCCTACAACACCGGCAAACAAGACGAGCGCCTGCAAGTGGCGCGCCGCTGCGCGCAGGACACCGGCTGCGCCGTCATCTACGCCAATCTGGTGGGCGGCCAGGACGAACTGGTCTTCGATGGCGCCTCGTTCGCGCTCGACGCGCAAGGCCGGCCGGCGGCGCGGCTGCCCGACTACGCCGAAGGCGTCAATGTGGTCGAAGCCGACAGCTCGGGCGCCATCCGCCCGGTATCACGCCATGCCGACGTCGCTCCGTACTGCGTCGAAGAGCAGGTCTGGAACGCGCTGGTGCTGGCCGTGCGCGACTACCTGGGCAAGAACGGCTTTCCCGGCGCCATCATCGGGCTGTCCGGCGGCATCGATTCAGCCGTGGTGCTGGCGGTGGCGGTAGATGCCCTGGGCGCCGCCAACGTGCGCACGGTCATGATGCCGTCGCGCTACACGGCCGATATCTCGCAGACCGACGCGGGCGACATGGCGCAGCGGCTGGGCGTGCGCCACGACGATATCGCCATCGGCCCGGCGGTCGACGCCTTCGAGGCCATGCTGGCGCCGCAGTTCGCCGGCCTGCCGGTCGACGCCACCGAAGAAAATATCCAGGCGCGGGTGCGCGGCACGTTGCTGATGGCGCTGTCCAACAAAACCGGCCAGCTGGTGCTCACCACCGGCAACAAGTCCGAACTTACCACCGGCTACTGCACCCTGTACGGCGACATGGCCGGCGGCTTCGCGGTCATCAAAGACGTACCCAAGACGCTGGTGTACCGCCTGGCCGAATGGCGCAACCGCGAACACGAAGTCATCCCGCGCCGCATCATCACGCGTCCGCCCTCGGCGGAACTGCGCCCCGACCAGACCGACCAGGACAGCCTGCCGCCGTACGACATCCTCGACGGCATCATGGAACGCTATATGGAACGCAACCAGTCGGCCGCCGAGATCGTGGCCGCGGGATTTCCCCAGCCCGCGGTCGAGCAGGTGGTGCGCCTGATCCGCATCAACGAGTACAAGCGCCGCCAGGCGCCGCCGGGGCCGCGCATCACGCCGCGCGCCTTTGGCCGGGATTGGCGCTATCCTGTCACCAACGGGTTCCGGGAAACCGTCTGAACCCCTGCGCCGCCATTCGCTCATCTTCAGGACCACAACAACGTGAAACAAGTCACCGCCATCATCAAACCCTTCAAGCTCGACGAGGTGCGCGAAGCGCTGGCCGAAGTCGGCGTCAGCGGCCTGACGGTCACTGAAGTCAAGGGCTTCGGCCGCCAGAAAGGGCACACTGAGTTGTACCGGGGGGCCGAATACGTGGTGGATTTCCTGCCCAAGATCCGGGTCGAGGTGGTGCTGGCCGACGACATGGTCGAACCCGCCATCGAAGCCGTCATCAAGGCGGCCCGCACCGGCAAGATCGGCGACGGCAAGATTTTTGTGTCACCGGTGGAGCAGGCCATTCGCATTCGCACCGGCGAAACCGGCGAACAAGCTTTGTAAGTAGCCCCGCGGGTGTCAGGCTCCCGGAGGGTGCCTGAAGTGAAAGTCCCACCCCCGAAGCGCTGCGCGCGTTCCACCTCGCGGCTGGCAGGCCGCTCGGATTCGCCAGGCATGGAACAGTCCTCAAGGACTGTTCCATGTCCGGGCTCATCCCCCTCAAGGGGGCGACGCTGGCGGACTGGCAAAGCCGGATCCGCGGCGTCCCCGATCGGGCTGCACCTGCTTTCATTCCGGGCGGGTCTCGCCGTGCGCGGTAAAGCACTGACACCGAAGTGTTGCGACAGCCTCTGGCCACTTTAGTGTCTGACACCCGCGTAGCGGGAGTCAGACACCTGGCAACGGCCAACGCTAGGCGCCGCGTTCGTGCCAGAGCTGCTTCAGTTTTTCCAGATCTCGTACCCAGATTTCTCCGTAGCCCAGGCCGATCAGGCCCTGGCTTGCCAATTGCTTGAGTTCGCGGTTGACCGCATGGCGCGAGACGCCCAGCAGGGTGGCCAGTGTGTCCTGGGTCTGTGCCACGGCGATACCTTGTTCGCCGCAGGGGCGCCCGGCGGTCAGGGCGCTTAGCAAGCGCGGCAAACGTTGTGGCAGGCCGCGCAATGCCAGTTCATCGATAATCGCGTGGGCCGTGCGGATGCGGCTGCACAGCAGTTTGACAAAGTAGCGGTACAGCTCGGGTTCGTCATCCAGTATTTGCAGGAACGCCAGGCGCGGCAACAGCAGGACGTCAGTTTGCTGGTAGGCCCTGCTGTCGCGCAGCATGCCGCCGCCGTCCAGCACGGCGGCCAGGCCCCATAGGCCATCGAATTCCAGCATCGACAGCGCGAACTCGTGGCCGTCGTCGGAAAAAGAGCTGGTGTGGATCGCGCCTTTCAGGATGATGACGACCCCCGGGGCGGGCGCGCCGCGCCCGGCCAGCAGTTCGCCATGGTCCAGTTGCCGGCATTGGGCGATCGAGGCGAAAGCGGCCAGCGTGGTTTCGGCCATCTGTCCGAAACAGGTGTTGGCGCGCAATTGCGCCAGGATGGCTGGCGGGGTCCAGGTGGGGAAGGCGGTCGGGTTGGCTGCCTGGCTCATTGTGGATCGTGCAGGGCGGTGCTGGAGGGCTACGACAATGTAATGTAGATCATATTTTCGACCTCGGGGCGCCGCCTAGAATCGCGAATCAAACCTCAAATCCCCGTCGCGAGGATCTACATGAAAATCAAGAACATGCTGCTTGCTTTGCTGGCGGTGTCGATGGCCGGGATATCGGCCGTCGCCCAGTCGGAGACCTTTCCAGACCGTGCGATGCGAGTCGTGGTGCCTTATCCCCCGGGGGGCACCACTGACGTGCTGATTCGCCTGCTGCAAAAACCCGTGGCCGATGCCTCGGGGCAAACGGTCGTGGTCGACAACCGTCCGGGCGGCGCATCGGTGATCGGCACTTCGCAGGTGGCGCAAGCGGCGCCGGATGGCTACACCGTACTGAGCGGCGACCTCTCCATGCTGGTCAATCCGTCGCTGATGAAATCCTTGCCGTACGATACGGTGCGAGACTTCCGTGGCGTCACGATGTTGGCAAGCGCGCCGCTGCTGCTGCTGGTGCATCCGTCCGTGCCGGCCAACAATCTGGAAGAGTTGATCGCGCTGGCCAAGGCCAAGCCGGGTACGCTGAATTTTGCGTCGGGCGGCTATGGCACGTCGACCCACATGGCCGGCGAGATGTTCCGCCGTGCGACGGGCACCGATATCGTGCACGTGCCATACCAGGGCGTGGCGCCCGCCATGGCGGCATTGCTGGCCGGGCAGGTGCAGATCTATTTCGGCGGCACCACCACGGGCTTGCAGTACATCCAGTCGGGCAAGTTGCGCGCGCTGGCGATAACCGGCCAGACGCCCAGCCCGCTGCTGCCCGATGTGCCGACCTTCGTTTCGCGCGGCATCCAGGGAGTGAACGCCGATACCTATTGGGGAATCTACGCGCCGGCCAAAACGCCCGACGCCGTTATCCAGAAGCTTAATGCCTATTACACCAGCGCCTTGCGCGACCCCGCGCTGCAACAGCAGACCCGCGACCTGGGCCTGACGCTGATCGGCAACAGCGCCGACGAGCACACGGCGCAGATGCAGAAAATGATTGGCGACTGGGGCAAGTTCGTCAAGGAAGCCGATATTCACCTGGAGTAAGCCATGGCCGCCAGCCAGTCCCAAGTTTGTCTGACGTTCGATTTCGATGCGATCTCGGTGTGGTTGGCGCGCGGCATGGACAGCCCCACGCCGGTGTCGCGCGGCGAATTCTGCGCCGCCTGATCGACGAGGGCGCGACGTTCGTGCGCATGGAAGAGGCGGTAGACACTTACCGGCAGAGGCAAGCGCAGGCGACCGGCGTCGCTTGACCCAACCCTAGAACCTTGAGTCAACGAAGGATGGCAATGCAGTACTACTATGAGCGCGACGGCGTACGTTTGAGCTACTACCTGGACGATTACACCGACCCCTGGACGCAGGCCCCCACCTTGTTGCTGTTGCATGGCGCGATGGCCAATGCTCAGCGTTTCTATTCCTGGGTGCCCGGCCTGAGCCGCGACTATCGCGTGGTGCGCGTCGATTTGCGCGGACATGGTCTTTCCGAAGTTCCGCCGGCCGACAAACCGTTGGATTTGCAGGTGCTGACGGCGGATGTTCTGGCGCTGCTGGACCATTTGGGTTGTGAGCGCGTACACGTGGCCGGCAATTCGGCCGGCGGCTACGTGGGCCAGCATCTGGCCATGGCGCACCCGCAGCGCGTCCAGACGCTGGCCTTGTTCGCTTCGGCGCCGGGCTTGCGCAACAGCCAGGCATCGACCTGGCTCGAGCGTGTGGCCAAGCGCGGCTTGCGGCAGTTTCTGGCCGACACCATCGATGACCGCTTTCCGCCGGAATTGGTTGGTACGCCTCGCTGCGAGCAGTTCCTGGATGCGCTGTCGAAGCACGACCTGGACTATATCGGCAGGTTCGTGGGCTATATGGCGCAGCAGGAATGGGGCGATCAATTGCATCGCATCACGTGCCCGACGATGGTGGTGATTCCCGGCGCCGGTCGCATTGGCGCCATGGACGCCTATCAGCCTATGCGGGACCATCTCAAGCACGCCGAGATCCTGGTGTACGAAGGTGAGCGGCACAGCATTTGCGAGTATTTGCCGCAGCGTTGCGTGGCGGATCTGCGCAGCTTCCTGGCCCGCCATGGCGGGCCGGCCTGGCCTTGATTCTTCGGCGATGACAGGCAATGTAGGGCCGAACCCGTCAACGGGCAGGTTGGCGGGGCGGGTCGCCCTGATTACCGGCGCGGCGGGCGGCATCGGCAGCGCGGCGGCGCTGCGTTTTGCGGCCGAAGGCGCGGCCTTGGCGCTGCTGGATCGCCGTCCTGATGCGATCGGGCAACTGGCGGACCGGATTCGGCACACAGGCGGGCGCGCCGTGGCCGTAACAGCGGACGTGACCGATGATGACAACGTGCGCCAGGCGGTCGAGCGGGCTATCGCGCATTTCGGCAAGATCGACGCGTTGTTTAACTGCGCAGGAGGATCGATGGCCGGCGATACGGCTGTGGACAAGGTCGATCTGGCGTTGTGGAACCGCACGCTGCGCCTGGATTTGGATGGCACCATGCTGTGCTGTCGCCATGTCGTGCCTGCCATCGTTCGTGCCGGCGGCGGCACGGTTGTCAATATGTCATCGGGCGCTGGCCTGCGCGGCAGTTTTGGCGGGCACGCCTATACTGCCGCCAAGGGGGCGGTGATTGCACTGACCCGTGCGCTGGCCGCCGAATATGCGCCGAACGGGGTGCGAGTCAACGCGATCTGCGCGGGCCGTATCCGTACCGAACGTATTCTGCGCAAGCAGGATGCCGGCCTGTCGGTGCCGGCCGATGCGGCGCGACGCTATCCGTGCCGCGAGGGCGATCCGATCGATATCGCCAACATTGCGCTGTTTCTGGCCAGCCATGAGTCCCGCATGATTACGGGCGAAGCCATCGCCGCCAACGGCGGCTACTCGGCGTTTTAGCCGGCCGCCGACGTACGGCGTACCCGTAGTCCGCCTTATCGCACCAGCTGATTCATCTCCAGAATCGGCATCATCACCGCCAGCACGATCAGCAGCACGAAGCCGCCCATCAGCAGAATGAGCAGAGGCTCCAGCAGCGCGGTCATGGCCATGGCGCGCCGTTCGAGATCGCGCGACAGGTTCTGTGCGCCGCGTTCCAGCAATTCGGGCAGGCGGCCGGTTTTCTCGCCGCTGGCGATCAGGTGAATCAATAACGACGGAAACACCTTCTGCGCCGCCAGCGCCGAAGCCAGCGGCGCGCCTTCGCGCACGCGTTCGGTGGCTTCGTCCACGGCGCGGCGCAGGCGGTCGTTGCCCAGGGTGCGGCGCGCCGCGTTCAAGGCGCCCAGCAGGCTGACGCCGCTGCCGCTCAGGATCGCCAGGGTAGAGGCAAAGCGCGCGGCGTCCACGCCCAGCACGAAACGTCCGACCAGTGGCAGGCGCAGCAGGCGGGCATGCCAGGCCTCGCGCCGCGCCGGCGCGCGCAGCGCGGCGCGCCACAGTGCGAACCCTGCCGCCGCGCCGAAGGCCGTGGCCCAGCCCCATTGGCGCACGAAGTCGCTCAGCGCCAGCATGACGCGCGTCAGCAGCGGAAGCTGTTGATGCGCGTGGTCGAACGCGGTGATGACCTGCGGCACCACATAGCCCAGCAGGAACGCTACGATCACCACTGATACGCACGCCACCACCGCGGGATAAATGAACGCCGTCATGACCTTGCTGCGCAGCGCATTGCGTTCTTCGATGTAGCCCGCCAGCTTCTCCATGACTTGCGCCAGGTCGCCCGATTCTTCGCCGGCCGCGACCAGTGCGCGGTAGATTTCGGGAAAATCGCGCGGCCGCGTGGCCAGCGCGTCGGCCAGGCGATAGCCGGCCCGCACTTCGTCGCGCACGCCGGCCAGCGCGCCGGCCACATGGCGGCTTTCGGCCTGCTCCAGCGTGGCGTTCAACGCGGCGTCCAGCGGCAAGCGCGCGGCCAGCAGGCTGGCCAGCTGGCGCGTCAGCCATGCCAGCTCGGTGTCCGACAGGCGGCGCTGCGGCAGACCCGAGTTCCCCCGGCGCGATGCCGCCGGCACGGTTGACAGCGGCAGCAGCCCGCGCGCGCGCAGTTGATTGCGCGCGCTGCGCTCGGTCTCGGCATCGAGTGTGCCATGGACAATTTTCCCCACCAGGTCGGTGGCTTCATAGCGGAACGACGGCATGCGAAAAAAAACTCGTGATTTCCAGGGCTTTCAGGCCGCCACATTGAGCGCGAATTATGACCGTAGTGTTGCAGAGGTACCCCGTATACTCGGCCGCAATTTCACCGCCCTTGCTGTCGAGAATTCATGCGCCGCCTTAAGAAAAACACCCTGGCCGTCCTGCTTGCCGCCGCGTGCGCGGCAGTGTCGCCGCTGCCCGCGCTGGCGCAGGCACAGCCTTCCGATCAGCGCGTCAGCCTGAACTTCGTCGACACCGATATCCCGGCCGTGCTGCGCGCGCTGTCACTGTTCACGCAGCGCAACTACCTGGTGGATCCGCGCGTGAAGGGCAAGCTGACGCTGGTGTCGGAACGGCCGGTCGACCGCGACACCGCCTTGACGATGCTGGCCGGCGCACTGCGCATGCAGGGCTTTGCCATTGTCGAAGTCGATGGCGTGACGCGCGTGGTGCCCGAAGCGGATGCCAAGCTGCAGGGCAGCACGGTGGTGGCCGACACGCCGCGCCGCACCGGCGCGCCGGCGCCAGTGCCGATGGCGGATTTCGCACGCGACGCGCGCGGCAGCGAAGTGGTGACACGGGTGTTTGCGCTGAAATACGAGAATGCCGCCAATCTGCTGCCGGTGCTGCGGCCGCTGGTGCCCCCGAACAATCCCATCAATGCCTATCCGGGCAACAACACGCTGGTGGTCACCGACTATGCCGACAACCTGGAACGCATTGCCCGCGTGATCGCCAAGGTGGATGTGCCCAGCGCCATCGACACCGACGTCGTGCCCGTGAAGTACGGCGTGGCCAGCGACCTGGCCTCGCTGGCCACGCAACTGCTCGACGCGCAGAATGGCGACGCCGGCCAGCGCATTGCCATGGTGGCCGACCCGCGCACCAACAGTGTGTTGGTGCGCGCCGGCAGCCCGGCCCGCACCCGTCTGGCGCGCGACCTGATCCAGAAGCTGGATTCCGAGCAGGCGCGGCCCGGCAACCTGCACGTGGTGTACTTGCGCAACGCACAGGCATCGCGCATGGCCGAGGTGCTGGGCGGCCTGCTGGCCAGCCAGGCCCTGAATGGCGCGGGCCGCGATGCCGGCGGCGCGGCCGGCGGCGGCGCCGGCATGGGCGCGGCAGCCACGGGCCGGGCGGGCGGCCGCGCGTCCACCTCGCGCTCGTCAAACACTCCAGTGGGCATGTCCAGCGGCAGTTCAGGCGGGCTGGGCGGCAGCGGCTCGTTCAATCAGCAGCCCATCGAGCGCGACGACGGCGGCGCGGGCGAGGCGGTTTCCTATTCCGGGGGCGGGGCCACCGTGCAGGCCGACCCGTCCACCAATACGCTGATCATCTCGGCGCCCGAGCCGCTGTACCGCAGCCTGCGCGAGGTAATCGACCAGCTCGACCAGCGCCGCGCACAGGTACTGGTGGAAAGCCTGATCGTCGAGGTCAGCCAGGAAAAGGCGGCCGAGTTCGGCATCCAGTGGATGACCGGCGCCGGCAGCCTGGACGGCAGCGGCTTTGTCGGCGGCACCAACCTGGGCGGCAGCGGCATCGGCAGTGCCGGCACGGGGGCCACCACGCTCGACGCGCTGGGCCGCGGCCTGACGCTGGGGCTGGTCAAGGGCACGGTCGATGTGCTGGGCAACCAGGTGCTCAATTTGAATGTGCTGGCGCGGGCCCTGCAGAACAGCGGCGAAGCCAACATCCTGTCCACGCCCAATCTGCTGACGCTCGACAACGAGCCCGCCAGCATCCTGGTGGGCAAGACCGTGCCTTTCGTGACCGGCCAGTACGTTACGTCCGGCAGCGCCGGCAGCACCAACCCGTTCCAGACGATCGAGCGCGAAGACATCGGCCTGAAGCTGAATATCCGCCCGCAGATTTCGGAAGGCGGCGCGGTCAAGCTGGACATCTACCAGGAAGTCAGCAGCATCGACGAAGCCAGCTCTAGCGAGACCACCGGCCTGGTAACCAACAAGCGCGCCATCGACACCAGCGTGCTGGTCGACGATGGCCAGATCATTGTGCTGGGCGGCTTGCTGGAAGACCGGGTGACGTCCACCACCAACGCCGTGCCGGGCCTGAGCTCGATTCCGCTGCTGGGCGCCTTGTTCCGCTACGACACGCGCCAGCGCACCAAGAGCAACCTGATGGTGTTCCTGCGGCCGTTCGTGGTGCGCGATGCGCGCGACAGCGCCAATGTGACCCTGAACCGCTACGACTACATGCGCCGTGCGCAAAGCCAGGCGCAGCCGGGCAAACACTGGCTGCTGCCCGATGTGCAGGCGCCGCTGCTACCGCCGGCGAGCGTGCAGGCCGCGGGCAGCGCCGACTATGACATGCGCCCCGGGGCGGCGGCCGCTACCCTGCGGCGCAAGCCGCCGGCGACTACGCAGACTTTCCAGGTGCGCCAGCTGCCGGCGCCGCCGGGCGGATCGGACCCGGGCGGCCCGATACGCGTCAACCTGCCGCTGGGCGTCAGTATCGCCACCGACCCGTCGGCCCTGTATGCCGAAACGCGCCAGGACACCACCATCCTGCAGGTGGCCATGGTGGCCGACCAGGCCGAGGCCGATCGCATCGCGAAGCGGGTCCGCATCAGCGGCCTGAGTGCCTATGTGCAGGTCGGCCCGGGCGGACAGGGCTACGTGGTGCGCTCTGACGTGGCGCGCGACGCCACCACGGTCGACACGGCGGTGGCCCTGCTCAAAGAACTGGGCTATCGCGCCGAGCTGGTGACGCACCTGTGAACGCCTACCCCTTGCCCTACAGCTGGGCGCGCGCGCAGCGCGCGGTGCTGCTGCTGCGGCCGGGCGCGTCGCAGCTGACCATCAGCGCGCGCACGCCGGCCTGGGCGGTGCGCGAGATCCTGCGCTGCCACGGCGACGTGCCGCTGGCCGAGGTGCCGGACGATGCGCTGGAGACCCTGCTCAACGCCGCCTACAGCGACACGGCCGACGCGGCCTCGGTGATGGGCGTGGCCGAAAACGAAATCGACCTGGACCGGCTGTTGCAGGATATTCCCGAAGTGGCCGACCTGCTCGAAACACAGGACGATGCCCCGGTGATTCGCATGATCAACGCGCTGTTCACGCAGGCGGCGCGCGACGGCGCCAGCGACATGCACATCGAGCCCTACGAAAACCATTCGGTGGTGCGCTATCGCGTCGACGGCGTGCTGCGCGATGTGGTCAGCCCGCGCAAGGCGCTGCATTCGGCGCTGATATCGCGCATCAAGATCATGGCCAACCTCGACATTGCCGAGAAGCGCCTGCCGCAGGATGGCCGCATCGCGCTGCGCGTGGGCGGGCGCCCCATCGATGTACGGGTGTCCACGCTGCCGACCGGCCATGGCGAGCGCGCGGTCCTGCGCCTGCTCGACAAAGAAGCCGGGCGACTGCAGCTCGAGAAGCTGGGCATGAGCCCGCAAGTGCTGGCGCAGTTGGACGGGCTGATTCGCCAGCCGCACGGCATCGTGCTGGTAACCGGCCCGACCGGCAGCGGTAAAACCACCACTTTGTACGCGGCGCTGGCGCGGCTGGATGCGTCCACCACCAATATCCTGACGGTGGAAGATCCCATCGAATACGACTTGCCGGGCATCAGCCAGACCCAGGTCAACGCCAAGATCGACATGACCTTCGCGCTGGCGCTGCGGGCCATTCTGCGGCAAGACCCGGACGTGATCATGATCGGCGAGATCCGCGACCTGGAAACCGCGCAGATCGCGGTGCAGGCTTCGCTGACAGGCCATCTGGTGCTGGCCACGCTGCACACCAACGACGCCACCTCGGCAGTGACGCGGCTGGTCGACATGGGGGTCGAGCCTTTTCTGCTGGCATCGTCGCTGCTGGGCGTGCTGGCGCAGCGGCTGGTGCGCCGCCTGTGCCAGCAGTGCCGCCGACCGGACACCCTGCCCGACGGGCGGCGGGTGTATCGGCCGGTGGGGTGCGAAGCGTGCAACCACACGGGCTACAGCGGACGCTCGGGGATTCACGAACTGTTCGCAGTGGACGACGACGTGCGCCACCTGATCCATGAAGGGCGCGACGAGCAGGCGCTGCGGGCCCAGGCGCTGCGGGGCGGCATGCGGACCCTGCGCGACGACGGCCAGCGCTGGGTCGACGCCGGCGTGACCGCGCCGGAAGAAATCCTGCGCGTGACCCGCGAGGCGTGACCCTGGCCGGAGCCAGACACCTGATAAGCCCGCACCCTGGTCACTGCGGCGTGCCGAAATGGCTTTTGCCGTTCGAGACCGGGCCCAGCGCGCTCAACAGGCCGGTCAGGGCGGCGCGTTGGGCGGGGCTGGCATGGTCGGCGGGGCTGGCTTCGCCGCGGAAATGCAGGCGGCCGCGCTGCAGGCGGCCCTGTCCGGTAACCGACAGCACGCCGGAATCGGTGCTCAGCGCCAGGCGCAGCGCGCCATTGTCGGCGGTGACGCGCAAGGTGTAGTCGCCCAGCGGGCGCACGTGCGACAAGGCCGAGCCGGCATTGGTCCAGTGGCCGGTGGCCAGGGTGCCGCTGGCGGGCAGGCGGCCCGGCGAGAAAGGTTGCCATTCGATCTCGACCTGCCCGGCGGGGGCCACGGTGTTCAGCGGCGCCCCGAAGGCGGCCAGTGCCGCGGCGGGCAGGCGCAGGTTCTGGCCGGACACGGTGATGCCGGACCAGCCTGGCTGCACGCGCACGGGGCCGCGCAGCCAGGCATGCGAGACTTCCAGCGCGCCGCCGCGCCACTGCCAGCGCAGCGGTTCGGGTAACAGGTGGCGGGCGCCCGGCGGGCCCAGCGCCAGCCGGGCGCTGCCATGCCAGATCGTGCCGTCGGCGTCGGCCAGCGTGGCCATGGCGTCGTCGGGCAGGGCCAGCAGCAGCCAGCGCGCCGGCAATACCGGCAGCGCGGCCAGCAGGGCGCAGCACAGCGCCAGGGCCGCCAGCGGCGGCGAGAAGCTTGCGGGCAAGGGTAAACGCATCAGGGCCGGGCGGGAAGCAGGGTCAGGGTGCCGCTCAGGCGGCCGGGCAGGCGCCGGCCGGCGGGATTCGTCGCGCGCACGAGTTCGGCATCCGCCACCGACAGGCGCCAGTCGCGCGCCGCGGTATCCAGCCAGCGGAACAAGGCGGCCGCGGACGCGTCGCGCAGGGTCAGCGCAATGGCGGGCGAGGGCGCTGGCGCTGCCGAGTTCCCAGGCGCGGACTTGGCCGCGACCTCGGCCAGCGACCAGCTGGCTTCCGGCAGGCCTTCGCGACGCAGGCTGGCGGCCAGTTCGGCGACGGCGGGCGCTGCGCTTGCGGCGCCCGCGTCCCGGCGTCGCAGGGCGCGCACCTGGGCGGTCAACTCGGCCACCGTGGCGGCCTGGGCGCGCAGGCCGGGCAGTTCCCGCCTGGCCTGTTTCACGGTCGACCAGGCCGGCTCGATCAACACCAGGAACACGAATGCGGCGGCCATCAACGCGCCGGCACCGGCCAACAGCCGCTGCTCGCGGCGCGCCCGCTGCGCATACCAGGACATGGCGCGCTGGCGCCAGGCGGCGGCGCGCGCGGTCCAGGGGGCGAGACGGTCGCGCAAGGAAGCGATAAGGGTCATGGCTGGGCTCGCAAGATGCGCCAGGCGCCGCTGTCGTCGCGCTCCACGCGCGCGCCCAGCGCCGCGGCGCGTTGCAGGATGGCGGCCGTGTCGGCCAGGCGGTCGGCGGCGGCGCTGGCGGTACCCGATGGCGCGGCCGCCGTCGCGGCGGGCGCATCGCCCGGTGCGGCGTCGGCATGCCCGTCATGCAGGCGCAGCGTCAGCAGCTCGTCGCGATAGGCCAGCCGGTCGACGGCATCCGCCGCGAATGGCAGCACCTGCGCGGCCACGCGCGCCAGCGACAGGAAGTCGTTGCCCGCGGCTTCGCCCTGGCCGGCCTGCAGCGCATCGCGGGCCTGCTGCGCCTGGCGCAAGGGGTCCAGCACGACCGGGATATCCGGAAACGCGTCGCGCACGTCCTGCTCCATGCGCTGGCGCAGCCGCCCGGCCTCGCCGTCGAGTTGCATGGCATACAGGTTCAGGCCCAGGATCCACACCGCCGCGGCGGCCGCCAGCCAGGCCCACGCGCCGCGCCAGCGCGAAGGTTGCCTGGGCGCCAGTTGCGGCAGCGCCAGCGACCAGCCCGGCCCGGGCGCCTGCCAGCGCGGGTCGTGAATATCATCCAGCGCCGCCGGCCGTGCCTGTTCGGGCGCATCGGACCAGACCTGCAGGGGATAGAACGCCTGCACGGCCAGCCCTGCGGCCGACAGCCGCTGCCATGCGGCGCGCAAGGCGTCGCGCGCCATCCAGGCGGCCAGCACGGTGCCGTCGGCGGCGCGGCCGCCGTGCCCTACGGCCAGCGTTTCGAGGTCGCCCAGCACCAGGCCTTCCAGCGTGCCGCGCACCGCGGCCGCGTGGCGGTTGGCGGGCACGGCCGGCACGGTGACGGCGGCGATGATCACGTCGTCAGGGTGCAGAATGGCCTGCACGCGCGCCTGGGGAAAGGCGGCGGCCAGCGCCGCCGCCGCCAGCCTGCCGCCGCGCGCCGCGCGGCCCTGGCGGTCCAGCCAGGCATAGGCCAGCGGAGTCGTGTCCGACCAGGCTGCCAGCGGCGGCAGGGCCACGCGCAGAATGTTCTTTACGGTGTTTCTCTTATCCATACGGTTTCGGGGGCGCGCTGCCCGGAAATCGCCAGCAGGGCCTGCATGCTGACGCGGGCGCGCTGGTAGGCCACGGTGCCGTCGGCCAGAAACCATTCGCTGGTCGTGGCCACCGCCGGCACTTGCAAGGGTTTTCCGCCCGCGGCCAGGCGGTTGGCAAAGTCGCCGCTGTCGTTGAACCAGCGGCCCCGGTCGCGCTCGCCCATCGCCGAGCGGGCCTGCGCCAGGCTCAACTCAGGCACCAGCGCGGCGATCACTTCCGGCTCGGCAGTGTTGACATTGACCAGGGTGGCGGCCGGCAGCAGTGTCATGGTGTGGCGCATGGTCTGCCGGCTCGCATCGTCCACGCCCAACTGCGCGGCCAGGTCGTCGATGCCGCGCGGCTGCGGCGCCTGGGCGCCGGCCTGCGGGCTGGCGGACGAGGCCGGCGCGGCGTCGGGCAGGCGGCTTTGCGTCAGGGCGACCTGCGCGGCCAACTGCGGCGCCAGCGTGGCGGGCAGGCCCACCAGGTCCAGCAGGCGCGCCAGCACCTCGACCTGGGACGGGTCCACCACGCCGCGCCTGGCCAGGTTGTACAAGTTGTATTTGCCCTGTTCGTCCTGGATGCCGCCGGAAAACACCGCGGCGCGCCCGCTGTCGTCGCCTTCGATGCGGGTGTCGAGCACGGGTGTCGACCATAGCTGGTCGCGCCTGACGGTAGCCTCCTGGCGGGCGTTGTCGCGCAGCAGCAGGCGCGCCCAGTCGATGCCGCCCAGCAGCAGCCAGCGCGCCTGCACGCGCGCCTGTTCGTTCTCGATCTGCCTGATGGCCGAGGTCTGGCGCAGGAACAGGCCGCTGGTCAGGGCCGCGACGATAGCGACCACGATCAGCGCGCAGACCACCGCCATGCCCTGCTGTCTTGGCGCGCGCGGGGTCATGGCAGCACCACGATGCGGGTATAGCGTTCGGGCCGGCCGCGGCCGCGGCGCTCAATGGCCACTTCCAGGCCGCTGGCGCGCTCGGTTTCGGGCCGAAGCGGATCGCGCCAGCCGCGGCCGGGTACCCAGGCGCGCACGCCCAGCCCGGTGGCGTCCGGCATTACCAGCACGCCCTCGGCCGGCTCGGGCAGCGGGTAGCGCGCCGCGGGCACGCCGCTGTAGCGCCACAGCCCGTCGGGCCGCAGGCGCCACGTGATGCGCTGCCACAAGCCGCCGTCCGGCGTGGCGCGCACGATGTCCAGCAGCGCCGCGCCGGACGACTGCGCCACGTGTATGCCGGGCGGCAGCAGCGTGGCGGCGCCGGCCTGGGCCGGCGCGCCCGCATAGGCGCGGTTCAGGTCGCGTTCTATCTGACCCAGCGTGCGCAGGACGACGGCCTGGTCCTGAGCCTGCTCGCCCAGCCAGTCGCGCGCCGCGGACACATGTTCCAACCCCTGCCACGACAGCAGGCTCACCACCGCCATCAGCGCAATGGCGATCAGCACTTCGATCAGCGTGAAGCCTTGCTGGCGGGCGGGGAGGCGGCGCGGGCGCATCAACGGATCTGCGACAGCAGGCCGGTCAGCTCGGCCAGCGTGGCGTCATTGCGGTCGGGGTCGTGTACGCGCACGGTGACCTGGCGGAAATTGCGGTTCAGCGAATTGCGTATTTCCAGCTCGCAGCGCAAGGCCAGCGTGCCTTGCGGGCAGGGCGCGGTCTGCGTGCCGGCGCGCGGGAAAGCCTGTTCCAGCCGCAACTGGGCCAGGGCATTGTCGGCTGCCAGCAGCGCCAGCGTCTTGTCGCGGATGGCGCGGCTGTTGTCCAGCATGACCTGGGTCGCGCGCATCGCGGCGCCCATCGCCACCGCGATGATGGCCAGCGCCACCAGCACTTCGATCAGCGTGAAGCCGCGCTGTGCGGCACCGCCGCGGCGCTGCCTACTGGATGGCATAGCCGCCTGCCGCGTCGCGTTCGATGCGCACGGTGTCGCCCTGCGAGGCCAGTTCCAGCACCAGCGGGTCGGCGATCCATTCGGTGCCGAACACGACCGGGCGGTCCGGCGCGCGCCGCAGGCTGACCGGCGGCGCGCTCCAGGCCTGCGCACGCAGAACCCGGTCGTGCGTGAAGCGGTCGGGCGTCTGCGGGCCGTCGTCCTGCGCCGACAGGCGCGCCGGCCTGCCGCGCCGCTCGAACGACCAGCCGCGCTCGTCGGCGCGCCACCGGATAGCCCGCCCGTCGCTGCGCGCTTCGCTCTGCGCCACCGCAAAAGCATCGACCAGGCGTTCTGCGTCGGCGCGCAGCGCGCGTTCTGAAGAAGAGGCCACCGACAGGCTCACCATCGACGCGGCGATGGCGATAATCGCCACCACCACCAGCATTTCAATCAGCGTGAAGCCGCGCTCAGAGATCCCACGAGCCGATGTCCGCATCGTCTTGCTCTCCGCCCGCTTTGCTGTCGGGCCCGAACGTGAATACGTCGATCTCGCCTTTGACGCCGGGATTCAGGTACTGATAGGGATGGCCCCAGGGGTCGTTGGGCAGGCGGTCCAGGTAGGGCCGCCAGTTGCGCGCGCCGTCGGGGCGCTGCACCAGCGCCTGCAGCCCCTGGGCGGCGGACGGATAGCGGCCGTTGTCCAGGCGGTACAGCTTCAAGGCCTGCATCAGGCCGCTGATGTCCTGGCGCGCGGCCACGCGCCGCGCCTGGTCGGGGCGGTCCAGCACGCGGGGAACGACCAGCGCGGCCAGGATCCCCATGATCACGATCACCACCATGATCTCGATCAGTGTGAAGCCCTGCTGCCGGGCTCGCGGGCGCTGGAATTGACGCACGAAGACTCTCCGCTCATTCATCGAAAGCGGGCATGATGCGTCAGAAATATGACAGTAATACTGTTGCCGCGTTTCAGCGCGCGGGCACGATCCCGGCCGGCGGGGCGGCGCGCGCGGGGGCCGCCGCGCTGACGAGCGCGCCGTTGCGTTCCAACTCGACACCGGTTGGCGACACGGCGGACAACGCCAGGCCCGGCGCGATCTCCGCGCCCACGCGATAGGCGCGGGCCGGGCCGCCGTCCACGCTCAGCACCGCTGATCCTTGCGCGCCGGCCGCGATCAGGCCCAGCACCGTAACTTGCGTATCGATGGCGCCGTCCGCGCCGAACAGCATCGCCACGGCGCGCGTATCGGACGCGGGCGCCGACGCGGTGGCCAGCGCCGGCGGCAGGTCGGACGGCCGGGGCGCCAGCAGGATGGCGCACCACAGGCCGACGCCCGCGGCCGTGGCCGCGATGGCCAGCACGCGCAGCGCGCGCGGGGCGGGAGGCAGGGCAAATGACGGGCGCAGGCGCATGCGGGCAGGGCGGTGATGGGTGAACAAGGCCCGACGCTAACCGATCGACATGACAGCCATATGAGCGTCCGTTGCCGCCGTGCCGCCCGGCGCGCCCGCCGCGGTCGGGCAATTGTCATCGTTGATCCCTAGCATCGCCGTGCGGCCTGCCGGCCGCGCAAGTCCCCGCTTCGGCGGGGTTCTTTTTGCTTTTGCCATTGCCTGAAAAAGGAACAGAACACCATGAACGTAATGACCTGGCGCCGCCTGGGAACGGCGGCGCTGTTGTGTGCCCTGCTGGCGGCCTGCGGCAGCGGCGATTCGGACGATGACGACAACGGCCAGCCGAATCCCCCCACAACTTCCGAGCCCGTGCTGCGCTGCGCGCCGTGACGCGCGTTTCCCGACACTTTCCAGGACATCTCCCACCCATGTCGCAACATCGACCCGCTTCTCCGGCCAAGCGCCGGTTCCTGCGCAACAGCGCTATCGCCGCGTCCGGGATGGCCGCTCTGTCGGCATTTCCCCCCAGCATCCGGCGCGCGCTGGCGATTCCCGCCAACCATCGCACCGGCACGATCCAGGACGTCGAGCACGTGGTGATCCTGATGCAGGAAAACCGCTCGTTCGACAATTATTTCGGCACGTTCAAGGGCGTGCGCGGTTTCGGCGACCGCCTCACCATCCCCCTGCCCGACGGCCGCTCGGTATGGGAACAATCCAACGGCGCGCGCCTGGTGCTGCCCTACCACCTGGATGCCAGCCAGGGCAACGCGCAGCGCGTGGCGGGCACGCCGCACGACTATCCCGATGCGCAGGCCGCCTGGGACGGCGGGCGCATGGACCAGTGGCCGCTGCACAAGCGCGACCATTCCATGGGGTACTACGGCGCCGCCGAACTCGAGTTCCAGTTCGCGCTGGCCGAGGCATTCACGCTTTGCGATGCCTACCATTGCGCCACGCATGGCGGCACCAACACCAACCGGCTGTTCCTGTGGACCGGCACCAACGACCCCACCGGCGCGGGCAACGGACCCTCGACGCGCAACCAGTGGGACGGCCTGAGCGCCTCCACTGAAGGCTGGAACTGGACCGCCTACCCCGAACGCCTGCAGCAGGCCGGCGTGAGCTGGAAGGTCTACCAGAACCTGCCCGACAATTTCACCGACAATTCCCTGGCGGGCTTCCAGCAGTTCCGCCGCGCCAACGAGCAGGCCGGCAACGGACCCGACGGCGCGCCGTATCCGGCCTGGACGCCGGCTGCCGACGGCGCCAATCCGCTGTACAAGGGCGTGGCCAATACCATGCCCGACGGGGGCATGCTGCAGGCCCTGCGCGACGACGCCGCCAACGGCAGCCTGCCGCAAGTGTCGTGGATCGTGGCGCCGGCCGAATATTCCGAACATCCCGGGCCGTCCAGTCCGGTACAGGGCGCCTGGTACATCCAGGAAGTGCTGGACGCGCTCACCGCGAATCCCGAGGTCTGGAGCAAGACCGTGCTACTGGTCAACTTCGACGAGAACGACGGCTTTTTCGACCACGTGCCGTCGCCGGCCGCGCCGTCGCTGAATCCCGACGGCTCGATGGCGGGCGATTCCACGGTGGATACGGCCGCCGACCGCCATACTGTGGCCTCGCGGCAAGACCCGGCCGACCGGCGCGTGTACGGCCCCGGTCCGCGCGTGCCCATGTACGTGGTGTCGCCCTGGAGCCGCGGCGGCTGGGTGAATTCGCAGGTGTTCGATCACACCTCGGTGCTGCGCTTCCTGGAAGCCCGGTTCGGCGTGGCCGAGACCAACGTCAGCCCGTGGCGCCGCGCCGTGATGGGCGACCTGATATCGGCGTTCGATTTCGCCGCGCCCAACAGCGAACCCTTGCCCGACCTGAAACTGCTGAGCAAGGCGCAGGCCGATGCGATCCGGGCCGAGCAGGAAGCATTGGGTCCGGTGCCGGTGCCCACGGTCGACGGCCAGGCCGTGCCCGCGCAGGCGCGCGGCGTGCGGTTCTCGCGCGCGCTGCCTTACGAACTGCATACCAGCGCGCGCGCCGACGCCGCCGGCGGCGCCATGCAACTGCTGTTCGCCAATACCGGCACCGCCGCCGCCGTGTTCCATGTGTACGATCGCCTGCACCTGGACCGTCTGCCGCGCCGCTACACGCTCGAGGCCGGCACCGAACTGGACGGCCGCTGGGATACCACGGCCGACGGCGGCGCCTATGACCTGTGGGTGCTGGGCCCGAATGGTTATCACCGCCATTTCAAGGGCAGCCTGGCAAGCCTCGGCCCGCTGTCGGCCGATCCGGAAATCCGCGTCTGCTACGAGATCACCCGTGGCGATGTGTATGTGTCGTTCCTGAACCGCGGCGCGGCCTCGTGCACGTTCCAGGTGCAGCCCAACGCGTACTACCCGGGCGGCCAGAGCTGGTCGTTCGACGTGGCGGCGGGGGCCGAAGTCGAGCAGCACTGGGCGCTGGCCGACAGCGGCGGCTGGTACGACTTCAGCGTCACCCTGGCGGGCGACGGCGGCTACCTGCGCCGCTACGCCGGCCGCGTGGAAACCGGCAAGCCGTCCATCAGCGACCCGGCCATGGGCGCGTAGCAGGGCTGCGCGCAGGTGTCCGGCTCCCGTCAGGGCGCCAGACACCGTATGGCTGCTGAAATGGCTGTATGTGGGCCGGTCACCCGGGCAAAGGCGGCATCCGCAGCCGGAATATCGCCAGGCTTTGCGCGCAGATCTCGCGCGTGATGTCCTGGCGCGCGTGGTCGCGCCGTTCCAGCATGCCCAGGCTGCGGGCCGGGTGTCCGGCCTCTTCGGGCAGCGGCAGAATGCGCAGGTCGGGGCTGGACTGCCAGTTCGAGCCGTTGAGCAGCGGCAGCAGGCTCACGCCCACTTCCTGGCGCACCAGTTCCACCAGGGTCTCGATGGCATTGAGCTCCAGGAACTCGCTGACCGGCACGCCCAGGCGGCGCAGCACGCGGTCGATCTGGCGGCCGGTGCGCTGGGTGCGGTCGAAGCGCAGGAAAGGGTTGGCGGCCAGTACCGCGTGCGCGGTCTGGCCGGTGGCCGAAGGCGGCGCCACCACCACCAGCGGCTCTTCGTACAAAGGGGTCCAGTGCGTGCTGGCCGCCTTGCGGCTGCTTTCCACCAGGAAAGCGGCATCGAGCTCGCCGGCCTCGACCTTGCCGGCCAGCTCGCTGGCCTTGCCCGACAGCACGCGCACATCCAGCCCGGCATGCTCCCGCTTCAGGCTGGACACCACCTTGGACAGCGTGCCCATGCAGGAGACCACCGCGCCGATCGACACGGCGCCGGCCAGGGTGCCCGGCGTATTGCGCGGCAGCTTCAGGCGGTCGTACAGGTCGACCAGCTGCTTCACGTCGGGCAGCAGTTCGCGCCCGGCGGCGTTCAGGATGGCCAGGCGGCCGCTGCGGTCGAACAGTTCGCGGCCCAGCTCGGCCTCTAGCGAGCGCATCTGGAAGCTGATGGCCGCCTGGGTCAGGGCGACTTGTTCGGCAGCTTCCGAGAATGAGCCGTGGTGCGCCACGGCCAGGAAACTGCGCAGGAAGCGGATGCTGCTCATAAAATAATTTTGTACGTTAAATCAATTATTCAAATTGATTTAATCAGAGCACAAGAGTAATTTCAATTGTCTTTTTCCCGTTTTTTCAACTTCGAGCTTCAACGTCCATGAAAACCTTCGACTGGAACAACCCTTATCCCACGGCGCGGATTCCCCTGTTCGCCCGCAACGTGGTGTCCACCTCGCATCCGCTGGCGGCGCAGGCCGGCCTGCGCATGATGCTCAAGGGGGGCAATGCGGTGGATGCGGCCATCGCCGCGGCGGCCACCATCGTGCTGGTCGAGCCGGTGTCCTGCGGCCTGGGCGGCGACTGCTTCGCCATCGTCTGGGACGGCAAGGAACTGCATGGCCTGAATTCCTCGGGCGTGGCGCCGGCCGCCTGGAACGTCGAGTACTTCAAGCGCAAATACGGCACCGGCCCCGACGGCCTGGCCAAGCAGCCCAAGCGCGGCTGGGATGCCGCCACGGTGCCGGGCGTGGTGGCCGGCTGGGCCGCGCTGCACGAAAAACTGGGCAAGCTGCCGTTCGCGGACCTGTTCGAGCCTGCCATCGAGATCGCCGAGCGCGGCTATGCCGTGCCGCCCGTGGTGGCTCACAAGTGGGCCGCCGCCGCCGACGAACTGCGCGACCAGCCCGGCTATGCCCAGGCCTTCCTGCCCAACGGCCGCGCGCCGGTCGTCGGCGAGCATTTCCGCATTCCCGATGCGGCCTATACGCTGCGCCGCATCGCCGAAAGCCGTGGGCGCGACTTCTACGAAGGCGAACTGGCCGAGAAAATCGCCGCGTTCAGCAAAGAGTGCGGCGGCGCCATGACGCTCGACGATCTGCGCAACTACCGGCCCGAGTGGGTCAAGCCCATTTCCAAGTCGTACCGCGGCTATGAGCTGCACGAGATTCCGCCCAACGGGCAGGGCATCGCCGCCCTGATGGCGCTGGGCATCTGCCAGCACTTCGACCTGGGCAGCATGCAGGTCGATTCGGTGCTGTCGCAGCACGTGCAGATCGAAGCCATGAAACTGGCTTTCGCCGACCTGTACCGCTACGTGTCCGACCCGCGCACCATGGATGTCACGCCGCAGCAGATGTTGTCGGACGCCTACCTGGAAAGCCGCGCCAGGCTCATCCGCCTGGACCGCGCCACGCAGTTCGAGGCCGGCCGGCCGCACGCCGGCGGCACCATCTACCTGAGCGCCGCCGACGAAAGCGGCATGATGATCTCGTTCATCCAGTCCAACTACATGGGCTTCGGTTCGGGCGTGGTGGTGCCGGGTACCGGCATCAGTCTGCAGAACCGCGGCGTGGGCTTTTCCATGGACCCGAAATCGCCCAATGTGGTCGACGGCGGCAAGCGGCCGTTCCACACCATCATCCCGGGCTTCCTGACGCGCGGCGGCAAGCCCGTCATGAGCTTCGGCGTCATGGGCGGCGACATGCAGCCGCAGGGGCACCTGCAAACCGTGGTGCGCATGCTCGACTACAACCAGCAGCCCCAGGCCGCCTGCTGCGCGCCGCGCTGGAAGGTCAACCGCGATTTCTCGCTGGACATCGAGTCCACCATGAGCCGCGCCACCGTGGATGGCCTGCGGGCGCTCGGCCACACCATGAAGTCGGTGGATGATCCCTACATGGACTTCGGCGCCGGCCAGTTCATCTGGCGCCTGCACGAAAGCGACAACGAGCACGGCTATGTCGCCGCCAGCGACAGCCGCCGCGACGGCCAGGCAGTTGGTTTCTAGGCCGAACCATGGCATTCTGAACCGGCGCCGGGCTCGCGGCGCCGGTTCCATACTCACAACACTCATACAAGGGAAACAGATATGAAGCTTTGGCACTTCAAGCTGGGGTTGTGCGCCGCGCTGCTGGCGGCTGCATCGGGGGCGGCGGTGGCGCAGGAAATGCGCATCGGCCTGCAAGAAGACCCCGACGTGCTCGACCCGCACCGCGCCCGCACCTATGTCGGCCGCATCGTCTTCACCTCGCTGTGCGACAAGCTGGTCGACGTCAACGAAAAGCTGCAGTTCGTGCCGCAACTGGCGCAGTCGTGGTCCTGGAACGCCGACAACACCGTGCTGACCTTCAAGCTGCGTACCGACGCGCTGTTTCACGACGGCACCAAGTTCGACTCGGCGGCGGCCAAGGCCAACCTCGAACGCGCCATGACGCTGAAAGAAAGCATGCGCAAGGGCGAACTGGCCTCGATCGCCAAGATCGACACGCCCGATCCGCAAACCCTGGTGCTGACGCTCAAGCAACCCGACGCCACGCTGCTGGCCTCGCTGTCCGACCGCGCCGGCATGATGCTGTCGCCCAAGATATTCTCCGACGACATCGGCGCCGTGGGCCGCAAGCCCATCTGCTCGGGGCCGTACAAATTCGTCGAACGGGTGCAGAACGACCGCATCGTGCTCGACAAGTTCGACCAGTACTATGACGCCAAAGACTTCGCGTTCAAGCGCATCACCTTCCTGCCCATTCCCGACACCACCGTGCGCCTGTCCAACCTGCGCGCCGGCGGCCTCGACATTCTCGAACGCATGAATCCGTCGGATGCACAGCAGGTCAAGGCCGATTCCAGCCTGCAGTTCGCGCCCATCTCGGGCCTGGGTTACCAGCAGTTCTATTTCAACGTGGCCAACGGCGAACGCGCCAAGACCAACCCCTTCACCGACGAGCGGGTGCGCCGCGCGTTCGAGCTCACGCTCGACCGCAACGTCATCAACGAAGTGGTCGGCGGCGGCATCTTCGATCCGGCCAACCAGCCGTTCCCGCCCGCCAGCCCCTACCACAGCGACAAGTTCCCCATTCCCGCGCGCGACATCGCCAAGGCCAAGGCGCTGCTGAAAGAAGCCGGCAAAGAACAGGTCAAGGCGGAACTGGCCTTCGGCAACAACACCACCACCTCGGCCATTGCCGAAATGGTGCAGGCCATGGCCGCCGAAGCCGGATTCCAGCTCAGCCTGCGGCCCACCGAATACGCGGCGCTGCTGAACGAAGCGCAAAGCGGCAACTTCGAGCTGCTGATGCGCGGCTGGTCGGGCCGGGTCGATCCCGACGGCAATATCTACCAGTTCGTCACCTGCAAGGGCGCGCTCAACGACGGCCGCTACTGCAATCCGGCTGTCGACAAGCTGCTGGCCCAGGCCCGCACCGTGCCCGACGAAGCCAAGCGCAAGGCCATCTACGACCAGGCGCAGGAAATCCTGCAGGCCGACGCCCAGGCGGTGTATATCTATTACCAGCCGTGGCCCTTCGTGCTGGCCAAGAAGGTCAAGGGCTTCAAGCCTTATCCCGACGGCATGATCCGCCTCAGGGGCGTAAGCTTCGCGCAATAGCCGGGCCGAGCCGCGCGCCTGACCGCCGGGCCGTGCCGCAACGCACGGCCCGAGCGTTTGGCGCCAACCAGAGTTCCAGGTTCCATTTATGTTCAAAATTATCTTGCGCCGCGTGCTGGTGGCGATCCCGACACTGATCCTGGTGTCGATGATCGTCTTCATGCTGCAGAAAATCCTGCCTGGCGATCCGGTGCTGACGCTGGCGGGCGAAGAGCGCGATCCCGCCGTGCTCGACTACCTGCGCGACAAATACCGGCTCAACGACCCGCTGCCGGTGCAGTACGGTGCCTGGGTGTCGCAGGTGCTGCACGGCGACCTGGGCAAATCACTGCGCACCGATGTGCCGGTCACGCGCCTCATTGCCCAGAAATTGCCGGTGACGCTGCAGCTGGCCGCCATGGCCATGTTCTTCGCCCTGGTCATCGGCGTGCCCATGGGCATTGTGGCGGCCGTGCGCAAGGGCACGGCCACCGAAATGGGGGCCAACGTCGCGGCCTTGTCAGGCATGTCCATTCCCAACTTCTGGCTGGGCATCCTGCTGATCATGCTGGTGTCGGTGAAATGGCGGCTGCTGCCGGCATCCGGCTATGTCTCGCCCTTCGACGATTTCTGGATGTCGATGAAAACCATGCTGATGCCGGCGCTGGTGCTGTCCACCGCCATTGCGGCCTACCTGATGCGGCACACGCGCTCGGCTATGCTCGAGGCCCTTAGCGCCGACTACGTGCGCACGGCCCGCGCCAAGGGCGTGTCGCCGCGTCGCGTGGTGCTGCGCCATGCGCTACGCAACGCGCTGATGCCTATCGTGACTCTGGTCACACTGCTGTTCGGCGAACTGCTGGCCGGTGCCGTGCTCACCGAGCAGGTATTCACCATCCCGGGCTTCGGCAAGCTGATCGTCGACGCGGTATTCACTCGCGACTACGCGGTCGTGCAGGGCGTCGTGCTCTGCGTGGCGGTCGGTTTCATCGTCATGAATCTGCTGGCCGACATCCTGTACATCCTGGTCAACCCACGCCTGAGGCACGCATGAGCGCACAACTCGCCACGGCCTCTGCCGTCACGCCGCCCCGCAGCCGCAACCGCGCCTGGGGCAAATTCAAACGCAACCACGTCGCCCTGCTGGGGGCGGCCATCGTGCTGGCCGTGGTGCTGTTGGCGCTGTTCGCGCCCCTGCTGGCCACGCACGACCCTTTGCAGACCAGCTTCATGGCCATCCGCAAGGCACCTTCGGCCACGTTCTGGCTGGGCTCCGACGAGCTGGGCCGCGACATCTACAGCCGCATGCTGTACGGCGCGCGCGCCTCACTGATGGCGGGCCTGGTGTCGGTGCTGATCGCGCTGATCGTGGGCGTGCCGTTCGGCCTGGTGTCGGGCTATTTCGGCGGCTGGATCGACAGCGTAGTGTCGCGCTGCACCGAGGCGCTGCTGGCCATCCCGTTCCTGATCCTGGCCATCGCCCTGGCCGCCTTTCTGGGGCCCAGCCTGACCAACGCCATGATCGCCATTGGCGTATCGGCCGCGCCCAAGTTCATCCGGCTGGCGCGCGGGCAGGTGCTGGCCGTGAAAAACGAAGACTACGTGCAAAGCTCGCGGGCGCTGGGGGCGTCGGATACGCGCATCATCCTGCGCCACATTCTGCCCAACATCATGCCGCCGCTGATCGTGCAGGCCACCATCACCATCGCCACCGCCATCATTGCCGAGGCCAGCCTGTCGTTCCTGGGGCTGGGCCTGCAGCCGCCCAACCCGTCGTGGGGCTCGATGCTGAACACGGCCAAGAACTTCATGACCCAGGCCCCCTGGATGTCGATCTTCCCCGGCTCGGCGATTTTCTTGGCGGTGCTGGGATTCAACCTGTTGGGCGACGGCCTGCGCGACGCGCTCGATCCCAGGCAAGAGAAATGACGCGATGACTAGCATGGATGCCAAAAGAGTGGTGCAGGTCGAAGGCCTGACTGTACGCTTCAATACCCCCGAGCGCGTGGTCGAGGCCGTGCGCGACGTATCGTTCCACGTCGACCGCGGTGAAACGCTGGCCATCGTGGGCGAGTCGGGTTCCGGCAAATCGGTTACGTCGCTGGCGCTGATGCGCCTGGTGGAATACGGCGGCGGGCGCATCGTGCGCGGCGACATGCAACTGCGCCGGCGCAGCGGCGAAGTCCTGGACCTGGCGCGCGCCGGCGAAAACGTGCTGCAGCGCGTGCGGGGCGCCGACGTGGCCATGATCTTCCAGGAACCCATGACCTCGCTGAACCCCAGCTTCACCGCGGGCTCTCAGATCGCCGAGGCGCTGCAACTGCACCAGGGCCTGGATGCCGCCGCCGCGCGGGCCGAGACCCTGCGCATGCTCGAGCGCGTGCGCATCCCCGAGGCGCGCGCCATTCTCGACCGCTACCCGCACCAGCTGTCGGGCGGTATGCGCCAGCGGGTCATGATCGCCATGGCGCTGTCGTGCAAGCCGCAGCTGTTGATCGCCGACGAGCCTACCACGGCGCTGGACGTGACCATCCAGGCGCAGATCCTGCAGCTGATCCGCCAGCTGCAGGAAGAAATGGACATGGGCGTGATCTTCATCACGCACGACATGGGTGTGGTGGCCGAAGTGGCCGACCGCGTGCTGGTCATGTACCGCGGCGACAAGGTCGAAGAGGGCGCTTCGGACGCCATCTTCGCCGCGCCGGGGCACGCTTATACGCGCGCGCTGCTGTCGGCCGTGCCACGCCTGGGAGCCATGTGCGGCACCGACGAACCCGCGCCGTTCCCGCTGCTGCGCGTCGAAGACGCCGCGGCCGGCGCCGGGCCGGCGGCCGATGCGGCCGATGCGGCCGATGCGGCCGATGCGGCCAGCACGGTGCGCCGCGAGGGCGGGCCGGTACTGCGGGTCAAAGACCTGGTTACCCGCTTCGACATCGCGGGCGGCATCCTGGGCCGCGTGCAGAAGCGCGTGCACGCGGTCGAGCGCGTCAGCTTCGACCTGTATCCCGGCGAAACCCTGGCGCTGGTGGGCGAATCGGGCTGCGGCAAGACCACCACCGGCCGTTCGCTGCTGCAACTGGTCAAGAGCCAGGGCGGCCGCATCGAATTCGACGGACAAGACATCGGCACGCTGCGCGGCGCCGCCATGCAGCACCTGCGGCGTCACATCCAGTTCATCTTCCAGGATCCGTTCGCTTCGCTCGACCCCCGCATGAAGGTCGGCGATTCCATCATGGAGCCGTTGCTGATCCATGGCGTGGCCAGGGGCCGGGCGGCGCAGGAACGGGTGCGCTGGCTGATGGACAAATGCGGGCTGTCGCCCGACATGGTCGACCGCTACCCCCATGAATTCTCGGGCGGGCAGCGCCAGCGCATCTGCATCGCGCGGGCCCTGGCACTCAACCCCAAGGTCATCGTGGCCGACGAGTCAGTCTCGGCGCTCGATGTTTCCATCCAGGCGCAGATCGTCAACCTGCTGCTCGACCTGCAGCGCGAACTGGGCGTGTCGCTGCTGTTCATTTCGCACGACATGGCCGTGGTCGAACGCATCAGCCACCGGGTGGCGGTCATGTACCTGGGCCAGATCGTGGAAATCGGCCCGCGCCGCGCCATTTTCGAAAACCCGCAGCATCCGTACACCCGCAAGCTGATGGACGCGGTGCCGATCGCCGACCCCCAACGCCGCCATCGGGCGCGTGCACTGCTGGCCGACGAAATTCCCAGCCCGGTGCGCATGGTGGGCGACGACCCCGTGGTGGCGCCGCTGGTGCAGGTGACTGAAGGCCATTACGTGGCGCGCCATCCGGTGGGCGTGTACGCCTAGGGGCGGGGCCAGGCCGCCAAAGCCTGTCCCCGATTTTCTTCGCAGTGCAACATTTCCGTCCTGCATTTTGCTAAAGTGGCGGGATCGACGACTTTTTTCTCATCTTTCACCTCAAGAGCATTGAACATGACGCAAGCAGTAGGCCTGGTCGGCTGGCGCGGCATGGTCGGTTCCGTTCTCATGCAGCGCATGCGCGACGAAAGCGACTTCGCCCTGATCGATCCCGTATTCTTTTCCACCAGCAATGCCGGCGGCGCCGCGCCCACTTGGGCCGACGGCGCGGGCCCGCTGCAGAACGCCTACGACATCGATGCTCTGAAAAAACTGCCCATCATTGTCACGGCGCAGGGCGGCGACTACACCTCCGAGGTCTACCCGAAGCTGCGCGGCGCGGGCTGGAACGGCATCTGGATCGATGCCGCCAGCACCCTGCGCATGAAAGACGACGCCATCATCGTGCTCGACCCGGTCAACCGGCCGGTCATCGACGCGGCGCTCAAGCGCGGCGTGCGTAATTTCGTCGGCGGCAATTGCACGGTCAGCTGCATGCTGATGGGCCTGGCCGGCCTGTTCAACAACGACCTGGTCGAATGGATGAGCTCCATGACCTACCAGGCGGCCTCGGGCGGCGGCGCCCAGCACATGCGCGAGCTGCTGACCCAGTTCGGCCTGCTCAACCAGGCCGTCAAGCCCTTGCTCGACGACCCGGCTTCGGCCATCCTGGAAATCGACCGGGGCGTGCTGCAGGCCCAGCAGGATCCGGCTCTGCCGCAGGAACACTTCGGCGTGCCCCTGGGCGGCAACCTGATCCCCTGGATCGACAAGGACCTGGGCGACGGCATGTCGCGTGAAGAATGGAAGGCCGAGGCCGAAACCAACAAGATCCTCGGCCGCGGCCAGGCGTTCGGCACGCCGGCCACCCCCATCGACGGCCTGTGCGTGCGCATCGGCGCCATGCGCTGCCACAGCCAGGCGCTCACCATCAAGCTCAAGCGCGACCTGCCGCTCGATGAAATCGAGTCCCTGATCGCGCAGGGCACGCAATGGGCCAAGGTCGTGCCCAACACCAAAGAAGACAGCATGCGCGCGCTGACCCCGGTGGCGGTCACCGGCACGCTGGACATCCCGGTGGGCCGGCTGCGCAAGCTGTCGATGGGCCCGCAGTATCTGGGCGCTTTCACCGTGGGCGACCAGCTTCTGTGGGGGGCGGCCGAGCCGCTGCGGCGCATGCTGCGCATCGCGCTGGCCGAGGCCTGAACCCCGCGCCGCCTGTCGGCACTGTTCAGGCCCGACAGGGCACGGCAAAGGCACCTGCGGGTGCCTTTGCGCTATATGCGCGGCCTGCCGCCGGCCGGGCAGTTTGCCAATTTGTGAATCGCGGTCGATCCTTTACACTTTCGCCCAGCATTGGCCGGTAAACCGACACGTATTGCAGGATTTCCCACCATGACCTTGCGCTCGCGCCATTATCCCCGTACCCGTCGTATCAAAGCCCTGAACTGGGCCGTGGCCCTGGCCATCGGCGCGTCAGCGGGCGCGGCGGCGCAGGCCGCCACCGTGGGTCATTCGCGCGTGGTGTCCCCGCCGGGCGCGCCCCTGCAGGTGGTGGTGCCGCTCGACGGCCTGACCCCCGAAGAAGTCGCGTCGCTGCAAGTCTCGCTGGCCGACGCAGGCGCGTGGCAGCGTGCCGGGCTGCGTCCGCCGGTGCCGCTGGACAGTGTCCAGGTCGCCGTTCAAGGCGGCAGTGACGCCACGCACAAGAACATCCGCATCGCATCTTCGCAGCCGCTGGCCACGCCGGCGGTCGACTTGCTGCTCAACCTGCAGTCCAGCACCGGACAGCGGCAGGTACAAGTCACCATCCTGGTGCCGCAGCGCGGCGCGGGCTCCCAGGTCCAGCCGGCCCGCGTGGGCGCCGGCAGCGGCTCGCAGGCCACGGCCGGCGCGGTGGCGGTGCGCTCGGGCGACACGCTATTCCGCATTGCGCGCCGCAACGCCGTGCCGGACGCCAGTGTGTACCAGATGCTGGTCGCGCTGTGGCGCGCGAATCCCCAAGCGTTCATCCAGAACAACATGAATCTCGTGCGCGCCGGCGAAACCCTGTCCATTCCGGACGCGGCCACCGTCCGCGCCATCGATCCCGCCGAAGCCCGCCGCATTTATGTCGAGCAGGCCGAGGCCTTTGCGCGCTACCGAGGCCGCGCCGGCGCGGATGCCGCCGGCGGCTCAGCCGTCAGTGCCGGCCGCGACGCCGCGTCGGGCCAGGTGGGCCAGGCGCCCACCGGCCAGGCCGCGCCTGGCTCGGCGCCCCAGGACCGCCTGCGCCTGAGCGCGGCCACCCCCGGCGATGCGCAATCCGATGCGCGCACCTCCGGCGAACGCGCCATGCGCGACGCCCAGCAGCGCGTCGACACGCTGCAAGGCAATGTCGATGCGCTCAACCGCGCCGCGGGCGGGCAGGGCGGCGGGGCGAACGGCGGCTCTCAGAGCGGGGCCGGCACAGGGGCGGCGGGCACGGCAGGCGCTCCCGGTGCGGCAGGCACCCCCGGTTCCGAAGGCGCGCCGGGCGCAGCAGGCACCCCCGGCGCAGCAGGCACCCCCGGCACAGCAGGCACTCCCGGTACAGCAGGCACTCCCGGTACAGCAGGCACCCCCGGCGCAGCAGGCACCCCCGGCGCAGCAGGCACTCCCGGCGCAGCAGGCACTCCCGGCGCAGCAGGCACTCCCGGCGCAGCAGGCACTCCCGGCACGGCAGGCACTCCCGGTACAGCAGGCACTCCCGGTGCCGCCAGCACCCCGGACACCCAGACCAATGGCGCGGCGGCATCCGGCAATGCCCAGGCCGGCAATGCCAACAATGACGCGACATCCAGTTCGATGCCCGGCTGGCTGGCCGACAACCTGCTGGTCGTGGTGACGGCCGCGCTGGCCATCATCGTGCTGATCGTGGCATGGCTGCTGCGTCGGGCCGGCGCGCGCCGCGCCGATGAAGACGAGTCGTACGGCGAGCCGGCCTTCGACAACGCGGCGCTCAACCGCAGGCTCGACGGCATCAGCCTGGACCTGGACCAGCCGCCCACCGACGAGCCGCGCCCCGGCGGGCCGCGCTGACCCGCATGCCGCGCATGGCATTGGGGCTGGCATACGACGGCTCTTCCTGGCAAGGCTGGCAGACACAGCCGCACCGGCAGACGGTGCAGGACACCCTCGAAGCCGCGCTGGCCCGCTTTGCCGGTATCGACGGCACGCTGCCTACCGTCTGCGCCGGCCGCACCGACACGGGCGTGCACGCGGCCATGCAGGTCGTGCACCTGGATACCGGCCTGCAGCGGCGCGCCGAGTCCTGGGTGCGCGGCGTCAATGCCTTCCTGCCTCCCAGTATCGCGGTGCAATGGGCGCAGCCGGTGCCCGACGATTTTCATGCGCGCTTTTCCGCGCGTTCGCGCACCTATATGTACTTGTTGTGGCGCGGCCGCGTCCGCCCGCCGCTGTGGGCCGGCCGAGCCGGCTGGTGCTTCCAGCCGCTGGATGTGGCGGCCATGCGGCAGGCGGCCGCCGCCTTGCTGGGCGAGCACGACTTCTCCAGCTTTCGTTCATCGCAGTGCCAGGCCCGCCATCCGGTGCGCACGCTGCACAGCCTGGACATCGGCGAGCGCGGGCCGTTCCTGGTCTTCACGCTGCGTGCCAATGCTTTTCTGCACCACATGGTGCGCAACCTGATGGGCGCGCTGCTGCTGGTGGGGCAGGGACGCCAGCCCGTGTCGTGGATGTCGGCCGTGCTGGCCGCGCGTGACCGCCGCCTGGCCGCGCCTACGTTTGCGCCGGACGGCCTGTACCTTTCGGCCATCGAATATCCGGCTGAATTCAAGCTGAACGAAACTGACGGCGGGCCGCAACTGCTGTCGCCTTTTACATTTGCTTAAGGGTTATCAGCAGGAAGGCATCCATCAGGAATCACTATATGATTGCGAACGAAAAAGCGGCAGCCTCCACACGAGCTGCCGTTTTCGCGGCCGTTTCACACGAACGGCACGCGCATGCATCGCTTCCAACCAGGAGACTTCTGTAATGCAACGTCGTTCGTTCCTCAAAAAGGCTACCCTGGGCGCTGCCGCTGGCGGCGCTACGCTCGCCGCGCCGGTTCTGGCGCAAGAATCGCCCACCCTGAACTGGCGCCTGGCCTCCAGTTTCCCGCGCAGCGCCGACGCCATCTACACCGGCGGCGAAAACCTGGCCAAGTACGTGGCCGAGGCCACCGACGGCAAATTCAACATCCGCGCCTTCCCCGCAGGCGAAATCGTCCCCGCGCTGCAGGTGCTCGATGCGGTGCAGAACAACACCATCGAATGCGGCCACACTGCCTCGTATTACTACTTTGGCAAAGATCCCGCGCTGTGCTTCGACGGCGCCGTGCCGTTCGGCCTGAATACGCGCCAGATGAACGCCTGGATGCGCCACGGCAACGGCCTGAAGCTCACCCGCGAGCTGTTCCAGAAGTACAACATCGTCAACTTCCCCTGCGGCTACACCGGCACGCAGATGGGCGGTTGGTTCCGCAACGAGATCAAGACCGTCGATGACCTCAAGGGCCTGAAGTTCCGCGCCAGCGCCTTCGCGGGCGCGGTGCTGTCGCGCCTGGGGGTAGTGCCGCAGCAGATCGCCGGCGGCGACATCTATCCCTCGCTCGAAAAGGGCACCATCGACGCCGCCGAATGGATCGGCCCGTACGACGACGAAAAGCTGGGCTTCCACAAAGTGGCCAAGCACTATTACTTTCCGGGCTGGTGGGAAGGCACGCTGCAGGTGTCGCTGTACGTGAACCAGGACGTCTACAACAAGCTGCCCAAGCATTACCAGGCGGCGCTGTCGCAGGCCGCCGCGGCCGCCACGTCCGACATGATCGCCAAGTACGACGCTGAAAACCCGGCCGCCCTGCGCCGCCTGGTGTCGCAAGGCGCGCAGCTCAAGGCCTTCCCCAAGGCCGTCATGGACGCGTGCTACGCCGAGGCGAACAAAGTCTACGCCGAGTTCTCGGCCAAAGACCCGATGTTCAAGAAGGTCTACGACGACATGGTGGCTTTCCGCGACAACGAAATCCCGTGGTTCCGCGTGGCCGAAGGCAGCTTCGACGGCTTCATGGGCACCATCGGCCGCCACAAGTAAGCGGGGCGCCAACGGGAAGCGGGGCAGGCGGGCTGGCGCGGCGTTATAAAATCGCCCGATTCAGCCCGCCGCAGTGCTTGCCACAAGCCGGTTCTGCCAGGGCGCCGCATGCCGGCGGCGGCCGCCGGACACCCCGAGGCCTTTCCGCATGCCCATACCTCCGCCGCATCGGGCGCGGGGCACATTTTCTTTCCAGATACTTATTCCATCATGAAAGCATTACTCGCTCTATCGCGCGGCATCGACGCGCTGAACCTGCGGGTTGGCCGGGCTGTCACGTGGATCACGCTGCTGGTAGTGCTGGTCAGCGCCGGCAACGCGGTGGTCCGCAAGGTGTTCGAGATGAGTTCGAACGCGTGGCTGGAGCTGCAGTGGTACATGTTCGGTGCCATGTTCCTGCTGACGGCGGGCTATACCCTGCTCAAGAACGAACACGTGCGCGTCGACATCCTGTCGTCGCGCCTGTCCAAACGCAAGCAGATCTACATCGAGATATTCGGCGTGCTGTTTTTCCTGCTGCCGATGGCGATCCTGATCATGTACCTGTCGTGGCCGATGTTCATGGACTCGTTCATCAGCAACGAGCAGTCGTCGAACTCGGGCGGCCTGGTGCGGTGGCCGGTCAAGTTGTTGATCCCGGTGGGGTTTGCGCTGCTGGTGCTGGCCGGCATTTCGCGGCTGATCAAGTGCGTGGCGTACTTGTGCGGCCAGGCGCCGGATCCGCTGGCGCGCACCGAAGGCAAAAGCGCCGAGGAGCAACTGGCCGAAGAGATTGCCCGTGAAGCGCAGGCGCGCGAAGCGGCCCAACAACTACAAGACAAGGGTCGCTGATCATGGAGTTCTTTATTGCGAATCTGGCGCCGATCATGTTCGGCACGCTGGTGGTGTTCCTGCTGCTGGGCTTCCCGGTGGCGTTTGCGCTGGCGGCCAACGGCATTCTGTACGGCCTGGTGGGCATGGAATTGGGGCTGTTCAACGCGTCGCTGTTCCAGGCGCTGCCGCAGCGGGTGTTCGGCATAGTGGCCAACGACACGCTGCTGGCGGTGCCGTTCTTCACCTTGATGGGGCTGGTGCTCGAGCGCTCGGGCATGGCCGAGGACCTGCTCGAGACGATCGGCCAGGTGTTCGGGCCGCTGCGCGGGGGGCTGGCCATCGCGGTGGTGGTGGTGGGCGCGATGCTGGCGGCGACCACAGGGGTGGTGTCGGCCTCGGTGATCTCGATGGGGCTGATCTCGCTGCCGATCATGCTGCGCTACGGGTATGACAGGCGACTGGCCTCGGGGGTGATTGCGGCCTCGGGCACGCTGTCGCAGATCATTCCGCCGTCGCTGGTGCTGATCATCCTGGCCGACCAGCTGGGCCGCTCGATCGGCGACATGTACCGCGCGGCGATGGTGCCGGGGTTCCTGCTGGCCGGTTCGTACATTCTGTACGTGGTGCTGGTCTCGATCATCAAGCCGTCGATGGCGCCGGCGCTGCCCGAAGAGGCTCGCGCGTTTCGCGAGCCCAACGGCTCGCGCGGGGGGCGCTCGCTGCTGGTGCTGATGCTGATCTCGGCGAGTTCGGCGTACGTGCTGACGCAGTGGCTCGAGAAAGCCTCGGCGCCGGTCGACGAAAAGGTGGTGCTCAGCCTGCTGCTGTGGGGGCTGACGGCGTTCGTGATCGCCATTGTCAACAAGGTGTTCAGGCTGGGGCTGCTGTCGGCGCTGGCCGAGCGGGTGACGTTCGTGATGATCCCGCCGCTGGCACTGATCTTCCTGGTGCTGGGCACGATCTTCATCGGGGTGGCCACGCCGACCGAGGGCGGAGCCATGGGCGCGGTGGGGGCGATCATCATGGCGCTGATCCGCCGGCGGCTGACGCTGGACCTGATGCGCCAGGCGATGGACACGACCACCAAGCTGTCGTGCTTCGTGGTGTTCATCCTGGTGGGCTCGACGGTGTTCGGGCTGACCTTCCGCGGCGTCAGCGGCGACCTTTGGGTCGAGCACCTGCTGACCAGCGTGCCGGGCGGGCAGTGGGGGTTCCTGATCGTGGTCAGCCTGCTGACCTTCGTGCTGGCGTTCTTCCTGGACTTCTTCGAGCTGGCGTTCATCATCGTGCCGCTGCTGGGTCCGGTGGCCGACAAGATGGGCATCGACCTGATCTGGTTCGGGGTGATCCTGGCGGTGAACATGCAGACCTCGTTCATGCACCCGCCGTTCGGCTTCGCGCTGTTCTACCTGCGTTCGGTCGCGCCCAAAGACGCCTACCGCGACAAGATCACGGGCCAGCATATCGAGCCGGTGACCACGGGCCAGATCTACTGGGGTTCGGTGCCGTTCATCGTAATCCAGCTGATCATGGTGATTGCCGTCATGGTCTTCCCCGGTATGGTCATGCATTACAAGGCCGGCATGTCCACGGTCGACCCCAGCACGGTCAAGATCGAGATCGAAACCACGTACGGTACTAATATATATGGCAACGATGCGGCCGACCCGGCCGCGGCATTCAAGTAAAGCGCCATGCGTACCCGCGTCAAAATCTGCGGCCTGACCCGCGAAGCAGACCTCGCCTCGGCCGTGCAGGCCGGGGCGGACGCGATCGGTTTCGTGTTCTATCCGGGCAGCAAGCGCTACGTGCAGCCGGCCCGGGCGGCGCAACTGCGCCGCGCCGTGCCGGCCTTTGTCGACGTCGTGGCCTTGTTCGTCAACCCCAGTCCGGCCGACGTGCAGGCCGTGCTGGATCAGGTCGGCCCCGACCTGCTGCAGTTCCATGGCGACGAATCCCCGTCCGACTGCGCGCGCTACGGCACGCGCTTCCTGCGCGTATTCCGAGCCGGCGCGCCGGGCCTGGATACCCCCCAAGGCCTGGCGGCCGCCTGCCGCGCCTATGGCGAGGCGGCGGGCTGGCTGTTCGACAGCTACAGCGCCGGCTACGGCGGCAGCGGCCAGGCTTTCGACCACGGCTTGCTGGCCGCTGTGCGGGCCGACGCCGCCGCGCGCCCGGTCATCCTGTCGGGCGGGTTGAACGCCGCCAATGTCGGGCCCGCCATCCATGCCTGCCGTCCCTGGGCGGTCGATGTCAGCTCGGGCGTCGAAACCGCGCCGGGCGAGAAGTCGCCAGACAAGATCCGCACCCTGCTCGAAGCCGTGCGCCAGGCCGACGACAGCTTGCGTGGCCAATAAAAGCCATATATAATCTTTCTTCTTTGCAGGCGGTTAGCTCAGATGGTTAGAGCGCTACGTTGACATCGTAGAGGTCGTTGGTTCGATTCCAATACCGCCTACCAGAATTACCCGAAAGAATCACCGAATCAAAGCTCGCGCAGGCGGCCTCCATGCCGCCAAGACAGCCGCCCCGGCCCAGGCCAGGCGGCTTTTTGTTGTTTTGCAGTCGGCCTCGGCGCCGATTGGGCAGTTTTCCTGGATAATCTATCCAGGCGGCGCCCATTTATCCCGCAGCGCCGATCCTTCTAAGCTGAGACTCCCATCGATGCACGAAGGAGCTTTCCCATGGCTGATCATTCCATCAACGGCAAGGTGGCGCTTATTGCTGGCGGCGCGAAGAACCTGGGTGGTCTGATCGCCCGCGATCTCGCCGAACATGGCGCGCGGGCGGTTGCCGTCCACTACAACAGCGCGTCCTCCCGCGATGCCGCCGAAGCCACGGTGGCCGCGGTGCAGGCCAGCGGCGCACGGGGCGTGGCCCTGCAGGCCGACCTGACCACCGCCGGCGCGGTTGAAAAGCTGTTTGCCGACACGGCCGCCGCAGTCGGGCGCCCCGATATCGCCATCAATACCGTCGGCAAAGTGCTCAAAAAGCCGTTCACGGAAATTACCGAGGCCGAATACGACGAGATGGCGGCCATCAACAGCAAATCGGCGTTCTTCTTTCTGAAAGAAGCGGGCAGGCACGTCAACGACAATGGCAAGATCGTGACCCTGGTGACTTCGCTGCTGGGCGCGTTCACGCCGTTCTACGCCGCCTATGCGGGCACCAAGGCGCCGGTCGAGCACTACACCCGCGCCGCCGCCAAGGAATTCGGCGCGCGCGGCATCTCGGTCAATGCAGTGGGGCCGGGCCCCATGGATACGCCTTTCTTCTATCCAGCCGAAAGCGACGAGGCCGTGGCGTATCACAAGACCGCCGCCGCGCTGTCGGCGTTTTCACCCACCGGCCTGACTCACATCGAAGACGTTGTGCCGTTCATCCGCCACCTGGTCAGCGACACCTGGTGGATGACCGGCCAGACCATCCTGATCAACGGCGGCTACACCACCAAATAAGGGGGATTCCATGCGCAGCGGGTTCCTGATCCTGTCCGGCGCCGGGCCGGACGCGCCGAGGTGCGGCGCTCTGCCGGCTTTGCGCCGCTGAGCCCGCCTGCCGCATGGACAGGTTCGAGCAATACCGCGTCTTCGCGCGGGTGGCCGAGATGGGCAGCTTCATCAAGGCGGCGAATGCGCTGGGGTTGCCGCGCGCCTCGGTGTCGGCAGCGGTCCAGCAGCTCGAGGCCCAAGTCGGGGCCCGGCTGCTGCATCGCACGACCCGGCAGGTGCGCGTCACCGCGGACGGCATGCAGTTGCTGGAACGCATTCGCTCGCTGCTGGCCGAAGTCGAAGACATCGACCAGCTGTTCCAGTCGGGCCAGCGGCAGGTGTCCGGCCGCCTCAATGTCGACGCGCCCAGCCGCATTGCCCGCCGTCTGATCGCACCGATGCTGCCGGGCCTGCTGCGCCGTCATCCCCGCTTGCAGGTCAGCCTGGGCTCTACCGACCGTACCATCGACTTGATACGCGAAGGCGTCGATTGCGTGGTGCGGGTCGGCGCGCTGCGCGACAGCAGCCTGGTGGCCAGGCCGCTAGGTCACGTTTCCCTGGTCAATTGCGCCAGCCCGGCCTATTTGCGGGAATTCGGCGAGCCGCGCCAGCCCGGCGACCTGCGCAGCGGCCATTGGGCGGTCGGTTACGCGCCATCGGCGCCGGGCCGCGAGGCAGCCTGGGAATATGCCGTGCGCGGCGGCGTGCGGTCCGTGCCGCTGCCCAGCCGGGTGGTGGTGGACAATGTCGAAAACTACATCGCCTGCAGCCTGGCGGGGCTGGGCCTGATCCAGATACCGCGCTTCGATGTGCAGCACCTGCTGGCCGCTGGCGCGCTGGTAGAGGTCATGCCGGATTGCCGCGCGCCCGCCATGCCGGTAACGCTGCTTTATCCGCACCGGCGCCAGCGTGCGCGTCGTTTGACGGTATTCCTGGAATGGTTCGAGGCCCAGATGCGCGCGCACCTCGATGTGTGAAGGTGAACTGAACACTCATTCTTGGCAAGAGGAAGGCGGGGCATCCCGCAGCGTGTCCAGGCGGGCCCGCAGCGTGGATTCGAGTTCGAGCAGGGCGGTTTCGGCCGGGGCGTACGCCTGTTCGATGCCAGTTTCGTCGCAGGCCCGCAGAGCTGCGGTCAGCCGGTCGAAGGCAGGCAGGGCGTTGCCGCTGCCCAGGAAGCTGACGGTGCCCTTGGCGCGATGCACATACTGCCAGGCGACGGCGTGGTTGCGCGCGAGGATGGCGCGCTGCATGTCTGCCAGGTCGGTGCGGGTTTGCGCCAGGGCCTGTTCGAGCAGGGTGCGGCGGGTGGCGCTGTCGGGGTACAGCGGCAGCAGGGTGTCAATGTGGGGCATGGGCGTCACGGCCCTACCTTGTGATCGAATTTCTCGTTCAGGTACAGCGCCAGCGTCAGGTCGTCGGCCAGCCCCAGCTTTTTCATGGCGCGCCGCTTGTGGGTACTGATGGTTTTCTTGCTGCGCAGCAGGCGGGCGGCGATCTGCGTCACCGACAGGCCCTGCGCGATCTGGCGCAGTACTTCGATTTCGGCGGCGGTCAGGCGGGTGTCCGGGTGGCGCGGCGATGCCGCGCGCAGGGCGCCGTTCGTGTAGGTAATGAAACCGGACGGACTGCCGCGGTTGTGCGCGGCGCGGATCATTTCGACCAGCATTGGCATCGAGGCGGACTTGGGCAGGTAGCCGGTGGCGCCGGCGCGGAAGGCGGCGTATTCGGTTTCGGCGGCGGCGCCCGCCGAGAACGTGATGACGGCCATGTGTGGGTGCTGGCGGCGCAGGCGGCGGATGAAGTCCATGCCGTCCCAGGGCTGGCGGGGCAGGTAGAAATCGACCACCGCCACGTCGCAGGGCTGGCGCTTCAGGCTATTGGCCAGCGACTCGGAGGTGGTTTCGGCGTGCACGATTTCGAAATCGGGCTGCGACCTGAGATAGGCCGCCACCCCCAGCGTGATGACGGGGTGGTCGTCGAGGATGGCGATGCGTACGCGGTCGCTGGTGCCGGAAAGCAGCAGGTAGCGGCGTCCCGCGGCCTGGGGCAGGGCGGCCGGATCGGGGGGAGGAGCCGTAAACGGAGACGTGATCATGGCGGGTGGCGGAGCGGCGTGCATTCGGGCGCAGTTATCGGAGGGTACCCAGGTCAGACGGATCCTGGCGAAAGTGTCGAACAAATAGGACATTTCCGCTGTCCGATATTTCAGATGTTGCCTGGGGCAATTGCCGGGAGGCCGGCCCGGACGGCGGGCGCGGAGGATGCTACAATCTTTGACGTTTCGGTGCGCAGGGTTGCGTGCCGCCCAACACGGCCCTTCAGCATGATTCCTCGCCCGACACGAACTACGACCGGAAACTTCCGCCCCATGTCGCGTTAGTTTTATCAAGCGTCGGGTTCCGCCGTGTCAGGCAGACGGCAGTCCCCAAGCAAGCAACCAAACGGAACGCGGCGGACAGCCGCGTTTGTCGTTTCTTCCCCAGGAATTCCTCGATGGTACAGATCACTTTGCCCGATGGTTCGCAGCGTCAGTTTCCGGGGCCGGTCACGGTCGCCGAAGTCGCGCAGTCCATCGGCACCGGGCTGGCCAAGGCCGCGCTGGGCGGCCGCGTCACGGCATCCGGCGGCCAGCCCCGGCTGGTCGACACCAGCTACCGCCTCGAACACGACGCGCAATTGGCCATCGTCACCGCCAAAGACCCCGACGGCCTCGATCTGATCCGCCATTCCACCGCGCATTTGCTGGCCTATGCCGTGAAAGAGCTGTTTCCCGATGCGCAGGTCACTATCGGGCCGGTCATCGACAACGGCTTCTATTACGACTTCTCGTACAAGCGGCCCTTTACGCCCGAAGACCTGGCCGCTATCGAAAAGAAAATGGCCGAGCTCGCACGCAAAGACGAAACCGTCACGCGTGAAGAATGGACCCGCGACGATGCGGTCGCTTATTTCAAGAGCATTGGCGAAGCCTACAAGGCCGAAATCATTGCGTCGATTCCCGCCAATGAAACGCTCAGCCTGTACCGCGAAGGTAAGTTCATCGATCTCTGCCGCGGGCCGCACGTGCCGTCCACGGGCAAGCTGAAGGTCTTCAAGCTGATGAAGGTGGCCGGCGCCTACTGGCGCGGCGACAGCAACAACGAGATGCTCCAGCGCATCTACGGCACGGCCTGGGCCACCAAAGACGACCAGGACGCCTACCTGCACATGCTCGAAGAGGCCGAGCGCCGCGACCACCGCAAGATCGGCCGCGACCTCGACTTGTTCCATTTCCAGGACGAGGCCCCGGGCCTGATCTTCTGGCACCCCAAGGGCTGGGCGCTGTGGCAGCAGGTCGAGCAGTACATGCGCGGCGTGTACAACGACAACGGCTACCAGGAAGTAAAAGCGCCGCAAATCCTCGACCTGTCGCTCTGGAAGAAAACCGGCCACTGGGACAACTACCGCGAAAACATGTTCACGACCGAGTCCGAGAACCGCGTTTACGGGCTCAAGCCCATGAACTGCCCGGGCCACGTGCAGATTTTCAACGCGGGGCTGCACTCGTACCGTGAACTGCCGCTGCGCTATGGTGAGTTCGGCCAGTGCCACCGCAACGAACCGTCCGGCTCGCTGCATGGCATGATGCGCGTGCGCGGCTTCACACAAGACGACGGCCATATTTTCTGTACCGAAGACCAGCTGCAGGACGAATGCGCCGATTTCACCGCGCTGCTGCAAAAGGTTTACCGCGATTTCGGCTTCAACGACGTGCTGTACAAAGTGGCCACGCGGCCCGACAAGCGCATCGGCAGCGACGAAATCTGGGACAAGGCCGAAACCGCCCTGATGGAAAGCCTGCAGCGCACCGGCTGCGACTTCGAGATTTCGCCGGGCGAGGGCGCTTTCTACGGCCCCAAAATCGAATACACGCTGAAAGACGCAATCGGCCGGCACTGGCAGTGCGGCACCGTGCAGGTCGATTTTTCCATGCCGGTGCGGCTGGGCGCCGAGTACGTCGACGCGCAGGACCAGCGCCGCGCCCCGGTCATGCTGCACCGGGCCATCCTGGGTTCTCTCGAGCGTTTCATCGGTATGCTCATCGAAAACCATGCCGGCGCGATGCCCCCGTGGCTGGCGCCGGTGCAGGCTGTCGTATGCTGCATTTCCGAGCCTTCGGCCGATTATGCTGCGCAAATCACACAAACCCTGAAAAAACAAGGCTTTAGGGTGCAGTCTGATTTGCGTGGTGAAAAAATCACTCGTAAAATTCGCGAGCATAGCCTGCAAAAGGTGCCGTACATCCTTGTCGTGGGTGACAAAGAAAAGCAGAACGGAACGGTTGCCGTTCGCGGCCTGGGGGGGCTTGATCTCGGCGTCATCGCGCTCGAAGCCTTCGCTGCCCGCCTGGCCGAAGACGTCGCCGCCCGCCGGGATGTCGTTCAACCCGAAAGCAGTGCCACTTAAATCTTTTAGGAGTCGTCAACATCGCCACTGAAAAAGCCAATCGCATCAACGGTGAAATCCGCGTTCCCGAGGTGCGCCTGATAGGTCTGGACGGAGAGCAGCTGGGCATCGTCAAGCTGGCCGAAGCGTTCCGTCTTTCCGAACAAGCCGATGTAGACCTGGTCGAAATCGCGCCCAACGCCGATCCCCCGGTCTGCCGCCTGATGGACTACGGCAAGTTCAAGTACCAGGAACAGAAACGGCAAGCCGAGGCCCGCGCCAAGCAGAAGGTCATCCAGGTCAAGGAAGTGAAATTCCGCCCCGCCACCGACGAAGGCGACTACCAGGTCAAGCTGCGCAACCTGCGCCGTTTCCTGGAAGAGGGCGACAAGGCCAAGGTCACGCTGCGGTTCCGGGGCCGGGAAATGGCTCACCAGGAACTCGGTATGCGCGTGCTCGAGCGCGTGCGCGACGACCTGACCGAACTGGCCCAGGTCGAGGCCATGCCCAAGCTGGAAGGGCGCCAGATGGTCATGGTGCTGGCGCCCCGCAAGAAAAGCGCGCCGGGCAAGTCCGACAGCGCCAGCTGATTTTCCCGGCGCGCATGGCCCCCGTGCCGCAGCCCGGCCGGCCATGCCGGCATGGCGACCGGCGCGGGGTGGCCATTTACGCTACGATGTCGGTTTGGCGCGCTGGTGCCCGGCACCGCGCGCGACCGGGATGTCCATACCATGCATGTCTTATTCGTAATCGATCCCTTGCCGCGCCTGAAGGCCTACAAGGATAGTTCGGTCGCCATGATGCGCGCGCTGGTCGCGCGCGGCCACACGCTCAGCGTGGCAATGCAGGGCGACCTGTTCATCGACGCCGGGGTGGTGCAGGCCCGCGCCACCGATATCGAACTGGTGGCCGGCGCCGACCTGCACGGCCACGACTGGTGGCGCGATGCCGGCGCCGCGCAGGACGTCCCGCTGTCGCGCTTCGGCGCGGTGCTGATGCGCAAAGACCCGCCCTTCGACATGGAATACGTCTATTCGACGCACATGCTCGAATATGCCCAGGCACAAGGGGCCAGGGTATTCAACGACGCGGCGGCCATCCGCAACCATCCCGAAAAGCTGGCGATCACCGAGTTCTCCGAGCTGGCCGCTCCCACGCTGGTCACGCGTGACATGGCGCGCATCAAGGCGTTCCATGCCCATCACCAGGACGTCATCGTCAAGCCGCTCGACGGCATGGGCGGCACGGGCATTTTCCGCCTGCAGGCGGTCGAGCCCAACCTGAACGCCATTCTGGAAACCCTGACCGAAGACGGCACGCGCACCATCATGGCGCAGCGCTACATTCCCGAAATCGTCCAGGGCGACAAGCGCATCCTGCTGATCGGCGGCGAGGCCGTGCCTTATTCCCTGGCGCGTATTCCCCTGGCGGGCGAAACCCGCGGCAACCTGGCCGCCGGCGGGCGCGGCGTGGCGCAGCCTTTGTCCGAGCGCGACCGCGAAATCGCCGCCGCCGTGGCCCCCAGGCTGGCCGCGCGCGGGCTGCTGCTGGTGGGCCTGGACGTAATCGGCGACTACGTTACCGAGGTCAACGTCACCAGCCCCACCTGTTTTGTCGAGATCGCCGAGCAAACCGGCTTCGACGTGGCCGGCATGTTTGCGCAGGTCCTGGAACGCGCGGCGGCGTAAGGGCGGGCCATGACAGGCATAGTCATCGTCGTGCACGCGCCGCTGGGCGAAGCCATGCGCGAATTCGCCGAACACGTGCTGGGCGACGCGGCTGGCCAGATGGCCGTGCACGATATCCAGCCTGACGACACCCCCGACAGCCGCGTGCCCGCCGTGCTGCGCGACATCCTCGCCGCCGATGCGGGCGGCGGCGTGCTGGTTCTTACCGACCTCATCGGCGCCACGCCGGCCAACATCGCCAAGCGGGCGGTAGCAGATGCCCAGGCACAGGGTACGCAATGCGGCCTGGTCGCCGGCCTGAACACATCGATGCTGCTGCGCGCCCTGACCTCGCGCGAACGCAGCCTGGCCGAAACCCGCGAGAAAGCGCTGGCAGGCGGCGTGCAGGGCTGTTTGCGGGTAGACTGATCGGCCGTTTTCTGTGCCGGTTTTTGCCCTATTATGTCGGTGCATGGCATGGGCCCTACGGCGGCATGCGGATGCCGCGGCGGGAATGGCCATGCCGGGCTGTGTTTACCTAATTTCTATGCCTATTTCTGACATCATCATCTCCAACAAGCTGGGCCTGCATGCGCGTGCGGCCGCCAAGCTGACGCAGCTGGCCAGCAAGTTCGGCAGCGAAATCTTCATCTCGCGCGGCGCCCAGCGCGTCAACGCCAAGAGCATCATGGGGGTCATGATGCTGGCAGCCGGGCAGGGCGTCACCGTCAGGCTGGAAGCCTCGGGTGGTGATGCCGACCAGGCGCTTTCCGAAATCCAGAATCTGTTCGACAGCAAATTCGGTGAGCACGAATAGCAAGCCTTCCGATTCCGCCCCGGCGCCAGCCGCTGCGCCAGGGCCGGTGGTGGCGCTGCACGGCAAGGGCGTGGCGCGCGGTTACGCCATCGGCCGCGCGGTGGTCATGGGCGCCGCCTCGCTCGAAGTGGCGCATTACCGCATTGCCGCCGATGATGTCGCGGCCGAAAGCGAGCGCCTGACCCAGGCTCTGGCCCGTGCCCAGGACGATCTGCTGCAAATGGCCGATACCCTGCCGGCCGACGCGCCGCGCGAGCTGGGCGCCATGCTGAATGTGCACCGCCTGCTGCTGGCCGATCCGCTGCTGGCCGAGCAGACCCTCGCCCTGATCGCCGAACGCCACTACAACGCCGAATGGGCGCTGGCTGCGCAGGGCCAGATCCTGGGCGAGCAGTTCGACGCCATGGAAGACGAATACCTGCGCGAGCGCGGCGCCGATGTCCGCCAGGTCATCGAGCGCGTGCTGCAGGTGCTGTCGGGCAGTACGGCCATGCTGCCCGACGCCGGCGCCCTCGACGGCGATGACCCTTTGGTCGTCGTGGCACACGATATTTCGCCGGCCGACATGCTGCGCCTGCGCGGCGGGCGTTTCGCGGCCTTCGTTACCGACCTGGGCGGGCCCACCTCGCACACCGCCATCGTGGCGCGCAGCATGGGCGTGCCCGCGGTGGTGGCGCTGGGCAATGTGCGCGAACTGGTGCGCGACGGCGACACCCTGGTGGTCGACGGCGCCGCCGGCGTGGTGCTGGTCAATCCCGGGCCGGTCATGCTGCAGGAATACCGCGACCGCCAGGTGGCCTACCTGGCCGAACGCGCCGAGCTGACCCTGCTGCGCGACGAACGCGCAGTCACTCTGGACGGCATCGATATCGTGCTCAATGCCAATATCGAGCTTCCCGACGAAGCCGCCGCGGCCCTGGCCGCGGGCGCGCAGGGCATCGGGCTGTTTCGCAGCGAGTTCCTGTTCATGGGGCGGCAGTCGCTGCCCGACGAAGAAGAGCAATACCAGGCCTATGCGGCGGTGGTCCGGGTCATGGGCGGCCGCCCGGTCACGATACGCACGCTGGATATCGGCGCCGACAAGACGCTCGACGACGAGGCCACGGTGGCCACCAATCCAGCGCTGGGGCAGCGCGCCATTCGCTATTGCCTGGCCCACCCCGAGATGTTCGCCACCCAGCTGCGAGCCATCCTGCGGGCGTCGGCGCACGGCCACGTGCGCCTGCTGCTGCCCATGGTGACGCACATGCACGAGGTCACGGCCGCGCTGGCCGCCATCGAGTCCGCGCGCCGCGAGCTCGATGCCAGCGGCCATGCCTATGCTGAACGCCTCGAAGTGGGGGCCATGGTCGAAGTGCCGGCCATCGCCATCGCCATCGAGCCGTTTGCCCAGGCGCTGGACTTCCTGTCCATCGGCACCAACGACCTCATTCAGTACACCCTGGCCATCGACCGCGGCGACCACGACGTGGCCGGCCTGTACGATCCGCTGCATCCCGCGGTGCTGCGCTTGGTGGCCAATACCATTAATGCCGGCGCGCGGGTCGGCAAGCCGGTGGCCGTATGCGGCGAGATGGCCGGTGACGCGCGCCTGACGCGGCTGCTGCTGGGCCTGGGCCTGACCGAGTTCTCGATGCATCCGCAGCAGCTGCTCGACGTCAAGCGGGAAATCCGCCGCGCCCACAGCAACGACCTGCGGGTCAAGGTGGCCACGGCCCTGAACCGCGCGCTGCCGGTCGACCTGGATCTGCTCGGACAGGGCTGATTCCGGCCCGTAGGCGCGGGCCGTCCTTGCCCAGGTGTCTGGTACTCATGGCGGGAGCCAGACACCTGGCAATCGCCAGGAAATCACCGTACTGGCCTTAAGGTAGTGCTATGGGTCTCTGATTCAATGGTTTTATGCTGCGACGCACAATCATCTTGCCTCCACGGATAGCACAGTTGTGTGCATCGGACGGATAGCAAGGGCCGTGCGTAATTGGCAACGAATTGTGTGATTCATCAATTTATGTTGTGGGGCAGCAATTTCAAGTCTAAGATGAATTGGCGTGGTTCCCTTTCATTCTTCTCAAGGAGTAGGTCATGGAAGATTCCACCAGCAGGGCCGCGAAGCCGGGCAAGCCGGCAGGCGGGGCGCCGGACGTATGGCGCCGTTTTCAGCGGCGCGTCACCAGCTTCCTGGAGTCGGTGGGCGAAATACTGCATGGCATGGACGAGGCTCGCCAGATCCATCCCACGATTTCTGCCTATCACGACCCCCGGCGCCGCTGAGCTGGCCTTTCTGCAGCCAGGCAAAATGCCAGTCTCGCGGCTGGCATTTTGTTATGTGCGCAGCCAGCGATAATGGGGCCTTACCGGAGGCCCTGAATGCTTGTCATCGATACTGACCACACCCGCCGCGCCCTGGCGTTTCCCGCGGTGATCGCAGCGCTGCGCGAGGCATTTCGCGCCGGCGCCACGGTGCCGCCGCGGCACGTGCATGCCATCGAGTCGGGCGGCGCGCACGGCACGGCGCTGATCATGCCGGCCTGGAACGAGCAGGGCTATTTCGGGGTAAAGGTCATTAATATTTTTCCCGAAAACACGCGCCAGGGGCTGCCCGGCCTGCACGCCATTTACACGCTGTACAGCGCGCGCACCGGGGTGCCGCTGGCACAGGTCGACGGCGATGTCGTCACCGTGTTCCGCACGGCGGGCGCGGCGGCGCTGGGCGCTTCGTACCTGGCGCGCCAGGATGCGCGGGTGCTGCTGATCGTGGGGTCGGGGCGCATTGCCGGGCTGTTGGCGCATGCCATGCGCGCTGTCCGTCCCATTGAGCGCGTGCTGGTCTGGAACGTGCGCCCGGCCGGCGCCCGGGCGCTGGCCGAGTCGCTGGCGCAGCAGGGCTTCCAGGCGCAGGCGGTCGATTCGCTGGAGTCTGCCGTGCGCCAGGCCGACATCGTCAGCTGCGCCACCTTGTCGACCGAGCCGCTGGTGCGCGGCGCTTGGCTGCGGCCCGGTACCCACCTCGACCTGATCGGCAGCTTCAAGCCCGACATGAAAGAAACCGACCCGGCCTGCTTCGCCGGCGCCGAGATCTATGTGGACACCGACGAAGCGCCCACCAAGGCCGGCGACCTGCTGGCGGCCTTCCAGGCCGGCGTGCTGGCTCAAGCGGACATCAAGGGAACGCTGGCCGACCTGATCGCGCGCCGTGTGCCGGGCCGCCGCGACGACGGCCAGATCACCGTATTCAAGGCGGTGGGCAGCGCGCTGGAAGACCTGACTCTGGCGGCCATGGTCTACGAGGCGCATGCGCGGCCCGACCCGGCCGCGTCTGGGGCAAAATAGCGCCTTGCGCCATCGCGGCGCGTTTCCTCCACCATTCTGCCGGACCATCTCCATGCCCACTCCGCTGCTACGCCTGGCTGCCATTGCCGCCACCATCCTGCCGATGCTGTCCTGGTCGGCCCGCGCCGAAGTCGTGATCGGGGTCGACGTCTCGACCACCGGGCCGGCTGCCGCCATCGGCATCCAGACCAACAACGCGCTGCGCCTGTGGCCCGCCACGCTGGGCGGCCAGCCGGCGCGCTACATCGTGCTGGACGACGGTACCGACGTCAGCCGGGCCGTCAAGAACCTGCGCAAGCTCACATCCGAAGACAAAGCCGACGCCATCGTCGGCCCCAATATCACCGCGGCGGCGCTGGCCGGCCTGGACGTGCTGGCCGAGACAGGCACGCCCATGGTGGCCCTGGCGGCGTCGGCCGTCATTGTCGAGCCGCCCGACGGCCCCAAGCGCCGCTGGGCTTTCAAGATGCCGCAGAACGATTCGCTGATGGCCACGGCCCTGGTGCAGGACATGCGCGGCAAGGGCATCAAGACAGTCGCCTTCATCGGCTTCGCCGACTCGTACGGCGACAGCTGGTGGAACGAGTTCAGCCAGGCCGCCGGCAGCGACATCAAGCTGGTGGCGCACGAACGCTTCCAGCGCAACGACGCCTCGGTCATGGGGCAGGTGCTCAAGGCCATGGCCGCCAAGCCCGACGCGGTGCTGATCGCCGGCTCCGGCACGCCGGCCGCCTTGCCGCAGAAAACCCTGGTCCAGCGCGGCTACAAGGGGCCCATCTACCAGACCCACGGCATCGGCACACTCGAATTCCTGCAAGTGGGCGGCAAAGACGTGGAAGGCACGCTGTTTCCCACCGGGCCGGGGGTGGTGGCGCGCGAGCTGCCCGACAGCAATCCGGTCAAGAAGGTTGCCGTGGCTTTTGCCGACAAGTACGAGGCCCAGCATGGCCCGCATTCGCTGACCCAGTTCGCCGGCGATGCCTACGGGGCCTGGATGCTGCTCGATTCGGCGGTGGGCCGTGCGCTCAAGACCGGGGCCAGGCCGGGTACGCCCGAGTTCCGGGCGGCGCTGCGCGACGCCATCGAAAACACCCGCGACCTGGCCGTGCCCAACGGCGTGCTGAATATTTCCAAGACCGACCACCAGGGCTTCGACGAGCGCGCGAGAGTCATGGGCGTGATACGCAACGGACGTTTTTCCTACGCTCAGTAACAGCGCCGTTACACCGGGCGCGGGCCGCTGATCCAGGCGCCGCGCCTGTTCCGCCGCGATCCGCGGGCGTTGCCGGCAGGCCATGAGCCTGCTTTTTTGTCGCTATATACTTTGTGCTGAAATGATTAATTGACGTACTATTTCGCGTGAATTGATTCTGTGCATAAATATTCTTGATAGGGAGTGGCGCATGACACACATTCTGAACACGACGAAATGGGCCGTACTGGCACTGAGTCTCGGATTGATGGCGGCATGCAACGATTCCGGATCCGATGACCAGGCGGCCAAGCAGCCCGCCGCCAGCAACCCGCCGCCCGCCGCGCAAAGCACGCTGGAAGCCGCCAAGGCCGCCGGCAAGATCCGTATCGGCTATGCCAATGAAGCCCCTTATGCCTATATGGACAGCGGCAAGAACGAGATCACCGGCGAAGCCGTGGAAATCGCCCGCGTGGTGCTCAAGCGCATGGGCATCAACGAAGTGGAAGGGGTACTGACCGAGTTCGGCTCACTGATTCCCGGCCTGCAGGCCAAGCGCTTCGACATCATTGCCGCGGGCATGTATGTCACGCCCGAACGCTGCCAGCAAGTGGCGTTCTCGAATCCCACCTACGGCGTGGGCCAGGCATTCCTGGTGCAGAAGGGCAATCCCAAGAGCCTGCACAGCTATGAAGACATTGCCAAGAAAGACGATGCCAAGCTGGGCGTGGTCGTGGGCGCTATCGAAGGCGAATATGCCAGCAAGATGGATATCCCGGTCGACCGCGTAGTGGTGTTCCCCGATGTGGTCAGCGCCTTGTCCGGCATCCAGGCGGGCCGCGCCGATGCGTACGCGGCCACCGCCATGACCATCAACGACCTGATGAAAAAGACCGCCGCGGGCGACCTGGAAAAAGCCGATCCCTTCACCGACCCGCTCATCGATGGCAAGAGCGTGCGCGGCTACGGCGCATTTGCCTTCCGCAAGGATGACCAGGCCTTCGTCGACGCCTTCAACGCCGAGCTGGCCAAGTTCATCGGCACGGAAGAACACGCCAAAGTGGTCGAGCCGTTCGGCTTCACCAAGGCGGAACTGCCGGGCGACGTCACCGCGGCCAAGCTGTGCGCGGCCGGCGGCCAGTAACGCGTGGCTATCTCGATAGAGGGGTTCGCGACGCTGCTGCCGCCGCTGCTCGACGGTTTGTCGATGACGCTGCGCATCACCATCGGGGCGGCCTTGCTGGCGGTGCCCCTGGCGCTGGCCGCGGGCCTGGCGCGGCTGTCATCGCACCGCTGGGTCAGTTGGCCCGCGCTGGCCTATGTAGAGGTGTTCCGCGGCACCTCGGCCCTGGTGCAGTTGTTCTGGTTTTATTACGTGCTGCCGCTGTTCGGCCTGAAGCTGCCGGCGGTCACGGTGGGCATCGTGGTGCTGGCCGCCAATGCCGGCGCCTATGGCGCCGAGGTGGTGCGCGGCGCCATTCTGGCGGTGGCGCCGGGACAGCGCGAGGCGGCCGTGGCGCTGAACATGACGCCGGGTCAGATCATGCGGCGTATCGTGCTGCCGCAGGCATTCCCTGCCATGCTGCCGCCGGCCGGCAACCTGCTGATCGAGCTGCTGAAGAATACGGCGCTGGTGTCGCTGATCACCATTACCGATCTGACCTTCCGAGGCCAGATGCTGCGCGCCGAAACCTTGCGCACCACTGAGGTGTTCATCTTGCTGCTGCTGCTGTACTTCGCCGTGGCGCTGGTCATCACGGCGGGCATCCGCCTGCTCGAGCGGAGGTTCCGGGTCCGATGAGTCCGATTTTCGACTGGGCCTTTGCCTGGAAAATCCTGCCGGCGCTGGGCTCGGCGCTGATCATCACGGTGCAGGCGACGGTGCTGGGCATGCTGCTCGCGGTGGTGCTGGGCCTGGTGCTGGCCATGCTGCGGCGCGTGCACATGCGCTGGATATCCGCGCCGGTGGCCGTGCTGATCGAGTTCGTGCGCAGCACGCCGCTGCTGGTGCAGATGTATTTTCTGTTCTATGTGCTGCCGCAAAGTGGCGTGCGGATGTCGCCGCTGGCAACCGGCATCCTGGCGCTGGGCGTGCACTACGCGGCCTATTGCGCCGAGGTTTATCGCGCCGGCATCGAATCGGTGCCGCGCGGCCAACTGGAAGCCGCCACGGCCCTGAACATGTCGCCCTGGCGCACGGCGGTGGGCGTGGTGCTGCCGCAGGCCATCCCGCCCGTCGTGCCGGCGCTGGGCAACTACCTGGTGGCGATGTTCAAAGACACGCCGCTGCTGTCGGCCATTACCGTGGTCGAACTGCTGCAGCAGAGCAAGATCATTGGATCGGCCACCTTCCGCTATACCGAGCCGCTGACCCTGGTGGGCCTGCTGTTCCTGCTGCTGAGCCTGATCGCGGCCTGGAGCGTGCGCCGCCTGGAGGCGTGGCTGAAAAAATTCGGAGGCTCACGATGAGCGCAAGCATACGCCTGACCAACCTGTGCAAACGCTACGGCGAACTGGAGGTGCTGCGCGGCATCGACCTGGATATTCCGGCAGGGCAGACCTTATCCATTATCGGCCCGTCGGGTTCGGGCAAATCGACCCTGCTGCGCCTGCTGATGACGCTGGACCGGCCCACCAGCGGCGAGATCCTGATCGACGGCGAGTCCATGTGGGCCGATGCGCAGGGCCGCGTCATGGGGCCCAATTCGGCGCATGTGCGGCGCGTGCGCGGCAAGATCGGCATGGTGTTCCAGCACTTCAATCTGTTTCCGCACAAGACGGCGCTAGGCAATGTGATGGAAGCGCCCATCTACGTGGGCGGCGTGCCGCGCGGCGAGGCGTCGCAGCGGGCGCGCGAGTACCTGGAACTGGTGGGCCTGGGCGACAAGCTGGATGCCTATCCGGCGCAGTTGTCGGGCGGGCAGAAGCAGCGCGTGGGCATTGCCCGGGCCTTGGCGATGCACCCCGAGATCATGCTGTTCGATGAGGTCACCTCGGCGCTGGACCCGGAACTGGTGGGCGGCATCCTGCAAATTCTGCGCGATCTGGCGGCCAAGCGCACCATGACCATGATCATCGTGACCCACCAGATGGGTTTCGCCGAGCGCAGCTCGGACCGCACGCTGTTCTTCGACCAGGGCAATATCGTCGAAGACGCGGAATCCAGCGTGCTGTTCGCCAGCCCGCGCGAAGAACGCACGCAGCAGTTCCTGCAATCGGTGATCGAGGCGGTGTAGGGCAGGGCAGCAGGTATCAGGCACCTTCGAAGCCTGACACCCGGCGTTCAGCGCACCTGCGTGTATGCCTGCGCCAGGCCGGCGTGCAGGGCCTCGGCGAAATCGGGGCGGGCCGGGTCCAGGTCCGATATCAGGCGCGCCAGCACCACGTTGTCTTCTTCGCCGTGCCACATTTTCACGTAGGTGCCGGCCTTGTAGCCGTTTTCCTGGCGGAAGATGTTCAGCACGTTCTTGGACACGTACTGCGTAAAGGTGTCGTTCCACGACAGCTCGCAGCGCGCCATGGCGCATTCCAGCGTCTTGTAGCTGGCGCGGCCGCAGACGGCCAGGCCGCCGATCAGTTCGAGCAGTTGCGGCACGTCGAGTTCGGCCAGGCGATACGTGCGGCCGTCGAGCGCAATGGCGTCGGGTGAGGCCAGGTCGGCCATCAGCAGCAGCGCCGCATCGGCGGCCGAGCCGCGCGCCGAGACCAGCGTGTGCGACAGATAGAAATGCAGGATGTCGACCAGTTCCATTTGCACTTGCGGCAGGTCGATGGTCTGCTTCTTCCACCATTTCCAGCCATGGTGCTCGAGTGCTTCGGCGGATTCGACGAACGCGGCGCGCAGAAAGCGCGAACCGGCGCTGATCCATTGGGGGTTGATGATGCTGTTGAGGCGGTCCTGCAATTTCAGCATGGTTGCCGCCTGGGCTTCGTTCAATCCGGCCGGGGTGTTGCTCACGTTCGCTCCGCAATATCTGTAGGCGTGGCCGCCATGGGCCGGAAATGTTAGCACCAAGCGGCGCCGGCCCTGGTCAGGCCTGGTGTTTCTTGCCGCCGGGCAGGGTGGACAGCGGCGGCAGCTTGGGCAGCGGGGTGCGCTTTTGCGCCGAGCGCAGGCGGCTGCCGCCTTTGAACAGCATGAACGCGCACACCGCCAGGAAGATCACCGGGATCAGGTCGTCAAGGTCGACGGCATCACGGTCCAGGGCTGCGACCAGCATGCTTACGGCATGCCATAGCGCGAACATGCCGGCTATCGTCAGGCCCAGGGCGATGCGGCGCTGCCCGGTGCGGGCCGCCAGCGTGGGCGGCGCGGCAGCAGGCTCGTCGGCAGGTGCGGCGGGGCCGCCCGGCGCGGCCGGGGCGGGGGCGCCTGCGGCGTTGTCCGGCAGCGCGGCGCCGCGCCGGCCACGGCGCGGCACGCCCCGTTGGCGCGGCAGCACTTGGCCGGGTGAGCCGCCCGCCTGGCGATTCAGCATTTCGATGTAGCGCACGAAATCGCCGTCTTTGGGTTCGCCATCGAGAGCCATGGGTAGCGTCCTGTGAAAGCCGGCCGGCCGGCCGATGCGGTATCTTAACGCCTGCCGCCGCGCCGGATGCCGCGGCGTCTTCATTGTTCATCGCGGAAGTTTCCCTCGCCACATGGATTCACTGACACAAGCGGTGCTGGGCGCCAGCATCCAGGGCGCAATGCTGGGCCGCAGCCAGGGCCGCAAGGCCCTGTTGTATGGCGGCCTGCTGGCCACGCTGCCGGATCTGGACGTGCTGATGCACTATCCGGATCCGGTGTCTCTGATGACTTACCACCGCGGGTTTTCCCATTCGGTATTTGTGCTGACGGCGCTGGCCGCCGTCCTGGCCTGGCTGGTGCGCAAGAAATGGCCGCACGCGCCTTACAGCGGGGCGCGCCTGTTCCTGACGCTGTTCCTGGTGCTGGTCACCCATCCGGTGCTGGATGCGTTCACCGTCTACGGTACCCAGTTGTTCTGGCCCTTGCCGCGCATTCCCGAAAGCTGGTCGGCGGTGTTCATTATTGATCCTGTCTATACGCTGCCGCTGGCGGCGGCCGTGCTGGGTGCAGCGCTGTTTGGCTGCACGCGGCGGGCCCGGCTGGCGCTGGCCACAGCGCTGGTGTTCAGCACGGCATACCTGGGCGTGTCGCTGGCAGGGCGCTGGCATGCCGAACAGCGAGTGGCACAGGCGCTGCGCCAGCAGGGGGTGCAGCCCAGCGCGCTGCTGGCCACGCCCATGCCGTTCAATACGCTGTTGTGGCGCGTAATCGCCAAGGACGGCCAGGGCCAGTACTACGAAGCTGTCAGCGGCTGGTTCGATCGCGATCCGCCTGAAATGCTCGCCTTGCCGCTGCACCTTGAGCAGCGCGGCATCCTGGATGGCGTTGCGCTGCACGAGCGCCTGCGCTGGTTCACCAACGATTGGCTGCGCTACGACGTGCTGGGCGATGCGCTGGTCGTCACCGATCTGCGCATGGGCGTGGCCGGCTATTACAGCTTTCGCTTTGTCATGGCCGAACGCGGCGGCGATGGCGCCTGGCGGGCCGTCACGCCGCACCGCTGGCTCAGCGGGCGCGGCGGCTGGCCGCAAATGCAGCTGTTGCTGGCGCGCATCTTCAACAGCGCCATGCCTTTGCCGCTGGCCGATTGGGCCGCCCACGCCACTCTGCCCGGGCCGACGCCATAGCGCTACAGGCGGATACCGGGTTCGTGCTTGATGGTCTGCATCACGATGTGGGTGTAGAACGCCTGCACGTTGTCGTCGTGTTCGAACAGCCGCTCGGCCAGCGCCAGGTAGTCGTCCATGTCGCGCATGTGCGCGATCAGCACGCAGCTGACGTCGCCGGTGACGGCATAACACTGCGTGACCGCCGCCTCGCTGCGCACCCGCGCCAGGAATTCCTGGCGGTGTGCGGCCCCGTGGCGGGCAAACTCTATTGTGACGATGGCCGACAACCCATGAGCCACCTGGGCCGGATCCACCACGGCCACGATGCGGCGGATAACACCGTTTTTCTTCAGCCGTTCGACGCGCCGCAGGCAGGCGGATGGCGACAGCCCAATGCGGCCGGCCAGGGCGATGTTGGACAGGTCGGCATCGCGTTGTAACTGGGCCAGAATGCGGTGGTCCAGGCTATCCAGTTCCATGGCGCACTTTTTGTGTGTGAAATCAAAAAAATAGCACAATAAAGCGTCGTTTTACACAAGAATATGCATGCCTATTTCGAGCCGCCTGGCTTATGCTGGCGGTTCTTTTCCTGTGCCGCTTTTTCTGTTGCCCGCCAAGAGCCATGCCGTACCTGTCGAATCTGTTGCGCCGCAGCCGCCGGCTGTTCTGGGTCCTGATCAAAATCATGCTGCCGGTCATGGCGCTGGTGCAGGCGGGGCAATGGCTGGGCTGGATCAACGTGCTTGGCCGGGCCATTGCGCCGGCCATGGCCTGGCTGGACCTGCCGCCCGAGGCCGGCATGATCTGGGTGGCCGGCGTGTGTGTGGGGGTCTACGGCGCCATCGGGGCGCTGATCGGGCTGGCTCCTCAGCTGGATCTCAATGTGGCCCAACTCAGTGCCTTGTGTGCCATGGTGCTGTTCGCCCACGGGCTGCCGGTGGAACAGGCCATCGTGCGCCGCGCCGGGGCCAGTTTCTGGGCAACGGCCGCCTTGCGGGTGGGCGCGGCCATTCTGTATGCGGGCGCGGTCGCCTGGGCCTGTCGTTGGGGCGGATGGCTGCAAGAGCCGGTCTCGCTGGGCTGGCTGCAGAGCTCGGCGTTGGCCGCCGACGCCTCGGGCAGCGGGGTGCTGGACTGGCTGCGCGGCACGGCCGTGTCGCTGCTGTTTACCTACGGGGTCATCGTGGCCTTGTTGGTGCTGCTGGACATCTTCGAACGCACCGGCCTGACTCGCGCCATCACCGCCATGCTGATGCCGCTGCTGCGCGTGTCGGGGCTGGACGCGCGCGTGGCCCCGGTGACTACCGTGGGCGTGCTGCTGGGCCTGAGCTACGGCGGGGCGCTGATCATCGAAGAGGCCGACAAGAACCAGTTGCCGGCGCGCACGCGGTTCCTGGCGCTGGCCTGGATATCCCTGTCGCATTCGCTGATCGAAGACACGGCCCTGTTGCTGACGCTGGGCGCGGATATCTGGATCATCCTGGTCGGACGCATCCTGCTGACCCTGGCCGTGGTGGCCCTGCTGGCACGCCTGATCAAGGGCGGCGGCCCGGCCGATGCGCGGCTCAGTCCGGCGGCCGGGTAAGCGCTAAGCCAGGTGTCTGACTCCCGTAGGGTGTCAGACACTGAGGTTTCCCCACGTTTTTCATGGCAGGACCGTCATTTGCTGAAGGACATGTTGGGGCAAGGATCGTAATAGCTGCATCCATCGGAGGCTGGGAGAAGTGGGCCATTGGCGCAGGAGCGCT